>BNJV01003101.1_pt1 | contig 524525 bp, 810 predicted proteins | sample 8540591 | NCBI WGS metagenome assembly BNJV01 (sample SAMD00202457, study PRJDB9452) | human saliva metagenome | host: Homo sapiens | reverse complement strand
TACCATCATATCTATAATATGTCTTGGCGTTCTAAATTGACCATTTGTTCCAGATGTTGCCAATTTTTGATAGTAAATATTCATACAGATTTCCTTTTTATGTCTCCTTCCAACTCTAAATTATTAATTCCTGTAACTATTTTTTTCAAGCATTTGAGGAGTAGGAATTTGAAAAATAGCATCTTTCATATATCTTGAAAATGATGAACTATTATCTTCATTTTAAATTTTTATAAATGGAAAAAAACTTCATTTACTATTGTATCGTACATTTCTTGTGCTTCAAATTCTTTAAAAATGACTCCATCTTAAATTTTTGCTGGTTTTCATTAAAAGATTATTTTTAGGTTCTATCCCCTAAAATATTTGCATCCATTTCTTCTCTTATTTGTTTATCATCTAATGATTTAATGAAATATAAGATAAGTAAACTGTTCTATAACAGATAATGGATTCGTTATTCCTCCAGTCCAAAAATGTCTCCCAAATCTTATCTACTTTGTTTCTCAATTCTCCTGTAATCATTTCTCAATTGTATGATAATATAAAAAAATTATATAAATATCATACTCTCCTTTCTATAGTTATTCTCCACTTTTAATTTATCTCAGTATAACAATACTAATCTAATTTGTCAATTTTTCCCTCCTGAAAAATTTGTTTTACAACTTTTCAATAATGGTATATAATGAGGATAGAAACAAAATACATTAATTGTAGGAAAGGAAGTAAAGATGAAAAAAATTATTAGTTATCTTATCATTATTTATGGTATTCATGTTTGGATACGGTAATACACTTGATGTTAATGTTGAAAAAGGTTCTAAAAGTTCCTAATTTTTGAATTAAAAGGACTTCAGAGCTCAAAAAGTAAAAAGCAGAAAAGTTTTTTTCAATAGCAGTAAACCTACTTTATTTGTGGTAGCAGCTGAATGGTGTCCTGATTGTCACGAAGAATTGCCTGCAGTTCAGAAATTCTACGACGAAAATAAGGATAGAGTAAATGTAGTTGTGGTATTTATAAGTAACAGAAGTTCACTACTGGATGCAAGAAAAATTTGTTGAAAGCAACAAATACACTTTTCCCTGTTTTTCTATGATTTTTGACAAATCAATTGTAACAGGATTCAAAGTTAAAGGGAGTGCCATTTAACTTAAAAAAATAAGAAAATCTGTAATTGAAGATATTTCTGAAGGAACTATGACTCTTGACGGATTAAATGAAATGTTTATGGATTAGTAAAAAAGTTTGGATTTAGTCCCTAACAGTATAATTTTATATAATAAAAATACAGGAATTATCTACATTTATTAAAATACTAGGTAACTTTCCTGTATTTTTATAAATAAATAAGGAGATGAGAAATATGAAAAAAATCGTACGAAATTTTAAACAATCCTTTTTTTAAACAAAGGAACTGCCTTCACTAAGGAAGAACGTAAACAATTTGGATTAATGGGACTTCTTCCACCGTATGTTCAGACTATTGAAGAACAGGCAGAACAAGCCTATGGACAATTTCAGAAAGAAAAAGTCCACTTATTGAAAAAAACGTCATTTTCTGATGGAAATTTTCAATACTAACAGAACATTATTCTACTACTTATTCAGTCAACATGTTGTAGAATTTATGCCTATTGTTTACGATCCTGTAATTGCAGAAAGTATTGAAAATTACAGTGAATTATTTGTAAATCCGCAAAATGCCGCTTTTCTTTCAATAAATGAACCTGAAAGTATGGAAGAAACATTAAAAAATGCAGCTGATGGTGAGAAATACAACTTATTGTAGTTACTGATGCTGAAGGAATATTAGGAATCGGAGACTGGGGAACAAATGGTGTTGACATTTCTGTAGGAAAACTTATGGTTTATACTGCAGCAGCAGGGATAAATCCTAAGAGTGTTCTTCCTGTTGTCCTTGATGTGGGAACAAATCGTGAATCTCTGCTTAATGATCCACTTTACTTAGGAAACCGTCATAACCGTATAAGAGGAGATAAATATTATGATTTTGTTGACAAATTTGTTCAGACTGTAGAAAAATTATTTCCTAAACTTTATCTCCACTGGGAAGATTTTGGCCGTTCAAATGCTGCAAATATATTAAATAAGTATAAGGAAAAACATAGCTACCTTTAATGATGATATTCAAGGAACAGGAATTATAACACTGGCTGGAATCTTTAGGTGGGACTTAAAATTACCGGTGAAAAAAACTTACTGACCAGAAATATATGTGTTTTGGTGCAGGAACAGCTGGTGCTAGGAATTACAAGACGTATTTTTGATGAAATGGTTCAGGAAGGACTTTCAGAGGAAGAAGCATATAAAAGATTTTATATGGTGGACAAACAGGGACTTTTATTTGATGATATGGATGACCTTACACCTGAACAAAAACCTTTTGCACGTAAACGTTCTGAATTTCCTAATGCGGATGAACTGACTACCCTTACTGCCGCAGTAAAGCCGTACATCCTACAATTTTAGTTGGAACTTCTACTGTTCCTGGAACATTTACTAAAGAAATCGTACAAGAAATGGGCTTCCTATAAAGAACGTCCAATGATATTTCCTTTAAGTAATCCTACTAAGCTGGCTGAAGCTACAGCTCAGGATTTGCTTGAATGGACTGACGGAAAAAGCTCTTATAGCTACAGGAATTCCATATGATCCTATTGAATTTAAAGGGAGTTACATATGAAATTGGACAAGCAAACAATGCTTTGATTTATCCTGGATTAGGATTGGGAGTACTGGCATCAGAAGCAAAAATTCTGACTGATAAAATGATTTCAGCTGCAGCTCATTCACTTGGAGGAATCGTAGATACTTCCAAACCTGGAGCAGCTGTCCTTCCACCTGTATCTAAATTAACTGAATTTTTCAGAAACAGTTGCATTGGCAGTTGGAAAATGTGCTCTGGAAGAAAAAACTGAATAAAAAAACCTGTTGATGATATAGAAAAAGCAATAAAAATCTTTAAAAATGGAAACCGGAATATACTGAAATTAAAAGAATAGGAGAGGATAATATGGCTTTTTCTGACTTCATTAGAAAGTATTCTTTCTATAATTTCTAATTATTTTATTAGGATATATTTTAAAAAGAAAAATGGTTTGATGATGGTTTTAGTAATAATATATCAAAATTAATTATGAATGTTGCATTACCTGCTTCTATTTTTGTTTCTGTCCTTAAATACCTGACAGTCGAAAAACTTATTTCACTATCTGGAGGATTAGTCTATACATTTTATCTGTTATCATAGGGATATATCATTGCGTGGATAATGGTAAAAATACTTAAAGTCAAATCTGGTAGAAGAGGTACTTTTATAAATACTGTTGTCAATGCAAATACTATATTTATTGGTTTACCATTAAATATAGCGCTTTTTGAAAATGAAAAGCTGCCTTATTTCCTGGTATATTATATAACTAATACAGTTTCTACATGGGCTTTTGGAGTTATACTTATTGAAAACGATAATCCTGAAAAAAAGTAAAAACAAAAAGGATTTAATTGGAAAAAAACTTTTACCTCCACCTTTACTAGGATTTTCTAGTTGCTCTTGTATTTCCTTATATTTCAAAAATTCCAGTGCCTGAATTTCTATACATTCTGCACTTACTTATATTGGAAATATTGTTACTCCACTTTCATTGATATATATTGGAATTGTATTATCAAATGCAGGGATTAAAAAGTATACATTTTGATAAAGATACTATTTTTTTGCACTTTCTGGAAGATTTATAATGTCACCATGTATAATGGTCGTATTAATAATTTTAGGAGCAAAAATCTCAGGGAACAATGCCCTGCACTTGAAAGTAAAAACATACATAATACAAAGCTTCTGCTCCAGCACTGGCAGTACTACCTATATTGGCAAACGAGTCAAATGGGAGATGTAAAAATATGCAACAAATGTAGTTACTACAAGTACTGTATTATTTGCTATAGTAGTTGCTGTCATAACAAGTTTATTTAAATAGTATAATAATTTGTAATTTAAACTAGACTGAAATAAAATCAATAATAATAAGAACATATCTTTTAAATTTCATATTTTATCAGAGATATGTTCTTCTTATTCTATTTTTGAGACAGTTCTCAATTTTTAATAATAATGTTTTGCATTTAACATTTTCTCAGCCTTTTTTGTAATTTGGCATATAATTTTTCTACATAATTGTAAAATCCTTTTCCCATGGTTAGGGATATTTCAGGTGTGCAAGTTCATGCAATACAACATATTCAATCTCAAATGGAGTTCTTTTTACTAGTTCTGTATTAAGATTTATATATCTTTTTGTTATAGTTACATGATCCCCATCTTGTCTTCATTGGCTTGATTGACAGATGTTCTATACTTTCACCAAGAATTTTTAAGCCATTTATCCACAACATCAGGAAATAATTTTTCTGGCACATTCAAAAGTACCATTTATCCATTATTTTTCTTTTTATTTTCAACATTTTCACTATTTGTTACGAGTAATATTTCATTAGTTTCCCTGTTCAAGCTTACTCTGTTTACATTTCCTATTCTTACTTTTAAAACATATTCCCTACCATGCTAATTTATGTATTTCACCAGTTGTATATTCATATTCCTTCTGCTGTGATTTTACATCTTTCCACCTTATTCAGTACTTTTTTTATCCATTCTTCCTTTGAACGTATAAAATTTTCTATGTAACTGCTATGCAGATTTAAAAGGTGCTGAGATATAGACTTCCATATTCTGATTTATCCTCAGGTTTTATATTTTTTACTTTTTCTATGGACATCATATCCCAGAATTTTTCTATCTTCATTTACTGCCTCTCTGTTTTTCCTTATAATTCTCTATTTCCTTATCCATTATTGCAGAAATATTTATCCCCATCAGGGCATTTTTAGAAACTTGTCATACATTTCAGGATTATTTTCTTTACAGCTTTTTAAAAAATAATATTATATTTTCCCTTTTTCTGAAGTCTTACGGCATAATCATCTTCAAGAATAATAAATAATGTCAACTTGTCAAATTCATCATTTTTTTATAATCATTCTTGTGAAAAACACTGTCTTTATTTCATCCAGTCTGAAATAAATTTCCTTTTTGAGAATTTCATCAGATATGTATATATAAATTCCCCTTCCAGTTCCTCCAGCTTTTTCAAATTTTAGCTTTATATTTTTAAGCATTCTTCTTATCAGAAAATATATAATAAAGTACAAAAGTATAAAATTTACTATTCTCATTATGACCTCTCTTTGATATTATTTTGAAAAATAAGTAACTCCAAACAATGTTTTCATATCGTTAGATTTCTCAACAATATCCTTTACGTTTATCCATTCAACTACAATTTCTTCCCCTTCATCCAAAGAAAGTTCTTTTGGTTTTATCGAATCTGACTTCAATCTTGCACTGAAAAAGAAAAAGATTTTCCGTAGTGTATCCCGGAGAAACAAACAGTCCCTTCTTAAGTTCTTCAAAATCTGTAATATCTTCCTCAGTATATCCTGTTTCCTCTCTCAGTTCCCTAAATGCCGCTGTTTTTGGATCTTCTCCTGCATCTATAAGTCCTGCAACCACTTCAAGAGTATAATCCTTCGGTCCTGGTCTAAACTGTTTTACAAGTATTACTTTTTCCTTTGTTTCATTAAACAGTACAAAAACATACTGCATGTGACTTATCTAAATATTCCAGTGTTATCCCTGTTGTAGGATGTATCATTTTTGCACCTTTTAAAAAAATCTGAAGTTTTCCATTTTGTATTCCTTTCCTTTTTTTATCAGTTATTCTATATTAAAAAAATACTCTCAATCACATTTAATCCCAGTTCTTTTGCAAACTCCCTAGCCAATTCCATAGCCTTGTCTTCCATTTCCATGAAAATCATGCGTATCAGAGCCCTATTATTGTACGGATATTATATTTTGCAGCTATTTCCCAAAAATTCCTTATATGGATACATATATCTGTCCCAATCCGGATGTCTCACTAATGTCTTTCTTATTCCCATTAGCATTTCACTTCTAATGGAACATCATGTTTTCTCAGCCACCTTGCATATCATATGTGCCAGCTTCAATACAGCTTTCTGTCCAGTTTCTATAATTTCACCATATATAAATCAGGATGAGCTATATAATCAAAATTTCCTGATTCTATTGCCTCTACCATATATTTTTCCATATGCCAGCACATGACTCTCTTCCTTAATATTCCAGGCATTATAAATCTTGCTTTTCTCCCTTCAATCCTGAAGGCATGAAGTCCCAATATGAGATAATCCAGTTTCCCTTCAGTTCCTTATAATATTCCTGCCATTCAGGAAAATATTCTATTTCAAGAGATTTGTATATTTTTATTTTATCTCCGTATTTTTTTCTGAGCTTCTTCTATTTCCAGAAGATATTCCCCCAAGTTCTTCTATTTTCATTCTGTCCTGATAATAATCAGGTACAGGTGAATGATCTGATATTCCCAGTTCTGAATATCCTTCATTTATGGCAACCTTTACATAATCTTCTACATTTCCAACGGCGTGCCCACATCTATAGTTATGTGTATGAAAAATTTGTTTTCATTTATTTATCCTTCCATATTTCTTATTTTATATTTTAATACTTATTACTAAAAGTATAAATATATTATACTTTTTCTATCTATAATTTCAAGATATTTTTTTATCTTTCTTTCAATACTTTCATATTAAAAATTCATATATTTTAAAAGAACTGCCTAAGAGATTACAGATACACTGACTTTCAGACATAATTTTTAAAAATCAGTACACTATTTTCCCTAAAAAGCAGTTCTTTCTCTAATAAACTAACTATTAATCTAATGTTATATTTTCTAAACTTTCATCATCCAGATCTGAATTTTTCTGAATTTTTTTCTTTTCTTCAGCCATTCTGTTGGCTATTATTACAAACAGTGTCCATATAACGAATGCAACAAATACGTTAAATAATGAAACTATTGCAGCCATTATAGAACCTCCTGTTGCAAAGAATGCATATATTCCTGGAGGTAAAACCCATGGAACTACAACATATACCGGTGGAACTAGTCCTATAACTGTTGCTGTATAGGCAATTATTGCACACACAGTTGGTGCCAGCAGGAATGGAATTATGTATATTGGATTTAATACTAACGGTATACCGAATATAACAGGTTCGTTAATATTAAATATTGCCATCGGAGTAGATAATTTGGCAACTGTCTTGTATTCTTTTTCTCTTACTGAAAAGATATATTGCAAAAATTAATGCTATTGTTATTCCTGAACCACCCATTTGAAGATACGCATCAAATGATCCTCTTGTCCATATATAAGGAAGATCTTTTACTGCTCCACCCTTTTGCCATATGTTCTACATTTGCAAGTAATGCCGGCTGATAAATTCCGTCCATTATTGGAGCCAGTACATTGTGTCCATGCAATCCAAAGAACCAGAAAAGCTGAACAAGGAATGAAAGCAATACTACTGAGAACATACCTTGTGATAATCCAAGCAATGGTGCCTGAATATATTTTGCTATCAGATCATTTAATGTACTTCCTGTTGCCGCCACAATTACATGTGATGATATTGCACAAACATAAATTGCCACAACTCCTGGAATGATTGAAGCAAATGCTTTGCTGACTGCAGGCGGTACTGAATCAGGTAATTTAATTGTAAGTTTTACTCTTCATTAGTTTTGAATATATTATTGTAGAAACAAGTCCGATAATCATTGCTGGAAATAACCCTTTTTGCACCAAGATAATCTACATTTATGAAATCCCCATGAAGAAACTGCCTGCTTAACTCCGTTTACTTCAGCTTCAAAGCTTGCTTCCTGAGGTAAGAATGCAACAAATGATGCAAATGCAACTAAAGCTCCTGCCACCGGATTCACTTCATAGCTTTTCGCTACATTATATCCTAGAGCTATTACAAATGCCAATGATAATATTGCTATTGAGGCAAACCACACTATACCGTTTATGTTAATTAACGGTGTCATAAGTTCTACAAAGCTGTCCTGTCCCCCAACTTCTAGGGTAAATCTCTAAAAATACGTTCAGTAGCACTGCTATTGAACCAACCATAGTAATAGGCATTATTGCAATGAAAAGAATCCTTAATAGCTACAAAGAAATCTTTGTGATGCTATTTTTGCCGCTTTTTGGAACAAATTTCTGTTCCATCCAATCTGTAAATTTTTTTCATAACGTCCTCCTTTAATTTTTTTATATTAAAGTATACCCTATTTTTATAGAATTTTCAATAAGAAAAATATTAGATTTTTACTAAATATTCAAAAATAATCCCTATTTCTGTGCTATAGTCACTTCTCCTCCATGTCCTGGATATGCCACTGTATCTCCTGGAAGTTCAAATAATCTTGCTATTGATTTTTTTCATATCAGCCCCTATTTCCTGTAGGCAAGTCAGTTCTTCCATAATTTGCTTTTGAAATATTGTATCTCCCGGACATAAGTATTTTTCCTTTTCATTATAGTAACAAACTCCACCATGAGTATGACCAGGTGTTTCTAACACTTTAAATCCGAAGACTTCATCTCCTTCTTTCAGTTTGATTACTTTTTATTTCCTTTGCAAGTTTAAAAGTCCATATCTATCCACAGTGTCAGCGATAAACTTGAATCATATAAGAAATCATAATCCTTTTTCACTTACATAAACAGGAACATCCTTATGAGCTATTATTTCAGGTATTCCTATTATATGGTCATAATGACCATGTGTAAGTAAAATCCCTGACAGATTTAAACTTTCTTTCTCATCAATATAACTCAATAGAAGACATGTCAAATCCTCCCGGATCAACAATATAACAGTCTTTTCCGTCGTCCACAACATAACTGTTCCCATTTGTTTTCTGATTCATAAATAATTCCACGTGCATCTTACTCTCCTCCTTTTTGAAATATGCACATCCACTTGTGGATATGGTATTTCAATATTATTCTCATCAAATTTTATTTTTTTATTCTTTCATTCATTCTCAACTGTAAAGTGAAATAGTTTTTCACTTTTTAGTATACACATATACACAGAAAAATAATTGCTGATTCTGCCAGTGCAAGTACACCTATTGTAGGTTCAGGAGATCTCAGTATCAATTTATCCTGCCCTTTTATTTCCTCATCTATAATTTCCCTCAATACCTTCTTAACCTTTAAAATATCACTTTTATATGATACTCCTATTTTTAAGATCCAGCCTTTTTGACCTTTTTTCCTTTTGTCATATTTCTAAGCTCATTACTCGTTATCATTCCATTCGGAATTATAACAAGTTCATTTGAGGAGTTTTTATTCTTGTATAGAAAAATTTCTATACTTTTAACTTCACCTATATAATTTTTATATTCTATCATGTGGCCTACTCTAAAAGGTTTAAATGTCAATATTATTAAACCTCCACAAATATTTCCAAGGGTTTCCTTAAAAGGCAAAACCCTAAAACTATCCCTGCCGCTCCCAGAAATGCACTTATTGAAGATACATCAATACCTAAAAAACCAATAAGCGTATAAGTCAAAAGCAACATAATAAAAGTATAGAAAAATGCTGACATCAGGAAGGAAGATATACTTTTATCCATTTTAGCTTTTTCCATTATGGATTTTAAAAGTTTATCTACATATTTTTTAGCATTCTGATATCTTCAATGCAACTATTATTATTGCAATTTTTAATAAATTTGTCTGTAAAAACTGAGATAAGTTTTTCCCATTCAAAAAAATTTCTGAAAATCTTTCATTCTGAAATATCTCCTCATACTAAAATTTACCTATACATTGAAATCTGAAATACATTACATCTCCGTCATTTACAACATACTCTTTTACCTTCCAGACGCATTGCACCTTTTTTCCTTTGCACCTTGCCATCCGTATATTCAATGAACTTTTCATAAGCTACAACTTCTGCCCTTATAAATCCTTTTTCTATGTCAGTATGAATTTCTCCCGCACTTTTCTGTGCATTTGTTCCCTGCTTTATAGTCCAAGCTCTTACTTCTTTTTCACCTGCAGTAAAATAAGTAATAAGTCCAAGAAGCTTAAATCCTCCTCTTATAAGTCTGTTAAGACTTGGCTCTGTTATTCCAAGTTCATCTATGAACATCTGTCTTTCTTCTTCATCCTCTATTTCTATAAGTTCAGCTTCAACCTTTGCTGAAAAAGTTACTACTTCACTATCATGAGATTCCGCAAATTCCCTTACTTTTTTTACATAATCATTTTCTACTTTATTAGTCAGATCATCTTCAGAAATATTGGCTGCAAACATCATAGGTTTCAATGTAAGGAACTGGTATACTCTTATCAATTCACTTTCCCTCTGGGTAAATTCCAGTGTTTTCAGTAGTTTAAAAATCTTCCAGATGTTTTTTACACTTTTTCAAGAACTGCAAGCAGTTCCTTTTCCTTCAACATTTCCACCTCTTGCAAGTTTACTATTCTTTTGCAGAGCTCTTTCCACAGTGTCTATATCTGCAAATATTAATTCAGTATTTATAGTTTCTATATCCCTTATAGGATCCACACTTCCTTCAACGTGAATAATATTGTCATCATCAAAACATCTTACAACCTGACAGATTGCAGCAGTGTTTCTTATATTGGATAAAAACTGGTTTCCCCAGTCCTTCACCTTTTGATGCTCCTTTTACAAGTCCTGCAATATCCACAAATTCCACAGTTGCACCTAATGTTCTCTGAGGATTTACTACTTTTTCCAACTCCTTAAGTCTAACATCTGGAACACTTACCAGCCCCACATTTGGTTCTATCGTCGCAAACGGATAATTTGCCGCCTCCGCATTCTGAGTTTTTTTGTTATTGCGTTAAACAATGTTGACTTTCCTACGTTAGGAAGTCCCTACTATACCTATTCCTATCATTTATCAGTTTGTATTGACAGTTTAAGCTATATTGCTTTCACTGCATACATCTCCTTTCCTTTATTTCAGTTACTTATAAATTTTTTTATTTTTTTACATTCATTTTATCATAATACTGACTTTTAAATCTACTTAACCTTAAAGTTCCACACTTTTTTCAAGTTTAGTTAAAAATCTTAATAAAGCTTCCATTTTTCCTTGTCAGTCGCCTTAAAAAGATAAGGAATATCGAAAAATAGGCACTATCCACATATCACCTATATAACGGTAACTGTTTCCTACCATTTTTTTTATATCTTCCTTTTCCTTTATAAAACTTCTTGTAGGATTTTCTCCCACCGTCACTATATATGAAGGATTCAGCAATGCAATCTGACCTGTAAGAAAAATCCCTGCATTTGGAAATACTATCAATAATTTCTCCTCGTGAACTGCATTTTGTCAAAGTTGTAAAATAGCATTTTTTCAGATTAAGCTTTGCATATTCAAGAAATTTCATAAAATATTCTCCATTTTTATCTGTAAGAAGTTCATTTCTATTATCTTCTTCGGTACTTATGCTATCCATTACAAACAGTATTTTTGCCTCTTTTTTTCCTTTTCCAGCTACAGGATTTTTCCTTACTCTTTCCAGAGCACATTTACTGCATATTTCTATTTCCATTTCCAAGTCATTCCACATTTATTTTCAACCTCATTTATCTCAATTTCAAATGTGATACATTGTTGTCTCATTTTCAGTGACTATTTCTATTTCAAGGTTACTTCTGTTTTTCCCTTTCAAGAATTTCATACAAAGTATTATATGCAAGTTCCGGGGTATTATTATCCTTACTTATATGCATCAGATAAATTTTTTTCAGTTTATCTGACATTACTTGAGAAATCAGCTTTGAAGCCTCCGCATTAGACAGATGGCCATTTCTTCCCTTTACCCTGTTTTTCAGTTCCCAGTGATATGGTCCTGTCATAAGCATATTATAGTCATAATTACTTTCCACCACTATTACATCGCTATTTTTAAAAATTTTCTTTTATTATGTTATTTGTACACCCTACATCACTTGCATATGCCAATTTTCTTTATTATCATATTCAAAAGTAAAGCCGAGACACTTTTTCAGCATCATGCATTACTTCAAAGTTATTTACTGTGCATTCTTCAAAGGATACCTTGTCTTCCCTCAGAAAATTTATATTTTTAGGGTCTATTTTTCCCTATCTTTTCCCTTAATCATTTCCATAGGTAATTTCATGAAGATATATTGGAATATCATACTTCCTTGAAATTACTCCCAGTCCCTGAATATGATCTGAATGCTCATGTGTTACAAAAAACACCATCTATGTCTTCTATTCTTCTTCCTATATTATTTAGTTTTTCTGCAATTTTTTCCACTGAATCCAGCATCAATCAGAAATTTCTTTTTCCCATTTCTATATAGCTTGAATTTCCGCTGCTGCCACTTCCTAAAATTGAAAATTTCATTTTCCTGTGTTTCTCCGTATTCTATAAATTTACCTCAAATTTACTGTATATTAGGTTTACTTCTCCATCTGTCTTATTATACAACCATCCGCCCTTATTATTTCTTACTGAAACCACACTATTTGAATCTTCTATTCCTTTTTCCAGATTCCTGGAATAGCAAAAAGTTTTTTTCTCCATAAAAACATCAAAGGAATATTTCCCGTCAGGACTTTTAATATTTTCCAGATTATTTTTCATTTCCTGTTAATTCAGGAAAAAATCCCTGTCCTGGATTTATAATTTTTTTATGGCATTTGAAAGTTTTTCTGTTTCAACTTCAATATCTGCCTTTATTATTACTTTTGCCTTTTTCTGAAAACAGATGAATTGAAATAAAAACGATATAATTGCCATTATTACAAAAAGCGTCGCTCTTCCAATGACATTTTTCAGTGTCTTATTTGCATCTTTATTGTTATTATATAGTGCCATATCTCTTCTCCATTTTTAGTTATTCCTCTTTTAACCCCATATTTTAAACTGAATTTAATACTTTCACTATATATTTTTCTTTTTCTATATTATAATTTTAAATATTTTTCTCTAATTTATTTTTTTCCCCTTAAAAAAATCGAAGGTCTCACAACTGCTTTTTACTCCTTTAGGAACTGTCAGTTCTATTGTTAAAGGACCTCTTTGACATTTATCCATCCAAGACCGGAAATTACCAGATCTTCATTTTCTTTAACTGTTGTTTTAAACGTAACAAATTCATTTTCAAAATATTTTTTTCTTTTTCTTCACCTTTTAACAACTCAAAAGAAATCTCCCTCTAACAGCTCTTCAACTCTTTCTTCCTTTTGTAAGATGAAATTTTACATTTTTTTGAAGAATATGCAGAGAATATAGGTTTATATCCTATTTCTTCCTCTGTTTTATTTTACAATATTATTTTTCCTTTACCTTAAACCAGCAGAAAGCATCAAACATAAATACCTGACCTTCTTCAAGTTTAAAAGTCTTTCTGGATATTTCACCTGCCGGAACAAGTTTTAACCCTGTTTCTACACTTATCATATCTGACAGACGTTTTTCCTTTGGTATAAGTCCCTGGGTATCTGTTATTGTTATATTTGTATCAGGTATTTTATTATTTATGGATTTTAACGTTGTTCCTGAATATTTTTGAAGTTGTTATTTTATTTTTACCTAATAACAGATTTATAACTGAAGATTTTCCAACATTTGAAACACCAAGCACTACTGCCTTTACTTTTTTTATCAGGGAAAATACTCTTTTATTTTTCTTATTACTCCATTTATTCCATATTTACTTTTTGCACTTATAAATGCAATATTTTTCAGGAACAATATCCTCCTCAGCAAGCCTGTCCTTTTATCCAGTCGGCTATTTCAGTCGGATGCACAAATCCTGGCAATAAATCTGTTTTTATTTACTAGGACTATTGACCTGTAATCCCTTAAAGTAATCCAGGATTTCCTCAGTGAACGATCCTTCAAAATCTATTATATCAAATATCGGAAGAATTATATCAGATTTTTTTACACTGTTTAAAAACTTCCTTTGAATAATCTTCACTTTTTAAAAGTTATTAACTGAATTTTTTTCCCGTAATTTTTTTATTTTGAAACATCTCTGGCAGAGTAAATCCCTTCCATTATAAATTTTTCTTCAGGGAACATATCCTTCCTTCTTTTCATCTTCAAATTGCAGTTCTATTCCACAACCTGTACATTTTTTTACTAATCAAAATTTCCTCCAATTATTTATATTTTATATCTTCTGTACTACTATATCCTACTTACTTACGCTAGAAAACATCATATACACTTTCTCCTACAAAGCTTACTCCTTTGCCAAAGGATGCGTTTTCATATAAATATCCTTCAGCAATGCCTTGCTCACATGTGTATAAACCTGTGTTGTAGAAATACTGCTATGTCCCAGCAGCTCCTGTAAATATCTTATATCTACTCCGTTATTTAACAGTTCTGTTGCAAAAAGAATGTCTGAATACGTGAGGCGTTATTTCCTTCTGTATTCCAGCCTTCTGTGCATAATTTGAAATTAACCTTCTCAATGAACGGGTTGTCAGCTTTTTCACCTCTATTGTTGGTAAAAACTGTTTCCCTGCTGTAATTTCCATATTCTTTCTTTTTATCTGAAAGATACTTTTTCAAAGCCATTTTCTTGCAGTTTCACTGAAAAAAGTAATTCTTTCCTTATCTCCTTTTCCAATTACCCTTATTTCCCTCTCAGGAATATTTATCATATATTCACTGAGATCTATCAGTTCACTTGCCCTCATTCCGCTTGAATATAGCATTTCAATAATAAGTCTGTCCCTTACTCCTGTTATTTTTTTCTGTATTTATGACATCCCTAAGTTTATTCAGATCCTCCTTATTTAATATATTTGGAGTTCCTTTTCAAATTTAGGGCATTGCAATATACGATATTTTATTAACTTTTTACAACCTGCTTTTCCTGAAGATATTTGAAAAAAACGTTCTAAGTGCGGATATTTTTCTGTTAATACTTCGCTTAGATACAGGATTCACAGATTTTTCTTTTTTCTCCGTTACTTTCTGTACTTGCCTGTCTGCTTTTATCTCCAGAATTCAGATAAGCTATAAAAAGATCTCACAGTTATAGTTTCAACTCTCATCAAACTTAGTTATTTCCTCATATTCATCCAGATAATCTATAAACTGGTAAATGTCTCTTCTGTAACTTCTAACTGTATTATAACTTTTTCCAAGTATAACTTCCTCATAATATAGAAACTTTTCTGCATGTACAGCCAAATCCTTAACTTTGCTGTTTTCATATATATCCTTATCTTCATTTCTAAGCTGTTTTTCCCATTAAAATACCCTCTTTTCCATTTACTTCAGGATACTAATTTCTATTTCTTTCCTGTTTTTGTTCCAGTTGTCTTTTTGCAGATGATTTCTTTGCCGTCTTTTTAGCTGCTGTTTTTCTTTGCTGTACTTTTTAGTTTTTTAGTACCTTCAGCTGCTACTGTTGACTTTTTAGCTTTTTGATGACGGCTGCCGTTTTTACTTTTTCCTGAAGTTTTTGATGCTCTCTTCTTATCCTTCAGAATTGCCTTTATTGTCTTACATTCAGGATAGCCTGTACACCAGAAATTTTCCCAAATCTTCCTGTTTTTATTTCAAATGGTCTACCACATTTCTCACATACTCCGGCTTCTTCCACAATTTTTCTTTCTTCATCAATAATGGCAGTAATTTCATCCTTTATTTGAAGAATTCCGTCAACTATATTAAGTTCACCTTTTTTTAAGTTTCTGCTTTTATTGTAAAGAAGTGACATTCTTTTTTTCATCATTTTTGAAATCTTCACTTTCAAGATATTCTCCGAAATCTTCCTTTTTCACAACATATCTTTTGTTATCTTCTGTAAAAAAGTCCGTAGAAATTCCCATTTTATCAGCCATCAGTTTTTCCACTTCAGATTTTATAAAAACCTTTCCTGCTTCCATCTGTTCAGGTTCTATCGGAATATTTTTCAATGTTATCTTTTCTTCAGGATTTGTTTCTGAAACAAGATATTTTCCAAATCTTCCAGTTTTTAAAAGCATTGGATTTCCATCAGAAGAAAGAACATCAGATTCTATTCTTCTATCCTTAATTTTTCAATCTCAACCTCATATTTGCTGATTTCCTTTTCAAGCGAGTTATAGAAATTTCTTAAAAAGTTCCACCCACTGGACATTTTCCTTCTTCTATTTTATCCAGGTCTTCTTCCATATTTGCTGTAAACTTTTTATGTTCATTATGTCCTGAAGTTCTTTTCAAGTTCATTTTTCACTTCATATCCGAGATATGTCGGATGAAATCTTTTTTCTATAATTTCTACATATTCCCTTGTTTTCAGTGTTTCAACTATTGAAGCATAAGTTGACGGTCTCCCTATTCCTTCAGATTCCAGTTTTTACAAGTGTTGCTTCTGAATATCTTGTAGGAGCCTTAGTAATTCCTTCTTCAATATTAAGTTTTTCTATATTATAGACATCACCTTCTTTAAGTACAGGAAAATCAGCAGTTTTTATTTCATCTTCCTCTTTAAAGATTTTATAATATCCATCAAAAATTACTTTTATTTATAGTTCCTCTAAATTTATAGTCACCATTTACTGCATTTATCTGCATCTGCTCATATTTCATAGCTGCAAACTGTGACACAGAAATCTGTTCCAAATTAATTTATACAGCTTGTACTGATCATTTGTCAGATAAGACTGTATTGCATCAGGTTCAAGATTTATGTCTGATGGTCTTATTCCTTCATGGGCATCCTGTACATTTGACTTGGAATTTTTTGTAACATAATATCCTACATATTCCTTACCATATTTGCCAGTTATATATTCCTTGGCCATATTTATTGCATCCATTGAAAACCCTTGTGGAATCTGTTCTCATGTATGTTATCAATCCTCTATTTTTCTCCATCAATTGACAACCCTTCATATAACTGCTGGGCTATTCTCATTGTTTTAGTTGCTCCATACCCGAGATATGATGGAAGCCAGCTGCTGCAATGTACTCGTCTTAAACACCAATGGTGGTCTTTGAGATTTTTCTTTACTTCCACACTTTCAAGCGTTAAAGATTTATCCTTCAAATCCTTTTTAGTTTCTTGACAACTTCCTCATCAAATATTTTATCTACCTTTTCTCCCTAAAATTTCCACAAGATTAACTTTAATTTCCTTTTTCAAGAGGGCATTTACCTCCCAATATTTCTGAGGAACAAAACTTTCTTATTTCATCTTCCAGATCACATATAAGCTTTAATGCAACCGACTGTACTCTTCCTGCACTTGCATTTTTATTAATAGTTTTTCCATAACAATGGACTTATTTTATATCCCACAATTCTATCAAGCAGTCTTCTCGCCTGCTGTGCATTTTACAAGATTTTCATTTATGTTCCTAGGGATTTTTTATGGCGTTATTTACAGCTGTCTTTGTAATTTCATTAAATTCTATTCTCTTTGTTTTTTTCAGGCTGTTTAATATAATTGGATATATGCCATGCAATAAACTTCCCCTTCTCTATCCTGATCCGATGCCAGATATACAGTTGAAGCTTTTTGACTTATCCTTCAGCTTTTTCAGAACTTCACCTTTTCCTTTTATTACCTGGTATTTAGGGTTCAAAAGTTATTTTCTACATCTATTCCAATCTTTGTTTTAGGCAGATCTATGACATGGCCATAAGATGCCGTAACTTCATATCCTTTCAAGTATTTTTCTATCGTCTTTTGCTTTAGAAGGCGACTCCACTATTACAAGCTTTTTGCCAAAAATTCTCACCTCATAATTCCTTTACTCTTTGTTTCTTTATGTATAGTATATTTTATTTTCATTTTATAATTTTTATTTCTTAGTATTTTTCTGAATTACACTATTCTCATATACTTTTGCAGTTCCTGTTTCTGTTATAAGTCCTTTTACTTTTAGGCTCATCAGTATTGAAAGCAGTTTATTCAAAGGAATTTCAACCTTATTTCCTTCTACCTTACCTTCATTTTCAAATAGCGTATTTTTATTCTTATCATTGTCTGTATCGTCACTCATATTAAAATTTTTGAATTTTTCATTATTTCTTCCAGTCCAAGTTCTTCACTTAACTGTAAAAATACGATTTTTCTTCTACAAGTCAGCTTGTCTGTCTTGCTTTTTCCTATTTTTAAATCCCACAGAAATTCCTTTTGCTATATCTTCTCCAGTAGTTATAAGTTTTGCTTTATTTTTCCTTTTATGAGATTATTGCATCCTTCAAAGGAAGGATAGTTTATAAAACCTGGAACTGCAAATATTTCCTTGTCCATCATAAATCCAAGTTCTGCAGTTATCAGAGCTCCTCCAGATTTAAAAACTTTCTGCTATAAGTATTCCATCTGATAGTGCCGCTATTATCCTGTTTCTTTTTAGGAAAAATTCCATTTCAGCGGTTTTGTTCCCCAATGGATGTTCACTTACCAGTATTCCCTTTTTCACTTATTTTTTTCCCATAAAATCTTATTTTTCATAAGGATATACAATATCAAAGGCCACTACCTACTACAGCTACAGTACTTCCATCCTTTTTCAACAGAAGCTGAAAAGAGCTACTGTGTCAATTCCTTCTGCCAGACCGCTAATCAAGGTCACATCATATTCCAGTAACTCCCTGACTATCTTCTCACATGCACTCTTTTCCAAATTTTGTAACCTTTCTCGTCCCCACTACTGCAATGTTTCTTCTTTCATTATCCAGTTTTTTTATTTAAATCTTTTCCCTTAACATACAAAAAACAGGGGATAATCTATAAGTTCCTTTAACTTTTCCGGATATCCCTGGCTGTTTGCATCAATTATTCGTACTTTATTTCTTTCATATAATTCTATTTTATTTTCTAAATTTATATTTCTTGATTTTTCAAGAGTTTTCTTAAGTCCACTATTAAAAAGCCTGAAATTTTTCTTCAAGGGAAACAGTTCATCATACTCACTATAAATATTCATTAGTTTCCTAATATGACTGTCCTTCATTCCAGCTTCCTTTTAATTTTAACCATCCCACAATTAACCCCCATTATTTGCTTTCAGTTTTTATTTTCTAATATATTTTTACTTACTTGAAATCAGTTCATTTTAATTCAGCTATCTCTCTTACTACTTCCTGACTAGGATTTGATCTTGCATAGTCTTTCAAGTATCCTAAAAGCTTTTGAAAAACTCTCCTTTTTGCCTTATATGCAATCCCTATTCCCAAGTTTTTGCTTCAGCCTGATTAGGTGAAGTTGCCAATATTCTATTGTAATAATCTATAGACTGGTCATAATATCCCAGAAGTCTTGAACCCTATAGCTACAACAAATAGATTTCTTATATCTCCTGACACATCTTTTTTTGCAAGATTTACAGCTCTTTCATAAAGTCCATCCTTAAAATAAAGCTGACTAAGCTGATAAATTGAACTTGCATTCTTTTTTGCAAGAACTGCGCTTTCATAACTGTTATATGTTTTAAACTTTGAACCGTCTGAAACATCATCTGTCTGAGTTACAGGTGCTGTTCCTGTATCTTCAGCTTTTTGGTGCTGCCTCCGGATCCTTTTGCTACTTCCTGATTTTCAGCCATTATCTGTTGTCTTGGAAGTTCCAGTATCTGGAGTATTATCTGTTTTTCCTCCAGGATTGGCTGTCGTACTTTCTGTTTCCTTTTTGTACTTCATTTGCTTTTCAGTCAAGCTTTCCTTTACCATTACAACACTTCCCAGTATTAATATGGACAATATCATTATTTTCTTTTCATTTTATTATCCCTCCAAAATGAAATTTTTATTAAAATTCAGATTTTTAGTCGTTCTAGGAAAGGAATTACGTCCCTTATATTTGTCATTCCTGTTATGTACATAAGCATTCTGTCAAATCAAGTCCAAATCCTGAATGAGGTACACTTCCATATCTTCTAAGATCCAGATACCACCAGTAATCTTCTTCTTTAAGACCCATTTTATGAATTCTTTCCAAAAGAATATCATGAGTTGTCTTCCCTCTGACTTCCACCTACTATTTCTCCAATTCCAGGTGCCAGAAGGTCTACAGCTCTTACTGTTTTTCCATCTTCATTCAATTTCATATAGAAATGCCTTTATATCCTTAGGATAATCTGTTACAAACACTGGTTTTTGAAATGTTTTTTCAGCCAGATATCTTTCATGTTCTGTCTGTAAATCAATTTCCCCATTCAACTTCATATTCAAAGTTCTGTTTTGAATTTTTCAAAATTTCAATAGCTTCAGTGTAAGTTATTCTTTCAAAATCTGAATTTACAAGAACATTTAATCTTTCAAACAGTTCCTTATCAATAAACTGGTTAAAGAATTCCATTTCTTCCTTAGCATGTCTCCATAACATATTTTACAATATATTTTATCATTTCTTCAATTACATCCATGTTTACAACTAAATCTGCAAATGCAATTTCAGGTTCCATCATCCAGAACTCTGCCGCATGTTTAGGAGTATTTGAATGTTCTGCCCTGAATGTAGGTCCAAAAGTATAAGTATTTTTAAATGCTGTACAGAAAGTTTTCCGCATTTAGCTGACCACTTACCGTAAGGTTAGATTCTTTTCAAAAGAAATCCTGTTTTAAAAATCTATATCTCCCTTTTTCTGTTTTTGGAATATTTTCAAGATCCAATGTAGTTAATCTGAACATTTCTCCTGCACCTTCAGCGTCACTTCCAGTAATTATTGGAGTCTGAACATATACAAAATGTTTTTCCTGGAAGAATTTGTGTATTGCATAAGCCAGTATTGATCTTACTCTAAATACTGCAAAAAATGTATTTGTTCTAGGTCTAAGGTGAGCTATAGTTCTTAAAAATTCAAAAGTATGTCTTTTATTTTTGTAAAGGATAATCAGAATCTGACTTGTCATAAACCTCTACTTTATCAGCTTTTTATTTCATAGTCCTGTCCTTTTCCTTCTGACTTTACTAATTTTTCCATAAACCTTAATTGATGAAGAAATCGTTAATTTTGATATTTCTTCAAAAATTTGGTAATTTATCATCTATTACAACTTGGATTCCATTAAAAAAATGTACCGTCATTTAATTCTATAAATCCAAAAATTTTTCTGACTTCTAATATCCATCCGTTTAGCTGTATTTCCTTATCTAGATATTTTTCAGAGTTTAACTGTAATTCTCTTAATTCTAACAACATATCTTTTTCGCATGATTACAATGTATCTATATACCTAATCACACATCTCCTTTCTTCACCGTAAAATAATTTGTTTTATATTATATCATATTATTCAACATATTTTTAAGTAGTATATCATATATATACAATAAAATTTTCTAAAATTTCTTATAGAAAATCTTATGTAAACGAATTGAAAAAGAGAGTGTCCTTAGCACTCTCTTTTTACTTAAATCTGTCTTCAAAATATGATTTATTATATCACATATTTTATTTTTCAATTAGTTTATTAATTTTTATCCATAAATTCAATATAATAATTTCCTATCCCCATACTTCAGGATTTTTACTCCATTCAAAGGGCAATTTCAGCTTCTTTTTCTGTAAGATATTTACTCTCCTTCAGCATTTTTATGAGAACATCAAAGTTTGACAGTGATGAAAATTTACAATTATATTTTTGCATAATTTTCTTCTGCACTTTTTAAATCCATAAGAAAATATTGATTTTACTTCCAGTTCCTTTACTTCTTCCTTCTGAAGCACATCAACAGCAATAAGGCTACTTTTTCCAGTAGTTATAAGATCTTCTATTACCGTTACTTTTCTTACCTTTTTACTTCTGCACCTTCAATCTGTTTTCCTGCTCCATGATCTTTTGGCTTATTTCTTATGTAGCACAATGGTTTTTCATCCTGTCGGCAATAAATGCCGCCCATGGAATTCCTGCTGTTGCAACTCCTGCTATAACATCTGTGTCCTTATCAATTCTTTCAACAAAACTTTCAACTATTATATCCCTTTCATCTGAAAATCCAAGTATATACCTGTTATCACAGTAAATAGGGCTTTTTATTCCTGAAGCAAATATAAAAGGTTCTTTTTACGTTTATTTTCACTACCTTTACATCAAACAGTGCTTTTTGCCACTTTTTCTTCCAACGTTAGATTTGCCATAATTTATATTTTCCTTTCTCTTTTTTTATAAGTACATGCTCTATAAATTATTTCATTTATTCAAAAAAATTCTACTGACTTTCCTTTTTTACATTTTCATTTATTTTCCCATTTTCATAGATAATTTCTCCATTAACTACTGTCATTATATTTTTTTCCCTTTAATTTCCAGTTTTCATACGGAGTCCAGCCACATTTTGATTCAAGCGTATCATTAACCCCTGCAATCCATTCTTTTTCTGTATCTACCACAATCACATCTGCATAATAACCTTCCTTCAGCTTTCCTCTTCCTGCTATTTTCATTATTTTTGCAGGATTTTCACACATCAGTTTCTGTATAGCAGATAATTTTATCCTTCCTTCATTATATGCATTCAGCATCAAGGCGAGGGACGTTTCCACACCAGGCATTCCAAAAAGTAACCTTCTCCAGCTTTTTCCTCAATCAGATGAGGAGCATGATCCGTTCCTATAGTATCTATCAGTCCTTCATTTACAGCCTTCCATAAAAACTCATTGTCAGATTTTTTTCTCAGTTCAGGTTTCATTCTTAAAAAGCATTTTTATTTCTTTCACTGCTTTCCCTTATTTCTTCATTTAGAAACAGATGATGCGGAGTAACTTCAGCATAGATAGGATGCATTTCATTATTCAGACTGCTATCCTTTTTAGCTTCTATGACTTTCTTTTCAGTTCTTCAGCAGATGGAATATGACACACATAAAGACCTTTTTCCATACTTCTGATTCAGCTCAATTGCTTTATCAATCATTTCATTTTCAGCATGAACTAATACAAGTCCTGAATTTTGAAATACTCCCTTTTAATATTTCATCATCTTCAATGAGCATTTCTCCTGTTGTTACATTCATAAAAAAATTTTTTTACAGTATTTACTTCTTTTTTTATCGAGTACTTTTCTTATTTCACTTATATTATTATTTTTACTTCCTCCAAAATGGATTCCAAAAATTTCACAATTGATTTTTTTCCTGCCAGTTCCTTTTTTTATTTAAAAGATTTTTCTAAAGTCGTAGTTGTCGGAACAGTATTCGGCATATCATAAAAAGTTGTAATCCCGGCTTTGCTGCACGCCTTTGATCCTGTCTCAAAATCTTCCTTGTATGTAACTCAGGGCTCTCTCATATGAGTGTGCACATCAATGACTCCAGGCATTATAAGTTTTCTTTCAACATCAATGATTTTTACATTTTCCCTATTTAAATATTGCTTCTCTTCTATGTTTTCAGAAATCTTTTTCAATTATTTTTTTCCATTTATTAATATTTCAATTTTTTTCCGAAAAACATCAGTACCATTCTTTAAAATGATAATTTTATTTTTTTCCATTTCTGCTCCTGATTTTTATTTTTTTATAAAAGCTTCCGAAATTTCCTCCAGTATCATTTCAGTTGCTTTTACCGGATCTTCAGCTTTTGTTATAGGTCTTCCTACAACAAGAAAAGTCCACTCCCTGCTTTATGGCATCAAAAGGTGTCATTATTCTTGTCTGGTCATCATTACTTTTATTGTCAGCATTTAAAGTAAATTTTTGGACGCACTCCTGGACATACAGTTACAAAATCATTCCCTGCCATTTCCTTTATTTTTTTAGATTCCTGTGGAGAGCAAACTACTCCATTCATTCCACTTTTTTTAGCCAGACTTTGCAAGATTTAACACTACTTCTTCAAGTTTCATGCTGCTTCTGAACATTTCCTGCAAATCCTCTTCACCCTAAGTTTGTCAACACTGTCACACCAATAAGAAGACTTTCAGAACCGCTTTCCTTTACAAGCTCTGCCACTTCCTTCATTGTTTTACTTCCGTTTTGAACAATGGATATTAAACATAAATACATTTTTCCCTGCCGCATTTGCACACGCCATTTTCACAGTATTTGTTATATCATGAAATTTCAGATCCAGAAATACTTTCTTCCCTTTTTCATGCAGATAATCAACCAGTTTACCATCTGTACTTAAAAAAACTTTCAAGACCAACTTTATATATTGAAATTTTATCTCCCAGTCTTTCAGTTAACTTTACTGCATCTTCCATATTATTGTAATCCAATGCAACAATAAGCCTATTTTTTGCTTCCTCTTTTACTTTTATTCAACTTTTTCCTCCCTTTGATTTTTTTATTTTATATTTTTCATTCACTTATAATTTCAGTTCTAATTCTTCTTCTGATATTGTTCTTTCACAGTAGAAACATTTATATTTAATTTCATGATTTTTCTTCATTAAGCTGTTTTTATAAATTTTGTTTTCAACATTTTCATGATTTGAAATACATTTATTATTTCTGCACTTCATTAATCCCACTATTTCATTTGGAATTGCAAGCTGAATTTTTCTTCACAACTTTATAATTTTTCAATTATATTTATTGTTACATGATCAGAAAGTAATGCAATTTTATTTAGTTCACTTTCATCCAGAACTTTTATCTTCTATTTTTTTATTATCCCTTTTTCCAAGCGAAGTACTTTTTAAGTTTATGGCAACTGTAACTACTTCATTATATCCTCTAAGTTTTAAAAGTTCCACTATTGCAAATACCTTTTTCTGACGGTATGTGATCTATAACTATTCCATTTTTAACGCTGTTATCTGTAATTCTCTAGCTTTTTCTTCCATGTGCTATTCCCTTCTTTTCAATTTTTATTTTATTTATCCTCTTATTTTTAATCTATTAACCTGTATTTTTTTCTAATCTTTTTATTCCTATTTTCTGTTTTCTCCTTATTTAAAAAGTATCCTTTACCTTATCCAGAACCTTCATCATCATTGCCTGTCTTACTGGTATTCCATTTTTTTGCCTGTTTAAAAATACAGTGCATGTTTTTGTTTCATCAAATCTGTAGATATTTCATCAACTCTAGGAAGTGGATGAAGTATTATCATGTCTTCCTTACATTTTCCTAAAATATTTTTCCTTATTTATTACATAAACCCCTTTTTACTTTCTGATAGTCTTCTATATCCGAAAATCTTTCCTTCTGTATTCTTGTCATGTAAAAAAACATCTATTTTATCAAGACAGTCTCTGAAATCTTCTAAAAATTTCATATTTTATATTATTTTTTTATCTAAATCATCTATAAGATATGTCGGCATTTGAAGTATTTTTAGGAGATACAAAAATAAATTGTAGGATTAAAAATGTGTCAGAGCTTTACAAGTGAATGCACAGTTCTTCCATATTTTAAATCTCCAACAAAGGCTATCGATAAGTTACTAAGTGTTCCTTTTTCCTCTTTTATTGTATATAAATCGAGTAATGTCTGACTCGGATGCTGATTTGATCCATCTCCTGCGTTAATTACAGGTTTTTTTGAAGTTGTTGAGGCTAATCTTGCGGCACCGTCATTTGGGTGTCTTACAACAATTACATCTGAATAGGATTCCACCATTCTTATTGTGTCTGAAAAATGATTCACCTTTTTCACTGATGACTGTTCCAGCGGCGGAAAGCTGCAGCACCTGTGCTCCCAGTCTAAAAGCAGCTGATTCAAAGGACATTTTAGTTCTTGTACTTGGCTCAAAAAAATAATGTTGCAATAATTTTTCCTTTTAAAAAAATTCAATTTTTCTTCTTCTGAAGAATTTTTCTATTTTTCTGCTATTTCCAGAATTTCCAGTATTTCCTCTTTGCTCATGTCATTCATTGAAATAATGTCTTTCATTTTCTTTCTACCTCCATAATTTAATTTTTGATATAAAAAGGAATAATCAGTATTAGAAATATCTAATACTATTATTCCCTTCTATATAAATATTACTTAATTTTTAAAAAACAGAAACATCTGGCTTTTTCGTGTTTTTTAAAGGTAAAAATACATACCTGATTTTATAAAAAAACTTTGAAAAATAATAATGAAAGGAAAATCAAAAAAATACCATTTTTTTCATTTTTGCTATTAATGTGAGGTTGTTTTCTGTATATTTTTTTCATTTCACATCACCTTTCAAAATCATCTCTATAAATCTTTAGTATTTTAGCAAATTTTTCTTTTTTCAATATCTAAAATTTTTAAATTTTTAGTTAACAAATTCATATTCCAGATGTGTAATACCTTTTTATTTCCTCCAGTACTTCTTCATGCTCCTTTTTCATCATTTCCATTTTTTATAAATAATTTTTCCCTATATTTAAATCTGACTTTTTAAGCAAATCAACTGTAGAAGCACCTGATTTAAAAAGCCCTTTTTATTCTTTGCCACTACAACTATTTCAGATTTTTCTATATTCACATATAAAATCAAAGAAATGCTGTAATATCCTTCCAACGGAAGAAGTAGTCCCTCTATTATTCTTATAAATACACAGTCATTTTCACTTATTGCTTTTCCCACTTTTATTTCTTAAATCAACAAGAGAAAAAAATCGTTTTTGAAACTTCAGAAGCATTTTCTTCAAATTCATTTATACGGGATTTTTATAATTATAGTTTCACACTTTTTTTACCTTTTTAAAAACTTCTCCCTGTAATTTTTCTTCAACTTCTTTTTTTCCTGCATCAATTTCAGTTCCAATAACAAATAATATTTTTCCCCTTTTTCCTCTTCCTTATGTTTTACAATGTGATGTCTTCTGCATCTTGCTTCATAGTTTTTCAGATGCTCCCACCATAACAAGAGGATCATCATAATAGGCAGGTTCACCATTAATCAGTCTCTGGCTTGCATAAGCAGGTTTTTCCACATACTGTACATATTGCATTCAGTTTATCAACTCTGTCTGAAATACTCATTAATTCAGGCACAGGATGATAAGGTTCCGCTCTGAAACTCAGATCAAGCCCTGCTACTATTATTCTTTTTACCGTATTCAACATACTTTTTACAGAAATTCAACTACTATCTTCCCCAGAAACTGCACTTCATCTATTCCTATTACCTGTGCATCAATATTTTTCAGTCATTATTTCTTCCATCTGATTTACAGAATTTACCGAATAAGCTCAAGACTTTCTTTCCCATGGGAATATATCCCCTTTTTCGCCATATCTGTTATCAATAGACGGACTGAAAAACAACTATTTTCTGCTTTGCATATTTTGCTCTTCTCAATCTTCTTATGAGCTCTTCACTTTTTCCTGAAAACATACTCCCGGTAATAACTTCAAGAGAACCCATACTCATTATATTTTTTTATTTATCTGAAATTCCATTTAGAAAAATCTCCTCATCATATACTTCTGCACCCTTTTAAGTTCAGTTTTTTTCTTTTCAATAGTCCATTTATCTTCTAGTGTATCAAGCATCTGTTTCATATTTTCAAGAAATTCATCATTGTCATAATTTAACGAAATCAAAGTTGGTCCCTGCACCACTTATATATTCCCCAAGTGCTCCATATTCCTTTGATGCCGCAAATATTTTTTCAGAATTATTTATTAATGCAAATCTATATGGCTGGTGTATCTTATCTCCTAAAAAAATCTTAGATTACTGTAATCCTTTTTATTAAATGCATTAACAAGAAGTCCAAGTTTTGACATATTGTTATTGCATCTGATACAAGATAAGACTTTGGTAGTACACTTCTTGCTCTTTTCTGTAGACAGTTTAAAAATCAGGAATCATAACATAGAAACATAATTCCTCAGTATCTGATATTGTACTGTATACTATATTTTTCTTTATCATGGGCAGTCAGAACCATTCCCTCCCAAATATGGCAGGAACTACATTATCAGGGTGTCCTTCCATTTTTAATGGCAAGTTCTGCAATTTTATCAATACTTAAAAGGATTTCCTGCAAATGTATTTTGCTATAAGTATTCCTGCAACAATGGCACTTGAACTGCTTCCAAGTCCTCTTGCTAAAGGAATATCATTTCTTATAATATTTACTTTATAGCTTGGTATATTTTTTTACCAGATGTTTTTCTGTAAATTTTTATTGCTTCAAATATGTAGTTATCTTCTATCGGTATGGAAAAAAAGGCTTTCCATTTTTCAAGAAATTCTATTTTATCACTTTCTTCCACTTCCAGTTCAAGCAGATAATCCAATGCCAAACCCTAGACAGTCATATCCAACACCAATATTTGCTGATGTTGCCGGTACTCTTACTTTAAATCTTAAACTCATTTTCATTACCTTCCTATTTTCTGTTATTAATTTATTGTATCATATTTTTTTCATTTTAAATTCAAATTATAGGCTTCTCTGTCTACATTAATTTTATTATATTATATATATTATATATAGTTTTATATATTTTTTTATATTTTTCATATACAATTTTCAAGTATAATTATTCTTTAATCCCCATTTTTCTGTGATATTATATATTTAATATCATTATAAATTTATATAACTCTAAGTTATTTCTAAGTTTTAGGTTGTATAATACTGTTACCAAAGTTCAAAGGTAGATTGGAGGTTACATGAAAAGAATAGTAATACTGGCTGGAGTTCTTCTATTATCTGTTTCTGCTTTCGCGGCAAAAACAAGTAATTTAGAGAATACAATTCAAAGCCATTATAACAATAGAGAGCTTAATGTTGAAAAAAATCTAATTCGAAAAAGTTTCCCAAACTGAAAAAACATTTCGTCAACTAAAGTGAGGTGTTAGAGATCAAATCATAGCATTTGCTCAAAGAAAATTAGGTTCTCCATATGTATGGGGTGCAACTGGCCCTAATAGCTTTTGATTGTTCAGGTTTTTGTTGGATATGTGTTCAAATCAGCAGCTAATTTGACGTTACCTAGAGTATCCAGTGATCAGGCAACATTCAAACCAAAAAAATTTCATCAATGAATATGAAAAAAAGGTGATTTGGTGTTTTTTTAATACAACTGGTAAAGGTATTTCACATGTAGGTATCTATATGGGAAATAGACAGTTCATTCACGCTTCTTCAGGAAGTAGAAGAGTTACTGTTTCCAGTTTAGATAGTAGTTTTACAGCAAAACATTTAGATGGGCTATAAATCCATTTAGTTAGGAATATTAACAGAAATATAAATTAGTAGAATAGTAAAAATTAAATTTAAAAATTAAAATTAGAAGACTTTGGAATGGCAAAGAACTTATTAAATAAGTTTTTTGCCTTTTTCTTTTATATGAATATTTTTTTCCAATGTCTATTTATTTCTTAAATTATTAAACGAACTGATTTTTTTATTTTTCTGATATGTCTCATCTGTTTTTTTAACTTTTTTTATAAATTCATGTAAGAAGTTATAGTACATCTCTACTGTATTTTTATCTGTCTCAAGTTTCTGATATTCACTGAAACCTTCTATTCCCATATTTACTTCCGGATTTCTATACTTCATTTTCACTGTCAATTACTCTTTTTAGCAGACATATGAAAGGCTGATGCATGAGTATAGTTAAGCATGTCTTCAAGTTTTTCCAAGGAATCAATACCACATGCCATCATTACTTCAGGAAAGCCTTTTTCTCTTTCTGTTTTTCCTTCTTTGGAGATTTTCCACAAGTTTTTTTATAAGTTCTTTTCCTTCTATTGCTGTTTTTCTGGCCTGATGTCAGTAATATATCTATTCCGAGATTTTTTTATATCCTTAAATGCCTTTATGGGATCCTTACACATGTCAAATGCTCTATGAAAAAGTCACTTTCATATTTCCTCTTTCTGCAAGTACTTTTTTCATATTTTCAACATCAACTTCTCCGTCTTCATTCAACATTCCTATGACTACTCCATCAGCACCAAGTTCCCTGAAATTTTTATAACTTCATCCCTTATTATATTTACTTCATGTTCAGAATACAGAAAAATCTCCAAATCTCGGTCTTATAAGTACATGAACAGGTAATTCTGTATTTTCGTTTCACCTCATTAAACAATGCTTCTGTAGGAGTTGTACCTCCTATTACCAGATTACTGCATAACTCAAGTCTTTTTCCTGAACCTTTTCCAGCATTTATTGCTGATTCAACACTGTCTACACATAATTCATAAGTATAATCTGTAAAAATTTTTTTGACATTTTGGTCTCCTTTTATTCAATCCTGTAACTACATCTTTAACTTAATTTTACCCAATACTTTCCATGATTCTTTTTCTTCTGTCAAAAAGTAACTATTTCATTTATTCCATATCCTTTTACATATTCAGCCAGCTTCCTTTATTTTTCATTCCCACATGTTCAGGCTGATGTGCATCACTTGTTAATATTACTGGAATATTATACTTTTTCACATATTCCATAAAAATCAGGATAAGGTGTTATCTCTTCTATCGGATATCTGTGAAGTGTTCCGGTATTCACATCAATAATCATATTATTTTCCTTTAGAATTTTTGCAGTTTTTCAAGCAGATTATCTACATCTCTTTTTTTCCGGAATATTTTTAAATAACCTTAAGTTAAAAGGATGTCCCAGTACATCATAAAAAAACCTGTACTTGCGACATTCTCAATTTCTTCTGCATAATCCTTCCATATTTCCTTCAAATTTTCTTTCATTAAACTTATGTTTTTAACCCACTAAAGTCAAATCCCCATCCCTTTATAAAATGAATAGAAACTATTAAATAGTCCCATTCATATTTTTGACAGAATTTCCTGTACCCTTTTTCTGATTATGAAAAATTACACACTTCAAACCAAATTTTACAGGATATCCCTTTGATTTCAAATAATTTATAAAGTCCATGTATTCATCAAGGGTATGTACAAATTTTGACTTAGGATTATCAAGCCATTTTTCTGAAACTCCCCAATTTCAGAGTTATCAAGAATTAATTCCTCATAGTATAAATCCTTAAATTCCTTAAATCCATGGGTATGCTCACTAATTCCTATTTCGTGAAGACCTTTTTCTGTCTCCTGAAAAAAATAGTTTTACCCAATTTTCATCGTAACTTCCATATTCAAAATGCATATGATAATCAGTCAACATTTGCTTTCCACCACTTTCTCTATTTTTCTTCTGTAACTTTCCATCCTTGGCTATCTTTTTACAAAGTGTACTTTTAGATGTTGCAAGATTTATTTTCTTAGTTTTTGTAAGATATTCATACTGTAATTTTATGTATTCTTCAATGTTTATATCTACTTGTGATCTGACTTTATCTATTTTAGCATATTTTTTTATAATTGTCATTTAAATATTTATTCATTGCAGTTTCGTCATAGCCTTTAATAAGGAATATAACTTCACCGTTATTTCCATTTTCATTTATCTTATAAACAAGAACTTCAAACTGTTCAATAAGCATTGTATTTGTTTCATCCCACTTTTTCTGTAAATCGGCATCATTCTTTTCACTTACATATTTATCTACATTAGGATTTATTGTTTGCAGTAATTCCCTTGAACCATAATTTGAAATTTCCTGTAATGCCTTTTGCATAATCTTCTGCAGACTTCCTTTCAATGTCGCAAATCTTTTTTTATCCCGTCTTTTCCAACAGTTTCAGTTTTAGCTGGTTTAGGTACTGCTGCACTCTTTAGGCTGTGACACAGGTGCCGTTCCTTTTTTTGTTTCTGCTACAACTACTAATTGGGCTAAAATTAATAGCGTTAATAAAATTTTTCATTTTTTTATCCCTCCGATACTATTTATTTCTAAAAATTTTTCAATACTCTTATCTTTTGTATAATTAAATTCCCTGATAGACCTCTCCTCAAACTGTCCGTAATTTTTTTCTTTAATTCATTTACTGCCTCCTTCAATATCTCTCCATTTCTTACCCTATGTGATATTCCACGAAAAGCCATCTCCAGAAAAATCTACATCTGCATATTTGAGTAAAACCCTTTCCAATCGAATCCAATTAAATGTTTTTCAAATTCTTCTGTAAAAAATTTTTATTATAAGATAAATTATATAATATCTTTTTTTCAATATCATTAATATTATCATTGAAAAATTCTATAAAAAAATTTTTTTAGACAGAAAAATGATCAATAAACATATCAGATACAATTCCTTTAAAATGATGAAATTTTTTTCATGCAGTAAATCATTCAGAAAAATTTTTCATTCCTGTCGAAACACCATCTATTATTCTATGGAGAATAAGCCCTTCTTTTTAGGTTATCAGGCAAATCTATACTCTCAATTTTTCCTTTATAAAAAAATCTCCTGCAAAATTACCGTATAAAGTTTTTCTGTTTCTATCAATCTTTTCATCAATTTCCAGCGAAATCATCGAATGTCCTAAAAAAATTCATTTTTCTCCTTAGTTTTTCTAATGTAAATCCAGTTTTTTTCCTTTTTCAGTTTTGCCAGACCTGCCAATGAAGTTTCCTTATAATTTTCAGTGTAAATCTTTTTCCTGTCTGAAGCATTGTTTCTACAACTTCATCAAGCGAGATAAAATGCCCTTCTCCTGACATCATGCTGTAATATGCACAGTCTATTGCTTTTGCCGCATAAATGGCATTTCTTTCAATACATGGTATCTGAACATATCCCAGCATAGGATCACATGTCATTCCAAGACAGTGCTCCATTGCAATTTCTGCAGCATATTCTACCTGATTTACATCTCCTCCAAGTATATGAGCCACCATTCCCTGCTCCCATTGAACAGGCTACTCCAACTTCCCCCTGACAACCTACTTCTGCTCCCGAAATAGAAGCATTCTGCTTATACACATTTCCAATAATTCCGGCTACAGCCAGTGCATTTATAATATCTTCTTCAGAAAGATCATTTTCCCTCTGATATGTCTTTAAAATTGCAGGAATTAATCCTGAAGCCCCACATGTAGGAGCAGTTACTACTTTTCCCGCACTTGCATTTTCTTCAGATGCTGCCAATGCATATGAATATACTCTTCCTTTTGTATCTCTTATTGGAGATTTTTAAATTTTTCATAAAAACTTTTTGCCTTTCTCTCTATCTTAAGTTTTTCCAGGCAGCAATCCTTCTGTGTGTAATCCTTTTTTTATTGTTTCATCCATTGTTTTCCATATTGTTTTTCAGATAATCCCTTATTTCAATGCCTTCATATCTCACTACATATTCCGGTAATGTTATATTTTCCTTTATACAGTATTCCTGTATTTCGTGAAAATTTTTCTGTGGATAAACTTCAACTTTTGTTTCTTTTCTTGAAATTTTACTATTCTTTTCGATTCCTGTTCCATCGACTATACTTCCTCCTCCCACAGAAAAAGTAAAAGCTTTTCCTTAAGAGGATTTTTCATTTCAGTATCTTCAGGAAAATATGCCGATATTTTTCAATCCATTAGTATGAAAAGTCATACACAACTTCAGGCATAAATATTACTTCCACATTATCTTTTTGGTCATTTTGCAGTCTTTCCCTTACTATATAATCTGTCAAATGTCCCTTTCCTGTTGCTGCAAGACTTCCATATAGTTCCACTTTGTACTTGATATTATTCCCATCATATTCATTTTCTATAATTTTTCTAAATTCCTTTGCTGCCTTTTCTGGTCCCATAGTATGACTACTTGACGGACCATTACCTATTTTATAAAAACTCTCTGAGCGATTCCATTTTTCCTCCAGTTTTTCTTTCTTCTTTTTATATTATACCTTATTTGGATATAAAAAGAAAAAGGAATTATTTAATAAAATTAATTTTACTGAAAATAATTCCCATTTCCTATATTATTTTTTTGTTGCTTTTTTTAGTTTTTGTTTTTGCTGCCGGTTTTTACAGTTTTTTTCTGTTTTTTTAGCTGCTTTTCCTACAAAAACAATTTTTTTAACATCGTCATAAGTTTCAGCAAAATGGAATTTCATTTCCTTTGTTATTTCTTCAGGCAGTTCTTCCGTATCAATTTTATTATCCATCGGAAGTACAACATCCCTTATTCCAACTCTATGAGCGGCTATAACTTTTTCCTTTACTCCACCTATTGCCAGAACTTCTCCTGTAATAGTTATTTCTCCTGTCATTGCTACATCCTGTCTAACTTCCTTGTCAGTCAGAACTGATATAATGGCTGTTGTTATTGTAATTCCAGCAGATGGACCATCTTTTGGAACAGCACCTTCAGGGAAAATGCAAGTGAATATCCGTTTTTTTCATTGAACTTGTCCTTTATTCCAAGTTCATTTTTATATGTCTGACATATGAATATGCAACTTTAGCAGATTCCTGCATTACACTTCCAAGTTTTCCTGTAAGCTGAAGATGTCCTTTTCCTTCCATCTTTACAGCTTGAACTTCCAGCATAGTTCCACCGACTGCAGTCCATGCCAGTCCATTTACAACTCCAACTTTTCCTGCTTTTTCCTTAATTTTATCTTCCCTGTATTTTTGGATTTCAAGATATTTCTTTATTTTTGCTTCAGTTACAGATAATTTCTTTAGATTTTTGAAGTTAAAAGCTTCCCTTGCCATTTTTTTCTAAACAATTTTTCCTATTTCTCTTCTAAGATTTCTTACTCCTGCTTCCCTAGTATATTCGTTAATTATTTTTAAGTATCGAATCATCAGTAAATGGTATCTTATAATTTTTAAGTCCATTTTCCTCCTGAGTCTGAGGTATAAGATATCTTTTTGCTATATTCAGCTTTTCAAATTCTGTGTATGATTCTATGTAGATTATTTCCATTCTGTCTCTTAGCGGACCCGGAATTCCACCTAAATCATTTGCTGTACATATAAAGAACACTTTTGACAAATCAAACGGATAGTCTATATAATGGTCTTCAAATGTATGGTTTTGAGCCGGATCCAATACTTCAAGCATTGCTGATGCAGGATCGCCTCTAAAGTCTGATGCCATTTTATCTATTTCATCAAATAACATAACAGGATTGTTTACTCCCACCTGTTTCAATGAATTTATAATTCTTCCCGGCATTGATCCTATATATGTTCTTCTATGTCCTCTGATTTCAGCTTCATCTCTTAATCCACCTAATGAAATTCTTGTAAACTTTCTATTCATAGAACGTGCAACAGAATTTGCAAGTGAAGTTTTACCTACACCCGGAGGTCCCACAAGACATATTATAGATCCTTTAAGTGTATTATTCAGTTTTTACAGCCAGAATTCAAGTATTCTCGCCTTTACTTCTTCCAGTCCGTAATGATCTTCATCAAGGATTTTTCAGCCTTTTTCAATATCTATTTCATCCTTTGTCGACTTATCCCATGGTAATTCCAGTACAGTTTCGACATAACTTCTTATTACAGAAGCCTCTGCAGAAAAAAATCAGGCATTTTTTAGTCTTGAAAGTTCCTTTACCATTTTAGCCTTCAATTCTTTAGGAATTTTTGAGTCCTGAACTCTCTGATCCAGTTCTTCCAATTCTTCATCAGAATCAGAATCTTCACCCATTTCTTCCCTCATTGCCTTTATTTTTTTCCCTCAGATAGTAGTTTTTCTGTACTTCTGCCATCTGTTCCTTGACTTTGTTTTCTATCTCTCTTTCAAGAGTAAATATTTCAACTTCCTTTTTCAAGAATACTCAATATTTTATATGCTCTTTCTTCAACGTCAAGAATTTCAAGCAGTTCTTGTTTTACATTAGTCGCTATCATAAGGTTTGTACATATAAGATCAAAAAGCCTTATCAATATTTCTGACTTCTTTTATATTATAAATCACATCAGGTAATATTTTCTGAGTTATTTTAGCATAGTTTGAAAAACTCATCAATTACTCTTCTTTTTCAATGCTTCCTGATTTACTTTCATCAATAGGTTTTTGGGAAGATTTCTTCATAGTCTGCATACTGCACACCTTTTTTTCTCCTCAAATTCACCCTATTAATACCCTATGTTTTAGCTTCTACTAAAACCTTAACATTGCCATTTGGCATTTTTAACTGTCTGGATTACATGAACTAACACCCCTGTTTTCATATACATCTTCCGGCAGTTTAGGTTCTTCTACATTTGGATCCTTCTGTGTGGAAAGTATCAGCTTGTTATCAAAGCTTGAAAGGGCTTCTTCCAAACTTGAAAGGCTGGCTTGCCTACCTATAAATATAGGGAGTTACCACACCAGGAAAAACAACTAGTTCCCTTTGTTGCTATAAAAAGGTTTCTTTTAACATATTTCTCCTTTCTTTTAAACTTGTATATTTTAACATACAAACTTTAAAAAGATAGTCCTTTTTACATTTTTCCTTTTAAATTTTCCTATTCAGAATCTTTTAAAATTAAATTACTTTACTATTACTTTTTTCCTTATCTTCAACTGCTTCTTTAGTAATTCTTACTTCTGAAACTTTTTTTCATTGAAGGAATTTCATACATTAAATCAAGCATTACATTTTCAATGATTGATCTAAGTCCTCTTTGCACCTATTTTTCTTTTAGGGCAAGTTTTGCTATTTCAGTTATTGCATCATCGTCGAAACTTAACTTGACATCTTCCATTTCAAAATACTTTTTATACTGTTTTACCAGTGAATTTTTAGGTTCTGTAAGTATTTTTACCATGGCTTCTTCATCCAGCCCGTGTAATGCAGTAATTATAGGTAATCTTCCAATCAGTTCAGGTATAAGACCATATTTAATAAGATCTTCCGGTAATACATTTTCAAATAATGTAAGGTCATCCAGTTTCTTTTCTTCTGTTTCCAGACCAAATCCTACTCTTTCTGATTTTATTCTGTTTCTAAGTTTACCTTCAAGACCTTCAAAAGCTCCACCTACGATAAACAGTATATCTTTTGTGTTTATTTCTATCATTTCCTGATTTGGATGCTTTCTTCCACCTTGTGGCGGTACACTTGCAACAGTTCCTTCTATTATTTTCAGTAATGCCTGTTGGACACCTTCCCCTGAAACATCCCTTGTAATAGACATATTTTCTGACTTTCTTGCAATCTTATCTATTTCATCTATGTATATTATTCCATGTTCAGCAGTTTCTATATCATAATCTGCCGCTTTTATAAGTTTTAAAAGTACGTTTTCTACATCGTCACCTACATATCCGGCTTCTGTCAATGTAGTTGCATCAGCTATCGCCAACGGTACATTCAGAATTTTTGCCAGTGTCTGTGCCAGAAGGGTTTTTCCACTTCCTGTAGGTCCCACCAGTAAAACATTTGACTTCTGCAGTTCCACATCATCTATGTTTTTCATTTTATGGTTAATTCTCTTAAAATGATTATATACAGCAACAGAAAGAACCTTTTTAGCCCTTTCCTGCCCTATTATATATTCATCCAGTCTACTTTTGATTTCTGCAGGTTTCAACAAAGTAAGTTCCATCTTTTTCTCATCTTCACTGTACCCACTTTCATCAAGCAGTTCCTGACAGTCTTCTATACATTCATCACATATGAAGGCATCATTATCAGGGCTACTTATAAGCTGGTATACTTCATCTTCAGACTTTCCACAAAATGTGCAGCTTTTTTCTCCTTTGCCAATGATCTTCACCTCGTTATTTTTCCTAAGTTTATAGAACTTTATCTATCAGACCATATTCTATAGCTTCTTCAGGTGACATGAAATTATCCCTTTCTGTATCCCTGATAAATTTCCTCTATAGGTTTTTCCTGTAGCTTCTGATAGAATTTTTACTTGTCAGTTCCTTCATTCTTTCAATTTCTTTTGCCTGTATCTGAATATCCGTTGCCTGTCCTCTTGCTCCACCTAAAGGCTGATGTATCATTATTCTTGAATTAGGCAGTGAATATCTCTTTCCTTTTGCTCCGGCTGTAAGCAGCAGAGCTCCCATGCTGGCAGCCTGACCAAGACACACTGTGGAAACATCACATTTTATATGACGCATTGTATCATATATGGCAAGTCCCGAGGTAATTACTCCACCGGGACTGTTAATATACATTACAATGTCTTTTTCCTTATCCTGTGCGTCTAAAAATAACAGCTGTGCAATAATTGCATTTGCCATATTATCTTCTATTTCTCCACCTACGAATATTATCCCTATCCTTCAGCAGTCTGGAGTATATATCGTAACTTCTTTCTCCACGTCCGTCATTTTCAATTACTACAGGACTGTACATCTTATTTCCTCCTTATTTTGCCAATAAATCAACAGTTTTTCTGTTTATAATCTGATATTTTATTTCATCTATAAATCTTGCATAGTTTCCAGATTTTTCTAACTTCTGCAATTAATCCTTCCCTATCCATTCCATACATTAAAAGCAGTTCTATCTAACTCAGCATTTACTTCTTCTTCAGTTGCCTGTACATTTTTCTGCTTTTAGCTATTTCAGTTAATACTAAATCTCTTTTTACAGATTTTTCAGCAGATTCTTTGATGCTTTCTCATTTTTCAATATCCTGACCTGTCATTTCAAAAATATTGATTTAATGACATTCCTTGCATTTAGGCTGTTGAGCAAATCTGTTTATTTTGAAATTGAATTTCTCTTTCTACTACTGCTTCAGGTATTTCAAAGTTTACAGTATCTACAACTGCATCTACAACTTTTTCCTCTGTATTCATTTTCAATTCTTGTTTCTTCTCTTTTTTGTAAGATTTTTCTTTTTGTTTTAGCTTTTAAATCTTCTACTGAATCATATCCAAGTTCTTTTGCAAGATCTTCATTTAATTCTGCTTCTTCTTTTTCTCTTTATTGAATTTACTTTTACTTTAAATACTGCAGGTTTTCCTTTTAAGTTTTTCTGCATGGTATTCTTCAGGGAAAGTAACGTTTACATCAAATTCGTCACCTTTTTATGTCCTATAATCTGATCTTCAAAAGTATCTATAAAGCTTTTTGATCCTAAAGTAAGGTCAAATCCTTCAGCTTTTCCTCCATCAAATGCTTCTCCATCTATAAATCCTTCAAAATTGATGTTTGTAACATCTTTATCCTTAGCTGTTTCATCATCTGCAACTTCTTTTAATTTTTCCTGCATTTGATCTCATTATTTCGATTTCAGCATTAACTTTTTCATCATTTACATCTAATGCTTCTTTTTCTACTTTTACGCTTTTGTAATCTCCTAAATTAATTTCAGGTAATACAGGTATAGTAAATACTACTTCTACGTTATCTTCATTATTTTCATATTTTTCCAGTTTAATGTCTGCAATTGGTGATAAGTTATTTTTCTTCAACTGCTTTTCTATATTCTTCTGAAATTATGTGATTAAAGGATTTCCCCTTCTATTTCTTTTTGAATTTTTCAAGTACATCTGCCGGTACGTGCCCTTTTCTAAATCCGTCTACTTTTGCATCTTTAAAATGTACTAATACATGTTCCTTAAGATGTTTTTAATTCTTCACCATTTCTTGTTACTGATACTTCATATACTGTTTCTGATAATTTTTTTACTGTTGACATTTTTATAATCCTCCTAATTTATATTCTAATATATTTTTATGTTGTTTAACTAATTAATTTCTCTTTCTCCAGTTTATCATGTTTTTTTGTATTTTTCCATGATAATTATCTTTATTCAGCTAATTAAAGTCTTTTACCTTCAATTCAATAAACAAATCTGTTCTTACAGACTTGAAAAACCGGAGTATAAACTATCTCATATTTTTATTGAGATTTTTAAGTTTAAGTTTATGTCCCAGATTATATCCAATTACAGATATAAATCTGTTATTTTTCTTATATATCCTTTAAAATGACGGTTATTCACACCAAATTTTGTGAAATTTACAAACTTTACTCCTGTATCTATGAAATTTGGTTCCTGATTATCAAGACCAAAGGGCGATAACCTATTTATATCAAAGTCTTGTTCTTATTTATTTCCTCTATTCCTAATTTTGCATCAATATTTTAGAACTTTTTCCATGTTTGACTTATTTGTAGTTAAAAGTCTTTTTCAGATATCTTTCTATTTCAGCAAGATATTTTTTTCCGACACAAGAAATCCTGCCGCCAGATCATGTCCTCCAAATCTGTCAAACTTATCTGATGTTTCCTAAGAATATCAAATATATTAAGTCCTTCTATACTACGGCATGAAGCCTTTCCATATCCATTTTTATTGAAACGAGTATTACCGGAATATTATACTTTTATGGAAATTCTGGAACATACAACTCCTATTACTCCCGAATGCCATTTTCTACTTTTTCATGAATATGTATTTGGGATTATTCAGCTTCTGAATTTTTCCTCTATTTCATTGTATATTTCTATTTCCAGATATCTTCTTATTTTATTTTGCCTTTTTTCATTTCCTCAATAATTGCAAAAATTTTAAAGTCATCTTCCTGTATAAAAGAAATTTACCACCATCTTGGAGTTGTCTATTCTACCTAAAAGCATTGAAAATAGGTGCAATGTAAAAACCTATATCACTTGTTGTTATATTTTTTTGGGATTTATTTTTAAGTAACTAATAATATACTTTAATCCTTTTATCTTCGTTTTTCTCAAATTATATAATCCCTTTTTATTATAAACCCTGTTTTTCATCAGTCATTGGTACAACATCTGCAACTGTTCCTATCATTACAATATCCAGATAGTCATACAGCAGCTTTTTACTTGCTCCGAATGTTTTCATAAACTGCTTCAGCTCAGTTTAAATGCAACTCCTGAACCTGATAAATTCTTATTCGGATAATTTTTACTTATTTTTGGGATTTACTGTAAGAACCTTCATGTCACTGATTGCATCAAGTGGTCTATGATGATCTGTAATAATTACGTCAATATCATTTTCCCTTAGCATTAGCAGCTCTTCCCTTGCTTCCAATCCCTGTATCCACTGTTATAAATAACTTTTGCATTTTTTAGACAGATATTTTTATAAGATTTTTATTTATCCCAACTCCTTCATGTGCCCTGTTTGGGATATAATAATCTACATTTAACCCCTAGTTTTCTAAATACGAGTACAAGATACGCTGTCCCTGATATTCCGTCCACGTCATAATCTCCATAGATTACTATTTTTTTCTTTCCGTTTTTGCATCAAGTATTCTTTCTACAACTTCATGCATATTTTTCAAAAAGAAAAGGGTCATTCAGCTCACTTTCACTCGTATTCAGAAATTTTTCCACTTCTTTTTGTAGTAATCCCTCTATTAAGCAATAAACCTGTTATAAGTTGACTCTCATTAAATTCCTTACTTTTTAGGGCTAAATAATTTTTATCGTGTTTCTTCAACTCCCATTTCACAAATCATTCACTGTCCTTCTTTTTACCTCATTCAGCAAAGATGCTATTTTTATACCGTATTCGATACTGTCATCTAAATGAATTCTTATTTCAGGAACAAATCTGATTGATAACTGAGATCCAATTGTTTTTCTGAAAAAAACCTTTTAATTTTTCAAGTTCTTCCAGTATTTTTCTTTATTTACATTATTTTTCAGATCCAGTATTGAAAAAGTAAGATCAAGATATCTTCCATCCTTTGTAAGCTCTGTCTTTATGTATTGTTACCAGATTTTTATTTTTCATTTTTACTTCTGTCAGAATAGTCATTCCAATTATTCTTGATATTTCCTTTTTCAAGTCCTTTTTCCTTCTGTCATTCATAATAATTTTCACCCCATAATTTAATCAATATGCAAGATAATCAAACTATCTTGGTATTTCTTCCAAAATATATGATTCTATGATGTCGCCTTCTTTTATGTCATTAAAATCTTTAATTCCGATTCCACATTCCTGTCCCATGACAACTTCCTTTTGCATCATCCTTAAATCTCTTAAGTGAATCTAATTCTCCATCGTAAATAATTATTCCGTCTCTTATAACTCTTATTTTAGAAGTTTTACTTACTTTTCCGTCTACTACTATTGCTCCTGCAATATTTCCAACGTTACTGATTTTTAAATACCTGCTTAACTTCAATTCTTCCAAAGTAAACTTCCTTATATTCAGGATCAAGCATTCCTTTAAGGGCTTTTTCTATCTCTTCTGTTACATGGTAAATTACATTGTAGTTTCTAATTTCCACTCCAGTTTTTCTGCCTCAATTCTTGCAGGAGTTGTAGGTCTTACGTTAAACGCTATTATTATTGCATTTGATGCTTCCGCAAGTTTTACGTCCCCTTCAGTTACTGCTCCGGCACTTCCCTGAATAATGTTTATCATTGCTTTTTCGTTATTCAGTTTCAGTAATGATTCCTTCAATGCTTCTACTGAACCTTTAGAGTCTGCTCTTATGATACATTTAAGTTCTTTAGCTGCTGTTCTTCCAGTTCCTGAGACAGACTTTCCAGCGAGATATGTTTCTTTTTGTTCTGATCGTTGATTTTCTTTTCTTTTATGAAGTCTTCAACTATCTTTTTAGCCTGTTTATCGTTATTTACTCCGTAAAGGACATCTCCTGCATTTGGAACATTACTAAATCCTGTGATTTCCACCGGCTGAGATAATGTTGCCTTTTCTATTTTATTTCCTCTGTCATCAAGCATTGATCTTACTCTTCCATGTGCTTCTCCTGCAACGAATATATCTCCAATTTCAAGTTCACCTTCCTGAATCAATATATCCGCTACTGCTCCCATTTTAGGATCAAGTCTTGATTCTACAACTACAGCTTTTGCCCTTTTCTTAGGATTTGCCTTCAATTCAAGCAGTTCTGCTGTAATCAGTATAGTTTCAAGTAATTCTTCAAGGTTTATCTTCTGTTTTGCAGAAATTTCCACAAATTCAGTATTTCCTCCCCAGTCAGGCGACATAAGTCCATATTCTGTCAACTCTGTTCTAACCTTCATAGGATCTGCACCAGGTTTATCTATTTTATTTATTGCTACTATTATTGGTACTCCAGCTTCTTTAGCATGTGATATAGCTTCTACAGTCTGAGGTTTTACTCCGTCATCTGCTGCAACTATAAGTATTGAAATATCAGTTATATTTGCTCCTCTTGCTCTCATTTCAGTAAAAGCTTCGTGTCCCGGAGTATCTATAAATGTAACCTTCTGTCCCTTCCAGTTTACCTGGTAGGCTCCTATTCTCTGTGTTATTCCTCCAGCTTCGCCTTCGATTATGTTTGTATGTCTTAACGCATCAAGAAGGGATGTTTTCCCATGGTCTACGTGTCCCATTATTGTTATAACTGGAGCTCTCTCTACAAGATCTTGTTCCTTGTCTTCAACTTCAAGATGATACTTTTTCACCATAACTTACTTCAACAACTTCTTCTTTTTCAACTATTACTTCATAGTCAAGAGCCACTTCTTCAGCTTCCTCAAATGATAAGATAGCATTTGCAGTCAGCATTTTCCCCTGCATAAAGAATTTTTTTATAATATCGGAAACATTTACTCCTAGCTTTTCAGCCAGATCCTTAATTACTATTTCTTCTCCGATAGTTATCATTCCGATACTTTCGCCTTCTATTCTGATTATTTCATCCTTCATTACTTTTTCCTGTTTCTTTTTATTTTTCTTTTTGTCATCTTTTTCTGAAATCAGATCTTAATTCTCTTAATTTCTTTTTCTTCTTCCTTCTGTTTTCTTTTCCTTTTCGTATCTCTTCTTGTCAAATTTTGCTTTTCCCTTTACATTGTTCTTAGGTTTTTCTGCAATTGGAGCAGGAGCTATATCATTTTTTTGGGCTTTTTTTATTGTTTCTGTTTCCAAAATTTCTATTGTCCCTTGTGTCGTCCTTTCCTCTTTCGAAAGAACGTCTATCCCTTTGACCATCTCTGTTGTCTCTATTATCCCTGTTCTGATAATTTCTATTATCTCTATTTCTGTTATCCCTGTCAAATGACTGTCTTCCATCTCTCTGATTATTATCTCTATTTTTGATAATTTCTGTCCCTGTTCTGATTGTCATCAAAATTTCTTCCGGAATTTCTATCAAATTTACTGTCTCTTCTGTCCTTATTTTGATTATCCCTATCAAATGATGGTCTTCCGTCCCTCTGGTTATTGTCTCTGTTCTGATAATTTCTATTATCCCTGTTTCTGTTATTATGGAAATTTCTATTATTGTCCTTTTCCATCTCTATTTTGATTGTCCCTGTCAAATGACGGTCTTCCATCTCTCTGACTATTATCTCTATTCTGATAATTTCTGTTTCTGTCTCTATTGTCCTTATTCTGATATTTTGTTTCTGTTATCTCTGTTATTATCTCTATTTACATTTTCAGTTTTTCTTTTCATCTCTATTTTGATAATTTTTGTTATTATTGTTTTTGACTATTATTATTATTTAATCCAACATTCAATTCCACTTTATCCCTCATTTCTATTTGTTTCGACTCTATTTTGTACTTTTGCCGTATCATGTTTATTTATATTTGGAGTTTCTTTTACATATTTATTATGATTTTCGTTAGATTTATTATGTTCTTAGGCTTGTCATCCTTTTTGTTAAGTTTCCTCTTTTATATCGGCTATTTCATCATCTGTCAGTCCACTTAGGTGAGATTTCACTTGAACGCCTATTTCAGTTAATTTTTCAAGAAATTTTGGACTTTCATAACCCAGTTCTTTAGCCAACTGATGTACTCTAATTTCATTCTGTCACCTCCACTTTGCTTAATATACCATTCACTACCCTTTTTATCTGTTATTCTACGACATTCACATTTCTTGAAAAACATTTAAAAATTTCTCTCTCAATATTTATTATAGTGACTTCAAAAATTTTTCCTCAAGTCTTTTAAAACTGTTCTATATATTTTTCATTTATGTCTTTTGGCAATATCAGTAATCTTACCTTATTCTTTTTATTCCTTCGATGTTTTCATCTATTCCGAAAACAAAGAAGCTCTGAATTTTTCATAGGGCGTATAATGTCTATTATGTTTTTCCTATTTTCTGTTTCTTTTCAGTAATTTGAGAGTCTCCTGCATCTCAAGATTATATTTTCTGTTTTTGATAATCTTTCTACAGGCTGGATCCTACACACGTAAAATCCTCTGCTCTGTACTTTCATTTCCTTATCAAATACGTATTTTCCATTTTCTTCGGATATTCTCAAAAAAATCTCGCCTCTAGCAACTGATACATGTTCTTTCAGGCATATATTATTCTTCACCTTCTATTTCATCTTCTTCGTATTCATCCTGGTCATCTTCGTAACTTTCAGCAGTATGAATATTCTATTTTTATACCGCAAAGTTTTGCTGCAAGACGTGAATTCTGTCCTTACCTATTGCCAGAGATAGCTGATCTTCATTCACAACTACTCTTGCAATTCTTTTCTTCTTCATTTTCAATTATATCAACTGAAATTACCTCTGCTGGATTAAGAGCATTTTTTTACAAAAGTTGTCATATCTTCATCCCAGCACTATATCTATCTTTTTCACCTTGAAGTTCATCAATGATACTTTTGTATTCTCATTCCATTTTTACCTATACATGCTCCCTTTACATCAAGATTCGGATCTTCAGAATAAACTGCAACTTTTGTTCTGCTTTCCAGCTTCCTTGCAATATTCTTAATTTCGATTATTCCATCTTCTATTTCAGGAATTTCAAGTTCAACAGACCTCTTAACAGCTCTTCCGCCTTTCTTGAAAGGAAAACTTTTCGTATATTTTGTAGATTCTTCAACAGTTCCAACATATACTCTTATTCTATCTCCCTGACGAAATCTATCTGCTTCAGAAAGTTCCTTTTGCAGGCACAATAGCTTCAAGACCGTTTATATCAATGTAAAGATTTCCTTTTTCATCTGTTTTTCTTACAGTGGCAGCAACGATCATTTTTCTCTATCTGCTTAAATTTATTAAAAATATTTTTCTTTTCACATTCCCTTACCTTTCTGAACAACTATCTGCTTAGCATCTCTGAATAGCATTTCTTTTTAAACCCTTCAGCGTTAATTTCTACATCCATAACATCTCCAAGGTTTGATCTCAATGAACGTGCATCTTCAAGACTTATTTCCTCTTCAGGTTTAGTCACTGTTTCAACAACTGTTCTTCTGGAAAAACTTTTTACTTCCCCTGTATTTCTATTTATTGTTATATCTGCATTATCCTTTTTCACCGTAATTTTTCTTATACGCTGCAAGTAATGCTGTTTCTACCGCTTCCAACAATTCTTCCTTTATAATTCCCTTTTCTCTTTCCAGTTCATCCAATGCTTCTAAAAAGATTCTCTGATCTTTTGATTTCATTATTCCTCCTCACCTCTAATATGTTTACCGGAATTTCATATATCAAATGTGATTTTTCAATTTAGAAAAAGGTATTTCATATACTTTTTCCGTATTATCCAATAAAAATATTGTTTCATTTTCAAACTTTTCTAACTTCACCTTCAAATGTCTTTTTACCTTCAATTTGACTTTTGTATATATTTTTACTCCTGTAAATCTAGTAAAATCTTTAGGTTTTTCAGCCTTCTTTCAAGTCCTCGGCGTTGAAAACTCCAAATAAAAATTCTTTCATTTATCAGCTCATCTGCGATACCGTCTATTCTAGTACTAAGTTCTACACAGTCATCAAGACTTGTATTCCCGTCAGGCTTTTTCAACATAAATTCTTAAGTAGTTGTATCCACCTTCAGGAACATACTCTATATCTGCAAGCTCCAGTCCCAACTCCTTTAAATGCTCCTCCATTCTCTCTTCAAGCATTTCCAATCCATAAAAATATCCACCCTATATTTAAAACTAAAGAGTGGGAACCTCCCACTCTTTTTCTGCCTAATATTTTTGCTCTTATAATTATAATACACATTTTTATCTGTTTTTGCAAGTTTTTATAATTAAATTTAATTTTTGGTGCAAGAGGTGGGACCTCGAACCCACACGACTACTGCCACTGCTCCCTGAAAACACAGTGCGTCTACCAATTCCGCCACGCTTGCACTCTTCATCTTTAATTATTATACTCCATTTTATTCATTTTTCAAAGTGTTACATGAAAAAGGTAAATTGCAATATTAAATGTCACTATATTCAGTTATGAACTGAAGAACCTGATAGGAGAGTTGAAGGTATCAGGAATAAAGGAATGTATCTAAGTTAAGGGAAAACATTATCAAACTGGGAAAAAAGAAATAAATAATATACAAAAATATAATATAAATAATGGATTTGTTGAAGGTAAAAATAACAAGATAAAAGTAATAAAAAGACTATCTTATGGGATAAAAATTCGACAACCTTAAAAAGCTTATTCAACTTAGAATCTCTTAAGGTTATCGAACTTTTCACTCCCACTCTTGACAAAAAGCCTTTTTAAAACCAGACTTTTCATTTATATAATCTGAAAGATAGAACTTTAAACTTTCATTGAAAAATTCATACTATATTTATAGATAAAGATTGTTCTTATGAATTTGTATAATAAAAATTCTTGGTGTGTACACAACACACATTTTTAGCATTGATATTAGTAGTATAAATAAAAATCAAAATGATTATTTTTCTCAATTTCATCACATTTTTCAGCTGATTTTCTATCCTGTTCCATCTTTTTATATCTACCAGCATTACGAGAATCATATTTGCTCAATTCCTTATAACCAACGGTCTCGTATCTTTTTACACCTTTATACTGCATTAAAACTAATGTTCCAAGTACAAATCTATCAATCCTCTCACTTACACTTTGACTTGTCATTTATTCCTGAACCAAAAAGCAATCCAGTTTATTATGTCAGCAAAATGATAACCTTTATCTCTTGTATCACTCCATTTTCTTAGAATTCATTTCTATATGTATAGTAATTGAATGTCCCTTTAGTTTTCTCATAATCAATTCTGTCCCCTGCAATAAAGTCCAATATTTTATCTTCATTTTCACTACAACCTTCATTATTTTTGAAACTCTTTCAATCTTATTCTTTGCCTGAGCTATCTCATTATTTAATTTTTCTTCCATAATCTGTTGCCCAGTATTTTCAATTTTTGCGGAAAACTCAAACCTCTTTATTGTTTACTGAAAGATTTGAGTTTTTGATCCTTAATTTTTCTATTTTTACAATATTGATATTCGTTATTTTTATCTTTCGTTAATTCATGTTCCAAATCAATAATTTTAAAGGCTTTTTAGGATCCGCACTTATAATAATTTTTCTCCACAATATACATGTTTTTATCCTTCGCATAATTAGAATTTATCACTTCAAAAGTTTTCAAATCTACATTTTCTATTTTTATCATCATGATATATGTTATTTTTATCTTTTTGTGTAATCATATTTCAGTATTATGAAAGTTTTTGCATCTACATCTTTTTAGTTTATTATCAAATTTATATACATTATTTTTATCTTTTATATACCATAGTCAAGTATTTCAAATGTTTGTGAATCCATATCATCTATTTTTCACCTTTGTTTATATACATTATTTTTATCTTTTTGAATATGAGAAATCAAGAACTTCAAAAGTTTTAACATCTGCATTTTTATTTTCTGACTCAAATAATAGACATTGACGTCATCTTTTATGTAATCTGAATCAAGTATTTTTAAATGTCTGAATATTAATTCCATTTATTTTTATTTCCTTTGTAATAAATATTATTTTTTTATCTCTTGCATAATTTCTATTACCATATTTATCCACTTCTAATACTTCAAAAAGTTTTGATATCAACATTTTTCTATCTTTTCTCCATAAAAATAAATATTATTTTTATCCTTTGCATATCCGTCCGCTAAAATTTCAAAAGCTTTTTGGAATTTTTGATATCAATTTTTCAAATAATATTTCACCCAATGAAAAATAAACTCCATTTTTATCTTTAAAAATACACACGATATAATCTTTTGACCATTGAAAAATTTTAAAACTTTCGATATCTACATGAGATAACTTTTCCAATATCTATATACGTTATTCTTATCCGTAGAAAAACCATTTGATACAACTTTTTAAAGGCTCGGATCAGCTCCATATATTTCATAATCTCCATAATAAACTTTATCTTTGTCTTTTTCCATATTTTTCATTTATTATTTCAAATGTTTTTGAATCTGCAAGAACATTTTCATCCATTCTTCTTCTGACCAATCTATCTCTAAAGACTTTCCCATCTACCGTTTTATAATTTGCATGTAAAATTAAATTAAATAAACAAAACAAAAACAAAATTTGATTAATATTTTCATATCTCCTTTTTAGCTTTCATTGATCTCGTAAATTATATCATATTTTCCTATTCCATTATCTATTGCAATAGACATACTATCTAACTCACGGATATTATAACGGTATATATCTGTAATAAAAAGGGACGCCCTACATAATAATCATTTAATGTAAACCATCTACCTACATCTACTAATTTATCATTATATCCTTTATTTGCTAGTTGACTATAATTCATAGAAAAATGCTGAATCCCATGGTTAATTTCATGTAAATATGGACCAAAATTTCCTGTAATTACATTCATATATATTGTATTATCTTGTCTTTTGTAGTATCTGCCGTTACTTTCAATAGTTTTTAATTCTGGAAAAATCCATTTTCTATCCCTCAGTAATGTTGGCTATCCATTCTTTTTGTTCCTTTTGTAATAAATTTATTTCGTTATAATTTTTATATAAATATTTTTCTAAAAGTTTCATCTGTTGTAAATCTTGCATATCTCTCTTACTATTTTCAATTGCTGTTTCTGGAGTTTTTAAATTTCTTTAAAGCTCATTTCTTCGTAGCATTTTTATATCTTCTCTTAGCTCTTCACTTTTTCATATATTTTTGAAAACTGTTTTTGTGTCATTCATCTTGGAACTCTTTGATATTCTATGTTTTTCAATTTTTCTTCATATATAGAATATAAATCGAAGCAAATTATACTTTGAACTTCTTTTCTGTTATTATTTGGATAAAATTCCTTACCACCTCTCAGTATATTGTATATTTTGAGATACATATTTATATAAAAATCATTTATATTTTCATAGCCAAGTTCTTTTTCTCCCTTTCTCATTAACAGTATATAGTTTTTCGTTTTCATTTTGTTTATTGTTTAACTCTTCTATATGTTTCTTTTAAAACTATTATCTTTATAAGAAAAATATAGTCTTTTAGCTTCTTCTACAAATAAATAAACCTCTTTTTCCTTCTCTGATAATTTTTCACCTCTCTCCGCTTTCTTCTGTATTCTTTTAATATTTAAGTAAGTCAGTTCATTCCTTATTTTTCAATGTTATATTTTTGAGGAGGCTTTTATCCATAGCAGTTTTAAGTTTTTCTCTAGAATAATCATTAAGCCAATATTCAGTTCCTAAATCAATATTCATAGGCAGTATCTTCTTGTCTTTTTCAACTTCAACCATATTGCTTACATCTCATTTATACCACTCAGGTCGGTACTCTTACCATTTACAGTAATTCCTGTTGCTTCACCCACTGTCGCCTTTACTTTTGCCACATAGTTCGTTTCGCTATAGTTCAGTCTTGTTCCAACTGCCACTCCACCTGTTGCTTCTCCTGTCATTCTTCCGTTTCTGTATATTTCTGTTACTCTCGGAGTAAATGTCATATTGATTCCAATATTTCTTGACTTGTCAATGTCTTTTAAATCTTCATACCTCATAGCCACTTGAGTTTAATGTGAAGCTTTCCGTCAATTAGTGACCCCTACTTGTCTTATTTTTCCTTTTACGTCAAAAGATTCCGCTGTCTGCGGCAAAGCCTGCTACTGCATTTGTTGTTCTCTGTACAGTATTTCCAGATGAATATCCTGCTCCTATGCTTGAAGTATAGACTCCGTTTGTCTGTACAGGTTTTCCATTTCTTACTACTGTGTGGTTTCCTATTCCTATTCCATAATTTAATGAATATCCTCTGCTTTCTGAATCCACCTTGTCTCACACACTCTCAACGGTCATATTCCCTCCAACAGTTCCTGACACGCTTCCAGTCTTAACGTCAACTCCCATTATCTTGACATCTCCTCCTACATTGTAGTGGCTGTTTCCTTTTGTCTCGTCCTTAGGATTTGTATAGTATACTCCTTCACTTTTTACTCCTGCTCTCCACTTGTGCTCGCTGTAACTGTTGTGCTATTGCCCTTGAAAGGGTCTCATTCTGTCTGATCCCTTGGCAAGACTGAGTCCATATCCTCTGCTTCCCTGTACTTTCCTTTATTGTGCTCTCTTTCCTGCTTCCCTTATGATGTTTCCTGTTATGTTGTATACTGTATCGCCTTCATTGAGCATGTTAAGATTGACAGCATGGAGGTTCTTTCCATTATACTCCACTCCGCCCTTTACATGTAGTCTGCTTCCAACTGACATTCTTTTCTTCCCTGTGGTAGCTATTCTGGCTTTTTATTATAGTTCAATGATACTGATGATGCAAGGACATTCCTCCAAGAGCTGATACAGCTCCCATTCCTGCACTGAATGCTCCAATCTTTATCCCCGAGTCTTTTTTTATGTACCAAAAAAATAAAAATAGATATAAATAGTAAGAAATATGGAGTATGATTTTTTTCATATTATTATTCACTATTTTTTTATTATTATGTATAATTTAAAAAAATAAAAATATAAATTAATTCCTATTTCTATAATTATTGATTTCAGGTCTCCATTCTCCATGTTCAGTCTTCCTGTTGTCAGTGTAACCCTGTCAGAATTTAAAAGCCCTCCATTTACATGGATTCCATTCCTGTTGGCTATAACTATGTCTGCATCGCTTACCTGCAACTTCCACATAACCGTTTATGCCTGTTCTGTTCTTCCCTGTTATTTCAGTTATGATAAGGTTGGCTCCTGTCCCATTGTCAAGATTACGGTTTCTTACTACAAGTCCCGCTATCTCAGTCTGAACTACAATGTTTTTATTATTATTTAGGATAAGTCCCCTTTCTCCTACCTGTAAAGCTCCTTTAGTGAATTATAGCTCGTTCCATTTTCCATCTCGGCCTTGCTATATCTATCTGATCTACCCCTCGAAGTCTGTCCGTGTGACTTTTTGTACCGATACTTGCAGGGGTCAGGTACTATTTCAGAAAATATGTTGAAATTAAAAACAGCAGCAAAACAAGAGCCACTGTTTTCTGAACCAGTTTATATCTGAAATATTCCGATATGTTTTTCCTACATTCTTAACCCCCATATCTCTACCTTCTTTCTATTTTATATTGTTACTTAATTATATCTTCATTTTTATATTTGTCCAGTTTCATTAAAAATTTTTAACTTTTAAAAAGCAAGAACAATCCACACTTCTAAACCTTATTTTTCAAATATTTATGAAAAATATAATATTTTTCTTTTAAAGAATTTAACTTTGTATTGTATAAAGTTACTTTACTGTTGTATTTTTATAGTCTTTACATAACTTTCAATTTTATTATTTTATAAAAAGCCGAATTTGAAATTGGCTGATTTTTGTATAATATATTCATTCTTTTGGGATATCCTTTCATATTTTTAAATTTTTGAGACATCTTCTTTATTCCATACTACTATATTCATAGTTAACATTTCAAAATAATCTTTATTTGAAGCCTACATCAGGACTCCATTTATCATCTTTTTGTATACACTACATCAAATGTTTTTCTTTTTGTTTTACCACTTTTTATTCTTTTCCTTTATTAATTCTGTCGCTACTTTCTTTCCTGCTGCTTCTCCTATTTCCTTTTCTGTTTTTCCTTGCATCTGTGCCATTAATCCGGCTACTTTTTCAAATAGTTCTTTTCATAACTCCACTTAAATCAGGAGATTTCATAGTTACGTTTATAATTACTTCATTTTTATCTTTATTTTTCTGTCGTTTTATTTATTTTATAAGTAATTTTTCAATCCCTCTGTTAGAGCTCGTCTTCATTTCAGGGTTTATATTTGACTCAAAATTTTATCAGGTCCTTCTGAAAGTTTACTTACATCTCCACTTTGTAAATTTTTTTCATAGTTTCTTCAAAATCCTTCACTGCTGGATGTTTTTCCTCACAACTTACTATAAACATCATCATAATTCCAAGAATTATTAAAATTTCTTTTCATTTCATTCTCTTTTCCAAAAATAGATTTTTATTATACAACAATTTTTCTTTTCTATTTGTTCTTCTTAGTTGCAGAATTTTTATTACTGTGCATATTTTTATAAGTTCATTTACCTTTTCGTGTTCTATATTCATAAATTCATGGAAACCTTAATTTTAGAATCTTTTTCAGTAATGCCACTTCATAAAAGCATTTCAGGTAAATCCTTTTCTAAAATTATTGCCTTTTCCTGCCAATTTATATTTTTTTATTTTCACTTAGCAATGTATATGCAATATTCACCTTTTCATCTATCTTTTAATTCCCACCTGAAAATCCAAGATCTCCTTAAAAGTCAGACTGCATGAATTAGGACACCTCTGAAATTCTCAGCTGTGGTAATTCCTTTTCAATGCTGCATCATTACTGTCAAATTTCTTTAGTATCTTGTCAAAAGGCACTTTTACTGGAAGTTATTGCTAATCTGCATCTTGGAACACCGGTGCACGTGATTGTATCTTCAAAAGCACTTTTATAAGTCTTTCTTCAAAAATTTTTCAAAATATGTAAAGTTTCTTCACCATTTTAAATTGAAAAATTATAATTTCCTGATTATTTGTGAGTTTTTATTTTGATTTCATGATTTAAACTTTCTAAATATTCAAGAATTCCCTCCAGCTGTTTTCTTCTTATAACTCCACCTGCAAATTTTAGTTTTACAGCATAAATTCCTTCTGTCTGTAACTTTCCCTCACATTAATAAGAAGTTCCTCGTCTATTCCTTCAGAAAACAAAGTCTACTTCCTTGCTCCATTCAAATGCTTCTTCCTGATTTTCACATCTTTATAAAGTTCCTTTATATCAATTACAGAGTCTATTTCCTTTTTGCCTTCTCTACATATCCTTCAAATTTTTTTCTTCAAATGCCTCTGTTCCTATTTTTTTCTGTTCATTGTTCTTACTCTTGCCCTTGGATTTGTAACTCCATGTTATCCTTGAACATCATTACCATTGCCCTCATGTAGTAAAGCATTTCTTCAGCCTTTATATCTTTTGAATATTTATATGATTCTTATTTGACAGGTTCATCCCAAAAATCAAAAATATATTTCAAAAATAGTCTTCACCATTTATTTTTTTGCAATAAATCCCATATCAGAATATTTTGCTCCTGCCGTATCTTCACTGCTGTTTGAAGCTGAAAATTTAAGTTTCCCTGAAGTGTATACGTATCTTCATTCTGAAACAGGTAATTTATTGAATGGACTGCATAAGGAGTAACATCAAACTCTTCCTTTTCAAAACCACTATATGATGAAATAATCATTCCTCTTATACTTTTCCCACCTACAGCCTGCGTTTTCAATCCTGCATTAAACAAATCTTCTATTAATGGGAGAACATTGTCTGCTTTGATACCCCTCAGCTGAATTCCATGTCTTGTTGTAAGTTTTATTTCTCCGTCACCATGTTTTAAAGACAAATCTGACACAGCCCTCAACTGTTCCAATGTTATAAGTCCTGCCCTTATTCTTGGACGGATAAAATAACTTCTTTCTCCCCTTTCATAGTAAACTCCGTTTATAGGTCCTATTGTTTTTATAGGTACTTCCTTTTCTCCAAGTTCCTATGTCTTGCAAAATCTTCCTCAAATTTTTGCATCATTTTTTTCTCTTAACTTTAAAAATTTTCCTTCAGTATTTCCATTTTCATTCCTTTTTCTTCTTATTTTTTTATAAATTATAATATTTCTTAAAATAATTGCAGATAATTATATCATATTTTTTTATTATAAAAAGTATTATTTTTATAGTTCCTATAAAAAAATTAATTTGATAAACAAATTATTTGCATGTAATTTATTAAATATGAATAAAAAACTGACTATTTTTCAGCTTTCTTATATAATATATAATAAATGTGAAAGGATATGATAGTGATGATTTCAAATATTAAAAACAATAAAAATAATAAAACTTTCATAAGACAGTTATTGATTGCCATTTTACTTACTTTTTAGTTATTTCATGCCAGTCAATAGATCCAAAATATAAATGGTATCAGCCTGAAGAAGTTATTTCAAAAAGTTGATCAGCTGCAACCTGAGATATTTTTAATTCTTTCAAAGGAACCTACTATCCGTTCTATGTGGGGGCACAGTGCAATACTGAATGAAGAGAAAAATTGTAGAGTTTCCTTCATATTCGGCAGGATATAGTGAAAGCCCAATTTATGCATGGTCAAAACTAAAAAGAAAGATAGCAATCTTTTAGACTGAAAAAAATATAGATGATAAATTTAGAAGTGCCCTATTTAACGAAATTGATAAAACTGTGACAAAACCTTATGGACTGACCTTTGATAAGAATTTTGATAAAAGGCTGTACTGCTCTCAGTTTGTATATCTTGTTTTTTTAAAAATGCAGAAAGAATACAGGACGTGATGTTGACCTTGATTCTGATGGGGGTGGCTGGGTAATGCCTTTTGACATTATGGAATCACCATTACTTGAAAAACATTGTTCTGGAATAAAAATATCTAAATGTACTGCACCCAAAAAATCTTGGACACAAGATTGAGGTGCAGTATATTTTTTATTTTATATCAATTATGCTCATATATGGAAAGTGATCGCTTAATTTAGTCCAATCCTGTGTATCATCCTTTATGAAAAACTTTTTCACCTTCCAGTTATTGGAATAATCTCCAAATATATAGTCTATTCTAGGATCTTCAATACTTCTCATTTCTTTATCTTTTCCTTCAAAGTAACTATCCTTCCATTCCTTTGTAAGTGTCTGATAATATTCCGTATTTGGAAGCAAGTTCAAATCTCCGCTTAAAAACTTTACATCACTTTCAAATAATCCATTTAACAGTGAAAGGGATTCAAGCTCTTCCTTTTTATTTCTTTTTATAATCCATGTGGTATTAATTATCATTACTTTCTTTTCCAAATTCCTTTTTCAAGTTCTGCTATTACTAACTTGACGTTTCTCAGCCCCTGATTGAAGGTAATTCATAGGCATATATTTTTCTACCGGATATTTTGAAATAAAGGAAATCCCAAATTCCCTCGAATCAAAAATCCCTTGATTTCTGAAAAATAATAATAGTTATACCCAAGTTCAACTGCTATATCAAAAGTTACATCCCTAAAATTACTTCTTTTTGTATTTTTGTCAACTTCCTGCAATGAAACAAAGTCAGGCTTATATTTTTTTATGCTTTCCCCAAGTTTTATACCATTTGCCAGTCTTGCTCCATAAATATTATATGTCATTATTCTTAATTCTTTTCCTTCAGCTACTAGCATTACACTCATAAATAACAATATTTTCAGTATTTTTAAAACTTTCATTTTCTTTTTACTCCTTTCATATCTTTATCTTTTTCAACAAGATAGTATCTAGCTATAATTCTCATTTTCTTTATTAATTTTGGAATTCCGTTAGATGCTTACTCTCGAGAAAAAGCCTCGCCTTATGGGCTCGACCAGCTGTCATTCCACCAATGAATTCCATATGTATTTTTCCTTTATACAATCTGGTGAATACTTCTCTCTAAAACCGTAAGGATAAAAATATTCTTTAGGATATATTGTTATTTCTCCTTCCTTTAATGTATTTTCCTTTTATCAGTCAATCCATATTTCTTTTTCAAATATATAAGTAAATATTTTTGGAATTGTCCATAGAGGTTTTTTTCCCATATTTCCCTTCATAAAAATTCTATCATATTTTTCAATATTTCATTATGCTTGTCTGTTCCAAAAATTCCAACACTTATATGTTTTTCATCCCTCATATCCTATAAAAATTTTCATTTTTTCATTTTCTATTAATGGTGATATATCTTTTTATAATTTTCCATATCAGTGTCTACATATATTCCTGAATTTTCATACATATAATGTACCCTTATGTAATCAGACATATATGCCCAGAGTTTTTCTTTTTCATAACATTCCCTGAAAAATCTATTTTTTCAGATGACCTTCTATATCAAAAATTCTTTTCATTTATTTCAATTATTTCCAAAATCTGGAAGTTTTTCCTGCCATGATTTCAGACATTTATAAAATATATCAGGTTTCTTGGCATTTCCCTATCCATACATAATATATCTTTTTCTCTATCATTTTTCTCCCGGTTTTCACTTTTTCATAATCATCGTATACTTTTTCATCGGATTTTTCAACAATATTTATAACTTTTAAATCAATTTTCTCATATAATTTTTTAGCTCCTTCATTATAATCAAAAAAACATTTAATGTAATTGAATTTATATTTTTATCTTGAAAAATCAAATTTATAAATTCCATCAAAGCCCTTTTTCCAAGACCTTTTCCTGTAAGCTCAGGATTAATCATAAACCGTCCAATATGAATATTATCAAGTTCTATACGTATTTTCTGAATAATCCCGACAAACTCATTTTTCACAAAAATCGAACAGATATTATTCAAATCATCAATTTGACTATCTGTAAGCGGAAAAGCAAGGTTCGCTCCAGCCCATTGCTCAAGAAAAATTTTTCCCCTTTTCATTTGTCCATTTAACTATATAATTTTTATTTTTATTACTTATTCCTTCTATTATTTCTATATTTTTCATTAATATTAAACTCCTCATTTTCTTCAATTTTTCCTGTACATATAGTCAAATCCGAATATAAGTATGTATACACCTGCAAGCATAGCCATGTTCTTTATCAGCCCTTCTCCAAAAATGAACCTCTTGGAATGTAGAACAGATTAGGAATGAAATAATAGCTTGTAAGCAAGTAAAAATCTATTTCTTTACGACGTATTTTTTCATATTTTATTATCATATACCCCAGCAGTATGGAAATAACGATAATCCAAATATACCCAAGATCGTACATTTCAGCAATATAGTTTGAACCAATTCCTTCCCCCTTCATATATGCGACAGGATTTAATGCATATGTCAGCTTATCCGCCAAAGAATTTGTTGTATTCAGTCTTCTGCCGACTAGTGGCTTAAATCCGAATATTCCCTGCAATATATACGGATACGAACCTGCTCCTACAATTTTACTTTTCAGATCTATCGTATGTCCCAGCACAAGGTAGCTTACCCCTGCGAAAATAGAAAAATTATACACAGAATTTATTAAATCCAGAGAAAATACCTTCTTACTTCTTATTGAAACAAGTATCTGTGAAAACAGCACCGTAAATCCTACCAGTTTTGCCATTGTTTTTGCTTTGATTTTTATTCCATAAACCTTTGCGTAATACCACATTATAAATAGAAGCTGGGTTAAAAATATCGCCCTCGCACCTTTAAAGGAATCCAGCAGTTTCACCATAAGATACAGTGAAGAAATAGTAAGAAACTTCCTTTTTGAAGGAATTGATATTAAAATATCAAAAATCCTATTGTCATTATTGTCCCTGAACCTTTTGTAAAGAATGGATAGTCCACTCCTTTCAATATACCTGTATAATATCTTCCATATCCTGCCTGCAGTATGACCTTCAGCTGAATAAACATTTTATAAGCAAGTGCAGGTAATGCAACTATAAACAGAAACATTCCAAAAATCAGTGTATATCTTCTTATTTTTAAGAGTTATACGGCTTTTCAGCTCATTTTTCCTTTTTCATTTAAAATACCTATAAAAATCCCAAATGAGTAAAAGAGTACAATTATAAATACATTTATTATTTCCATCCGTACATCATTGAAAAATAATAGTTTGCAAATTTTTGTAGCCCATCCAAATTCCTTATATCCTACAATATCCAGAAATATCCTCGTAAAATTAAAGAGAAACAGCGTATAGAGGAATACCATGTAGGAATTCAGCCATTCAAGTAAATCTTTCCTGTGACAAAAAGTGTAAATATACACTCCATTAGAAGAATTTCCAAAAAACTTCATTTTCCGTTGTATCATTTGGAAAGACAACTATATTTTTTTAAAAAATAGTACGAAAAAAATATTACGAATATATGTAAAATTGTAAATAATATTTTATCTTTCTTCATAATTTAAATCCCATTTCCTTATTTTTCTGTTATAAAATCTTTTTCACCTTCCAGTACATATACATTCCTACAGGAAGTGAAATTATTAATCCCATTTTATTGTAACATTCCTTATAAATTTTTAAAAATCCATATCCTGCAACTTTACAGAATTTGTAATAAACAGCATTATTTAAAATTTTCTGTTTGAAAGTCAGTTGCTGCAAGTTGATTTCATTATGGTAAAGAGCCTGGCCTTTTAGGATTTCTAAGCAGTAAATTATTATACTTTGCTGTCAGTCCGTCTTCCTGATATTCCTTTATTTCAATTTTTTTCGTTTACATAGAGCATTTTATATTTCTGACAGATTCTGTTGTAAACAACTGCTTCTGTTGTAAACTTTTCCCCTTCAAAAACTGAAATGGATATTTTTTAAGTATCTCTGTACGGAACATAAGGCCTTTATCGCCTTTAACTCCATGTTTATTGTAAATATCAAACTGTGTTGAAACCATTTCCTTTTTGGGGAATTCCTTCCAATAACTTTTCCATCAGGATATATTGATAAATACCCCATTCCCGCAATTTCATCATTTTTCATACTTTTTCCCAATATTTTAAAATCGTCTCAAGACCAGTTTCACATATTCATCATCAGAATCAAGACATATAAAAAGCTCTCCTTCCGCTTTCTCAACTCCAAAGTTATATGCCCTCTGCTTTCCACCATTTTCTTTATGAAAATATCTTATATCCAACTTTTTTTCATTTTATAAATTCTTTTACCCTATCTTCTGTTCCATCAGTAGAACCATCATCAACTATAAGCCATTCAAAAATCCCTGTAAGTCTGATTTTGAAGTGAACTGTACTGATTTTCCAAGCAGTTCTTTTCTATTAAAAGTAGGAGTAAATACTGTAAATTTCATTTTTCATCCCTTCAGCAGTCATCCACGACTAACTATTTTATAATCTTTCTTTTTATTCCATTTACAAGATTCATTATTTTATTATATACATCCCTGTTTACAAGTAATTTCGTAACTATTGCCAGATAAACTATTTTTCAGACCAAAATTTCATCCATGAAATATTTGAATTTGAAAGATAGAATATTACAGGATTTACAACTATTACCAAATATAAGAAAAAGCTGCTTATAATTAAAGGATATTTTTATATTTTTCCTTATTATCATCATTTCCATTATTGCCCTGAATAAAAAAATGCAAGTAATGTTGTCCATGCCGCTATAATTGGGCCAATCTCAGGATATCTAGGTATAAATATAATATTTCCTGCAAGGTTGAATATCATTGCAAACATTGTAAAGTAGAAAATATATATACTGTCTTCATGAAAATGGAAGAAATAATCCAGACAGAATAGAGCCTGAACTACAATTCCCGCAAGAATTAACGCCATATAATTTATTGCCTGATGATAACTTGCAGGAAATATGAGTTTTTATTCCTTCAGGTGCAAACAGCTGTGCTATAACACAGCAAAAGAAATAATTGCTATAAAGTTTTCCACACTTTTTTGTTATTTTAGGGTTTGTCCTATCTGCCTTCATTGCTTCATAAAACTCAGGAGTCCAGCTGTTTACAAATGATCCTGTAACAACTGAAAGAACTCTTCCCCTGTAAATGCCAGCGTATATCCCCCAACTGTTGCAAGAGACACAAACTTAGCCAGTACAAGTCTGTCACTTAAATTTACAACCTGATCCGTAAGTTCTATAAAAAAATTAATGGCAATCCGTTACGCAGGGAATATTTTACATAATTGAAATTCAGCCTGAACTTAAATTTCCCAAAATAATCCTTAAAATAGAATAGAAACACTATAAGCAATGCAATTAAATTTGCAAACTGATTTCCAAAAACTCCCCACTTCAAAGATTTTATAAAAGTAAATTGCCAGAATATAAGTTGTAAAAAGGCTGACTACACTTCCAGTTGCCACCTTCATATACATTCTCTTCATTCTGAACAGAGTTGTGGCAAGATTGTTAAAAGCATTTGCTGTTGCAATCAGTACACTTACAATTATTAGCGGATAGTAACTTACTTTACTTAAATCAACAATATAGGAAAAACATTTTTGAGCCAAAGGAGTAAATAAAAATATATATGTCAGTACATTAAATACAACTATAATCATAGTTGATGAAAAACATATAAAGCTCCAAATTCATCTTCATTGTCCTTCAGATCCACATATTTCTTCATCTGTGCATTATAAAGACCAAGCCCCAAAATAACTGTAAATAGTGAAGTAATAGGTCCCAATGTTCCAACAATACCAAACTCCTCCTGGGTAAGAAGCCTTGTTATTATTGGAAGAAATACAAATGACCCCATTTTTGTCACTAAATTCATCAGGGAATAAACCATTGTTCCTTTTAATAAATTTTTATTATCCATTGAATATTATTTTCCTTCCTCTATTTTAAACCTATCAAGTCATGAATTCTTATTATTCCAACTACATTTCCGTCTTCTACAACTGGCAGAACATTTATCTGACTTTTTCTATTTTCCATAAGATGCAGTGCTTCAAGTGCCATTGAATCTCTATTAATAGAAATTGGTGAAGAAATCATTATATCCTTGGCTTTATATGTAAAGAATTTTTCCTTATGCTGTAAAGCACGTCTTATATCTCCTTCAGTAATAATTCCCTTTAACTTGCTGTTTGCCCTTCCATTTTCTGAAATACATACTGCTCCCATTTTTCTTTTGTAAGAAGAAGAGAACATTTTCAATTTCCTCATTTTCTCCCACAACAGGCAGTTCATCACCCATATGCATCAAATCAGAAACTGTAAGAAGAAGTCTCTTTCCAAGGCTTTCCACCTGGATGATATTTAGCAAAATCATTTTCAGTAAAGTTTCTCATTTTCATAAGTGCAACTGCAATAGCATCCCCCATTACAAGAGTTGCTGTTGTTGAACTCATCGGTGCTGTTCCAAGTGGACATCGTCCTTTTCAATCCCTATATTTATAACTATTTCTGCATATTTTGCAAGCGTAGATTTTTCATTTCCTGTAAGTGCCACTATTTTTTTCCACCTATTTTTATAGGAGTCAGGATACTTAAAATTTCATCAGAATTTCCGCTATTTTGAAATTGCAATAACCACATCTCCGTTACTTATCATTCCCAAATCTCCATGCAATGCTTCGGCGGCATTTACAAAATATGGCACTTGTTCCTGTGGGTGCCCAGGGTCGCGGCAATTTTTACCTATAAGTCCTGATTTTCCAATTCCAGTAACTACAACCTTATTATTTTTCAAACCATAAATAAGATTTACTGTTTTCTCAAATCTGTCATCTAGCTTATTTTTCACCTTTTTCAAGTTCACTTATCTCAATGTCAAAAACTTTTTGGGCTCCCTGAATGCAGTTTATAACCATAGACTTTTTCCCTTTCCTTTTCTTTTTATTTATTTTTCTTTTCAATTTTTATTAAGTATCTTTTATTTCCTGACTTTTTATCCTTATGACATACAAGCAGTGCATCTTCCGTATTTACAATAATCAATATCTTCTATCCCTATTGTTTGCTATTATTTTTCCCTTTTCCTTGTTTATTATTATATTTCCTTCTGAATCAATTTCTGAATATTTTTCTGCCCTTATAACATTTCCTTTTTATCCTTTGGAAATATTTCATCAAAGTTTGAAACTTCCCACATCATTCCAGCTTATATCAACAGGTATTACAAGAACTGACTTTGTATGTTCCATTACTCCAAAAATCTATAGATATTTTTCTCAAATGTTTCAAATTCCCCATGACATAGTCACTCAATGCTTTTCCATAAAATTCATTTAAATCTTTATTTTCCAGCATTTTTCTATTTTTCAAGAACTTCTTTATGGAATCCATATATTTTTATTTCATTCAGTATAAATTCTGTTTTTCCATACGAACATTCCACTATTCCATAAATAATTTCCCTGTTCTATATACTTTTTCTGCAATTTCCTGTTAGGTTTTTCCCTGAAAACTTTTTACTTTGTAGATTTTACATTCTCCGTTATCCTCTTCTTGTTTTTGATTTTTTTATTTTTAAAATATTCAATATAACCATATCCTGTTTCCGGATAAGAAGGCTTAATTCCCAATGTGACAATAACATCTTTTTCAGGCTTCTTCAAAAGCAAAGTTAAGACTTTCAAGAAATTCTTTTCCTTTTTATAAGATGATCCGACGGTAGCACCGCCATAATACTGTCTTTGTATATTTTTCTGTATTATTAATGCGGCATAACCTATACACGCGGCAGTATCCCTTGCCATTGGCTCAAAAATTATATTTTTCAGGTATTTCAGGTAATTCCTTCTTTATAATATCAAGATACGCTATATTTGTTGAAATAAATATTTTTCAGCAGGGAACTAATTTCACAACCCTGTCTACTGTTTCCCTAATCATTGTTTTTCAGAAACAAGATCCAAAAAAACTACTTTGGTCTTTCATTTGTTGACAAGGCCAGAATCTTGTTCCACTTCCACCTGCCATTATAATACAACTTTATCCATTATTATTTTCTCCTGTTTTTTTATTTTTCAATTTATAATATTATATCACTTTCTCTTAAAATTTTTATGATTTTTATTTGAAATAACATTATTTTCTGTTATATCCTATGTGAAAAAATATTTTTAAACTTTCTTATAAACATTAAACCAATATTCTTTTTATTCCTTTATTCCATTTTGTAAGTATGTCATCCTGTATTGTTCCAGCCCATTCTGCCATTTTGTAACAGAGTAATTTCTTCATTTCCCTGTTTTTCCTACAATAACAGCCTCACTACAGGATAAAGTCCGGTTTTCTCACTTAAAGGTTCCATTCCATATATTGCCATTCCTACTCTTGCAAAATCATAATTATATTTTTCCCTGTATTTAAAAAAAGTAAAGGACTGGCTCTGAATGTGTTTAACTCCATATTTTACTTCATTTTTATCAAAAATCGAGACTATTCTCTCATATCTGTCTATTTGCTTTTTCTGTCTCTTTTTTCATTTCCAACATCGGAAATATGGGAATAAATTGACATTATATCAATATTTGAAATAACTTTTTATTTTTCTATCAGTTTTTCTTGTCTCATTTTCATCAAATCCAAGCCTGTTCATTCCTGTATTAAACTTTATATGTACTTTTATTCTTTCTTCATTTTTAAAACACGTACATATTTTTCAAGCTGTTCAAAAATTAAAAATTGTAATTTCAATTCCATTTTTACAGATTTTTCAGTTCATTTTCTTCAATATAATTTAATACCATGACAGAAATTTTTCCCACCTTGTCAGAAAAATCCCCTTTTAACTATATTCTTAATTTTCAAGGCTTCTCCAATATATGCTGTTGCAAAAATACAAGCATCCTTCATTTATCAGTACCGGCAATATACTTTCTATTCCCAGTCCATATGCATCATCCTTTAATACACAAATTACATTTTGATTTATTTCTTTTTATTTTTCCAAATTTCTTTTAATATTTTCTGTATCTATTTCAAGTTTTATAAGCATTTCATACCACTTTTTCTTTTTCTGCTACAATTTTTAATTTCTCATATTATATCACATTTCTTGTTTTTTTATAAAAATTATTCTTGAAAAAAACAGTCTTTCATATGTTAACCTAAAAAAATATAATAATTTTATGTTACATTGTATGAAAGGAGACTTTTATGTTATTTAGTCTTACACTTATTTTTTTCTTTCAGGTATTATACTTGGGAGTATATTTAATCGCCTGAAATTACCCCAGCTACTTGGAATGTTACTTACAGGAATAATTTTAGGACCTTATCTCCTAAATCTTCTTGATCCGAAAAATTTTATCAATATCAACTGATTTACGACAGATAGCTTTGATTATAATATTAACAAGAGCTGGTTTGAATCTTAATATAAATGATTTGAAAAAGGTTGGAAGACCTGCTGTCTTAATGTGTTTTTGTACCTGCAACCTTTGAAATTCTGGGAATGATAATTTTTTTGCACCAAAATTTTTAGGGCTTGGCCTTCTGGATTCTGCAATACTTGGAACTGTTATCGCCGCTGTTTCTCCTGCCGTAGTGGTTCCTAAAATGTTAAAAACTCATGGAAGACGGATATGGAACTGAGGAAGGAATTCCACAGCTGATTATGGCTGGAGCTTCTGTTGATGATGTGTTTGTTATAGTTTTATTTACTTCTTTCATTGGTCTTCTTCCAAACGGTACATTTTCAGCACTTAACCTTATAAAAAAATTCCTACTTCCATATTTTTGGAATATCTGTAGGGTTCCTGTGTGCCATTTTACTGATTTTATTTCTTTAAAAAGTACATATAAAGAGACAGTATGAAAGGTGAGTATTATTTTAAATATTTCCTTCCTGCTTGTAACTTTTGAACATTCTCTGACAGGCATAATTGAGTTTTTCAGGACTTCTTGCCATAATGAGTATGGGAACTGGTATTCAGGAAAAATAGCATACTTGCTAAAAGACTTTCTTCAAAAATATTCAAAATTGTGGATTGCTGCAGAAGTTATGCTTTTTGTGCTTGTAGGTGCCACTGTAAATATAAAATATGCATTGGGAGCAAGTATTCCTGCTATTCTACTAATTATGACTGTTATAGTTTTTCCGTATGGTTGGGGTATTTTTATGCCTTCTTGGAACATCGCTTTCATATAAAGAACGGTTATTCTGTATGATTGCCTATTGCCCAAAAGCCACTGTTCAGGCGGCTATCGGCTCTATACCTTTATCAATGGGACTTTCTTCAGGAAATATTATTCTTACAGTTGCAGTGCTTTCCATACCTATAACTGCTCCCCTAGGAGCTTTTTGCAATTGATTTCAGTTATAAGAAATTGTTAAATAGAAAATTATAGATATAATATGAGGGCTATTTTCAAAAATTTTCTTTTGAGATAGCCTCGTTTTATTTATATTTTTCTAAATAAATCCCTTTATTTTAAGTCCATTTTTCTGGATTTTATTATCCACGCTACTGATCCCTGTATCCAATATAACATTCTTGACCAGTTAGGATTTATATAAATTTCACTATCACTTTTTAATGCCTTTTATATTACCAGAAAAATAGATTTAATACTTTTCCAAGATTTTTAACGGACCTTTCCCTAATGGAACTCTTTTCCAGATACGACAGTATTTCACCTGCTCCTATACCAACACCCTGTCCCCATTCTGCACCAATTTTTCACACCAGTTTTTTTCATCTGTAGAATTGCCAGCTGATTCTGCTTTCCTTCAAAAAATCCATTATTTGCAATACAGTAAATCTTTTGTTTTTGAATTTACTATTTTTCTTCTTCAAATTTTAAAAGAATATCTAAAAGAGAAGATGGGATACTGTCAATATACAGAGGAAAGGGAGAATATCAGTACATCTGCATTATAATTTCAGACTTTATTTCACTGTGTATTTTACTGGAAAAATAAATAATATTTGTTAATTTGATGCTCCTCAAGTAAAGAACATAAGTATTTTATCAATATTTCAGAGTTACTTTTTCCTCTTGGACTTCCATTTATTATTCCAATTTTCATTTTACTCACTTCCTTAAAGGATATTTTCCAAAAACTTACATTAAATTTTTTTACATTCAAATTAATACAATTAGCTTTCACTGTTTTTTTAGCTGTATTTTTCCAGTTCCGTTAAATCCTTCCCATAAAAATATACTTCCAGCAGCAATTTCTTTTTATATCTAATTGTATGATGCATTTCATTGTTTTTCAATTTAAAAAATGGAAGAAGATACGGTATACTTCTGTCTAATACATTTTTTTATAAAAGGACTGTATGTCCCATAGCAGCATTTACTTATAATTGTTATCTTTTCAGCTTTTGAATAAAGTTCAGCTAGATTCTCATATCCATCTTTCAATATACATCTACCGGGATTTTTATCCAGCAGCAGAAACAGCCTGTACAATTTCTTATATTGCTATTATTATATATAATTATTTCTTTTTCTTTTATTTTTCAATCCAATTTTCATTTTTCCTTTTCTTTTTCCAATAACTTTCCTTATTGCTTCATTTTTAATTTTTCATAATATATTCTTTGAAATTCTTCCCTATTCATATCATGTATAATAAGTTGCATAAAAATCTACCTCCATTCATACAAATTTAGAATTTAATTTTTTTATATTTACTTTTACATATTTTTAATAACATGTTTATAAAACTTGATTTTATTATTTCTTCTATTTTTTTCATCCCATTGCTGGGCATAATTAACATTCGGCATTATTACAATTGATGTCAGCCCCTGTACCAATGCCCACATTGCAATAATTTTATCCTGTATCACTTCTTCAGGCATTTTCCATTTTAGTAAACTCTCGTATAGCTTCCTTTTTAATATGTTCATTGGCATGTTTAAATCACTTTTTGGCATTTTTCAGTGAAAGGTCAACTTCCATATCTTTCCTTGAAAATATAAAAGTGATAATATTCAGGATTTCTCATAAAAACATAACATAACATTTTTCCTAACATGGCAAGCAGTTCAACATCATCTTTATACTTTACTGCATATTTTTTTCCAGTTCAGATGTCAGAATTTCCAATATATATTCACTCATTGCTTTAAGGAGTTCCTCCTTATTCCTAAAGTGCGTATACGGAGCAGCATTACTGACACCACATTCTACTGCCAATTTTTCTTAGCGAAAGTTTTTCTTCACTGTGTCATTTATCATCTTTATTCCTTTTTCAATAAGTTCTTTCCTTAAATTTCCATGATGATAGTCTTTTTCCATATTCTTTCATTTTAACCTCACATATAATTTATTTTATTTTTCAGTATATCTTATCACCGATAAGATTATAATATATAATCTTTACAATGTCAAGATTGGTTTTAAAATTTAATCAAAATATATTATAAAATTTATGCATTATCACTTATAAACTTTTTCTTTATACAATCTATTCATTAACAATATATATATATATATATATTGTTAATATAATATATTTTTATTTTGTTTATGTTTTCATGTAATATATAAGTAATTTAGTAGAAAGGAAGTGATAATAATGGCAGCTACGAGATGGATAAAATGTATTTATTGTCAAAAAAGACTTCGTATGCTTCATCTACTATGGGAACTCCATGTATGAGTAAAAAAATTCTCCAAATGGTCAACATCATTGGATAGAATTGTAATGAAAGATTAAAAAGGGGAGAAAAATTGTACACTAAATATAAAAAAGAAAACAGATAAAGAATTACAACAATTAGTGTTAAATGATGATTTCTATGCTATTAATGAACTTGGAGAAAGATTATTTCAAAAGAGAAATATACTGATGCTTTGAAATATTTTGAAAAAGCTTCCCATTCTTGGAAGTGATATGGCTGTTAACAATATAGGATTTTATTATTTAGAAATCTGTAATAATTTAGAAGTAGCTGAAAAATATTTTTAAAGCACAAAAAATGGGAAATATAATTTCTTTAAATAATCTTGGAATAATCAATGATCGAAGAGAAAACTATGACGAAGCAATTAAATACTATCAAATGGCAATAGAAAAAAGTGTAAGTTTGCATACAATAATTTAGGACACCTATATGAAGAAGTTTATCAAAAACTATGAAAAAGCTGAAAAATTATATCGCAAAAACTTTAAAGAAACTGGAGATACTGACGCTCTAATAAATTTATCATATTTATACCTAAATTATTTTCATAATAAAAAGGCTATAAAATATTTAAAATTTTCTAGTAAAAAGGGGAATAGTGACGCAGAACACATACTCTACCATTTACTAAATAATGAAATTTGCAATTATAATAATTAGGGTACGTCTGAAAAACTCTTAAAATGAATAATTTTTAACAAATTTTTTTCTAAAATCAAAAATAGTAAACATTGATTTTATTGTAATTTATATAATTTATAAAAATTGAAAATATTAAAAAATAAGATAGATTTCAAGTTTTCAGGCACACCCTAATATATAAAAAAGGAGAATGATTATGGGAATCTGGAATACAATAACAAAATTAACATACGAATTTATAAGTGCATCTACAGAACAAAATTTTAAAAAAATATGCAGAAAAAATTTATTATCCGACGAAGAAATGAAAAGATATAAAGATTTAAATGAAGAGTTAAAAAGTAAAAAGCACATAGTGAATATATTTCAACTGAAAATAAAAAGATAAGCAAATAAAAAAGCCAACTCAAATACTGAATTATCGAAAGAAGAAAAAGAAAAAAATCATAGAAGAGGCTGAAAAGAATTTTTGAAAAATTTGAAGATTATTTTTTTTGAATATGGTGGTGGTTCAAAATATGGGTGATAAGGTAAGTATGAGAGAATATATGAACGAAATATCACAGGAAATATTAGAAATAATAAAAAGTAATAAAGAATAAAAGAGAGTGTTTAGTAGGAGATAGTTACAAAAATTTTGTGCAAACCTCTAAATAATATATGGTAAAAATAACTATATAGTATTTGAGCTTACACAAAATTCTAAACACTCTCATTTTTTTATTATTTTTCAACTATCTCACAAGTAAAATATTTATTAATGTTATTGAAGTACACTTAGATAGTTTCTACATCATAGATTTTTAAATAAAATCAAGTTATCACAGTTCAATTGCATCAGGATAAATTCCCTAATTTTCCTCAACTATCCTATCTATCTCTTTTCAATATTTTCACTATTTTTCTAAGCCCCTTCATGGCAACCCTCACATGCACACATTTTTTTCCTTTGCATAAGGTGCTACTGTAGGATTAGACATTCTAAAAATATTTTTCCAGCTCTTCATCAATTTTTCCTTCAGGAATTCCTCTTATTTCAAGAGTTTTCATTAGCAGTACACTGTCTGAATATTTCTTCAGTAAAGGTACAGCCCTGATTATCCATCATCCATGTCATTTCATTAGGTGGACCTGGTAACACAATTATTTTCTTATTTTCCTTTTCATAAAAAATCACGGGGCAAGTCCAACTTCATTTTTCCAGCAATTCAGAATTTTTTTAGTATAGAAGCTTCCTTTTTGCTCCTTTAGCTATATCAAATCCTCTGTTACTGTATCTCCACTACTTCATCATAATATTTTTGAACAACTTCAAGTTCTTCATTAAAAATAATCAGCCACAACTTCCTTTGTTATATCATCAATAGTGGGTCCCAGCCCTCCTGTTGTTATTACTAAATCAGCTCTTTTAAAAGGCTATTTCAAGACATTCCTTTACCCTATCAAAAATTATCTCCCACTGTTGTCTGGTAATATAAATCAATTCCAATATCTGTCAATTTTGATATATACTGTGAATTTGTATTTACTATATCTCCTACTAGCAGTTCAGTTCCAATACATATAATCTCTGCCTTCATTAAAGTCACCTCTCTGTATATAAAGATAAAAAGAAATGCCTTTTTATCTGACATTTCTTTATTTAAAACTATTTTTATTTTTTTCAACTAATTTTTGCAAATTCTGCAGGATTGTTTAAAGCTATATCAGCTAATACTTTTCTATCTAACTCAATTCCAGCTTTTTCAATCCGTTCATGAATCTTGAATAAGAAAGTCCATTTTAATCTTGCTGCGGCATTTATTCTTATTATCCACAGTTCTCTCATTTTTTTCTTTTCTTATGTTTTTCTATGCTCTGTTGCGTAAAGCCATTGCTTTTTAACAGACTTCATTTGCCTTTTTATAATTTGTTTTTATGGCTCCTCTATAACCTTTTTGCTCCTTTAATACTTTTTATGTCTTTTTCTTCTAACTATTCCTGTTTTTACTCTGGCATTTCCTCCTTAGTCTTTTATAATTCTGATTGAACTATCTTCCTGCCTGTCCTGCTAGCACTTTTTTTAATTCTTCTTTCTGCTCCTTTTGGTACATGATTGCGTCTTGTCCTAATCTTTTTCTTTTCTTTTATTTGATTTTTAGTCAAAATGTGACTTTTTCCTGAATGTTTAATAACAAGTTTTCCACTTCCTGTTACTTTTAACTCTCTTTTTTGTCCCTCTGTGTGTTTTCATTTTTGGCATTTTTCCTCCTTATTTTACTACTTTTTAGGTGATAACATAACAAATTTTTGAACTTGTTCTTTTTCCATATTTCTTTTTCGACTATTGCAGTTTCTTCAAAACTGTCTGCAAAAGCATCTAAAATCTTAACAGCTGATTCAGCATGCAGTTTTTCCCTTCCTGAAAGTCTTAAACTGATTTTCACCTTATATTCTTTTTTCTATGAACTTTTTTTAATTTGAGAAATTTTTGTTTTCCTTATCGTGTTCATCAATATGAGGTTTTATTCTAATCTCTTTGATGACAACATTTTTCTGTTTCTTTTTGTTTTCTTTTCTTTTTTTGTTTTCTCATACTTGAATTTTCCACTAGTCCATAATTTTTGCATACAGGTGGTGTAGCATTTGGTGAGATTTCAACTAAATCTAAAATTTTTTTCTCTGTTGCTAAAGCCAAAGCTTCATTTACAGATAAAATTCCAAACTGTTCTCCATCGTCTCCAATAACTCTTATTTCTCTCGCTCTGATTTTTTTCATTCATTCTTGGTTCATCAGATTTATTTGTCCCTTTTATAAAGAACACCTCCTAAAAATTTTACAATACAAGATATAAGAAACCTTGCTCAAAATAGTCATATAAAACAGACTTACATTTTTATGTAAGAATGCTTAAAAACAACTATATACCTGACTCATCTCATTCACTTAAATGTGATAAAAATAACTCCTATGGTTATATTATGATGGAAAGGTGAGAAACAACGTTTCTACTTCTAATTTATTACTCAGTTATTTTACTACATTTTTCAATTTTTGTCAAATTTTATTTTTCCGATTTTCAATAAATTTCAATAATTTTTATATTTTTTTCATATTTGGTGTCTATTTATAGCGAAAACTTCTTTTAATATAGAACTGATAATTCCATGCAAAAACAAATTAAATGAAATTTCTCAATTCTACTTTAAAATTAGTTTTCACTATATTTTGTTTTGTTTTTCAACAATAATTTCATATTTTTCTCAGTATTAAACTCAAGATTTTTATTTTTCAGAAATTTCATCTGTCATTGTTTCATTCCCAACAACTAAAACAACAAAGTTCTCATTATTATTTGCATCTATCAATTTTTCCAATTTTAACTTCATTAATATTACTTGCAAAATTTTGTACAATATATTTTCAACTATTCTTAAATCATTTTCCAAAGCTATTTTATTTTTGATTTTCAACTGGTGAAATAACTTTTTCAAGTTTTTTTCATTTAAATTTTCTTCCTTCAAATATTTTTGACAAATCCTGTGCTGTTAAATATTTTTGATTTGACAATTGCTCTATTTTTAATTTATAGTTTCCTAAAGTTGTATTTTCCCATTTTTTTCTCAAGTTTTTCAATTTCCTGCTTTTTAAAAATCTCCTCCTACAACTTTTAAAGTAACCATTTTAGATTTTTTTATCAATTGAATTATCAAAAACATAATGATTCGTTAACTCCTTTGAAATAAAAGTCTTTAGATTTTCTTCCCTTGCTGTATCATTTACCATCAATGCCGCTGTATATATACTTGGAATCATTACAATCAAACTTCCCTACATAAAAATACTATTTGCTGTCTTTACAGACATTCTATGTTTTGTTTGAGAAACACCTACAGAATAAACTTTTAAACCAATCAATGTCGTCAACATTATAAAAATACATTTATTATAAATAAAATATCCTGCTCCAAGAAAAAAATTTTTGATTCCCATGAGCAATTCCAAATCCTACCACACATAAAAGGTGGCATTAATGCTGTTGCAATAGCTACTCCAGGGCACTACATTTCCACCATCTTCTTTTGTTTTTCCAATTACTCCTGCAATTCCACCGAAAAATCACAATTAAAACATCCCATAAAGTCGGAGAAGTTCGAGCTAATATTTGTGGAGTTACATACATTTATAGGACTTACCAAAAATAAAAAAACTAGAGCTTACTACACTTATTAATATAAAAATACCTAATCTAAAAAGTGATGCATAAACTCTTTTTAAATTTCCATTTGATAATCCCAATCCTAGCGACTGAATTGGTGACATTAGGGGCGAAATCAACATTGCTCAATAATTACTGCAACAGAATTTGTATTTAATCCTATTGAGCTATAATCATTGCACAAATCAGAATAAACATTGTTTCCTTCGTAAAATCAGAATCTTCAATAATATTTCTTTTTAAAGTTTTTATATTTTTCCATTTTTTCTTTTCATTCATTTTATATTGTCTCCTTATTACTCACATAATAAAAAAGTTATCTATTATTATCAATATACACACAAGACACACAAATATTTTTTTCTAACTGTGATGAACTTAATGTAAAAGATTATCTCAATCAGAAAAATATTTAGAAAGTTAAGGATTTGAATAATATTTTTCATTTTTAAGATAATCTATTTACAGTTTAAATTTAGAATGCAGCTACTACACTACCATTATATTTTTCATCAATATATTTTTAACTTTTTTTCACTTTTGTAATGCTTTTTATTAACTTTTGAATTTTTCTTCATTTTCTCTTCCTTTTAAAAACTGTAACTATATTTACATAAGGTGAGTCTTTATCTTCAACTAGGATTGTATCATCTTTTAAATGATAATTTTGCATCTAAAAGCAAAGTTTGCATTAATTACTGCAGCTGTAACTTCTTCAAGTCTTGGTGCCAACTGTTCAGGCGCTAATGCAGTAAACTTAATATTTTTAGGATTTTCAGCTATATCTGCTATTGTTGAATCTAATTTCTTATTATCCTTTTAATTTTATAACTCCTGCTTTATCAAGTAATATTAATGCTCTTCCACCATTTGTTGGATCGTTAGGTATTAATATAGTATCTCCATTTTTAAATCATTTATATTTTTTTATTTTTTTAGAATAAACTGCCATGAGGCTCAACGTGAACACTTCCTACAGATACTAAATCTAAATTGTTTGATTTTTCCAAATTCTTCCATATATGGTATGTGCTGGAAGAAATTTGCATCTAATTCCTTAGTTCCTAATAATTTATTTGGTTGTATGTAATCGTTAAATGTAACGATTTCTAAATCTACACCTTCTGCCTTTAAATCGTCCTTTACTAATTCAAGTAATTCCTGATGTGGTACAGGGTGTTGCACCGACTACTAATTTTTCAACTTTTTGCAGGCTTTTCTGCCACCTTTGAATCAGTTTTTGCTTCTTCTTTTTGCTCCTCCACAAGCTACAAGAAATAGTGCAGCTGTAAGTCCCAGTAATAATTTTTCATTTAAAAATCCTCCTATTTTTATTTTTATATATAAATTAACAATTTATATTCCAATTAAATATATTATTTTCTGTTATCCTCTTAACCTTTTTTTATTTATTCTGTTTACTATACTGTTTCCTATAAATTGTATTAACTGTACCAGTAAAATAATTGTTACTGTTGCCTGCCACATTAATGTTGGATTTGATCTCTGATATCCATCTATAACTGCAGCATTTCCCAGTCCACCTCCACCAATGGAACCTGCTATTGCTGAATATCCTACAAGACTTATTATTGTCAAAGTAAGTCCATGGATTAGTGATGGTAGTGCTTCCGGTATCATTACCTTAAATATTATTTCTTTTGTTGTTGCTCCCATTGCTTTTGGAAGCTTCTACAAGTCCTTCATCTACTTCCTTCAGTGCCCTTCAATTATTCTCGCTATAAAAGGAGCAGATCCTAATGAAAGCGGAACAATAAACGACACACTTCCATAAGATTTTCCTATAAGAAGTCTTGATAATGGAATTAAAAGAACTATAAGAATAACAAAAAGGTATTGACCTTGTTATATTTACAAGCAGTACATCCAGAATTTTTATGCAATGTTCTATTTGGTTTTACACCTTTAGGCTCAGAAATAACAAGAAGTACTCCTATTGAAGTCCTATAATTAATGAAACAAGCGTTGCTATTGCTACCATATAAACTGTTTCCCATAACGGATTTAGCATTGTTTCAAAATGCAAAAATTTTTATTATATCAAATTTCATTATAACACCTCCAATTCCAGATGATTTCTTTTTCTAGCCATTTTACTATTGTCTTTATTTTTCCTCTTCAGCAGAAATTTCTATTGTCAGATTTCCTACAACCGTGTTTGACAGTTTATCTATGGAACCACCCCAGTATATTTATTTCTGCATCATATCTTTTTAATTATTTCAGTAATATATGGCTTATCAGCCTGTTCTTCATTAAATTTCAGTTTCAGTCTTATTTTTCCTCCTAGAACGCTCTTTAACTTCTGCCTTTTCTTCTGATTTAAAAACTTTCGTGGGAAATATTTGATACAAATTCCTTTTGCCAGCTGTGTTTTAGGATGCATAAAGATATCCTTTACTGTCCTTCTTCAACTATTTTTCCATCAGACATTATTGCTGTTTTATTGCATATTTTTTTCTTATTACTTCCATCTGATGAGTTATTATATTATTGTAATTCCAAATCTTTTATTTATATCCTTTCAGCAAATCCAGTATAGAATTTGTTGTCCTAGGATCCGAGGCACTTGTTGCCTCATCTGAAAAGTAAAATTTCCGGATTGTTTGCCAGTGCTCTCGCTATCGCAACTCTTTGTTTTTGTCCTCCTGAAAGCTGTTCCGGATAGTTTTCCTTTTTATCTAATAATCCTACTATCTCAAGAAGTTCATCTACCCTCTTATTTATATCTTCCTTTTTCCATCCTGAAATTTCCAGAGGAAATGCCACATTTCCGCCTACACTTCTAGAATTTAGAAGATTAAAATGCTGAAATATCATTCCTGTTTTTCTGTAATTTCTAAGTTCATTCTGGCCAAAATCCAGAACATTCTTTTTTTACAGGTATTTCTTCACCTTTTTCAACATGCTCTCACATATATTTCACCTTCAGTAGGCTCCTCAAGCCTGTTTATGAGTCTTATCAATGTTGATTTACCAGCACCGCTAAGTCCCATTATTCCGTAGATATCTCCTTTTGCTATTTCAAGGTCTACGTTATCTACAGCTTTTTAAAAATCTTACCGTTACGCAGCTTATACTCTTTTACCAAGTTCTTAATCGTAATAAACACTTCTTCACCTCTTAATTTTACTTTCAAAAATTTTGACTTTTTCTTATTATAACTTGAATTTATATCTATTGCAAGTATATTTTACTTTTACAAATTTATATTTCTGCTTAATTTCTCTTATTTATATATTTTTTTCCCTATGATATAAAAGCTTTTTTTAATATATTGTATTCAGAAAATTCCTTTTACTCTCTGAGTTTCAGGATTTTCAAATATTTTTCTACTGTACCCTTTTTCAAGTATTTTTCCATTTTCCATTACTATAACTTCATCAGATATTTCCCTTACAAACTTCATTTCATGACTTACAATGAGCATTGTTATTTTTTTCTTTCCTTTTTCAGTTTTCTTATTATATCAAGAACCTCTTTTACAAGTTCAGGATCCAGTGCAGAAGTTGGGCTCGTCAAACAAAAGAATATCCGGCTCCAGTGCCAGTCCTCTTGCTATTGCAACCCTCTGTTTCTGTCCTCCTGAAAGCTCATTAGGAAAAATTATCCTTCTTATCGGCAAGACCAACTGTTTCCAATACTTTTTCCTGCTATTTTCTTCAGCTTTTTTTCACATCTGTTTTCTTTACTATTCTCAATGTCTTTTACAATATTATCCTTCACTGTCATATGTGGAAATAGATTAAAATTCTGGAATATCATTCCTGTTTTCAGTAAAAAGTTCCTTTTTTTATTTTTCTTGTCAATTCCTTTATCCTGTAAATTATGGCCTTCTATAAGTATTTTTCCCGCCAGTCAGTGTTTTCAAGGTCTGCTATACATCTTAAAATTGTTGATTTTCCACTTCCACTGGGACCTATCAGGAAACTGCCTCACCTTTGTTTATTTTTAAAATTTATGTCATCCAGTATAAGGTTATTTTCCAAACTGTTTTTTTCAGATTAATAACTTCTATTATTTTTCTTTCATATCCTTCACCTAAATTCTTATTTTTATTTTTCTTTTCTGCATTCTTAAACAGTCTGTCTACAGCTAAACTCAATACAAGATAAATAATAATGGCACATATATATGGAGTTATATTATAATACTGGTTTGCAAGTTCCTTTGTTCTTTTCATTATTTCCGTTACTGCCAGAACATAAATCAGCGAAGTATCTTTTATAAGGGTAATTGCTTCACTTCCCAATGTTGGAAGAACTCTTCTTATAGCCTGTGGAAGTATAATATACAATGTTTTCTGCCAGTAGCTATATCCTAGCACTTTTTGCAGCTTCATGCTGTCCCTGATCTATACTTTCCAGACCACTTCTCATTATCTCAATCAGGTATGCCGCATAATTTATTACAAATGTCAGTACAGCTGCAGAATATGGATCAAGTTTCACTCTATATCCAAAAGAAATTTATTAATGGAATTCCATAATATACTATAAACAGCTGGAGCATCAGGGGAGTTCCCTGAATACCCATGTATACACTGAAAGAATACTCTTAACAATCTTATTTTTTTCCTGTATATGCCAATGCTCCCAGTATTCCCAACGGGACAGAAAAATACTACCGTACAGACATATAGTGAAAAATACTACCGGCAAAGTTTCCAGCAGTTCAATGAACATATTTAATGGTGACATTTTTAATCCTTAAACCATTTTGAATATATTTTTTTGATATGTCCCGTCTTTTTCTCAATTCATCTATTGCTTTTTCTATTTCTTCTATTAATTTTTTTATTTCCTTTTTTGCCGCTATTCCCATTTCCTCAATTCCAAAAATTTTCATCAAAGATTCTGTAAAGTTCTTTTTCCTGCCTGTTTTTCTTCAGTATTTTTTTATATTTTGCATATGCTTCATCAACAACTATTGCATCCAGTCTTCCTATTCCAAGATCCATAAATGCCTGATCATATTGCGGATATGTTTTCAGTTCCTTAAATCCCTTATCTGCATTTTTCCTTTTTAATCTTTTTCTTCTCCACTGCTCTGTGATTGGACTCCTACGACTTTTTCCTTTCAGATCTGCTTTAGTCTTTATTGGAGAGTTTACATTTACTATTATTATCTGATTATTGCTCAGATAAGCTTTTTGAAATTTCTGTTTCCTTTGCCCTGTCAGGCGTTATTGTAAGTCCATTCCATATCAGGTCTATATTTCCACTGTTTAAATCCATTATTTTTTTGAATCCCAGTTTATAGGCTTAAATTCAACTTCTATTTTTAACTTTTCTGCTACAGCCTTTTGCAAGATCAATATCAAATCCTATTAATTCCCTTTTTCATTTTTAAATCCCATTGGTGCAAAAGTATCATCTAATCCAACAACTACCTTTTTGAGGTAACTTATCCTCATTTTTCGTTTCTTTCTTATCTGTTTTTTTCCACGCTGCACATGAGTATCGTCATTGCCATCACTAATAAAAATTATTATCTTTTTCATATTTTTTTCCTCCATCTCTATACTTCTTTCTGTAGATTATTTTGTCATTTCACTGATCATCGGTAAATATTTAATAATCAATTTTCCCCTTAACTTCTATAATCCCTAGAAAAAGCTCTCAGTTTTTTTCCTGAGAGCTTTTCTATTTATTTAATAAAAGATTTAGAAGCATCACAGGTACAAATTCTTATCAATACAACATAAGCCTGTACCTGAAATCTTTAAAAAGCACAAACTTATTTACCTATGATGACACATCAGCTTCTCTAAATCTTTTCATTTTTCTTTTCCTCCTGATTTTTGTTTTTGTTTTTTTAAATCCTTTTTCTTAGATTTATAAATTGATTATAATAGATACTATAACAAAAGTCAAATATATAAAATTTACAAATTCCATAAATTATATATATGAATAAACTATATTTATTTCATTTACTATAATTCACAATAAATATAGTTTTTTCATATCTTATTTATATACTTTATTTTTCAACATAACATCTACAGCTGCTATATAATAATTTATTGAAAAAAATATAGAGACTCCATCTTTTTATTTGAAATGCAGGATTATGCCATTCGTAAGGGCATCCTGTACCTATAAATGCAAATAGGCAGGTACTTTCCCCTGATAGAAGGAAAAAAATCTTCTCCACCAGTTGTCATTTCAGGCACTTTTAACATCTGCAAATGCTGAAACTTCTTCTCCTATTAACTTTGAAAGCGATTTTCATCATTGTCCACAAATGGATGTGAATCTCCCCACAAAATTTCATATTTCTGTTCAAAAAGCTTCCAGTATAGTTTTTTTACAACCTGAGCAAATAATTTTTATTCTTTCCTGTACAGATTTCTTAAAAGTTCTCATTGTACCTTCCATTACTACATTTTCAGGTATTACATTCCATGTATTTCCACCTGATATTCTTGTTACACTGATTATTGCCATATCAGCAGGGAGATACGTATCTGCTCACTATTGACTGAATTGATGTCACAATCTGGCTGGCAGTCACTATTGGATCATTTCCATTTTTGAGGTGCCGCCGCATGAGTTCCTGTACCGTTAATTTTAACTTCAAATCTGTCTACCGCCGCCATAAGAGGCCCTGATTTTATCCCAATTGTTCTCAGCGGTAAATCAGGCTTATTATGAAAATCCTGCAATTGCTGAAACTTCTTCCAATGCACCTGAGGCTATCACTTCCTGGCTCCTGCATTTATTTCTTCAGCTGGCTGAAAAAGAGAAGCTGTATGAAAATCATGGCCGCAGGCATGCATTACTCCCATCATTTTGTGATTTATATGGATAATCTGTCATTTCATTTATTGGGAGGGCATCAATGTCAGCTCTTAATGCAACTATTTTTCTCTCCTTCTCCAATTTCAGCAATAACTCCTGTTTTCAAGGCAAAAGGTAAAATTTTTATATCATGTTCTGTTAAAAAACTTCTTTATAAATTCTGTTGTTTTTATATTCCTTTCCTGATAATTCAGGATTTGTGTGAAGATATTGTCTGATTTCTCTTATTTCTTCAAGTAAACTGTCAGACAAATTATATTTTTGTGAAGACTTCTTTTTAACAATTCCTTCGGCAGTTCTTTTTTCTGGGATTCATTTTTTTCATTTTTCCATTTTAAAATTTCCCCTTTTCTTTTCTACATCAAATTAACAACCACTTCTTAAAAATTCATTTCATCTGCTTTTATTTTTTTCCCTATGCACATTAAATCCTGTAGCTTGCTTTGTAGCCATTATTGTAACGTCTGATATTTGAACATGTTTAGGGCTGATTAGCTACGTATAAATGCCACATCTGCTATATCTTCAGGCTTTTAAAAGCCTCCACACCTTCATAAATTTTTTCGCTCTTTCCTTATCCCCATGAAATCTCACTTCACTGAAAATCAGTTTCAACAATTCCGGCTGTAATGTACTCACTTTAATATTTTTATTAATTGTATCGATTCTTATTCCATCACTTAGAAAATTTTCACAGCAGACTTTGTAGCACAGTAGACTGCAGCTCCTCCATAGGAATAAATTCCAGCTGTAGAACCGATATTTATTATATGTCCGTTATTATTTTTCCACCATATTTGGAATAACTTCCCTTGTTACATACAGAAGTCCTTTTATATTTGTATCAATCATTCTTTCAATATCAGCTATATTATAATCCTGAAATTTTTTTCCAATCCCAAGTGCAAGTCCCTGCATTGTTTATAAGAACATCTATTTTTCCTGAATTTTTAATTATTTCCTTTACTGTATCCGTAACTTTTTTTCATATTTCTGTCACATCAAGTTCATAAATATCAACTTTTACACCGTATCTGCCTTTCAATATCATTTTTATTTCCTGAAGTTTTTCCTTCCTTCTGGCACACAAAATAAGATTATCTCCATTTTTACCAAAGGAATAAGCCATTGCTTTTCCTATTCCACTGAAGCTCCCTGTTATAAAAATATTTCTTTTTCATTTTACGCTCATCCTTTCGTTATAAGTATATCCAATATATCAAAAGAAATTTTCTATATGTAATCTGCCATGTTCAGTAATTTGTACTTATATCCCATGCCTTCGAAACATATTTTTTTCTATATATAAGCCCTCTATATGCAGTTTTTCCCATTGAATGTTTCTATATCATTTATGTCTATTACAGTTTTTGCCCTATCCGTATCTTTATCCTTTACTGCATAAGGAAGAACAAATCCACCTATTCTGTAATTTCTTTTACCACTTCCTCGTTTTCTGTCAGTCCTGTTTCCTTTGCAATTATTTTTTACAATCTTGCTGTCTGCTTTCCTGAATTTTTTTCATACGGAACGCTGGAATATTTTGTCTTATTTACTGCTAAAGTATCTAAAATTCTATTTTCCTTATCTGTATCATTTTCTGATACAGCCTGTGCATATGCAAGATATGCATAAAATACTCCTCTACCATTGTTCCCATTTTTTTGTAATTTCATTTTCCCATGTATTTATATTTTCTTCAGGAATTGAAGTAAATACATCAAATCTATATTTTGCCCTTGTTATTAATACATTTAAAAGTTTATATCCCTTCTGCTGATTATTTAAAGGCCCAAAATTCTGTATAAATTTTCCCTTCTTCGTTTTTTTCCGAAAGTTGTAGAAAAATATCATTATATCTCTTTCATCTCCTGAACATTTTTCAAGGTTTTTTTACAAACATATTTTTTCAAGCAGTTCATTATAACGGCTTTTTACTGTTTCATTATCATTTCTCCCTTAAATATGAGTTTATCCTATTTAAAATATTTGTTTTCTGCTCCAGATTCAGAGTAACTATTCCCACACTTGGTAATTTACCGTCTATAAGTATTTTATCGCTGAAAATATGTTCTATGATTTTGTCTGCTTCATCATCATTTTTTCTTCCTTTGTATACTCCATCCACTCTATAATATTCAATTGGTGTGTATTCTGACTTTGACGGCATTGGAACAAGTCTTGATTCATAAAATGCCGCATTGGAAAAATTAATCAGTTTCGGATGCTTTGATCTATAATGGAAATCAAGATAAGACATGACTACATCTTCATTCAAATTATTTACATAATCAAGCAAAGATTCGCTGTCTGCTAAAAATAATGTTTCCTCATCTATTTCTTCATTATCAGTTTCCTTCTGATCCATTTCTGCTCCAAAATAGTTTGAAGGTGGCATCTGATGAATATCTCCTGAAACTATCTTATATTTTCCTCTCATCATGGAAGGTAAAACTTCTTCCAGCTTAAGCTGACTGGCTTCATCGAATATTACTAAATCAAAAAAATCCCTTCCTGTAATGGAAACACAGCACTACATGTATTCGGGATCAGTCATTATTACAGGAAAAATCTTTTTGAAAAATTCTATATCTGTTCCTATGATTTCCCTCAATGTGTTTATTTTTCCATATTTTTGCATTTTTTTCTAAGATTATACAGCATTTTTATGTTGTCTTCTCTTCCCATTGAACCGAGTGCTCTTCTTCTTGTTTCCTGCCAGTTTTTTTCTTTATCTGGTACTTCTGATTATCAATAATGAATTTATCATATTCAAACAGTTTTCCCATATTTACTGAGTAATCTTTGTACATCTCATTTTTTTACATTACTGTTCTGTAATAACGAATAATAATAAGATAGCTTTAGAAAACTCTTTCCTGTCTTCAATTTTATTTTTCATCAACATATTTTTATAAAAGTTATTTATAAAAAGCTTCTTCTTCCTTGTTATTTCTCCACTTTTCTTTTCATCGATAAAACTCATAAATCCATTTCTGTTGTCTACAATTTCATTTAATATTTCAGAAAATTCTTCCAGTTCCTTTTTCATATTTTCCATAATCATGATGAGTAAATTTTTCTATCCAAATATTTGTCATTATATGCAGATATTTTTACTGGAATTTTTATAAATATCCTCCCATGCATTCTTTTATACTTTTTACTTTGGAATTAAATATGGAAAATATTGAAACCTTTCAGTTTATTTACACCAAAAAATTCTTCAAACTGTTTACCGTATTTTCGATGTATTATCCTTAATGAAATTTATCATTTTTTTGCATCATTTAACGTATTTGAAGTTTCTTCAAAAATATTTCATACGACTGTATATTTTTAAACTTATCGTTATATATTCCTTCAAATTTTCTAATTTTATCAATCGTTCCTATTTTATTAAGCAGTCTATCCACAATATCAAGTATTCTGTAAACTGTGTCAGTATTATTTTTTCTCAGTATCAACATGATAATAATTCTGATATTCTTTTCCTCCTAGAAGATTCAACATTGCATCATTTACTGTTAAATTAGTATTTTTCATATTTTCCTTCTAAAGATTTCTGATGATTGTTGTATTTTTCCTTCAGAGCTTTTTATATTCCATTACCGAATACTCATATTTTTGCTTCATCAAACTGTTCAGTCTTAGGTAGATTTTCTGCAAGGTCTCTAACCCTCTTTACTATATCCCTTCTATCCTTTACAGGATCATTCAGCATTACAGTAAGATCTCCAAGACCAATATCTGTCAATTTTTCATATATTACATCCAGAGCTGTTTTTTTCTCACATACAATCAGGATATTTGCACCATTCTCAAGTGAATTTGTAATAATTGCTGTCAGAGTCTGACTTTTTCCTGTTCCCGGAGGCCCTTGAATAATTTTATACTGACTGTCTGTCAAATGTTTCTACAACATTCTGCTGACTTGGGATCAGTTGAAATTGATGTATTTTTATTCAGCTGAAAATCATCCCTTTCAGATACATTAAATTTAAACTGGGCAAAATTTTCTGTTAAAGTATTGAAATCCTGTATTATTCCTTCATTCTGACGTTTAAACAGCCCTAATACTCCTCCATAGAAAATAAACGGAGCATCTTTTCCCTTTTTCATCAATTTTTTTCAGCATTTTCAGGAAATTTTTCTATTTTTAAATTCCTCAGAGTATTCTATTTTTCAATTTTTTTGTTTATTTCAGAAAGTATATTTTTATTTCATCAAATGTAAGTACACTGTCATCCTCCATCTTTTTCCTAGCTTCATACACAGATGATAAATCAGTTTTTATCATCTGAAAGAAGCTGCATCAGCAGTACTTTTATTAATTTCAGCAGCAGAATTTTCATCCTTTTGAAATTATAAACTCATTCATATCAGATTTAGATCTTGTTATATCCAGTTTCCATATAAATAGAGGAGATTTCATAACTGATTTTGTCTTATTATTCTGCTTTTTACAGAATAGGATATCCCAATGCAAGGCTATTTACTCCCTTCTTCCCTTAAAAATATTCATATTTTCATTGAAAAAGATACTGAATTTTTCTTTCCACAGACTGATTTTTCTTCATTTGTCATTCTGATTTTCATGCTGAAATCTTTTTTTGTAAATAGATTCTCAAAAAACTTTTTAGAAAAAAATTTGTATTTATCTTTATCAAAAATCTGATAAATCCATTCTTGCCCTGATATCTTCCAGGGCATTGCACTTAGATAAATGCTCCTCATTGAACCTATGTTCAGTTTTTTTCCACCAGCAGGTTTAACAAATTAATATTCATATTTAGATTTAAAACCTTCTTCAAATATTATAAAATAATATCCCTACAGACATTCTAATAATTTTGCACTGTCTGAAGAGTTTTTTCTCCTTTCCTTTTAAAATATTATCCATATTGATTTTATAATAATTATACTAAAAAGACTGTATTATTCTATCTCAATTTAATATATTTCTCTTTTTGTATTCTTAAATTTTTTTTAGAAATATCAAGACGCATTTCATACCATACAACTCCACCATGGGTAGATTCAGATACTCCTTCATTTTTAAATCCAAATTTTGAATAATAATGTACTAAAGTACATCCTTACAGGTTAGAACTACTCCTTTTCTTTTTATCTTTTGCATCCTTAATCATTTCATTTAGTAATTTTTCAGCATAACCTCTTTTTCTGTAGTCAGGTAATGTATTAACTCCAAAAACCATCTGCCATTCACCTTCAGGATTATGTAAATGAGGATTTTCATACATTTCATCTGATAAATTTGGGATATCTGTTACCATTCCATTTACAAAACTGACAATTTTTCCCATCTTCCTCAAGAATCCAGAAAATAATCAGGATATACAGTCAGCCTCCCTTTAAATGATTCTTCTGTTGCAGCTTCACTTACTGGAAAAACACTCAGCTTCTATGGCTGTTATTTCCTTCAGATCTTCGATTTTTTCCTCTTCTTATATTCATAAATTTATCCTTTCCTGACAATTTTTAAACTTTTTTACTTTTATTTTACCTTTATCTTCTGAAAAATCAATTGGGTATTTCTGGGAAATTTTCTTTCAGTTTCTCATTTTCTTTAATATAACTACCATGTGTATAAATATAATTTTTAAAAAATATACATAAAAACGGTAATAAAGATATTTCCAAGAAATAATATCCAATTACCGTTCTATTTTATTCTTTTTTCAATAATTTTTATTCTTACTTTTTATCCTATAAATTTTTTTAACATCAATTACTTTTTACATCATCTAGATTTTTTTGTTGAATACTCATAAATTTTTCCATCATCATAAATATATAAAAATCCCTTTATATATTGTCAAATCAATTTTCCTGTAATCTTTTCACTTTAATTTCTTTTATTGGTTTCTGATTTTCATCGACTATTATTATTCGGTTATCTTTTTAAGATATGGACATTACTAAACTTTTTATATTCATTTTTAAATAAAAGGGGTATCTATTTTTCATTTCCCTTTCTCCCCATTCTTCTTCTGAAAGTCCTTCTATTTTTTTCAACTTCTGCAATAACTTTATCAACTTTTTTTAATCCATATCTTCCTGCAATTTCATAATTATCAAATTCTATATTCTTATAATACAAGTCAAAAAATATTCTTATTTCTTCTTCAGTAAAATTTTTCTCCAGTATTGGAAGAAGAATACTTTCCTTGTCTTCTGTTTTATTAAATTCTTTCAGTACTTGTTTTTTTCCATATTTTATTTCTTCACTTAAAAATTGATTCAAAAGAAATATAAATTATTAGAGTTTTTTCTCAAATTCTATAATCAGTTTAATCATCTGTATTATTTTTCTTCATCTGTACTGAAATTTTTTTAAAAATTTTTAGCAATATCTATATCAATATATTCCTGATTAAATTCTAAAACTTTTTCTAATCTTTTTCTTTTTCCTGAATGTATCTGACTAATACTCTATTTTCACTTTGAATTTCTGCCTCATTTTGATTCAAATAAGAATATTTTTTTATTGAAATCTTCTAAGTTCATATATTTAGTTTCTTTACTTTGCTGCACTTCCTTTCCCATACCTTCCCTCTTTTCTATTTTTCTTTCTTCACTTTTTATTTATACAGGAAAAACAATAAAAATAAAAATTAGAAATACTTGAAATTTTTCATATAGCTTCACCTACTTTTTATATTTTTTTCTATCCTATTAGTTATATTATTTTTACTTTTATTACAATATTATTTATTTTTCTGCTGATTTATTTTATTCGATGAAACCTCTCCACTTACCTCCTGATCTTTTTATCTCCTGAGCTGTTCTACTTTTTCTATTAATTTTTCTACCTTATAGGCAAAGTCCATTATTTTTATCAAAAAAATTCCTTGAATTTTCTGAAAATATATATTCCCACGATTTTTATGTCTACTTATTATCTTTTTGTAGAAGGTAATAGACAACCTACTGAATATCCCCTATGATCTCCATGATGAATTAAAATCCATCTATTTTTAGAATTAATGTTCTGTTATTTGAATCTTTTTATGATTTTTGTACTCCTATTGCCATGTAAGATTTTCTAATCAGATTTCCCTTTTTCATCTCTTTTTTCTGGCCTTAAATGCCATCTTAAATCATGAGTCCCTTCTATTATTCTTTTATCTTTATTTCCATTTATTTCATTTTCTCCCCCAGGTTCTATAACATACCCGTCATATCCTTCCAATTTCTTTCCGGAAGGATCCAATATTGAAAAATAAGATATAGTAGAGTTCTTTTTAGCATTTTCCTTTGTCCATTTTTAGGATCTGTATTATAGTATTCTTCAAATCTTTCAACATAAAAGTATATTTTCCCTGAACTCCCAAATGTGGACAATTTCCTGAACTACAGCTATCCTCTCTTTTTCTGTTTTTTTGATGAATTTACACTACTGGAGGATTTTGATGGTTTGGATATACTTTCATTATTATCTTTTTATTAGTTTCTGAAACTTCAGAAGAATTTTTGCTATTACTGGCAACTGTTGTATTTTTCTATCTTAGAAGTTTTATCTTTTCCATGATTTTTATTCCATTCCATCTGATTAAAAAGGACACATTGTGGATATTTTCCACTTTTTCTTATTATTTTCAAAAATATCCCATTCAGTAGGTATATTTTTTTGTAGTATCGTATAAATTTCCTCCCATTCCAATCCAAGTCAATATATCGCCAATTTTTTTGTCTCCTGCTTATCCTCTCCTTCAGATTAAGTCTGTTTCCTCCAACATTAAAAATTATCCAGTCCTGCTATTTTAGATTTTACATTTTTCTCATCCATAGTCAGTTCTGCTTTTATAAATTCCTTTTCCTCATTTTTCATTGAAAGCCTTGCAGCCTGCATCAGATAACCATACACCATTGCAGGTAAATTTTTGCAGAATAAAAATTTTTTTCTTTCATGATCACACAGGAAATCCCTTTTTCTTATTATCCCTTTTTGTATCAATATTAGGATTAGACAATTGTTTCACTCTTTTTATATGAACTTCTGAATGCCTGAAAAATTTTACCTCTCAATTCATTTTCTTTTTCCTTTGCCACCTCCGATTTCATTATTGTCATTTTTCTTATTACTCTCAACAATTTTCTTATACTCTTTTTCTTCTTCAGCAGTAAGACCTTTTCCTGTAATTATTCCGGCTGTTTTTATTTATATATGGTTTTTAGCTTGTTTTTCTGTCTGACTTATATATTTTTCGCATTAGCAAACTTCTGACAGGATTTTTCAATGAAGTCTGCATAAAATTATTGTTTTACATCCCTGCATACATCGACTAACAGTTTATACACACAGTCAGCATCCCTTACACTTTCTTTAAACTCTGTTTTATCTTCTGCTATCCCTATTTCCTTCTGACCTGCATCATCAATACTGACAGTTCCCCCATATTTACATTTTATTGTGGAAATATCCAATAATGCCGGATATTCTCCAACCTTCACATCTGTATTTTTTCCCATTGCCCTAGAAAGTTCAGGTTTTGCATATTCCAATTGCACGGCATTTTTAAATGGTAAAATTTTTCTTATCATTTATATTTGCCTGCTTTCCTCCCCTTAAAGTTATACTGTTCTGATTTATTACCAGTTTTACTTATATCTTCTCCTAAGGTACATTTCAATATACAGTTGTCATTTACAAACAGTTCTCCTGTCGGCTTTTACTATATTCTGAAAATCATAAAATGACTTATAGAAGGAATAGATGTCCATGGAATCGATATTTGCTGAATAATCTCTTAATTCCTTTGCAATCCTTAAATAATTTATGCATTATTGACCTGTCTTTTTCAAAAATCAGACTTATTCCTGTAATTTTCATATATCTCATCTATCAGGTTACTTATTTTCCGTATATTCCTTACTTTTTATTGCTGATTTGGAGGTTATCCAGTCATTCAGAAGGGTAGTCACCCGTATTTCTTTTCCAAGTTTTTTTCAAAGCCTGTTATACAATCCCGTATCTGTTTTTGAAGGAATATCTATACCTCTTTGTTTTTTTACATACCATAACAGATAATTTCTGACTATGTTGCTATCTTTATACTTATGGTTATCAAAATACTTTTTGTCTCATTTTCTCCCTTAAATCCTGTCTGAACTGACAAAAATTCTATTATTATATTTTCAATTAACCGCTTTAGTCAATGGATATTGGTTTATCCCATTTTTCATCAATTTCATAGAATTTCTGATATTCACTGTCACTTGAATACAGTTCTTTCATTAAACTTATACATTTAGTCTTTTTTGAAAGATCTGAATCTGAAATATTTTTAGCAACCTTTATCACTATTTCATCAATATCTTTTATCCCTTCATATACTTGTCATACTTTTTCAGAAAGTACATTTTTCTACTTTATAGTGTATTTTTTTCCTCTTTTACATTTTTGAACTATTATTTAATGTATCCTGTATCTTATCTGTAAATCCTGATTTAGGCTGATTTTTTTCCAATAGTTTTTATCAGGATATTTTACATATTTTGCTGAATATTGACTTAACACATATTCCAGTGATTCTATCCTGCTTTTTATTAAAAATTGGATTACTCCACATAATAGATAATATCCTGTATTCTTATATTTTCATTTTCATCTCTTCCTCTTAAAATATCGAATCCCTGCTGTTTTATTACATTTCCTATTTTGTCACTGCCTTTGGTTGCTTCATCATATATTTTCAAAAATTACATTGATGTCTTCCCTGTTTTTCTTCCAAAACCTTTTTGATGTTTTTGTTTCAGATATTTTTATATAATCGCTATCATACATGTTTTTTTATCATTGAATTTAACTTGCAGCCTTTCCAATACAGCTTCCTCAGAATTTACAAATACCAGCTCAGGAGCTTTACTGTTTTCAAACCTGTCTTTTTATATTCTTCATTATCCCAGACTTCTTCAAACTTCTGACCATTAAATACAAATACTCCCTGTCTGTTATTTTCCTCAGGAGAACTCATACCAGAATTTGAATTTTTTTCCTATACTGTTATTTTTCTTCCTTTATTTTTAGCCCTGGCTATTTATATTTTTATTATCCACCTGTGCATCATTTTTTTCTACTACTTTCCCTTCTATTTCACAATTATCTTTATGTCCTATAATTACTGACAGATCATGCCCTGATAGATTTTCGTGATAAAATAGGCTAGGAACTGCATTTCCATCTACAGGTATTCCCCATACACCTTTAAAAATTATTTCCTAAAGCATTTGACATTGCACCCTGACCACATAAATGAGAAGCTGCAAGCATTCCTGATGAGGTAAGTATAATCTTTTTCCTCTTAAATCCTCACTTTTATATCCCTGACTTCTTTTTTTAGCTAGTATATTTTTACTTTTTGATTCTGAAGCTTTTAACTTTACCTGGTGCTACATATCTTGCTTCCTGAGGTATAGATATTTTTTTGACAGATTTTTCCTTATACTTTTTAAAGTTTGCCATCTCATTTTTAAGGATCTCATAATTACTTCATCCTGAGCTGCAGGATTTTTCAAAAACCTTTTTTTATCTGTTAATTTCCATTTTTTTGCAGCCTCACCAATAAATTTTACATTTGACCATTTCGAACCTTTTTGGAACCCATCCCATATCTCCAAGTATATCTGTTCCTATCTGATATCTTCCAATATATAATTTCTGATCCTCTAAATCATATTTCCCTCCACTCTCTAATTTTGCCAGCTTCTCAAAAACTGACTGCACTATCGCCAATATCCTGACCATTGAATTTTTCTATTTACCATAATCAGTTTCCCCACCTTTAAGTTTTTTTATTTACACCTCTTCCTTTTCACTGATTTCATATTACTTTTTTTATTTATAACCTCCATGAAATCCCCCTTTTCATGATTAATATTTCTCAAATAATTCTGATATTTCTGTATCTACATCAAACTTTTCTATCGATTTGTTTATCTTTTTTAGGAGATTTTTGATACTTTAAAAGTCATCTCCTTCTTTTGTTTTTATTTTCGAATATCCTTCTACATAGACATTGTCAATTACCAAATTATTATTTTTTTATAGCCAAGTTCAATAAAATATGTCTTAAATCCTGACAATTTCCCCATTGACATATCTTTTATAATGACTATATTATTTTTTTACTTCATATGAACTTTCTTCTCCGTAGGAACCTCCTGTACCTTCTATTCCAACTGGAATAATTAACTTACAGCTATCAAAAATTTTATAATCCTCCCTTCACTTATAAAAATTTTTAAACAGCTTGAATTTTTTTACCAGTTTTATACATTTCATATAATTCATCAGGCCCCATATCCTTTGCTTTTTCAGTTTCAATATTAGAATATTCCAAAATATAATCTTTCTTATTGTCTTTATTTATATAACCTGTCTTTGTTTCTTTTAATGTTATACCATTAGCAAATTTTATGCTTTTTATCATTTTATCAGATTTTTCTCAAGTTTGTCTGACTTTATTAATAATTTTATATATTCAGTATAAAAATTTCTCTGCTTTAGTTTTTCACCCTAATTTCCATAATACATCTGCATAATTTAAATTGGCTACAATTCTTTTTAGGAAACTTATTTAATATTTCCTCCAATATTTTCTTTGATTCTGATAAATTCCCTTTTTATATAGTTCATAAGCATAATCATTTATCTGAGTTACATTTTTCTCTGTTATCTCTCTATTATTCCTATTCTCTGTACTTTTCCTTTTTGAATAACTTAACGAAATACAAAAAAATAAATACAAACATTATTTTTCCAGATAATTCCTTTTTCATTGATGCTCCTTCCTTTTTCACTGATTTTATTATTTCAACTGACTTTTATGTATATACCCTTTCATATGGTATCCACCCTTTTTCATTATAGAAATATACATATTTCCAATTATTTTCAGTATATATTTCCTCAACTTCAACACCATTTTTTTAATTTATATAATATCGTACTTTCTACACTTGGTTCCCTTCTTAAATTAATACTGTCATCTTTGGGAAGCTGTTTTTAAAAATTTTACCTGTCTTATAGTTTTTTTCTTTGCTGCTGTATCATTATCAAATCCATAATCCCGAAAATCATCCTGCCGGGAAATTTCTTCCTTCAAATCAGTTACAATATAATTAGTTGCACCGGTGCAGCTACTACTGACAAAAAAATAAATTATCTCCGTCCATACTTTCAAGTAATGCCTCAGCATATGCAATTTCCCTTGCTATTACCTTGCCCTTCTTTACAAAAATTGTTTCCCTGTTAGACTGTCCCGCATAAGCATATGGATATGTAATTATATACATTCCATAATTTTTATTTCTAAAGCTTTCTATTCCTGTTATTTTTTTCATCTTCACTTTCTCTTCTTTATCATATTTATTTACTATTTTATAAACTTCTTCCGGTAATTTTTTTCTCTTGAAATTTCTGACACGGAAATAGTCTTTACTATCTTTACTGTTTCAAAATCATTTATTTTTATCCTCAAATTCTGAAAAATTCGGATATTTTGTTTCATTTCCCTCTTGTTTGAATTTTCTGCCATTCTATTTTTCAATAAATATCTTTTCAAGCATAGTAAATTTATTATAATTTTTCATATATATAATCTACTATTTCTTTAGGAACTTCCCTTAATTCAAGTCTTTTCAGGCTGCTTAATTTTTCTATTTCTTCAACACCATATTTTAACAGTTGAAACTTACATCTAAATGATTTAATTTAGATAATTTTGCCTATACCTCTAATATCCTTAATATTATTATTATGAAAGCCACAATTCTTTCAAATTTTTTTAAATTTAATAACGGGGTTATATCTTCTATCTGATTGAAATTTATTTTTTTAAAAACTTCTAATTTTTTTCAAGTTTTTCCAAAGGTTTCAAATCACTTATTTTATTCCATCGTAAATCAAGTTCCTTTACATTTTTGTACTCTAAAATACAACTTATTTCTTCCAATTTTTTATTTTTTTCAGCTCTATTTTTTTCAGAATTAACATTGTATTTATCAAGTTCTTTACAACTTTTACTTTTTGAAACTGATCCGCTGCTTTTCATTTGTTTTTATTTCCTTTTTCTTTTTTTCCATGCTGTTAACTTTGTTACAATTTACAAACAATGTAACAAATAACATTAAAACAAATAAATTTCTTCTCATTTTCATATTTCCCTCCATTATTTCAAATCAATTTCCTCAATTATTATGTATCTTCTGCCCCTTCATTCTTATTTCTCCCGAAGCTTCTATCCTGATATCCTTTGCTTTTCCAATAACATTGATATTATCTCCATAAATTGCCATTTCCCCTATTGATTCAATTCCAACATAGTCATCCAACACAACTACCATGTTTTTCAATCCCTTATTTACAAAATTTTCTGCTGTCTCACTGCTTGTTTTTGAAGTTCTTGTGTATGAATTTTCCATATTCAGTTCCATTTTATTTTTATTGACTGTAAGATTGAAATCACTTCCATTAATATGAAAAATTTCTTTTTCATAATCACTGAACCTTCCATTTCCTTTATTATTTACTGCCCGGAAACTTTTGCGAAACTTTCATCTTCATTTGGAAAGTAAACCTCTACCGTATCATTTACTTCCGGGTGCAGAAAAAAATCCTGTATTTGTCTGAGAATAGAAAGTCTGATAGCTTAATGGCCATCTCTTTATTCCATAATCAAAATAAGCCCTGCTGAACTCCACCTCTCCTTTCTGTTCGATTATTTTTATTTAAACCTTCATTAAAAACAACTTCCATTTTAGCAATTTCTTCTTCAGAAAACACCTTTTCAACCTTCGACTTCAATACTGCATCCCTTTATTTCTTCATTATATTTTTTTCAATATATTATAATTTTTTTCATATCTGTTGCCAGAAATTCACTTTTCATAAGATTATTTTTTTAAATATATTTTTGTTTTTAAAACTGTCAGAGCATTATCGCCACTTCATTTTTCCTCAGAAGTATAGTCCCTGTTAATTGAAACAGAATCACCAAGACTTACAACTTTGTTTGAATAAACTTTATAGTATAAGTTTTTATAGTCTCTGACAATTGAATAATCTGAATAATATTTATTTTCATTTTTACATTTCCAGTTTCTATTACTCCAAATGTAATTATTCCCTGCTCCGTAACTAGCAGCCCTGTCTTCAGGTGTGAAGCCATTCTCACAAGGAATTTCCAGTCTGTTTCATTATACTGGACTATCAGCTTTTCCTATCGGTACCTCAGCCCCCTTAAAATATTTTATCTGTATATCCTTATTACTGCATGTACTGTTTTATTTCATCAATTATATTAGCATATGTAAAATTTTTATCCTGAAATACCCTGTATCTCTTTTTCCATTTTTCTATCAAAAAGAATACTGTATGAAAATGCCTCTATAAAGATTAAATAACCTTCACTTCCATATTCAAGTACTTCAAAATAATCAATTATCCCTTTGAAAATTTCCTTTTTCCCCAACAGAAGCATCTTCCCCTGAAACTTCTATTCTTATTTCAGTTTCCTCTTTTCCAATTATTTCTTCAAGCTCACTTTTCTGTCCTTTTCCACTTCTATCTTTAATTTTTAGTTTCTGGTGTTCATTTATGCCTTCTGTTAATTCAAGTTCCCTTATGAGATAGTTTTCTATTTTTATTATTCAGGATTATATTTATGTTTCTCCCTCATACATATTTTCGTTAATTTCCCTATCCATTTTATCAACCTCAACTTCCCAAATATTTTAATATATAATTTGTCCCGCCTCTTCTTATTTTATATCCAGTTTATTTTTCTGATGAAACTTCTGTTTCAAATGAAGTACAAATACTCAATCCCCTTTTCAATGCTTAGTTCCTGGGAAAAATTCCTTACAAACATATTTTGCAAATTTGTAGTCTATATTTTTATTTGCTCCGAGATTTACAAATACCTCCACATTTCTATAATCATTTTTCAAGATATGATTCCGCCCATTTTGCCAAAATCAATAATATTTTTATTCTGCTCATATAAATCTGTATTGTTGTCGCTGTTTTCAGGACTTTCAGCATTTGTATTATTTTCTATATTCGATATGACTTTCCCTGTAACTGTCATTTTCAATACTACTTCTGTTATTTGCAAAATCAGTATTTTTCAGCCAGTCCTATATTATATTTTTATTTCTATTATTTCATCTTCCCCTATGTTTTATTTCCTTTTTCACTTTTCATCAGTAATTTTTATTTTATATTTCATTCCCAATCCCCCTCATATATTTTTAGAAAACCGAAAACCTCTCCCAATTTTAATGTTTTTCTACATTTATTACACCAAAAATGATTTTTTTCCAGTAATATTTCACCTTTACTCCTAACAGCAGAAATAAATTTTCCATTATTTTTACTTTATTTCTATTTTCCTTTTTCTTTTTCCCTGTTAATATAGATTATTACTTTTTCCTTTCATATTTTTTTCTGATAAATTATCGAATCAGGAAAAAGAACTTTATTCCATTGGAAAAATACATCAAAACTTTCTTTTCCTGTCACAATTTTGTCATAATACAGCAGAACCATTATCCTCTTTTCTTCTTCCATCAATTTTTAAAATCTTCCATTAATTCATCTCCAAAGACACCCCCTTCAATATCCTTCAATATCTTTTCACAATATATATCTATAATTGTCGTTCCTGTAACATAGTCTATTTCCCTGAGGCACATTAGTCTTCGTGAATAAATTTCTTTCTAATTTCCTTATATTTTTCTTCTTCTGTTTCCTGAAAGATTTCCAAAAAAACTTGAAAATATGCTATTAAATCTTATAAACGGATTTATCTTTTATTTCATTTTTCCAGCCTAAATTCATTTAGAAAATCCCCATTAATCTCCAAATAAGGAGAATATTCCTCTTCCGATATAAATTTTATACTTTTTCCTGAACCTGCCCATAAATATTCGTAACCAGCTTTCCTACTTCTAATCATTCAGATACCCCCTGCATCTGAATTCCGGTACCCTCAGCTGTATTTCACTTACTATGAAACTTAGCATATCTTCTGTATAATTACTTTTTTTCAATACACTCAACAAACAAATTCAGATTTATTTTCTCATTATAAAAAACAACTCAAAAATCATTTTTTTATAAATTCATTGCAATTATAGGTTTCTATATTTTCCAGGATATCCTTGCCTATATTTATTTCCTTAAGAGAAAAATTCTCCTTTATAAATTCATAATCTGAAAAACTTTATATAGCTCCACTTTACTGTTTATCCTGTTTTCTGTTCCTGTATTTTCTTTAAATCTATCTGTAAAAGCTTTCTTTCCTGAAATTTGTAAAAAGAAAGTATTCTGGCATTTTTCCAGCTCTATTGAATTTATCATTAAATTTTTCTACATTCTGGATAGATTTTATAGAGAATACATTCCATATATTTTCCAGTTTTTCCTGCTTATTATATGAAGATCATTTAAATTTTCAGAATAGCAGCACAGTATATCTCCCGTTCCATTATTTTCTACAAGTATTTCATTTTCATCTTTCTTTATTACATATTCAAATGAAATATCATTTTTTTCACAGGCCTTACAAATATTGAACTTATTATCTTCTTTTTCTTCTATATTCCATAACAAAGTTTTTGTTAAACAGTATATTTTCCTCATAAATTCCAAACTCATACACTGCCTCATCCCTATTTTCCTTTATTTTTCATATAATTCCTTTGTCATCTGGAAATCATATCCCACAACTTTTTATTCTGTGCATACGTTTTAAAAATGTGCCATATTTACAGTCTGCCATTTTTTTCCCGTTCAGTTTAAAAAGCTTCATACAATCTTTTCAATTTTTTTCATATCTCCTGTCATATTCAAGAACAACTTTCATTCCATAATTTTTCTCCAGCAACATTTTATCCATGCCTCATATTCTCCTGGACAATATCTTCCAGCTGATTGTAGGAAATATCTACATAAACTTCATTTAAATAAAATTCATCTTCTATATCTGTTACACTATACTTTTTTTCCATAACAGGATGATAACTTTCCCTGAAACTATATGTTTTTCATTATCAGAAAGTATTGTTTCAATGAAAACATCTCTCTTTGATTTTTATTACACTATTTAAATATTTTTCCTTTATCTCAGAAAAATCTTTCATCTATTTCTTTTCTCAATTCAAAGAAACTTTCCCTTATTGTTTTTACCTGCCAGTTCCTTTTTCAAGTGTTATCGTTTCCTTCTCCATACCTTTTATTTACCCCATCCCTTAACTTTTATTTTTAATTATATCATAAATTAATTTTTTTCTTTTCAACTTATTTTTTTAATTTTTATTTATAATTTTTCAGTTATTTATGTGATATAATTTAAAAAAATAATTTACAGGAGGTCTATTATGAAAATATATACAAAAATACGGGGATAAGGGATATACAAGATTATACGGTGGTGAACGTGTAAGTAAAACGCATATAAGAGTTGAAACATACGGAACATCTGATGAATTATGTTCATTGCTTGGGTCAGTTGTAGCAAAAAAATGGAAAATTATCCTGAATTATCTGATATTAGAAAAGAATGTATCATTATACAGCATCATATATTTGATTGCGGAAGTGATTTAGCAACTCCTGGAGGGCTACGTCCTTACAAACAGACAGAAAAAGATGTAGAATGGCTTGAAAAGCAGAATAGATGAATATCTTCCCCAGCTGCCTGAACTTAAGCATTTCATTATTCCCGGAGGAAGTAAAAATTGCTGCAGAATTTCACATATTAAGAACCTTTACAAGAAAAACTGGAGAGAAGAATAGTCGCTCTGATTGAAACAGAAGAACATGTTAATGAAGTGGATTAAGATACATTAACAGACTTTCAGATTATTTTTTTACTGCTGCCTGTCTTATAAATGTCAGAATGGGTGTGACTGAAACTGATTATTTACGTAGTGAAGTGATTTTTAAATAAAAAATCAGTTTCTACAGTATTTAATAACCGACTATATCAAGAGATTATATAGAAAAACAACTTGATGCTTAAACTTTATCATTTTAAGATTTGAACTGTCAACTAATAGTTGACAGTTGCCTTCACACTAATCATACACATTGAGTGGTAATCAACTGAAAGTTTACAACCACTTTTTCTATGTGGTAAATAATTTATTCCTCATTCTCTTTATCTTCATTTTTTTACTTGAAACTTCTTTTTGTAACGTCATCAATTAATTTTTCCAAAAATCAATAGCATTTTTTTAGATGTAATAACAGGTTGTCCTATTTCTCTTTCAAGAGTTTCTCTTGCAACTTTTGCAACATTTCCACCTCTTTTGGATACATCCTTATTTTTTTCAAATCCTTTTGGATTGAAAGCATTGGTAATATCTTTCGTTGCAGTTTCTGCAAGCATATTTAAAATAAGTTCTGTTGTTGTCATATTGTCTCTCAAGTTTTGTTTTTTAGTCCTTTATAATCTTTATACTCCCTCGTTGTCATGCCAGACCATGCTTTTTGAAATTTCATTAGTCAAAATAGCAAATTCCCTACCCTTTTTAACTCCGTGGTCTTGCCAGGCATCTGTAAGTTCTTTCCTCACTTGAATTGCTTGTAATCTTTGGTTTACCCATTCTCTTGTATATCCCTTTTCCAAATATGTTTCCAAAGCTCTCTCAATTGTAAGTTCAGGATCAATAATTTCATCAATTCTTTCTTTTCCAACTTCTGATAACCACATTTTAAATGGTTCTGCTTTTTGGTGACGGTATTGATTGAATAATACGGAATATTCCTTGTATATCAGCAACATCTGTATTATACATTTTTCCATCTGAAGATTCTAGCTTTAGTTGTACGATTTTTCGTACAGCTGAATAGCACTCTTCTTCATCTTTCATTTTTTTCTCTTTAAATCACTCCAGTATCTTCTTGGATTCTTACTTTCAGTTAGTGCTCCTACAATATCAACAACACTAAAATACCACTCTTCCTTCTCATTATCCCAAATAGAACGAATTTTTGTTTCCTTCAAATAATTTAATTTCATTACCCAATTTAATTCCCCCTTTTTATTACTTTCTGTATAAAAACTGTTTCAAAAAGAAAATTTAAAAAAATAATATGAAAAATTATATTAGCAAAATCTTATTAAATAATTCTATTTTCCATATATTTCATCCCTATTTTTTTCATTTTTGAAACAGCTCCCTTTGTATATTTTTAATATTTCATAACTATTTTTTTCCTCATTGTATAAATCCTCTACTTTTTAAATGAATCAAAAAAATATTCTTATCATTACTATACAAAACTTTTACTTCATTCGGTTTTCAATATAACATTTATTTTTCTTATCAGAAATTGAATAAACTTCCTTTTTATTCAACTGATTTTTCATAAAAATCCAAAAAGTTTTGGAACCTGAAGACTTACCGGATAAGAATCTCCTGAATTATTCATTATGACAATCATAGACTTATTTCCATAAGCTACTTCATATGAAATAAAAAATCAGTATTAGGCCATTGTGGACTTATATCTTTTATTCTGATATGTTTTTAGCCTTTCTCTTTTTCCTCATTTTAGATATTGCTGTGTTTCAGCATCAATTCTTCCTTTAGTTTTAGGATCATTGTATACTTCAAGAACTCTGAATTTTCCATTTTTAAACAATTCCTTATTTTTCACTTCTTACCTTTTAACAATGTTCTATAAAAAAATTCTCAATTTCAGCATTTTCCTTAACAGGATAAGAAACTGTTTTCTGAACTTCATTTACTGGACAATTTCAGGTGGAAGATTTCTCAGTGCATTAATATCATACTTACTTAAATCGTCAGTTTCATCTTCGTAAGGTGAATAATCATCCCATAACATTGGTTTTCTGTTTCTAGGAGAATCTGACCCCCACATTCCTTTTTCATCTCCATAATATATTACCGGGTAGCAGGCATTGTCAACTGAACAGCAATTATTCTCTTAAGTTTACTTATTGCATTTCCGTCATATAAATCGGGTCGTATATTCAGGTATCCCTGATTTGACTGGTTATTTCTGTCAAAAAAACCCTGTTTGGATTTATAATTCCGCTGAAAATTCTATCTGTATCAAGCGAATCTATATAAACCTGTGTCAGATTAAATCTTTCAGCTTGAATATTTATTATAAATTTCATTCATTTTTACTGGCAAACTCTACACTTCCAATTCTATAATTCGAGTTACTGTTTTATCGTATATTTTTATCATATTATTTTACAATATTATAGTCTGTTCCGCTATCATAAAGTCCGGCATCTATATCATCAGCAAAAATTTCTGGAAAATTCCCCTACTATCAGAAGATCCTTTTTTTAAACTTTTTTTCAGGTTTTCTGTTATTTCAACAATATGCGGCTTATTCTTAGCATCATAATAAACATATCTTATACCATCAATTCCGTCATCATAAACATTTTCCTTAAATGTTTCATCAGGTCCCAGAACCCATTTTTTTCAATGAATTTTCAACATATTCCCTTGCCGCCTTTGAAGATAAATCAAGCTTTGTATTTTCCCCGTCCTTATACCATTTCTTATAATCTGAATTCATTCTGGCAAAAAATTTTGTTGAAACTGTATCCGGAGCCACTTCCATAACAACCTTCAATCCTTTTTTATGTGCTTCCTTTATAAGACTTGCAAATTCCAGGTCAGAATCTGTCCAAACCCAAGTAGCTGTATCAGTTAAATTTTTCTTTCAGAAGATTTTTCTTTAGCGGCAGGATTATAAATCAGAAGATTCAATTCCTTATCCCCATTGTTATTATGTACTTTACCTTGTATATCCAGCCCTTTATTTGTACCAGTCTGCTCTATATATCCAAAATAAGGGTCTACATGGTTAAAATATATTGTGTCGTATTTATGATTTGAAAGGGAATAAAATGGTGAGGAAATTATAATATATTCCACTCCAAGTTCCTTCAGATAATCAAGTTTTTCCTTAATTCCCTGAAGATCTCCTCCATAATATCTCGTATAATTCTGAACATCATTCAGTGCATCTTCTTCCCATTCATTTTTAGTTTCATAATTTCCATTCCATTCATTTACAGAAAAAAAGGATATGGCGTTGTTCCCCATTCAGCAGCAACAAGGTCTTTTTTTGGAGTACCTGACCGTATTTCTCCTTCAGGCTGAGCAAAATCATCCGTTCCAAATTCATTGAAAATAGGATCATTATCCACATTACCATTTCTAAAGGAATCTATATATATCTGATATCCTACAGATCCTCTTGCCCATTCTGGAATATATGTTAATTTGTCTGATTTTTGGTATTGAAATTTCAGCACACTATTTTCTGAAGTTGTTGTATTTTTCCCATAAAAATATTTTTACTTTACCGTCAACCAGTTTAAAAGTAATATCCTCTTACATTATTTGGAATTTCAGCAACAAATATTTCATTTCCCTCCATAATTTCCAATCTTCTCATCATTTTTCTCCACCGCTGTATACAACCTGTGCAGAATAAACGTCGTTATTTTTGTTTTCAATATCAGTCTTACATTATTTCCATTAACAATTCTGTAATCAGGTGTTTCCTCATGAACCAGTGAATTTATATCAATGATATTATCATCCCTTTGACTATATTTAGTAGGACTTTTTCACCTCTTCTACAGCACTTTTCTTCTGTTTTTATCTTCTTTTTTTCAGAATTACTGTTTTTCATTTTTATCCGATAATGTTTTTTTCAACTTCAACTGATGTTTTCTCAACTTTTTGTACTATTATTGGTATTAGTAAAGGAATTTGCCGTAGACATTATTATACATGCCAATATTACTAATTTTTAATTTTAAAGAATTCATACTTCTCCTTTATTCATCTTGATTTCTCTTGCCGCCGCCAGACAAAAACTGTAATTTCCGTTTTTCTATTTTTGTCCTTCCACTTCCAGCTTCAGCAATTTTACGATTTCTTGAATTAATAAAAACCTTCCTGTCAATATCATCTAAAATACTGTTTTTTTATTTCCCTAAGGGTTGCTCCTGTTGTAATTATATCATCAACTAAAAAGTATTTTCTTATTTTTAAAAATCAAAAGTCACTCCCTATCCTGAAACTTCCCTGATATTTTCTTCCCTCAGTTTTTTTCATTTAATAGCTTATGCATTTTTTTGTATTTTTTTACTCTCTTTATTTCCACATAATTTACATTCAGCTGTTTCAGAATTTCATCAACCTGATTGTATCCCTTTCACTTTCCCTCTTTTTATTTATTGGAACACTTACTATAAAATCTATTTTTTTCCTTCTGAATAATATATTCAAACTCTTCTGATATTAATCCTGCAATTAATTTTTGCAAGACTTTTTCTTTCTGTTGTACTTATAGGAAAAAAATCAGTTTCTTAAACTCTTCATTATAATCCCAGATATAGTAAATGTTATTTAATTTTCCTCAATTTCTTTAAATTTAAAAGCCTACTTTCTGTTTCCTCTGATACTATGCCTCCCTCGACTAACTCCCTCCCTGAAATTATATCCTTATTTTTTTAAATAGAATTCCTTTAAAGGTTGAAATTACCTTATCAACCTTATTCTCTATTTTTTTACTAGTAGTTTTTAATTGGGTTTTTTTGACCTTCTCAATGACTTTTTGCCGAGTACATTTCGGTATAACCACAATTCTGGCATATTTTTTTAAATAAAATGTATCAAGAGAAATTTTTTGCTCCAGTCAATTTTTTTTAGTAGGCAATGCAATTGACTTTACCTCACATGAGGTTGAGCCACATTTTAAAACATTTTTCATGATTTTTCATTTTTTTCCTTCTCACCTCAAAAATGCATTTTTTTATCCAGTTTATTTTATTATTACCTAATTTATCTTTTTTTATTCCTATGACATCATATCTTACATTTTGTTTCCATTTTCTATTTTTATATAAATCTGTGAAGAAATCATTATTTTTTTCCAGTTTTTTTCCCGTCAATTGTTTCTAACGGCTCACCAAATTCAGCATTTTTTTCTATATCTCACTTCTACAAACACAAGTGTTTTTTTCCTCCTCATCTGTAAAAATAAGATCTATTTCTCCATATCTTGTATAAAAATTACTTTCAATATATCTCATTCCCTTTTTAATAAGATACCTTTTTCGCCAATTCCTCAAATTCAAACCCTATTTCCCTTTTTCTTTTTCATTAAAAATAATTTTAACCCCCTGTTTTTTTATCCACCTTTTTTTCTAATGTCCCTTTTATTATTTTTCCCCTCCAGAGATTTTATCCTGACTTTCATCACCTAATATCTTTTTCAGAAAAAGATTTACGGTGATATTTACAAAGACCCCTTTTCAAGTAATATTTCACGATGTAATTTTTGTTCCATATCCTTTGTGCTTTGCAAAAGCCATATTCAGGAAATTCTTTATCCACTTCCAGCATCATTCTGTCCCTTGTAACTTTTTGCCACAATTGATGCCGCCGCAATGAGATAATGATTTTGCATCTCCTTTTATTACTTCTTCCTGTTTTCCGCTATATCCTTTTTATTTTTATGATTTCCATCCACTAGAACCACATCAAATTTAGCTTTTTCCACTTACTTGGCTGATTGCCTTTTCTCATTGCGGAAAAAAAGTTGCATTCAGTATATTTATTTCATCAATTTCCTTTTCATCAGAAATCCCTATTCCAACTATGCATTTTTCCATTATAATTTCAAAAAGTTTTTCCCTTTTTTTCTCTGTCAGTTTCTTTGAATCATTTATTTCATCAAGTTCAGAAAAAAATATTCAGGAATTATTACAGCTCCAGCCACCACTGCTCCGGCGAGAGGTCCTCTTCCCGCCTCATCAACACCTAAAACTGTTCCCTCATATGTTTCGTCAAATTCCTTAAACTATTCATTTTTTCTTCCATCCGTTAATCTATTATTTCATCTATTTTTAAATCTGATTTTTAATGCCTTTTGAAAAATCTTCCGGTATTTCTCCTGTAAATTCCATTGGATGTCCTGTTACTGGATGTATAAACTCAAGCTTATATGCGTGAAGCATCTGCCTTTTTTTCATTATCTTTTCTTCCGTATACACTGTCTCCAAGTATCGGATATCCAAGATACCTCATATGAACCCTTATCTGATGCGTCCTCCCTGTTTCAATATTTACCTTTTACAAGCGTAAATAGGTTATTCTGGGAAAATTACCCTGTAATTTGTTATTGCATTTTTCCCTTTGTAATGTCATCAATAACAGTCATTTTTCTTCCTGTCATTTTTTTATCCCTTCCTATTTGGTGACAATTTTGCCTTCACTTTTTATTGAGTTTTTCCCTTTAAGATTGCCAGATATGTTTTTCCTAATTTTCTTTTCCTGAAACATTTCTGTAAGTGCAGTATGAACTTTTATCATTTTTCGCAATTACAATAAGTCCACTTGTATCTTTATCCAGCCTGTGGACTATGCCTGGCCTTATTTCCCCATTTATACCTGATAAATCTTTTTATATGATATAAAAATAGCATTTACAAGCGTTCCTGAATAATGACCGTGTGCAGGATGAACAACCAGTCCCGCCTGCTTATTAATCACAGCTATATCAGAATCTTCATAAACAATATCAATTTTTTTATATTTTCAGGTTTTAATTTCCGTTGTTTCAACTTCAGGAACTTCAATTGCAATTTCATCATTTTCTTCGATTTTATATGAAGATTTTTGTTGGTTTCCCATTTACTGTTATATTCCTGTCTTTTATCAGCTGCTGTATTCTCGTTCTTGTAAAATCTGTCTTTCCTGATAAAAAACTGTCAATTCTCTCTCCAGTTTCTTCATCAGGAACATCTATTATTAATTTTGATTCCATTCTAATTTTTTTCCTCGCCATTTATCTTTTTTTAATTTGCATTTTCAAGGTTATTTTATCTATTAATCCAACATATCATTATAGATTTTTAAACTTAACTTTCATCATCACACTTCTGGAAAAACACTCATTTTTTTCTGAATAATTCCTATTATGATGATTTCTTATTAATAATGCAAGTTCAGTATCTATATCCTTTATTTTTCATATCCTCTTTCAGCATGTTCCCTCAATGGTGTCTTTATTTTTGAAATTTATGTAGAACTCTCGTTATCATTGAAGTTTTTCCTTTTCCACAATCGTGAAGAAGTGCAAGCTTTCAAATATATAATTTTCATCCTTTTAAAGTCGTTTCACTTAATTTTTTTATACACTTCCAGTGAATGAAATTTATCGTATCTGTCCATTTCTAAAAAAATATCTTTCTTTTCATCAGAATCAAGTATTTCAATAACTTTATTCATAAAATTTTCATCAATCTTTGGAAAAAAAGTACTCGATGCCTTTTTCTTACAATATACATATTTTTCCTCATTTCATTATACATTAACATTCTTAGATTTTTATTTATTTTTCTTTAACGACTATATTCCCATATAATTTTTTTTCAGATTTTTTTATATTTTTTTCCCTTTTTCCCAATTAATCTGCCTTTATTTCCTTTATTCACATAAAAAAATAGAGAAATAATCATTCTTTTCTATTTTTTTCTACATCTTCTATTATTTCTTCAATATCTCCATTTTTAAAAATCATTTTTCAGTTCATCTGAAAAAAATCCACCTTTACTAACGTCAAAATATTCTCCAGGCAAAGGTTTCATATTCCCATTTAAAAATAAAATTACTCATTATCCGCACTTGTTGCGGAAGAAAAGCCATCTCCTGTAAAATAAAAGCTTTCCTTCCTTATATTTAACTTCAATTTCTCCTTACATGATTTTTTTAAGTTTTTCACCTTTTTTTGATGTAAATTTCTTAAAAATCTTTCTTTCCTGATAACTCCATACAGTTTAAATTTATTTTTTTCGACAGTATTTTTTTATAAGTTTTTCGGATACTCATAAATATAATGTCTTCTTGCTATTAATTCAGGAAATTCTAAAAATGGAAGTGTTTTTTTCAATTTCTCAGTATCTTCAGACCATCTATTTCCTTGTACTCAATCTTTTCAAATTCTATATGATGCTTTTGAATTAATATAAAAGTAGATTTTCCTTCGCACTTACATCCTTATCTGTTCTTCCTGCCTGCTGAATTCCCTTTAAAAAATTTTTATACCATTTTTTCAAGTAACTTTTCTAAATTCAGATTTTATACTTTTTCATTCGGATTTTTCATCAAAGGAACCGAATTTTTCTCCCATCATACTCAATATAAAAATATATATCCAAAAATATTCAGTATTTTCAAAAATTTCTTATTACTTTTTCAATCTCTTCCATTTAATTTTTCTCCTACAAGAATTTAAATATAAAAAAATTCAAGATTTTTAAAGTATTTTTTTACTATTTTATGCCTTTTATTTTTTTCAATCAGTTTCATTTACTGTATCAACTTTTTATGTCCTCAGGAATGTTTTTCTTCACCTTTTAAAGTACCAAATCCCCATTTACAATAAACTATATCAACTCCTGAATTTTTTTGCTGTCTGCACATCAACATCCATATCTCCAACATAGAGTATTTCCTCTTTCTTAATACCTGTTTCTTCAGAAATTTTTATCAATTCCATAAGAAGAAGGGTTTTCTAGGGTGCTCTTTATCAGAAGCCCCTACTATATCAACAAATTTCCATTTTGAAAGATTTTTTCAACTGTATCTAATGCCAGTCATGATCCTTATTTGTCACAATACCTGCCTTTATATTATTTTCTTCCAGAAAATCCAGTAATTTTTCAATTCCTTCATACAGTTTCACATTGTAGTTATAGTGTTTCCCATAATTTTTTTCTCAGTATTTCTTTCATCACTTTCAGGTGTTACTAGTATTTTTCATCATATTTTTCCATAGCAAAAAAACTTTATCTGCAATTCCTGCAATTCCATTTCCAATTAATCTGCTGCATTCTGTAAGGGTATATGTTTTTAAATTTCAATTCTTCAAATGCAGAATTTACAGATTTTTGCAATAGACTTCCAAAGTATCTGTCAATGTCCCGTCCAGATCGAAATAAAAACTAATTTATATTTCATTTTTTTCCACCTTTGTTATTTTCCAATATTAACTTTTTGATTGTTATGATTCGCTATAATTTATTCCTTTACAATTTTTGTTTTGTTTTTTTAGACTAAATTATAAAATTAAGCCTCTGCTGGAATTATATTCCCGTCATCATCTACAGGATTTCCTTCATCATCCACTTTTACAATCTTTATGTTATCCAAATGTCCTTTAAGACTTTCCTTGAATTTGTCAATGTAAAGTCTTCTATATTTTCTCTTTCTTTTTCTTCTTCTAGTTAATTCCTCTCTTTTTGATAACTTTGTAAATTCATTTATTTTTACTATTTCATCCATTTTTTTCACCATTTTCCTTTCAGCTATCTATATCTATTTTATAAGTAAAGCTATTTTTATTGTACCATATATTCGATACCTTTACAACTGAGAAACTCTATTCTATTATGGTATACTTTGGATAATAAATTAATCAAAAATGATAAAATCAATTATACTAAAAAGTAAAAATTAAAAATAAACTAGGAGGTTTAAATATGTTCTGTACTTTTAATCTGCTGCATGGACGGGAGATTTATACACATAATCAATGAATATATCAGGAAAATTATCGTTACGAATACGTAGATACCATTACCGATGCAGGCCCTGTCAGTAAAAATTGTCTATGATGACTATCTTAAATCTGTGGAGGATAAAATTGTACTTATTTCAATAAATAAACATAAATCTGACCATATTTTTCGTTGCCGGTCATAGTGACTGTGCCGGTTGTCCAGCTGATGATGAAACACAAAAGGGGTATATAAAAAAATCTGTTGCCATGATTCACGAACACTTACCTGAAAATAGCTGTAACAGGTCTTTTTGTCACAGAAGACGGTAAAATGGAAGTTCTTATAGATTTTGTATAAATTTTTATACTTCTAACTTTAATCATGAAAATTCAATGGATTTACAGGACTTTCATCTACAATAATTTCATAATGTAGATGAGGTCCTGTTGACATTCCTGTATTTCCAGTTTCTGCCACCTTTTCTCCATCTGAAACTCTTTGGCCTGCAACAACATCTATTTTACTTAAGTGGGCATACCGCACTTTTTATTCCGTCACTTCCTTTAATTTCTACAAGATTTCCATAATTACCTCTTTTTCCGGCAAAAGTTACTATCCCTCTTATTCCAGCATATACAGGAGTTCCTAATGATACGGCAATATCCACTCCCCTATGAAATTTTACTGATTTTTAGGACAGGATGATTCCTATTTCCAAATTTACTTGTTATTTTTCCAGATTTTACAGGCCACAAAATTTTTCCGAAATTTTTATTGTTAATATTTTCATTCTGAATATTCTGAATTCCTTTGAACTTCCTGATTATCTGTAATATTCTTTACATTTATATTTTCAATTATATTTTTCTTTTTACACCAGATTTATAGTTTTTCTTATTTAGTCCATTAATATTTTTTTCAAATTTTTCATTTGTATTAATATATGTGGGAGTATCTTTTATTTTAATTATTCTATTTCCTTTACTGCCTGCAAGTTCTTCTCCTGTTATTTTTATTATTCCCTGCACCTTTTTCTACCTTATTTATTTTTTTCATCTTCAGCTATTTCTTCTGCTTTTAGTTTCAGATAATTTTTTTCTTCAGTATTAACAGTGTTCATTAATTTTTTTCTTCTATATTTTTCTGTTATTTCTTCCTCAAAAATATCCACTATTTATACTAATTATCTGATTTATCTGAAAAAATATAGAAAATAGCAGTATAAAAATTATTATAAAAGCCTGCTATTTTTTTCTATATCGTATTGTGCTTTTTTTCCCTGTAATCCTAATTCCTGCCTCATTTATCATTTTTCTTCCCCTTTTTTTCCAGTATTATTATTTCCCTTTTTATTTTTTTCTATTTCCTTTTTCTTTTCTATTGTTTTCACTCTTTAACTTTTTCAATTTTTCTTCTTTTTCCCGTTTTTCCTCCTGTAAACTTCTTCTTTTTCACAATTATGTTATTCCAGAGCTTATTATTTGGATTTTCCTATTATTTCCATCCCTTCTTTTATATCTTTTCCGTATATTTCTATTTTTCCCCATTACTCATACCTAAGTATATTTCCTTTTCAGTAACTCTATTTTTCACCATTAATCAAATAAATAAAAAAATTTACTCTCATTTCCTTTTTTCTGAACTACTGAACTTATCGGCACTGTAAGAACATTTTCCCTTTTCTGGTAATACAGATATATATCAAATATTTCATTTAATTTAAAAATCTCCAGCTGAATTTACTAAAAAAATTCTAAAAGTTTTTGATTTCTTTTTATTCCTGTATCATTTATTTTATAAAGTGTTGCAGGAACTTTTTCCCCTTTTTACCATTATATTTTCTATATCTGCCCTGTTTCCTACATTCAGATATTCATTTCTAGATAATTTCACAGGATCACTTACTATTTTCATGTCACGATTTTTTACTAATAAAACAATCGGAAGATTTTTGCTGTTTGTTCCTCCTTTTTACAGCATTAATTTTTACTATATATCCATCTACAGGACTTATAACATTTCTCTGAATCAGCGTATCATTTTCCACAATTGTACCAAGTTCAGCTTCAATAGCTTTTATTTCCCCTTTTATCTGCTGTAACTGATTTTTAACATCCATTCCAAGCTTGTATTCTTCTTCCAGAAATCTGAGCTGTGATTTCTTTTCTGCCAGAATTCTTTTTTTATCTTTCATTTGATTATCCACATCATTTTTGTTTATAATCACTGAATTTTATTATTACATCCCCTTTTTTACTTTATCCCCTTCTTTAAAATATATTTCATCAATTCCCATCTGAATATCAATTCCAATAGCTATTAAATCTTTTGCTTCAGCTTTTCCCCTTATTTTTTTCAAATATCTCAAGATTTTTCCCTTCTTACCTTTACCACTAAAAAAATTTATCATTTATTCTTGGGGTACAGGTGCCTATCATTAGTAAAATTACAAGAATAAATATGGAAGGCAGCAACCATATAATACTTTCTTTACTATTTTTCATGATTAATGTTCTCCATCAAAATACGATACTTCATTTAAATTATCCTCATATGGAAAAATATTGCCTTTTTCCTAGATATAACTGGTCATTCTTCCTTTGAACAGGGCATACAAAAAATCCCCAGTTATTCATATCTGTATAAATAAAAAATCTTACTGTGTCATTTTGTATTGTATCTGTATCGTTCTGGGTGATTATTCCTTCAAATTTTTGGCATTATTTCTTCTGCATCCTCTTCTATATAGTCTGATTCATTCTTGTAAATCATTTCCTTTTTGAGCTCATCTTCTGCATTGTGCAAATATATTTTAAGCTCCATCGCTGATATTGATTTATCTATATATCCCACAAGAATATCTGCCTTTCTTGAAGTCTGTAATATTACAAATTTTTCTCCATCATATTTTTCTACTTTCACTGAATAAGGTACTAAAGGAACTTCATTTTCAATATTTACATCCATATGGCCAAATCTCTTATAATCAAGATATTTTTATGGCTCCATCAAGACAGTTAAGTTTCAGTTCATAGTCATCCCTATGGCTTAACTCCTTGTATTCTATCATTTTCCCTAGCACAAACTCCTTCAATACTTCCTGAAACGTATTTATTTTTGTAGACTGTCCACTCAATTTTATTAACGAATATTCAAATAATAGACCTTCATTATAATAGGTATTTAAAAATTTTTCTTAACATTCCGTAGATATCTGATTTTACAATTTTTCTATTTCCTTTATTGTAAATACTTCTTCAGGATAATCTGTTACTGTCCTAAAAGTTCCTTTCTGCACTATATGTAATTTCCATGATTTTAACTGAGTTATATGTAAATCATTTACTTTTTCATATATTTTAGGTACATCAAATTTTTGTCCTCAATCTGCTGTCTACTGTAAAAAAATTCCTTTTTCATATTTTCAGCCAGCTTCCCATAACATATAGAAATTATTTCTTATTTTTCTATATTCTTCACTCATTTTATTCTCAAATTTTGCAAATCTTGTCGGTATAATTTTTTTCACATTTTTCATATTCCTCATCCATTTTTCGAATATTTTTCTGTTCCATATTCATCAATAACTTTATAAATCATATCATTGTCATATTTTATAAGTTCATCTATGGATATTAACCTGTTTTTCAGAATACTTAGCTGCAAAAAAATTATTTTTAAATATTGCATTATTCTATATGTAAGATTATTTCCCCAAAATTTTTCATCTCCATTTTTCAAAAACTTGTCTTAATATCGAGATGATAGGATATTCTTCCATTTTTCTATCCTGTATTTACATGCGGCAAGATCTGTAGTTCCTCCACCACAATCTATTATTAGGGCACTGTACTCTTTATTTTCAGTATATTTCCCCTTTTTTTATCTGATTTTCTATTGTATTATAAAAGTACTGCAATTCTTTCATCCATCGCATTTTTCTTATTATTTCATATTCATATACTTTTTCTCCTCCTTCCTCCTTTGTAAAAAAATTTCCTGAAAACATGTCAGAAACTGTTCCTTAAGTCTTACAGGACTTGAGCATGAATTTTTAAACTTGCACTTAAAAGTATACTCTGCCCTCTCCACTACATATTTTAAATATGCCTTTATTATTTCCTTTCTTTTTTTACATATGCCGTATTTCCAAATCCATCAACAATTTTTCTTCATCTTCATGATTATGAACCCATCTCTTAAGACCATAAAAAAAGTGTCCCATTTACTATATAGTCATTCATTTCAAGTTTTTCTCACTACATCATATCCGAATGAATATTTTTATATTTTCTGAATTACTGCAGTCATCTACATAAGCCAGTGTAGGAATTATTTCCCTGCTGTTTCTTTCTCCATCATTAAACTTCACATAATTTATTTCATTTAATTTTTATACTACCATTTAATATATCATTTGTAGGGAAGATTTTTTTACATAGTTACTGTCTAGATATACTCAATGCTGTATTTGCTGTTCCAAAAATCTATACATAAAACAGTACTTGTTTCTTCAAGTTCCCTTACTTCAAAAATTTTCAATATCAACTTTATAATAATCCAGTTTATACGGATATGTGGGTAATTCATTCTCATTTTTTTATGTTATAAAATTTATTTATGAACTTTAATTCAGGCTCCTTAAAAAACAATAGTGAAAATTTATTATTTTTCAAATTTTTCCACTCTAAAAAAACTTCTTATCAGACACTAAATAATAAGAATCTTTAGATTGTAAATCCTTTTTCAAGCTGAAAAAAATACCGCATAAATAATTATTTGCATTCACTAGGAAAGCATTTGCACTGCTTATATAATCAGGAAGTATTATTTTATAATTATCTTCCCTTGTCAGATTCAGTTCCTTATACATTATTATTTTATGAGGGTATCTTTATTTTTATTTTTCGTGATGTATCCTCGTACTTAATTTGTCATCAAACAAAGCCTGCAAATACGACAATCCATTTTCATTATAAATATTAATACAGTAATCAGGTTTTGCCCTCTGTATTTTTAAAAAGTATATTTATCAATTCTTCCCTATCAGGAGTATTAGCATATGCCTCTACAAGTTTTTCATCCTTTTGCAATCTGGTACATTTCATAATATGATTTTTCTTCTCAGTTCCTCTTCATAAAAAGTATCATTTTCCCCCCTAGTTTTTTTAACTTGTTAATTCTTTTTCCAGCTCTTCTATATTTTTTTATATCTTTCCTTTCTTTCCATATTCATCCCTTTTCAATTACCCTTCTTATTTTTTTCACTTACATAGTCTTTATACATCAGTTCAGGATTGTAAAACCTTTCCAATGAATCCATAGGTCTTGATTTATTTACCATAAAAATATAGCAATGCACATAAACTATATACATCTGTTCTTTTTATCAGTTTCCGCTTTTTGCGAGTACATTTCAAGCGGTGAATATCCGAGTCCATTTTAAACATCCTCTATTTTTCTTCACTTAAGTTTTTACCTGATCCAAAATCTATTATTTTTTTATATTGTTATTAGCATCCACTATTATATTCGAAGGCTTTAAATCCCTATGTATCACATTTTTTTCCCGTGTATTTTTTTTAATGCTTTTATGATTTTTTTAAAAAAATATTCCCAATATTTCCTCTTCAGCCAGTTCATTTTCCAAAATATACTGTTTCAGGCTTGAACCTTTACAATATTCAAAAAGCATATATTCTGTATTATTTTCTGTAAAATAATCTATCAGCTCCACTATATTTTCATCATTAAATTTTCTTAGTAGCTCTGATTCCTTTCTAAAATCATTCTTTATCATTTTAAATTTACTTTTATATTTTTCCGTAAACACTTTGTTATCCTCGTCTCTTATAACAATGTTTACAGGAAAAACATTCCTTTACAATATATTTTCTATTATTATATAACACCATATAAATATTGGAAAAAAATTACTTTCAGCTACATGTTTTATTATCTTGTATTTATTTTTCAATTTATAATTTAATGGTAACCTGTTCAATTTTATCCTTTCCATTCCTAAATATTTTTTTACAGCTGTTCTTTTTCCAGCTTTTTTTATTTCCATTACTGTCTCTTCCCAATATTTCCCAGTTTTTCTGAATTTCCTTTTCCAGACTTTCTATATTTGAATTTTCTTTCATCCTTCCACTTTTCATTTTTCCCCAGAGTTTTTCTAATATTTTTTTCCGTCTTCTATTTTTCGTTATTTCTTTATCCTTATTTTCTTCTATTTTATCTATTTTTCCCCATATCTATATTTTCAGAATATTCTGTATCTATTTTTCTGTTTCTATGCTATTTTCTACTTTTAGAAGTTTTCTTTCATTTAATTTTTATTGGAGTGGTCTCTGTTATTTCTAAATTATTTTTATATTTCCTATATTTTCAGAATATTTTATCTGTTTTCCTGTAGCCATAAAAAGAATAAAAAAATATCATCATTACCATTAAAAAACCTAATGGATTCTTATACTCTACATCTCTATACTGATCATATGAAAACTGCTATTTCTTCATCTTTTAAATTCTCCACAAGAATTGATAAAAAAAGGAATAACCGATTTTTATCTTTTTCTTTCTTTTTATATTCAATGATAGAGTTTCTTCAACAATATTTCTATCTTTAAAAGTTTTTCCAGCATTTCACAAATTTCATATTCATCTATCAGTTTCCAGAACATTTCTGTTCCTATAAGAATATAATCATTTTCTTTTAGAATAACTTCCTTTATTTTATCTCCATTTAATTCTTCAAATAATTTATTTCTTCTGAATATTTTTAACTTATTTCTTCCTACATTACCTGCTATCAGTTTATTTCCTTCAATCATAACAGTTAAAAATTGATATATTTTTCCAGCTTATTCCTATTTTTCAGATATATTTTTCCATAATTCCTTTATAGCCTCATTCAAAAAAATTTATTTATATTTTTCCACTGAAAAAAACTGTCATTTTTTTAAATATTCCTCCACTACTTTTTATCACTGCTGTTTTTAGCCAAATTCTTTTTTTAAAGAGTCAACCCTTGACATGCACCACAATCCCTTATTCCTATTTGGAAGAAAAAGCTGAAAAAGTATTTTTCAGCCATTCTCTCATATTCTTCAAAAAGAAGGTGGTATACTTATTTTCTTTTTCACAAATTCCCCTCCAATTTCTATTCCTATTTCCAAAACTGCCACCATTTTTTTATTAGTTTTTTTCTGGATTTTCTTTAATTTTTTTATCTATTCTCTGCTCATCTTCTGTATTTACATCTGATAGTTTTATATTTTTCTTTAGCCTGTTCGTATTTTTTTCTCAGCCTCTTTCCAGTTTTTATTTTTTTGATTCCTTATCTCCTTCTTCTTCATACAGGAAAACTTCCGATCTTTTTTTATTTTTCTCTCTAAATATTCCAATTTTAGCTGATTATTAAAATTACCTTCATTTTTAAAAGATTCAAAAAATTCTCTTTCTTCTTCATATTTTTGAAATACTTTCTGAATACCTTTTCAGAACATACATCTGATCTCCCTGGATTTCAAAATTAGTTCCACTTTCAATATCTCTTGATATTTTTTTCCCTTTTTATTCTTTCCTGCTCTATTTCTTCATCTTTTAACTGAATTTCCAGTTTTTGACTGTTCCGACTGCTGAATCAGCTCTTTTTCCTTTTTCACTTTCATATTTTTATAAACTCCTGTGTCTGATTTATAAATTTATCTACATTATTTACATTATTACTGTCTTTAAGTTCCTGATACATTGTTCTTGCCTTCGTCAAAAGTGTCAAAACTTCTGAAGGATTATTTGCTGTTATCTGGTTTAAACCTTCCTGTACCATATTATTTGCCGTCTGTAATTTTGCCATCTGTCTTGAATTAAGTTCTTGTATTTTAGTATCTATTTCCTGGCTCTTTACAGTATCTCCAAGAATCTGATAAGTTTCCCTTGCCTGATAGTAAGCTTCCCTTGACATATCTGCATCTGAATGTGACAGTACATCACCCCTGTTTTCAGCCAGCAAAAGCCCCATTATACGACTGTTTTTCCTTTTCATTTTATTTCCCTTATTTTTTTCTTCCATACTTGAAACGTAATCTGCTCTTCCATTTTGCTAAATATATGTCTGAAAGCCATTTTATAGTTTTTCTTTTAGCCAGATTATAATTTCCTGATGTAAAGGCTGTGTCACCTGTTATTTCTAAGTTTTTGGCTTCCTTTAACTTCGAAGTTGCTTCTATCCTGCTATTTATTTCAGAAGAACTTCTTCTGTATTTACTTCATCCCTCTTATATGTATTCTGTTCAAGACTATATTTTTCTTCTTGATATTTTTTTGATCTTCTTCGTAATTTCCACTATTAAAAAGTTCATTTCCTTCCCTTATATCACTAAAAACCTTCTTTAATTTTTCTGTATCCTTTATCTTACTTTTTGTTTCTTCTATTTTTTTATCCATTTCTTTTCTTCGTGCATCTGCATTTAGAAAAAAATCCTATTATCCCTCTGCTTTTTAGGTTTTAATTTCTCATATTCTCCTATAACTAGTTCCAGTTCCTTAACCGAATTCTCAAAAATTTTTCTTTATAAGTTCTTCTTCAGCCTGCTGTTCATAAACTGTCACTTTATTCATAATGTCTTTCTACATGCCACAATGTCAAAGTTAAAATTATTAAAATACTTGCTATTGCCACTGCCACAATTTTTATAAAAAAATTTTTTTGTTATTTTTTTCCATTGGTAAGGTTCTGCAACATCTTCAATTGTTACTGCAGCAAAAGTATAATTTTTCCACATCATCTCTTAAAGTTGCTACAACCTTTTTTTCAAGGGAAACCAACCATTTCTTACTTTCATCATATCTCGAAAGTTCCACTTCCATTTCTTTTTCATCAATATTTTTCCCAAAAACCTATTGTTGTAAGACAAAAAAACATCTTTTTCCTGCAATGTTATGGGAGTTTTCAGTATATTAGGTTTTATTTCCCCATAATCTCCTATTGCCTGAAGTAAATCATTCCTCTGTCTATGATATTTTTAAATCTCCTGTATTTAAAAGCTTCTTCCTCTACAAGTAACTGAGCAACTGTGTCATCACTGCTCTGTGAAATTACATATCCATTCCTTAAATGATAAAATCTCGTATTTCCAATATTTCCATACAGTAATGCATTATAGTTACTTATGACAATAAGAAATGAAGTGTGCATCAACGAATATCTTTCTGTTTCAGTCTGCTTTTCCCTTACTTTTTAAGTTTACATACGACATTATTTCACTAATTATTTCCCTACTAAATTCTGGGTGTAGCATAAAATATTCTATTGCAGATTCCACTGCCAATCTGGCTGCCACATCTGCACCTTCTTCTTCATCAAAACCGTCTGCTACTGCCCATATGGCATAATTATCTAACTGAACATACCCAAAAATAGTCATTATTTTTTTATTTTTTTGTACCTCTTCACTGACTGTTGTAAATTTTTACTTCATTTTTTTCTCATTTACCCGCTCCTGATTCCCCTTTTTATAATACCTCTTTATTCGATTTTTGATTTTTCCTTATTCCAGTCAAAATTTTTCTCCGCACAAATTCACAAAAAAATAAACTTACTTTCTCCTATCTCAATTAAATTATATGCCTTTAATTCCCTTGTATCATACAGTGCTTCATTATCTATGTATATAAGACCATTTGCACTGGCCTGGCGTTATCATAAAAATTCTTTTTTTGGGATTATAGCTTATCGAACAGTGATTTTTTTCTTGAAATTGAATTATCCCTGTTAACTGGATATCCATGTCATCTCCCCGACCAATGAAATTTCTTTCACTGACTATTCGAAAATCTTTTCCCTTTTCTGCCCCTTCAATACATGTCAGCCAGCCAACAACCGGATCGATATTAACATCTTTTGACCAGTAGGCCATTGTTTTATCATCATCTTCCATTTCTTCAACCAGATTTATTTTATCTTCCTTTATTTCCAGATCCAGTCCTTCAGATTTACAGTATGGACATACAGCATATCTTGAAACATCATACATATGTCCATTTTTACATCTATCTAATTTCATTATTTTCCCCCGTTTTACCCTTTTATATTTTTATTCGTTATTTTAATAATAGCTTTGTTGTTGCTAAATATATAATATCTCCTGACTCTACCTTTACAGGCGTATTCTTTTTAAAAGCTTAACTTTTTCTTTTTATCCCATATTCTCTCAATTCCACTTCCATTCTGTGAACCTAAATCCTCATAATACCAGAGACCATTTACCCTATTTAATATTCCATGTGCCCTACTCACAAGATTTTCCATATACAAACTTCCCCAACATCAATATCCACCTTATTTCTAGGAGTTTTTTCCCTAATAATAAAAAGTTGCCCTACCTATTTTCCATACTTTTAATATCATAGTCATCACAATTCTTCAATATTATATTTTTCCAGCTGATTTTTTTCAAGCTGTTCAATATCTTTAACTTTTTCTAAAAATACATCATGTTCTTTTGTTCTATCATTTTTCATTTCCCTTATTTCATTTTCTATCTTTACCTTTTTCATTGAATCTTTCCACAATAAGCAGATACAATGTTATTACTATAAATATAAAAATTGAAACATACATGCTTTTTATAGAATACCCCGAAAGATGAATATACACAAATGTCATAAATAAAATTATTAGAATAATACTGTTTTTTTAGATTGAAAAAAATTTCTCTTTTTACCTTTTTGCTAAAAGTATCCTTTTTTTCATATCTTTTAATGCCTCTATTTACCGATATTCCATCATTACTTTTTATTTTTCTGTCATTCCACCTGTTGTTTCTGACCTATTTACCAAATTTCTAAATCTGTTTTAAATTTCCCCTTCTGATTACAAATCTTCTAAATAATCTTACTGGATTAAGAAAAATACAATATTTTTTTCATATTCCCCCTTTTTGAATTTTTTTAACTATTTCTTTTCATCTTAAAAATCCTCAAAAATCTATATTTTTCTTATATTTTTCTGAATTTTTCCTTGTTTATTTTACTAATATTTTCCATGTTAAATCGTGAATTAAACATGTTTTTAATATCATCAGGCATAAAGGAAAAAGTTACTGGAAGTCCCCCTATATTCATTGAAATTTCTTTTTCCTTTTTGAAGCCTTCAAATCTGGCTCTTTTCTTTTTTTATCGTATTCTTCCCTTTTCCTATTATCTGATAATATTTCATATCTTCAGAAATTTTTCTGAATTTTTTTCTGAAAGCACTCTCATTATCAGGATTCCTGTCCGGATGGTACTTAAAAGCTAATTTCCTATATTTTGATTTTATTTCATCTATTTTTGAATTCTCTGAAACCCCTAAAATTTCATAATAATCTTCTTTTTATCCTTTATTACCTCCTTTTAAATTTATTTCCCCCTTTTTATAAACCTCTTTCACTAACTATTCAATCGTTATCTTTTTAGGGAATTATTCTTTTTTTCTCTTTTATAGTTCTTTCCTCCCCAAGATTTTTCCAATATCCTTAAAAAGGTTCTCATAAAGCTCTTCATTAGTATAATCTTCACCTATATTACCTAATTTTCTATTTATGTATGCTGTTATTACCTCCCTTTCAACAATTTTACCCTGTAAACAGTTACTATAAAAATTAATATCAAATATGTCAAGATTTTTCCTTTTTAGAAGCTTCCATACCCCATAATTTTAATATTTCCGGATGTAAAGTCCCTTCCTCATTTTTAGAAGAATATTTTACATTTATTATTTCAAGCAAATTGAAATCTCTTCTCAAATCCTTAAAAATCTTTATAATCATTTCTCAATTCTGCACCTGTTCTAGTTATAAACCTCGTTATTTCTATTTCATTATCCAGAATTCTTTCATCTTCTGTAAGGATAAATTCTCCCTTCTTATATAATATTTTTTATCTTCTATATCTGAAATAAGCCTTAATTTCAATATATATTTTATTTTTCAACCTCCGGCATTGGAAAAAATATAATCTTCATCCATTCTATAAATATTTTTTTCCCATATTTTTACAATTCCTCTGGTTATTTTTACTTCCCTTTTTTTCTGTGTCACTTACTATTCCAAATCCTTTAATTATCCCATTTTTTTCTATCCAAATACATGAGATTCAGCATTTCCTCAGGATTATCCCTAAGCAAGTCCAGCTCTTTTTTTATCTATCAGTTCTCCCCTTTTTAAATATGAGGGTATTTATTTTCAAACATTATCTTAACCCCAGTCTATCTTGTATTGTTATTTAAGGAGACTGTCTTTGAAAATATACCTTCTCAAAGACATCTCCTGTTATCCGGTTATGCCTCCTGTGAGCATAACCTCCTTCAATGCTACTTCTTTTACCTTTTCTTTTTTCTGCTTGATTTTTCAGCATAAATGTCCCTGTACCTGCCTGATTTCCATATTCTTCAATATAGTCCACCACAAATACATTTGTCATGTCAATTTTTCTTACCATCTGACCTGCAGAAATTATTTCCAGCGAAGCCTGTCTGTAAGCATCACTCGATTCTGACGGTACCAGCGACCATCTGGCTACTTTTCTTGTATCGTCTTCAGCGTCTCCACCTGCCGCCGCTAAAATTTTCCCTTTAATTTCAAGTATTACGCTTAGGTCTGTTGCTCTAGCATTGCTGTCATCTGGAGTTTCTGATATGTACCTTACATCAAGTATACTCTCCTTATCCAGTAAAATTTCTTCAGTTTGCCCTTTCACATTAAGTCTGAATCCCATTAACTACCTCCTTAAATATTTATTTAAATTTGTTGCAACCTATTTATTTATTTCCACCTGAAAAATTTTTAACATTTCCTGCAAATGTTATATTCAGCTGGCATATACCATTTTCCTCATCTATAATATGTGACATATCGTCACCCTTCTGCATAATCCCGTTAACAAACTTCTCATCTTTTTACCCATATGGATTTCTGGCTTTCAGGATGTGTACTGAAAAAGAAATCCAGCTTATCTTCCTTAAAATCTGTCGTTATAAATCTCAATGTTCTCTCTATAAAAGTTGTTGTTAAAGTCTTATATAACGGTTCATATATTCCATCGCTATTTTTTTGACAATGTCCTAGCCTTATATACAATAATATTTCTTATTTTTCTCTTTTACATGTGCTGTATCTGAAGAAAATATAAATCCATATCCAAACTGGTTTATTTTGTCTTTAATAGTATTTGTAAAACCAGATATTTCCTTTGACATAGTTGTTTCTGGCCTTATATGAGTTATCCTCAGATTCTATATCAAACCTTACACAGGATATATTTGTGAAACTGAAGTAAATCTTTCCTCAGATAGTTAGGACATTGATATGCCCCTGTAATTCCTGCTGCCACATATGCTCCATCTATATATATTCCTTCAATCCAGAATTTCATAAGATCTTCCTTTTCAGAAGACAGTTTCACTCCATTTTTCTTCCTCGTATTTCATTTTATAATCCAGCAGCACTCCTGACTTATCCTTCGGTATTATTGTAAAATTAGGAATTACAGGTATCACATATTCTGAATAGCTCTGATTTTCCAGAATTGCAGTTTTTTTCCATATATTTGTCAGGGACCTTCCACTGCAAGACTGTTAAATGTTGTTTCATCATTTCTTTCAAAAATTGAAAAAAATATCTGTACCTTATATTCTCCTAAAACTGTCATCAGGTTTGTTAAACTTTCCATTGTATTTTTTTCAGGCTTTTTCCTCATTCTGTTTTCCCTTAAATCTTTCCCTTATTTTTCTTTTTCCTTTTTATTTATATCCAGGTCTACATTTGGATATATCCCAAACCATATTGTATTTTCAAAGTCATTTTTTTGCATTGACAGTATTAAGAAACGCTTTCAATCTCTCCTTGTTTCCTGTTTTAACAAGCATTTCCGATTTAATATTTGTCACAAGCAATTTTTGGTTTCATTAAAGGAAAGCTTTTGTATTATATTGCTCGAAAAAAACATTTTTACTCTAAAAAGCTTTTCAATTAAGGGTTTTGCAATTTTAATGAAATTTTTCCTGTGCATCCTTATAAAAAAACTCAAATAGTTATTATAATTTTTCACTTCCTGTTCAGGCTCAATATTTACAATACTTTCTGCCAAAGGTACAAACGTTCTTACAACCAGATCTTTTTATATATTCATTCGGTTCTTCTGTAACATTTTCATAATCTTCCTTAAATGTTGCAACTAAAGCGTTTGTATTTTTATCCTCTGTAATTGCAAGTGTATTTGATTCTTCCTTCTTATATTCGATTACTTCCAGTTCCCCTTTATTTCCAACCTTTAACATTCCAAGTTTTTATCTGATCTGATTTAAATGTATTTTTCATCGTAGCCCTAAAAGAAGTCTGGTTTTAATATCTTCAATAGCCAAAGGCAGCATACCAAGGACGTTACTGTAATTATGTGATGCTTCCTCAAATTTTTTTCATTAAGCCTGTCACCAAGCTCAAATTTCTGTGGATTTTTCTTCATCAAGTTCCTCATATTTGTTATAAATATATGCAATTTCTTTTTCTAGTCTGCTTTATATCCTCAATTACCTTTTTTTCGGTGAAAAGTAATTCCAGAATATTTTCAAATTTAAAATCCACATTCTTATTTCCCTGTGATTTTCTTCTTCTATAAGCGTATTTAACATTTTAAAAACGTATTTCCATTGTCTATTTTTTTATCTCATTTATTAGTTCATCTGGTATTCCTTCCGGCCTTTTTTTAAAAGATATTTTTATACTTTGTGTAGCTGAATTGTAATAACTGTAAACTTTCGGTTCAAATTTTTTTAAGAAAATCATCAAAAATCTGATACTAAAAGATATTTATTAATTTCTATTATCCTCTCATCAGAAAGGGAATCCATATCCTTTACTTCATCAATCAATGTCAGTAAATCCGGTTTTTCAGGATTTATTTCCTCAAATAGAATTGTTCTGTTTGTCTGTGTAATAATATTTTTATTATTCATACTCAAATAAAAGCATTAAAAATATTATAAATATTTTATACTTTTCCTCCCCTTTATTTTATAAATAGTTAAAATTTTAAATTAACTAATTATTAATTAAAAATATAATACACTTATTTTTAAAATTTTGTCAAGTGAAAAAAATTATTTTTTTTAATCTTTCTATAAAATTCTTCTGAATACCAATATTTTATCTATTTTCTAAAATAAAAAAACTATCTCAAAAAGAGACAGTGACTAAAAAAAATCATATGACAGTCATCTTCCCATTGAGATAGTTATGTAATTGTCTTATTTTTTAAAAATACATCTTTATCTGATAACATTGCATCCTTTGTTTTAAACATTTCAAGCAACTTTTTCTACAGTCAGGTGTTTTTCTCTTCTCCTCTGATATCAAATATTATCTCACCTGCATGTAACATTATCAGCCTGTTTCCATAATTTATTGCATCTTGCATATTATGCGTAATCATCAAACTTGTAATATTATTTTTTTCAATAATTTCTTTTGTCTTATTTAAAATTATAGCTGAAGTCTGAGGGATCAAGTGCCGCAGTATGTTCATCCAGTAAAAGTATATCCGGCTGATTTAATGTTGCCATTATTAGTGAAAGACATTGTCTCTGACCTCCTGATAATAATGCAACTTGTGTAAACAATTGATTTTTCCAGTCCAAGTCCTATACTTTCCAGCTGCTGTTTATAGAAATTTAAATTCTTAACATCAAGACCAAAAGTAAAATTAAATTTTTTTCCCTTTGTTTTTAGCCATTGAAAGATTTTTCAAGAACAGTCATTGAAGGAGCTGTTCCCTGAGAAGGATTCTGATAAACCTGTGAAATCCATTTGGCTCTCTTATGTCTTTCAACATTAGTAAGATTAATATCATTCAACATTACAGTTCCTTTATCAGGCATTATCTGGCCATTCAGAACATTCAGTAAAGTTGATTTTCCTGCTCCGTTACTTCCTATTATTGTTATAAAATCTCCATCATTTATTTTCAAAATTTAAATTTTTAAATACTTCTTTTTCAGTACCTAATTCAGAGAAGAATGTCTTATATAAATTTTCTATTTTTATCATCTATGCTTCTCCTTTTTCCATTGATTTTCGCTTTATTTTTACCTTTTTTTATTTTCTTTCTATACTCATTCCATAAAATTATTCCAAGAATTACTGAAGTTATCACTTTAGTATCTGTTGGTTTTACTTCCAGTATTTTAGTTATATTTTCATTGATATTCAAGTTTCTGTACAGATTCTGTGTCCAGTTGTTTGACATCAATGCCATATTTACTATACAGTAGTATAACAATGAACCTACTATTATTATTGAAATTTCGTTTACCATTCTTGATTTTTAAGTACACCTAGCCCAAGTATTATTGCAGCAAGGCCAACTACGATTGTTCCAACCCCAGACTGTAAATCCGCTACTTTTTAAATCCTGAGCAAACAATGCTCCTGATAATGCTACCAGTCCGTTAGAAATCATTAGACCAAAAAAATTTTAAGTCTTTTTCATTTACTCCAAGACTTACAACAAGCTGTTCATTGTTTCCTAAAGCTCTTAATGCAAATCCAAATTTTGAAGTAAGTATATAATCAATTATCATTTTAATTATAAATACTATTAATGCAGTCAGCATAAGCTTTAATATCCTGTGTTGAAACTACATAAAAATTCTAAAAAGTATAAATATAATTATGTAGACAATCATTGTTCTTATTACATATTTTATTTTCTTTTTATTTTATAGTCATAAAAATCCCTTTTTAAAAATAAGTAATAACACAAAAACTACTGTAAATATTATAAAAGTATTTTTTTCATATGTTATCATTTCATATAAACTTCTATCTCCAGGAATTATCGCATTTGAAGAACTGTTAATTCTAAAGTTTATACTGTGAAGCCCTGTTCCTACAAGTATTCCCGCCAGTAGACCTTCAATATCAAAATATACGTGCAATGCTCCTGTTATATACCCGGCCAGCATTCCTCCAATAGTTGCAAGTATTAATCCTATTATTGGATTAGTCATACCGAAAAAAACCATTTTGAGACAGTGAAAAAGGCTGCAAATATAAATCCTCCTAATGGAAATGTTCCATCCACCGACAAGTCCGGAAAATCCAGAATCTTATAAGTTATATAAACCCCCATTACCATTATTGAATATATTAGCCCCTGTTTTCATTGCTGTTGGGAGACTTTGTATAAATATTAATAATTCATTCATTTACTTTTTCCTATCCTTCTTTCTTTAATTTACTTTCCTTTTTTTATTTATATATTTTGGCATTTGTTAAATCCAGTTTTTCAAATCCAGTCCTAATTCTGACGCAGTAGTTTCATTTTACATATAAAGTCATTTTTTTAGATAATTCATACGGTATCTGATCTACCGGTTTTCCTTTTAAAATTTCAATTGCCATTTCTCCAGTTCTTTTTCCAAGTTCAAAATAATCAAGTCCCATTGTGAATAATGCTCCTGCTTCCACAGAAGAATTCTCACTTGAAACAACTGGTTTCTTAGCAGTTTTTTTGCTTCTGAAGTAATTAATTTTATTCCGGAAACTACCAAGTTGTCAGTTGGAAGGTATAATGCATCACTTTCAACCAATGCATTTTTAGTAGCTTGAGGTAATTCTGATAATGAACTTACTCCTTGCAGCATAACTATCAGATTTTTTTCTTTTGCCTTTTGCTTCTATTTCTTTTACCTGAACAACTGAATTCTGTTCAGAAGGATTATACAATACAGCTATTTTTCTTTACTTCCGGCTTTAATTTTTAAAAGTAAGTCAAGCTGTTCACCAACATTATCAAGTCTGTCACTTGTACCCTGTTACATTTTTATTAAGCAGCTTTTGCACTTTCAGGATCAGTAACTGCTGAAAATAATACAGGCATATCTGTTATCGTATTTACTAAAGCCTGAGCTGAAGGTGTTCCAATTCCCAGAACTAAATCCTTTTTATCAGTTTTATATCCATTAGCTATTAAAGTTGCATTCGATATAGTACCTTCTGCATTTTTCATCAAAGACAGCTTTTTATTCCAGCTTCTTCAAATGCTTTTTAAAACCTTGTTTAACTAAATCCAATGAAGGATGAGTTGCTATCTGGGTAATACCAATTTTATAAGTTTCATTTCCACCACTACTTTTTATTTTCAGTATTCTTATTTGAAACTTCACCTGGTTTTCCACAGGATAACAGCATAAGAGTACTTAAGATTAATACCATTAATTTTTTTCATTATTTTTTTCTCCCAACTAGAATTTTTAAATTTTATTTCCACATTCTATATTTAATCTATTGTTTTCGCTTTTTGATTTTATATCTTCCGGCAAACTTATTCCAATTGCTGCCAATGTTTTATTATTTATTACTATATCATTTAAATCCATCTTTTTAAAAAGTTATTTCAGAAGGACTTTTTACCATTTTTTTCAATATATCAACAGCTATTTTTCCTGCTTCTTTACCCATTTCATAATAGTCGACTCCCTGAGTTATCAAGGCTCCACCTTTTTACATGGGCTGATTCAGCACCAAATGCTATTTTCTTAGCTTTTTATTGCCTTCTCAGTAATAAGATTTACTACAGATGCCACTAAATTATCTGTTGGAAGATATAATGCATCTGATTCTTTCACTAAAGTTTCTGAAGCCTGTGGAATTTCACTTACCTGCGTAACACTTTTTTTCTACAATTGTTATTCCAAGTTCTGATGCCGCTTTTTCAAATCATCAACTTGAACCTTTGAATTTTGTTCTGAAGAATTATAAATGACACCTACTTTTTATTTTACTGTCAAGTTTCAGTAAAAGTTCCAACTGCTGCTTAACATTTACTCTGTCACTTATTCCCGTTACATTTTTCTTAAGAATTCCAGCTGCTTCCGGATCAGTGATAGCTGAAAAATACTACTGGAATTTTTATCTGTTGATTGTGCTGCCGCCTGTGCAGTACTTGTTGCTATTGCATAAATCATGTCAACCTTTTTCTGTAACAAAATTATTTGCAATCATATTTGCTGTTGCGATTTCACCATTAGCATTTTTCTCATCAAAAAAACTACTTTTCAAACCTGCTTCTTTAAAGGCATCTTTAAAACCTTCCCTTGCACTGTCCAACGCAGGATGGGCAACTATCTGAGTAATCCCTATCTTGAAACTGTCCTTGGATTTTTCCTTCTCCTGCTTCACTGCTGTTCTTTCCTTCATTCCCACAACTTAAAACAAAGCATTATAGCAATGCTCACTAATAAAAATATTTTTTTCATTCCTACTCCTCCTACTATCCTACTATTTTTAACAGTATAATAATAACATTTTTTCTATTTAAAAGCAATATATGTATTATTCATATATTAAATAATTACTATTCAATTTTTAATCCATGATATAAAAACTGTTTCTATTTTTTTAGAAACAGCTTTTCTATTTTAGTATTAAATCTTAAATTATTTCTATTTTTGCTTTTTGATGCAGCTACTTTATCAGCTAATTTTTCCAACTTTAAACTTAACTACTTTTTTTAGCAGCTATTTTGATTTCTTTTTCCAGTTTGAGGGTTTCTTCCTTTTCTTGCAGCTCTTTTTGAACTCCAAAAGTTCCCCATCCAACAAATTGAACACTATTTCCTTTAGCTAATGATTTTTCAACAGTTCCTAAAAAAATTCATTTACTAATTCTTCTGCTCTTTTTAGTTTCTCCTGTAGCTTTTGCATAAAGCTTCCACAAATTCTTTTTTTGACATACTACTGTCCTCCTGTTATTAATTGTACTTAAAACTGATAATATAGCCTTAAGCTATATAGTATATTGTAATATTTTTTTCAATTTGTCAAGTAAAAATATTACTTTTTCTCTGTAATTAATTATAAATTAATTTTTTTATATTTATGAAAGTTGTTTATTTTTTTCTTCTTGTAACAACTTTTTATTCCTTCATTTACTAAGAACGGTATTAAAGCAAAATATAATTACTATATCCCAATCAGTAAACGATAACTGCGTAACTTTGAATATCTGGGCAATTCCAGGTATCGATGTTAATCCTACCTGTAAAAACTATTCCAACTATGATTGATAAAAATTAAAACTTTATTTTTAAAAGAATCCAACCTCAAATATTGTTTTTACTATTTCTCATTGTCAATGAATAAAATAACTGAGATACAGTAAGCACTATAAATGCCATTGTTCTTCCATAGGTCATTGCATTTAAAAGCTTCTTTACTTTCATTATTGATTACTTCACTGACTGAAAATCCATGTTCTTTTACACCAATATAAAATGCCGCTAAAGTTAATGCTCCGATAAGTATTCCCTGCTATTGCCGCTCTATATCCTGCACCTTCTGCAAAAAGCTTTCCTTAGGGTCTCTAGGTTTTCTTTTCATGACATCCTTATCTCCAGGATCTACTCCAAGTGAGATTGCAGGTAATGTATCAGTTACAAGGTTAAGCCATAACAACTGTATTGGAAGTAAAGGCGAAGGCCAGTTAAACATTGTTGCAATAAATACACATATTACTTCTCAAGATTACATGAAAGAAGGAACATTATTGTCTTTTTAATATTATTATAAATATTTCTTCCTTCTTCTATTGCGTGAACAATAGTAGTAAAGTTATCATCTGTAAGAATCATGTCACTTGCACCTTTTGAAACGTCAGTTCCTGTTATTCCCATTGCTACACCTATATCAGCAAACTTTAATGACGGTGCATCATTTACTCCGTCTCCTGTCATGGAAACTATATTTCCCTGTTCCTTAAATGCTTTTACTATCTTAACCTTATGCTCAGGAGAAACCCTTGCAAATACTCTATATTTATTTATTTCTTTTGCAAACTGCTCATCCGGAATTTCATCTATTTCTGCTCCAGTTAGACTTTGACTTATATCTGTTGCTATTCCAAGTTCCTTTGCAATGGCAACAGCAGTATTTTTATGGTCTCCTGTTATCATAATCGGAGTTATTCCTGCTTTTTAGCCTCTGCAATCGAGATCCTTAACTTCTGTTCTCGGAGGATCTATCATTCCGACAATTCCTACTACAACAAGATTTTTCCATTTCTTCTGCAGAAATCATATCATCTGTATCCTTAAATGCTACTCCTAAAAACCCTTAAAAGCAGAGTCAGACATTTCTTCTGCAGCTTTTAATATCTTATCTTTCATTTCCTGAGTTAAAGGAACAACATTACCATTTACAAGTACTCTGTCAGACTTAACAAGAATATTGTCAATAGCTCCTTTAGTATGAACTCTGTATTTCCCTTCTTCTTCATTCAACGTAGACATTAATTTTCTGTCTGAGTCAAAAGGAAATTCTCCTACTCTTTTATATTCTGTATTCAATGTATTCTTTTCAAGATTGAACCTGTCTCCTAGTACAACTAATGCAACTTCTGTCGGATCTCCTATATCCTGTCCACTATCAATTGAAGCATCTGAACACAGTACAAATGATCTTATCAGTTCCTTTTCATCCCTGTTTGCTTCAAAATCTCTTCCTTCTGATGGAACCTCCCTCAAATTGTCAGGAGTATAAATTTTTACAACTGTCATTTTATTCTGTGTTAATGTTCCTGTCTTGTCTGAGCAGATTATATTTACAGCTCCAAGAGTTTCTACAGCTGGAAGTTTTCTTACAATGGCATTTATTTTCGACATTCTTGTTACTCCCATTGAAAGAACTATTGCAACTATTGCTACAAGCCCTTCAGGTATTGCAGCAACAGCTAGACTTATTGCTGTCATTAGCATATCTATCCAGTTTCTTCCCTGTAAAAAGTCCTATTACAAATATAAGTCCACAAATTACCATTGCCATGTATCCCAATGTTTTCCCAAGCTTATCAAGCTTTACCTGTAATGGAGTAAGTGTGTTTTCATCTTCATCAAGTATTTTAGCTATTTTACCAATTTCTGTCTCCATTGCAGTTGCTACAACAACTCCTTCTCCTCTTCCATAAGTAGCCATTGTAGACATAAACGCCATATTTTCCTTATCTCCTACAGGTATTTTAGCATCTTCTGTAATAAAGTTGGCATTTTTCTCACTAGGAACTGATTCCCCTGTTAATGCAGATTCCTCTATCTGTAAATTTGCACTTTCTATAAGTCTTATATCAGCTGGTATAAAACGCCCAGCATCAATTATTATTATATCTCCAGGAACTAAATCTTCTGAATTTATTTCTACAACTTCCCCATTACGTCTTACGGCACTTTTTAGGGTGTCGTCATTTGCTGTAATGCTTCCAGTGCCTTTTCAGCCTTTTGACTCCTGAACTACCCCTACAACTGCATTTATAACTACAACTGCAAGTATAATTATAGCATCAGTAACTCCTTCAAGTCCATGAGCTATTATGTTTATTACTGCCGCACCTATTAACACATAAATAAGTACATCCTGAAGCTGCCCTACAAACAGCTGTAATAAACTCTTTTTAGGTTTCCCCTTTAATTTATTCTGTCCATATTTTTCAAGTCTTTTTATTTACTTCTTCTGTCGTCAGTCCTGTTTTAGGATCTACATTCAGCTCTTTCAGTACTTCTTCCTGTGATTTTTGTAAACCACATATTTTCATTCCACCTCTCTATATTTTTATTTCACTATTATATATGATTTTGTAATATTTTCGCAATAGTAAAAATAAATTAATTTGAAGGCCACCAGTCTTCTCCTTCATAACCTAGATTTCTGTCATAATATCTTAAATATTTCAGCAGTTTTTTTATCTTTAAACAGATCATATTCAATTCCATGTACAGATTCCAGCAATTTTTTTCCACTTCATCTCTATTCATCACTTCATAATTAGGGCATTAAATTAAGATGTTTCATGTCTATTTTAGGACTAAAACCATAATCCCTCATATCTGCATCTTCTGTATAGTTGTTAACTTTATCAAATAAAGGATAGCCCTTTTGAATCTATATTTTTTTCATCAATAAATATATAGGAATAAGCTATCACATATTTCTCATTTTTCAATGTATGCTTTTAATCTACCAGATAAACTTTCAATGCAACTTCCTCGTCAAAGGGAATAGGAATTGCTATTACTTTTTTCCTGAATCTATAAGTCTTGCAATTATTTCGCTCTGTTCTTTTTGGAAGATATCCGACTCTTTCCTTATTTTCATTATATACAGCCACCAGATTTAACAGAGCTCCATTAAACTCCCTGAATAAATCAAGTACATTAGCATATCTCATTTTTAATATTGAAGTTTCTTATATATTTTATTCCTGCAAGGTATGTATCCAGTAAGAATATCTGTCTTGATTTTACAGTATATTTATCAATCAGAATTTTTAGCATATTCAAACATCATTTCCTTACCTGAACGTATTTTTCTCTTCTCTTCCATTTTTTTCTTCTGTATTACAAGTACTCCATTTCCAAATCCATATTCACTTACCATGTAATTTCTCTGTGTTTTTAAAAAACTCAAAAATATTCCATCATTTCCTCAAAAAAATCATTACTTCCTTCTGAGTTACCTGAAATGAGCCTTTTTTTATTTCTATGGAATCATTTTCAATATATGAATAATATAATCTTCCATCAGAAAAAAATTTCTATTTCGTAATTTCCTCCATAATAAAGCCCGTCAAACTCGAGCTTTTATTCCACTAAATGTATTTGAAAAACATTTTTTTATTCACCTCTTCCGATTATTATTCATCAATCCTTATTTCAGGCCTTCCAGCTTTCCTTCCAGGAACATTTTTAAGATTGTTTTCCACTTCATTCATAAGTCTAGTTAAACTTTTTTTCAGATTTCCATGCTATATGTGGTGTTATAATAAGATTTTCCAGCTCAAACAGTTTTTGAATCCTTTTTCAATTGGCTCAACACTTGTAACATCAATTGCAGCTGATTTTATTATTTTTATTTTTTTCAATGCAAAAGTATAAATCTTCCTGATTTATAACAGGTCCCCTTGCCAGATTCAATATTGTTGCACTTTTTTTCATTTTCTTCATTCTTTCAAGATTTATTAAATCCCTCGTTAATTCTGACAAGGTGTATGAAGTGTTAAAACATCACATTTTTCAAGTACTTCATCCAAATCATATCTTTTTTTCATGAATATTTTTGATTTATTTTTCATCATAATTTCTGCCAGGAATTTTTGCAACCATTACTTCCATTCCTAAAACTTCCGCTATTGTCGCTACCTTTTTCCCAATATTTCCAAATCCCACTACTCCAAGAATTTTTCCTTCAGCATCATTTACAGGATAACTTTGATATTCAGGAATCGTAATATCCAGCCATTTGTTATTTTTTTACTTCTTTACTGTATTCCGTTATTGGGGTCAAGGCATTCAAAAGATAGGTAATTGCAAGCTGTGCCACTGAATTTGTGGAATAATCTGAAACATTGGCAGTTTTTATACCTTTTTCATTTCCACTCTTTTATATCAATATGATTAAAAACCTGTAGCAGTTATAAGAACAAGTTTCAGCTTGAGAGCCTTTATCAAAAGTGTTCTTTTTCTCAGTTTAATCCTATTTGTTATTATTACATCTGCATCGCTTATTCTTTTCTATAATATGGTCTGCATCTGTATCATCATACTCAATATACTCTCCATATTTTTGAAAAATCTTTCCTTAAGTTCAATCAGTCCCGGCTGTTATTCTATCCAGAAAAACTATTTTTAAGATTTTTTGTCCATAATACATTATCATCTTTCTATTTTTCCTAAATTTATATATTTGATACAATTTCCACATCAGGTCTAAGTTTATATACAACATCTTTTCTTTCAACTATAATCATTACTTTTTCTCTTAGTTCCTTGTCTTTTTTTATTTTTTTCAAGTAATTTTTCTTGCAGGATTTATTGCAATTGCATTTCCGACTTTCTTAAACATTGTAAAAGTCTCCTGTTGTATCTCCATAAGCATATGATTTTTCCAAATCTATATCGTATTCTTCACAGTATTCGGCAATAGCTTTCTTTTTACTGTTGGCATCCCACATTGGTATAACTTTTCCAGTAAAAATCCCTTTTTCATCTGTTAAATATTTTGAGCTTTTGTAATTTTTCACATTATACTTTTTCAGCCATCTTTTCCTACTAAAAAAATCTGGACTTCCTGAAATAATAATTACTTCATGCCCTTCATTTGTATGATATAAAAGTCTGTCTCTTGTATACTTTATATACCTTATCCCCTTTTAGTTCTATAACTCTTTTTGCAAGAAAAATCCATATCAGCCTTACTGAAAATTTTTCAGTGCCTCCACGTAAATTTCTACAAGTTCTTCAAGATAATCGTCATAATCTCCTGTTCTACTTTTCCCATTTGGAAAACTTTTCCTTCACTTTTCCCTTCCCATGACATTACATTAATATACTCATATTTCACAAGAAGCTTAAAATGCTCAATAAGCAGAGAATTCCTATGAATCGTCCCATCAATGTCAAAAATGCCGCTATATTTCTTTTTCATACACATCACCTATTTTCAATTTATTTATATTATATACTATAAAACCTAATAAAAACAAGCTGATTACTGTATGCTGAAAGATTAATAAAAATAGAAAAAAGGCTTACTCCAGTAGATAAATAATAAAAATAATTAAGAAAACTATATTGATGAGTTATTTGAAATTTCACAATTTAAAACTGGAAATGAATTTAGAAAAAGTAACAAGGGCTATCTCAAAAAGAAAATAAGAAAATAATGTGAAAAAAACTATATTTTTGAATTATTTGAAATTTTACAATTTAAAACTGAAATGAATTTAGGAAAAGTCATCTGTCCGAGCCTTTAGGCGAGTTTTTGACTTTTCCTAATAAATGACTGTTTTATATGAGTAAAATTTTAGTAAATGATATAGTTTTTCATATATTATATTTAAGTTTTACTATTTTTGAGGTAACCTCGAATTTTACCTTTTTCTTAATAAATGACAGTTTTTATATCAGTGAAATTTTAGTAAATGAATCAATATAGTTTTCGTATATCATATTTATATTTTTCCCTAATATAGCCTTTTTATTAACTACTCTGTTTCATAGAATCCAGATGGTTTTTCGTTTAAGTTTATAAGAATATTTTTCATTTGAGTGTAGTGTTCTAATATAACTTTGTGAGTTTCACGTCCTATTCCTGACTGTTTATATCCTCCAAAAGGTGCTCCAGCAGAGAACTGGTTATATGTATTTACCCACACACGTCCTGTTTCAATTCCTCTTGAAACACGAATTGCACGAGTTAAGGTCACGAGTGAAATACTCCTCCTCCAAGACCATATATACTGTCATTTGCAGCTTTTTATAACTTCTTCTTCAGTATGGAATTTTTCCACTACTACTACAGGACCAAATATTTCTTCCTGTGCAATTCTCATATCATTTGTTACATCTGCAAAAATTGTTGGTCTTACAAAGAATCCATTTTTAAGTTCTCCATCTTCTATTCTTGTTCCCCCTGTAACTAAACGTGCTCCTTCCTGTTTTCCAATTTCTACGTAATTAAGCACATCTTTCAGATGTCTTTTCATATATTAATGATCCCATTTGTGTAGAAGGATCTAAAGGATTTCCTACCTTTACCTTTTTCAAATACATTTTTAATCTTTCAACAAATTTATCATAAATTGTGTCCTGAACAAATATACGTGAACCTGCAGAACATACTTGTCCTTGATTGAACAGTATTCCTAACTGTGCTCCATCCATTGCCATATCCATGTCGCAGTCTTCAAAGAATATATTAGCAGATTTTCCTCCAAGTTCCAATGTTGCCGGAATCATTAACGAACATGCCGCTGAGTATACATCCTGTCCTACTGCTGTTGAACCTGTAAATGCAAGTTTCTTAAATCCTTTATGTTTCAACATATAATTTCCTGATTTTGATCCACTTCCTGTAACAACATTTATTACTCCTTTTGGAACTACATCTGCTATAAGTCTCATTAATTCAAGTACTGAAAGCGATGTGTGACTCGATGGTTTTAATACTACTGTACATCCTGCTGCAAGAGCTGGAGCAAGTTTCCACGCAGCCATAAGGAATGGAAAATTCCAAGGTATAATCTGCCCTACTACTCCTATTGGTTCTCTCAATATTAGGTTTAATGTATTTTCATCAAGCATTTTTTTGAGTTCCTTCTTCACTTCTTATTGCTCCTGCAAAAATATCTGAAAGTGATCTGCTCCTAATGGAATATCAGCAAAATGAAGTTTCTCTTATTGGCTTTTCCGTTATCCATGCTTTCTACTGCTGCTAAAAAAATCTTTGTTTTTATCAATTATATCTGCAATTTTTAATAATACGTCCTGACGTTCAATTGGAGATGTCTTTTTCCAACTTTCAAATGCTTTTTTTCTGCTGCTTTTACTGCCGCATCAACATCTTCAGCAGTTGCTTCTGATATAACTGCTAATTCTTCTCCTGTTGAAGGACTATATGCCTTTAATGTACCTCCATCTGAAGAAGGTACCCATTTTTCCGTCAATAAATAAATCATATTTTTTTCTGTAATTCTACCGCCATTTAAATCATCCTCTCATTTTTTTATTTTTAACATACACATATTATAGTATATCCTGATTTTTGAAAAAAATTCAAGTGCTTTGTCTAAAAATGTTTATGTGAAAAATTATTTCTTTTTCAAACCTTTTTAAAAATAGGCAAAAAGGTAAAAATATTATTAATTGGAATAATTTTAAAATTGCTTATATTTTTACATTTATTGTATAATTATCCCAATTAAATAATGGAATATGGAGATGAATTTAAATTTATGAGTAATGGAGTTTATTCTGATGAATATAAATTACGTGTAAAAAGAGCAGTGCAACTGATTATACCCCATGAAAAAGTATTTAAATTGGCTTTCTGATGATAATACCGTCAAATATTTATAAAAACTGCACCCAAAATCTTGTATCCAAGATTGGAGGTGCAGTATATTTTCATATTTTTAATTATTTTTCTTTCCATTTCTCTTCTTTCTCTTCTTGAAAGCTTTCTTTGAGGTACTTCTTCAGCTGTTTCAATAGTTTCTGCTTCATTTTCTTCAGTATATTCATACTTTCAGATTTTTTTGCTTCCTCATGCTTTAAATTAGCTGTTTCCTCTTCATTTTTAAGCTTTAATTTCAGAAGGAATGAACCTGTTTCTCTCTTTATGGCATCTATCATTTCGTTATAGATTTCAAAACCTACTATTTTATAGTCATGAATAGGATTTCTCTGTCCATATGATCTCAATCTTATACCTTCCCTTAATTCTGTAAGATCTTTCAGATGCTGTCTCCATTTCTGGTCAAGAACTTCAAGCATTATATATCTCTCAATTCTTCTGAATACTTCTTCACCTACAATTTCTTCTTTTTCATTATATCTCTTTATAAGATCCTCATATACCTGGTCAATTATTTCGTCTTTACTTTTTACTTTCAAGCGATTCATCCATATCATACTCAAAAATTTCATTTCAGTTTGTCTTTTAGCAGATTAAAATCCCAGTCAGATTTTTGAATCTCCACTTAAAGACATTTCAACAGTATCTTCTACAGTTTCCCTTATCATATCAAAAAAATAAGTTCTTTCAGATTTTCATTACTTAATACAGCATCCCTCTGAGCATAAATAACCTCTCTCTGAGTATTGTTTACATCATCATATTCTATCAAACTTTTTCTTGATGAGAAGTTTCTACTTTCTATTCTTTTTTTGAGCATTTTTCTATCTGTTTACTTATCTGTTTATGTCTTATTTCTTCATATTCTCCAATATTCAGAACCTTCATCATTGATTTCAGTTTATCTCCACCAAACAGTCTCATAAGATCATCATCCAACGACAAATAAAAATTCTGATGTTCCCTGGATCTCCCTGTCTACCGGCACGTCCTCTCAGCTGATTGTCAATACGTCTACTTTCGTGTCTTTCTGTTCCAAGTATGAAAAAGCCCTCCAGCTTTTTATTACCTTCTCTTTATTTTCTTCACAGTCTTTCTGATACATTTTAAAAATTTTCATCATATTCTTCAGTTCCTTTTTCAGCAACCTTTGCAGCAAATGAATCCGGATCTCCTCCAAGTTTTATATCCGTTCCTCTTCCTGCCATATTTGTTGCAATTGTAACAGTTTTATATCTTCCAGCCTGTGCTATTATTTCCGCTTCCCTTTCATGATGTTTTTGCATTCAGTATTTCATGAGGAATTCTTAATTTTTCAATAATTCCGACACTTCTTCCGAATGCTGAATTGAGCTGTCCCCACAAGAACCGGCTGACCTTTTTCATAAAGTTCCTTGATTTTATCTCCAATTGCCTTATATTTTGCCCTTGTTGTCATATAAACCACATCAGGCATATCTATTCTTATAACAGGTCTATTTGTAGGAACTTCTATAACCTTTAAATTATATATCTGCTTAAATTCTTCTTCTTCTGTTTTTAGCAGTCCCTGTCATCCCTGATAATTTTTTTCATACATTCTGAAAGTAATTCTGTAAAGTAATTGTTGCAAGTGTCTGGTTTTTCTCCTGCAACTTCAAGTTTTTTTCCTTTTGCTTCTATAGCCTGATGGAGTCCATCAGAATATCTTCTTCCGTCCATAAGTCTTCCTGTAAACTCATCAACTATTATTACTTCTCCCTTTTTCATTTATAATATAATCCCTGTCAAGCTTAAACAGTTCCTTTTGCCTTTAATGCCTGTGTAAGGAAAATGTGTAAGTTCTACATACTCAGGCGAATAAAGGTTATCAATCTTAAGCATTCTTTCAACATTTCTAATACCTTTATCTGTTATTGTAACAGTGTGTGATTTTTCATCAACTTCATAATCTTCCCAATCTTCATCAGGAATAACTGTATTTTTTTCTTATCTTTTTATTTCTTCTGTCTTATAACTTCTCTTTAAACGCTTTTGCCACTTCAGCAAATGTATTATACCATTCTGTAGTTTCTTCAGCAGCTCCGGATATGATCAGAGGTGTTCTCGCTTCATCAATCAAAATCGAATCTATCTCATCGACAATGGCGAAATTATGCTTTCTCTGAACTTTCTCTTCAAGTTCTCCAACCATGTTATCTCTCAAATAATCAAATCCAAATTCATTGTTTGTTCCATATGTTATATCTGCATTATATGCTCTTTTTCTTTCTTCATTAGAAATATTTGCAACTATAACTCCTGAATTCAGACCTAAAAATTCAAACATATCACTCATTATATCTCTATCACGCTTTGCCAGATAGTCATTTACTGTTACTACGTGTACACCTTTTCCTGTCAACGCATTCAGATAAATAGGTAGAGTTGACATCAGTGTTTTTCCTTCCCCTGTTTTCATTTCTGCTATATTTCCACTATGAAGAATCATTCCACCTATCAGCTGCACATCATAGGCTCTCATTCCTAAAATTCTTCTAGCTGCTTCCCTTACTGTTGCAAAAAGCTTCAACTAATATATCATCAAGAGTTTCCCCTTTTGCAAGTCTTTCCTTAAATTCAGCTGTTTTGCAGCCAGTTCTCCATCTGTATAATTTTGAAATTGTGGTTCAATTGCATTTATTTTATCCACAACTTTTCTCATTTTCTTTACTTCACGTTCATCCTGTGTCCCAAATAATTTTTGTAATTTTTATCTACTAACATTTATTTCCCTTTCTTTATATTTAATATATTTTTCATTGTTTTTTCATAATAAAAAAATATTTTTTTACTCCCTTAATTTCAGTATATTTTCCTTCATTTTAGAAGTCTGAACTGCCAGAATATCAGAATATCTATTGTCGTGTATTTCAACATTACCTTCTACATATTCTGTAAAATACTTCCCATCTTCATCAGAAGGAAGTGTTTTTTTATCTTCTGATTCCTTTTTCTTTTAGTTTTCCTATTTTTCAAACCTTTTTTTCAGCTGTTTATTATATTTCATATATTCTATCTGATTTCAATTCAGACAGTATCCACTGTATGTCCTCATGACTTAAATTATTCTCATTTACAAATACATTGAGCTGTTTATTAAATCCTGCTGTACCAAATAAACTCGAGCAGTTTATTGTAGTAATAAGAAGACATGTTATAATAAAAATAAATCTATTATTCTTTTTCATTTTCACTCCACAATATCTATTTATTAATTTCTTATTTGTATCTATATAATAATCAAAGTATTATATCACTTATTAAAATTTTTGTCTAATTTTTTTAGTATACACAATTGTTCAAGTAAATTACAATTGTTTGTGACTTTTTTATAGGCTATTGTAAATTTGGGATAATTATTGTATACTATAGTGATAAATAATTTTTAGGAGGAAAAAGATGGTTATAAAACCAAAATTAAAAAAGGTAGCTTAGCTTTAACAAATCATCCAATTGGAGCTAAAGAATTTGTAAAAAGACAAATTGATTATATTAAATCACAGGATAAATATACAGGGGCCAAAAAAAGGTTTTTAATAATCGGTGCTTCATCCGGTTATGGACTTGCTTCAAGAATTTCATTGGCATTTGGTGCAGGGGCTGACACTATTGGAGTTGCTTTTTGAAAAAGGGAATCGAAGGTAAAAGAATAGGAACAGCAGGTTGGTGGAATACTATTGCCTTTACTGAGCGGCAAAGAAGAAGGACTTGCCGCTAAAGAATTTTTATCGGTGATGCTTTTTCAAATGAGATGAAAGCTGATGTTATAAAAATACATAAAAGAAGAATTTGGTGGAAAAAAATAGACTTACTTATTTACAGTCTGGCAAGTGGAATGAGAACTGACCCTAAAGATGGAGTTACTTACAGATCTGCACTAAAAATCTACAAAAGAGGAAATTGTTGGACCATCTATTAATATTGAAAAGGATGCTATGGAAGAAACTACTATGGGAGTTGCCACTCCTGAAGAAATCCAAAGTACAGTAAAAGTAATGGGTGGAGAAGACTGGAAGCTTTGGGTTGATGCTCTTGATGAAGCTGGAGTTCTGACTGATGGATTCAAAACAGTAGCGTATTCTTATTTAGGACCAAAAGTTACTTATGGAATTTATAAAGACGGTACAATTGGAGCTGCAAAAAGAGATTTGGAGCATACTTCTGATGTACTGAATGATTTCCTTAAGAAAAATATAATGGGGAAGCATATGTTTCATTAAGTAAGGCCCTTATGACAAAAGCTAGTGCTGTTATACCTATTTTCCCTTTATATGCAGCATTACTTTACAGAGTAATGAAGGAAAAAGGTATTCATGAAGGTACTATTGAGCAGAAACATAGACTTCTTAAGGATATGATTTATGGTGGAAAACCTGAAATTGATGAAGAAAGAAGACTTAGACCTGATAACTGGGAAATGAGGGAAGATGTTCAGGCTGAAGTTGAAGCATTGTGGGATAAGGTTACTCCTGAAAACTTTAAGGAAAATCAGTGACTATGAAGGTGCAAGAAAAAGAATTCATGCAGCTGAATGGTTTTGACTTTGATAATGTTGACTATGACGCTGATATTGATTTGGAAGAATTGGCAAAATTGCAACCGTAATAAATAAAAATTGCTTGTGTTAATTTACAAGCATTTTTGTACCAAAAATTTAAAAACATATAAAAATTATAAATTTTGAAAGGTAGGTAAAATTATGAAAAAATATTTTTATTGCAGTACTTACTTATAAAAAAATCATTGGAAGAAGTGTCAAGTTCCGTCCAGAACATCTTGATTTTTCTGGAAACATACTATAAATCAGGAAAATTTATTGTTTCAGGTAGGCAGACTCCTCCTGAAGGTGGAATTATAATAGCTAATAATGTTACTAAGGAAGAACTTGAGTCTATCCTGAAAGAAGATCCTTTTCTATAAAAAATGAACTTGCTGATTTTAAAATACTTTGAATTTACTCCTGCAAAAATATGCAGAAGAATTTGAAAAATTTTGTAAAATAATATCGTTAATAAGGACAGACATTTCAGATAAAATTGGAAATTAAAAACTATATTTTTTTGAATTATTTAAAATTTTACAATAAAAAAACAGGAAATGAATTTAGAAAAAGACAACAGCCTTAAGGCGAATTTTTGTCTTTTTCTTAATGAATAACTGTTTTATATGAGTAAAATTTTAAATAATTCAAAAATATCAGTTTTTTACTACCCAAAATCTTGGACACAAGATTGGAGGTGCAGTTTTTATGAGTAAATTAACAAAAAGATAAAAATTGAAATATATGAAAGAAATAAAAATGGTAAAACTATTGCTTCATTAGCCAAAAGCTTTTAATGTTAACAAGATTCTCCTTCATTATTTAATCAGATTGATTAGAAAAACATGGATATGATATTATAGGAAATGGTGAAAATAAACACTATTCTAAAGAATTTAAGTTACAGATAATTAATAGAATTCTAGTTAATAATGAATCTATTACTTCTGTCGCCATTGATGTCGGTTTAGCTTCTTCCGGTCTTTTACATAATTGGCTTTCAAAATTTAAAGAAAAACGGGTATAATGTTATAGAGAAGAAAAGAGGAAGGAAACCTAAATCTATGACTAAACCCAAGATGATAAAAGCATTATCTGAAAAAGATAAGATTAAACAATTAGAAGATGAAAATACTTTACCTAAAAAGCTGAGAATGAATACTTAAAATTGAGAGCTCTAGTTCAGGAAAGGGAGCTAAAAGAGAAGAAAAAGTAAGAGTAATAGCCGAACTTAGAGTTAAATACCCTTTCAAAATGCTGCTGAAGATTGCCGGAATATCAAGATCAGTATATTACTACTATATCAACAAGAAAGATATTGATGAGAAGAATAAAGATGTCATTGAAAAAAATCAAAGAAATTTACTATGCAAATAAAGAAAGATATGGTTATCGAAGAATAACATTGGAATTAAAGAATCAAGGGATAAATATTAATCATAAAAAAGTACAGAGGATTATGAAGAAAATTCAATTTACAGAGTATTATCCGTAAAAAGAGAAAAATATTCTTCATACAAAGGTCAAATAGGAAAGATAGCTGATAACCATATCAAGAGAGATTTTGAAGCAACAGCTCCAAATCAGAAATGGTTTACAGATGTGACAGAATTTAATCTAAGAGGGGAAAAGTTATACTTATCTCCAATATTGGATGCTTATGGAAGATATATAGTTTCATATGATATTTTCGAAAAAGTGCTAACTTGGATCAGATAAATCATATGTTAAATTTGGCATTTAAAGAAAAATGAGAATTATGAGGATTTAATATTTCATAGTGATCAAGGCTGGCAGTATCAGCATAATTTATATCAGGAAAGGCTAAAAGAAAAGAAGATAACGCAAAGTATGTCAAGAAAAGGAAACAGTTTAGATAACGGATTAATGGAATGTTTCTTTGGTCTGTTAAAATCAGAGATGTTTTATGGACAGGAAGCAGCGTACAGGACATTAGATGAATTGAAAGAAGCAATAGAAGATTACATATATTATTACAATAACAAAAGAATAAAGGAAAAATTAAAAGGATTAACTCCTGCTTCTTACAGAAGTCAATCCTTATTAGCAAGTTAATTTAATTTGTCCAACTTTTTGGGGTCAGTACATAAATATAGTTTTTATTATCCGTATTTTCATCTAAAAATATCTCTTTTTTTATAATTTCTCAAGTATTTCCTTCTTCAACTTTTTCAAATGCTCTTCCTCTATGACTTACACTTTTCTTTTTCCTCAATAGTTGCAACTCCAAAAGATTTTTCCCAAATCATATGAATAAAATACAGGATCATAACCAAATCCGTTATTTCCTTCCTTTTCAAAAAGAATTTCCCCTTGCGTTTCTCCTCTAAATGATTTTCACAGTTCCATCAGGAAAAAGCAATACTTACTACTGAAACAAAAATGAGCTTTTCTATCATTTTTCAACATCTGATAAATTTTTCAGAAGCTTTTTCAATATTTTTTTCTCATCATTTCCATCTTCCCTGAATATCTTGCAGAATATATTCCTGGTTCTCCATTTAATATATCAACGCACAATCCCGAATCATCTGAAACAGTTACAATTCCAGTATATTTTTGCTATTTCCAATGCTTTTTTTAGCAGAATTTTCCTCAAATGTCTTACCATCTTCCACTACATCAGGAAAATCAATATTATCTAAAATTGACAGCACCTCTATATCCATTTTGTCTGTAAGCTTTTTCAAAATCTTTTTATCTTTCCTTTATTTTTAGTTGCTAATATTATTTTTCATCCTTTTTACCTCTTAGTTTTTATTATTATACTCTTCAAAAATTATTTCTAACAATTTCATTTACGATTTCATGTATCCTTTTTCTGATCTTCCCTTGATAAATCATCTAAATTTATAGGATTGTCAACTACTATTTTTTTACATTTTTATTCGAAGTAACCTTCAGACTTTTTTTACTTTGAATTTCATAAGTTCCTACCAAAAGCTATCGGAAATATTCTTGCCTTTGTATCTGTTGCAAGCTTGAAGCTTCCCTTTTTAAATTCTCCAATTTTTCCATCTTTACTTCTACTTCCTTCAGGAAATATAACATATGAGTGACCTTTTTTTATTTTTTTCAATGGCTTCCTTCATATCCTTCATTCCTTGACGCGGATTTTTTTCTATCTAAAAATATACAGTCAAATCTTCTCATCCAACGTCCTATCAGAGGCCATTTTTTTCATTTCCTTCTTGGCTATAAAAAGAAAAAAATCCAAAGGCAAATATCCTAAAAAGGGCTGGTATATCCACATTACTCTGATGATTGGAAATTAAAAATAACCGCTTCTCCTGTTTCTCTTACTTTCCTGATTTCACTTTTCACTGTCATTTTTGTAAATAACCTTTACTTTACTCCCCAGAGCCCAAATTAAGTTTTTTTCCCCCAGTTTTTTTAGCTATTTTTACAAATATATCTGTATGCTTTTTCTCCCTTAACAAATAGTAGATAAGGATATCTGAAAAATAGTCCATATATAAATGTTCCAGCCAAAATAAAAATGATAAAAATACTGTTCTCAATGTTATTCTCCTTCCATATCGTTGTTTTCTTTAAATTCCTTATATTTTTGAAAGAATTTTATTTAAACTGAACCCCTGTCTTACAAGATATTGAATCAGCTTATTTTTCTTCCTTTTTTTATATTTTTTTCTATTGCTTTTTTTCAAGTTTTTTTCATCCTCAATATTTCTTTCGTATTCTTCCTCAATAGAAAAAAATAAAAGCTTCTTCAATTGTTTCTCTTCCTATCCCTTTCTGCATAAGGTTATAGGCAATTCTCTGTTTTTCCGTATTTTCTGCTCATAATATAAGAAACAGCATAGTCCTTATCGTTAATATACCCAAGTTCTACTAATTTTTGAGACTGATTTTTCAATCATTCTGCTATTTCTATACTTTTTTCATTCAGTTTCTGCTGCAATTCCTTTTTGTCCTGTCCCTCAATGAAAGTAAAAATATTCCTTTTTCGAGAGAAGCCTCGTAAGATATTTCATCATAGAGGCCCTCAATATTATCATTTACTTTTTAAACTGTATTTCTGCCTTATTAATGGACTTACATCCATTATTTCCCCTGTTGAAAGATACAGCTTGTTTTTTTCTGAATTTTTCTCAATTATCATTATTCATTATCCATTTCTTCATCTTCCAGCACTATTTCTTCATCTTCTTTTTGGAGCGGCTTTGGCTTTTTTTCTTGTAGATTTTTGCAGCTTTTTTTCTTCAGTTTCCACTATTTCTTCTGCAACATTTTCTGCTTCTTCCTCTTCAAGATCAGGTCTTATAGTCTTTAGGACATCTTTTTCTATTTTTTCGTATAGTTCCTTATTTTCCTTCAGCATATTTTTCCACATTTACTCTTCCCTGACCAAGTCTTTTCTTCACCATAACTAAACCATGCACCACTTTTTGAAGCTATTCCTAATTCAAGTGCAACATCAAGAACTTCTCCAATTCTTGAAATTCCTGTTCCATACATTACATTGAACCTTGCTTCCTTAAATGGAGGTGCAACCTTGTTTTTAGTAACTTTTACAGAAACTTCATTTCCTATTACTTCATCTCCCTGTTTAACTGAACCTATTCTTTTTACTTCCATTCTTACAGTTGAGAAGAACTTCAGTGCCCTTCCACCGGAAGTTGTTGTCTGTGGTCCCGGAGTAAATGAGAATCCTCCTATTTTTTTCCCTAATCTGGTTTATGAAAATCATAACTGTATTTGATTTTGAAATACTTCCTGTCAGCTTTCTAAGTGCTTTTGACATAAGTCTTGCCTGAAGCCCCATTTGCTGATCTCCCATTTCTCCTTCTATTTCAGCCTTAGGAACAAGAGCCGCAACCGAATCTACTACAATTACATCCATAGCTCCACTTCTTACAAGCATATCAGCTATCTCAAGAGCCTGTTCCCCTGTATCAGGCTGTGATATAAGAAGTTCATCAATATTCACTCCCAGAGCCTTCGCATATACAGGATCAAGGGCATGCTCAGCATCAATAAATGCAGCAACTCCTCCTTCTTTCTGAGCTTCTGCTATTATATGCAGTGCAAGAGTTGTCTTCCCTGAAGACTCTGCTCCATATATTTCAATAATTCTTCCTCTTGGAACTCCTCCAAGCCCTAATGCCATATCAAGGTTCATACTTCCTGTAGAAATAACCTTTATGTTCATTTTCTGGTTTTCTCCAAGTTTCATGATGGAACCTTCTCCAAATTCCTTATGTATCTGTTTCATTGCCAGATCCAGCACTTTTTGCACGTTCGCTTAAAAGCTTTATCATCTTTTTCATCTACTGCTTTCTTTTTTTGCCATTCTCTATCTCCTTATATATTTTCATTTTGATTTTTTTATTTTTTTCCCCTTTTTATTTATCCATTTTTATTTATAGTATTTTTTTATGAAAAAAATCATACTATTGAATGGACCCTCAATTTTTCACCCCCTATTTGTATATTATATCAAAATTTTAATGAAATAAAAAGAGCATTTTTTTACAAATGCCCTTTTTAAATTACTTATATTTAAACTACTATTTTTTTAGTTGAAGTTGATTTGTTTCCTGCAGATTGCATTTGTTTCAATACTTCGTCTGCTCCTTTTTACTTTTAGCATTTACAGCTTCTTTTACTAAATTTATTCCTTCAGTCTGTTTTTCCAGTTAAGAAATAAAGTTGTCCTAAGAACATTTTAGATTCATTGTCCTTATCTTCATTTATTGATTTTTTTGGAAATATTTTTTTCAGATAATTCTGCATTTCCAATTCCTGCATAAGTTATTCCTAATTCTTTGTTTAATCCTTTAGGAACTATAGTTTTCAACTTGTTGTAAATTGAATTTATGTTTGCAGTATCTTTTTTTAGATTCATACATAGTTAAAAGCATTAATAACGAGTCACTATTTTTTTGCTGTCTGCAGTTATAGATTTTTTCAAGTAATCTTCAGCTTTTGGTAAATTATTTACTCCCTATATAGTAAGATCCTAACATTCCCAATATTTCAGAGTTTTTATCCTGAGTTGCTTTACTCATTTCTAACAGATATTTTTCAGCTGTTGCGTTATCTTTTTCAGATAAAGCTATTTGTGAAAGTAAGAATCCTGCAGGAACTATAGCATTAGGTGATGCCTTATATGAATCCTGTAAATATTTTTTTGCTTTTGGAATATTATTTTTCAATATAATATTGTCCTAAGTTATAGTTTAATTCTGCAACAAAGTTCTTATCTGTTGATTTTATAGCAGAATTATATCTTTCCTGTGCTTTAGCATCCATTTTATTTTCATAGTAGAATATAACTATACTTGAAACTATATCTATATCTTTTCCTTGTGTGCTTTTTATCTGCCCATTCTATATTTTTTTGAGCTTCAGCAGTATTTTTTTACTTTGAGTTGCAATTGCATGTAACCATTTTGCAGCTTCTAATGCTCCAGGTGTAGCCGCTGTCCCGTTATTCCATACTGCTGATAAATATTTTTTGCTTTTACATTATCTTTATTTTTGGAAATAGTAAAGTCCTAAATCAAAATTTGCTTTTTGTTTCATATTCTTTTTCCCCTGAAGTTGAAATTTTTTTCTAAAACCTTTTACTGCATCACTTATTTTTGTTATTTTTGAACTAATTTTCTAGCACTTTCATAATCTGCTTTTGCATCTCCAAATGAAAGAACACTTCCATATAAAATTGCTGCTACTAATAATAATTTTTTTCATTTTTCCTCCTAAATTTGTCTATTTATTTAATTATTTTCTTAACTCTTCCACCAGTTCTGTTTTTTTGAAGCAGTTTTATCATCAACATTTTTTTATTATTCTTGCCGGCATTCCTGCAACAACAACATTTTTCCGGTATATTTTCAGTTACTACAGCTCCTGCTGCAACTACTGAACCTTTTTCCAATCCTTACTCCTTCCAGAACTACTGCATTTGCTCCTATAACTACATTATCTTCAATTACTACAGGATCTGCTGAAGGTGGTTCAATAACTCCTGCAAGTACTGCTCCTGCACCAATATGACAATTTTTTTCCCAACTTTTTGCTCTTCCTCCAAGAACAACATTCATATCTATCATAGAAGCTTTCCCCTATTTCTGCACCTATATTTATAACTGCTCCCATCATAATAACAGCTTTATCTCCAATTGTTACTTTATCTCTTATTATCGCTCCCGGCTCTATTCTGGCATTTATATTCTTTATATCCAGCATAGGTACTCCTGAATTTCTTCTATCATTTTTCAGATGATAATTCTTAAGATTATTTTCAGATATAATTTTTTTCAATTTCCTCCCAGTTACCAAATACAATTTTTTTACTCCATCCTTACCAATAACTTTACAACTGTATGAATTAACTATTTCTTCATCTGTGTACAGTTCAACTGGAGTTGTTTTTTCAGCATTTGCAATAAACTGTATAATTTCTTTTTGACTTTTCCAATTCTGTCATTTTTTTTCTCCATCCTTTCTTATAAGATTTTCCACTTAAAAATTATTTTGATTCCAAGAACATCTTTCATTGTATACATTCCGGATTTTTTTATCCTTAAGATAATTTATAGCTTTTACAGAACCGTCAGAAAATATTTTTCTGGACAGAGCTCATGCTTTATTTCTATTATTTCATCATTTTTAGCAAATATCACACTGTGTTCTCCTACTATATTTCCTCCTCTTATTGAATGTACTCTATTTCTTTTTCCTGTCTTTTGCTATGTCCTTCTCTCCCGTAAACTATATTGTAATCTTCATCTAAACTTGCATTTATGACTTCAACTAACGTATTTGCCGTTCCACTTGGTGCGTCAATTTTACGGTTGTGATGTTTTTCGATAACTTCAATGTCAAATCCCTTCAACAGTTTAGTCGCGTATGCAACTATTTCATTCAAAAACAGTGACTCCCACAGATGTATTTGTTGTCTTTATTAAAGGTATCTTCTCTGCAGCTTCATTGATTTTTTTCAGCTGTTCTTCTGAATGTCCTGTTGTTGCAATTAATAAAGGAACATTTTTTTGAATAGCAGATTCCAATACTTCTTCCAACAAACTGAAATGAGAAAAATCTATAATCCCCTCATATTCTACATCTGTATTTTTAAAGTTACGTAATCTCCATTTCCTAAAGGATCTACAAATCCTACGAATTCATTTCCTGTATTAAGTATAGATTCCTTTTACATATTGTGCCATAACTCCTGCACCGTAAACAACTATTTTCATTTCTACTCCTTGTTAATATACTTTTCCACATTATATGGTTTGCCACTTTGTTTACACTTTTGTATATCTTATAATAAACTTTGGTGTATTATTCAGCTCTTTACTGGATTTTTCCTATATTTTTAATTCTATTTCTTATTTAAGTTTTTATCAAAATTCATGTACTGGATTTTCAAATTCAAAAACATTATATTGCAAAGAGGCTGTTTCAAAAGAAAACTATATTTTTCTATATTGAGACAACCTCTTTTTAAATTATTATATAAATTTTTATTTTACGTAAGCAATTGCTTCTATTTCAACAAGTCCTTCCTTAGGAAGTTTTTCCAACTTCAAAGGCTGATCTTGCTGGATAAGGTGCTTCAAAATATTCAGCATAAATTTTATTTACAGCTGCAAAATCTGCTATACTATCAAGCAATACTGTTGTCTTTACAACATTTGCCATTGTCAATCCGTTATTTTCAAGAATTGCTTTTAAATTTTCAAGTGATTGTCTTGCCTGACCTTCCACTGTATCAGAGTCTATTGCTTGAGTTTCAGGATTTATTCCCAATTGTCCTGAAATATATAAATAATCTCCTACCAATCTGTAAGCTGAATAAGGTCCCACTGCCTCAGGAATTTTTTTTCATTTCTTTACCTCCAGTATTTTTAATTTGATTTTCTATTATTATTTTATCATATTTTTCACATTTATCAATAGTTATTATGTTCTTTTAATATTTTATAATCACTTTATGTATCTTTATTATTAATCTACACATTAATAATAAATATTACTACTTCACTTTTATAGTGTTGACTTATATAATTTCCAGGGTATAATATTAATGACAATTAAGAGAGGAGTGATTTTTATGAAAAATCATTGTTAGCGGAAAACAATTAAAAATTACTGATGCAATCAAAAATTATACTGAGGAAAAAAATTAGTAAAATTTCCAAGTATACAGATGCTATAACTGAAGTCGATGTTGTCCTGACTGTTGAACAGAAAAAAAGTCAGAGGGGGAAGTTCACAAAGCAGACGGCCTTGTCTATGCAAGTGGTACTAAAAATTAAAGTTGAAGCAAGAAATACAGATTTATATGCCGCAATTGACGACTTATCAGAAAGACTTGAAAGACAAGTAAGAAAAATATAAAAGAAAAACAGAAAGATCACAACAAAAAGGGATTACATACATTATAAATATTGTCAAGGTTAACCACATCCTATAAAAAAACTGTCTTAGCTCTAAGGAGTCGAGACAGTTTTTATTCTATTTTTCTTTTATTAATTTCATTGCTTCCTCAAATTCATTTCTTGTAATATTAAATGAATTCAATGCGTTTTAATAGCTGTTTTGAATTATAATAACCTATGTTTTAACATATCTCCCAGCATTAACCTTTTTTTCTTTTGAACCTTTTTCCAATGCATAGCCCATTTTCTACAAGGTCTTCCATTGTAAAAATTGAATTTTTCTTTTTATCAGAATTTCCAGAAACTAAAATATGTGAAAAGTGCTTCTCTTATAGCATCATCAGAAGCATTTTCAACCCCTACATTGTCTTTCTTTGTTGCATTTTTCTACTCACGAAGGCATGCTTTATATTTGGAATATTTTTTTCAATAACAGCTCTTATTTTTTTTCCCTGCATAGTCAGGATCTGTTAATAAAATTAAATCATTTCTTTCAGACAAGTGCCTTAAGTTTTTTTCTATTGATTTTTACAGTTAAGCCTGAAAAAGCCATTCAGTTGTACTATCTGGGCATCAACAACTCTTTTTACTGCTGTTACATCATCACGCCCTTCTACAACTATTATTTCTTTTATTTTTATTTTTTTCCTTTTCCATTAATTTTTCTACTTTAATCTTCCTTTATATTATAGTTTTCCAGAATTTTTTTAATAGCCATTCCCATGTTTCACCTACAGATTTTATATCCATTCTTTCTTCAGGAGTATGTGCTCCGTAGATATTTGGTCCTATTGACACTACATCTGCACCTTTTTATATTTTTGAGTAAAGACACCACATTCCAGACCTGCATGTATTGCTTTTTATAACAGGTTCATTTCCAGTAATTTCTTTAAATGACTTTTGCTATTAGTTCTCTAATTTTTTTGAATCTTCCTTATATTCCCATGATGGATTTTGAGCCGCTATTTTTTTATGTTTGCATCATGTTTTCTTGTTAAATCTGTAACTTCTTCCACAAGTTTATTTAATGGATTGTTTGCCATACTTCTTGCCAACGACTTAATTCTTATTTTTTTACATTTCCGTCAACAATTTCAGTGCTTATAAATCCTATATTTATAGAAGTTTCTACAAGCCCTTCTATATGTTTACTCATTTCCAGAACACCGTTAGGAACTTCATGAAGGAAATTTATTATATTTAAAAGTATCTCCAGAGAAATTCCCAAGTTCTTTTCTTCAATCTTTTTCAATTGCTAATATAGGTGACTTGTCAGAAACTTTAAAATCTTTTAATATATTTTTCAAATGCAAGTTCTGCAAGCTTTTTCAATTCATCTATACTGTCTCCGTCTAATTTTACTGCTATTTCAGCAACTGCTTCCTAGGTATTGCATTTACTTTTCCTCCACCATCAATGTGAATAAGTGACATTTCATATCTTTTTACTCAAATGATAAAAGCACTTCTGATAATATTTTTATGGAGTTACCTAGATTTTTGTGAATTTCCGCTCCTGAATGTCCACCTGAAAAGTCCCTTTCACTTCTATAGAAATAGGAGTGTAGTCGTTTCCTATTTTTTTTGTTTCAAATATAAATTTTGTTTCTGTTCTTGTACCACCTGCACTGCTTACATACACTTCTCCATATTCTTCTGTATCAAGATTTATAAGAGTTTTTCCATCAAATTCATCAAAATCAAGATTAACTACTCCTGACATTCCGTCTTCTTCATCTGTTGTTATTACTACTTCCAATGCAGGATGTTTTATATCATCACTGTCAAGTATAGCTAAAGCATATGCAACGGCAATTCCATTATCTGCACCAAGTGTAGTTCCATTTGCCTTTAAAAAATCTCCATCTATTACCAGTTCAATACCCTGTGTAGAAAAATCAAATTCTGTATCTTTATTTTTTTCCCACACCATATCCATATGTCCCTGAAGAATTAGCGGTGAAAAATCTTCATACCCCTCTGTTGCCTTCTTCTTTATGATAACGTTATAATGTTCATCCTGTATAACTTTCAGTTTTCTTTCCTTTTGCAAATTTTCACAAGCCAGTCACTAATTTCCTTTTCCTTTTTTTGAAGCTCTTGGTATTTTTGAAATTTCAGCAAAATAATGAAAAAAACCTTTTCAGGATATAATTTCTCAATACTCATGTTAAACCTTCCTTTCTTAATTTTTCCATTAAAAAAATAGCAGTAATATATGTTTCTACCTAAAGTATACAATATTTTACTACTATTATTCAAGTTTAATTTATTTTACAACTTTTATTGACAACTTTTTATTATAACTATTTTTTTCCATCCTGAAATCTTTTTAAAGAATCGAATCAAAAAAAGCTCTTCAAGTTCTGCTCTTTCCTTTTTGTGTCAAATCATGTCCCTGATTTAAGTTTCACCAGCAGATGATTATTTTTCTCCAACCGTTGTTTTTTCTAATATTTTTTTATTATCAGTCTTTTATAAAAATTCCATTTTTTTCTCCTTAATATATTAATTATACATATTACAATTCTAGTCATATTTTTCCATATCATTAAAGGTAAGCTGTACTATATTACTTTTTGTTATGGAGCTGACTTGAATTCCTATCAGCCTTACTTCATCCTTTTTCTTTAAATTCCTGAAATTTTCCATTGCCGCATTTAATATTTCTTCTGTTTTATTTGTAGGGATTTTTTTCAATGTTTTTTTGCTCTTGTGTAAGTAAGAAAATTGGCATATCTTATTTTCAATGTCACAGTTTTTCCAAATTCTCCATATTCCTTCAACCTGTGACTTAGTTTTTCTGCCTGTTCCCTCAGTTCTTCCTCCAGTGCGAAAAACATCATTTATAGACTGGTTAAAAGTAACTTCATGAGCATAGGACTGCCTTTTCCTGTTATTGTCTATTTCAGAAAACTGCTGTCCTCTAATAACGTTATACAGGTATTCTCCCCTATTGATTCCAAACTTTTTTTACAAGTTCCTTTTTTTCTATCTTATACAGTTCAGATACTGTCCTTATATTAAATAATCCCAGCAGTTCCCTTGTTTTTCTTACCAATTCCCGGAATAATGGAAAGATTTTTATCCATTATATATGAGAGAAAATGTTCCCTGTTCTGAAAAAAATAAAATAACTGTTCGGTTTGTTTATGTCACTTGCAATTTTTGCACTGACTTTACTAAATCCAATTCCTACAGAACAAGTCAGCCTTATATTTTTATAAATATGCTTTCCTGAATCCTTCAACAAACCTTTTCAATATTTTTTTCATCCCTATTTTTACAAATTCAGTAATTTCTATATATCCTTCATCTATTGAAGCAAATTCACATTTATCTGTTATTTTTTTAGAATAAGCTGCTGTATTTCCCTTCCAACTTTTTCCATAATAGTTTTTTTCTTACAGGTACAAGTTTCAAATGAGGACAAAGTTTTCTTTTGCAGTAGCTACCGGCATGGCAGATTTAACTCCAAATTTCCTTGCCTCATAGCTTGCAGTTGTTACAATTCCATGCCCTACTGCAATTGGAATCCCCCTTTAATTCAGGATTTTCCTCTGCTCAACAGAAGCAAAAAAAGGCATCCATATCATAATGCATATAAATTTTTTCATTATAAAACCTTGTTAAATTCACCCTTTTCTATTTTATACTTATATTCAGCCAGATTTGCAAGCTCAAGACTGTGGGTAACTATTATAATCGACTGTTTTTCTCTTCATTGATTTTCTTAAATAGATTATTTATCACTAAACTTGTTTCTGTATCCAGATTCCCTGTTGGCTCATCTGCAAGTATTATTTCAGGATCATTTATCATTGATCTTGCAATGGCAACCCTCTGTTTTTCCCCTCCTGACAGCTCAAGAGGTTTATGTTTCACCCTTTCGCTTAATCCAACAAGTTCTAAAAGTTCCATAGCCTTTTCTCTTACCTCTTTTTATTAAATTTTTTTATTAATAAGAGCTGGCATCATGACATTTTCCAATGCTGTAAATTCATTAAGAAGATAATGGAACTGGAAAAACAAATCCCATTTTTCATTTCTTATTCTATTTTTATTTTTTTCATCCTTGTAGTTTATTAATTTATCATCAATAAGCATATCTCCATTTGTAGGAACATCCAGAAAGTCCCAGTATATTTCAGCAATGTTGTCTTTCCACTTCCTGATTTTTCCCTGTATTGATACAAAGTTTCCCTTTTGAAAAATGATAAATTTACATTTTTCAGTATGTGAATTTCTTCAGCCTTTGTTTTATATATTTTATTTACATTTTTTTAATTCAATTACTTTTATTACTCATATTTTAACGCCTCCACCGGTTTCATCTTTGCCGCCCTTGCCGCTGGATAAATTGTGGAAATAAATACAACTGCAAATGCCACTATGTATATCATTGAGAGTTCCCTGTACAGAAATATATAATGGTAATTCTTCAAGATAATAATAGAATTTCCATAAATATTTTAAATAATTTTTAATATCATTAATATTACAGGGGACAATATACTTGCCAGTATCATTCCTGAAACACCTATTATAAGTCCTTCTATTGTAAATATATTTCTTATGTGGCTATTTGTATATCCTATTGATTTCAGTATTCCTATATCCTTTATTTTTTTCCCTTACAATCATATTTAAAAATAACCGATACTGCAAAAGATGCTATCATTAGAAAGCAAAGCTCAATATTGCAATTAAAAACAAACTTCTCAAATTGTACTGCATTAAGAAGATTGTGATTTATTGTTTTCCAGCTTACAACACTGAAAATTGTCATTTCTGAAGTTTCTCATAAACCTGTAGCTTCCACTTCTTCAATTTTTTTGTGGGATTTCCTGTATGAATTCCTATTTCTGTTGCCACTTCCCCTGTTCTCCCAGTATTTGCATTGTTTTCAAGAGGCATCATTACAAGATTGGAATCATAATCAAGAAAATCCTGTTTTAAATATTCCTCTTTACAGTAAGTTTTAATTCTTTTGTTTTCAGCAGAAACAAGACTTAACTCATCTCCAACTTTTAAACTTCATTTCTTTTTGAAAGACCTTCACCAATAAGTATTGAATTTAATTCTGAAATATTGCTATTTCCTTCACTATTCTCAGCTTTAAATCATTTTTCACATTTTCTGCTTTCATTCCCTTTTGCCAGTACACCTTTTGCAAAATTATCAAATTTTATAATAGACTGGCTGTTTATTTGTGGAATCACAGCCTTTACATCTTTTATTCCTTTTGTTTTTTTCTATTACATCATCATAATTTATCAAAAAAACTTTCCTTTAGTACTCTTTTATCTGTATATGAGGACTCAATGTCAATAATGAAGTTATCATATTTTTTTCAAGTCCATTTGATACTGTTAATGACACAATAAACACAGTTACTGCAATTGCTACTCCCAAAATAGAAAAATATACTCTGAAATTTTTCTTTCCAATATATGTCTGACAGCTATAAAAAAATTCTACCATTTCTTCATTTCCTTCCTTTTTATTTTATATCATCTGACATATCTGATGATATATTATAGTTTTGCATCAGTGCTTCCTCTGCTCTTCCACTTCTTTTTACATCCAGAACTATTTCATCACCGTTATCATTTTCAAAAACAATAAATCCTGACTTTACATTTTTTTACCTTCTGGGCAAAATCTTTAAAATCTTTATATTTTCTCCATTTACCTTTTACAATAATTTCATGTTCTGCATCTGTATATCCCAAATTGACATCAAAAAGGCAATACCCTCACAAGTACAACAAGCTGTTTATAATCTTTATACAATTCTTCCTTATCATATACAGATCCTAGTTTTTCAACTAGTTCCTGCCATATAATTACTTGTAAGAGGTTCAAATAACAGCCCTCCATATACCATGTAAGAAGGTGGAGTTTCAATCGTTACGTCTGTCACAACTGTATATTCTATATCCTTTTTGTTTAATTTTACCTGACCAGTTTTTGTCTTTTTTTATCTCTTATAATTTCATAACTTAAATTATCTCCGTACTTTTTCTGCTGATTTACATAAGAGAAATCTGTTTTTCTCATTTTTCTAAATTCTATTGTTCCATCATATTCAATAGGATAATTATCCAGTTTCATTAACACATCATTTTTCTGAAGAACTCCTTCAAATGGTGAATTTTTAAATACTTTTTTTATAAGAATTCCCACCTGTTTTATCTTCTATTCCAAGCATTCTTCTATGTGAAGGGACTTTTCAAGTTCTGACCACTCCACTCCTAAAAGTGGTGGTCCATCATATTTACCATCCTTTTATATCTTCAAGAAAAATTATTTAATATATTTACAGGAATAAAAATATCCTATGTTATCTGCTGAATTTAATCCCTGCAAAAAGCAACTCCTACAACTTTTCCCTTTACTTACAACCGGTCCTCCACTGTTACCACTGTTTATTGTCGCATCAGTCTGACCTATCAGAAATTTACGATTGGTCAGAGTATATGTATTGTGCTCCATTCTTGAAACAATTCCCTGTGTTGTACTTAATTTATCCCCTCCTAAAGGATATCCATACACAGTCAGTTTTTCCTGAATTTCAGGTAAAGTTCCTAATTTTAATGGAACAGTACCATTAAAGAATGATTTATCTTCAATTTCAACTAAAGCAAGATCATATTCTTCTGAAGTAAATTTTTACAACTGCCTTATACTTTTTTGAATCCCCTTCTTTTTCTCACCTGAAGAAATTTAGAATTTAAAACTGCATGAGCATTTGTTATAATCCTCTCTCCATCAATTATAAATCCCGTAGCTGTGGAATTTGCACTTTGACCATACTGCCATGGAGAAAGATAATCAAAAAGCTGGTGAGAAGTATAAACTTTTACAAGAGCTTTTTTTACTGACATATCTTCTGAAAATATAGTCATACATACAAAGTAGATTAATTATTATTAAAAAGTTTTTTTCAACTTCTTTCACTTCCCTTTCACATAGTTATTAATTTTTTATACTGAATCTTTCCTTTATATTATTTTTGAATAATTTTTAGAAATAACAACTGATTTTCTATATTCAGTCTAAATTTAATCATTCTGTTGTCATCAGATATAATTTCAAGAAACCTGTCATATCTGTTTCCCTTTTACCCTGTCTATTTTTCACTGTTGCTGATTTTTATATTGTCCATATTTATTTTCAATTTTCCTGAAATAATTTCCTTTCCCCTTAATAAAAAATCTTATATCTTATCAATGAAGTAAATGCAAACAATACATAAATCAGTAATACTGTAATCAAAATTATTTTTAATGATTGTCACCTTTTTCTGCTCCTGAAACTATTTTTATAAATGGAATTTAAGGCAATAAATAATATAATTATAAAAAAATAGACGACGAAATAATATATCTTTTTATTTCCTCTGAATATATACATTTCCTTTTCGCCTTCTATTTTAAATGTGTTTAAATTTTTCTTCAAGTTTTTAAATCATACAAGTCAAACATATTTTTCTTCATTTATAAACTTTATAGAACAGAAATTTAATAAATCTAAATTTTTCCTAATCAACAACTTTATAAATAATCTCTCCTTCTTTTTCATATTTAATCTGTCTCTTGCTATTCTTTCTATTTTTCTTCTTCACTGAAATTATCAATTTTACTTTGCAGATTTTTTTCTTTTTCAGCATATTCATTGACTTTTTTTCTTCCAGCATTATTATTTCAGTATTTATGCTTTCCTTCATGAGATATATCCTGAAAGCCTGATATAACATCATTCCAACTAACATTATAAAATCCAATATTAAAAAAAACAACAAATAATTTCTTTCCCATTTACTTTTTCTCCTTAATTTACATTATTAAGTTATTTTTTTCTTTTCTTATTTTTTTCAATTTCCTTTTATAAAGCTTTCCAGACTGTCAAATTTTTATAAACAGAGGCAAATCTGACATAGGCTATTTCATCAAGGTCAAGAAGATATGACATTATTATATTTCCTAAATCACTCGATTTTATTTCACCTGAATAATTTGTGAGAATTTCCTCTCGATTTTATCTATTGCCTCTTCAATTCTTTTCAGAATCAACTTTTCTTTTTACCAAAGAACGGGCAATTCCTTTACGGACTTTTTTTCCCTGGAATAAGATTGTTTTGTACCGTCTTTCTTGATTACATACAAAGTTAACTCCACAACTTTTTTTCATGTGTAGTAAATCTTTTTACAATCTTCACATTCCCGACGTCTTTTTTTATAGAGTTTCCATCAGAATATGCCCTGCTGTCTATTACTTTGGTATTTTCACTTCCGCAAAATGGACATTTCATAATTTTTCCCCTTTATCTTTTATAACTTTAATTTCATAATTTATATATTATTAACTTAATATAACAACTTGACACAACAGTATTTCTAATTTTTCTTCTGCTTTTGATAATTTCAATTATTTCTTCCGCTGTTTTAGCTTTCAAAAAGATTTTCCCTAAATTTATCCTCTTTAATCCATCTTGAAATTCTTGCTAAAACTGTCAAATATTCCTGTGTATTTTCTTCAGGACATAGGAACATAAAAAAATATTTTTTTACATTTTCTTCATCAAGAGAATCATACTCTATCCCAGTTTTTAGAAATACCAAAAAGTTACTAGTAAGTTCATCTACTGCCTTTTGTTTTGGCATGCGGTAAAGCTACACCTTTTTACCTATTCCTGTTGAACCTATTGCTTCTCTTGTATAAATATCACTAAGTCCTAATTCCTCATTTTTTTCATAGTGTCTTTATTTTTTTAATACCTTCATAAAGCTCCTTTAATAACAGCATTTTTTTATTTTTCGACTTTAAATCCAGATTAATTGTATCCACATTAATGTAATCTGCAATCTTTTTACCCTTCATTATAAATCCTCCACAATAAATTTTTTTAATTTCTATTTTTCACCTGTAAATTTCTATTTATGTAATTTTCAAAAATTTCTACTATTTTTCTTAAGGAATAACAGTACTTTTTCCATATCTTCCTGAGTTTTTCAATATTTCCTGCATTATTTCTTTATGAATTATGGCAATTTCCCTGTACAATTGGGAAAAATTCAATACCAAGTTCCCTATTTATTTCATCAGTATCATATATCCCCTGTTCCAACATAATTCTTCTCAGAAAAGTTAGAACTATATAGTACTTGTACCCTCTTTTCAAGCTCTCCAAATTATTTATAAAATCAAAAATTTCTTCCAGTTTATTAAAAAATCTTTCATTTTCATAATTTACATCATAAATTTTATTTACACTATCCAAGATGTACAAAGAAATTTCCAATTTTTCAATATTTTTCATAATATTACCGAAAATTCTTTACAAGCTCTGTTTCCACTATTGTATAGTAGCCATTTTTTTCTATGAAAAGGTTATTTCGGTAATATTTAAAGGATTTAGCGTAATAAGATTTCTCTTTTTGGGATTTTTCTTATTCCATATGCCACTCCTGAAATTTTTTTCCAAAGTCTTTACTAAAAACTACTGTCAGTAAATCTGCTTCATTTAAATCTTTCTTTTTTTAATATTAGACATTTTGATTTTTAAAATATCCATGTTTTTCCTAACCAGATAAAAATTTCTATCTAAAATTAGACAGACTATAAGTAACTTGTGAATTTCCATCTCTACAGTTATTGTCTTTGGATATGAATATCCGTTAGAAGTTGAGTAATTACTGAAACTTTACTGTATAGCCTCTGCTCTTTATGGAAACAAGTTTGGAATTTGAAAATGTAAACGTATCTCCATTTTTGTCTGTGTCTTTTTGCTTGATCAGGCTGTTCAGTTTTGTAAATACGCTAAGTATATTTGCTTCATCCTGATGAAGTTTCTGAGTAACAGTCTGCTTTTAATGACGGATAATATATTGTCTTGCTTCCTGGCTTAAATGTATAAACTTCTCCCTTATTTACATTTGGTGAAGTTATCTGAGCTTTCAGAGTACCTCCTCCATAAGTCATAACATATCCTTTTGATTTAGTAGAACCATTTATTTTTAATGATTCTGTTACGTTAACAGTAAAACTTTTTCTTTTCCCAGAATTCCTTTGAAAAAGAAAAAAACTGATACTAATAAAAAAATAGAAACAATACTCTTTTTAGTTATTGATATATTTCTTAATTTTCTTAACATCTTTTCTCACCTCTTATATTTTTAAATTTAGTTAATTAATACAGTTCTAACTGTACCATCTTATATAATAAGTTAACAACCTTTAGTTTATCTGTGTCGTTCCTTTATGTACTCTTCTTCTATCTCAGTATTAATCTGCTTTCTGTATTTCCTGATTTACAAGATCATTTTTTTACTCCATTTATATACAAGTACACTTTTTAATGTCATAAATATTATATGATGGTTTAAATCTCATTTCCTTAATCTGTTTAAATGCATTAAGTTCCTTTATATAGAAATGTTCCAATTTTAAGTCCTCTTGGAAATATGTCACTTACTCCTGAAGTTTCTACATCAAAAGTATCCTTTTCATTTATATCTTCATTAAAAATTAATTATTGAGAAAGTTCCGTTTCCATTTCCTCTCAGAATCTGCATGTTAACTCCATTAAGAATTACACTAAGTCTTGAACTCTTACTTGTAAGCAAAGTTACTTCCGAATAATTTTTCTCCCAACTTTAGCTCACTTTTTCCAATTAAAAATCCATCATACATGACTGGAAGATTTACTTCATTCCTGATTTTTACCTTTGTCAATAAAAAATTCTTTCTGAAGAATTGAAATTTTCAACTAATGCAACATCTGCCGCTATATATTCAGATGGATTTTTAGCTCTCATTCCCAATTCTGCCCTCAGCTTTTTCATTTTCCCTTTTTCAAGTTGGCAAGTTCCATATTTTCCACTTTAATTTTTGAAGTTCAAAATCCCTTTTTATTATTTTCTATATAATTACTCTGTATAACTTATATCCTTCACCTTAGACTTTAAACTTAAGAGTTTGTGTATAAATCATACTTTTTACATTAACTAGTTTAAAATTAATTGTCTGAGTTACTCCATCCACATATCTGAAAGAAGCAGTTATTTCTGTCTTTAAAAAGCAAATAACAAAGCTAAAATTACTATTATAATAAAAGATGTTTCTACCATTATTTTTTTTTCCCAGGGCTCCCTATTGAATTTTATTGACTTCATACAGCCCTCCATTTCATATTCTGTTATCTTTAAATAATACTTTATTTTTAATGTTTTTTTGTCAATAAGTATAACCTCTTTAATTCATTTTTATTTTATTTTTTTAAGGTCTTTTCTTTATTAAAAAAATCGAGTTATAATTATAATAATAGAATTTTAGTTAATTTAATATATTTGTGAAACTGGTAGCTTTAGATTACTGGTTTGAGAGGAGATATTATGAGAATTTACGAGAGTGACAGTATTAGGAACGTAGCAATTTTAGGACATAGTGGTGCGGGAAAAAGTAATATGACAGAAGCTCTGGAATTTACTGCCGGACTTACTACGAGAATTTCCAATCCTAATGATGCAGTTAAAATAAGTAGTGACACTACTTTTACACACTGTGGAATACCAGTCTTTAAAATTTAATTTTTCTTGATATTCCAGGATATTCTGACTTTTTTTGGTGAACTTGAATCAGGTCTTGCCGCTGCAGACGGTGCTATTATCATAGTTGACGGGAACTACAGATCTTTCTGTTGGAACTGAAACTTCACTTGAACTGGCAGACAGCAGAAGTATCCCAAGATTTATATTTGTAAATAAAATAGACAGTGAAAAAGGCAGATTATGAAAAAAATTCTTTCACAGTTAAGAGAAAAATATGGTAAAAGAATAGCTCCATTCCATGTTCCATGGGGTAAAGGAGATGACTTCAAAGGACATATAAATGTTGTTGACATGTATGCAAGGGAATATGACGGAAAAGAATGCCACAACGCTTCCATACCTGAAGATATGAATGATGCAGTAAGCCCTGTCAGAGATATGCTGCTTGAAGCTGTTGCAGAAACAAAGTGAAGAATTAATGGATAAATTCTTTTAATGGAGAAGAATTTACTACTGCTGAAATTCATAGAGGTCTTAGAAAAGGTGTTCTTAACTGTGATGTAATTCCTGTTATCTGCGGATCTACATTTAAAAATATAGGTCTTCACACTACATTTGATATGGTTAGAGATTACTTTACCTGCACCAAAAGACAACAAAAAATAAATCCTGACAAGAAGGAATTTGTATGTCAGGTATTTAAAAACAGTTATAGATTCATTCCTTGGAAAAAGTTTCTTATGTAAAAAAATTCTTTCAGGTGAACTAAAAACCGGATAGTGACATATATAATATAAATAAGAGAATTAAAAGGAAGAGTTGGAAAAAATTTCAACTATGGTTATAAATAAACTGGAAGAGCTTCCTAAAAGCTGTATACGGAGATATCGTAATATTCACTAAACTTCTTCAGACTCAGACTTCGGATACATTGTCAAACAGTGAAAAAGAAGCTGCAGTACCTAATATAACTTTCCCTAAGGCACAGATGCTTGTAGCAATTGAGCCATTAAATAAAAAAATGATGATGAAAAATATCTATCAGGACTTCAAAAACTTACAGAAGAAGATCCTTCATTCACATGGCATAGGGATATGGAAACTGGGCAAACTGTATTGGGAGTACAGGGAGAACTTCATACAACTACCCTTATTGATAAACTTAAAAATAAATTTGAGTAGAAGTTAAAATAGAAGATCTTAAAGTTCCTTACAGGGAAACAATTAAAGGTACTTCTGATGTGCAGGGAAAATATAAGAAACAGTCTGGTGGACATGGACAATATGGAGATGTTAAAATTAAATTTTCTCCTTCGGAAGAACATTTTACATTTGAAGAAACAGTAGTGGGAGGAAGTGTTCCAAAATCATATATTCCAGCTGTAGAAAAAGGGCTTCGTGAATCTCTGGCACAAGGTGTTCTTGCAGGATTCCTGTAACAAATATAAAAGCTGTACTTTATGACGGATCCTATCATGATGTCGATTCTTCTGAAATGTCATTTAAAGTTGCCGCAAACCTTGCATTTAAAAAAGGAATGCTGGAAGCAAAACCTGTTCTTCTTGAACCTATTATGGAACTTACTATTATAATTCCTGAAGAATATGTTGGAGATATTATGGGAGATATTAATAAAAAACGTGGTAGAGTAATCGGAATGGAAGCCCATAAAGGTACAAAACAGAAAATAATGGCTGAAGCTCCTATGTCTGAAACATTTAAGTATGCCAATGACCTGAAAGGCAATGACACAGGGAAGAGGATACTTCATCATGGCTCTGGCAAGATATGAAGAAGTTCCTTATGAACTGGCAAATAAAAATAATCAACGAACATAAGAAAAGATTAGTAATAAAAATAATTAAATACCCATTTTAAAAAAAGAAGTTAAAAGTTAATATCAAAAACTATAGTTTATGTATTGCACCCAAAAATCTTGGACACAAGATTGGAGGTGCAGTTTTTTTATGAGTAAATTAACAAGAGAAGATAAAATTGAAATATATGAAAGAAATAAAAAATGGTGAAACTATTGCTTCGTTAGCCAAAGCTTTTTAATGTTAACAAGATTGTTCTTCATTATTTAATCAGATTGATTAGAAAAACATGGATATGATATTATAGGAAATGGTGAAAATAAACACTATTCTAAAGAATTTGGGTTACAGATAATTAATAGAATTCTAGTTAATAATGAATCCATTAATTCTGTCGCCATTGATGTCGGTTTAGCTTCTTCCGGTCTTTTACATAATTGGCTTTCAAAAATTTAAAGAAAAACGGGTATAATGTTATAGAGAAGAAAAGAGGAAGGAAACCTAAATCTATGACTAAACCCAAGAAAATGAGAAAGTATCTATCTGAAAAAGGATAAGATTAAACAATTAGAAGAAGAAAAATATGTATCTCAAAAGCTGAGAACGAATACTTAAAAAAATTGAGAGCTCTGGTTCAGGAAAGGGAGCTAAAAAGAGAAGAAAAAGTAAGAGTAATAGCCGAACTTAGAGTTAAATACCCTTTCAAAATGCTGCTAAAGATTGCCGGAATATCAAGATCAGTATATTACTACTATATCAACAAGAAAGATATTGAAGAATAAAGATGTCATTGAAAAATCAAAGAAATTTACTATGCAAATAAAGGAAGATATGGTTATCGAAGAATAACATTGGAATTAAAGAATCAAGGGAATAAATATTAATCATAAAAAAAGTACAGAGACTTATGAAGAAATTTAATCTGCAAAAGTATTATCCGTAAAAAGAGAAAAATATTCTTCATACAAAGGTCAAATAGGAAAGATAGCTGATAACCATATCAAGAGAGATTTTGAAGCAACAGCTCCAAATCAGAAATGGTTTACAGATGTGACAGAATTTAATCTAAGAGGGGAAAAAGTTATACTTATCTCCAATATTGGATGCTTATGGAAGATATATAGTTTCATATGATATTTCGAAAAAGTGCTAACTTGGATCAGATAAATCATATGTTAAATTTGGCATTTAAAGAAAATGAGAATTATGAGGATTTAATATTTCATAGTGATCAAGGCTGGCAGTATCAGCATAATTTATATCAGGAAAGGCTAAAAAGAAAAAGAAGATAACTCAAAAGTATGTCAAGAAAAGGAAACAGTTTAGATAACGGATTAATGGAATGTTTCTTTTGGTCTGTTAAAATCAGAGATGTTTTATGGACAGGAAGCAACGTACAGGACATTAGATGAATTGAAAGAAGCAATAGAAGATTACATATATTATTACAATAACAAAAGAATAAAGGAAAAATTAAAAGGATTAACTCCTGCTTCTACAGAAGTCAATCCTTATTAGCAAGTTAATTTAATTTGTCCAACTTTTTGGGGTCAGTACATTATGAGTTATTTAAAAATTTTACAATTTAAAAATAGAAATAAATTTAAAAATCAACTTTTTTTGATTTTTCTTGATAATGACTATTTTATATGAGTAGGATTTTTAGTAAATGAATAAATATAGTTTTTATATTATTGACTAATTTTTATTGAAAGGAATAAATCATGAGTATAAAGAAACTGATAGAAAATTTAGAAGATTTAAGCATTTTGGGAATTGACAGAGTAGAGCCACGTTCAACTTTTTTTGGATATGACTCAATGGAAAAAGCAGAAACTCACAATAGAGATTTTTTTCCAATGGCTTTTAAACTTCTTAATGGAAACTGGAAATGTCTGTATAATGAATACCCCCTCAACTTTCCTGAAAATTTTTTCCTACCCGAATTTGATGACAGCAACTGGGATACAATATGTCCCTTCAAACTGGCAAATGGAAGGATATGACAAACCATGGTATACAAACGTCCAGTATCCATTTCCCGTAAATCCTCCTCATGTACCAAATTTAAATCCAAGTATGGTGTATAGGAGAAAATTTTTCATATCAGAGAAAGATTTGGATAATGTCCATTATTTAAAATTTGAAGGTGTCGACAGTGCCTTTCATGTATGGATAAACGGAAATTATACAGGTTACAGTCAGGGAAGCCGTATTCCTTCAGAATTTAGAATTAATGAATTTATAACTCAGGGAGAAAAATACTCTTTGTGTACTAGTTCATAAATGGAATGTATATTCATATCTTGAGGATCAGGATATGTGGTGGTTAAATGGTATTTTTCAGGGATGTTTATATAACTTCTCAGCCTGAATGCCATATATATGATGTATTTGCAAAAACTTCCCTTGATGAAACATACGAAAATGGAATTCTAGATTTGGAAGTAGATATTACTGGAAAAAACTAAAGAAGTCTGAAAAATTCTCTCTCGCTGGAAATTATTTTGAAAAAAATACAAGCTCCAATGATTTTCTTGTTAAAGAAGAATATTCTTTAGACAGTCTTCGTAGTACTACTGAAAAATAATATTGAAAAAAATACAATTTTTCATTATGAACTGGAAAAATATTTTAAAAATGGTCTGCAGAAACTCCAAATTTATATAAACTTTATGTTGTTTTTAAAGGAAAAACGGAGAAGTATCTCAGGTTATTCCATTAAAAACAGGATTTAAAAAAATTGAAAATAAAAAGACGGCGTAATGCTCTTTAATGGAAAAATATATCATGCTGAAAGGTGTGAATCGCCACGAATCACACCCTGTCTATGGGAGAAGTGTAAGAATTGAAGATATGGTAAAAGACTTGAAATTAATGAAGGAGCATAATATTAACGCTATCCGTACTTCCCATTATCCTGATGACCCTAGATTTTACGGCTTATGCGATGAATATGGATTTTACGTAATTGATGAAGCCGACCTTGAAACTCATGGATTTGAAATTATTAATAAAAGAAATTACCTGAATAATCTTGATGAATGGAAACCTGCATTTTTAGACAGGGCTGAAAGAATGGTGGAAAGGGATAAAAATCATCCTTCTATTATTATGTGGTCTCTTGGAAATGAATCCGGTTATGGAAAAAATCATGCCGCCATGGCTGACTATATGAAAAAACGTGATGACAGCAGGCTTGTCCACTATGAAGGAGAAACAAGGGAAATTTTTGAAGCAAATGGAGGACTTCCTCAGACTGACCCTGAAAGTTCTGATGTTCACTCTACAATGTATACTTCCATTGAAACAATGGAAAAAGTTGCAAAACTTGATTTTCTTAAAAAAACCTCATGTAATGTGTGAAAATCTTCATGCCATGGGAAATGGTCCTGGAGGAATAAAGGAACTATGGGAACTGTTTTATCGTGAAAAAAGACTGCAGGGAGGATTTGTATGGGAATGGTGTGACCATGGAATTCTTCAGACAACTGAAAACGGAGAAAAATATTTTGCTTACGGAGGAGATTTTGGAGATACTCCAAATGATAGAAACTTTTGTTATAGATGGTCTTGTAAATCCTGACAGAGTTCCTTCGCCTGCACTTTTTAGAATATAGAAAGCTATTGAACCAATAAAAATGTGTGCTCTAAATGATGAGAAAAACTGAATATGAAGTTGAAAAACAGATATGATTTTATCAATCTTGATAATTTTATATGCAGTTATGAAATTAAAAAAAGGGCAGGAAAAAGCTGTTATGAGCGGTTATCTTGAAAAATATAAAAATAAATCCTTCAGAAAAAAAGGGAATAGTTAAAATAGACATGACAAAAAAATGAGTATTTTCCTGACTGCAGGCGAAAAATACAATGATGATTTGTATATTACCTTTTTCATGGAAACTGAAGAAAAATAGGACTTTTTGGAAGCAGGTACAGAACTGGCTTTTCATCAGGAAAAAACTTCTGTCACCTTCTAATAACCTTAAGGAATGTAAAAATCTTCAGAAAAATAGATAATACCTTCTTTGAAAGTACTCCTGAAAAATTTGATATGATTGAAACTGAAAACGAAGTAAAAATAAACTTTTTCAACAGACAGATAATATTTGATAAAAAAATACAGGAAAAAAATAAAAAGCTTATTATTGTGACGGAGTAAATGTATTTCAGGACAGTCCTATGTTAAATTTATGGCGTGCTCCCTATTGATAATGATATACTTGGCCTTGAAGAATTTGGTGCTAAAAAGTTCTGGAACATTGGAAGGATATTCATTTGCTTCAGCACAGTATCAGAAAGTTTTGAAATTATAGAAAAATCAGGACTATACCGTAATTAGTATTTCTTCTGAAAGTTGCCCTCCTGTGCTTGACTGGGGCTATAAAAACTGATTATATGTATACAATACACAGAAATGGTATGATTTCAGTAAAAAATTTCAGGAAAACTCTATGGAAACGCTCCTGAAACATTGCCTAGAATTGGAGTTGTAATGAACATTGATAAACGTTTTAAAAATGTTAAATGGCTCAGTTTAGGACCCTCATGAATCTTACATTGATTCATGTAGCAGTGTAAAATTTGATTTATGGGAAAAGAAAAATCGAAGATATGCATACTCTTATATTTTTCCCTCAGGAAAATGGAAACAGAACACAATGTAAAAAGTTTTTCTCTTGAAGATGAAAGAAATATCAGAATGTATTTTTGAAACACTTGATGAAAAAAATTTGACTTCAGTATCAGTGAATATACTATTGAAAAATATTGAAAATGCCGGACATACTTATGATTTGAAAAAAATCTGATTTCCTTCAGTTAAAAAAATTGACATGGAGCAGTATGGGACTGGGTAGTGCCAGCTGTGGTGAAGAAGTGCTTGAAAAAAATATAGACTCTATTGTAAGGATTTTGAATTTTCATTTAAATTTTCAGTTTTTCCAGATAGAAATATTGCTGTTGCTGTATATGATAATTGATAAAGGAAAACTGCCTTGAAGAAATATGATTGACTTGAAGGCAGTTTTTTTATTTTCTTTCCCCCATATATATTATAGAGCTATTTTTACAAAACAAACAGCCTGATAATTTTTCAGACTGTCTGCATTTGTTAAATTTAAGATATTTTATATTATTTTTAAAATAACTGTTTTCTAGCCCTTTATTAAACAGATAATAGAAATTGAAAAACTGTTTATTTCTTTATTTTCTTCTTTTATTAAATCTAAAATAATAAATATATCTTTATTTTCTTTCTTATTTTTCAATAATATATCTTCTATAAGTTTAATAAGCATTAGACTACATTCCTGATAATCTATCGCCTGAACAAAAATTGTAGGAATTAGTAAAAATTAGTACATAATCATTTTTCTTCTTCAAAAATCTAAATTTTTCATCTATTTGATTGATAAAATCTTCTGCCAATTGCACTCCTTCCATATCCATTTCAAAAATAATTTTTTTCCTTTTCTGCCTCAATTATTTTTCTTTTTCCAGCATGTCTTCTATTATTATTCTGTTTTCTAAGTTATCAACCAAGTTATCTATTACAAAAATAGACTCTTGTATCCAATGAAGTTTCCCACCATTGTAAAGAGATATTAAATATTGATATGTAAATCCTCTATCTATCTCACTACATATCTAATCTTGGATTATCGTAAACTATTATGACATCTGTTTTTAGAACCAAACATGCTAATATTTTTGATTCCATTGCAGCATCTCTAAAGGAATACCAGTCATAGCCGTATAAATTTTTATAATCATACACAATATCTATTTCATTCATAATTGCTACTGCAAAAATCATCTTCATTTTTATTTTATTTCCATCTAACTCTATCAGCCATTTCCCTTCCAGATTCTTATATAGCTTTTCTTTTTGTTTCCTACTTATTATGGTTAAACTGTTTTCCCATTATTTCCCCCTCTCTTAATCAACTATGTCCTAATAGATATATCTTTATTTTCTTTCTTATTTTTCAATAATATATCTTCTATAAGTTTAATAAGCATTAGACTACATTCCTGATAATCTATCGCCTGAACAAAATTGCAGGAATTAGTAAAAATTAGTACATAATCATTTTCTTCTTCAAAAATCTAAATTTTTCATCTATTTGATTGATAAAAATCTTCTGCCAGTTCCACTCCTTTCCATATCCATTTCAAAAATAATTTTTCCTTTTTCTGCCTCAATTATTTTTCTTTTTAATACATTTCCAAATATTATTTTTATTATCCAGACTATCAGTTAGGTCATCTATCACAAAAATAAAAGTCTTGTATCTAATGAATTTTTCCACCAATGTAAAAGAGATATTAAATGCTGGTATATAAATCCTCTGTCTATCTCATCCATATCTAATCTTGGATTATCGTAAACTATTATGACATCTGTTTTTACTTCCTTTGAATTTCTTTTCTCTTATCATTTTCAAGCTCTGTTGCGGCATCCCTAAAAGGAATACCAGTCATAACCGTATAAATTTTTATAATCATACACAATGTCTATTTCATTCATAATTGCCACTGCAAAAATCATCTATATTTTTCTATTTTATTTCCATCTAACTCTATTAACCATTTTTCCTTCCAGATTCTTATATAGCTCTTCTTTTTCTTTCCTACTTATTATAGTTAAGCTGTTTCCCATTTTATATCTCCCTTCCTAATCACTTGGAGTTATTTCTTTTGGAACTATCTCCTCCGGTTTTATCTCCTTAAACGTTCTACAGTGATCATCTGCTTTCCGTCACTTCCCCTTACAAACCTTAAACTATCCCTGTTACCTGAAGATGGTCTTGGATTGACATCATGTTCAGTATATCTTATAGGATTTCCATTAGCATCTGTTCTACAAGCAGGGTTTCATAGTATGCATCCCCTAGAAGCTTTATCCTGTTCCAGTTTTCCTTAAACCCTGCCCTGTCAAGGAAGTATTCACTTCCATAAAATCTGCTTTATACCTGTTGCTGTAGCAACTTTATTAGTATAAATTCTAAATATTTAACAAAAATTGAAATAAATATTGCATATATTATAAACTTCATATACTTTAATTGATATTTTTATTCTTTTTCTAATAAAGCTAAAAGATATACTACTATAAAAACGGTAAATTTATTAGAAAAATATTTTTCTAATAAATTTGAAAAACCATAATTTGTATAGTATTCCATATATATTACTAAAAACAGTATATCAAAATAATTCATGTGTATCTCCTTTTTATCCAACAGGTAAAAATACATTTTATAGATAAAAATAATATTTTAATACTAACTATAAAATACAAATATGTAAATATTTTTCCATTATAATTTTTATCTTTTCATTTTTATAAAAATTTCTACACATAAAAAGAAACAAGAAATAATAGATATAACAAATAAAAATTTATGACTTTAAATATTATCCATAATATTAAAACTATTCTAAAAATCGATTAATATAAGTATCAAATAAATAGTTAATAAAAATGTAATGTCCAATAATAAAAACATTTCTATATGTTTTTGTTTAAGAATTTTTCTTTATTTCCTCTTTCTTCATTTCTTCTCCAGTATATTTTTTTAATTTTTCTTTTCTATCTTTTTCCACTAAGTTTTTGTACTTTCTATTTATTTTTTTAATTTTTCCAATATAACATTGAAATAATAAATTATTAAAAATATTCAAAAATAAAAACCAATAGCCTATTAAAACTAATAATAACAAATCAAAAAAATATCATGAATCCAACTGATATACCAAATAAAAATAATTTCTGTATCATTCCTACCACAATCCTTCTAATTGATTATTACAACTGTATTTTCATTAACTTTTTCTATCTAATTGAAATTCTTTTTGTAAAAATTTCTCCCCACTTTCAAATGTTACTTTCACTTTTATAAATTTATTCCATCTTGCTTTTAAATTTTTATTTTTGAATATGAGGTCGTATTTATATTGTCCATTCTCTTTATTTGATATATTGCTTTCTAAAATATATTTTTTCAATGTTAAAATTTTTCATTAAAATCATATATCTTATTTCCTCTTTTCACCTTGTATAATAATTGATATCAGTTTTATTTTTCTCAGTTTCCCTGTCTATCAAAGTTTCTAATGTCATTGCTCTGTCTATTTCTAAATGGAATGGCAGAACGGCTGTCATTAAAGATACTCAAAAAAATATTAAGAATCTCTATGTCATAGACACTTGTATTTTCAACAGCTGTAGGGTAATAATAATACTTATAAGGTACAAATAAAACCCCGTTCATTAGAAGATATATCCATATTGAAAACAGTATGATAAGATAAATATTTATTTCATACCATTTTCTTAAATATTTTACTTGACATCATATAGCCTTTATAATTTCTAAATAATTTTTATATGTATCAGGAGTTACTTTTAGTATTTTTCATGAATTTAAATAATTTTTAAATCCTTGATCGCTAAAAAGGAACTTTAGATAGTTTTTGTGCTAGTGCATTAGCTTTTTCTTTGTACTTCTGTTGTCCAATCATCTGGATCACTTCCATATTTTTGCCATAAATTTATATCTACTGTATGATTTAATGTATCATATTCAATCCCTTTATAAGTATAATAATTAAAGGTTCCATAAACTGTAGGATTTTTAATAATAGTCGATAAATTATTTGAAAGTACTATTTCATATCCATCTTCATTTACGAATTTTTCTATTTATTTTATTAGGGTCTGTTTCAATATAAAAACTACCATCTTTGGAATAATTAACATTGTGATAAAGTGATTCTTCTTTAGATACTTCAAATAAAGTTATTATTTTACCATTTTTATTTATTTTTATATATTTTTCCTATCTTTAACTCCATCTTCTATTATCTTACCATCTTTTTAATTGATATTTAGCCTGAAAAATAATAGTAATTTATTTTATCTCTATAATCAGGATCTTTTTATATCTATCTTCATTTATTTTTACTTTTATTACTAAAAGTAGAATTAATTGTTTTTCCATATCACTAATATTATATACTTTTTAGAATTTTCAGGATCCTTTAAGCCTAAAAATATTAGCTTTATTCATTACAACTGCACCATTTGTAGCTTTATCCCCCACATTTTCCCCAAAATCAACATTGGAATAATCCTTCCCATCTGAATGAATACTGATAGCTGGATTGTCATCCTTGTATTTTTCAGAAAAGTACTCATTTGAGCCCTTTTTCATCTAATAATTGCGGAGAATTTTTAGGATCTGAAAAATATGATGTTTATGTCATATCCTAAATCTTTGTAGGCATCCTTAAAAATACCTGCTATTTCAGTATCTACTGTCTTACCTATCAGTCTTTCGCTCGTTATATTTTCAAGACTCTTATTCAGCCTTACTTCTGATAACTGCCCAAAGAAGTTTCTGTTGTCATCTCCTCTATCGTGAATTGACTCTTTTATTGCCCACTTTATGTCATTTATTTCCTCTTTGGCTTTCCAAATATCCTCTTTCAGTTTACCGGATTAGTAAGATATTCTATAACCTGTGGCTCTACATTGATATTTGTTCTGCTATGAGTGTCCTTTGTTATTTCATTTACTTTTCCTAAATCCCTGTTTATTGGACTTCCTTCAGCTTCTGCTATTTCAACATCTCCAATTACAGTGTTTCTTGTGATTCCTTGCTTGTCCCTGCTGTCCTGATTGAATCCAACATTGGTAATTTTTGGTTTTCCTCCAAGTGAAACTCCTATTGAACCTCTTGTTGTTGTCATTGTATCATAATTTTGGATATCTTTTCCAACATAAGTGTCAATCTTAAATGTAGAGTTTCCTTTTACCAGAAAAATGCATATCCTAATTCTTGAAAAACCTTCTATTCCATCACTGATTCCAAAACCTACATTTGCTGCTCCTACTGCTGCAACTCCACATCCAACACCAGCTGTTTCCGGACAGGTTGCAGCTCCACCTACTACTAGGCCTCCTCCTTTTATGACTCTGTAACCGCCTATGATTGTTTATGTAAAAAAATAAAAACAAAAATATATTTTCGTCTAAAAATTTTTCTTTAAAGTCTTCAAACATTTTTGAACTTCATTATCATTATAAATATCTTCATAAGCATTAACAATAATTTCAAGTTCTTTTTAAAAAATCTTTTTAGAAATTATTTCTATATTTTTCTTTTTCTCTTTCATTTTTATATTTTTTTCTGGTATGAGTACTTTTGCCTCTTTTTCTTTCATATATAAGATTACTAAATTTACCATAACTATTTCCATATAAAAGATTCATTCCACTATTATGGCTCATCAAAAAAATAGTTATTATATTCTATTATAAAACCCTCATCTTTTTCGGAAACAACAAATTTTTATATCATAACCATCATACATTCCATCTTTTTCTTTTTCTATAAATTTTTCTTATTTTCATTCAGAAATTCTTTTTAAATTATTTGAACCTAATAAATATGAAAAATTTCTTTTTATATTGATATCCCAATAATTTATTTCTTTTAATTGATAATTTATAAGACCTAAGATATATTTATTTTTCATCTAAATTATAATTATAAAAGAAAAATTTCTAAGATTATCTCTTATAAAAATATTTTTAACATTTAAATTCACTTTATAATTTCTAAATTCATTTTTATATATGGAATATTTTATTAATTCTTGCTCTATAAATCCTATCATATCTCCATAACAATGGATATTTTTAAATAATAAGTAACAAAAATAAAAGCAAAAGTTCTTCATATTCATAATAAACTTCAATTTCATCTTCTTCAGAATAAAAAACATATACATCCAGAGTTTTCTTTTTACTTCTTTTGATACAATATCAATTTCGTAACTAACATTATTTATAGAGGTGTACAAATATTCTCCATCTCCAACACTTGTATTATCAAAAATAAAAGCCATCTATAATTATTGGGAAGTTTCCTATATAATCAGCTACTTTTTCAAAAAATCATACTTATTCATTCCTAACTCTTCATAAAAATTTTCTTTTATTTTTTAAGCTCACTTTATTCTCCTTCCTTTCACCTAGTTGTATCAAGATGATAATTTCTACATTTATTTCTCCTGTTTTAGGATTCGCTCGAATATATGTCCTAATTTTCATTCCGTCAATACTTATATCCAAAAGGAACTGCATTCCGACTTGTAAGTGCTCTATCAGCATCATCCTGTGTTATAACATCTTGCACTTTATTAAGAACTTTTTGTTAAACTTTCAATATTATGTATTTCAGGATCAAGTACTGTCTTAGAACGTAAATTTTATCTATACCGTATTTCTGTACTTGCTCTGTCTTCTGCCAATTTTAAATAATTCACTTCATAAATTCCATTTCCTAAATCTTTAACATTTTTTTATTTTAAATTTAGGTATATTTACAACTTTCTCATTTTGAATATCTAGTTCACTCATAAAATCATCTAATGCTTTTTAAATCATGTCCTCCTGGAAAATAGGCGATTTTTTTATTGGACCCTAGAGTTACTGTTTTTGATGGCTATTTATTTTATTTTCATCAGCAGTAACTTTAATGTTACTGTTTTCTAGTTAAAAGTATAACCTGGTGTCATTCCATTATTCAGTTCAATATTATAAATATTATTTTGATTTTCAGATATTCGTTTCACATTGGTTTTAACTGATTTTTCTGAAGGTTGGATTATTTTTCAATATGAGGAAAAAATAATCGCTGTCTTTTACAACAACGATTATTTGAAAATATATAACTAAATAATATATCTTCAGGAAGCATAACTTCTGAAGAAGTTCCATTTTGAATGCTGTTTCTCATCTCAATAACTTTATCAGTTATATCCGTTATATTTACAATCCAGTCATTTATATATTTTTTTACCGTTTCTCCCTTTATGCCTAACTGTATCGCTCTTCTTCCTATTGGATTGCCGTAAATATCCCTGTCTGGATCCCACTGACATCTTACTTCTGAATTTTCCAGTTTTTCTTTCCATTCTTCCTTAGATAAATCAGAAACTTCTCTAAAAGATGAAAGTACAGAATTTTTCACTATTTCATCAAATCCTTCCCTTTTCAAGTCTATTGCCAGTATTCTTTCCTGTCCTTGCTTGCTAGCCCAACTACTTCTGTACATCATCCAAAGAAATGATGGCTTTATCCAAGTCATTCTGTTTAAACTGAACTTACTTCCAAACCTTCCTAATTTTAAAGCCTCGTCTGCTATTTCATTGTTATATGCCTGATAAACTCTTATTGTTTTATCATCAAATACAGCATAAATATTTCTTTCCTCTTCTTTTCTCATAACTAATCCTTTCATTCAATATCCTTATTTGTAAAATCACATCTCTTCAACTGCTCCATTGCATGTTCTCTTATAGTCTCTTCTTCACTTTGTAATAATAATTCCAATTTTTCTTTCGCCTTAGGAGTATTAATATCCCCAAAAGCAAAACAGCATTTTCTCACTAATGCAAAATTATCATCCCAACGGTATTTTTTTCAAAATTTCGAAGTTGCTAATTCATAAATGCAATCTATCGTAGAAGGTAATTCTAGTTGCTGGAGATAAAACACTATATCTTCGTGTTTTTCCATGCCATTCTTCTTTTGTTAATTTGCATAAAATATCAACAAATTTTTCACTGTATAATTTGAACATGTAAATTGCTGAAATTAAAAATATATACGCTGTCTCCATTTTTTTCATTATATGCTTTTTCCAACTCTGTTTTTTTATATACTCTATTCTTTCATCATCATTTTTAAAAATTCCTTTTGTAATTGTTGAAAACTTATTTGTTTTTATATTCTTTCCACATCAAATTTTTCCAATTTTTCAAGATTATTTTTCCATTTTTATTATTTCCTTTCTAAAATTGATCTCTTTTTATATTTTTATTAAATATTTCCAGTCCTTTTCCATCACCTAATGTTCTAGTTATTTGTTTTCCTTCTTCTTTAAAAAGTACTTTTTATACAGTTCATTGTATTCTTTTTGTTGATAATTTTTCCGTTTTTCTCCTTTTTCATTACATATTTTTAATTTATTTCAATAAATTTGTCTAACATCTTATCTATTTGCTCTACGTTTTGCTGCAAAGTGGTATTTTCATTATCATAATAAAAATAGAATTATTTTTCATCACTCACTCTATAAACTTCAAAAGCAAATATTTTTTTATAAGGTGCAAAAATAGGTTCTGCAATTATTAGTGAGCTAAATATTTTTTTCTTTTTCTAAAAATTAAATAATATTCATTTTATTATTTTTTTAACGATATCTATTGCTATATTTTTAATTGAAATTCTTTTTATTTTCTTTTTCAATATATCGTCAATTTTATTTTTAAATTTATAATTTCTGACATTTTATTTTTCTCCCTTTATTTCAATATTATAAACTTTTGGCATCTCTTTAATTCTCTCTAATCCTTTTTTTATGTTAAAGCCTATCAACTGAGAACCTGGTCCATGAATTATCCCCAATTCTCCTTTCCTCCTGGTTTAATAATATTTTTATCTATATCAAATTCAACAAAAGACTGAACCTTTTTGCTGCCTTAAAAAGCTTTCCAGGATTGGATGGATTAATTACATATGTTATCCCTCCTTCTGAACTCTGAATCCTTCCTGTTTTTAACATTTTTCCCCTTTATTCCTAAAAGTAGAATTTGCAGTTACTTCTCCACCTAAATGCTCTGTTGCACCATATTTTTGTGTAATTATTGCTACCCTTACCGAAATTTATCTTCGTCACTCAATGACAATGCTGATACATTGAATTTATTTACATCATCAGCTACATTATCCATCATTGACTGAATCAATTCCTCATTAGATTTTCCATTTATGAAGGCTGTACTGTGATATATCTTGTTAGAAACTTTCTTGTGTTAAGCTACCTGTCGTAAAAATATATTTTCGTCTAAAAATTTTCTTTAAAGTTTTCAAACATTTTTGAACTTCATTATCATTATAAATATCTTCATAAGCATTAACAATAATTTCAAGTTCTTTTAAAAAATCTTCTTTTGAAATTCTTTCTACATTCATTTCATCCCTATTATCTCTATATCGTTCAAAATTTAATTCCTTCCCTTTTTAAACTTTTATTTTTCAATATCAAAAATTTTTTTCTCTTTGTATAAAAAACCAACATTTCCAAAACTTTCATATTCTAAATCTTTTTGAATAATATTCTATTTTAATATCATTTTTCTATTTCTATTCTATATATTTCAGAATATTTTTCTTTTTCTTCAATTTGAAAAATAATCAACTCCATTTATTCTAAAAAAATTCTCTTTTTGTTAAGCATAAATTCTTTTTAATCTATCTTTTTCCAAGAAGACAAGAAAAATTTCTTTTTTTATATTAATATCCCAATAATTTATATATTTTGTAAAACAATTAATAAACTCCAAATTATATTTATTTTCTTTCTCGTTATATTTTAATAAGAAATTTCTTAATTTATCTCTTTTTAAATAAATTTTCTAAATCAACATTTTATTTCTAAAAATTTTTAAATTTTTCCATATATTCTATATAATTATGCAATTCTTGTTCAACAAAACTTATTAAGTTAGCATAATCAGCGATATTTTCAAAAATAGTAAAATTAAAAAAATAAGAAAAAAAGTTCTTCATAACCATAATAAACTCTAATTTCACTATCAGAATTACACTCAGAAATATATAATGCTGTTTCATCGGTTTCATTCCAGCCATTATTAATATACATACCCTGATCTTCAACTATTGTAGTTTTTGTTGAATTATCTTCGTATATATTTGAAACTACATATGGAAAATTTTCCTATTTCACTTAATCAATTTTACTAAAAAATCATATTTACTTATTTTTAATATTGAATAACTATCAGTTCTTATTTTTCGATTTTCATGACTTTTTCCCTTTCTTTTTCCTATTTAATTTCCATTCTTAATTCCCAAGTTTCGTTATGATTATTTATTTTATTTTCATCAGCAGTAATTTTAATTTTACTCTTTTCTAATCAAAGTATAACCTGATATCGTTCCACTATTCAGTTCAATATTATAAATATTATTTTGATTTTCAGATATTCGTTTCACATTGGTTTAACTGATTTTTCTGAAGGTTGGATTATTTTTCAATATGAGGAAAAATAATCGCTGTCTCTTTACAACAACGATTATTTAAAAGTATTACATTAGGATTTTTGTATAAAGAAAACTTATTTTCTATTTAATAGTCAAAGATATTGTATACACACTAATAAATTTATTTTGTACATTAAACTGTTATTTTTATTGGTTCTCCTTTTTATTGATTTATTTTCCAATGGTTTTCAATTCTGAATTATAATTTTTATTAAATTTAATATATATTCATTAAAATTGAGTCCTGTTTCCTTTTTGTGTTATATTATAACAATATACTTTTTAAATCTCTCTTCTTTTGTTTTTATAAAATAATATTCATTGTCATTTTCTATTGATAATAAAAACACATCCCTAAAAATTCTCGAGGTTCAAATAATACTCACTAAAAACTTTGAAATAATAAATTTTCTCTGACAGTCAAATTTTTATATATAAGTAACTGATTTTCTCCCAGTAAACCACCGGAACTTCTTCCTGCAAATTTCAAAAATCTTTAAAGTCTTTTTATATTCAAATAATAATAATTTTCAATTGCCTCTATTTCTTTTTCACTATATCCAATAGATTTTTATTATTCAATCTTAAATACTTTTCTAATATATAAATAAAAGTCTTTCTCTGTTTTCTTTTTATTTTTACATATTCAGATATTTCTTTTTATTTCAATCTCTTTTTCAGATTCTAAATCTTCTTCTGGTAAAGGTTACCCAACTAATAGTTTGACAAAGGTTCCAATTTAGGATTATAATCTTGAACTAATTTTAACATAAATTGATTAAAATTCATATTTGTACATTCAATTTACTTATTTCATCATCATAATGATAAACCATTAAATCTTCATCTATTGTTCTCATAAAATAATTATGTCTTTCATTTATATATGCAAAAACTAAATGGCTTATTGTACCTTTCATTGTATAATTCAATTTCATCTTCATCATGAAAAGTAAAATATTCTCCTACTACATAACATGTCCCTAATCTTGGCGCTGTATAAATACTTATTATATTATCTTCTAATAAACCACCGGAACTTCTTCCAGCTACTTTTAAAAACTCTCTAAAATCACTTTTTAATCTCTATATTATATAGTTTTTCAATTTTTAGTTATTTCTTCTTCACTGTATCCTATTGCCTTTCTTTCATTTTTCAGATATTCTTTTTAGTATATCCATATATCTTTTATTCATCTTGTCTTCCTTTCTCTTACGGATTTATTCCTGTTGTTCCTTCATAAATGGTTATTCTCATATCAGGATTATCTTTTGCAAAATCAAACATTGAAGAATTACAGTTTGAACACATACCTGAATTTTTTTATAGATGTGTTCTATACTCCAATATCTACTTTTACTTCTTTACCTGAATAATTATCCTGAATATAACTTGCCAGTTTCTTCTCTGCATGGTTCATATTCCATACTTTATTCCATTTTTAGAAATACCTGTATATGTCTTTACTGATTCACTGTCCTAATAATAACCTTGTACTTTCAATATTTTTGTTGTAACTTGTAATAATGTCCTTCTTCTCAATTGTTAATTTTTCTGATAATGACTGATTTAAAGGATAACTTGGATTCTGCTTATTCCAATCTCTAATCTTCGTTCCAAGATTTTCGGATATATTTTAAATTTAATTAAAATTAAAAATAATAGGAGTAAAAAGCAAACGTTTTTTTATAAATTTAGCAGCTAACATTTCTTCAAAGATATTAAATTCATCTTTACCATATTTATTTATATATTTTTAGCTTTTTCCAATTTAATTTTTGAGAAAAAAATTTTTCTATCTCTTCTTTTGTTAAATTAAATTTCTTTTTATTATTATCTGAATAATTAATATAAAAATATTGATTATTTTCCATTTTCCTATTAAATAATTTTTATCCTGATTTGAAATTTCTTCTACAACAAAACAATCTAAAATTACCTTTTGACTCACATATAAATACTGAATAAAAAGGATTGGGTCCACTTTCAAGATGATAATATTCACTTATTTTCATAAAAGTTTTTTGTATAATTTCTCCTTTAAAATAACTTTCAAAACAAAAAAATAACTAGCAGTACTACAAATAGTTTAACAAAAATCTCAAATTTTTCATTTTAATCTCCCTAACTGTCACAGTTTACTTTTTAATCTTCTACTATAATTCCACCAAACCGAACCATATAAAAATCTTGGATCATGAAAATTAATTTTTTTCTTAATCTTTTCTATTCAATTCTTCTTTTTGTTGTTCCTAAAACTTCTATTTCATTTTTGATTTATAATAAAATAAATTTTATCATTATTACCAATTTTTCCGTAACAAACCCAATAATTTCTTATTTTTTAATTCTGAAATTTCGCTATAGTAAAGTTAATTTTTCTATTTTTTTCTTTTTATATATAATTTATTATGATTTTCATTCAATATGTAATCTGAAGTAACTATTGTCTCCAAAGAATTGATTAACTTATATTTCGAAGTTAAATCTAAATAAAAATTTGGGGAAGGATTATCATAAGTTATAATTGAAAAACAGGTTTTAACTATATGATAATATGTATTTCTTACTATAAAAACTCCTAAAAAAATGTCAAAAACAAAATAATATTTTTATTCATAACATTACCTCTTTTAGAATTTTCTTCTATATTATAATCTTTCAAAAATTTTAAGTATTCATCATTTGAATTAAAAGTTTTTCTTAACACCGTATCTGTTTTTGAAGATTCCATTAAATTATAAGGCTTTCCGTATTCAAATCCCCATCCAGTAGGGATTTTTAAATTCATCTGATAACTAATATCTGACAGATATATTTAAATAATGAACTTTGTACTGTCCCTACAATCTTGTGTCAAAATTTTGGGTGCAGTACACCCTAAATTCAGAATATCCTGCTCCCTCTTTTATTCTCCTATAAATAATTTCAATATACTGTAATTATACCATAATCTGAGATTTAAAATAAAAGCCTTTTAAATGCTCTATTATACTTTCTTTCAGTCTTAATTACATTTGATTCTGAAAAATTATTATATATTATTTTAAATTGTTACAATTTATAACATAAAAAGACCATCCCAAAAAAGAAAAAGTCGAAAAAGTATAAAAACTTATATTTCTATTTTTCTATTTGGGAACAGTCTCAAATTTTTACCATATTTTTATTCTATCTTTTGGTTCTTTATAAAAGCTTATCACCTTTTTAGTCTTAAACAGTTCATGGAAAGTATCCATATTTTCCAGTACACCATTTACACGGTAATAAGGTGGAGAATGTGGATCTGATTTTACTAAGTTCTTAAGGCTTTCATCTGTTATCTTTTCACGCCACGATCTTGCATAGCTCATAAAGAACAGTTCTTCCTGTGTATACCCTTCAAATTTTACATTTTTTTCAGGATGATCCTTCAAATAAAGCTGCAGTGCATCATAAGCTATATTTGTTCCACCTAAATCAGCTATATTTTCAGTCAATGTAAGTACACCGTTCAAATGAACACCATTTGCAACAGTATATTTTGAAAACTGATCAGCAAGCTTTTTCGTTGCAGCATCAAATTTATCCCTATCTTCCTTTTGCCACCATTCTTTTGCATTTCCATCTCCGTCATATGAAGCTCCGCTTACATCAAATCCATGTGTTGCTTCATGCCCTATTACAGCCCCTATTCCTCCAAAATTAACTCCAGGCTGGGATTCAAAAGAGTAAAATGGTCTCTGTAATATTCCGGCAGGAAATACTATTTCATTTTCAGTAGGAGAATAATATGCATTTACTTCATGTGCATCCATACCCCATTCATTTTTGTCAACAGGCTTTCCAACTTTTTTCAGGTCATAGCTGTAATACCATTTCTTTATAGTTGAAATTTGTCCATATAGTGTATCTTCTGGATTAAGTTTTAAACTTGCAAAATCACGCCATACATTTGGATAACCTATTTTTGAGTTAATTTTACTCAATTTTTCAAGTGCAGCCTTTTTAGTCTCTTCACTCATCCAAGTAAGATTCTTAATTCTGTTCTGGAAAGCTATTTTTATGTATTTTATCATTTCTTCAGTATAGCTTCTGCTGAGAAATTCTTCTCTACATAAACTTTTCCAACTATTTCTCAAGTTCTTCACTTACAAAGTCCAATGCCCTTTTTCAATGGCATCTCTTTCTTTTCTTCCACTTAAAAACTTTTTCCATAAAATTCAAAACTTCTGTTGGAAGTTTTTTTCGTCGAAATTCCCGCAGAACCTGATATTAACTGGAATTTCCTATAATCCTTGATAACTTCTATATTTGACATATTTATAATTTTATCAAGATTTTTCGTAGTATTTTAGTTCTTCAACATTTACATTGTCTGTATTAACTCCCGCATCTTTTTAAAAATTTCTGAATATCAATATTTTTATTTTTAGCTATTTCACTTATTTTCATAGGGATTATTGTATTTAGTTATATCATCCTGTTCTTCATCTGTAAGACGCAGTTTTGCAATTTCCTTTTCAAATGCAACTATTTTCTTTGCTTTTTCTTCTGTATTTTTCACCAAGATAACCAAGCATATCATTTACATATTTTTGTGTATTCATCTAAAAATTTCCTTATCTTCCTCTTCATCATTCTGATAATATGATCTTGATAAACCTAATTTTGGATTAACTAAGAATATCCCATAATTTCTCGCATCATTTAAATCAGTAGCCACTGACCAGTCATAAAAGCAGTTTAGAGCCATCCTTTTGTCTTTTTCACAGTATACTTCTGGATGTCATCAAGGTTCTTTATGGCATTAATTGCAGCCAGATCCTCTTTTATCGGATTAATACCTTCCTTATCCCTTCTGGCAGTATTCAAATATGAATTATATAAGTAATAAGCTTATATTCCTCTGAATTTTCAGGCAATTTCTTATTTTTATTTCTCCTATAAGTTCTTTCAGAAAATTCTGATTTTTCAATCAATTCATCAGTTACTCCCCATCCTCCTTTTTGTCGATGGTATTTTTTTGTTGTTTTATCCCAGTTTCCGTTTACATATTTGAAAAAAATCATCTTGAGGTCTGTCAGTTTTACTCAAATCCTGAATAAGTGACTTGTCATCATATTTTTTCTGACTGGAATTTGTTTTTTTGCAGTTTCTTTTCCATACAGCATCATTCCTGCAGTAAGTACTAAAAATATCAGTTTCTTCATATTTTCACTGTCCTTTCTTTTTAATCTATATATATAATATTAACCTTTTTGTCTATAAAGAATATTTTTAAAAATATTACCAGATTCTTATTCTATCTTTTGAATCCTTGTAAAGTTTATCTCCCTTTTTAGTATTAAATGTATTATGGAAACCGTCTACATTTATCAGTGTTCCATTTACCCTGAAATAACTTGGCGAGTGTGAGATCTGTCTTAACAAGATTTTTCAAATATTCCTCCGTTGTCTTCTGATGCCATATTCTTGCAAAACTCAGGAAGAACAACTGATTCTGTTTATATCCATCTATTATTACATTTCTTTCCGGATGATCATTCAGATACATTTCTCAATGCATCAAAAGCTATATTTACACCACCAAGGTCAGCTATATTTTCAGTTAACGTAAATTCTCCATTTACAAATATGTTAGGTGCAACAGAATATTTTGAAAATTCCTGTGAAAGTTTTTTCGTAACTTCGTCAAATTTCATTTTATCATTCTTACTCCACCAGTCTTTTACATTTCCATCTCCGTCAAAACTTGCTCCTGATACATCAAATCCATGTGTAAGTTCATGGCCGATAACAACACCAATTCCTCCAAAATTCACTCCAGGTCCTGAATTTTTCAAGTCAAAGAAAGGAAACTGCAATATTCCTGCCGGGAATACTATTTCGTTTTCCGTAGGGGAATAATAGGCATTTATTTCATGCGCATTCATAAACCATTCTGTCTTATCCACCGGTTTTCCAACCTTTTTCAGATCCCTCTGATATACCCATTTTCCAATATTTTCCATTTGTGCATACAGGGAATCATTTTTCATTTATAACAAGTGTACTGTAATCTTCCCATTTATCCGGATAACCTATTTTCACTGACATTTTACTCAGTTTTTTTCAAGTGCCTTCACTTTAGTTTCTTCACTCATCCACGATAATCTCTGTACTCTGCTACGGAAAGCCTTTCATTATATAGTCAACCATTTCTTTTGCTTCTTTTTGACTCTTCAGAAAAATGTTTTTACATATTCCTTTCCGATTAATTCTCCAAGATTTCCGTCAACAAAATATAATGCTCTTTTTTTCCAGAACTTCTCTTTCCTTTCTGACCATTTAAGTATTTTCCATAAAAATTCAAAATGATCTTTGACCTAACTGATTGGTCAGCAATGCTGTTCAGAATTTACAACATGAAATTTCATATAGTCCTTTATTGTTTCAATATTGGCATCTGTTATAAGTTTATCCATATTTTCGTAGTATTTCAATTCAGTGATTATAACACTTTTCTGTGTTTTACTCCTACTTCTTTCAGATATCCTGCCAAATCGATAGTTTTTACAATTTTTAGATAAATCTGATACTTTTCTGGGATTATTGTAGTTTTTACATCATTTCTTTCTTCATTTTTAAGCAGCGTTTTTAGCTATACTTTTTCAAATTCTACTATTTTTTTCTGCTTTTTTTCCTGTGTATTACTTTCTCCAATATATCCTAAAAGGTCTGAAATATACTTTGTATATTCTTCCAGAATTTCTTTATTTTCTTCTGTTTCCTTCTGATAATATTCCTGGAAAGTCCCAGTCCTGCATTAGATAAATACACTGCATTCTGCTTGGATGAGTTCAAATCTGTTCCTACACCCCATCCATATAGCTGCATTTTTCCCATCCTTTTGTTAATTCAATATTATAGTTCTGGAAATCCTTTACATTTTTATTTCATTTATTCTATCCAGTTCCTTTTTCAATGGAGCATATCCAGTTTTATCCCTTTTCTTAATATCATAATAGGAATTATAAAGTGTAAGTATTTTTCTTCTCATCTGAATTTAGCTGTGAGTATTTTTCTTTTTCAGATCCTTAATCAGATTTCTAGTAAAATCCTGATTTTTCCATAAGTTCTGAAAAAGCTCCCCATGAAGGTTTTTGTTGCAGGAAGTTCAGTTCTTTTTTTCCCAGTTTTCATTCACAAATTTATAAAAATCATCCTGAGGTTTTACATTTTTGCTTAAATCGGCTACAAGTTCCTTATCTCCTTTAACCTTTACTCTTTCCATATAGTCCAGAAAAATTTATTCTTTTGTACTTTAGGCTCTTCTTTCTTTGTTTCTTTCTGCTGAGCAGGTATTTCTCCTGTCTTTTTAGTATTTACTGTTTCTTCGGCAAAACTTAAGCTGGCTAATAACAGCGAAACTAATAATAACTTTTTCATTATTTCAAATTTATCCTTTCAAGTTTTTTATTTTATATTATATCATAAATTTTTCAATTTTTCTTATAATTTTTAAAAATACGCCTATAATCTATTTATTTTAATTGATATTTTCCTTCTTTTGTAGTAAAAATGAAGTAAAATAAATCACTTATCTATAATTATAAACAGTGTACAATTTTAGTATACGTTTTTAATTAAGGAAGGCGGAAAATATAGATGAACATAGGTATAGATAAATTTGGACTGGCAATTCCAGAATTTTTTTCTGGATATTAGGGATTTAGCTGTTGCCAGAAACGAAAAATGCAAATAAATTTTTAAAAGGTCTTCTACAGCTTGAAATGAGCGTTTCTCCTGTTACTCAGGATATTGTAACTTTGGGGACCGCTGCCGCTCACGAATTTTTAACTGAAGAAGATAAAAAGAAAATAGATATGGTTATTATTGGAACTGAAACAGGTGTTGACCAGAGTAAATCTGCCTCTGTCTTTATCCATAATCTTCTTGGAATACAGCCTTTTTGCTAGATGTATTGAAATTAAAGAAGCCTGTTACAGAGCTACTGCCGGACTTGATTTTTGCCAAAAAACATATTGAAAAACAATCCTGATTCATATGTTCTTCTGATTGCTTCAGATATTGCAAAAATATGGAATTGGAACTTCAGGGGAATCTACTCAGGGTTCCGGAAGCTGTGCAATGCTTATAAAAAAGGATCCTAATATTTTAATTCTAAATAATGATAACGTATGTCAGACACGTGATATTATGGATTTCTGGCGTCCTAATTATTCTGCCTTCCCTTATGTTGATGGACATTTTTCCACAAAACAGTATCTTGAATGTCTTGAAACAACATGGGCTGAATATTGTAGAAGAACCAGCAAAAAACTTGAAGATTTTACTGCCTTCTGTTTTCACCTTCCATTTCCTAAATTAGGATTGAAGGGATTAAACAGTCTTTTTGATAAAAACCTCGACAAGGAAGTTAAGGACTCTCTTCTTGAGAACTTCCATACTTCCATTACATATAGCCGTAGAATTGGAAATATTTATACAGGGTCTCTTTATCTTGGCCTGCTTTCACTTCTTGAAAACAGTAACACTTTAAAGCCTGATGACAATATTGCCTTCTTTAGCTACTGGAAGCGGAGCTGTCTGTGAAATATTTACAGGTACTCTAGCTAAAAAAACTTTAAGGAAAAATGTTAACAGTCAACGTCTGAAATCTTTCCAAAAATAGAAAAACTGTCTATTTCTGAATATGAAAAATGTTCTTTGAAGAAATTATAGTTGATGAAGAAGGAAATTGCAGTTTTGAACCTGATGAAAGCCTATTTTCACTGAAAAAATAGAAAACCACAAAAAGAATATATAAGAAAAAAACTGTGAAATAACAGATTCCCTGAAAGGACTTACAATGAAAAATCCTAAAACTGGAAAAACCAAAAATATCTGGCTTGGATTTCATAAAAAAGACAGGCTGGAACGTATTGCCATTTTAAAGGAAAAATAATATAATAAATCCCTGAATTTTCTGATATTTTAGAAAAATAATGTAAATTTATCCCTGCGATACTGCCGGTCAAATGACAGAAAAATAATATTGGAACCTTTGCTCTTCCTCTTGGAATTGCTCCATACTTTTATAGTTAATGATATTGAATACAGTGTTCCAATGGTTACTGAAGAGCCTTCCGTTATTGCAGCCTGCAGTTATGCAGCAAAACTTATTTCAAAATCAGGGGGCTTTACTGTAAATATAGAAAGCAGAAAAATGATTGGCGAAGTAGCTCTTTACGATATTCCTGATTTTGATAAGGCAATGGAAGATATACTGAAAAAACAAAAATGAAATTTTAAGATTGCAAATGAATCTTATCCTTCAATTGTTGCCAGAGGTGGTGGTGCCGAAAATATTGAAGTAAAAATATTGAAGGAAGGAGACACTTCCTTTCTTGTAGTATATCTTACAGCAGATGTAAAGGAAGCAATGGGAGCAAATATTCTAAATACAATGCTGGAAGGAATAAAGCCTCTTCTTGAAGATATTACAGGTGGAAAATCTCTTATGGCTATATTGTCTAATTATGCTGTAAAATCACTTGTAACTTCCACATGCGAAATTGACCCCAGCCTTTTTAACAATGATAAAGCTCAGGCTTTTAACATAGCAAAAAAAATAGAAATGGCATCGAAATTTTCAAAAATGGATATTTTTAGGGCAACTACCCATAATAAAGGAATATTTAATGGTATTGATGCTGTTGTAATCGCCACTGGAAACGACTGGCGGGCAATAGAGCCGGTGGCCATGCCTATGCCACAAAAGATGGAAAATACAGTGGTCTTACAGAATGGACTTTTGATGAAGAAAAATACATACTGAAAGGAAAACTTACATTACCAATGCCTGTTGCCAGTGTTGGAGGTTCTATCGGATTAAATCCCTACTGTAAAAGCTTCTTTTAACATTTTAAAAAATCCTGATGCAAAAACTCTTGCAGGAATTATTGTTTCTGTTGGTCTTGCTCAAAATTTTGCTGCCTTGAAGGCACTGGTTTCTACGGTATTCAAAAAGGACATATGAAATTACAGGCTAGATCTCTTGCCCTTTTGCAGGAGCAGAAAATGAAGAAGTGGACATTGTTGTTGAAAAACTTCGGAAACAAACCACATAAATTCCGAAAATGCAAAAAAATATTTTTAAAAGAAATAAGAAATAAATAGATAGAATATTCAAAAAATTATATTTATTTATTTACTAAAATTTCACTTATATAAAAATAGTCATTCATAAGAAAAAAAGTCAAAATTCACCTGAAAAATCAGGTTGTTGACTTTTTCTAAATTCATTTTCTATTTTGCATTGTGAAAATTCTAAATAATTCATAAATATAATTTTTATATATTCTATTATTTTTTTCTTGACAATATTACTAATTAGTGATATTATGATTTTATCACTAGTTAGTGATTTATTAGGAGGGAATTTTTTTATGAATACAAATTGGGAAAGAAATTCATCTGTTCATCTGCAGATAGTGTTACAAAGAGCTGTCAAAATTATAAACAGTAAAATCGGAAAAGACTTTTAAGGAAAAAGGGATAACCTCTTCTCAGTTCAGTGTACTCGATGTTCTCTATACTAAAGGAGAGATGCGAATATGCGAGCTGATTGAAAAAGTTCTTTCTACTTCAGGAAATATTACTGTAGTTATTAAAAATATGGAAAATAAAGGTTGGCTATATAAAACAGTATCTCCAGAAGATAAGCGTGCATTTCTGGTTGGCCTGACTGAAGAAGGAAAAATTGTTTGAAAGATTTACTGCCACAGCATAGAGCTGAGATAGAAAATGTATACAGTATCTTGACTTCGGAGGAAAAAGGAAAAAACTGATTGAAATTCTTAAGAAAATTTAAAAATCTGGAATAAAATGGAGGAAATAGAAATGGATAAAAATATATATTAATGGTTGTAGGTTCATTCAGAAAAGAAATTCCTTTAACCAGACTCTTGCAAATTATATTGCAGAAACATTAAAAGATGAAGGCAAATGTAGAATTTCTAGATTACAAAAATTTTACCAATATTGGAACAGGATACTGAATATCCTACTCCGGAACAAGTGATTGATATACGTAATCAAGTAAGAAAAGCTGACGCATTGTGGGTAGTTTCACCTGAGTACAACGGTTCATACCCTGCTTTATTGAAAAAAATCTTCTTGACTGGCTTTCACGTCCTGAAAAGCCTTTTTGATAAGGAAACTCCTACAGTTATTGCAGGAAAAACCTGTTACAGTGAGTGCAGCTGCAGGATCTACTGAAGGAAAAATTTGTCAGGGAAAACTTATCAACACTGTTTAGTTATATACGTATGAATCCTATGCCAGGAAATGGAGCAGGTATAATATTACCTATGGAAGCTTGGCAGACAGGGGTACTGACTCTAACTGATGAACATAAGGAAATAATAAACAGACAAGTTAAAGATTTTCTTGAATTTATTAGTAAATAATTTTTATATAGCAAAATAGACTGTTTTAAAAACAGTCTATTTTTGATACATATAAAAAATCAGCCTCAAAATCCTATACTTGAAAAATCTTTTAATGGTTGTTAGATTTAAAGATAGATTTTTCAAGTTTATAAAATAAAAGGCTGATTTTAAAGAGATTGATAAATCATGGAAAAAAATTACTTTTTCTTAGTTTTTATTTCCATCAATTATATTTTAGCAATTATTTATAACTTATAATTACTTAATTACATCATTCCCGGCATTCCCATTCCACCAGGCATTCCTCCCATTGGAGATTCTTCCTTTTCATTTGCAACTGCCACTTCTGTAGTAAGCAGTACAGATGATACTGATATTGCATTTTGAATAGCTGATCTTGTTACTTTTGTAGGGTCTATTATTCCTGTTTTTACCATGTCAACATATTCTTCCTTGGCAGCATCAAATCCAATTCCTTCTTCAGAGCTTTTAACTTTTTCAATTACAACTCCCGCATCCAGTCCTGCATTTAATGCTATCTGTCTCATTGGAGCGTAAAGTGCCTTCTTAACAATATCCACACCAAGACCTTCTTCACCTTCCAGTTTGAGATCTTCTATTGCTTTAGCTATTTGAACAAGTATTGTTCCTCCACCAGGAACTATTCCTTCTTCAACTGCGGCCTTAGTCGCATTTAAAGCATCTTCTATTCTTAATTTCTTTTCTTTCATTTCAGTTTCTGTAGCTGCACCAACTTTTTATAACTGCAACTCCTCCTGAAAGTTTAGCCAATCTTTCCTGTAATTTTTCCCTGTCATAGTCAGATGTTGTTTCTTCAATTGCATTTTTAATCTGGCCTACTCTTGCGCTATATCTTTCCTTAGCTCCCAGTCCATCTACAATTACTGTATTATCCTTTGTAATTCTTACTTTTTTAGCTTGACCAAGGAAGTTAATATCTGCTGTTTCCAGCTTAATTCCTTTTTCTTCTGAAATTACTTCTCCACCTGTAAGTATTGCTATATCCTGCAAGCATAGCCTTTCTTCTGTCTCCAAATGCAGGTGCTTTAACTGCAGCTATATTCAATGTTCCTCTTAATTTATTTACTACCAATGTTGCAAGTGCTTCCCCTTCAACATCTTCAGCAATTATAAGCATAGGTCTTCCCATTTCAACTGTTTTTTCAAGTATAGGTACAATTCCTTCATGCTTGATATTTTCTTATCTGTAATAAGAACAAATGGATTGTCAAGTTCTACAACCATTCTTTCTGAATCTGAAACCATGTAAGGTGACAAATATCCATTGTCAAACTGCATTCCTTCCACAACTTCCAATGTTGTATCAAGTGATTTTGCTTCTTCTACTGTAATTACACCTGATTCTCCTACTTTTTGCCATAGCCTGTGCTATTAATTCCCCTATTTCCCTGTCACTTGCTGAAATTGCTCCAACTTGTGCTATTTCTTCGTTAGACTCTATTTTTAGCTCTTTTTATTAATTCTTCAATTACTTTTTAGAAGCTTTTTCCATTCCTTTTCTTATAAATACTGGATTTGCCCCTGAAGCAACCATTTTAAGTCCTTCTTTTATTAATGCCTGAGCTAGAAACTGTCGCTGTAGTTGTTCCGTCTCCTGCTACATCATTTGACTTTGTTGCAACTTCTTTTACTATCTGTGCACCCAAGATTTTCAATAGGATCTTTAAGCTCAATTTCCTTTGCTATTGTAACCCCGTCATTTGTAATAGTGGGATTCCATATCCTTTATCCAATACAACATTTCTCCCTTTAGGGCCCAATGTTATCTTTACTGCATCTGCCAGTGTATCTACTCCCACTTCCAGTGCTTTTCTTGCTTCTTCATTAAATTTAATTACTTTTGCCATTTATATTTCTCCTCCTGTTAAATTCCGTTAATTATATAAAGCTTTTGCCAACTGCTATTCTGTAATAGCCAGCACGTTATCTATATCAAGCATAAGAAATGAATCATCTCCATCTTTTCACTTCTGTTCCTGTATATTTTTCAAATATTACCTTATCTCCTGCCTTTACATCTTCCACATCTTTTCCTACTGCAATAACCTCTCCTGTAATAGGTTTTTCCTTTGATGCTGTTCCCGGAAGAACTATTCCGCTTTTTGTAACTTCTTCCTGTTCTACCTGTTTAATCAATACTCTTTTTCCTAAAGGTTTTAATTATCATTTTATCCTCCTATATTTACTGTAATTTTATCTCATTTAATTACTTTTTCATTTTTAGCACTCACTTACTTCGACTGCTAACTATATAATAATACATTTTTGATTTTTTGCAAGTTTTTATAAATTTTTCTGTATTAAAAAGTGTTTTATAAAATCACTTTCTTAAAAACTTCTAACAAGTATTTTTAATCCTGATTATCCATGATTTTACAAAATCCTCCATTAGAAGTTATTCAGTTATATTGATTATTACTGTTGCTGAAGCTTTCAATATTGCATCCCATTGAGTTGTTTCATAAGCAAAATAATTTAAGAAAGTCATCTATTTTTCTTCCTTTAATTTCAATACTCAATATTTTATCTTCAGGTCTTATTACTCTTACAACACTTAAATCCTGTCTAGATTTTTGTTTCTCCTATAATTGTATGTTTCCCGTCTAGTTGTGTAAGAGGAGATATTGTTATGAAAAAAACTGACTGCTGTTTGTATTTTGTCCACTGTTTTGCCATTGCAAGCATTCCTGCATTTTCAAAACTCAACCAGTCTGAAATCTCATCATTAACTGTGTATCCTGTTCCACCTGTTCCATTTCAAGGGGATCTCCTCCTGTATAAGAACATTCTGGATAACTCTGTGAAAAGTAAGTCCATTGTAGAAAATTATTTTTAGCCAGATATACAAAGTTTGCAACATTTTTTGGTGCAGGCTTCAGGATACAGATATACTGATATGTCTCCTTTTGTTGTTTTAATTACTGCTTCCATTTCAAAAGCTTTTTCATAGCTTTTTTAAATTTTCTTTCTTCTTTTTGTCATTTTAGCATTTCCGATACTAAAAATGATAACATCAAAATTCCTAATAATAATGTAAACTTTTTCATTGTATCAACCTCTCCTGACTATTATTTTTATTCTTTTTTATTATATCTTCAATATCAACGTTATTATTATAGTCAAGTTCAAAAATATGAAAATCAAAAACTTCTATTTCCAGATCCAGCTTCAATCTTTCCTTTTTCAGTAACAAAAGTTACTGTAAATTACCAGGACAGAAGCAGGATTTCCTGCACCATCGACTACATCAACTACATTTATGAGTCTTCCGTCTGAAATATTAAGTGTATCCCTCATTATTTCATAGGCACGTTTTTATTTTTAGTCTCTTTATAAAACTCCGTTACTATTGAAGGTAATTTTATCCCAAAAGAATTTTTAATTTCTTCTCTTTTCTTAAATTTTTATTACCGCCATACTTTTTCCTTCTTAATCCTTTTAATTTTTCTAAACTTATCGTGATTATATCATACAGAATATTATTTTTCAATTTCAATTAAGTTAAGATTATCTTTCAAGTTTTTAAAGCATCAGTTACTTGACTGGTATCAGTCCTGCATACCATACTTTATAGTTAATTACCGTAAAAGAGAAACTACAAATCCTATATACCATAGCATATTCACCACATTAATCTGGCCTCTTATAATATCCACCGGCAAATTAATAGCTGTCAGTATTGGAAGAAGCCACATAGAAGCCCTCTTACCCATTTTGGATAAATAGATGCCGGTCTTGAAGATATTTCTTCCAATGTTTCAGGAATCCATAAAATCTGATCGGCCTTGTCTACCCAGAAGGTAATCATATTTGAAAAAAATTACACACTAAAACTGAAACCATATCCCCTATAATTACAAATAGAATATACATTATTATATGAAAAAAATCCTATATGATACTTAAAAATAATCCATCCCTGAACTATAATTCCAAGTATTACGTTTATAAGGCTTGGAAAAATCTGCCATATATAATGCATAGTACCAGAAGGAGTTTAATGGACGTAATAGTGTATAGTCGAGTTTCCCTGAATTATATTAATAGATAAATCACTTGTTCCCCATACAAAAAGAAACTATAACTATTCTGAATAATTGTCGCTGTTGTTATAAGGCTAAAATAATCCCATTTTGTCCAACCTAGTATATTGTCTGTATAGCTGAAAATAAACCATTCCTGAAAACATCTCTACAAAAATAGAAAAATAAACTAAATACCACAATTAGAATAGATGTAGTTCTATAAAATCAGAACCCTCTGTATACTGTTTGAAAGCATTGCTTTATATATTTTTCAAATTCATAGACTATGCACCTACCCTTCATATCTTTTCAGACCTTTTCTAAACGCCTTCTCGTATCCTATCCTTAAAAATTACCATCCACAATACAGTAACAAAAAATATAGACTGCCATTTCCCTATGAGAATACATTCCCTGAATAGCTACGGACTGAAACAAATCCAATCAAGGAGAAAGGGATTATACTTAAATATATTGTACATTCCTTTCAGGAAGCAAATCCAAAGGAAAAAATGCTCCTGAAAAAAAGTGAATAGACTCCTATCATTATTACCTGTATTGGCCAAACTTCAATCAACCAGAATCCTACTGTTGAAAGAAAGGATAACAGGTAAAAAACATCATAAAACACAGAATCATAAATACAACAACTTCTGCAAAAATAAAGATTATCCTTAAAAATGTCCTAGAAACCCATACGTAAGAATTCCTGTCACATATATAATTATCATAAAAAAATTTCTTTCCTATAAAAAGTTGCAAGACTTTTGATTCAGTATACTTACAGGTCTTAACAGTAAAGTTGTCAACGTTCCTTCCTGAATCTGTTTTCCAAGTTCCCTCATATGACTGAAATTAAAAAGAAAGTCCACCAAACTTATAAGAATAATATATGTAACCATTTGGCTTTTTGTATAGTTCCCTACTTTACTTCCATCCATTGACTTATATATATTAGTCCAGAGAAAATAAGACATAAATATTGGTATTGTTCTTGAAATAAAGTGTAATTGCCGTATTAAACTTATACTGTAAATTTACTGTAGCCTGATTGAGTGCAATTATAATATACTTTTTCATTCACTGCCTTCTTCCTGACAAGTTTCTTCCGATATATCCACTTTACTGTCAGAATCTTTGTTACTGAAAAGCTTTAAATATAATTTCTTCCAGTTCAGGTGTATTTTCCTTTATTGAAATAATGTCCTTTAAATTCAGGTTACCTATTTCAAATTCTCCATTTTCAGGATAAATTTCAAAAAGTATTTTTTTCCAGTTTTTTTACAGTAAAAGTTATCTCCTGAAAAAGGCAATTCATCCCTTTTACTTTCCACAATATATGTCTTTCTTGTTATAAATTCTTCCTTTAATTCTTCTAGGGGCAAAGTCAAAATGCTTTTTCACCCTTTAAAATGATAATTACTCTCTCACATAAATTTTTCAATGTCCTTCATATAATGACTTGTTAAGATTATTGTTGTATTTTTCTGTTTTGTTTACTTCCTTTAAAAATCATATACTGCATACTGACTTGTTATATCAAGCCCAATAGTTGGTTCATCTAGAAATAGAATTTGAGGTTTATGGATTAGTGAGCATGTCAGCTCAAATTTTATTCTTTCTCCTAACGAAAAGCTTTCTGACAGGTGTACTGACTTTTTCCTTCAGATTGAGCAATCTCAGAAGTTTTTCAAGCCTTTCCTCAAATTCCTTTCTGTCTATTTCATAAATTTCCTTTAACATTCTTAAAGTTTCCATAGCCGGCAAATCCCAGATAAGCTGACTTTTCTGTCCCATTACCACCCCTATATTTTTAAGATAATTTTTTCTTTCTTATAGGGCGTTTTTATTAAGACAAAAGTATTTCTCCCGACTTGACTTCGAGAATTCCAGTTAGCAATTTTATCAAGGTTGTCTTCCCTGCTCCGTTAGGCCCGAGCAATCCAACTATTTCCCCTTTATTTATTGATATATTTATATCCTTTATCGCCATTACTTTTTATGCTTTTCTTTTCCATAAATCCTGTAATGTACCCTTTATTCCTGATCATAAGTTTCATACCAGTAACTTTAAATTTTCACATTTTATTATTTCATTTCCAGTCTTTCTGCAATGTTGCCACTCCTCTCTGTACGGAGGACATCTAAATACTGTCTATTTTCTGAAAAATTCTTATATTATGCTTCCTGAATAGCTTTTGTTAAAGGTGGTATAATCTGTTTCTTTCTTGAAACTATCCCTTTTAAATGCAATCAGATTATTATCAATTTTTTTCATTGAATGCTTTTTCTATAATTGCATTTCCATCACCTGCAACTATTCCTGTTGAATCATTTGATAATATATTAGTTATCGCAAATATAAAGAATTTTCAGTCCTTCTTTATTTATAATGTTATTTATTTCTGCCAGAAGTTTTTTTCCTTTCTTTCAAGAAGTTCTGCTTCATTTACAGTATTTACCTGTGCTCACTCCAATTTTTGAACCATCCACTTCAAATATTTTCATGTCCATATTTATTAATTCTGATTCTGATTTTTCCACCTAAAGCTGTTCCTGCCTTCAGCATTTCAAGTCCATATTCTTCAACATTTACTCCTGCTATTTCAGCAAGTTCCTTTCCTGCCCTCACGTCACATCCTGTACATAGTAGGTGATTTAAACAGCAATGTATCTGAAACAATTGCACTTAACATCAGTCCTGCTGTTGTTGGTTCAGGAAGAAGATTATTTTCCTTAAAAAGTTTAAGTATTATTGTGGCAGTACATCCTACCGGCTCCATTCTCACATATAGAGGTTCATCCACATTAAAATTTGATATTCTGTGATGATCTACAAGTTCAAGAACCTTTTTGCTTCTTCAAATCCGTCAGCAGTCTGAGTTCTTTCATTTGTGATCCACAAGCATTATTTCTTTTCCTGAAACGCTTTCTATCAATTCAGGCTTTTCAACCTTAAAATAATCTAGCACAAATTTTGTTTCTTCGTTTACTTCGCCTAATCTTACCGCTTTTACATCTTTCCCCAATTTTCCTTTTTAATTCAGCATATGCTATTGCTGAACAGATTGTATCCGTATCCGGATTTTTGTGTCCAAAAAACTAATATTGACATATTTGTCCTCCTTAAAAATTTTGATTGTATTTTTATTTAATTTTTGTGTTTCTTAAATTTAAAAAGTTATTTCATCTATTGCAATTTCAGAAGTTGCTATAAAAACCCTGAATTTTTTCCTATTTCTTTTAAAATTATTTTATCTTTTATCGTATTTTTTTCTATTATACCATATTTTTTTCATAATAGGATTTCTCATATTCAAAATGTACGAGCAACTTTATTTTCAAAACATTTTTAAAATTTCCTTCATATCCATTTTTTTCAATATTAGGAAAAATTTTTCTCTAAAAATATATCTTCTGTTTCTATTAAGGTAACTTTTTCTGTTATTTCCCATATATCTGAAGTTTTCAATATTAGAAAATTTTTCATCTCCGTAAAATAAATCATTTTCATAAATTAGAGTATAATCATCATCTTGAAAAAAATAACATTTCCATGAAAGACTTTCAGGAAGCTTCTATTATTTTATTTTCTATTTTTTTCCACCTTCAACAGAAATATTTTTTTAATAGCATTCTTTCCAATTTCTATACTTTTAATCTGGCTGATTTTTAAAATTTCTTCAGAATTTTTCATTATTTTTCATCATACCATTTTATATGAAAAAGTTTTTTTGAGTTTTTATTAAATAACCATATGAAATAATATCACTTTCAAGATTTATACGCAATTCTATCTTATTTTTATAAAATATTTAAAAAGTTCCTTAAAGAATCTATCCTTTTTAGAATAATACTCTTACAATCCTTAGACTTTCTTTCTTCTATTCTTTTTCATAAATTCTAAATAGAGCTTTTTGCCTATATTTTTAAATCTTCAATTTTTATAAACCTGTATCCTTCAAATCTTCCAAAAGGACTGATGGAAGTAAAAATAGCAAAAGTCATTATTAATGCCTACAAAAATTTCCAACTGCAAATTTTCCACTGGATGAACGATAATATTCTAATAATTCGCTTTTTCAATATTTTTCCAATATTTTTCATTAACATCAACTCCTCAGATTGATAACGAATGATATTCATTCTAATTATACAGTATCCTGAACTGCACAAGTGTAAACATAATTATAAAAAGCTATCATAAATCCTAGTATTCCACCTGCAAGAACTTCCTTGAAGCTGTGTATTCCTGCTTTAACCCTGCTCTGAGCCACCAGAAGTGCCATGAATAACCCTAATGCCTGTATCCTTATATCACTTGTCATGAACATTATTATACCGAAAGTGGCAAATCCATGTGCACTGTGTCCGCTCGGCATTCCACCTTCAAGGGTGTTCCATGTTTATAAAAGGTTTTTGATTACAACTACTATGATTGCAGTCAGAACCAATATAAGCACTGCAACATTTCCCTTTCTTGCAGCCATAATATGCAAATCATTCTTACTGTCAAATATATCAAGAGTTTATCATAAAACAGAAGATAACCTACACAAAGTGCATTTATAGCTGACACAAGTACCGCACCTGCAGCCACATCCTTGGCAAGTTTTGCCAGAGGGATGTCTATTTGGAGATATAAGATCCACAAGTGCTTCAACTGAAGTATTTATCATTTCAGTTATTATAACAAATGAAACTGATAAAGAAATTATTAATATTTCCACCTTTTGTGGCATTTGTAAGTATCGCAAGAATTACGACTATTATTGCCAGCAATATATGAAATTTCATATGTTTTTCATTTCTTAATGAGGCTGTCAGCCCTTCTATTGCAAAATTAAAAGCTGTCAATAATTCTACGGTCCCTCTCCCTTTCCTTCTTTATCCTCAGTCATAATTTTCAGGTTTTTCCCAAACATAAAGAAACCTTTTTTTAGGTTTTTTCTCCTGATTCTGTTCACTCATTCACATCTCCCCATTCATTTAATCTCTTGTATAATTAAACTGTGAAAGTATTTCTTCCTCACGTTTTTCTCATTACAGCCTTTTTCTTCCTCAATTATATGGTCATATCCAAGCAGATGAAGCAATCCATGACAAAAACATAGTAAAATTCCCTTTCATCAGAATGTCCATATTCCTTTGCCTGTTCCTTTACCCTGTCAAGAGAAATTACAATATCTCCAAGTATATTCATAGGCCCTATATTTTCTGTTTCATTATAGGCAAATGAAATTACATCTGTTACAGCATCCTTATTCCTGTAATCCCTGTTTATTGTCTGAATAACATCATTTGTAGTTATAAAGCAATGAAAGATAATAGTCATTTTTCGTATTCTTCATTATATTCACTTTTTAATATAAAATTTCCCAAAAGTCCCTTTATTTTTCTTCATCAAGATATTCTTCTAACTTTTTCTATTTCATATGTTATGTCACATTCCAGCATCTTTTACCTACCTCTTTCTAACTTTTTCATCAAGTTTTAGGATATTTTATTCTTTCATGATAAGCACCCTGTAAAGTATTAAGGAATGCCTGAGTAACTTTTTCTATTTCACCTAAAGTTAAATCTGCATCACTTAACTGGTTATCATCAATTTTATATCTTATAAGATATCTTATAAGATTTTCCAGTCCTTCCCTACTTTTATCTTCAGAAGATCTTACTGCAGCTTCTATCGTATCTGCAAGTAATATAATAGCTGACTCTTTTTGTTCTCAGCTTTCGGACCGCTGTATCTGAAAATCTGATTCCAGAACATTTTCACCATTTTCAAGTGCCTTGTAATAAAAATACTGAACTAATGTAGTTCCATGATGTTCAAGTATTACATCAAGTATTTCCCTAGGAAGCTTATTCTGTTTTCCTAAAATATACCCGTCCTTTGTATGGGAAGTTATTATCAGTGCACTTAATGAAGCCTTTATCTTATCATGAGGATTTTCTCCACCTTTCTGGTTTTCCACAAAGAATGTAGGTAATTTCATTTTACCGATATCATGATAGTAGGAAGCAATTCTTGCAAAGGTTGCATTTGCTCCAACCGCCTCCGCTCCACTTTCTGCAAGTGCCCCTACCATTATACTGTGGTGGAATGTTCCCGGAGCTATAAGCAGCAGCTGTTTTAATAACGTATGCGAAAAGTCACTTAATTCAAGCAGCTTAATATCCGTCAGTATATCAAATGTATTTTCCAGGTAAGGCAATAATGCCAGTGAAAGCATTCCTGTAAATATTCCTGAAAATACAGAAAATATAATCATAAACATCAGTGATATAAATTCAAGCTGATTTACAAGTCCATAGCTTAATGAAAGTATGCCTGAAATACTCCTAAAAATATTCCCAGTTTCACTATATTTGTTCTGTTTGTCAGTTTATCAGCCTTGTAAATAGCAACTACCGACACTGCAAGTGTTACCAGAAACCATGATTCATCCCTTGACAGAATCATCATATTGAAAAATGTAAAGGTCAGTGCATATATTTTATTTCCCAGATACAGTCAGCATAATAGGTATCATTGCAAAAGGTAAAAAGATATATACTATATTCACTGTGGAAAAATATAATGTATAATCCGTTAGTTATAATTATTGTTATTATTGACGGATAAAATGCGTTTGATTCCACTTCCTTTTCAGAATATTTCTTTAATATGAAATAAAAATAAAGCAGCTATCATTATGAATGTTACAGCAAGTCCAGCTGTTTTTTTCTTACTTTGTCATCTTTTTCTTATCATATTTCAGTTTTTCAAGTTTTGTATATGCATCACTGTCAATAGTATCACCTTTTTACAATGATATCCCCTTTATATATTTTCACTTCCTTATCCTGAAGCGAACGTAGATTCTCTTCAATTTTTTTGCTGTTGCATCATCGTTTATTTTCAAATTTGGCTTAATAAAATTCTTTAACAGTTTTGCATCCAGACCATCTATTTTAATATCTTTTTCTAAGTATTTTTGGGAAAAATCTTCTGCCTTTTACTACTCCTATACCATAAACTTCTGTAGCTGTAGTTATAAGATTAACTATATAGCCAACATCATTTCTCATTGCCAGCTGTCTTATAATCTTCAACAGTAAGATTATACTTATGATCCTTTATATAATTTTTATTGTTTCATCATTGGAAACATCAATTCCTTTTCATATCCTGAAAGAATGAATTAATTGAATCTATCGTTTCCTTTTTCACTTCCGGAATTTCATCATATTCCGGAGTTGTAGTTTTTATTATCTTATCCTGAATATTGTCATCCAGAATATCCATATAATATGTGACATTCTTATAGGCAATTATATCAGATTGAGCAACGGAACCAATTTTATAATCCCGCTGTAATCTTGAAATTTCTATAATTATACCAAAATTAGAAATACAAGAATAGCAAGTCTAAAACGGAATAGAAATTTTTTTCCGACTTCTTTATATTACTGCTGCTCTGCTTTCTTTTTTTCCTTTACTTCCAGAACAATTTCACGTCCGAATATATTAATTACCATTTTCATCCTCCAATTACTCTGTATCTTCCATTTCTAAAATCTCTTTTCTACTTTTATAGTTATGTTTTTAGGTAATGCTCTTAAAATTTCTTTCCATAACTTTTTCTTTATTACTCTGTTATCCAGGATTGTTATAATTCCTTTATCTTCCTTACTCCTTATAAGTCGTCCTATTCCCTGCTTGAAACTTTTATGACTGCCTGCGGGTACCTGATAGTCATTAAAAGGTTTTTCCCTTTTTCCTTTATATTTTTCTATAATTGCTTCCCGTTACAGGATCATTTAGGCACTTTAAACGGAAGTTTCACTATGATTACAGACTGCAGCTGTTCTCCTGAACATCTACTCCTTCCCAGAAACTGTCTGTTCCCAAAACACAGGATTTCTGGAACTTTTTAAATATTTCTATCATTTCATGTCTAGGATAGTCATTCTGTTTTATCAGTGTGTAATCATTTTTACTGAAATACACTTTTATCTTTATTATACAGATAATTCATGGAACTGTAGGAAGTAAAGAGAAAGAAAAGCAGTGACCTTCTGTCTTTTTATTATTTTTCCACAAATCCTATCTAAATCATCTAAAAATTCTATATTATTTTGGATCGAGTGTATCTTCAGGAATATATACTTCCGTCTGTTTCTCATAATCAAAAGGTGAATCTATTATTTTTCTTCAACTTTTTTTCCTTTGTTATTTTTCAATCCAAGACTTTCCTGAAAATAATTAAATTTATTATCTACAGCCAATGTCGCTGAAGTAAACACCATCCGTTTCCATTTTTACTGAACAGGCTGTCATTTAGATCTTCTGATATATCAAAAGGTGTGGCATGCAGTTCTATATTTGCCTTTTGAAGGAATAAAATTTAGCCAGTATACATAATCCTTATCATTTGATTCTATAATAAATTCAAAAATTTTTTTATAATATTCCTTTCAATCTGTTATAATATTTTGTAAAATCAAAAGATTATTCCATCCTCATCTTCAAGGTCAAAATCTTCTATATTATTTAAAAATTTATTTATTTTTTTCGTATAAGTTCACCATACATTTCCTTTCAGTTCAATATTTCTGTCAATTATTTCCTTCCAGAATTTAGTATTTTTATTTTTAGGTCTATCTATTCTTTCCTTTATTTCAGCATTTGAAAGTTCCTGAGCAAAAGGATACATTATCTTGTCAAAATATTTCATTTCCTTTATTATAAAAACTGTTTAAAAATGTTTATAATTTCTTCCTTCATGTCATCTATTCCGACATAGTCTTTCCTGGGAAAGATTTCTCATTCAGATATCCCAGAAGTCTCGTTAATGCCCCCGCATTATTTCTTTCCCTGTTGCCCTTGTGTTGTAGATGCTTCCCATTAGCCTTCCAAAATGAATATCTTGAAATTTCATAAGTAAAGTAATTTCTTGCAGTATCTTCAAGGTTATGTCGCCTCATCAAATACTACAATATCATAATTAGGCAATATCGAATACTCTGTATTGAAAGCCAATTTCATTTCTTATTGACAAATCTGCAAAAACATATGATGATTTAAAATCAGCATATTTGCATCAGAAATATTTTTTTCTAGCCTTAAAAATGAGCAGCTTTGAATAAAATTGACATTTTACTCCCATACATGTATCAGTTTCACTTTTTATCTGTTCCCATATTTCTGTATGGAACATCATATTTCAGTTCATCCTCTGTCACCTGTGTTTAGTAACATTGTCCCATTCCATAAGATTTTTAATTATCTCTTTTTCCTGCTTTTTCCTCTTCTGTATCCTTTTCAGTTACAATAGTATTCATATTATGCAGTTTCTTTTTACTGAGATAATTTCCCCTTCCCTTCACTATTTCATATTGAAATTCTCTTTCAATTATCTTTCTCAATTAGAGGAATATCCTTGCTTATAAGCTGTTCCTGAAGATTTATAGTATTTGTTGAAATAATGAGTTTTCAGATTATTTTTCAAGTGCATATAAGTAAAAGTAGGGCAGCAGAGTATGCTATTGTCTTTTCCTGTACCTGTACCAGCTTCAACTATAAGTTTTCTGTTATCATTCATACATTTTTCAATATTCTTTGACATCTCGTACTGTTCCTTACGAGTTTCAAACTTTACCCTATTTTCTTATGAATTCTTCCATTTTTCTCCAGAAATACTCATCTATATTTATTTTCTGACTCTGTTTTTAAAGGTACTATGACATAAATATCATCTACACTGTTATTTACAATATAGGATGCTCCTCCACTGTTTCCATACCCGCTGAAAACAGATATATCTGCATTTGAAGGAAGTAAAAACTCCTGAAGGATGATTATGTATTATTACTTCATTTTTCTTCATCATATTCAGTAATGCCGCTACGGAATATTCATTTCCCCTTGCTATGACTTCCATTTCAGAGACTATTCCCTGCTTCATCCGAATTCCTCTGAAAAAAGACTTCATTTCGTTTGCTCCATTTATCTCTTCTCTCATTTTTCAATTGTATCGGCATTAATAAAATCAGTAATTTTCATTTCTCCTCCTACTTAAAAGATTTTTACTATATATGAGGTTTTTTTCAACTTTTTTTCTTTTACTTTCTCATAAAAAAATGTACCTCAAACTTTTTCAATTTTCATTGGCAAGTTTATTGGTACAAGTTTTTCAAATCAAATTTTATTGTTATAAATTTTCATCAAAATCCTTTCAAAGTATAAGTCTTAGATATCCTACATATCTATTTTTATTTTACTTCAATCAGTAAAGTTGTATCTTCCACGTATTTCTTTTCTCTGTCTATCATTGCTCTTCCTCTTATAGACCATAGTCCTTTATGTGGGAAAAGAAACTACAAAAGTAACCATTACTATCTGTATAAGTTCTCAGTGCAACCTTTTTCCTTCTGAAGTTTTCCTGTAAATGTTCCTTTTTCATGTCTACTTTTCCATTTATATAATCAATCGCAAATGTCAGTATCCTTCATCGGATTACCATTTTTGTCTACAAGAAGTCCTTTAAATACTGAATTTACATTTACTTCAGACGGATTTGTAAAAAGGAATTATTTCATAGTAACCGTCAGCAACTCTTTTTTTCCAGTCACTTCCCTTGCTTCCATCCTTTGTTATAACTGTTTTTACAATTCCATTAAACAGATAAGAACTTCCATCATCAAAAAGTCTGTCCAGGAACAGCAACAATTACCCAGTCTCCTCCACCTTTTAATTCATGTGTCCAGTGTAAAGTCTAAAAGTTCTTCCTGAAGCTTTATCTGTAGTTATTTTTCCTTCCTTTACTTTTCCAGTTAAATCTATTTTTTTCACCATTATGTATGGCAAATACTTTTTCCGCCAGATGAGTTTTCATTTTTACCTTTCCAACAGGGTATAGGAGCTTCCTCACCACCATCATCCGGATGACCAAACATTACCTTGAAAGGGAACTGATGTTTTTCCCTGTTACATTTAAAGTATCAGTGTAAATAAACTGATTGTGGGCATTTAGATTTACTGCAGTTAATACAGCTAAAAATTCCTAAAATTTTTCATAAAAATTACCTCCTGTATTTTTATATTATAATATATCAATAAATTGATAACATCTTAATTCCCCATTATTTTCTGACTCATTTTATCCTTCCATTCCTTTAGGGTAGTCATCTTTTTCAAGTTTTTCTTCCATTCCGAACTTCATTTTCTTCAAGTTTAGGTCCTTTTTTTAGTAATAATATGCGCTGCTCCTCCATTGATCACTTTCATACTAGGGAGTTAAAGGGCTTTCAAAACTGATACGCTGAGCTTTTTCTGTCAAATTTTCCCTTAAATATTATCATTTTCCCTTCATAAGTATCTTCCGGACCATTATATGAGCTTATCTTTTACTATAAAAAATTCCATTCATCAGCTTTTTCACCATTTGAAAAATCCTGCTTCAATATATATGGTTTCCGTCTTTATTGTCATCCACTGACAAAAAGTGGTGCATGTGCAAAAACTGCAACTGAAATAAAAAAAGAAAACATATCATTATTAATTTTTCATAATTTATTTCCCTCATTTCATAAAGTTATTATTTTTATCCATAGATTTTCATTACTTCCACTAATTTTCTCCATATTTTTCCTTCATTCCTTTTCAGATAACCATCCGGGATCCATTTTTCCATCTCAATTCCCTTGGAATGTTAAAGTTATCCAAAACTAGAAATTTTCCCACCTTTTTTTCTCTATTTCATTTATAATTTCCTTTTTATCCATCTGTCTGATACAAATATTTTTAGAATTATTCCTTTTCATAATTTCAGAAATTTTTCACTGTTAGTTCATTTGAATCTACATAATTAAAGAAAAATATTCAAATCATTAAACAGATAGTCAAGATTTTCTGTAAGAGTAATTACTGATAGACGAACTCAAAGGTCAAAGTCTTTTTCAAGATATTCATTTTTCTATCTTCTTTTTATTTCCTGAGAAAAACTTTTCAAGATTATCTTCTATTTATTTTTGCCATCTTTCAGGAAAAAAGCTCTGATAAATCATCAGACACTATGTTTTGCCATTTTTATAACATTCTGAAAACTCATCCATACATATGGATTTCTATCTCCATTTTTATAGTTTAAAAGCGACAGTGATAAATAGTCATTTCCCTGAAAAAGAATAACTTGCATCAATTTCAACAATTCTTATATTCTTTTCTACGGGCATATTCATAGAGATAATCATTGTTCCAGACTTTAGCAACATCAACAACAGCCACTGCATCTTTAGCTGAAGACAAAGTCCAGATCCTTGTTATCAAAGGCTGATTTTCCATAATCCATCGAAACATCAGAATCAAATATTGAATAAACTTCAATATCAGTATCCTTTGTCAGACTTTTTGCAATAGAATAGACTGACTGAATTGATGTCAAAATCTTTTTTTATATATATGTAGCATTTTCTGCATATACTGTTCCTACTATCAAAAACATTAATATAAATATTATCTTTTTCAAACTCTGATTTTCCTCCATTCCATAAAACTATTCACTTCCATTAAACTTTCCATTTATGTTTTTATTACCACCGTTATAAAAAAATATAAATGAGGATATTAAAATTATCGCTCCTCCTGAAGGAATTGATATATTAAAGTGAATAGGCAAAATAACTCCCTAAAATACAGCTTAAAAGTGAAAAAAATATACTGTAAAAGAAAAACCTCTCATTGATTTTGATAAATTTTTAGCTGATGCTGCCGGAATTAAGAGCAATGCCTCCACCAATGCCGCACCTATTATTTTTACAGAAACTACTGTTACAAGGGTAACAGTTACTGTAAATATATATTCCATAAGTTTGACATTTACACCTTTAACTGTTGCCATATTTGCATTAAAACTTGAAAGAAGCATCCTGTTAAATAACGGTATGAGAATTATTCCTAAAACTGTAATTGTTATTACAAGAATTAATATATCAGAATCACTTACAGTCAGAATTGACCCAAACATAACATTTTCTATCATGTGGGAATTTGCCTTTGCAGAAACAAAAATAAGCAGAGATCCACCGAGTGCTATTGATATTGATAAAAATATACCTATAAAGGGTATCTGTGGACATTTTTGTCCTGTTCCTTGTATAATTTATAGAGTAATCCAAATATTATACAGTATGTAAACAGCATAACATATGGAGCATTAATAGGCTCTCCTGCCATTACTCCAAATGCAATTCCTGTAAGTGCCGCATGACCTGCAGCTTCTGAAAAGAATGCCATTCTTTTTAGTTACAACCATTGTACCTATTCCACCTAAAATTGTTCCTATAAATAAGGTACATATAAGTGAATTTATTACAAAGGCATATTTAAAATACTCAGGCAACATCTGTCTGTTTGCCATTTCTGTAAAAACTTCTAATAATTTCGAGCATTATTACAATTTCCTCCATTTTTGAATATAAATAAAAATATTCTGTAGTAAAACATAAAACAAAATTATGAAAAATGCAGTCAGAATTTTTTTCTTCATCCAGAATTTTTTTAGGATCACCCGAAAAATTGAATTTCCTTTTTATACATGTTACAGTGTCCGCCATTTCTATTACCTGTTTCAGATTATGATGCACCCACAAAATTGTTACTCCTTTATTTTTCAAATCTCTTATTATACTTTTAAAAATAATCTTCACCTAACTTGTCCAATTCCTGTAAATGGTTCATCAAGTATAAGCAAATCAGGTTCCGGATATATTGCCTGAGCCAAGAAGCAGCCTCTGTTTTTTTCTCCACCGGATAGATTTCCTATCAGTCTTTTTCTTTTTTTCATACATTCCCATTCTTTTCAGCAAATCTTCCAGTACTTTCCTATATTTTCCTGAAACTCCTAAAAAAAGCAAGGTTTTTCTGATAAACAATTGAAAGAAAATCTTCCACCGTTATCAGCAATGTCTTGTCAAAAATCCAGTGATTGCGGTACATATCCAATTGTTTTAGTATTATCATACGAAATAAATATTTCTCCATTATAAGGAACTTGACCCAGTATACATTTAAGTAAGGAAGTTTTTCCCTCCTCCGTTAGGCCCTATAAGGCAGTGTATTTTTCAGAGCTCTATTGTCATATTTATTTTTATCCAGTATTTTTTTGTATTTTGATAATGTTAATTCTAAATCTTTTATTTCAATTAATATACTGGCATACTATCTTCCTCTTGATTTTTCCAACTTCCAGCATTGCATTTGTCAAGAATCCAGATTATATTTCATGAACTTTTCAAATCCATCCTTTGTATATGGCCCCCTGCTCATGTGGGAAAGTGTTCTCACTCTTACACCTGTAGCTTTCTGAATAGTTGCTGAATACTTGTTTGGGCTTTGTGCATCCACAAAAAACACATCTATCTTATCCCTTTTTATAATATCTATCATTGCCTTTATATCTGAAGCACTTGGCTCAATTCCATGAGCAGGTTCTATTACAGCCTTTACCCTTAATCCAAATTCAGATAGGAGATAATCGTATCCTGCATGTGCTGTTGCCACTTTCATATTTAAATTTTTCAGGTGATTTACCTTATTTATGGCTGCAGCCTTCATATTTCTCAATTTTTGAGCATATGCCTGTGCATTTTTTTACTATAATAAGCTTTATTTGCAGGATCTATCACACCAAGTTCCCTTGCAATAGTGTATACCTGCTGAATCGAAGAAGTTACCGATATAAATGAATGCGGATTCATTATTCTGGTATTTGTTCTCATTCCTGAAACAGTCATTAGGGAAACCCCTTTATTTGCATTAATTATTTTTACTTTTCCTTCCATTCTAGCAGATTTTATTATTCCGTATATAAACTGGTCATGACCTATTCCATTTACAACAAGAATATTTAATGTAGACATCTTTTTATATCTTCCGGTTTTGCCGTATAATTATGAACATCATAAATATCTACCTCTTATTGCAGGGAACAACTTCCATTTTATCTCCAACAATATTTGCTACAAAAGCTGTAATATGGCTGTAACGTTACTCCAACCCTCAATTTCCCAAAAGAAATTATGTTTATTAGTATCATTGAAACAATTAAAAACTTTTTCATTCTGTATCACCTTTCCCTTCAATTTTTCTGTTTTTTTCATTTTCTCCAGTATATGGTACTATTTCCTGCCACCCAGGGAAAATTCTCATCAATGGCAAATTCTACTTCATCTTTGTGTAAATGGGTTTTTATAAATAATATTTTTTTATATTTTTCCCTATTTGCATTATCCACTATCACAATGAAAATTTCCACTTGTCATGACATTTTCACATAATCCGACATAATATGTTGTTTTTTTCCCTGTCAATTCTTTTCCCATGTAATCCTACCTCTTTCCTCCCATGTAATATCCTTTTGTAAATGGGAGGAATAAGTTCATCTTCCAGCTGTTTTACCGTTGGAAGTTTCTCTTCATTTCCCTTCATTTTTATCTCACTTACAAAATTTATTAAATCCGAATAAATTCCCAGCTTCAATGCTTGAAAAATTCTGTGTAGGAACTTATCTGTCCTGATTCTATTTTTCTGTTCCGTTATTTTCGGTTTTCTCATTTTAATTAGCAGAAAAAGCAGTCAAAATTAAAAATATAACCGTTATTCCTAAATATATATTTTCCTTTTTGCACTTGCGGGCTTAAGTTTTTTTCTGTGACTATTTTTCCTCACCTCTATACTGTATAGCGATTTATATGATTACATATTTAATTATTCTTATAATTATCTTAATATATTGAATGTCAAAGTAATTATACCACAATTTTTATTATATGTCAAAAAAATCAAACCTTAAGAAAAAGCTTTCTCTAAGCTAATACTACTTTTTCAGGTTTGATTCTTTTAAAAATTTCTAATATTTATGGAAAAGAATAAATAATATTATAATTCGTAATAATTTGTTTCTTCTTTCATATTTTCTAATTTCTTAAACTTTTTCAAAAAGAAAATGTTTACCTACATTGTAAGAAAAAAACTGCTAAAAAAATATCTCCGCCTTATAACTTTTTCTTATATTTTACAGCAGCAGTAAGAACTTCTTTTTCCTCTAATAGGTAATAATTTTTTTATTATTAATAATTTCTCTTATTTTATCTGAACTTATATTTTTCTGAGATTCAACAGTTCCTGAAGAGTTCCTTCATCACTTATTTCATAAATAGCATTATCTACAATTTGATGCTCTCCTAAGTTATCAAAATAATAATATTTATTATTTTCCTTTCCAAACTTGAGCCTATTATTCCTGAATCAATATCTTTTTATTTTTTTCCCAGTTTTTCTTTTCACCAAGATAAAAAAACTCCTATATTTTTTTGAAACTAAAAATATCTGCATAACTGCCTTTATTTTCTTTTCTTTTTTACATCATAAGACTGAAGATAATAAATATTCTTATCATCAGTAAAAACATTAGGGTTCACTTCTTCAATCTTTCCGGCAAAAATATTATCCCCTGCCCTTTTCTGCTTTTTGCCTGGTCATCATAAAAAATACACACCTTCATTATTTACAAAAAGCAGGTCATATATATGATTCCCTTTATTTCCCCAGTACCCTATAAGGTGCCTTTTTCCATATCAAACGGATAATCCTCCAGAAATACATATCCATTCCTTCTATCATAAAGAAAAATTATGTCCCTGGTCAATAGAAACAATTTCCAGATTTCCACTATTTTTAACTGGCAGTATTTTTTTGTCTTGTAATATACATTTTCCTTATCAAAAATATTCACTATTACTATCTACAACTCCGAAAGTATTTATATCTGCATTTTTCTAAAATTTCTCCCTTATAGTACACTTTTTTTCCCATCAGTTGTAAAACTTTATATCTTTAATTACTTGTAAACTTCTATTCATTTCTACTTTTTAAAAGGATAAATATATCGCTGTGGCCTATCTCCCATTAAAAGAAAATATTTTATATACTCAAATTTACTTAAATTTTCATTTTTCAGAATATCTTTGACAAAAATAGTTATTTTTCCATCTAGTATAATAGCCATTTCCTATAACTTCAAATTTTTCCGGGTTTAAATCTGGAGCTGGAATATTTCCAAAAATATACAGAATTTTTATCTGCCGCTATATAACTGTCTGAATAATTTGTCGAATCAATCACTTTAAAACTTTCTATATCAACATTCTTTAGCTGATAGGCCTCTCCATATATATTGCATATATTTTTATTTTTATATTTAATATATATGCTTTTTCATATTTTTGACCATTATCAAAAACTTCTTTGCTAAAATCATAATATGATTTCATTGTAAATATGGAAATGAAAGCAAGAAAATTAAAAATTAGAAATATTACAATAAATGTTATTGTTACTTTTTTAAGAGTCTTGTCCCATTTTTTCTTTTCAAATTGAGTCCTCGTCATTTCTTTTTCATTTTTATCCTCTTTCATTGATTTTCTTTAATCCTTAAAAATAATTACCACAACAAAAACTACTGCAAGAACTGCTAAAAACCACATTTTTCTCATTATCCGGCATTTTTATCTTCTACTGCAATTTCAACTTTTTCTCTCCAATAGTTTGTATTAATTTACCATTTTCGATAAATTCTTTTTATCCTATTCTCATTTCCTGAATTATTTATCAGATATTCCAATGTCTCCTTATCAGCTATTTCATAGATGGTATCATTATCTGATTATTCTAAATTATTAAAAATAATAATATTTGTCACCTTTCTGCCATATACTTCCATAAATTCCATCTCCTATATCTGCAACTTTTTCCAATTAACTTTTTATCTAAATAATAAATTTCCGTATTTCTTGAAGTTTTTATATCTTTCCGTACTTCATAACCATGAAAATAATATATATTCTCATCATCCGTAAAAATATTAGGACTCACTTCTTCAAGATTCCCAATAAAAATATTATCTCCTGCTCTTTTCGCTTTCTTTTTCCTCATTATCATAATAATATATACCTTCATTATTAACAAAAATCATGTTATACATTTGGTTCCTTTATTTCCTAATACCTTATAAGGCGACTTCTCCCTATCAAAAATAATCTTCCTTAAATACATATCCATTTATTTCATCATAAAGAAATTTTTCTCCCTGTTCAGGGAAACGACCTTAAGCCTTCCATTATTTTTTTAATTGGCAGCTGTGCTTGGACTTATAGTATACATTTTTCCTTATCTGCCAAATATTCTGTATACATATCAACACTTTTTAAAAGTCTTTAAATCTGCATTTTCTAAAACTTTTCCTTTATAATAGACTTTTTCTCCATCTGTTGCAGCAAGATATAAATCTTTAACCGGTTTCAATTTTTCCCAGTTTCAATTTTTTTGTGTAAGGATAAATATAACTCTGCGGTCTTTTTAGTCTTTGAATAGGAGATACACAGAGACTGTAAAAATTCCATTATACCCGGTAACTTTTCATTTCTTTTCAGGGATTAGGTGAACAGAAATAAGTATTTGTACCATCTGTATAATAGCCATTTCCTATTATTTCAAGTTTATCTGGATTCAGGTCAGGGAAGAAAATATTTCCACAGTAAACATGATTTTTATCCATTCCAACCATTAGCGTACTTCTATCTTGAGAATCCAACGCCCTAAATGAATTAATATCAACATTTTTCTAAAAATATCTTCCACCACTAGGTATAGGAACAGAAATTTTTCCCTGATATTTTATAAACCAGCTTTTTTTCCATATTTTTCACCTTTTTTTCCCTCTATTTCTAAATCTGATCCTCCCAATTTCTTAATAGAAAGCGAAAATGAAAAATTATAAAGACTATAAGCATAATTCCGATAATTTTAAGTATAAATAAAATATCTGATGTTCTTTTCCTCTTAAAATTAAAGTCTTCATCAAAATCTTCCGAGCTTCATTATCTATCCTCCTAGATATAATCTTTTTACATGCATTAAAAAAATAGTAGGAACAATAAAAATACATAGTGTAAAAAAATATCATAAAAATAATCCCAGTTTCCTTTATATTTTTTTCTACTATTTTTATTTTTCTCTCCTTCAACTTTTTATCAATTTTTCATCTTCAATAAGTTCTTTTTATTACTCTATCATTTTTGAGAAGAACGAAGTTCTTCCAATGTTCCATATCAGTTATTTCATAAATGGCATTGTCTATTAATTGAGAAATTCCTAAATTATCAAAGTAATAGTATTTATCACCTTTCTTGCCAGACGACTTCCCATAAACTCCACTTCCCTACATCTGAAATTTTTCCAGTCTTCTTTTTATCTAAATAATATATCTCTGTATTTCTTGAAGCTAAACCTCCTCCTCCACCTTTTACGTTTACTCCATATGCTATAAGCATGAAAATAATATATATTCTCATCATCGGTAAAGACATTAGGACTTATTTCTTCAATATTCCCAATAAAGATATTATCTCCCGCCCTTTTTCTGTTTCTTTTGATTTTTGTGTCATAATAGTAAACACCTTCATTATTTACAAAAAAACTAAACTATTTAAATGATTTCCTTCATTTCCAAGAACTTTGTAAGGTGCTTTTTCCTCTATCAAAAGAATAAGTTCCCATAAAAAACATATCCATTTACCTCATCATAAAGAAATTCATTCCCTGTTCAGTTGAAACAATCTTTAACTTTCCGCTGTTTTTTTAATTGGCAGAAGTTTTTGACTTATAGTAGACATTTTCTTTATCAGTAAAATATTCATTGTTTCATCAACACTTTTTAATGTATTTAAATCAGCATTTTCTAAAGACTTTCTCCCTTATAGTAGACCTTCTCTCCATCTGTTGCAAAAATATTGGTAAATTTCTGACCGGTTTCAGCTTTTTGTCAGTTTTATTTTTTTATAGGGATAAATGTACCTTTGTGGCTTTTTAGTCTTTGAAAAAGCATACATAAAAATACTGAAACAGCTCCATTGGAACAGATAATTTTTCATTTCTCTCAGAAAATGGCGAGCAGAAATAAGTATTTGTTCCGTCTGTATAATATCCATTTCCTATTATTTCAAGCTTATTTTGGATTCAGGTCAGGAAGAAAATATTTCCACAGTAGACATGATTTTTTTATCCATTCCAACCACTAATGTACTTCTATTCGATACATCTCCTGAATCTACTTCACTAAATGAACTAATATCAACATTTTTCTAAAAATATCTTCCTCCACTGGGAACAGGAACTGAAATTTTCCCCTGATATTTTTATAAACTGAGCTTCTCCCATATTTATAGCCCTTTTTCTTCTATTTCATAATCTGAACTTCCTATTTTTCTCATTATCAAGAAAGAAAATAGAAAAGAAAAATGCTATAAGTCCAATAGAAACAATTTTAACTATAAATAAAGTATCAGAACTTCTTTTCTTCTTAAATTTAAAAATCCTCATCAAAGTCTCTCTTTTTCTTTTTAAAATCAAACTCTTCTTCAAAATCTTCCATCTTCATTATTTATCCTCCTGTATTTAAATTTTTTTATAAAAATAAACAACAGAAAAAAAGTTGCTATAAATATTTAACATTTTTGATTATTCACTTTTATTTTTAAACTCCTAATTATTTTTTTAAAAAGCATTAAAGTAGATTTTTTTCTTTGATATTATTATATCCTGTTTCTATAATAGTATCTTTATAGAATTTGAAATTTAAGTTTTTCCAGAACCTTTTTGATGCAATATTATGATTGAAGTATGAGGCCATCAGGAAATTTAATTTTTAATGTATTAAAGCAATAGTCAACAACTTTTTGAAATAGACTTCTTTCATTATTCCTTTGTTCCAATAATCTTTATTTAAGACATAGCCTAATTCTCTTCCAACTAGATTATCTAAATCTCTTTTTATCTAATTCTTCACTAAGTTTCTTCTATACCAATAGAACCTATAACTTTCTGATTTTTCTTTTTAGAACAATAGCAAAAACTTTTTCTCCTCTATAAACATTTTAAGAATTTTCTAAACTTTTATCTTTACTTTTATGATGTTCCCAGCCTGCTTTTTCTCCAACTCCCTCAACTGAAGCGTATTCAAAAAAATCATCTAAATCTGTAATCTCCCAGGTATGAAGGATTAATCTATCTGTTTCCAGTATAACATTACTTATATTAATTTCTGCATTCATATTGCTCACCATCTCTCTTAAATTGTTTTTCTTCATAAAGATTTTCTCCTAAAAACTTTTTATATTAATTTTTATTTCTTAGAAAATTTAGATTTTTCGTTTTTAAAAAGTTTTGCAATATCAAATCTATATCTTGCATATAATCCAATTAAAAAGCGATAGAAATAAAAAATAATTTTTGGAATACTATAAGCATAAGGATCCTCATGAAAATAGATAGTAGCGGTCATTTTAACTTCACCATTAAAGGGCTATTAATAGATATAAAAATCTCTTATTTTTATCTGGTAAGTTTATAGTATAGATATCTTTTAAGTTTGAAAAAAATTCAATAAATAGTCAAGAACTTCTTTATCAACAATTTCATAAATAGTTCTATTTATATTTTGATTAAAACCATAAATATCAAAATAGTAATATTTATTTCCTTTTTTTCCATATACTTCCATCTCTACCAAAATTGAGATCAGCTACTTTTTCCAATCATTTTCCCAAGCTGTTTTTTTATCAAGATAGCGTATTCTAGTGTTTCTTGATATTAGTTGACCATTAAAAGGACCTTTTTAATAATGAAAAAGGATTATTACCTGACCTTTTTGCCCAGTCTTCATAGACATCTAAATAGTAAACATTTTCATCATCAGAAAATATATCTGGATAAATTTCTTTAATTTCACCTTTAAAAAAATATTATCCCTATTCTTTCTTGTTTTTCTCTTAAGTGGGTCATAAAAATAAACTCCATCCTTACTTATAAAAAGTAAACTAAAATGATGATGTTCCATCAACTCCAACAACTTTATAGGGAGCATTTGCGGTATCAAAAAGATAGTCATTTTGCATAAACATTCTTACTTTCCTCATCATAAAGATAGTAGACATTGTAATCATTCTCATGAAATACTTTTTAATTTTCCGTTATTTTTAAATAATAAAAGTTTAGATTTATAATAAACATTTTTCTTTTATCAGCAAAAGTAAAATAAGCTATCTTCAATTGTTTTTATTGTATTGATATCTGCATTAACTAGCTTTTCGCCAGCATAATATACTTCTTTTCCCATCAGTTGCAGCATTTTTAATTCTTCCACTTTTTCTAATCTTTTATTAGTCTCTAATTTTTTTATATGGATAAAAAAATAGTATTGAGGTCTTTTTGTTTTAAAACAAGAAGTGAGATATATTTTTATATTTATACTTCGTGCTGACAATTCTTCATATGTTTCGACAGATGTTGAGCAAAAATAACTATTAGTACCATCACTATAATAATTATTCCCTACATAATACAATTTATTTGTGTCTAAATCTGAAACTGCAATATTTCCGAAATAAACTCTATTTTTTTATCATAGCTACATTTCCATTATTATCTTCTTCAAAGACTTTAAAAAGTAGGAATATCTACTCCTTCAACTTCTAATAATCCATTCCCATAAACTAAAAGCATAGATTTTATCTTTATTCTTGTAGAATACACTGTTTCCATATTCTTCACTATTATATTGAAGGTCAGTAGTATCACTCTTGAACATAGCAACATAAATTATAAGTATTAAACACAAGAAAATAAGTATTATTGCTGAAAGTACAGTGGCTTTTATCATTATATTAGCATTTTTTTGATTATCCACTTTTCATTTTAAACTCCCTAATTATTTTTAATAACTTTTTCTATTATAGTATAGCACAAAAATTATTTTTTTATAACAAAAACCGATAAAAAAATTTACTTTTTAAACCGGTTTTCCATATTTTATACAATTTTAAAAAATTTTTTTAAAAATTAATCATTAACAAAAATTAGTTTGCTAATGCATTAACTTTTAATGTAAGTCTAGATTTTTCTTGATGCAGTATTTTTTTCTTAAGAACACCTTTAGTTACTGCCTTATCTAATTCTTTGTATGCAACTTGTAATGCTGCTTTAGACTTCGTCGACATTTTTAGCTTCAACAGCAATAAGAACTTTTTTTCACGAATGTTTTTAACTCTACTCTTTATTGATTTATTTCTAGCAGCGTTTCTTTCTCCGATAAATACTCTTTTTAGATGATTTTGAGTGTGCCATTACATCCTCCTTTTCAAACATTATATTTATATTTATGAATATTGCTCTATAATATTAGATGCAAAATTACCACAATATATTATCATTTTTAAGAAAAAAATCAAGTCTTTTTCATTTTTCTATTCTCAAAAAAACTTTTAAAAATCTACTCTTTCCAATATTTTTTTCAGCAAAATACCCTGTTAACATTCCAGTAAACAATGATATTAACAGCATATACGGTAAATAGCTTACATAAAGTAAATTTGTCCTATAAATAGCTGATGCTACTATTATCTGTCCTATCATATGGAAATTTGCTCCTGCAATGCTTACTCCCATTACAGAAAATTTTTCCTGTTTTTAGAAAACTTGATGCAATTAATGAACATAATATACCAGCTAATGAAAACATAAAAATTCATCCCAAGTCCATTTCTCAATATTCCTGCAAGAAATATCCTCATTATTCCTATCTTACCTGCTTCCTTTATTCCATATACATAAAGGACTATCACTGTTACTATATTTGCAAGTCCCAGCTTTATTCCGGGTAAAAATAGAGGAATAAATATAAAACTTTCAGCTATCTGTAATATTATGCTTAAACTGAGAAATACCGATATTAAAAGTGCTTTTTCTCAATTCCTGATCCGATTCAACTATATTTTTTTCTTTTCAAATATCTTATCATTCTCTAATATTTTCATCACAATTTTCCTTTTTACCTGTTATTTCCAAATTAATGAACCTCCGCATCAATATCCTTTTTGTTGATATTTTCCACATCTTCTATCAATATTACAACTTTATTAGGCTGACATATTATAGGTCTCGTACTTTCATTTTGTAAATCCTACAATAGAACAGTAATTATAAGGGATTTTTTTCCTTTATTACTGCTATTTTTATCCCTGACTTCTATTACCATGTCATCAAGTAACAGCGGATACTGTTTCTTCTTTAGTGTTATTATCTGGTTTTATTTAATCCTATCGCCATTATTTCTTTATTATTATATTTTACAATTGCTCTGTTTCAGTTTTTCACAAAGAAAAATACCAAAAATTAGAAAAAAATGATAAAAAAACTATAAACAATACATACAATATATCAAATTTATTTAATATTTTCTTTTCTGACGTATCTTTAAAAATTCTATCTGAAATTGTATTTGACATAATTTTCTCCACTTATAAGCCCTTCAGAAGATATTACATCTCCATTTTTCATTGCCCATATAACATCTATCTTTTTCTTTTTACCCTATTTTTCTCTATAAGTGCTTTTCCTTCTTCATAAGAAAGCAGAAACAATGTAGTAGACATAAAATCTGCCAATCCTGAATCCTCTGTTATTACACTTACTGAAGCAAAACTATCTTCCGGCTTTAAAGTTTCAAGATTAATTACATGCCCGTAAACTTTATTATCCATTACAAAAATATCTCTGATAATTTCCTGTTGTCACTATCGACATATTTTTCTGTTGCAATTTTTTTGCAAGATAGTCATTTCTACCATTATTATAAGGGATTGCTCTTATCTATATTATTATCATTATATAACGGTAAAAGCTATTCCAATACAGAACTGATTCTTGCAACTTTTTAAATCTGTTATTTCACTTTCCTTTTTGGAATTTTTTTCTTTTCCCAACTACTTTTACATTTCCACCTGCAGATATTATAAACGATGTCATTCCTGCCTTTTTCCATGTAACCTGCTCCACAGCATAACCTTTTGCAACTGTTCCCAAATTTAGTTTAGTACATCTTTTCCTTAATAAAGACTGTTGAATTCTGTTCATCTATTACAATATTTTCAATTTTTAGCATTTCTGCATTTTTTTCCAGTTCTGACTGTTCAGGAAGTTTTCCTTCCGTTTTTGCCTTATCCCACAAATCAATGACATTTCCTGCCGCTATATTCACCTTATCACTTATTTCCTTATTTCTTTCCCAGTGTGTCCTTCAGTAGGTCTATTATATTCCTGTCTACCTTTACAGGCTTTATTCCAGCATTTTCATTAATTGTACTTATATTGTTTATTCCTGAAATCTTCGTAAGAAGTATATAATTTATGAAGTTTTTCCATTTCCTCCTGATAAAAACTTTACTTTTTCTTAAATTCCTGTTCACTTTTTGTCATATCCCGATATTACATGCACTGTATCAAATAGTCCATCCACAGTTTCAGTATATACCTTTTCCTTATTATTAAAACAAGAGAAAATTAGGACTGATATTAAAAATATAAGTCCCATTTTCCCGAATTTTTTTATTAATGTTATTCATGTTAACTTTTTTTATTAAAAATTCATTTTATCTCCGTACTTATGCTTCCCACTTTTATAACTGATCCGTCTGCTCCAGGTGTTGTTTCCAAATATTCTTTTTATTTTTTCCCTTGCAGCAGGTTTCATAGGTTTACATTGTTTTTAAAGATTTAATTTCTCCATTTAGTACACCGCCTGCAAATCCGCTGCAACCTGGGTAACCGCATGCACCACAGTTAAAATTAGGTAACATTTCATTTACTTTTGTTAATCTTTCATCCACTTTTACCTGTAAATATTTATCCGCTATTCCCAATAGAAGTCCTAAAACTGCCCCTATTAGTCCTAACGCTACTAAAGCTGATATCTGCATTATTTTTTCTCCCTTCTGGCAGAAGGATGATGTCCACAGGAAATCATTTTACATCCTCTGCATCCTGCATTCTTAATAATATCTTCACACCCTTTTGGTTTAGGTGTTTTTTTATTTAAAAGATAAGTTGTTATGAACATTGCCACTAAAAACAATACCCATAATATTGGTGCTAAAGCCATTTTATACCACCCCTGCAAATCCAAGCATAATCATTGCCATCAATGCCGCAACTATCAATGAAATTGCATTTCCTTTAAAATGCTCAGGAGTCTTTGATAACTCAAGTCTTTCTCTTATTGTAGCAAATATTAACATTACAAGCATAAATCCAACAGGAACTGCAATCGAGTTAACTAACATTTGTGCAAAAGTATAACCTTCCCTTATATTTAAAAGAGCTGTTCCCAATACCGCACAGTTTGTAGTAATTAGTGGAAGATAAACTCCCAACGCTTTTATACAGTGTAGGTGAAAACTTTTTAATTACCATTTCCACAAACTGTACAAGTGAAGCTATAACAAGTATGAATGTTATCAAATCCAGATATTCCATGTTATAAGGAACTAAAACTGTATAATATAGTCCATAAGTTATTACTGATGATGAAAAAATTACAAATATTACGGCAAGTCCCATACCAAAAGATGATTTTACACTTTTAGAAACTCCCAGGAAAGGACATACCCCAAGATACTTTGTCAAAATTATATTATTTATTAAAACTGCTGATATAAATAACGTTACCAATTCCATTATGCCACCTTACCTTCCTTGGCAGCCGCGTTTTCAGCTGCTTTTTTCTTTGCTTCATTCTTGCTTTTCTCTTTAGCCTTTTTTTCCTGACTGCTCTTATATATATTAAACAATCCTGCCAATATTCCAAAGCTTAAGAATGCTCCTGCTCCTGAAGTAAAGAATGAAGCTGCATAATCTCTAAATACAGGAATATCAAATATTACTTTTTCACTGTCAAAAAGACTTTTCAGCTTTAATCCACCTGTTCCAAGAATTTCCCTGAATGCCGCCATTAATATTAGACTCAGTCCAAACCCTATACTTACTCCAATTGCATCCATAAATGAATCCATTACTGTATTTTTACTTGCAAACGCTTCTGCTCTTCCTAAAACTATACAGTTTACGACTATCAGTGCAAGGAATACTCCTAATGATTCATAAACTGGAAGTGCATATGCGTTAAGAAGCATTTCACAAAACTTTACTGCTGTTGCTATTACTACTATATATACCGGTATTCTTATCTGATCCGGAACAATTTTTCTTATTGCCGCTATTATTGTATTTGTCATCATAAGTACAACCGCAAATGCAATTGACATCCCTACAGCATTTGTAAGGGAATTTGTTGTAGCCAGTGTCGGACATGTACCTAAGAACATTACAAAAACAGGATTTTTCTTTTTAATATTCCTGATTTAATTATTTCTGACTTTTTTTCATTTCTGCCTCCTATTTCTTATAATTTTTCTCAAAATCTTCCACTGCCGCATCAAATCCTTTTTCAGACCCTTTGTTGTTATTGTGGCACCACTGATTCCATCTATTTCATCTGTAACAGGTTTGTCTTTAAACTGCTCCTTTAAACTTAGGTTCATCCATTTTTGTCCCAAATCCAGGAGTTTCATTATGTTCAAGTGAATCAAAAAGCTATGTATTTCCCATCACTGCTTATTGCCACAAGAAATTTAATTTTTCCTCCATAACCTTTTTGTAACTACATTGTACACATATCCTGTTACCTTCCCATCTTCTTCTGCTTTTGAAAAACCTTTTTCTATTGCAGGATTATCATGAGAAGTTCCTTCTTCTGTAAATTTTGTTTTAGCATTAAACATTGCCTGCAGTTTTTTTTATTCTGCTTTGCTATATTTGCATTTTTTTATTGTTTCTGAAGTCAGCGAATTTGTCATTGACAGAATAAAAAGCCGAAATAATACTTATTACCGCCAAAAAGAAACTTAAATACAATGATTTTTTTCATATTTTACGCCCCTTCCATACTAATGCTATAAGTAAAGAACATACAAGCATTGCTGCTATAACTATTACCAGTTTTCTACTTTCATCTTTTATTCGTAGGTTTTACAGTGTATTTATCAATCATAGGAGTAAGCATGTTCATTATCAGTATAGAATAAAGAACTCCTTCAGGCATATTTGATCTGAATCTTAAAAGCATTGTGAAGAATGCCGCTCCTACTGCAAATAATATTTTTCCAAATGGATCTACAGGTGAAGTTACCGGATCTGTAAGCATGAATATTCCTCCAAATACAAGTCCTCCAATTCCTATATGAACCAGTGCAAAGTGTAATGGAGATAATCCATGTGTCATTCCTGCGATAAATGCTATTACAAAAGCTGTCCCTATATAAAATACAGGAAGTCTCCAGTCAAGAACTTTCTTTATAGCAAGAAATACTCCTGCAATAATGATTATAACTGCAAAAGTTTCTCCAATTGACCCTTTATAAAATCCTAAATATAAGTTTGCAAGAGATATGTTTGAGTCTCCCATCCAGCTTCCCATTGACATGATAGTTGTAGGAGTTGCAGAAGCTACACCATCTACAGCTTTTCCAGGAAGTACCGCTGTAAGTTTGTCTCCATAAGACATCATTACAAATACCCTTCCTATCAGTGCAGGGTTAAATATATTCTGTCCAAATCCTCCAAATAGTAATTTTCCTATTAAAATTGAGAAAATACTACCGAAAATTACAACATAATAAGGTGTTCCTATTGGCAGTATTAATGCAAACAATATTGCCGTAACATATGGAAAAGAGTTATTAACTGCCTTTTTTATATCTTTTTCCTTAAGCAGATAGAAATATCCGGCTTCACATAAATAAGCCGCAACTACTGATGCTATTATCATTAATAAAGCCTTAATACCATAATCTGCTCCCAAAGTAAAGTAATACCCGACAGAAAATAAACTTACTACTACCAGAGTTGCCGTTAAATATAACATTACCTGCTGAGTAGTCAGCTGATTTCTATATGTAGGTGTTGTTCTTTTAAAAATTATCTTCATACTTATTTCCCCGCCTTTCGTGCATTAGCTACTCTTGTTTTAGCTTTTCCAACCCAGTCAGTAACTTCTATTTTAGAAGGACAGATATATGTACACAATCCACATGTGATACATCTGTCAGCACAGGCTGCTATTACACCATCTGTATTTTTCTGTTTTTCAAGATTCATAATTTGTACAGGCTGTATTTTTGCTGGGCAATGTTCAACACAAAGTCCGCATCTCAGACAAGGAAGTTCCTCTTCAACTACTTTAGGAAGTACAGTTATCGAGTTACTGTAAGTAGTCACTACAAAAGTATCGTTTGCAATGGATTTACCCATCATAGGCCCTCCACCTAATACAAACATTTCATTTACATTTTCAGTATATCCACCTATTTTTTCTATTATATAATCTACTGATGTACCCTATTGGAACATACACATTTTTCAGGATTTTTACTCCTTCTCCTGATATTGTAACTATTCTGTGAGTTATAGGCTTTTATCTCTCAGTGCTTCTGAAAGATAGATTGCTGTAGTAGCATTATTTACTATTATTCCAATTTCTCCTGAGAATCTGTCATATTCTTTCTTGAAAAAGTTCCTTTATAAGAACTCTTTCCCATCCCATTGGATAAGCATCAGGTACTGTAACCACTTCTATATTCTGATATCCTTCTGTTGCTTCCTGAAGTTTCTTTTGCAAGTTTGTCATTTCACAACTTTTATTGCAATTACTCCTTTTTTAGCATGACCAGCCTTCATTAAAAAATGAGTACCGTCTATAAGTTCTTTAGCATGTTTTTCCATTATTTTTGTAATCTGAAGTAAGATAAGGTTCACATTCTACTGCATTTATCAATACAGTATCGATATTTTTGCATTTTCGTACTTAATGTATGTAGGAAATCCTGAACCTCCTAATCCCAGTACTCCAATTTCCTTTATTGACAGCTACCAGTTCTTCTGCCGAAAGTTCATCCGGATTTTCATAAGAAAATGGCACAACTTCTTCATTTTTAAAATCATTTTCGATTAAAAGATGATTCTGTACCTTTCCTGATATATGCATTCTTTTTCTATTCCTTTACTGTTCCTGAAACAGGACTGTAAATGGGTACATACATGTCTGTTCTCGTAGCTAAGCTTTGTTCCTTTACAGACATGATCTCCTTCCTGCACATGTACATCAAATGCAGTTGAAGAACCAATGATTAGAGGTATATAAATCATTGGTCGGCTCAGGTATAGTGACAATTTCTTTATTCTTTGTCAATCCTTTTTTTCCATTGAGCCTGATTTTACCAATTCCACTTATCAAGTTCATAATTCTCTCTCTCCTCCTAAAACGATGTAACAAATTCTATTTTTGAATTTTTTTTTCATTATTAAAAATTATACCACAAAAATTCTAAAAATAGAACAGAAAAATATAAAATATAACAAATAAAAATCACAAAACTATATAAATTGTATCTTTCAACTTCCATTTTAAAAGCCTTAAATTCAGTTATTTCTCCATTTATAATAAAAATTTCTTACTGTCATTATTTCTGCAGTCCTATTTACTTTTTCAATAGTCAGTCTAAATAAAGGAACTATAATAAGAAAAAAATTCCTTAAAATTTCTCACTGATATTTTTGAAAAAATTTCCTCTACTCTTCTGTATTTTTATTATTTTTCTAAATTCTTCATATACAATAGGAAGAAAAATAAACAGAAAAAAGTATAAACTAGACTCATTTCGGTATTTTTTTCCCTTTTTCCCTGTCAGATAGTTTAAATCCCCTTCATTATTTCATTTTGTACTTGTAGTTGATGTAAAAATTTCAACTATTAATGTAAGAAGAAATATCTGGCACATTACATTCATTGAAATCAGTACAGGAGTATCGTAAATTTTTAAAATTTTTTTAAATCTAACAGAGTCAATCCGCTTTTTCATAAAAAAATATTAAAAATCATCAGGATAAATCCCATGCTTAAATATATTTTTATTTTTTTATAATTCCTGTAAAACTTATTTTTGATATAATCATTTCCGCAAAAAGGAATACAGAAATTAAAAAAATATCCTTTAAATGAAGCTTTCGAATGAAAAAAGAACCTGACAGGACTGAAATTATCAGCATTAAAGAGCCTATTATTTTACTCCTTGATCCAGTTTATGTAAAAAGGAATCTGAAGGATTATAAATTCCCTGTGTAAATGATATATTGCCCATTTTTCTTCTCCAATTCAGTATTATTTTTTTAAATAAATTTTTCTATCCTAACCTTTAAACTGCAACTTTAAAAATATAGTCTGAATACTGTTTTACTATATTTTCATCATGGGTTACAAGAATTACAGTTGTTCCATTTTTCATTTTTTTCCACTATTTTGCATAAATTTTATTGTCATAATATAGTCAAGTGCTCCTGTCGGTTCATCAATATAAGTATTTCAGGATCAGACATACTGCAAGTGCTAATCCCAGCATCTTTTTCTCTCCTCCTGAAAGTACAAATGGTGACTTCATAAGAAACTTTTTCATCATATCCAAATATTTCTGCTATTTCATTTATTCTGTCACTTAATTCCTTTGATTTTTCTATTTTTTTATTTTACATTTTTGTTATGTTATATTCCAGTTCTTCCAGAACTGTTCCTGAAAAAAACTGTTCCCCGGTATTCTGAAATACTATTCCTATTCTTTTTCTTATTTCATACAGTTCTCTTTCTGAAATATTTTTATACAGAAATAATTTTTCATATTCCTTATTTTCATTCCTAAATCTGTACTCAATTTCTCCTGAAAAAAATTTTTCTCCCAAAAATGCCAATCCCGATATTATCTCTATTAACGTTGTTTTTCCAGTTCCTGATTTTCCTGTAATTACAGTTATACTATCTTTTGGAATATTAACTGAAAAACTGTCTATTATTTTTCTTTCCCTTTCATAATAATAACTTATATCCTTAATTTTTCATCTTAATTTCTTCTTCCTTCAAAGAAATTTTTGACAAATCAGCAGAGTATATAGAATTTATTTCATACTCTATTTCCTTACTTTTTCTCTTCCAGTATCTGATTAACTTCTTCTGATTTTCCTGTTACTATTTTTCCTTCTTCAGTTATAAAAATAATATTGTCACTTCTCCTTATTTCTTCTGGATTGTGAGTTACTGAAACTACTGTTTTTCCATCTTTCAGAAACTTTTCTATAATCTCGTTCATTTTTCTCCTTCGTTGCCTTATCCCACATTTCTGTAACTTCATCAAGCAGTATAATATCAGGCTCTGTTATAACTGCTCCTGCAAAGAGCTACCTTCTGTTTTTCTCCTCCTGAAAGATTTACAGTTTTTTTATCTATTATATTCTCAAGCTTAAATAATTTTTATGTATTTAGCCATATTCTCCTTCATTTTCTCCAAAAGGAATTCTATTATTTTCCATACCAAAAATTAAACTCCTCAGCTACTGTTTCCCCGATTATATGTTCATTTGACTCCTGAAAAACAATTCCTGTCTTTTTCCCTAATTTTTATAAAAGCTCATCCCTTTTTATAAACAAGTTCCTCATTATCTATAAAAATCTGTCCTCCACTTATTTTTCAAGCCCTACAATCAGTTTTTAGAATTGTTGATTTCCCACTTCCATTTTTCCCGATAATAACGTTATATTTATTTTTCAGGGAAAAAGATATATTTTTCCAGTATCATATTATTATTTTTTTGAATAACTCACATTTCTGAATTCAATAATTCCGGAAATTACAAACACTCTCCCTTCTATCAGTTTTTTATAATTTTTTACTTTTTGCCATAACAGCTTACTATCTCCATTATTAAAAAGCTCAATCCCTGTTTCCATTGCCATTTTTTTCCAGTTTTTATATCCTTCTCAATTTCCCAGCATCGAAAAACAAGCTTTTTTTAAACTTCTGTTGGAATACTTTCTTAATTTTTTTCTATTTTCTTAAATACAGAGTAGTAGTTAGGTATTCTGCCATTTGACTTAAAAACTTCTTTATTTCTTCAAACTGGGATTTAAAAAGCATTATACTGACTTGAAATATTTCTTCCTGATTCCTTCAAGCTGCTAAGTTTGTACATTATTTCAAGTTCATTATAAAGCTGATAAAGTATCCCCATATATTCCTTTGTTGTTTCAAGATAATCAATAACTTCCTGAGCTTTTTCCTGAAAATATATTTTCTGTCATTTCATATATTCTGTATTCCTTTTGAACAGATACTATATTTCTAATTTTTACCAATTTCAAATTTTTTTCTCCATTAAGGTAAACCTTTATTTTATCGACTTCATTTCTCACCTTAAAAGGATTTTTCCCTATCATTTCCAGTAGAATATCTGCTTCAGATGGTGAAATTTCAAGTTCTTCCTGAATATTTTTTTATATCCCTGTCATCTTCCTTTAAAAACAGAAAAACTTCCAGTTTCTTTTTCCTTTTTTTAATGATTCCAGCTTTTTATTTAATTTAGCAGGGATTTTTCCGTCTTCCCTTCCATAGTCAATTACTATTTCTTTTTTTATTTAAATCAAGTTCCGTTATATAGGAAAGTGTTTTTCTCTAAATCCTTCAGTTTTTCCGCTCTTTTTTTAACACAACAAGCTCTTCTGTTGAAAAAAATCGAATTAAAAACTTATCTTTTCAAGGAATTTTTTTCTTCCTCTTTTATATCTGCATCAAAAAAACTCTCTGTAATTCCAGGATTTTCCTCCCTTATTTTCTTTAATGTATCAAAATATTTAAATTCCTATTTTGCAATCCACCGACAAAATATATCATATTTCTCCTTTTTTTATCGTTTTTTTATTTTTTTATAGTAACAGTATACTCTCTTTAGCCATTTATTTCAATTTGATTTTTTTACTTTTTTTGTGATAAAAATTTAAAAAAATAAATCATATAGAATCGGAGGTTATGACATATGAACTCAAATATTAAAGAACAAAGATCTATCGCAGGATTAAGAGCCAATGCGGCGCATTTTTAATTAATCTTTCTTATTTCCTGCCAGGAATAAACCTTATAGTACCAATAGTAGCATTAATTTTAGAAGGTGAAAATGATTTTTGTAAGAAATTATGCAAAAACAAACTTTGGCACTTAGTGTTGTTACTGTAGTTGCACTTTGCACTAAACATTGTAGTTGTTCTAGGAACTTTTGTATTCTTAATTTTTACAGCTATATTGTCAATTTTCCAAATAATTGCGGCAATATCTGCTCTTGTAGAAAAAGAATTTAAAAATACCTTATCTTGAAAAAGTTGTAAATTTATTATTTATAGACTAAAAAGGTTTATTAATTATAATGTTTAAAAATAAGATATGAATATTAGAAAAAAACACAGTCTGAATTTAAGTCAGTACTGTGTTTTTTTAGTCTATCTCTAAAAAATTTATTATCTTTCATTTTAAAAATACTCATTAATTTACTCTTCTATCTTCATTATAGGAAAAAGCCAGTATAAAAAAGTAGAACTGTCTGTATCCAGAAAAATAGTGAAATCTGCTGAATTGTGTACTACTGTTCCTATAAGCAGAGCTATTTTTCAATGTGTTTCTTTTATTTCCTTCATTACTTCATATAAATATTTTAAAAAATACTCCTGCTAATGCGGCTGTTCCTAATAATCCATAACTTAAAAGTGATTCCATAAGAACATTATGCGAATGAGGATACACATAATTAGTATATTTGTAGTAATAAAAAAATTCCCATGTCCATATAATAGATTTGTCTTTTTAAAAATTCCGAGGGCTATTTTTAATTATGTCCTTTTCTTAACTTAAAAATATTCCCCCAAACTGTCAAGTCTTAAAAATGGCACCCTTCCAAAATATACTCCTGTAATATATCCTATAAATAAACAGATACATCCAATAAAAATATTTCTTTTTAGATAAAAAAATAAAAATAATACGAGTATTCCTGCCACTACTGCCGCCAAAAGCCGTTCTTGAGCCTGATAAAAGCAATGTTACTATATTTAAAAATAAATATTGCGAAAGTTTTCTTTTTGACTTTTTTTCAAAAAGAAGTACAGATTTATTATTGCCGCAAGCATCATTATACTTCCAAGATAATTTGGATTCAGATAGGCAAAAATATCCTGCCCTGCTTTTTGTTACAAAAATATTCCACTATACTTATAAAAAATGCCACTGCTGAAAAATTTTGGCAATAAGCTCCAGATTATTTTTTAAAAATTATCATCAATTATAAGGGTATAATATCTTCCAACCATAAGGCAAAGTAAAATTGGAACTGCCATCAGTCCATAATAATTTTTTGTATATTATTGACATTATTATTGAAAAATCCTAAAACTGCTTTCCACAATCATCAAAGATTTGTTTTTAAAAATTTTCTTATACTCTCCAGATACAAAAATCTCTGTCAGTATTACAAGAGATACAAGCACTAATAAAGCATAATGAATAAAAATTGATGCTCCAAGCAGTACATACAGCTTTTTCCACATATCCTTTATTTTTTTATAGTTTCCAATTCATATAACCTCTTTTCATGTATTAGAATACTCCTCTTTCAAATGAATAAGGATTATAATTTCCTTTTTTTGTTTTCAGACTTCCTATGATTTTCTTTACCTCCTGAGGTGTTTCAAATGTAAAAATCCATTCTCAGTTCATCGAAAATTAAATTCCTAATTAAATCCAGTTTTGGAATCAGGTTCATAGGCTTATCCAGATAAAGTTCAATATTATCCAGATCATTTTTCAGCACTTTATATCTGTCATAATGATCCCCTTGAGCTCCTTATACTCTTTATCAAATATTTTATGCTCAATGTACATTCCCTTCAAATATCCGTATATTACCATTCCTTTTTTTATTTTTATCAGACTTTATATTTTTTTAACTGCTTATAATTCAGTTCAGGTGACAAAAAAATACAGTTTCAAGGTTATCAAATTCTGAAAATAAATCTAACGTATAGTTATTGTATACATTGAGATTCCAGTCAAGTGACTGTCCTCTCAATCCATTTTTTTCCCCCATCACAGCCTGATACAAATTTGACGCAAGGTTTGTATCTAATTTTATTTTTATCAGTTTTTATCCAGATTTTTTTCCTTTTGCCACATCATATTGCTTATAATAAATTTTAGTTATACCTGATTCACTGCAAGCTTTTTCCTGTTCCTTATTTGAAACAAGTGCTGAAAAACAGGGGTTCTTTTTTTCTATTTTTTTCATTACTAAATAAATATGTCTTTTTGGACTTCCTGTTCTTTTATATGATTCCAGAAGTTCTATTTCAAGCTGCTTTATACATTCCTCTTTAGATTTTTTTCAGCTCACTGAAAGGAATAAAAGAAGTTCCGTCATAATCTATTTTTACATTTCCCAGTTCAAATGTTGTTTCTCCTAATTCTCCCAGTTTTTTTCCGCAATCTGTTCCTTCGTAATTTCTTTTTCTGGCATCTTCAGTTATTGTATTTCCTTTTATTGTTGCTGATATTCTTTCTCCCTTTAAATTATTTAAAGAAAACTTCAATACCATTTCTTTTTCCCTTTTTCTGCATATAATTCTGCATCAACAGATGAAAAATCTTTTAGAAACTTTTAAATTATGAATTATCCTGTCATTTATTTCCTTGAATAATTTTTATAAATATATTTTTGTCCCTTCAGGCAATTTCCCAATTGAAACAATATCGTTTCTTTTCAGCCTTCTGAACTTTTTCCCTCTTATTGTTATTCTGCTTACATATTCTCCTGAAATTTTTTTCAAAATCTTCATCTACAAACTGAACTCCATCACCCTAAAAATAAGTTCATCATCTATTTTAAAATTATTACTATTTTCAATTCTTGCCCCTAGAAAATATCCAAAATTTGATGAATATTTAAAAATTCATGAGTTTATTATCCAAGTAAAAATATCCTTTTGAATATCCCCTGTTAAATAATTTGTAACTTTCAGTTGGTCTAGGTTTTTCCCTTCAGTATGTTGTCATAATAGCTTACTGTTTCGTAAACATATTCATTTGACTTTTTTCTTCCTTCAACTTTTATTGCATCAATTCCTATTTCTTTCAGTTTATTAATTTCCTCTGTTTGTAACAGCTGATCATTTGGACTTAAAAAGTATGCCTTATTTCCTTCTTCATCCTGAAACTTCTTTCTACATGAATATGCACAAAGTCCACGATTTCCACTTCTTCCTCCTATAAAGCTACTTATATAGCAGTTTCCCGAATAGGCAATACATAATGATCCCGAAACAAATATTTCAAGCTCTATATCAGTTTTCTCCCTTATACTTTTTATTTCTTCAAATGATAGCTCTCTTGCAAGTACTACCCTGCTAAGTCCCAGTTCTTTCAGTTTATTTGCTTCCACATGATTTGCCACCGTCATTTGTGTACTCCCGTGTATTGTCAGTTCAGGAAAAATTTTTCCTTCAGAAATTTTACAAAACCTAAATCCTGTACTATTACAGCATCTATTCCATGTTCATATATTCTACTTATATTATAATATGCCGAATCAATTTCAACATCCTTCATTATTGTATTTAAAGTCAGTAAAGTCTTAACCCTCTTAAATGTGCATAATCTATTCCATCAAGTATTTCCTGTATATTAAGATTCTGATTATTTCTTCTTGCTCCAAAACCTTTAAGACCAAAAATATACTTCATTTGCTCCTGCCTTTATTGCCGCCTCTAATTTTTCATAATTCCCTGCCGGTGCGACTATATTCATTTTTTTCTCCTATCATGCGAGACTAGTTTCTCAAAAATCAGATTTAAAAATTTAATGTCAGAAGAGTTTAGTCTCAAAAATCTTAAAAATCTAATATGAAAACTATATTTTGAATTATTTTTAAATTTTACAATATAAAAACAGGAAATGAAAATATAGTTTTTATAAATTATATTTATATTTTTACTATTTTGTAACATCTTCTTTTATATATTTTATCTTTATTTCTATTTTTTTGAGATAATCTCCTTTTCTTTCTGTACATTATTATAAAAAAAGACTGGAAAAAGTCCAGTCTAATTTAGTTTATTTCTAGTTGTTTTAAAGTCTGTATCTTTATGAAAAATACCTTTTAAAAATACAGTCTAAATTACATTCTTACTTTTTGTATCATATTCTTTGTTTGCTATTATTTAAAATTCATTATTTCTACTTATCCTAACCTAAAATTTCCTGAACTTTTTTTCAGACAATATTTTTTTACATATTTATCAACTATTTCCGTTGTTTCAGCTTCCACCATTACCCTTATCAGAGGTTCTGTTCCAGAAGCTCTTACTAATACTCTTCCTTTTTATTTATTTCTTTTCTTTTTCCTTGATAAAATTCATTAATTCTTCATTTGAATCCCAAGTTGCTTTCTTTTCTTTTGCAAACAATGATATTCTGAGATTTCTGAGGCCATAGTTTTTATGTCCTTTATAAGTTCGTTCAATGATTTTCCGCTATCAAGTATTGCAGATACAAGCTGAATTGATGAAAGGACTCCATCTCCAGTAGTGTTATAATCAAGCATTAAAATGTGTCCGGACTGTTCTCCACCCTACATTAAGTCCCAAATTTTTTTCATTTTTTTCAAGAACGTATCTGTCTCCCTACATTTGCTCTTATAAGTCCTATTCCCTTTTCTTCCAGATATTTTTCAAATCCCATATTACTTAATACAGTAGTAACTACCTTATTGTCATTTAACAATCCTTTTTTTCTTTAATGACTGCGCAATTATTGCTATTATTAAATCTCCGTCAACAATATGTCCTGTATGATCAACTGCAATAAGTCTGTCAGCATCTCCATCAAATGCAAGTCCAAGGTCAGCCTTATAAACTTTTACAACTTCCTGTAACAGTTCAGGATGAGTTGACCCACATTTTACATTAATATTTTTTTCCATTTGGTATATTATTTATAACTATTATATCTGCACCTAAACTTTGATATATTTTTAGATGCAACCCTGTATGCCGCTCCATTTGCCGCATCAATTACTATTTTCATTCCTTTGAAGTTTTTCTTTACTGTTGACCCTAAGAAATCAAGATAAATTCTCATATCATCTTCTACGAATTTAAATCTTCCAAGATTATCTCCAGGTACTTGATGCTTTAAAAGTTCTTCCCTATTTTCCATTAATTTTTCCAGTTCTTCTTCCACTTCATCAGGCAATTTATAACCACTTTGGCTGAAAATTTTAATTCCATTATCTTTTACCGGATTGTGGGAAGCAGAAATCATAATTCCCGCATCTGCATTTAATTTTCTTGTCAGATAGCATACACCTGGTGTAGGAAGAACTCCTACAAAATCAATATTTATTCCCATTGAGTTAAGACCTGCTGTCAATGCTGACCTTATCATATATCCAGATATTCTGGTATCAGTTCCTAAAATTACTTTCGGCTTTGTATCTCCCTTTTTATTCTTTTTAAAATAATATCCTAAAGCTAACCCTAAATCTGTAACAAGATCTATTGTTAAATCTTTATTGGCCTCTCCCCTCATTCCATCTGTACCAAAAATACTTTCTTGCCATTTTTTTCCTCCTAAAATTTTTATATTATATTTTCTTATTAGTTCTTAGTCTTTGAGGTACTATTTCTGTTTTTTTGGGTAACTAAAGGTAAAACAATTGAAATTTCAGTTCCTTTTTCCCAGTTCAGAATTAATTTTTATTTCTCCCTTTATGAGTCTCAACTATTCTTTTTACAATTGCGAGACCTAATCCAGTTCCACCAGTTGCTTTTTGTTCTGGAGTCATCCACTCTGTAAAATCTGTCAAAAGATTCTTCTGGAATCTTCTTCTGAAATTCCTACCCCTTCATCCCTAATTGAAACTTCTCCATTTTTCCCATCAATTATAGCAGATTTTATATAAATATTTGTACCTTTTTCAGAATATTTCATTGCATTTTTCAAGAAGTGCCCTGATTGCCTGCTGCAGTAAAAGTTACATCTGCTTTAATTTCATATACGTCATCTCTTTTCCAGATATATTTTATGCGTTTTAGTAGAAAACTTCTGTATCATTATATATCTGCTGAATAAATTCCTTCATTTCTATTATCTGAAAAATTCGTATTTATTTTTGAAATTTCCCCTTTTTGCAAGGAATAGAAGTTTCTGAACAAGATTTTTTTCATATTCTCTGTTTCATTTATTATTGAATCTATTGATTCTTCAAAAATCTCTTCGTCAGCAAACCTTCTCTTTTTATAATTTCCGCATATCCTTTTTATTATTGCAAGAGGAGTACGTAATTCATGTGATGCATCTGAAACAAATTTTGACTGGTTATCAAAGGAGTTTTCCAACCTGTCAAGCATCTGATTTATAATCTGTGTAAGTGTTTTCAGCTCATCATCTGACTTTGAGTTCTACTATTCTCTGGCTCAAATCATCTGTTGTAATTTTTTTCTGTCGTTTTAATTATATTCTTTATCGGCTTTTACTATTCTCTGACCAAGAATAATTGACATTATTATTGCTATTGCAACTCCTATACAGACAAAAAAATAATCGATAGGGTATTTAACCTGTCATATATTTCAGTTACCTGATTTATATTTTTCAGTACATAAATATTTAAAGTATTGCTTTTTATTTCCCTGCTCAGCTTAAATACATAATATTTATTATTATCACTTAAAGTTATAATTTTTCCAATATTTGTATTTTTCTGTTATTTTATTTTTTTCAATTTCTTCCATCAGACTATATCCCACAGATTCATCAACTATATCATATTGGGAACTTACAGTATTCAGAGGTACTCTGCTGCCCTGTATTGTTTTAATTTCCACAAGATAAAGATATGCCTCTTCTCCCGGATCAAAAGGCTTTCTATAAGTTATTTTCTTACCATCAAACTGAGGATTAAACTCTAAAGGGAAGATTATCATACAATTCTGAATAAACAGCTATCCTATTTAGATATCTTTTCTCTATTTCATCTACTTTTTCCAGCTGCTATTTCCAAAACTTTCTTATTTTCATTCCTTAAAAGTTATATTCAGCATGATTATAAAAAAATAGTCATTAACGTCAAAAATAGAAGAGCGTAACTCCAAGCGATACGTCCTCCTAATTTCATTTTTTTCTCATACAAGTCTCCCTATTTAAAGATAAATCCAATTCCTCTTACTGTCTGAATAAACTTTTCTTTCATAAGGTTTTATCGACTTTATCTCTTAAATACTTTTATATATAAATCAAGTATATTATCATTACCTATGTAGTCAAATCCCCATACTTCTTCAAGTATTTTATCTCTTGATAATACTATTCCTTTATTTAGTACAAGAAAATCTAATAGTTCAAATTCTCTTTTAGATAAAAGAAATTAATGTTTCTCCTCTAAATACTTCATAAGTAGAATAATTTATTTTTAAATCTTCAAATTCAAAAAACACCCTTATGATCTACTGTTTTTCTTAGTTCTTCTTAAAAAGAGCTTTTATTCTTGCAAGTAATTCTTCATTTGAGAAAGGTTTAGTCATATAATCATCAGCACCATAATCAAATCCCTACTATTTTATCACTTATTTCATCTTTTGCTGTAAGCATTATTATAGGTACCTGTGATCCTTCCCTTATTCTTTTACATACTTCCATTCCACTCATTTTTAGGCAGCATTACGTCCAGTAAGATCAAGTCATATGAACCGTATTTTTGCCATATTAAGTCCTTCTTTTTCCGTCATATGCAAAGAATACATCAAATCCTTCAAATTTTAATTCTATTTCCAATAATCTGAAATCTTTGGATCATCTTCAATTACTAATATTTTTTTCTCATTTTCTTCACCAACTTTATTTTTTTATAGTTTTTTTGATTCTTTTTATATTATACACTAATTTTTTTAAAAATAGTAGAGTTTAATACTCTACTATTTCATAATCGTGTATTTTCCCTTTAGAAGAGTATATTTCATGACACTTTGATTTATTTATAGATTAACTTTTGAATAAACTTAAGCATTTGTTTTCAAAAATGCTATTTACAACGTGTTAGTCTCTGTATCCATATCACTTTCAGATTTTCCTTCAGGTAATTTAATTCTTATTAGATCCATTGGTCCCATTTCCAGTTCCGACTCAATAACAGCTATAGTATTTGGATGTACTACTTCCACATACTCTTCTGTTTTAGTATTGAAAAAGTTTTTCACCTTAAATTTTACCGGATCTCCTTCAGGTCTTATCAATTCAAGTGTATCATCAGCGAAAACTCTATTTCTTATTTGAAGCAGATATTTACCATCTTCCAGCTTTTCCTTTACATTTGCCACAAGCTGATAAGTCTGACTGTAAGAATTTCCTGTATTATAATTCTGATCCTCTTCGGTCGTTTTTCCAAGGTAGAAACCTTTTGAGTATAATCTATGACTTATTGTCTGAAGTTCCTTATACCACTCCGGATCATATTCATAATTCCCTGAATAGTAGGAATCTATTGCTTTTTCTATATTGTTTTTACAACAGTCGAATTGTAATAGATACTTTTCATTCTTCCCTCTATTTTTCAGTGAATCAACTCCTGTTTCAATAACCTTGTCTATAAAATCTATTGTACATAAATCTTTAGCATTAAAAATAAAAGTTTCTCCCTGTTCTTCAACAATATCATGTGCGCCTTTTTCTTCATGCCCTTCTGCAATTACTTTTATAATTCCATCTGCAATCCTGTGCATAGATGCTCTATTTGCATCCCTGGATGTAAAATAGTTACTTAAAAGACATCTTCCTGATACTGCCATACACATTGCTCCATGTATGAATACTTCGATTTCTACATCAGGCACCTTTTCCTTTATTTCTTTAATTTCCTTCAATGACATTTCCCTAGCAAGTATAACCCTTTTTGCACCCATGTCCCTCCATGTTTTTACACTCATCCAGTTTGTATTATTAGCCTGTGTACTTACATGAATTGGTAAATTTGGGGCATTTTCCCTTACAAGCTGGAATACTCCCAAGTCAGCTACTATTACAGCATCTGCTCCATATTCTTCCAGTAATTTTACAAACCTAGGCATATATTCGATTTCCGAATTATGTGCAAATATATTTAAAGTGACATATATTTTTTTTCCTAAACTATGAACATAGTCTATAGCTTCCCTTAATTCACTATTTTTAAAGTTAGAGGACATTCCTCTCAAATTAAAAGGCACTTCCTCCCTACGAAAGCAGGCATCCGCTCCGAAATGAAAAAGCTGTTTTTAATTTCTCCATATTTCCTGCAGGTGCAAGAAGTTCAACTTTTCCTTTTTGATGTTGCATTTTTCCTCCTCAAATTTATTTAAATGACATTTAACTGTCTCTTATTTATACATTTTTGTATATAACCATTATTTATTGTGAATGTCTTGTGGCTTCATCATCACCCATGACATTTACAAATTGCTGATATCCCGGTCTAAATCCTAAAATTATAGTTCCAGTAGGACCACTTCTATGTTTTTCCTACTATTACTTCAACCTTTTTCAAGTTCTTCATCATTTGACTGCTGTTTAGGGCTGAGTATATTGGCTTGGTACTTCTGAATTATTGCTATCACCCTGGTTTGCTGTGCATTATCCTTGTTGTAATATTTTTTTCCCTATATAAGAACATTACCATATCGGCATCCTGTTCAATTGCTCCTGATTCCCTCAAATCTGAAAGTATAGGCCTTTTATCAGTTCTTTGTTCAACACTTCTCGACAGCTGTGATAAAGTGACAATAGGAATATTTAATTCCTTGGCTATTATTTTTAATGATCTTGATATTTCAGATATTTCCTGTTCCCTGCTCTTTTTTTGATCCTGCAGTTGGATTTATAAGCTGTAAGTAATCAATCATCATAAAAGTCCAGCTTTCCCTTCAGCCTTTTAATCTTCTAGCTACAGCTTTTATTTCAAGAATATTTACACTTGAAGAATCTGAAATATACAATGGAAGTTCAGCAAGCCTTCCCATTCCATTTCCTAAATCTGTATAGTCTGAATCCTTCAATGTTCCATCTTTTATTGCTGACAGTTTTTATTTTTAGATTCTATTGAAAGAAGTCTGTCAAAAAGCTGTTCATTTCCCATTTCAAGACTGTATACAAGAACATGTTTTTCCTGCTTTTTGCAACATTCAGAGCCAGATTCAATGCAAATGCAGTTTTTCCCATTGCAGGTCTTGCTGCCAGTATAATTAAATCTGAACCATGAAAACCACTTGTCAGTTCATCATATTTTGGAAAAATCCCGAACTTATTCCTCTTATTCCACCTTTATACTTAGACATTTCATCCAGACTTGATATTTTCATACCTGCCAGTTCATTTAAGGAAACTACATCCTTTTTTTCTGTTTTGCTTCAGCTATTTTTAAAAAAATCATACTTTCTGCCTTTATCAAGCATTGTATCCACTTCATCATAGCCACGATAAGCCATTCTTGTTATTCTTTCACCTGTTTCAATCAGCTGTCTCTGAATGGATTTCTCCTTAATTACATATGCATAATTTACTGCATTTGCTGCTGTAGAAACCACATCAACAAGATCATAAATTATATCTTCTCCACCAATTTCTTCCAGTTTTCTCTGATTTTTTTCAATGCTTCCCACAATTAAAAAGGGTATCTATTATTTTTCCCAATATTATACGCTTTTAACATTTCTTCAAATATTATTCTGTAGTTGTTTTTTTATAAAAAAATCAGCTGGTGTGATAACTTCTATAATTTCACTTATTGCATCAGGCTTTATGAAAAATTGAACCAAGTAATGCCTCTTCCGCTTCAATACTATAAGGTATTTTCAGTTCATTTTCAAATTTAGATTCATCAAATAATTCCATAATATTTGACCTTTCAAATTATATATTCGTTGTATTTTTTTAATAAACTGGAATTCTATCAAAATTTTTACTATTTTTTTATAGATTTTTTTACAAACTAATCCTGTGCTTCCAGTTTTATTTTTTTATTGTTGCCTTAACTTCAGAATGAAGTTTCAGTTCAACAGTATGTAGTCCTAATTCTTTTCATTCTTGCATCTGTTGAAACCTTCTTTTTTTATCAACCTCTATATTCAGCTGTTCTTTTATAGCCTCTGCTATTTCCTTTCCTCCAACAGATCCAAATACTTTCCCGTTATTTCCTGCTTTTACCTTCAGTAATATTTCTTTTGAATTTAATTGTTCCTTAAGTTCGTTTGCTTTTTCTCACATCATTATCATGATTTTTTTCTTAATTTTTTTCATTTTTACTGTTCAGTTTATTTATATTTTTCAGGTGTTGCTGGAATAGCTTTATTCTGACTGAATAAAAAGTTATTAGCATATCCGTCTTTAACTTCAACAATCTCATCTTTTTTTACCCACACCTTTTTATTGTTTCTTTTAAAATAACTTTTTATTTTCATATATTTATCCTCCTGCTGTATTTTTTTCTGTTTCCTTCATACTATTTTTTTCTCTATAATTTCACCTTCGAAAAAAATTAATGACTTTTTTTCAATAAATTTATCATCACTATTTTCATTGTCATTATTATCAAAAATTGTAGTTATTCTTATATCAGTATTACATATTTTATTTATTATCATCTCTATCTTACTTCTTTTTATCAAGCTCCATAATCTGTCTGCTATGGAATTTATGACCATCTGGAAATTTTTATTTCTAAAAACACCATTTTTAAGCTTTTCAGGATAAGTATCAGCCATAAGAGCATTTAATATTGCACCGCTATTTTTTTATTTCTTTACGTATTTGTTCCCACTTTTTCTTCAAATAAATCTATTGAATATTCAGGATAACTTTCTGTATTTTTGTAGTAAAGATTCATTACTTCCTCTATCTTCAACTTCTCCAGCAAAAGTTTCAGATATATTTTTTTCCAGTTAAACTGCCAGTATAATCATCTTTTAAAGTGATTCTGAATGGTTTACTTCACTATCATTCAAATGAAAACTACCATTATTCTCAATATTTTTCTGGAACTATATTTTTTTATAACTTCATCTTCTCTAACATTTTCTTTTACTATTTTTCTTTTATTACAGCATTATTAACAGCTGAATGGCTTTCACTAGTCGAAATTTCAATATTTCCATTTATCTTTCTATTTTTGTATAATTCATGTATGAGAACATATCCTAAAAAGCCTCTTATCCTCCTCATACTTAAATTCATTTAAAATAAAAAAATCGAACTTATCGTACTCAAAATAAAAGTTAACTGATAATTTACTATTTGTTTTAAACTGCTCTTTAAGATAATAGGCAAAATCCTTCAGAAAAGTCTCAATTACAATTCCATCTTCCCAAATCTTATCGATGAATTCCAATAATTGAATTTTATCTGAAGAAAGAATTAATTCCAGAAACTCATTTAAAACAATATCAGGTACTACTCCTAATGCCTTCTGAGTCTTGAAAATATCTATTTTTTTCTCCTTCAAAAGTTAGAAATAACCTGTTCAAAAATTGAAAAAAACTATCTCTTGCACTTCCTTCCGATTTTCTATATATTAATTCAAGACTTTCCTCATCAATATCGATATTTTCTTTTTCAGCTACACCTTTTTAAAAAGATTAGTTATATCTTTTTATCAATAGGAAGAAAATCATATCTCTGACAACGTGATACTACTGTATCAGGTATTTTATCAATTTCTGTAGTTGCAAGTATAAAAAGAACATGTGCCGGTGGCTCCTCCAATGTTTTTTTAATAAAGCATTGAAAAGCTTCCTTTGTAAGCATATGAACTTCATCTATTATATATATTTTTTTCTACCTTTGATAGGCTGATAATTTATCTTTTCTTTTAACTCCCTAATTTCATCTATACCTCTATTTGAAGCGAGCATCAATTTCAATCATATCCATAGAAATACCTTGACTTATTTCACGGCAATTATCACATACTCCACAAGGATTATCAGTAACATCTTCAGAATTCAGACAATTTACACCTTTAGCAATAAGTCTTGCAAGAGTTGTTTTTCCCTACACCTCTTGGTCCTGTAAATAAATATGCATGAGATAACTTTATTTTCCCTCAAGGAATTTTTTTATAGCTCTTGTTACGTATTCCTGACCTGCTATCTCTTCAAATTTTTGAGGCCTATATTTTCTATATAAAGTAATATTCAATTTTATCACCCTTCATATTATGCAATAGAATAGTATAATTATAACATTATTAAAAAAAAAAGACAACAAAAAAAGTTTGGCGACGACCGATTTTCCCTGGAACTTAATCCAAGTATCTTAGGCGCAGGCAGACTTAACTTCCGGGTTCGGAATGTGACCGGGTGTATCCCTGCCGCTATAATCACCAAACATTCTTGTATTGCCATTTAAGTAAAAGGGCAATGAGAAATAAATAGTATAAGCAAAAGAGTCTTGAAGTAAGCCTACGCATTATTAGTACCGGTCAGCTGAACATGTCACCATGCTTTGCACCCCGGCCTCATCACCGCCTGTTCTCGGCGGATGCTTGAAAAGAACATTCATCTCAGGGTGGGCTTCCCGCTTAGATGCTTTCAGCGGTTATCCCTTCCGGACGTGACTACCCGGCCGTGCCACTGGCGTGACAACCGGTACATCAGTGGTCCGTCCATCCCGGTCCTCTCGTACTAAGGACAGATCCCTTCAATATTCTGACGCCTGCAGTGGATAGGGACCGAACTGTCTCACGACGTTCTGAACCCAGCTCGCGTGCCTCTTTAATGGGCGAACAGCCCAACCCTTGGGACCTTCTCCAGCCCCAGGATGAGACGAGCCGACATCGAGGTGCCAAACACTTCCGTCGATATGGACTCTTGGGAAGTATCAGCCTGTTATCCCCGGGGTAGCTTTTATCCGTTGAGCGACGGCCTTTCCATTCAGAACCGCCGGATCACTAACTCCCACTTTCGTGCCTGCTCGACCCGTCAGTCTCGCAGTCAAGCTCCCTTATGCGTTTGCACTCTCCGGCTGATTTCCATCCAGCCTGAGGGAACCTTTGAACGCCTCCGTTACTCTTTTTGGAGGCGACCGCCCCAGTCAAACTGCCCACCTAGCACTGTCTCCCATCTCTTGAGATTAGAATCCCAACAATGCGTGGCTGGTATTCCAACAGCGGCTCCAATACAGCTGACGCCATATCTTCTTAGCCTCCCAGCTATCCTATACACACATTGCCGAAACCCAATGCCAGGGCTGCAGTAAAGCTCCACGGGGTCTTTCCGTCCCTACTGCAGGTAACCGGTATCTTCACCGGCATTACAACTTCACCGGTCTCCGGCCAAGACAGCTCCCAAATCATTTCACCATTCGTGCAGGTCGGAACTTACCCGACAAGGAATTTCGCTACCTTAGGACCGTTATAGTTACGGCCGCCGTTCACCGGGGCTTCAATTCGAATCTCTCAATCCTCCTCTTAACCTTCCGGCACTGGGCAGGGTGTCAGCCCATATACGTCGCCTTCCGGCTTAGCATAGACCTGTGTTTTTTTGGTAAACAGTTGCTTGGGACTCTTCACTGCGGCCCTGCTTCCCCTCCGGGTGTCTCCCCTTCAGGTAGCACGGGCACCCCTTCTCCCTAAGTTACAGGGGCCATTTTTGCAGAGTTCCTTAGCCAGAGTTGTCCTGTCGGCCTTAAGTTTCTCACTCTGTCCACCTGTGTCGGTTTTACAGTACGGGCGCTGCTTTCCCTAAATAGAAGTTTTTTTCCCGGCAGTGTAGGATCTGCGGCTTATGCCATATGGCACTTACCCGTCAGGCCTCACGTTTAAACATACGGATTTGCCTATATGTCCACGCTTCACCCTTAGAAAGGCTATTCCGTCAGCCTTCCCGCATACCTTCCTGCGTCACTCCATCTCTCAGTCAGTACACAGCGGTACAGGAATATTAACCTGTTTTTCCATTCGCCTTCGCAGCTCTGCTTATGCTTAGGTCCCGACTCCCCAGGGGCGGACAAACCTTCCCCTGAAACCTTGGACTTCCGGCCGGAGGGATTCTCGCCCTCCTTCTCGCTACTCATTCCTGCATTCTCACTTCTGATACCTCCAACATCCCTTACAGGACACCTTCTACGGCCTACAGAACGCTCTCCTACCAAACGTGTTACCACGCTTCCGCGGCTTCGGTTCATGTCTTAGCCCCGTTATATCTTCGGCGCAGATACTCTCGACCAGTGAGCTATTACGCACTCTTTCAAGGTATGGCTGCTTCTAAGCCAACCTCCTGGTTGTCTGTGAATATCCACCTCCTTTCCCACTTAGACATGATTTGGGACCTTAGCCGGCGGTCCGGGCTGTTCCCTCTCGTCCACGGACCTTGTCATCCGTAGACTCACTCCCGGTAAACAATATACGGTATTCGCAGTTTGCTTGACTTCGGTAAGCTATACGCCCCCTAGGCCATACAGTGCTCTACCCCCGCATATCTTCAACCAAGGCTGCACCTAAATGCATTTCGGAGAGAACGAGCTATCTCCTAGTTCGATTGGCTTTTCACCCCTAGACCTATCTCATCTCCCAACTTTTCAACGGCGGTGAGTTCGGCCCTCCACTGAGTCTTACCTCAGCTTCAGCCTGGACAGGCCTAGATCACTAGGTTTCGCGTCTATGACATGCGACTCGTCGCCCTATTAAGACTCGGTTTCCCTTCGGCTCCGCTTTGCACTTAACCTCGCCACACATCATAACTCGCAGGATGATTAACCAAAATCCACGCAGTCACCCCTAAGGGCTCCTACCGCTTGTAAGCACACGGTTTCAAATTCTATTTCACTCCCTTGCTCAGGGTTCTTTTCACCTTTCCCTCACGGTACTCTCCTCTATCGGTCGGCGGAAGTATTTAGCCTTACGTGATATGGTCCACGCTGATTCACACCGGATTCCTCGTGTCCGATGCTACTCGGGATTACATACAAGCCGTCATGACTTTTACGCTATACAGGACTCTCACCTCCTACGGTCCGGCTTTTCCAGCCGCGTTCCGCTTACATCATGACCAACTCGACCTTATGGCATCAGTCCAGTATGTTCCTCTACCCCGTATATGCAACGCCACCAGCTTTAACACATATACGGTTTAGGCTCCTCCCCGTTCGCTCGCCGCTACTCAGGGAATCGTTTTTACTTTCTTCTCCTCCGGCTACTTAGATGTTTCAGTTCGCCGGCTTACCTCTCTCGCGCATACCCTCCAGGTATGCAGGTTCTCCCATTCGGATATCCCGGCATCACAGGTCCTGTGCACCTCCTCCGGGCTTTTCGCAGCTTAGCACGTCCTTCTTCGGCTCCCGCCGCCTAGGCATCCTCCGTGTGCCCTTACTCAGCTTCTCTTCTCTAACTTAAGTTTCCTTCAGTTGTAACTCTTTTACCTACTATTCATTTCCCATTGTCCTTTCCCGAACAATTTCAAACATATCAGAGGAAGATCCGACTCGCATCCGTCTCTCCCTAGAAAGGAGGTGATCCATCCGCACCTTCCGGTACGGATACCTTGTTACGACTTCACCCCAATCACTATCCACACCTTAGGTACCTTCCTCCAAAGTTAGACCAGTAACTTCAGGTGCAGACAACTCTCGTGGTGTGACGGGCGGTGTGTACAAGACCCGAGAACGTATTCACCGCGGCATTGCTGATCCGCGATTACTAGCGATTCCAACTTCATGAAGTCGAGTTGCAGACTTCAATCCGAACTTCGAACTGCTTTTAAGATTCGCTCCGCGTCACCGCCTCGCTCCTCTCTGTACAGCCCATTGTAGCGTGTGTAGCCCAGATCATAAGGGGCATGATGACTTGACGTCATCCCCACCTTCCTCCTGCTCTTCGCAGGCAGTCTTGCTAGAGTCCCCAACTTAATGATGGTAACTAGCAACAGGGGTTGCGCTCGTTGCGGGACTTAACCCAACATCTCACGACACGAGCTGTCGACAGCCATGCACCACCTGTCTCCGCGTTCCCGAAGGCACCGCCCATCCTCATGGGCGTTCGCGGGATGTCAAGATCTGGTAAGGTTCCTCGCGTTGCGTCGAATTAAACCACATGCTCCACCGCTTGTGCGGGTCCCCGTCAATTCCTTTGAGTTTCAGCCTTGCGGCCGTACTCCCCAGGCGGATTACTTATCGCATTCGCTTCGGCACAGACAGTCTTCCTGCCCACACCCAGTAATCATCGTTTACGGCCGGGACTACCAGGGTATCTAATCCTGTTCGCTCCCCCGGCTTTCGCACTTCAGCGTCAGTTACCGTCCAGTGAACTATCTTCATCATCGGCATTCCTGCACATATCTACGAATTTCACCTCTACTCGTGCAGTTCCGTCCACCTCTCCGGTACTCCAGCCTATCAGTTTCAAAGGCAGGCCTGCGGTTGAGCCGCAGGTTTTCACCCCTGACTTGAAAGGCCGCCTAGATGCCCTTTATGCCCAATAATTCCGGATAACGCTCGCGACATACGTATTACCGCGGCTGCTGGCACGTATTTAGCCGTCGCTTCTTCTGCAGGTACCGTCACTTTCTTCTTCCCTGCTGAAAGCACTTTACAATCCGAAAACCGTCTTCGTGCACACAGAATTGCTGGATCAGGGTTGCCCCCATTGTCCAATATTCCCCACTGCTGCCTCCCGTAGGAGTAAGGGCCGTATCTCAGTCCCCTTGTGGCCGTCCACCCTCTCAGGCCGGCTACCTATCTTCGCCTTGGTGGGCCGTTACCCCTCCAACTAGCTAATAGGACGCAAGGCTCTCCGCAGGCGTCTCCTTTCATCACTAAGCTATGCGGCTACATGACCTTATCCGGTCTTGTCAGCAGTTTCCTGCTGTTATCCCGGTCCCGCAGGTAAGTTCTTTACGCGTTACTCACCCGTCCGCCATGGTTATCACGGTGCAAGCACCGCTTCCCCATCGACTTGCATGTGTTAAGCATTCTGTCAGCGTTCATCCTGAGCCAGGATCAAACTCTTCATTCAACAATATATTTCTTTTCACCTTTATTTTTTTTATCTCTATATTATCGATGCTTTTTTCCGTCTTTTTTTCTTCCTCTATCATATATGTCTTCCATTGTCCTCTCAACCACTCCCGCAGTTGACAAAAAAATTATTCTATCAAATTTTATCCCCTCTTGTCAATAACTTTTTTTCAATTTTTTATAAATAACAGTTATCGTCATTTTGAATCTCATTATTTTAAAGAGATAGAATATCGTTAAATAATTTGATTTTTATAAATTCATATTACTTCTTTTATTATTTGCTGAATTTTTTTCTTGATAAAATATTTTTATTCCTATTACTGCTGCAATTACCATTATAATACTTATTAAATATGGTGCTCTTATTCCAATTCCAGGAACGATAAGATCTTCTACTCTGAATGTACTTACAAAAAAACTCTTATTACTGCATACATTATAAGATAAATCATTGTAAGAACACCTGGATTATACTCTTTCTTTCTAAAGTAAAACCATAATAGCATGAATCCTATAAGGTTTAATACTGCCTCATAAAGCATTGCCGGATGTAATGGATAGTTAGGAAACTCCATCCCTGCCGGACTATCTTGAGGAAATACCAGTCCCCATGGAACAAGTTCCTTAAATTTAGACTGTGCCTCTAAACTCATTGATTGATACGCTGTCCACCATTCACTAAATTTTCCGGAAAATATTACATTCCATGGAGTAAAAAGTAGGTACTCCATGTATTTCTCCATTTGCTAAATTTCCAAAACGTCCTAAAAACTGACCAAATAGTAAGGGTCCTACCCCCATATCAGTCAATGTCCACAAACTTATTTTATGCTTTTTTGCATAGAGGTATGAACCTATAAGTCCTCCTATTATTCCCCCATGTATTGCTAGTCCACCTTCCCATACTTTCAGTATAGAAATTGGGTCACCTGCATATTCGTTAAATTTCATTATTACATAATATGCTCTTGCACCTACAAGGCCTGATATCATAGCAAAAAAAGCAAAAGTCTTCTATCATTTTTTTATCTTTTATACCTCTTTTTTTAGCAACATCATCCTTTTCAGCGATTTTTATTCCTATAATAAAAGCCAGAATATACATTAGACTGTATATTCTAAGCTCAAAAATTTCCTATTTTTAAATAAAGTTGGTCTCATTTACTCTCCCTAGCTAATCTGTTTTTTTCAATTCTTCTTCAAAAGATTACGAAGAAATCATCTACCTGTTCTTTTTGTAATTTCACCTAAAATTCCTATTCTCATAAGACTTGCTGCATATTTTACCTTTTCCACCTGTAACAGTAAATCCTTTTTCTTCCAGTGCATTAATAACATCTTTTTATTATTACACCTTCCCTATAAACTGAAATTAGGGTATTTGTTCTATTCTTTTTCTTCTTTAACAAGTAAATTGAATCCCTAGTTTTTGTGCTTTTTTTCCTCTATATGTTTTTCTTAATTCATATTTTTTTCCTTAATACAATTTTTCAATTCCTTTTTGCCAATAAATCCTTCAATGAATAATTTCAAAGCTATTATCAGTGATATAGCAGGTGTATATGGAGTTTCTGTCATTTCATCAAAATATTTTTTTCATATTGTTTTATGCTTAAATAATATTTTTGGTAAATCTGATTTTTCCATTGCTTTTTTTAGCTTTATCACTTGCTGTAACAAATGACAATCCAGGTGGTATTAAAAATGCTTTCTGACTTCCTGCAATGGCAACGTCTATATTCCATCCATCAAAATCAAAGTCATTTGCCACCAATCCACTTATTGTATCAACTACAAGTAGGATATCTGTGTCTTTTGTAAGTTCTCCCAATGCCTTTATATCATTTAATATCCCAACTGATGTTTCACTATGAGTAGAAAGTATCCCTTCAAGTCTGGATTTTCTGAAAGAATTTTCTTTACATCATCAAGTTCATATCCATCACCAAATTCATATTTCAGGTTAATAACATCTAAACCGTAAATTTCAGCTATTTTAGCAAATCTTTCTCCAAAGTATCCTGTGTTAATTACAAGTACTTTTTCCCCTTTTGAAAAGAAATTTACTACAGCAGCCTCCATGGCACCTGTACCTGAAGTTGTTAAAAGTATACACATCATTTTTTTGTTTTGAATACTTTTTCAGGTTTTCATTGTTTTCTTTTTAAAATTCTTCTAAATTCAGGTGTTCTGTGATGTATGATATCCTCCCCAAATATTTTCAGATATCTTTCCGGTATATTTGTAGGTCCCGGAGTTAATAATAACTTCGAACTCATAATTTCCTCCTTAAAATATATTTAATATTCTTTTTGTTAATTTATCATATGTTATCAATTTTTTTCAATATTTCCTCAACATCATCAAGTCTTAACATATTCGGACCGTCTGAAAGTCCTTTTTCAGGTTCCGGATGAACTTCAGCAAAAATACCGTCGACTCCAACTGACACTGCAGCTCTTGCAAGAGGGATAAACATATGCCCTGTTTCCTCCTGAAGTTTCTCCCTGACCACCAGGTATCTGTACTGAATGTGTTGCATCAAAGACAACAGGATATCCGAATTTTCTCATTTCAAGCAATCCTCTCATATCTACTACAAGATTGTTATATCCGAAAACTTGCTCCACGTTCACACAGCATTATATTAGGATTTCCTATTTCTTCAAATTTCTTCACAACATTTTTCATATCCCAAGGTGCTAAAAATTGACCTTTTTTAATGTTTACAGCTTTTCCTGTTTCTCCTGCAGCTATAAGTAAATCTGTCTGTCTTGAAAGAAATGCAGGTATCTGCAAAATATCTATTACTTTTGCGAGCTTCCTTACAGTGCCATGGTTCGTGAATGTCAGTGGCAAGTGCTACTCCATATTTCTCTTTTACTCTAGAAAGTATTTCAAGTCCCTTTTCAAGACCAGGTCCCCTAAAAGAACTGATTGAAGATCTGTTTGCTTTTATCAAAGGATGCCTTAAATATATACTGAATATTCAGTTTATCTGTTATTTCCTTCATTTTTTTCTGCAACTGTCATTACTAAATCTTCAGATTCAATAACACAAGGTCCTCCTATTAAAAAGATTTTCCCATTTCCCAACAGTTATATTTTCAGTGATTTTTAACTTCTTTTACTTTGTCTATAAGCATTTTCTCATCCTTTCACTGTTTATTTTATTGATTTCTATTCTTATTTTTACCACTTATAATATAAGATGGCAAATAATTATTTCATTTTTTTCCTGTATTTTTCAGGTATCATAACTACCTGCACATCTAAATCTTTTGGTTTTAAAATCCTTTATCTATACATTCTTCCCAATATTCAAGATGACGTGTATCAATCCAGCTTTCCTGAATTTTTCAACCTCTATGCCTCCTTCTCCCTGAATAGAATACCAGTAAAGATATTCTTCACCATCAAGTATTTCACGAAAAAAATTGTTTCTACATACATTTTTCACCTTCAAGAGTCAGAAGTACATCTTTCATATTATCATTTAGAAAATTTCATCCATTCATCCACTTTTTCGCTTTTTTTCCTTTTATTACTCTAAACCTTGTCAACTCAATATTAATCATAGCCATATTTCCCTTTCATGTTTATAAATATAATAACTGACCTGATTGCCTATTACTTTATTATTTCATCAATTACTCCACCACCAAGACAAACTTCATCCTTATAAGCAACTACTATCTGACCTGGCGTTACCGCTTTCTGAGGTTCATCAAATAAAACTTCATATTTTTCATCTGAAATTTTTTTATCGTAGCCTTTGAATCAGACTGTCTATATCTGAACTTCACAGTACATTCCAACGGAAATTCCATATCCTCCATATTTATAAAATTAAAATCTGTTGCAATAAGCCCTTTAGAATAAAGAACTGACTTATCCCCTTGTGTTACTATCAGTTCATTAGTCTCAAGATTTTTATCCACGACAAACCATGGTTCTCCTGTTCCTTCTTTACTGTTTCCAATACCTATTCCTTTTCTCTGTCCAATTGTGTAATACATAAGTCCGTTATGTTTACCGAGTATTTTTCCTTCTGTGTTTACAATGTTTCCGCCCTTTGCAGGTAAATATTTTGAAAGAAACTCATTAAAATCCCTTTCTCCAATAAAGCATATCCCTGTACTGTCTTTCTTTTTTGCTGTTGCAAGGTTATACTTTTCTGCAATTTCCCTAATTTGAGGGTTTGTGTATTCCCCTATTGGAAATAATACTTTTTCCAGCTGTTCCTGGCTTAACTGGCATAAAAAGTAGGTCTGGTCTTTATTATCGTCTATTCCTCTCAACATTACTGATTTTATTTTCCCATCTTTTTCTTCATGAACTATTCTCGCATAATGCCCTGTTGCCACATAATCTGCCCCCAGTTTTATTGCATAATCAAGAAATGCCTTAAATTTTATTTCCTTGTTACACATAACATCAGGATTTGGTGTCCTTCCTTTTTTTATATTCATCTAAAAAAATATGTAAATACCTTATCCCAGTATTCTTTTCACAAAATTTACCGAATAATATGGGAATATCAAGCTGTTCTGCCACAGCAATTACATCTTTATAGTCTTCTTCAGCCATGCAGTTTCCATTGTCATCCTTTTCTTCCCAGTTTTTCATGAAAACTCCTATTACTTCATAACCCTGTTCTTTTTAATAATATAGCCGCAACTGAAGAATCTACACCTCCAGACATTCCTAAAACTACTCTTTTTATTTTTTTGACATAATGATTTCCTTCCTGATAATAATTGTTTTTTTATCTATTTGTTTTTTTTATTTTCATTAACATATTGACAATATGTTTTTAAATTATAAAATTAGTTATAATATAATTTTTTTAATGAGGTAAAAATGAATAAAACATATCTAAAAAAAGAACAATGTTATTCATCAAAGTGCAAAAGCTTTTTTTATTACAAAGGTTACAAAAAAATACTTCTGTAGCTGATATTCTAAATGAATGTAAAATCCCAAAAGGATCATTTCTACTACTATTTTTAAATCAAAAACGATTTACTTATGACAGTAATCGATCATCATACAGACAATCTGATACGTTTTTTTCAATATAACAGTTGATGATTTATCAATAGTTAAATTAAAAATCTTTTTTTAAAAATTTTTAATAATATTGAACTTAACAAATTTCATGGTGGAAGTCCTTTAGGAAATCTTGCCATTGAACTTTCAGATATTAATGATGAAGCAAGGGATAAACTGCTGGAATCCTATAAAAAATTGAACAGAGAATCTCGTTTTTTTCTTGGTGCATTAAAGCATTTTAAACCAGAAGAATATTCTGAAAGTAGAGCCTGAACTGTATGCAAGAATTCTTGTTTCCCTTCTGGAAGGAACTATGCTTAAAAATAAAAAAACTGAAAGAAACAACAGTTCCATAAACGACTTTCTTAATTTTTCGATAAAAATTTTTCAAAGTTATAGTGATTTATATATTATTATTTCTAATATACTAAAAGGGACTTTCCTTTGGAATTCATCCAAGTCAGTCTCTTTTTATTGTTATTTGTAATCTTCTTTTGAGCTTGAAAACTACCTTTCCGTCTTCAGTTACATTGACAATATAATAGTTATTTTTTCCATACATAACTAATTTCCAGTTTCTATAACCTCTTTTTGTATATCCCTATATTTTTTTCTGCTGACTTCTTCTCCAAACTTTTCAGATACTTCTTCAATTCCTCTTTCAACTACAGTATCTTTTTGATACTACTTCAGATTCAGCAACAGTTCTTTTTCCAAGAGAAGAACAACTGAATAAAAAGTATCATCATTAAAAATAGTAAGTATTTTCTCTTCATTAGCTATTCACAACCTCTATATTAATATCAAACTGTATATTCTTTTTCTCTTTATCTAAATAAGTGACTTTAATTTCCTTTAAAAATAGCTCCTGGATTTTTCAAGTATAAATTTATATTTTCATTTGTTTCATCTATTTTTTTCAAAATGCTTTTGCCAGTTCAGAATTATCAAGTCCTTTTTAATTTTTAGATAATTAAACATATTAAATTCCATTTTTCCCTCCCGTATGTTAATTTAAAGTTTTTTTATATTTTTACTAATTATTTCCTCAACAGACAGATCCGTTTTTAAATCCTGCAGCCTTAATATGTCCTCCACCGTTAAAAAAATAGAAGCTATTTCATTGACATTGTATTTTATCGTTACATCTTAGGCTACCTTTTCTCTTACCTTCCTCTTCCCTTAAAAATAGCGATAGCTCCATATCTTCTATTTTTAATAGAAATTCCGCTATTCCATCTGTATCATCTTTTGTTACATTCAATTTTTTTTATTTTTTTCTTCTGATAAAGTAATAATAAATAAATCCATATTTATCATCTATGACTTTATTTTCGTATACATCTCCAAACAAGTCTGATTTCTCTCTACTCATTGAAAAAGAGAATATTTGCAATTTTATGGTTATTTACTCCTGCTTTTTATTAATTTACTGCAAATTTTGAAATGTTTTTTTCAGTTACATTATCATGTCTAAAATTTCCTGTATCATTTATTATTCCCAAATAAAAGGTACTCAGCTATTTTCTTATTGAGTTCTATTTTTGAAATATTTCTAAAAATTTGTATATCAGTTCAGCTGTTGAGCACACATCTTCCACATAATTATAATCAGCATGTTCTGTATTACTTACATGATGATCTATATTTATTGAAGTTTTGGATATTTTTCTTAAGTTCAACTGTTCTTCCATATCTTTCTTCATTTGCACAATCCAGACTTATGAAAAAAGGTCATACTCTGAATCGGAAGAAAATCTTTCATATGTTTTCAAGAAAAATATTTTCCTGAAATTTCCCAATATACTTAGGGAAGCTTGTCATCTATTACAATTTTAACTTTAATAAAAGTCTGAGACATTTTTTTATATTTTTCTGTTGTATTCATCAATCATCAGAAAAAAAGCTAAAAACTGAACCAAGTGCATCTCCATCAGGAGAGTATGCACTGTCAATATTATACTTTTTGAATTTCACAATTTTTACTATTTCTTCAGGAGTTATATTTCCTCTATACTTCTCTACTCTTTCAGTCATATTATTTTCCTGCCGTTCTAACTATATATTTTCGATGAAGGTAATTTACTTTTCACCTGATTTTCTAAAGAACTTAACGTTGCCTGGTTATCAGTACTTACTGAAACTATTACATATAAAGTTTTTCCTTTTCCTGCAATTTTCTGGTAACTGAAACTTCCACCCAATTTACTTACTGCACTTCTTGCAGCCGCTTTCTGAGCTGAGGGTTGCAACCTGAATATATTTTTCTCGGAATTTTCTTTACTTCATTATTCTTTTTTTCTGTGCCTGCTGAGCCAAAGCTTTTTCTTTAGCTTTTTTTCTCAGCTTCCCTTGTCATCCAGCTTCCTTCTGTTCCTTTTGCTTTTTTTGCGGCAGCTATTTGCTTCAGCTTCTCTTGCTTTCTTTTCTGCTGCAACCTTTTTCTGCTGGGCTATCTGATCAACTATTTTTCTTTGAGCTTCTTCTTCTGCCTTTTTCTGTTCCTTAACTTTTCTTAAGTGCTTTCTGCCTTTTTCCTTATCTACTTTCTGCTGTGTTTCATCTGTTTTTCTGAGATTTCTTTTGTTTGTTTCTGAAATTTTGTACAGTTACACCTGATCTGATCTGTTTCCGTCTTATCTATTACTGCTAGTTATAACCGTTATTTCATTTCCTGATTTAATATTTTTCTCTTTTCTTCCGGTGAATTATAAAAAAATCTTTTTTTACGTACATTTAACGTTTTTCTCAACTTTTTCCCGTCTCCTGCATTTTCTTTTTTTCTGAATTCGGAAATTTCAACAAAACCATAAGAAAGTACAACTATTAGTCCCCACTAATCTTATAATTTTATAAGGATTTATACGAAAACTCATACTCATCTTGAACCTTATCGAAAAAATATGCCAATATATATTTTCTTCTGCAGGCTCTCTCCTTTCTACAATTTTTTTCTATCTAGTAAGTTATAAATTTTTAATTTATTATCTTTTTCAATATCTTTTTGAATTTTTCTGCTGCAAGTTCTGCAAACTTATCATATTCCATTGAAGATTCATCTGTAACAGAATCAGAAATAGATCTTATAATAAGAAATTTTCACATTCATCAGATAACATACCTGAGCAACTGCTCCCACTTTCCATATCTACACACAATGCTTCAAATTCCTTCCCTAAATTCTAGTTTTTCCTCTCTTTTATATACAAATTGGTCTCCAGTAAGAATTCTTCCATAGTGGAGTTTTATTTCCCCATCTGATGTTTTCCTTAACTTTTTCTATCAAATCCTCATTACCTTTAAATGACCACACTTCCATTTGAGGGAATTTGTCCTTTTTTATATCCAAAAAGCTTCTACTTCAAAAATCATGCTGAACTACATCATCAGCTATTACGACGTCCCCTATTCCAACTACTTTATCAAGTGCACCAGCAACTCCGGAAAAATATTACTTCATCAATATCATATTTATCTATCAGAAGTGTCGCAGTAACTGCTGCATTTACTTTTTCCTATACCTGATTGAACAAAAAAACAATATCTTTATTATTAAATTTTTCCTTCAAAAAAATGTGATTCTACCTATTTTATTTTCCCTTAATACCCTCTATTTCATTGATTATTGCTTTCATTTCTGTTTCTGTGGCACATATTATTCCAGTCATTTTTTTCTCCCTAATATTTTATTTTATTTTTCCATTTCTAATAAAAATTTCATCTATATTTTCTTCAGTAATTTTTAGCTTCTGTCATTTTTGCATGTTCTTACATCCGGATTATACAGTTTTGCTTTAAACTCCCATTTCTGGTATTTTTTTCCATCTGTTCAATTCTATCAGTCGCCATTCCTATTTCATGTCCGTCTTTATCCTGACATGGAACCCTCAGAACAAGATTTTTCTTTACAGGGCCATTATGCGAAAAGTTTTTCCAGTTATTATTGCAACCCCATTATCCATTACCAGTTCCGCATCAGAGAATCTATATTTTACATCTTTGGCTTTTTATTTCACCATTTTTACTTCCTATAATTCTTGTAATTATATTTGTGGCTCCTATTATTGCCCCAACACTTCCGGCAACACCAGCAATTCCGCTTATTATTGAACACGAAGAAAACAGTGCCAGTATTCCTGCAATCAGAAATTTTTCCTTTTTCATATCTAATTAGTCCTTTTTGGCATAATTTATTTATAACACTTTTTTTCTAAAGTTATATAATAAATTATATTATATTATCTTTTAATTTTCAATAACTTTTTTTCTTTATCCCTGTTTTTTTATAACGAAATAAAAAGCCCATTTTTCAGGGCTTTCCATTATCCTATTATTTTTTTAAATTTATCTGTTACCTTATCTGCCAAATCTTTTTGCACCATCTACTGTTTTGTTAAGGGCATCTTCTGCTCCTTTTTTTTATATCCTGAGCTACTTTTACTGTCTCCTAATTTTTTTGCTTCGTCAACAGCTTTACCAGCTAAGTCTTTTTGCTCCGTCCACTGTTTTGTTAAGGGCATCTTCTGCTCCTTTTTTTATGTCCTGAGCTACTTTACTGTCTCCCTAATTTTTTTGCTTCGTCAACAGCTTTATCCGCTAAATCTTTTGCACCTTCTACAGTCTTGTTTAGAGCTTCTTCTGCTCCTTTTTTTAAATCATTAAAGTTCATAGCATTCCTCCCAGTTTTTTTATTTCATTTTTTTATGTGCTAATATTATACCTCATTTTTTTCTATTTTTTAAACATATTTTTTTAAATAATGCTATAAATTCATTATTTTTTTAAATTAGATATATTCTTTTTGAATTATTCCACTGTTACTGACTTAGCAAGATTTCTTGGTTTATCAACATCATTTCCTTTAAGCTTTGATAAATGATATGCCAATAGCTGATGAATTATTATTGAAAGGAATCCAGTATAGTCATCTTCCACGTTAGGAATGTAGAAAACTTCATCAGCCACTTCTTCAGCAAGTGTATTTCCTTCCTTAGCAATAGCAATTACATAAGCTCCTCTTGCAGCAACTTCCTTTATGTTTGATATTGACTTTTCAAAACAGATCCGACTGAGTAACATTGATTACTACAGGTATACCTTCTTCAATTAATGCAATAGTTCCGTGCTTTTAATTCCCCGGATGCAAAAGGCTTCTGAATGAATATACGAAATTTCCTTTGATTTTAGGGGCTCCTTCAACTGCTATAACATAATCAAGTCCTCTTCCAAGATAGAACATACTTGTCTGATCCTTAATTTTTATCAGCCACTTTTTTTCTATTCTGTCAGAATATTCAAGCATTTTCTTTATATCTGTCTTTAATCTATAAAGTGATTTTATATCCTTTTCATAATCTTCCTATTAATTTTTCCAAACTTATAAAGCCATATCAGTGGCAAGCAAATAAAGAATTACCATCTGTGTAGTATACGCCTTTGTTGGAAAGCAACTGCAATTTCAGGCCCTGCCCAAGTATAAATTACATGGTCAGCTTCCCTTGCTATAGATGAACCTACAACATTTGTTATAGCCACAACTCTTGCCCCGTTTCTCTTTGCTTCCTTCATTGCTTCAAGAGTATCCAGAGTTTCTCTGACTGACTTAAAAACTATTACAAGCGTCTTATCATCAATTACAGGATTTCTATATCTGAATTCAGAAGCAATATCTACATCCACTTTTACTCTTGTTTTCTTTTCAATAATAAATTTACCTACTAATCCTGCATGATATGCAGTTCCACAGGCAACAATGTAAATGCTGTTTACACCTTCTAAATATTCCTTAGTAAGTCCGGCATTGTCAAAATTTATATTATTATCTTCATCTACTCTACTATTTAATGTTTCAATTAATACTTCAGGCTGTTCGTGAATTTCCTTTTCCATGAAATACTCATATCCACCTTTGGAAGCAGCTTCCATATCCCATTCAACATGTGTAACTTCCCTCTTTATTTCTTTTTCCTTCTGTATCCATAACCTTTAACTGAATCTTTTTTTCACTTCAACTATTTCGTTATTTTTCAATCAGATATACATCTCTTGTATATTTAAGTATTGCAGGTATATCAGAAGCTATATAATTTTTCTCCTTTTTCCCAACCCGATTATAAGAGGACTTTCCTTTCTTACAGCTATTATTCTGTCAGGTTCATTTACAGCCATAATTCCAAGTGCATATGCACCTTTTATAATCTTAATAAGTTTTTTTGTTGCTTCAAAGCAAATCACCTTCATACAGTTCATCCAGCAAATGAGTTACAACTTCAGTATCTGTTTCAGAGTTGAATTTATAACCTTTTGCAACAAGTTCCTTTTTTTAATTCAAGATAGTTTTTCAATAATTCCATTATGAACAACTACCAATGTTTCATCCTTATTAAAATGTGGATGGGAGTTTTTCATCGGAAGGCTTTCCATGAGTTGCCCATCTAGTATGACCTATTGCCATTGTTCCTTTTTAATGGCTCCTTTTTCCAATATGTCAGCCAGATTTTTTTCAACCTTCCAACTTTTTTTCACAATATGAAACTTGTCTTCTCCAGTATTTACAGCTATACCTGCTGAATCATAACCTCTGTATTCCAGTTTTTTTCTAATCCATCCAATACAAAAATCTTGGGCGTTTTGCGACCCAATATAACCTACTATTCCGCACATATCTATTCTCCTCGTAATATTATTTTTCAGGGAATAATCACTACAGTACTTTTTGTTCCCGCAATTACTTACGATTTTGTATACTGTTCAGGTTGTGATCACCTAAAGGGCATCCGCCGAAAATTCGATAACCCTTTTTCCTCGTCATCTTTAAGATTTCAAATATATATGAAAGTTTAGGGAAATATAAAAATTATATTTAAACCTAAAGATTCAGGCGCTTTTTAATTTTTATTCTCTGATTTGAATGAATTATACCAAATTTATTTTTATTTTTTTCAATTTTTTTATTTTTGTTTTTGAAAAATTCATATTATAAAAACATGTATCTTCTAAATCTTCTAATTTATCAAGCTTTTTAATACATGTTTTTATAATTTTTTATTTTTCTAATTTGCATAATTTTCATTATATTTGTCTAGTTTTTATTCTATTTCTTTTTTATTTGTGAAACATGAACAAATCCTTCTTTTGTCTGATTATTGACTGTGTAGGATATACGATACCATTTTCCTTCTTTTTCCGATAAATTTCAGAACTACTCCATCAGGCAGTTCATCCTGAAGTGGGCTATTTTTGAAGAAGTTTTTTTCTTATATTTACAGGACCTTTAGTTGATTTCGTATAATATTCTGTTCCTTTTTGATTTCTTCTTCCGGTTTTAGCCTGTTGATTTCCCTGTGCTGCTACAGCTGAAACTGGAGTTTGAGGAATTACCGCATTAGGATCTGAGGAATTTTGTCCTGTTCCCTGCGTAGCAGTTCCTGGAGTTTGAGGGTGTACTCACCACTACTTCTATATCGCTTTTCTGATTATCCTCTTTTTCTGTTTTTTTCTTCCTGAGACTGTACATTTTCTATTTTTTTCAGCTATCTTCTCACTTTCCTTATTTATTCTAAAAGACAGTAATTCCGATAACTATAATCATTACCACTGCCAGTGCTGATAATACCACTGTCAGCATTCCTTTCATTTTTCCCAGTTGTCTTCTTCTGAATCATCATCTTCCCCGTTGTCACTTTGAATACTATTTGCAGTAGGATTACTGTATTTACCATTATTTTTCAGCCTTAAGCTTTTCCCTAAGCTCATCTCTTTCTTTTTCTTAATCTTTCCAGTTCAACCTGTTCCTTCAACTTTTCTATTTCTCTTTCCAGTTCTTCTTTCTGGTTATTTTTTTCTTCCATGTTCCCTCCATTTTTACAATACCTAAAGAATATAAAAATTTTCCCCCATTTTTAAAATAATCCCAGTGCTTCCATTTCCCATTGACTGTTACTACTTTTATTAACTTTTCACTGTTTCATTAAGTGAAGTAAAGTGATTTATTTTTCCTATTTCTTCACCTGTTATTTTCATATAGACAGGCAATAACTTTTCAATTTCAGACTTTGTCAGATCCCTATTTTTTTATTTCTTCAATTGTATATCCTATTTTGCTTTTTAAAAAGCCTCTGACAATCTTTCTTCATATCTTTTCTCATCAAATTTTTTTCTATTGATGGAATTACTATATTTCAAACTTACTTCCGCCTGATTATCTGATAAATATTTAATTTCTTCAATATCAACCTTAATATACTTTTATTGTTGCCAAAGTTATTCCAATAAGGCTCATTTTTCTATTGAATCTTTTATTATAAGATTCTCCGCTGTTTATCTGATTTTCAAGTATTTTTTTAAAAATGTTTCCTGACTGTAACCTTTTTTATTGCCTTTTTCAATTTTTTTCCATTATTATTTCCTATTTCTGATAAACTTATATTTACATTTTTCTTCCTTAAGCGTTCTATATTTTCCTCCAAATGCCTGCAGTGACATGGCAAGCAGAAATAACATTGCTATTTTTTTCATATCCACCTCTTTTACACCTTTCATAATTTTTTTAAATTTTTGTACATTATATCACTAATCCTATTAAAATACAATTAGAGTTTATCTGTGTTTTTCCTAATTTTATCATTATTTCAAGAACAAAAAAATCAAAAAATTCTTACTATTTTTAAAAATATGTTATAATTATTATAACTAAAAAAATATGAGAGGAATATACTATGACAAAAGAAAAAAAGAAGGAGTACCTTATTATTTCACTTTTACCCTTTATTATGCTGGTTTATTCAATAATTTTCACAAACCCTGCCGATTTAATAAAGGGAATGAAAGATATTTTTTTATCTGATGGCGTTCTTCTGACTGATTACTTTGTAGTCGGGGGAAAAAGGAGCTGCCATGTTTAATGCTTCAGTAGTTGCACTGCTGAATATTTATCTTATCTACAGGATGGATATGAAAATCAATGGTTTGCTTATATCTGGAATTTATATAATGCTTGGCTTTGCCTTCATGGGAAAAAATCTGCTTAACATTATTCCATTTTACCTAGGTACCTATGCCTATGCAAAATTTGAAGGAAGAAGCTTTAAGACAGTTATAACAGGTTGTATGTTTACAACTGCACTTTCACCGGTTGTCAGCAGTATTTCAAAAAGCCTTTAATTTTTCCATCTTTGGAATTATTCTGGCAATTGGAGCCGGATTTCTTATGGGATTTATTGTACCGGCAGTTTCCATACATGTAATAAACTTCCATAACGGTTATACACTGTATAACACAGGACTGGCTGCAGGGCTTATTGCCATTATTATTTATGCAATACTGGAGGAAGTCGGGCTTAAAGTTGCACCAAATAAAACATTTTGTTGAAAAAAATGGATTATCCTATTTTAATTTTACTTGTATCAGTTTTTGCTTTTTACATTATTTATGGTTATTATGCAAATGGCCGTTCATTCGAAAATTTTGACAGTCTACTTAAACATTCAGGAAAAACTTGTAACAGACTTCACTGTTACTGAAGGATTTTCAATAGTTATGATTAATATGGGAATCTTAGGATTTATTTCCATTGCTCTTATTTTTTTCTTATGTTTCCTTATATTAACGGACCTATTTTATCTGGTCTTATTACTCTTATAGGGATTTGCAGGATTTGGAAAAACATCTGAAAAAATGTCCTTCCAATAATAGCCGGAGTTTCACTTTCCTATATAATGTTTTGGTATAAATATTTCACTTACAACTTTTGCCATAACTTTATTTTTCCACATGCCTTGCACCAATCAGTGGAAAATTTGGAATTATTCAGGGAATTATTGTTGGATTTTACAAATTTTTGTCTAGTTTTTAAATATGGGGGCACTTCATGGCGGATTGAATTTATATAATACGGGGCTTTCCGCAGGGAATTGTTGCAAGTGTAAGCGTTCCTATACTACAATTATTTTTATGGAGGATGAAAAGCAAAAAAAGATGAAAAATTATTTCAAAAATTACAAATGAAATCACTTCTTTCTATTTAGAAAAAGGAGCAGAAAAAAATAGAAATTGATATCGCTATAAATGACACTAAAAATGGGTACGACATTTATACTTATGGGACAGTTGAACTTAGTGCCGCTGAAGTAAAAGAAATGAAAAAGTATGGAAGTCCACCAGGACATAGAGTACTCAGAGTATTGGGAACTTATTGGGGAGGGAGAAACTTCTGATGAACTTACTCTTGTCGCTAAAATATGTGATTCCATATATATTAATTATGAAGAAGGTGTTTTAGAAATTATTCTGAAGAAAGTTCTTTAATCATCATTTGAAAATTTTTTTGAAAAAAATAAGATTTATGTACAAAAGGTGTCATCTCAAAAAAGAAATTAAAAAATTGCTGTAAAACTGGATTCAGCAGTTATCTATTTTTCTATTTTGGGAGGGCACCATTTTTATATGATACAAAAAAATTTCTTCTTTTCATTTTACTTTAAGGTTTAAATGATAGAATAATTACATAAAATGATTTAAAAAAACTAGTAAAAATTAAATTGGAGGTAAAAATATGAAAAAAGAAATTAATCGCTCTATTTCTTATCCTTTCAGCATTTTCATTTTCAGAAAATGTAATAAGAAAAGTAAGTGTAACCGGAAATTATGAAAAGGAAGTAATGCCTGATGTTGCCACTATAACATTCCAAATAAAAACTAAAAATCAGAATCTAAGTGTGGCAACAAAGGATGCAAATGACAGGATTGAAAAAAATTTAAGTCAGCATTGAAAAAAATAAGAATATTGATTTATCACAGCTTGAAACTCTTTCCTTCTACAGCAGGAAACAAAAAGAATATGATAATGATGATTACAATGACAGCAAAGGGAAAAACTGCCGTTTCAAATACTGAAAGTAAAAAGCCTGACTCATATACTGTAAATATAGCTGTACTTATTAAGAACACTGACTTCAATCAGATAGCAGGTCTTGTAGAGTTTTCTGACGGGGAAAATCTTCAAAGCATAAATAAAAATTTTGATGACAATACATTTGAATTTAACATAAAAAGCAACAGATACTACCTTGGAAAAAAGCCCTAAATACTGTATTTGCCAAACTTAATTCTGCAAAATCCAAAATTCAGTCTTTAAATGTTCCAGCAAGCAATATTGTTCTGGGTGACTATAACATTACAGAAAAACTTTTAATGGGAAAAAGTAAGGAACAGAAGGATGTTTATTATGTAATTCATAGTTTTAAAATAACTACTAAAAATATTAAAGGATTGAATTCTATCATTTCCCTTGCTGATGACAATGGAATAAATATAGACGGAAGTATCCATTTTGATATTTCTAATAAGGATCAGATAGCTTCAGATATGTATAATGAAGCATTTAAACAGGCAAAAAAGCAAAGCTGAAAGCATTCTGAAATCAAGTGAACTTAGACTTGCTTCTCCAATTGTTGTAAGTGAAGATGTTGAGTTTCAGCAAAAAAATGATTGATAAAATTGATGAATCGTGGAGTTTTGACAGCAGTAAAGAAATAGCTGAATTTTCGGCTCCCAGTGCAAAAATTTGCTGTTGCAGAACGTTCATCCGGAGTAAAAAAATCTAGAATTGATTATACTCCAAAACCAATAAAATTAATACAGAATATATCTGTAATGTATGAAATGAAATAATATTTTTTTAGAAAGGAAATAATAATATGAAAAAAATTTATATCTATACTATTTATAATCTTTTTCTGTCTTCAGTTTTTTTCTGATGTCGTTTCAGGAAAGAGAATACAGGTGAGGGGAACTGCAACAAAGGAACTTCTTCCAAACAGCGCAAAAATAACTCTGGAAATTATCACTGAAAATGATAACCTTGATAAAAGCAAGCAAAGAAAAACTCTGAAATTCTTGAAAAGTATAAAAAAATCTTTTGAAAAAAGACAAATACAAAATATGAAAAAAATTAATTCTTCAGACTATAACACTTCGGAAAATTACTGGTGGGATACTGAAGTACAGAATGAAGGGGAAAAAGGAATTCAGAACTACTCTTACAGTGGGAAGCTGTTTCAATCGACCTGAACAGTTTAAAAGGAATTTATGGCTGTCCTTGCAAATGAGAAGATTTTCAGCCTTCAGAGAAATATCGGAGGAAATCATGTTTTCAAAAATAGTTGAACAGGATAAGACTAATAAAGGTGCTTATCAGAAAGCTGTCAATAAATTCAATGAGTTACAGAAAAAAACTTTCTGCAAGAGGAATAAGTTCAGACAAAATAAAAAAATTGCAGGTTATAACAATCAGGAAATCAACATGGAAAAAAGAACAAGTGTTAAAAAAGTGAAACAAAGAGTTTCACACACTATCGAAGTTACTACAAGGGATATGAAAAAGTATTGGAAATATAATTAATCTGGCGCATTCATTGAAAAATTGGTTCAACAGGATATATTGAATACGATATAGATAATAAACAGAAATTAGAAGACGAACTATATGAAAATGCTTACAGGAAGCTGCAAAAAAAGCACAGGTTATGCTTAATAAAACTGACCTTACCCTTAAAAAAACCTGTTACTATAACTGATAATTCCAACGGAGCAATAAAACCTTATTATGGATATTACAGCGGAAATTATGCTGTATATGACGAAAAAGATACTGAAGGAAAAATGACCAGACTTTCATAAATAGTCTTTCTGAAAACAGTATTGTTATAAATCCTCAGAAAGTTTCATTTTCAAAAACTGTATATATTGAATTTGAAATGGATTAATATTCAAATTTTTGAACAATATTCTAAAAAAATTATTAGAAAAAATTGTTAAAGGGAGTATAATAATAACAGGTACTTGGCTATAAAAACAATCTATAGGAGGTATTTCTGTTATGAAAATTATTATTAATAGAAGTATTGCGGTACTTGGTATTAAAAGTGTCGTGATTGGCATTGCAAAAAATATTAATCCAAATGCAAAATTATCAGATTCATTTTTGAAAAAAACAGAAAAAAATGGAAGAATGGGCTTTGAACTGTAATATTGACGAAGTATTTAATCATCCTGTAATTCAAGGCTACAAAGATTTGCTGCAAAGCGTCGGACGTAGTGTAAAGAAAAAAATCCACCTACTGTTCCTGCACTTATAAGAAATATTCAGCATCGTGGTTCTATACCCTGTATTAACAGCATTATCGATATTTATAACGTAGAAGCCTTAAATTCATTTTTAGCAATAGGTGGACATGATTTTGATAAGATACATGATTATATAGAATTTACAGTCAATGAAAGGGAAGATATTTTTCTTCCAATACTGTCCACTGAAAAGCATGTTGCCAAAACAGATTATGTCTACCGTGATGAAAAAGGAATATTGGCATGGCTTGATGTGCGTGATGGAGAAAATTATAAATTTGATGATGAAACAAAAAATGCAATTTTTATCATTCAGGGTAATTCAAATACATCTGTTGAAATGCGTATGGAGGCACTTAAAAGAATCCAGGATGACCTGGCAGAATGTATGCCGGATATGGAATTTGAAATACGTGTTATAGATGTTGCTACAGAAAACTAAACTTTTATTCAATATTTTCCTGAATTTCACATATATACTGAATATTCAGAAAATATTTCATGTAATGAAAAAGTTTCTTGACAAAATACATAATATCCTATATAATATAATTATCATATTTTTTTGTAATGATTTCAAATTTAAAAAAATTAAAAATAGGAGGAATTAAAAATGTCATTAATCGGAAAAAAAGTAGAAGATTTTACAGTACAGGCATACCAAAACGAAGAATTCAGAGAAATTAACTTTGAAAAAGATGTATTAGGAAAATGGAGCATATTCATGTTCTATCCAGCAGACTTTACTTTCGTATGTCCTACAGAACTTGAGGATTTAGAAGATCACCATGAAGAATTGAAAAAAATTAGGATTTGATGTATACTCTGTAAGTACAGATACTCACTTCACTCACAAAGCATGGCACGATCATTCTGAAGCTATTAAAAAAGTTACTTACACAATGATAGGAGATCCTACAGCTGTTGTTTCTAGAATATTTGAAGTATTAAATGAAGAAAGCGGACTTGCTTACAGAGGAACTTTTATTGTAAACCCTGAAGGAAAAAAATAGTTGCTTATGAAGTAAATGATGAAGGAATAGGAAGAGATGCTTCTGAACTTGTAAGAAGAGCTAAAAGCTGCTAAGTTCGTAGCTGAAAATCCTGGATTAGTTTGTCCTGCAAAAATGGAAAGAAGGAGAAGCTACTTTAAAACCTGGATTGGATTTAGTAGGTAAAAATATAATCCGAAATCAGAAAGGAGTCTAAAAATGGCATTACTAGACGCAAATATAGTTGAACAGTTGAAAGTTTATTTCGATAAAATAGATGAACCTATTGAATTAGTTGCTTTCTTAAATGACAGTGACAAATCAAAGGAACTTGACAGTTTCTTACAGGAAGTTGATGCAATTTCAAATAAAGTAAACTATACGAGAGAAAATTTTGGAGAAGATAAAGCTCTTGAAGAAACTTGCAGATATTACAAGACCTACATCTTTCACATTACTTAAAAAAATGGAAAGAAAACTGGAGTTAATTTTTACGGAATTCCAGGAGGACACGAATTTAACAGTTTCATACTTGCTATCTTAGGATTAGCAGGATTAGGTAAAAAACTTGAAGGAGAACAGCTTGAAAAAAAGTTGCTTCAGTTCAAAAAAACCTTTAAATATTGAAACTTTTTGTTTCTCTTTCTTGTACTCACTGCCCTGAAGTTGTACAGGCGTTAAACCTTATTTCTTCTCACAATGAAAATATAACAACTTCAATGGTTGACAGTGCAGTTTACTTTGATGAAGCTAAAGAAAAAGATATTCAGGCAGTTCCTGTAGTATTTATTAACGGAAAGGTTGCTTCTGTCGGAGAACAGACTTTAGAACAGCTTATTACAACTATAGCAAACGCTTAAATAAAAAAACATACACACACAATAATTGAATATAAATGAGAATATAAAATGAGACTGGTTATAGATTTATTCTATTTCCAGTCTTTTTAGATTGTTATATTTTTAAAAATTTTTTTGGATTTATTAATTAATTTGATGTTTTAGTATCATTGCTTGACTGATTATTATTTAGCTGGGTCATATTACCATGTTCTCCTGGTTTCCCAGGTCCTCCAGGTCTTCCTCCATGTGGTCCTTTTCCTTTCATTTCAATAATTTCTATAATTTCAGCAGCTTCTGCTTTTGTAACTTTACCTTTATTCAGTATTTTTCTTCAGTTCTTCTATTCTTTCAGGAGTTGGTCTCTTAAAGTTTTTTTGTCCTTTTCACCATTTTTTTACCATTTCCTTCATGCCCTGGATGTCCTGGTGGCATAGGACATTTATCCTTGTCAAACTCTTTCTGATTATTTTTCTATCACTGTTTCTGTGTTACCTTTTTGAGTTTTTTTCAGGTTACTTGTTGTTGCCGCACCTGCATAAACTGATAATGCCATAATTAATCCTAATCCTATAAGACTTTTTCTTTTATTTTTCATTTTAATTTCCTCCATTGTTTTTATTTTTAGAGATTTCCTTTTTCTCTATGGAAACATAATATCATCTAATTTTTGACAAAAATTATGACTTTTTTTCTTTTTCTTAAATTTGAAAAGTATTTTTATACTAAATATTCTTTTTTTATTGAATCTATGATAGAATTAAAAAAATAAAAAAATGAAAAGGATAAAAAAATGTATAATGTTTTAATTGCCGATGATAATAGACAGATTGTGTCTATTTTAAGTGAATATTGTAAAAATAATTTTCAATGTTTTTCTTTTGCCCACGATGGTGAAGAAACTCTAAATAAAATAAAAAAATGAAAAAAATTTGATATTGTTCTTCTTGACATTATGATGCCTAAAAATGGTCTTGATGTATGTAAGGAAGTCAGAACTTTTTCAAACATTCCAATTATTATGATTACTGCAAGAGGTGAAGATTTTGAAAGAATAATGGGACTTGAAACAGGTGCTGATGACTATATTGTAAAAGCCCTTCTCTCTGGAGAAGTTATTGCTAGAATTCATGCCATTTTTGAGACGGGTTATTCCAAATGAAAAATCTTAATCAGGATAAATTTTTCATACGATAACCTTACAATTAATTTAAGTGATTTTACTGTAAAGATAAATGATGAAGAAATTTCCCTTACAAGAAAAAGAGATAGAACTTCTCTGGCTTCTTTTCAACTAATCAGAATAAAAGTTTTTACAAGGGAAACCCTTCTGGATTCCATATGGGGATATGACTATTTCGGTGACAGCAGGACTGTCGATTCCCATATAAAGAGACTTCGTGCAAAACTTGATAACTATGAGCATGAGCTTGGAATATAAAAAAACAATATGGGGTGTAGGGTATAAATTTGACATTCATGACTAAAAAAATTATAAGGATAACTGATATGAATATTTTTAAAAAAATATAAAATATATAAAAAAATGAAAAATAAATTTTAAAAAGTAGAATTTTTTTCTTAAACTGGTTTTTTATTTTGGAATTTCACTACTTCTTTTTTCTGTTGTTGCAGGAAGTGTCTTTTGCTTCAATGTATGTAAGGAATACTATCAATCTGAATAAAAGAAATCTTGAGGCAAGAGCCACAAAAAGTATCTGAAACAATATCAAAAACTGTGGTATAATGATGACTATCAGAATTTTAAAGAACAGGGTGACAGAAGAAAACATAGGAAAAATATGCGTATGATTGAGGATATTGCAATGGCAAAAGTTTGGGTAATTGAAAAGGATTCAGGCTCCATTATTCAGGAAAAGGATACTCCTGAAAGAAATGTTCCTGAAACATACAGAATTTTACCTCCAAATGCTGAAAAAGCTGTAAGTACAGCATTTAAAGGAACAGCTAATACAACCGAAGATTTCAATGAATTTTTAGATAAAAAAGCTCTGACTACTGCAGCTCCTATTTTCAAAAATGGTGAAGTTGTCGGAGTTGTTCTACTCCATTCTCCTATTGAAAATCTTTCTACAGCATTAAATAACGGTATTTACACTCTTGTTATAAGTATCTTCGTGGCTCTTATTCTTGCAAGTATTAGTGCCATACTGCTTTCGTTAAGTTTTACAAAACCTCTGAATAAGATAAAAAAATACAGCTATACTGCTTTCTGAAGGAGATTACGAGGCTCAGACAGATGTCAAGCAGAATGATGAAATTGGAAATCTGGCTCAGACAATAGATAAACTGGCTTTACAACTTTTTAAAAGTTCAAAGGAAAGTGAACATTTTGAAAAAAATGAGACAGGATTTTATTATAAATGTATCTCACGAACTGCGTACTCCTGTTACTGTAATCAGAGGTTCAATGGAAGCACTTTGTGATAACATTATTACTGAGCCTGAAAGAATTGATGAATATCACCAGCAGATACTTTCTGAAAGTATTCACCTTCAGAAACTGATAAATGACCTGATTGATTTGTCAAAGCTGCAAAATACTGATTTTTCTATTGAAAAATCTTCACTTAGTTTATACGAAATTGCAAATGACGCAGCAAGAAGTATGAAACAGCCTGCAGGTTTAAGAAATATAGATATTGCTGTTACATGTAATGAAAATTCGGATGACTACATTTTTGAGGGAGATTACTTCCGTATAAGACAGATGATAATTATAATACTGGATAATGCGATTAAATTTTTCCTATGAAAAATACTCCTATTAAAATTAATATTGGAAAAAAACTGTATCAGAAAAAATGAAATAGATAAAAATTAAAATGGATATTTCAAATAAAGGAATGGAATTGCTAATAAGGATATTAGTAATATATTTGAACGTTTTCATAAATCTGAAGGGGAGAATAATGAAAGTGGAATGGGATTGGGACTTGCAATTGCAAAAGCAGATTGCAATAAGACATGATATTGAAATATCTGTTTCAGTATTCCTGAAAGGTGAAACTGTTTTTCTCATTTATTTTTCCTGTAAAAATAGAAATACAATCAGATAACTTGGAAAGGGAATAACAGATGACAGAAAAAAAGAAAAATGTTAGCAGGATTGATCTATGATGCAAATTACGATGAGGAGCTTCTGAAAGAAAGAATGAAAAGCCAAGGATTTGTGTTTTGAGTATAACTACTCAGTAAAAGCCTTCAGAAATTGAAAAAAACAAAAATGAAATTTTAAAAAAATTATTTGGAAAGACAAAAGAAAATTTCACAGTAATAGCACCATTTTGGTGTGATTATGGTTATAATATTGAACTTGGCGAAAATTTTTACAGCAATCATAATGTTGTAATTTTGGATGGAGCAAAGGTAATATTTGGAGATAATGTCTTTGTTGCACTAAATTGCGGATTTTATACCGCAGGACATCCTTTGGACAGTGAGCGTAGAAATGCAGGACTGGAATATGCAAAACCAATAACTGTTGGAAATAATGTGTGGTTTGGAGCTGGTGTCCATGTGATGCCGAGTTACAATTGGGAATGATGTTGTAATTGCTGCAGGAAGTGTTGTTACTAAAGATATTCCTTCTGGAGTTGTGGCAGCTGGTGTCCCATGTAAGGTCGTAAAAAAGATAACGGAGTAAAAATTACTGAATAAGGTATATAATAAATTTTGTGTAAACTCTAAATAATATGAGGTAAAATAAGTTTTTCTAAATAACTTCTAAATTTTAAAAGTGATATCAAATGAAATTTACCTCTCTTTATAAATTTTTCTATTATTTATGATGTACAATAAGTGATATAAAAAAATAAAAATCAAAAAAATATTTTTGCAATATCTTTTAAAATTTGCATAATTTGAAAGGAAGATTATTATGAAAAATTTTTTGTATAAAATTATTATGCCTTATATCTGTATTGTTAAGTATAAACAGAGCTTTTATTCCACCACCATAAAAAGCAGTAAAGCCTTCACCACCTGCTAAAAATTCAACAATTCATGCTTACACCGAAAGTAAACGTTGGAAATATTATGGTGGAGACGAATTTAATGATAATCATATTGATACTAGTAAATGGTCTTTGTATGACAATAACAATACTTATGGTCAGCCACAGGGAATGATTCAGTTTTTACAATGCGAGCCAAAGCTCAGAAACAACTGATTCCCAAGGAAATGGAGTCTTAGTAATAACTTCAAAAAGAATGAAGGGTAAAAACAATTGCAACTCCTGACGGAGCGTCTTATGAGGCATGGAATTCAGGATTTATTACATCAGGTGGTAGATATGCCCCTAAGCCTACAAAAGTTTTCTATCCTCTGTATTTAAGAATTGATGTAAGAGCAAAAATTGCAAATGAAGAAGGTTTCTGGCATGCTCCCTGGATAACCCATTATAAAGGGGCTTCTATTGCAGAGTTGGATATGGAGAAGTTTTTCACACCAACGAATGGAAAAATGTAGTTACGCAGTCAATTCATCTGCACAACAAAAACTGGAACGCCTTCAAAAAATCTAGTAAATGGAGGCACTATGCTGTAAAATCCAGTGTCCAAAAATGATTTTCCACGTTTATTCTGTATCGGTGGAACCATCTTCAAATCCTAATGAAGCAATTATTACTTATTGGGTTGATAATGAAAAAAACCTATTCCTTTGCTACAGATTTGCATGGGACTGGTGTATATAATAAATTTATTGAAGATTCAATATCTGACAATAGATTAAATTCTACATGGAATATTATGTTTCAGGGAGGCGTAGGTGGAAATGGCTATCCTCAAAGAAAATAAATTCTGCAAAAAGCTATATTGACTATATTCGTGTGTTTGTTCCTTCTAAAGTTCCCCTGATAAAAAATTATCCATTCCGGCTGATAAGCTATCAACTGGAATGGACTTCCACTTTCTTTGCAATACTCTTATTTTTAATACTTTACTTTTTAAATTCTTTATTTTTGATAGGCTGTCTTATCACTGTCTTCAGTTTATTTATATCTGCCTTTCTTGGATCACTTAAATAAATTTCATGATGATATCTTTTTCTGTTAATTCTATATTATATCCATTATTTTTGTGCAAATTCATTCATTCTTTGGATAGTTTCAGGTTCTTCATTGTAGCTTCCTATATGCATACATTGTACACAAAGCCCTTCATTATAGCTGAAAAATTCAACTTTTGAAAAATCCTTTTTCTTTTTCTCAGTTGCACACTTTATAGCCCATTTTACATCTTCCTTTTTAATAAAATCAGGCACTCTAATTAAAGAAATCCAGTTAAATAATTCCTTGTTTAACATATAATTTTCATGCTTTACATTTTCCTGCCACCAGAGTCCTTCCAACGGAGGAACAACATATTCAAAAAATCCTTCAATTTTATATTGTGTCCTGTAACTCATTTTAAGTGTATAGGCAACTCCGTATAACATTTCAATGGCTTTCTGATATTCCCCTTCTTTCTCATTGGGATTTCCTTTTCCTCGTACTGCTATAAAATTCATTTTTAGGGATTTCTATAATTTCAGGATTCTCTGATGGTTTATAAAATCTTTTAAATTCTTTTTAAAAATCAAATGCCATAACTATCATCTCCTAATGATTATTTTATGCTGATATAAATGTGAATTTCTGTATTTTCATAATCATTACCTGCTATATATTCTTCAAAAATCATAAGTATACTTTTCTCATATCTGATTGTTCTTTCCCAAATTCTTCCCAAAATTTATACCAAAAATTCTCCAACAGCCTTTTTCAGGATTTCCAATAATTATAAATTTTGCATATTTTCCTTCTGGAATTTCTAACTTTGTCATGTTTTCAGGGATCTCATCAATTTTATTTTTCACTTCACAGCCTGTAAGAGAATCGTACTCAAAGCCATTTTTCATTACTATAATTATAGTAGACTCCAATAGCATTATTGTTAATTCTGTCCTTTATATTTTTTTGGCACCTTTTTCAGAATACAGTTTTTTTCCATAAATTTGAAATTTTTTTCAGACATTGTTTCATCATCTTTCACTCTTGTTTTAAATCCAACAAGAGTTTTTTTCTTTAATTTCTACTATTTCATATTTCATAATTGTACCACCTTTTCAATTTATTTATATTGTTTTAAATTTTCTATAGATATTATAATACAAAAAAATATGACATCAGTGTGTCATATTTTTATTATAATTTTTACTCTGAAATTTTATCTTCTTCATCATTATCATTTTCAGGTTTTAATTTCGTTGTTCTCTGAAATTTCTGTCACTTCTCTAGAAATTTCATTTACAGCTTCTATTTTTCTTTTTCTTCTGCTGCTTCCTTTTTCCATTTCATCCTTTGCTTCTTCAGCAAACTCATCATATTCTTCCTCTTCAGCTTTTTCCTTATTCTTTTTCTTCAGTACAAATGCTACAGCTCCTATCACAATAATGGCGATAGCTATTCCCACACCTATTAAAAATTGGAAGTAAAAAGATTGCTGTCTTTATATTTTGAACTCAGCTTTATCTCCTTCATAGAATGTTATTTCATCTTTTAGCGTCTGAAACTATACCTTCCTGAACAGAATCAGCTATTATTTTACCGTGTACTTTTATAACTAACTTATTTATTTTTAACTGTACCCATATTTACAGTTACAATTCCATGTTCCTTTGAAAAATAACTTTTTCCAACTTTTTCTTCACTACTTTTTATCAACATTTTCTTTATTTTTTTATCTTTTGGCTTAATTTCAACAGTTTTTGATTCATCTTTTTTTCTGTTGCTCTGCATTCTCAACGTTTTCCTTACTTTTTCCTTATTTTCCACCTGCCGGAGACACTATTGGAGAATTCAGCTCAGACATTGTCATCCCGGTATTAATAAACGCAAGTATTTTTCTCAAGTTCTTCTTCTGTTTTCCATTCAAGCTTTTACACTATACTTGTCAACTGAATTATCATCTGATTCTATTTTTTTCAAATTCAAATTTCTTTACACCCAGTTTTTCAATTTCTTTTTTCAATTGTTCTTCAGGCATTAAATTTTTTTCAAAATTGAAACTTCTGAAGTTGATGTTCCTGATAAATCAGAGTTTATATTCATACTTGTTTCGATTTTTACACAGCTTTTGTAGTATAAAAAAATATCATTGTAAATAATATAATTTTTATTATCTTCCCTATTTTCATCTCTATTTTTTTCCTCCTATACATTTTTTTACTAGATGACAACCTCTTTTCAAGTAAAAATATATTATATTTCCATTAGAAAATATAAATTTTCGATAAGTTTTATTTTTTTCCTGAAAAAGTTCTCTAGTATTGGTATTTTTACCATATATAGTTTCATTTATACAAGTTTATTTTTACAGTTTTTTTATAGATTATCACCATTAATTTTAGTAATTTTTATCAGATTATATTTAGTCTTTTTATAAAAAAATTGTCATAATATAAACAGCAATTGGAAAAATCATAGATAATATTATTCCGATTTTTTTGCTACCTTAAATGCGAATAATTTATCTTTATCATTAAAGGATTTCATGCTTTTTAGGATTATCAATATCATATTTTACTATTATGCTTTCTCCTTCACGATATTTTTGTTCTACTAGTTCCTCCATGCTTTCTCCTATATGTAATACAAGTTACATCTTCACTGTCATGATATTTTTTTGATTTAACTTAGAGCCAAAAATCAAAAAGAGGTTTAACAATATATTTATGATTATTCACTTCATACTGGTATATTGGAAAAAGTCCCAGCCATTGCTCCTTTTATCAGAATTCAGAACTTCTACAATCTCTCCCTCTACTTCACCTTTTATAATTTTTACACGTTTTTTTATACATTGTTTCTATCACAATTTCAATTACTAAAAGTATTAAAAATAAATCGGAAAAATACTCCCTGAAATCATTGAAAATATCATTTTCCCACTTATTTCCCCGGCTGCTACTGATCTAGCCATTTTTATCAATATCTAATCCTCGGTGCTATTAAGTTAAACATTCTATTCCCTCCTATTAATTAATAAAAAAATCATAATACATTACCCATTTTATCTTTATTTTCGTTATAGAAGAACATTAAACTTCCTGAATCTACTACATTGTATTTTTGCAACATCATCACTAGAGATTTGGAAAAACAAAGTGATAACCTTTTATTGCTTCTAAGCCTAAAGCCTGACTGACAATAAGAAGGATATCCTCCAAATTTATGTAAATATGAATGATTAGTTGCAATATCACTATAATAATCTAATATATCCTCTTCATCTTTATCTAATTCCTCATTATACTCTTCTTCTAAATCACAAATTTCATCTTCTATTTTAGAATCAAGCCCTCCTCCATCCCAAAGAGGAAAGTCATCATTAATTAATCTTGGTTCTAAGGGATAAGGATCAGGACAAATGTTATCATCTCTTAGATATTCATTTTTTTAACTAAGATATCATCTTTTTGTATAAGTTCTTAATATCCAACCATCTCCATTTTTTTGAAACTCCTTCATCTTCTTCATTATATTCTGGAAAAATCTTCCCCATAAATACAGTTATATATTCAAATTTCTTTTAAAAGCTTCTGGTATGTAAGGAAGATTAGAAAGATAAAATTGTGCTAAAGGATACATAGTTTCTCCCTTGTCATCTTTAGGTCTTTCTTCAACTTCATTTTCTTTACATAGAAAATACTCTACCTATCCAACTAATTTTATTTTCATCATCATAGTCAAAATTCTTAGTTTTCAAACTCTGTACAAGGTCTTGCAATTTTTTTCTTTTTAATTTCTTTTTATTTTTTTCTTTAAGAAAATCAGATTTTTTTCTTTTATTATTTCACTCCATATAAAAACTCCTTTTTATTTTTGTTTGATAAGATGTAATTCTCTAACATGTTTTCCAACCTCAGTATTTCCTGTCCCTTTGATAAAGAGATTTTCATCTTTTTCTATGTTTATCCAAACATACCAAGAAAATTTATCTTCTGGAAATTTTAAATTAAAAATAGGCTAGGCTATTTTTTTCTTTATCGTAAGTTAAGTCATTAGCTTGTTTTAAGAAAAATAAAATTATCTTCTTTAATCTTTCCAGTGTATTCTCCATTTTCATTTTTTTATAGATTTCTACTATTTTTTTCCATTTTCTTTAATAAGCCAAGTTCCAAGTACATCATCCGCTTTAGCATAACTAATAATTCCTAAAAATTAACATAAGTAATAATACAAGTATTTTTTTCATTTTACTCTCCTATTCTTACAATTCTACGGTAAAAATTGAAATCGCCATTAAGGTCTTCTTCTTCATAGTCAATAACTTGATTAAAGTATGGCGAACATGGGAAATAACCTAAAAAAATCTCCATAGCCTCCACAAATATTGCAACCTCCATCTCCACCTTTAGAAAAGATTTATTATCAATAATTTCCATCTTGTATGGATCATAAGCTATAGAAAGTCCAAAGAAATTTGGCTCTTCCAAGTCATATTTATCATTGCCTTCTTTGGAGAAAATATAGCAAGTTCATATTGTAGTCCAAGTCATCTCCCCAAGGAAATAAAGTTCTGCAACCTCCACCACATAGATATTCCCACTCATCTAAATTAGCTAAAGAAAAGCCTTCCTCTTTTAAATTTTTCACAAAGCTCCTCATAGCTAATATCATCATATAGCTCTATTTCTATGTCATTTTCCAACTTTTTGTAAATCTAGCTGTTTCATCCAGTGTCAGCCTATTGTAGTCAGAACTTTTAAACTCATTATAGTCCTTTAGTAAATCACTGTCAAAAGTCTTTTAATTCTTCTAAATTAGATTTTCTCCAAGCCACAGTTTGTAATTCTCTTTCAACTAACATAGGCTTTTATAGTAGCTTTTCTAAATTTACTAAAAGTTATCTCTGATATATTCTCCTAAAACTGTATTTAAGTCTTCAGTTTCGTCTAAACAATATTTTTAAACCTTTTTAAAAGTTTCATCAGATAAGTTCTTAGGTGAGTCCTTCATAACCTAAAGTTACAGTATCCCCTGGAACAAAAACAAACTCTCTTTCTTTATATTTAAAAAAACAGCAGTAAAAAGTTGATTTTGAATACTTGGAAAAAGTTTCAAATCTTAGAAGCTCCATATTGTACTTCTTGGCTAAATTTTCTAAAATCTCTTTCTTCTCTTCTATAGGTAAAAAGTGAGTAAGATTTATTGTACAATTTTTCCATAAGACCTCCTAATTTTTTTAGCTAATTCTATTAAATATTTTTTTCAATTTTCTTTCTAAATTTCTCTTCAGAAAAAACTATGATATTTTCTTCATTTAATTTTTCTTGTTGTAATTCCTTGTCCTAAAATAATATTTCCTGAGAAAGTCCCATCATAAATATGTGTGCTACCACAAGAGGGACTTCTCTCTTTTAAGATAACAAAATTAACATCATTTTCTTTAGCTATTTTAAAAAGTTTTTTTCAGCTCCTGTCAAAAAAATTCTTCTGTGACATCTCTGTTATCCTTACTAAAAAAACTTTATTTTCCTTTATTTCAGAGGGTACTCTTGGTATTGGTAAACCTCCAAAGCACTCAGGGACAAACTTTTACAATGTCCACATTATATTTCTCTAACAATGTAACAAGTTCTGGTGTAAGGTTATTTCCACCAGAGTATTTAACATTATCTCCTAATAAACAAGCACTTATTAATACTTTTAATTTTTCTTTTTCATACAGCTCCCTTTACATCTATTATACTTAACTCTTATGATTTATTTTTAGCTACCAACCTGTCCCTTTACAAAAAAATGATACGATAAAGAAAAATTAGTGGGATAATCATAAGTATTTTTTTCCTGTTATTTTGAAAAACTTTAAATGCAAAAAGTTTTTATCCTTATCATTAAGAATTTCGTGTCTCTTAGGATTATTAGAATTATATTTTACTATTATATCTTCACCTGTACGATATTTTGTTTGTCCATTCATACCATGACGACCCATATAAAGTAATACAAGTAACATTTTTCAGAATCAGTATATTTTTAGATTTATATCTGCATTTTTTTAATAAAATACAAGGTTTAACTATATATTTATGATTATTTACTATGTATTGATATATGACATAAGTATCTGTTAATCTACTACCAAAATTAAGTTTCGTAACTTCTAAAACTTCTCCTTCTACTTCCTTGTCACAATCTTTCATATTATTTTTGATATATTTTTTTCATATATAATTCCAATTATTAAAAATATAGAAGCAAAAAAACAAAAAACTCCAGCAATCAATAAAAACAAAAACTCTAATACTCATTTTTACACCTCTCTTTTTTTAGTTAGAAACATCAAAAATTTATTAACTATTCAGAAAAACTTTTTAATTTTTATCCAGATTTGAAGTTGAAATTCTATATATTTTCAATCCATGGCTTTTCAACTTGTAATACGCCGAATGGGAATTGTAGGATGTATCAAATATTATAATATCTGAATTTTTTTAATTTGTCTGAATTTCTGAAAACTGCCGTTGCGTGAATAAATTCAATCCTAAATCCTTTTTCTTCTGCATATTTTTCAGCTTTTTTTCAATAACTTTCTGACTCCATTTTCCACCAATCACCTTTTACGTTCCAGTTTGTAAAATCTATCTTTTTCTCTTCTGAAAGCTCTTTTATATTTATATTTTCAACAACTTCTATACTTTTCATCCTGTTCCATATTTTCAATTTCCTGTTCAAGATGTTTTTATCCGTAAACTCAATTTTTTTCAATTTCTTTTTTTCTGCTTTTTCAATTGTTTTTTTCAGCTTCTTTATTTCTATATTTTTTTCAAATCTTCCTTCAATTTACTGTTTTCTTCTTCAAGCCTGTCATTTTTCAAATTCAGAAATTTATTTTCCTGCTCCGTTCCTTCTATTTCAGTGATTATTTCCTCTAAGTCCCTTTTCTTTTTCACTGACTTTATACGAATTTATATTAAAAAAATTCAAACCCTCTCCTGAAAGTTTCCCTCATTGAAAAAAATATTCCTTCATTTTTTTCATCAAAAACTTAAAAAAATCTGCCGAAACAATGAAATTCTTTATCATCCTTTTTCAAATTCCAAATTATATTTTTTTGTGATAATTTTTTTCCAAATTTCTCTTTTTCACATTCTTATACTTCGTATCTATATACTCCTGAAATTCCTTCTCAAAAGTGTCATTTTTCCAGTTCTTCCATAGTCTGCTCTAAAAACTGTTCTTTTCCCAATATTTCTTGCCTATTTCCTTCAATTTTTTTCTACATATTTAGAATATTCTTCCTTGAAAAACTCCAAAAGTTCAGTCAGATTATCTGTACTTAAAACATACATTATCATCTGTTCGGGATTTAAACCTCTTCCATTTACCCTTAATATCTTATCCTCTGGAATTCTTTCAAATAATCTTCTTTTCGTAAAATTCAGACATTTCTTTTCAACATATGAATTATTCGTTTCTATCAATTTTTTTCAGAAAATCCTTATTTGATTCGTCAATTTTTTTCCAACAATATCAATTTCCCTTTCAAAAAAATCGAATTTTTCATTAAATGGCTTTCCAAATTTCTTTTTCTAACAGTTCGTTATTAAAATTATCAATTAATAAATCAAAAATATTTTCATTTATAGATTTAAGTTTTTTTCTATCAGTAACACAACTTTTTTTCATTCTTTTTCAGCATTTTCTAACCCTCACTCCAAAATAATTAATCGCATTTCCACACTACTGTGCCAAAGTAATTCTCTATAATAATAAAACTAAATAGTGAAAATAGCTGTTCCATCATCTAATTTTTAAATTTTTTTAATTAAATAAAAACATAATAATTATCTGGTATCCCAGAAAATCATTATGTTTTAACTTATTTATTTCTATATATTTTTTTATTGTTATTTTTCCAATTATGTTTTTCTTCTAACAACAGTCTGTTTTTCTTCTCCTACAGGTTTCCATCCTTTTTCAATAAGATCTTTTATATATTTTTGTTATATACAAAACTCATTACTATTCCAAGAACTGCTCCTCCTATACCTAGTGTGGCAAATCCTAAAAAGAATAGTACCAAAAAAACATTATTGCTGCCCATTTTAAATCTCCTCTAAATAATGGAACAAAAAGACCAAAGAAAAAAATACTGTCCATGAAAAAAACCTACTTTTACTTCCTTTCTTAATCCATTTTTCTAATACTACAAAATCCATCTCTTTCACCTCTCTACTTTCCAATTTTTTTATTTAGTATTATATCCAACTTTCATAATTTTTTTATGAATATATTTAGATTTTTTTCCACTTTTATTAGTATAACCTTTATTTTTCTTTTTTTCAACTTTCATATTTTTAATACTATATATATTTTTTTATATATAACAGTTATAATTTAATATTTCATTTAAGCAATTTTTATTATAGCCATTTCTAAACCTCAGACATCACCCTCCTTGCTTTTTATTCTGTCCTTACTGTATAATAAAAGAAAAACACACATTAACTTTATAATATAAAGGGAAAGGAGACCATATTTCAAATGAGGATACTTGTAGTTGAAGATGAGGTAAATTTAAATGACATTATCGTAAAAAATTAAAATTGGAACATTATGGCGTTGATTCATGTTTTTGATGGAGAAGAAGCACTTGATTATATTTTTTTCTGTTGAATATGATGTAATATTGCTGGATATTATGCTGCCTAAATTAAATGGTTTTGAAGTTCTTAAAAAAATAAGAAGCCGTAATATTAAAACTCCTGTTCTTCTCCTTACAGCACGTGATGGAATAGAAGATAGAGTTCAGGGCCTTGATTTTGGAGCTGACGACTATCTTATAAAGCCTTTTGCCTTTGATGAGCTCCTGGCAAGGATTCGTGTACTTCTTAGAAGAAACACAAATAATGCAAGCAATGTCTTCACTATTGCTAATCTTACTGTTAACTGTGATTCCCATGAAGTATACAGGGATAAAACTCCAATAAAACTCTCAACAAGGGAATTTACTATTCTGGAATATATGATCAGAAACAAGGAAAAAGTTCTTCCAAGGGAAAAAATTGAACAGCACATATGGGATTACAACTATGAAGGTGGTACAAATGTTGTTGATGTGTATATAAGATATTTAAGAAAAATTGATGATAATTTTTTTCACCAAAAACTGATTCATACCATAAGGGGGAATTGGATATATTCTGAAGGTGGATAATGAATAAAATTTCTATAAAAACTGAAAGATAATGCTATGGTATATGGGATTAATGACAGGTCTTGTAATACTCTTTCTTCTAATTATTTTTTTATATGAGTGAAAAGATTATCCATTCTTATGAATATGGATATCTTAAAACTACAGTAGAAAGTAGCTTTTAAGGAAATATATGTCAAAAATGGGGAAAATTATCGTTGACAATGATATGGAAACCAAGATAAATACAATACAGATTTCAGTATACAATAAAAAAATTTAGGATTTGTATACGGTAATAATCCTCTAAATTTTGAATATGATGATACTTTTTCAGACAAGAAAAATTATTAAAACTGTTAAACATCAGCATGAAAAAAATGGTATGTATACGAAAGTAAAAAAATTATGAAGGATATGGAGAAATCTGGATTCGTGGTGTAATGTCTGCAGTCGGAGCAAGTCAGCCATAGAAACTGTAATTTCAATTTCTCTTATTATATTTCCATTTTTTTCCTTATTTTTTTGCCGGAATAATTGGATATATTATAACCCGAAATGCTTTCATACCTATAAAAAAATCAGGTCTGCCGCTGAAAAAAATAAACGAAGGGAATGACTTATCACAAAGGATAAATCTAGGGTGAAGGAAATGATGAAATTTATACGCTTGCAAAATACATTTGACACAATGTTTGACAGACTGCAAGATTCTTTTTGAAAGAGAAGTACAGTTTAATTCAGATGTGTCTCATGAATTACGGACACCGATTTCTGTCATAATGTCCCAATCGGAATATGGAAAGGAAAAATGTAGTTTCTGTTGAAGAAGGTAAAAAAATATCTTTAATATAATCTTTAATGAAGCTCAAAAAAATGTCACAGCTTGTTTCTCAACTGCTAACCCTTTTCAAGAATGGACAGGGGACATCAGAAATTAAATCTGGCTAATGTCAATATTAGTGAACTGGCAGAAATAGTAATTGATTCCAGAAGGGAAGATGCCAAAAGAAAAAAATATAGATATTTCTTCTAAAAATTACCCCTGACATTTATGCTGATATTGATGAAACAATGATAATGAGAGTGTTTTATAAATCTTCTCTCAAATGCTGTTACATATGGAAAAAAATAACGGAAATATTTATGTTGATTTAGATGTGCAGGAAAAAACAATTGTAATCAAAATTGCTGATGACGGAATTGGAATAAGTGATGAACACATTGATAAAAATATGGACAAGATTTTTATCAGGTTGATCCTTCACGTAACAGTGAGGGGCGGGACTTGGACTTTCAATGGTAAAATGGATTGTGGAAGCTCACAATGGGACTATTTCAGTTGCCAGCAAGCTTGGTGAAGGAACAATTTTCACAATAAAAATACCACTTAAAAATCAATTTACTATAAAATTTTTATTAAAAAAATTATTTTGAAAAAGTCTTTTTTTCTCATTTTTTTCTTTAATGTAAATTTTGCTATTATAGAATTACAGAAATAAATATGCTATAATTAAGACAAATAAGGAGGTATCGATATGAAAAAAGAATTATTTAAAATGGACTTTTATCTAGTCTTCTGATTATAGGAAGTATTGGATTTGCTACAGGTAAACCTGATGTTGCAGTAAAAAAACTCCAAATCTTGTTATTGAAAAATCAGACTGGAAATTCAGAAATTAAAAAGTGTAAAAAAATGATAGAACAAAAACTTTCACAGGATAGGGTTAAACAAATTGTTACAGCTAGAGTTCCTGGTTCAAACGTATCAGAAATTAAAGATTTCCGTGGAGAAGGAGATTCATTTAAGGGTAAACTGATTCATGCCGGAGTAACGTATGATTTTGAAATTGATGCTTACACAGGAAGAGCTATAAAATGGAGCTCTAATAAGTAAAAATTGAAATAAGAAGGGAGAATAAAAATTGAAAAAAATATTTTTTTAAAATCAATAGTACTTATTTCTCTTTTTGCTTGAAATAACAGTATATTCTGCTAACATTAATTATAATGATTTTTATTCTTAATCAGAATAATACTGCTGAAAAAAATTAGATTTTCTGCAGGAAAAAAATATCTCTTCTGAAAAAAAGCTAAACAGATTGCGTTATCTCATGCAAGAGTGGCAGAACGTGATGCTAAAAATTACTAAAAATTCAGCTTGGGGTGGAAAAAGGTGTAGCTGTATATGAAATTGAATTTTACGTAAACGGAAAGAAGTTTGAATACGATATAAACAGTAATTCAGGAGAAATCGTAAAAAGTTAAATAGACTGAATTAGAAAAATAATATCAAAAAGGTAATTTAAAAACTAAAAAAATCTCTGTAAATTTTTATCTTCTATAATCAGAATTATTCAATATTCTAATGTATAAAAAAGGGACTTTCTCAAAAACTATAAAATTAGATAAAAAAGCTATATTTTTCAAATCATTTTAAAACAGGAAATGATGAAAAATATAGTTTTTTTCTATTGTATTTATTTTTTTGAAAGAGTCTTTTTTTATTTCAGTTATTTTTAAATTATTTTACCAATCCTAAAATTTCTTCCCTGTTTAACGGTTCAACCATAATATATGAAGCATCTATAAATCTATATTTATTTTCTGGTAAATTTTTAATAAAATCATCATAATCCACATATGCTGCAACATTATAACTGTTTTTATCGTTTTTCGTCTCCGTCAATAGTTACTAATCCAATATCCCAGAAGGCAATATCTTTCATTTTTAACTATATCTGAATTTTCAAATTCAACACTAGGTTTATAAGGAAGTATTGTTCTGACATTTTGTGTAAGAGTATAAGCTCCTCTTATTCTTCCATCTTCCTTGTTTTTGAAAAAAATCGCTGATTTGCCGAATAGGCATCTAAATACTGTATTTCCTTTTACCATATTAGAAAAAAAGTATCAATAGGGCTATCTGAATTTTCTATTTTATCAATCATTTCCTGATTAAAAGGACACAACTCTATTTATGCCAAAAAAATACTATAAAGAGTTGACTCATCACCTTTTAACTCTTGATGAAATTACTTCTATTCCATAAAAGTATATCTCTTTCATAATCAAATTTATCAATATTTTTCAGCTGTATATTCTTCACCAGTTTCACTTATAATTTTTTTGAATCGAATTTTTTTAGCCAATGCTTTTATATATTCCAATGCCAGAATCCAATCTTCCCTGGACGACGGCGTAAAAAACCCGCACACTGTAATACTTATCTTTATTATCATAAAATAATTCAAATCCTCTTGAACTATCTTTACCATCTCCTATTATTAGACATTGATAATTAGAAACTGGAGATAACAGTAAATCATTGATATCAATATTTCCGGTATTGTAGCTGTAAAGCTCCTTATCCAGTAAACTCAATGCAGTTTCAACATTTAAAACTGGCTCATAACCTAAAAATTTTTTTCTTGTTTTTGCACATAAAAAGCTTACACTCATTTTTTTCCTCCATAAAATTTTTGATTTATTTTTAATTTAAACAATTACATACATTTTCAATATCACTATTTCCTAAATAATTTTTTTATAAATAAATCTGATTTTTCATATTTTACTTCAGTAATATAATTATATAACTTAACAGTAGAATAGTCAATTTTTTTCATTACATAATTTCTATATTTTTTTAAAAAGAAATGTTTAAATTTTTTGCTTATGATATAATTTTTATAGTAAAAAAATTAATTTTATTTAGTGAAAAGGAGAAAAAATGTTTGGTTTATTTAGCGGAAAAAAAGAAAAAGGAATTTATGAGTGATGATACAAAGGCGTATTTCCATATTTATTGTGGTAAAAAAATATTATGATTGATGATCAAAAATATTCTGAATTAGAGCATATGAAAGGTGATGATTTAGAAGATGTTGTAAAAGTAGCACCTGGTGCGTATACAGTTACTGCTAACTATGATTTACCTGTAAATGGTATACTTACTTCAAAAATAAAAAGCAAAAAAACATATCTATCACTTGTCCTCCAGTTGAAGCTGGAAAAACACTACGTTATTTCAATTTTCAAAGTAACACCTGAAGTAGCTGCAGCTGAAGAAAAATACTCTTATGGATTTCATTCATGCTGAGGAATTGGAAAAAAAGGCTACAGTATTTTGCCTATATAGAAAAAAATAGAAAGAAAAATGAAATATAATCTAATGTACTCTGAAAGGATTTTTGGAGATATAGAGTTGAAAAACTATAGGATTATTGCAAAAAAATTGAAAAAGGAAGAATTAGTCATTTTAATTGTTCAAATAGATAAAAGGGAATAAAATTTATATTTAGAATCATTTCTAAATTTATTGGGTTAATTGAGAATTGAAAATAATAAAAAAACTGTCTGATACTCTATTTTTTTAAGAATAAAAGGCAGTTTTTACTTTTATTATTTTCTATTTTTCAACTTACTTATTTCATATAATGAAAAGTGCATAAATTTCTGTTATTTTCTGTAAATCTGATAAATCAAACCATTCGTCAGGTAAATGTGCTATATCCTTCTGACCAGGAAAAACTTGGACCATATGCAATAATATTAGGAATTATTTTTTTGCATAAGTGCCTCCTGTAGTTGTAACAGGTTTCGCATCAAAAGCCTGTTACATAATTATATACCTTCTGTAAAGTCTGCACATATTCAGAATTTTTTTATCATACAATACAGGATTCCAGTTGGCAACTTCCTCCAGCTCTGTTCCTTCTGTCAGACTGTTTCTAATTAAATCCATAAGCTGTTCTTTTTTTACACACTGCTGGATAACTCATTACAAATTCAAAAAAATGTCTATTTTCAGAAATTCCAAATCTATAACCTCTTAATATCATTTCTCCAAAGTCATCATCTCTAAAATCTATCTTTTAGTTTCACTCCATTGTTAGGGAGCTGATAAAAATATAGTTATTTACAAAATCATATAATTTGTCTAAATCCTTCATTTCAGAATATATTCTTACCTTTAAGCCTTCCTCTTTCTCCATACACAACTGGCCACTTACAGTCAGGAGTCCATCCAAAAACAGGAGGTTTTCTCCTTTGTGAGATAATGTTTTACACATCCAAAGCCTGTTTCTTCATTTGTTCCAAAAACTACTCTTACAGGAACATCAAATTTTATTCCTAATTTTTTTCAAAAATATGAAGGGCAAATAAATTTGAAAGAATAGGCCCTTTATTATCCAGAACTCCTCTTCCATATATACGGTTATTTTCTATTTTCTCCACCCTAAGGAAGAATGTTTCCAGCCTTCACCAAGAGGAACAACATCCACATGACCGAAAAACTCCTATGTATTCATCACAGTCTTTAATTCCTTCTGACACATATTCTGCATAACCTATTTTTATTGTCTATATTCACTGTAGTAAATCCAAATCTTTCTGATATTTCCAAAGCTTTTATCCAATGCCTTGGCAGCCCTTTTCCCAAATGGGGCATTTTCTTCAGCTTCCCATCTGAATACTGTAAATTGAAACTAATTCACGTATTGTTTCTATTAATTTCGGCTGTATTTTCTTTTACTTCTTCCTTTATTTTCCATAATTATTTTATCATCACAGAAATTTTCAGAATTGCTTTTCTTCATTTTTACTTTCTTTTTCACAAATACTTCCTTTATTTTTTTAAAAGTATCGTCCATTTTTACCTTCCTTACTTTTCTACAAGAGGTTTTGTTCTTTCATCTATATATTCCTGCAGCCATTCTTTAGTTGCTTCTTCATGCACCATTTTATCACCTTTTCTTTTTGTCCTGTACACTTTTACAGGATTTGTTTCATTTCCGGCAACAAAAGGAAAAAAATTCTCAATATTTGTAGCTACTCCCCATTCTCCTTTATTATTCATGGCAATTACAGAAATATCCCCTGCTCTTCCTCTTTTTCTTATTAATTTTTTTTCAAAAGCTGAAGACAGCCTTTTCACATGCTTCCTGAGGAGATAGTCCACTTTCCATAAGTTTTACTATCTCATACGAGATTATCCCTTTCATTATATCTTCTCCAAGACCCTGTTGCACTTGCTCCACCGATTTCACTGTCAGCATAAAGTCCTGATCCGATTACAGGGGAATCTCCTACTCTACCTTTCTTTTTCATGAAAAGTCCACTTGTAGAAGTTCCTGCAACTATATTTTCATCTGTATCAAGACATACCATACCTACCGTATCATGTCCTGAATAAGGTTTTATCGCCATTTCTTTCTATACGTGCCATATCCTTCAATCTATTTTTATAATGTATTTTTGCCCTATCTGTCAGCATATTTTTTCTTTCAAATCCTCTTTTATGAGCATATTTTTCTGCTCCTTCACTTACTAACATGCTATTTTCATTTAAATGACTCAAATCCTTTGCAATAGATATAGGATTGGCAAAATCCTTAATAGCACAAACTGCACCAAAATCAAAGTTACTTCCGTCCATGTATGCTGCATCCAGTTCCACTTCCATTTCTTCATTTGGAAGGCCACCGTAGCCTACAGATTTATAAAAAGGAAAATCTTCAACATTTTTTTATTGCTGTTTTCTATTGCTTTTCCTGCATTCCCATCATTTTTCAGTATTTCTGCCGCTTCTTTGACACCGTCATGTGCCATACACCATGTTGCAATTATTCCCCACATTCTCTTACCTCCTCAAATTTTATTGTTCTATTCGCTATAATGATAGTTTTCCTGCAGTATTTTTTCATACTTTTCAGGAGTCAAATCTTCTATTATCAGTTTCAGCAGTTTTAATACTGAAATAATGTCATCCTTATGCACAACCCCAAGATGAGTATGCATATATCTCATCGGTATGGATAAAGTTGTTGCAGGTATTCCTGTTCCCGACTTATGAATATTTCCTGCATCAGTTCCCCCATCTGTAAAACAGCTCAGCTGATAAGGGATATTATTTTTTCTGCACAGATTTTCCATATAAATGAGAAGTCCCCTGTTCATTATTGTCATTGAATCAATAACATTAATAGCTACTCCTTTTCCAAGCTTTATATTGTTCTTATTTAGTGGGGTATCTCCTGCTAGAGTAGTATCTACAGCTATTGCCAAGTCAGGAAATATTTTATGTGCTGTTGTTCTTGCACCTCTTAGCCCAACTTCCTCCTGTACTGTTGCTGCCAGCGTGACTTTGTTCCCTGTATTTTTCATTTTTCAGCATATTCATAAGCCATATTCCCGTTGCAACGCTTACACGATTGTCAAAGGATTTTCCAGCAAGATATCCTTCCTCATTAAGTTCTATCATTTCTGCATATGGACATATCATGTCCCCTACTTTTATTCCCAGTTCATCAATCCGTTTTTTACTGCTGACTCCCATGTCAATATACAGTTTATCAATCGGTAATACCTTTTTCTCTTTCCTTTTTCCTTTATTGAATGGACTGCCGGTCCACCAATAACACCATAATAAATCTTTTTTTCCTCATTTATAACTGCCACCTTCTGATTTAACAGAACATGAGACCACATATTTCCTACATTCTGAAAAATATAAATATCCCTGTTCATCTATTTCCTGACTACAAATCCCTACTTCATCCATATGAGTTGCTATCATTATGGAAAGTCCATTTCCTTCCTTTGTAAAAAGGCAGGATCCAAAGGCCATCCTGAGAAAATGGAAGATTTTATATTCTTTTTCAACATATTTGCAATATCTTCTTCAAATCCTGAAATTGCATAAGTTTCTGTCAGCTCCTTCAGAAACTTCCCATTTTAATATCAAAAATCCATTTTTTTCTCACCCTTTAAATCCGAATTTTTTTCTATTTTTTTCTACAGTCAGATCCCTTTTCATAAACTCTATAATTACGTCACTGAGATTATTTATATCCTTTATTTTTAACGAATTTACCAGAGCCTGTTTATGTTTTTAAAGGCAGTACAAGTACAACTGTTGGAGTCCCTCCAATGATTTATGAATAAATGAACCGTCTGTTGCTTCCAACTGAACATGCCCTTCAGGAATATATCCTTTTTTTCTGTGCTGCTTTCATAAAATTCCTGCTTTTAACATTTGATTTGGAAGCATTGATTTATCAAAACTTCTAATATATACTGTATTTATCTTTTTAGGGTTCTTTTCACATATGCTGCATCAATGACGATTGCTATATCAGGTTTTACTGCAGTTGTTGCTGTTATTGCACCACGCTGACCTGTTACCGAATGGGATATTCCACCTATTACCACATCAAATGGAAGCATTTCCTTATTTTCTTCCAGCTTTATCCAAAACTGTAAGTCCTGCCTCAAGTCCTGCCCTGTTGGAAAGATTTTTAGAAAGTATTTCTTCATTTGGAAGGCATAAAGTAGGAATATCTAGCACAAACATATCTCCAATCTGTATTCCTGCCTCTAGAACTTCTTCTTTACTTCCATATCCTGCGTCTAGCAATAGCTCTTTTTCATTTTTTTATTATAAATCCTGTATATTCTTCGTGTCTTCTATTCAGAACCTTTTACTATTCTCTGCTCAAACAGACTTTTTTTCATAAAGCCCTATTGTCAGAAATTCCATTAATCCATCTTCCCTGATATCTGAAATCATTCCTCCACTTTCATCAATATTTGAACTTATCATTATTTTTATATGATGAATCATTTTTCCTTTTTTTAAACCAAAAAAATAGATCCCAGTCTATCCTTTTATTATTGAAAGATTTCTTTTTTTCATATTCTTTATAGAAAAATCATGTACTTCCTTTTCATCTCCTGAAACTCCCTTTTAATTGACATAATTCCTTTTAATCTCATACCTTCTCCATTTCTTCTATTTATATATATAATCACTTACTTCTGATAAATCTGATCCCTTCATATAGACATTTTATTACATCTGCCATATTTCTGCAGTGATTCACGCAATCCTACTCCACCTTTTTCGGCATTTTTTTATCATTACCAGATCATTTCTTATATTTATCTATTATTTCCTTATTTTCTTCTGAACATACAACTACCGGTTTACAACTTGTTTCCTTCTTTACGTGCTCTGCTAAAATGGAGGACATTTCTGCATAATTGTAATAATTAAAAGCATGGCCCACATAAAAGAATATCAGCCTTTTACTTTATTTAGAAAGTCCTGTCATTTTTTTCCAGAACAAGTTCCTGATTTTTCCTTAAAAATAACTGTCACTGCAGTATGTAGTCGCAAGTACAGTTCCTCCTATATTTTTTTATATATTCAGAAAACATCATGTATGAACCCATTCCACCTTTTTTTCCAGTGCAAGTTCCACATTAGCTCCTTCTTTTCCGCCTGTTCCCGATTGAATCTGGTCAAAAAAATAAAACTATTCTCATTTATATATCTCCTTTGCTGTAAAAAAATTTTACTTTAGAAAGTTTTGTTATTAGCTATCCTGTGACTTTTTATATTAAAACTATCTCCATAATGAACAAAAACTGTCCCAAAATTAAAAATTTATAAATTAATTTTTGAAACAGCCTTATTCAACATAAATTTATATTTTCTAGAAAGATATATCATCAAGTGAAATGTCTTCTAAATCATCTTCTTTACTTTTGTTCTACAGGTTTTGTCTCATCTTGTAAATACTGGTTATCCAATATTTTAAAGAATGGATAGTAAATCATACATCCTATCGCTACCTGTACTATTTGGAAAAAGCCCTGCAATTATACTTCCTGTAGAAAGCCATCCTGAAAAAGAATAAAGGCGTTGTCCAAGGTAATAGTGTTCCTGTAGTACGAGGAATAATGTGAATCATTGTTGCAAGTGTACCTAAAATTGTATTAACAAGCGGTGTTAATAAAAATGGAATCGCAATAATCGGATTTAATACAACTGGAAGTCCAAAAAAATAACCATTTCATTTATTCCAAAAATTCCAGGAATTATTGATAGTTTTCCTAATTTTTTCATACGTTCAGATTTTCCTTTAAACATCATCAGTAATACTAAAGATAATGTACTTCCTCCTCCACCAAAGTTACAGAAGAAATCAGAGAATGAACCTGTAAATATATGAGGTAATGGCATATGAGCCGCAAACGCTTCCTGATTTCCTGTTGTCATAGCCAGGTGTAATGGAGAGAAAACTGTATTTGTAACAGCAGGACCGTTAATACCAAAGAACCAGAACAATGTTGATAAGAACTGATAAATTGGTTCAAAGAAGAAGTTCTTTCCTAATCCTTCAAGAGGTGCTTGCAGAACTTTATAAATAAAGTCATGTGCATACTGATCTTTTGTAAAGAAATAGAAGAAAAGTCTCAATGCAAAAAACAGAAGCATTACAAACATACTTGGTATTAATGCTGCAAATGAATTCATTACTGCAGGTGGTACTCCTTCAGGAAGTTTTATTGTCCAACCTCTGTTTTTAACTGCAGCAAATACTGTTACCGCAAGTAACGCTGTAATCATTGCAAGGAATAAACCTTCTGTACCTAAGTTTCTAAGTGCAAAACCTCTGAAAGCTTTTCCGTCTGCGTTTACAAATAATTCATGAGATTGAGGACTTATAATAAGGAATGCTACTAATGATACAGCTGCTCCTGAAATTCCTTCTACTCCCTTTGCCTTCGCATAATAATATCCAATACCAATAACACCAAGAAGAGCTATTACTCCAAATGTTGAACGGATAACAGCATTAAGATATCCATCCCATCCTTCTCCTAAAAAAACTTTTGCAACAAATCTTTTCATATCCTTCAATAGGAAAGTTTCCTATAACTAGAAAATATTGAAGCTGCTATAATTAATGGCGTACCTACTAAAAATCCATCACGGATTGCCGTTAAAACTTTATTACTGCTCAATTTAGATGCCAAAAGGGCCCTAATACTTTTTCCAACTTATCAAACATACTATTTCCCTGCCTTTTCCTTTAATATTTTTATTGCTCTTTTAAAATACGTTCTCCGTCAACTTTTCCCATAATCCTCAAGATCAATTACTGCTACTGGGTATTCCCTTTGAGGTTCATATTTTTGAAGCTGTCTGTTCAAGTTTAAATTTTACCTGTGGTCCCAATAAAATTACATCAGGATGAAATTCCTCAACAATAACATCAATCTTTATTATCAGGAAAAAGCTTTTAACTTCAACTGGAAGGCTATGTTTATCTGCTACTTCCTGCATTCTTTTTGGCAACTAGGCTTGTAGACATTCCGGCACTGCAAAAATAAGTATATTCTTTTCATAAAATCCTCCTTATATATAATATTTTTTTTTATTTTTTTATCTGTCATTTGAAGCCGCAATCATTCTTATTGTATGTCTTACTCCTCTTATTGCTATAGAAAGTTCTAGAATGTTTTTCGAAGTTTGCAACTCCCGCATATCCTGCATCTCCAATATGCTGAATATCCACTCCTGCAATTTTATTCATTATTGCTATTTGTCTTATTGTTTCCCTAGTAGAACTTTCCTGGCTTGTTCCTATTGCAGACATTGAAAGTGCTCCATTTTTCCTTAATATATTTTACAGCTTTTTCCATTTCACCCTGAGTAAATCCAGGTACTGTTCCCACAGCTGGAAGCATAATGACATCTGCACCGCTTTCAATAAAGTCCTTTACAACATCAAAATTTGCAACCGGTTCATCAACTCCTGAAGAGTGCATTTTACCTGCTATTATCATTCCGGAAAAATATTTTTTAGCCAGCTTTTATACCTTCAGAAATCTGATGATTTGTAACTCCTGTACCAGGATTCCCTGTCAGGCATACAAAGTCAAACTCCCATTTCTTCTATCTTTTTAATGTAGCTTCTGAACAAATTCTTCCTTCAGAAATAATTTCTATTTCTTCCATCATGTCAGCTTTTAGATCTACTGGTTCCAAATTAAGTCCTACCGGTCTTCCTGTAAGTTTTTTTACAAGTTTTATAGGCTCATCTGATTCAGGAAGAGCGTCTATATACGGATTAAACACATCCAATCCATTCAGCAGTATAAGATCTGCTCCAAAAGCCCTTGCCAGCTCACTATTTGTAACATCCCCTGTAACACTTCTTCTTCCTGCAACATTTTCTGACAATACTGTTCTACCTTCACTTGCCTTGATGGCATTTTTTTCAAATCCTGACCGGACATTTTATTAAAAGTCACTGGTAAAACAGCTAAGCAATCTTTTTCCCATTCTTCTCCTCCAACTTAAAAATTTTTATCTTTTATTGTTTTTCACTATCGTTATACCTCACCTTTTTCCATTTTGTCAAAAAAATGTTTTTTTAATTATTTACTTTAATTTTTTTATAATAATCATTTCTATTTTATTGATTTTTATAGTTTATTTTAGGTATAATTATAAAAAGACGAAAAATTTTATTTATTTTTTTCGTTCTTATCTATATAATTGATAAATATTAAAATTTATTCATAAAAATTTAAACGAAATAAATATCAAATTTTTTTCGTTAGTTAGGAGTTTATAAATGAACATATATTTTTCCCATAAATTCACAAATTTTTCAGAAAAAGGATATTAAACTTGAATTTTCTAAAAAAATAACAAAAAGATGAAAAGATATTTTTTTAAAATTATTATTTTTAAAAATTGTTTCAGATTCCACTTTTTTTAGAAAAAAAGCTGAAATCAGATTTGAAGAAATTCTTTCCATACCTGAATTTTTCTTCCATTAATAATTTTCACTTCATTTTTTTAAAACTCTGTCAGAAAAAAATATATCTTTTTATGTATTTTCTCCAAGCGATAAATTTTTCTGGTTCTTTTTGGAATACTTTCATCTTTTATTTTTACATAATGATTATTGTCAGATTATTTTTACTGAAGAATTTAAAAACTGTTTTTTTCCCTGAAAAAAGAGCTTTTTTTTCTCTACTTGAGATTGAAAAATTTATTTTTCATGACAGATTCCTTTTCATTTGGCTTTTTACAATAATATCATTAAAAATGCCAAAGATAAAAAAATGAAGTCTGCCTTCCACTTTCATCTGTAAAAAGCTATCTTAATGCTAGATAATAAATATGAAAGATTTTTTTGATTTTGAAAAAGTATGTTTTTAAAAAAAGCTGTAATGGATATAAATACTTTTACTGATTTTTTTCTGTTACATATGAAAAAAATTAAGGAAAGTGGAAAAACTGACAAATAAAAATTGTATCTGTCAATTTTTCTCATAAATAAAAGCAAGACAGCCTTACAGCCCATATGACAATACAATTTATAAAATGCTTGAACTTATTAAAGGATAAAGTTTCCAATCCTGAAGAAATTTATCGTCTGTTTCTACTTTATGTAGCAAAAAGAGGATATAAATATGTACATGACAATATAAATTATGTAAAAGATTCTTTTTCTGAAGATTTTGGAAAAGAATTTAAAAAGAGCATTGATGCTTAATCTTGCATCAGATAACCTGAAAACTTTATGTAAACGAATTTAAGAGCGTTAAATCACCGATAGTTCTATTTTTATACCCTTACAAGAAAAACTAAATGAAATAAAAGAGATACTATCCTAAAAATCGAAGAACTTCTACGTACTTTCCAAATTGAAGGAAATTGACTCCATAAGTTATTTTAAGGATACCGGTTCTTTTGATTTTTTTCAAATGAATATATAAAAAATTTTTGTCAGATATTATTCTGATAAAAAAATCCATCATTGAAATATATCTTCCGGAGAATATTATTGAAAAAAATAGAAAGTACTCCAAAAAGTAACTACATATTTTTCAGGATAAGTAAAAAGAGGTGTAGAAATAGCTTATAAAAGTCTCTTTTCTATTGTTTTTTTGTTTCTTTTTATGTTAAAAATTATATTAATCAAATTGAGGGAAGGGATGTGAAAATAATGATAACAGTTTTCCATCAATGCTAATCCTGACATAGAAAATAAAAATCAATAACTATGTTAAGGAAAAATAATATCAATTTAGACCAGGTAATGCTAGATTTAATTCTTGAAAAAAATCGAAGATGAAGAAGACTACAAGATGGCTGTCGAAGCTTATGAAGAGGAAAAAGAACAATATGGATAATTGGATTAGTCATGAAGACTTAATCAAAAAATTAGGGCTGGAAAATGAAATATAAGCTAATGTACTCTGAAAAAAGCACAAAAAGCAATTAAATAGACTAGATTATTCCATAAAATCAAAAAAATTTTTGAAATATATTGATCAAAAATCTTTTTAATACAGACAATCCAAAAATTTGGAAAAAGCATTAAGATACAATTTAAAAGGTTTTTTTGGAGATATAGAGTTGAAAAATTATAGAATTATTGCAAAAATTGAAGAAGATAAACTAGTTATTTTAATTGTTCAGGTAAATAAAAGGGATAAAAATTTACATTTAAGATTTTTGAATTAAATTTAAAAATTACAGGGTTAATTGAGGTTTAAAAATAAAACTATCTAATATTTTTATAACTGGAATATTAGATAGTTTTTTTTGTGTTTTTATTTGATTTTATAATTAAAGAAGTTTAGAGCTATAATTGATATCAATAGAATTATTAATATGTCCCAGGACAGTTTTAAATATTACAGGAAATCCTGTCTGTACAACTATTGTAGCAAAAATTACAAATGTTGAAAAATTTTAGTAAATGAATAAAAATAAAGTCTTATATTATACATATTTTTTTAGACAGTTTTTTTACTAAATCTCAACTAACAAACTTTTGAAACCCTTCTAAATTCAACTTTTTCTCATCTTTCTCAATTTTATCAAAATTATTAATTAGAATCTCTTTAATCGTAATTTCTTTTTCTTCAAGAACTTTTTAGCAATTTCACTCAATTCAACTTCCTGTTTCAACTCAGAAAAATTACTGATACAGAGAATTTTCTGATTTCCATATTTTCTTACATAGGCAATTATTTTTTCATTTTTCCAGCGGAACAGAGATGAAAATCACCAAAAGTCAAGACAGTCTGAATATTTTCCATTTTTGACGTAAATCAATCATTTTTTTATAGTGAGCTAAAAATTGAATTTTCATCATTTAATTGATTTTTTTACATTTGTCTCAGCCTGGCTTCCTGTCAGCTTTATCCATGATTTTACATTTTCATCTTCTGAAAAACCTGCATTTTTAGCTTTCATTCCACTGCATAGGAGTTCTAGAATTGTCACGACTACGTTTATTTACAAAAATACAATGCTTCTTCAGTTGAAAAATTTTTCTCCCAATGCACGCTGATACTGGTCTTTGCTGGCAATATCATCGAAATTCTGAAATATCTTTTCTTACAAAATTATCCACTCCAATTTCCTGTCCCTTGATAAATGAAAGGGTGTTCCACGTAGGAAGAAGAATACATTTCCAAGCAGTTTAGCATTTGTTTCATTTGACTTTTCTCCAAAAAATTTATTCAAGCTTCTTGGCAAATCATGATTTTTCTAAAAAAATGGTGCTCCCCAGCCATATTTCTGCTGAGTCAGCTGACTTTCAAAAATAGCATCCCTAAGCTCTATTGTTGGAATATCCCTCAATGAATAGTAAAATCCACCTTTTGTCATATCCAAATCTGCATAGCTAAAGTCAAAAAAATCATTGAAAAAAATCCGTCTTCCCCAATAAAAATCATTATATCTTTCATATTCAAGCATTGGAGTTTCTGCAACAGTCATACAGTTATATTTTTAAATGTTTCCTTTTGCCAGTTCACTTAAAAAATTCTTCAATTCCAGGCTGATTTAATGTATATTTTACATTATATGCAAGTCTATCTGCCCCATCAACTGGTAAATCCAAATAATCTTTTCATCTTTTTTTATTGAATTTATTGCATCTACTCTAAATCCGGCAATTCCTTTTTCCAGCCAGTAATTTACCATTTTATAAAGTTCTTCCCTAACTTCAGTATTTTCCCAGTTTAAGTCAGGCTGTTTTTTTGTAAATAAATGCAGATAATACATTTCATTTCCATTTTCATCAGCTTCCTTCGACTTTTTTTCCCAGGCTGAACCTCCAAAATGCGATCTCCAGTTTGTTGGTGGTAATCCATTTTTACCCTCTTTTGAAAAATATAGTAGTTTCTGTATTTGCTTTCAGGATTTTTCAACGCTTCCAAAAACCACTCATGCTCATCAGAAGTATGATTAATTACTAAATCCAGAATTATTTTAATTCCTCTTTTTTCTGCCTCTGCAATTAATCTTTCCAGGTCTTCCTTTGTTCCAAACTCTGGATTTACATCATAGTAATCTGAAATATCATATCCGTTGTCATCCATAGGTGACTTAAAATATTGGACAAACCCAGATAAGAGTTATCCCAAGTTCCTTAAGATAATCCAGTTTTTGCTGTAATTCCATTTAAATCTCCCGATTCCGTCATTGTTGCTGTCATAAAAAAACTTCTAGGATATATCTGATATCCAACTTCTTTTTTCCACCATTTTTTTATCTAATTTTTTTGTATCCATATTTTCTCCTTAAAAACTATATCAATAATATTTAAAAAGAGATTATCCCTCAAGTCAGCAGTAATTTAAAAATAAATCTTTTTAACTTTTTAAGATAATCTCAGAAAATAAATATGTCTTTTTAATTTTGATTATTCTAATTTATAAACTATTTCAACACTGGCCAGAAATCCTTTATTAGCTTCGATTAAATCATCCAATATTGCTTTTGCAACAGATGCACTTGGCACAGTTCTTGACAATGTGATTGCCTGCCATAATTTTTGGTATGACCCTTCAATCCATGCTTCTACTGTTAATTTTTCAACAGAAACTTGTTGTTCCATTAATCCTTTTTGGAATTGAGGAATTTTCACCTTGAACAATTTTTTCAGGCCCATTTGAACCCACTAGACAAGGTACTTCTACCATTGCTGTTGGATCAAAGTTTGATAATGCTCCATCATTTTCTACGATTAAAAGCATTCTTTCCTTTGTATTATAAGCGATTGCTCTTGCCAAATCAACTATATATGATGCATGATCATCTACGTGAAGTTTACTGTCTTTTGCTGTTCCTTTTTCAGCGATTGCTCTACATTCACCAAATACAAATTTTTCTCTTCCTTCCATTACTTCATTTGCTCTTGTGTGATTAGGATTTGAATGTTCTACCACATAGTCAGGGAATAAGTAGTATTTTTAAAGTATGTGTTTGGCAATGTTGTAGGGATCAACTGCAAATACATCTCTTTGCTTTTTGTAAATGTATCATTCCAGCTTGCTTCTGTATTTTCTCCCTTCAATTTGGTACATTATATCCCTACTTTTTGCAACTTTTTTTCCTTTTAATGCAGGCATCAAGTCGTTTTTCCTTCTTTATCTCTTATATCTGTCCACCATCCAAAGTGATTTCAATCCAAAGTATCTTATAACCATATCTTTTTCTTGATTCTCAATCCTAACATTTCAGCCATTCTCAATTCAATTCCGATTGGCATGTCACAAATATTTAATATTTTAGAGTTTGGACGCTAATCTTCTAGTTGCTTCTGCTACAATTGCCGCAGGATTTGAATAGTTTAACATCCAAGCATTTGGTGAATATTTTTCCATATAGTCAACTAACTCGATAACTCCTCCAATTGAACGCATTCCATAAGCAATTCCTCCCGGTCCACAAGTTTCCTGTCCTAATACTCCATGTTTTAAAGGTATTTTCTCATCTTTTTCACGCATTGCATATTTTCCAACTCTTATATGTGCCATAACAAAGTCAACATCTGTAAATGCTGTTTCAGGATCAGTAGTATATACGAAATTAATATCCGGTGCCTTCTCCTTTATGATTACATCACACGCTTTTTGCGATGATTTCCTGTCTTTCTGCATCATTGTCATAAAATTTAATCTGTCTGATTGGAAATTTGTCCAAGTTATCCAATAACATCAGAACAATCCCCGGAGTAAATGTACTTCCCCACCAGCTACTACAATTGAAAATTTTTCATAAATACTCATCTCCCATTCTTATTTTTATTATTAAATATGTTTGCTTTTTACTGTATGTCTATTTATATCATATTTTTTTATAAATTGCAAGAGGTTTATATAAATCTTTTTTGAAATTTTTTTATTTTTTTATATAATTCTTCTACTATTTATCTTGTCATTTTATATATTTTATAGTATAATATATTATCATTAAATGAAAGGTATATAAAAAAATGAATAAATATGAAAAAGGTCTATAACGATATAAAAGAAAAAAATTATGAATAATACAATAAAAACAGGTGAATTTCTAAAAAAAGAAGATGATCTGGCAAAAGACTATAATTTTTCCAAACTTACTGTGAGGAAGGCTTTTAGCCATGCTGGAGGCTGAAGGATACATCCAGAAAATAAAAGGTAAAAAATCTATTGTAATGGAAAAAAGAAATCTGGAAAAATCTTCCACTAACTTCAATTCAGACTAAACAGGAAATAAATAAAATGCAGAATATCAATATTAAGACTAATCTTACTAAGCTTGTATATTGTTCAGGGCATAGAAAAAAACTGATGAAAAGAATTTAATGTTTCTGAAGATGCTGATTTTTTTATAAGGTTGTTCGTATAAATTCTCTAGATGATGAGGTTTTTAAGTTATTCCACTTCTTTCTTTGATAGAAAAAAATTGTGCCTTTTTCTAAATGAAGATATAGCTAAAAAACTCTATATATGAATATCTGGAAAAATGATTTGAATTTAAAGATTGCCTATTCACGAAGAGATATAAAAGTTTAGAAAAAAATCACCCCTGAAGAACAGGAATATTTCAAATTGAAAGGGATTAATATGGTTGTTGTTATTGAAACTCATGCTTATCTTTCAAACGGGACATTATTTCAATATGAAAACTATTATTCATCACCCTGAAAAAAATTTACTTTTACAGCTATTGCCAAAAGATAATTTTGATTTTAAATAATAATAGGAAAAAAGGGCTGTTTCAAATTTTAAAAATATGAACTCCATATTTCAATTTTTTTGAGATAGCCCTATCATATATATTATAAAACCTATAAAAAGAAAGAACTTTCATAAGCTCTACATCACTTCTGAAAATTCTTTTCTTATTTTTTTATGTCCTATTTAACTAAAGTTTTCAATTCTTTCTCTTACTTGTGGTACTGTCAATCCTATAATTACTTGAACTGCTTTACCTTTTCTAACTACTCCGTGTGCTCCACCTGCTTTAAATGCAGCATCTTTTGCTAATTTTGATTCATCTTTTTACACTTACTCTTAATCTTGTTGCACAGTTATTTAATTCTTCAATATTATCTTTTTCCACCTAATGCTTCAAGAATTATTATTGCCTGATCCATATACTGGTCATCTGAAGAACCTGAAGCTGCTGCTCCACCTTCACCATGTTTTAGCTTTATAATCAGCCTTTTGTATAAAGTTTCATTTCTTCATCTTCATCTTCTCTACCTGGAGTTTTTCAGATTCATTTTTTTGAATTAAGAATTTAAATACGAAGAAGTATATTACTGTAAATATTAATCCTATTACTATTTGAGTAATTACTGTTCCAGAGTGATTTTTAAACATTGGTATCCAGTTTAAGAATAGGAAGTCAAGAAGTCCTCCACCCATATTTCCAACTACTCCGAAAAGCATACATTGTTGCTGCCATTGTTGCTGCTAAGAAAGCATGAACCGCAAACAATACTGGAGCTATAAATAAGAATGTAAATTCTAATGGTTCAGTTATTCCTGAAACTACTGCTGTAAATACTATTGGTATTAATAATGCTGCTACAGTTTTCTTTTTCTCAGGTTTTGCAGTAGCATACATAGCAAGTGCTATTCCTGCTGCACCAAATATTTTTGAGTTTCCATGTAATGCAAATCCTCCACCTGGGAATAAAGTTTTTAATGCTTCTGTACTTTGAGCAAATTCTTTTATGTGTTCAACCCAGTAAACTTGAATTCCGTTAGGAACTACTGCCGGACCAAATACAAATGGTGTGTAAACAAAGTGGTGTAATCCTGTAGGTATTAATATTCTTTCCAAGAATGTATAAATCCCATACTCCTAATACTCCTGAAGCTTTCATAAATCCTTGCATTGCACCAATTCCCATTTGAACTTTAGGCCAGATTAATACTGTTAAGAATGCACAAGGAATCATAACTACGAACCCTATTATGTATACAAATACTGAACCTTGGAATACTCCTAAGAAATCAGGTAATTTCTTGTCAAAGTATTTATTATGTATATATACTACTAATGCCGCTATTAGAATACCACCAAATAAACTTGTATCTATTGTTGGAACCCCAGCTATTGCAGAGTAACCTGTTACACCGTCTGCTATCTGTTTAGCTGCATCTATTCCATAGAATACTTTTAATATTGCTGATACAAAATAGTTAAATGTCATATATAACGCAAATGTTTCTAAACATGCTCTTGCATTTGTCTTTGTTGCCAAACTTATAGGTAATCCTATTGCAAATAATAATGGCATCTGTCTAAATACTGTCCAACCACCTTCTGCAACTACATACCAGAAGTTGTACCATATTGTCCCCTCTTCAGCAATTTTTCCCCACAACTTGCGTATTAGTGAATACTGATGCAAGTCCTACTACTATCCCCGTAAATGCAAATAATAGAACTGGTGCCATCATTGCTCCACCAAAACGTTGGATTTTTCATCATTTTTAATACCTCCTAAAAATTTTTCATTTATTTTATTTATTTTTCCCTAACTTTAAATATACCACATTTTTTTAAATTTGTCAATACATTTACGTAAATCTTTTTAACTTTTTATTTCATTTTCGTATTACAATTTAAAATGCCTTATATTCTTACAAATCCAGAATAACTTCCAGCCCATAATGGTCTGACACAACTGGATGATTTTTCACCATTGAATATTACTTTTGCTGCTTTTTAACTTTTTATTTCCTTGTTACTTAAAAATATAGTCTATACGTTTTTCTTCCTTGCTTTTTACTCCATCCATCAATGTTTCCGCCTACTGTAATTCCACTATCTTTTTCTTTCTGCCATAGTATATGTGTCATACAGTCCCTGAGAAAGAATCATTTTGTAATCTTCAGGACTATTTATTGCATCAGTATTGAAATCTCCCATCAATATTTTTAAATTATCAGTTTGACTTCTTTTCAGTATTGTCTGAATATTATCTGCCATTTTTTTCTTCCTGATTTGTAGGAAGATTCATATGGCAAGTATAAAAATTCCATTATCTGCCCCTTGTATTCAATTGTTGCACTGTTAATTCTTCTCGATGTAATTGTATTTACGCTTTGAGCCCTAGTACAATAAAATTCATCCACATCCAGAAGCTTATGTTTTGTTATAATTGCAAGTCCTTCATCATATTTATCCATAGCCAATATGTGAATTGCTCCAATGATAATAATAGGTTCTGTCAGTATATTTACTGATTTTTTCCAGAAGTACCCAACCATAGTTATCCTGCCGTATTGCTCTAAAAAATTACAGGACTGTTCATAGACTGATTTACTTCCTGCATAGCTACTACATCATAGTCATTTTCTGCAATTACTTTTTGCCAGTGTTTCCATCTTTTCATCCTGATTTTTCCTCTATCCAGGCATGAACATTGATAGTCAACAGTTTCATATCTTCACCTTTCCTTTCTTTTAAATTTTATAATAACTTTCATTTGTAAATCATGTTATTTTTCTCTTTTGATTTCTAGAGAGGATAGAACTGTTCCGGATAAAATCTCGAAACAGCACTAAATATCTATAAATTTTAATTATTTTTTTATCTTTTGTTTTCCATATTTCATTTTCATATTGACTTATTGTTCTGTCTAGAAGAGAAAGAATCCTGCCTTTAGCTATATTATTTATGACCTTTTTTTATACCAAAGATCCTTATTTTCATAGTCAGACAACATTTTTTTCCTTAACTTCATAATATTCATTTAAAAGTCAATAAGTGTCATGAACCAGTCTTTATTTATAAGTTCATTATGCAGTCTTTCCAGTCTTTCACTGTTTCCTACTTTAACAAGTTCTTTCTGAAGTAATAAAAATCAACTACTTCTTTAATTCCTTCCTGTTTATAGTAGTCTTTTTGAAACATATCCTTCCTTTTTCGTATAATTCTATGATTTCATCACTATGTTTTTCCAAAAAATATAGATGTTTTCATTTACCTACAAGTTCACAGATTTCAACATTTGCTCCATCCATTGTTCCTAAAGTTAGTGCACCATTCAACATAAATTTCATGTTTCCTGTTCCGCTTGCTTCCTTTTGATGCAAGAGAAATCTGTTCTGAAATATCTGTTGCAGGAATTATTTTTTTCAGCCAGTCCTACATTATAGTTTTTCAACCAGATATACATTCAGATACTTGTTTACTTCAGGATCATTATTTATAATTTCTGACAGGCAAAGTATCAGATGAATTATATCCTGAGCAATAATATATGCTGGAGCGGCTTTTTCCTCCAAAAAAAGTACTGTTATTTTTTTCTTTCAGGAAGTTTTCCATTCTTTTATGTCAAGATATTTTTTTATTACATATAAAGCATTCATCTGCTGACGCTTATATTCATGGAATCTTTTTATCTGCGTGTCTATTATGCTGTTTTTCATCTATTACAATACCTTGTGTATGCTGCAGATATTCCTTCAGCTTTCAGTTTGTTTTCCTTTTTTTATGTTTTTCCAGTTTTCTGTATACTTCCTTATCATCAGAAAATTTCAAAAGTTCTTCCAGTTTTTTTCAGCATCTGTCAGATAACCTGTTCCTATTAATTCCTTTATATAATCTGCAAGGTCTTCATTACAGCTTTCAAGCCATCTTCTGAAGGTAATTCCGTTTGTCTTATTGTTAAACTTTTTCCGGATAGATTTCATAAAAATCCTTAAGTTCACTGTTCTTTCAAAAATTTCAGTATGTAGATAAGCTACCCCATTTACACTTGATGAAAAAAATGTATGTCCATATTTGCCATGTGGACTCTATCTTCTTTGTCTATAATTTGTACGTTTATCATTATTATATTTTATTTTTACAATTTTATCAAGCTTTTTATTATATCAACTATATCAGGTACAACTTCCTCAAGATATTCTAACGGGCCATTTTTCAAGTGCTTCTGCTAATATTGTGTGGTTTTGTATAACCTGTCATTGATGTAACAATTTTTACAGATTCCTCAAAAGAAATTTTCATATTCTTCTGTCATAATTCTAATTAATTCAGGAATTACCATACTTGGATGAGTGTCATTTATCTGAACGAAAGCATAATCAGCAAGGTCGTGAATATTGCTTCCTTTTTTTCTAAAAGCTTCAGCAATAATAAGTCTTGCCGCATTTGAAACCATAAAAATATTGCTGATAAATACGTAAAAGTTCTCCTTTTTTTAGTACTGTCATCAGGATATAGGAATAATGTAAGGTTTTTTTTTCTATAACTTTCCTCATCAAAAGTTATTCCTTCTTCTATTAAAGATTGTAATCAACACTTTCAATATCAAATAGATTCAGATAATTTTTTTGTATCCTTTTTCATATCCAAGTATATCAATTCTTTTTCAGTTTTGAATTTAAAGTGAAAAGTTTTTAAATTTTTATCTTATATCCTATATTTGTATCCCTTAACCAGCTTTCATCTTCTATCCAGTAATTTGGCTCAGCTTTCTGCTCATTTTTGAAAAACCTGTTTAAAAAGACCGCAATGGTAGTTTAATCCTATACCTTCCCATTTATTCCCCAAAGTAGATATTGAATCTACAAAAACATGAAGCTCAGTCTCCCAAGTCCACCATTTCCTAATGATGGTTCTGTCTCCAGTTCTTCAATATCACTTAATTTTTTTCCTGCATTTTTCAGTTCTTCCTTATTTCCTTGTATATTCCAAGATTAATAAGGTTATTTGACAATAGCTTTCCTATAAGAAATTCTGCTGATATATAATATATCTTTTTCTTTGATTTATTTTCTGACTTCTTTTTCAGCTTCTTCTTTTACATATTCTAAAAAGCTTTGTAATAAATCTCCTGATTTGTCATTTCTTTTAAGTTCCTTGTTATCCCCACGTTTTAAAAAAATTCTATAAAATTACTCTTCATTGTCTTATTTTTATTCCTTTCATAGTATATTTTCGATGTCTATTATAATCTTTATTTTTTTAATTTGTCAATACATTTACGTAAATGTTTTGTACTTTTATAATATTTTCTCCGAAAAATGTCTACTTTTGATCTGTTGACTTTTTGGGAAAAAAATGGGCTATATTTAAAATATAAACTAATTTAGGAGGAAATGTATATGTTTGAAAGAAGCTCAGGTATTTTATTCCATCCGACTTCCCTTCCAGGAAAAATATGGTATTGGAACTTTAGGAAAAGAAGCTTTATGCTTTTTATTGATTTTCTAAAAAAATCTAGACAGAAATTATGGCAAATATTCCCTTTAGGGACCTACAGGATATGGAGACTCTCCATACCAGTCATTTTCATCTTTTTGCCGGAAATCCTTATCTTATTGACTTTTGATTTACTTATTGAAGCTCATTTACTTTCAGAGGAAGACCTTAGAGATGTATTTTTTTGGAGACAACGAAGAATACATAGATTACGGGGCAATATATAATCAGAAATATCCTTTATTGAGAAAGGCATATGAAAAACTTTTAAATCTTCTGATAATCACGAAATGAGAGAAAATCTTGAAACATTTTAAAAGAGAAAAATAGTTCATGGCTAAATGACTACAGTCTTTATATTTCATTGAAAAAAACCATTTTTAATGGACTTCCTTGGAATGAATGGGCACACGATATAAAAAAATAGAGAACATGGAGCAATGGAACATTACAAAAATGAACTTGCCGATGATATTGAATATCATAATTTCATACAGTTCCTGTTCTTTAAACAATGGGGAGATGTAAAAAGATACGCAAATGAAAATGGTATAAAAAAATAATAGGAGATATACCGATATTTGTTGCTGCAGATAGTTCTGATGCATGGGCAAATCCGGAAATATTCCTATTTGATGAAGAAAGAAAACCCGTTAAAGTGGCTGGGGTTCCGCCTGATTATTTCAGTGCAACTGGACAATTATGGGGAAATCCGCTTTATAACTGGGCAAAAACTTAAAGAAACTAACTACAGCTGGTGGGTAGAAAGGGTAAGAGCAAACCTTTCAACTTGCGATATAATAAGAATAGATCACTTTAGAGGATTTGAAGCATACTGGGCAGTCCCTTACGGTGATGACACTGCTATAAATGGCCAATGGGAACCAGGTCCAGGAATTGACTTATTTAATGCTATTAAATCTCAATTAGGTGAATTACCTATTATTGCTGAAGATCTGGGACTTATGACTCAAGGAGTTATTGATTTAAGAGAAGCTACTGGATTCCCAGGAATGAAAAATTTTAGGATTTGCATTTGATTCAGGTGAAGAAAATGACTATCTGCCACATACATATACAAAAAAACTGTGTTGTCTATACAGGAACTCATGATAACGACACACTAATCGGATGGTTCCAGAAGGCAAAAGAAGAAGATAGACAGTTTGCCAGAGACTATCTGAATTCAAGATCAGATGATGAAATCCACTGGGATGCAATAAGAGGAGCATGGAGCTCAGTTGCCAGCATGGCAATATCTCCAGTTCAGGATTTCCTAGGTCTTGGAAGTGAAGCTAGAATAAATACTCCTGGAGTTGCTGCAGGCAATTGGCAATGGCGTTTAAGACATGGAGTTCTTACAGATGAACTGGCTGAAAGAATTGCAAAATTAACTAGAGTGTACTCAAGATAACTTTTAATAAATAAGGAAACAGAATAATATGAGCAAATACAAAGATGTATACAACGATATAAAAAGATAAAATAAAGGATGGGTTTCTTAAAACCGGGAGAATTTCTAGCCAGCGAGTCTGAACTGGCAAATGAATACTCCTATTCAAAAGACACTATAAGAAAAAGCTCTTTCTATTTTGGAACTTGAAGGGATATATTCAAAAGATAAAAGGGAAAAAAATTCCTTTAATACTTGAAAGAGGATACCTGAAAAATGTATCCCTTTCTTCCATCCAGACTTCACAGGAGCTGAATAAAGCTGAAAAATCTCGAATATAAAAAAACCAAATCTTATCAGTCTTTATATAATTCAGGGATGATAAAAAAAGCTGATGGATATTTTTCATGCTACTAAAGACAATGATTTTTTTATAAAGTTGTCCGTACACGTTCTCTTGATGGAGAAAAAGCTCGAATATGATGTTTCGTATTTTGACAGGAGAATCGTTCCTTTCTCTAAGTAAGGAAATTTCTCAGAAATCTATTTATGAGTATTTGGAAAAATGAAACTTAATCTGAAAAATTTCGCATTCGAGAAGGGAAATAAAATTCAGGTATGCAACTCCTGAAGAAAAAAAGTATATGGACTTGAAAAAATATGAAATGGTTGTTGTTATTGAAACATACGCATTTCTATCAAATGGAAGTCTTTTTGAATATGGTACTATTTCCTATCGTCCGGATAAATTTACATTTTTCAATAGTTGCAAAAAGGTAATTTTATACTAAAACAGTAATAGGAAAAATAATAAAATTAAAAAAACAGTTCCATAAAATTTAAGGGACTGTCTCAAAAATAAAAATAATGTAAAAACTATATTTTTGAATTATTTAAAATTTTACAATGTAAAACAGGATATGAATTTAAGAAAAGTCATCTGTTCGAGCCTTTTAGTCGAGTTTTTTTGACTTTTCCTTAATGAAATGACTGTTTTATATAAAGTAAAATTTTTAGTAAATGAATAAAAATATAGTTTTTTTCATATATTATATTTAATTTTTATTATTTTTTTATCCTATTTTCCATTTAACATTTCATCAATAGCTTTTTGCAGCTTTTTTTACCTGCACCCATTGCAAGAATTACTGTTGCAGCTCCAGTTACTGCATCTCCTCCTGCATAAATTCCTTCCTTATTTGTAGCTCCTGTTTCTTCATCAGTTACAATTCCCTTCCATCTGTTTAATTCCAGTCCTGGGAATTGCCTGACTTATCAACGGATTTGGAGATGTCCCGATTGAAATAATTACTGTATCTGCTTCTATTTCAAATTCAGAATTTGGAACTTCCACAGGTCTTCTTCTTCCCTTTTCATCAGGTTCTCCCAGCTCCATTCTTATACATCTTACCTTTTTTACCCATCCATGTTCATCTGGAATAATTTCACAGGATTTGTCAGGAAATGAAAACTTAACTCCTTCTTCCTTGGCATGTTCTATTTCTTCCAGCCTTGCCGGAGCTTCAGCCTCAGTTCTTCTATAAACTACTGTAACTTCTGCACCTAATCTTATTGCAGTTCTTGCCGCATCCATAGCAACGTTTCCTGCTCCAACTATAACAGCTTTTTTCCCTACTGTTACAGGCGTTTTATATTCATCGCTGTGAGCCTTCATAAGATTATTTCTTGTCAGAAGTTCATTTGCAGAAAATACTCCGTTAGATCCTTCACCTTTTATATGCATAAAATTAGGAAGTCCTGCACCTGATGCTATATAAACCGCTTCATATCCCTGCTTTTCAACCAGTTCATCCACTGATAATGTTTTCCCAATTATTACATTTGTTTCTATTTTTACTCCTAAATCTTTTTATAGCTTGTATTTCAGGTTCAACAACTTCTTTTTTGGGAAGCCTGAAATTCAGGTATCCCATATACAAGAACTCCTCCAGGCTCATGTAATGCTTCAAAAATTGTCACATCATAACCTAATTTTGCCAAATCTCCTGCACATGCTATTCCTGAAGGTCCACTTCCTATTACAGCAACTTTTTTATTTTTCTTCTCAACATTGTGAAGAGCCATTTTAATTCCCTTTTCCCTAGCATAGTCAGCAACAAATCTTTCCAATCTTCCTATTGCAACAGGCTCATTTTTGAATCCTACTATACAGCTACCTTCACACTGGCTTTCCTGTGGGCACACTCTTCCACAAATTGCTGGAAGTGAGCTTGTTTCCCATATAGTTTCTGCTTCTTCCTTAAATTCACCATTTTTAACTTGCATTATAAACTGGGGAATATTAATATTTACAGGACATTGGGGTACACAAAGGGGCTTTTTGCAGTTAAGACATCTCATCGCTTCCACCATTGCCATTTCTTCCGTATATCCTTTACTTACTTCCTCAAAATTGTGTATTCTCACTTCAGCAGGCTGTAACCTATCCGGAACTTTTTCTTCCTGTCGAGGACTATCTCCTGCTTTTCTTTCTCTTTCTTTTTCTCCATTGTCGCTCTTTCCAAGACAATAAATTTCTGTTCCCAGTTCTACTCTTTTTATCCTGCTCACATTCTGTAATATTTAAAAAGTTTTTTTCCCTTCAACAGTTTTTATACAGTTTCTGTCTTTTCAATGCTTCATCAAAATCTATTTCATGTGCTTTCAAATTCAGGTCCGTCTACACATGCAAATTTTACACTATTTGCAACTGTAATTCTGCATGCACCGCACATTCCTGTACCAGTCAACCATGATAGGATTTAAACTGACAATTGTTTTTAATATTATATTTTTTTAGTAAGCTCTGAAACTGATTTCATCATGATAAGAGGCCCTATTGCAATTACTTCATCATACTTTTTTTCCTTCATTTTTCAATAAGACGTACCATTTCATCTGTTACAAATCCTTTGTTTCCATAGCTTCCATCATCTGTCACAACAAAGACATTATTAGCCACTTTTTTTCATATCTTCTTCGTATATTATCATTTCTTTTTGTTTTTGCCCCCCATTATTACATCGGCACCTATTCCCCGTGAATGAAGATACTTAACCTGCTGGATACACAGGTGCAGCCCCCAATCCTCCTGCTACAAATAGGATTTTCTTCCCTTTAAGTTCTTCATCAGTCTGATTAATCAGATCTGACGCCTGTCCAAGAGGACCTACAAAATCATTGAACTTTTTCTCCAACATTGTAACTGCAGGCATCTTCAGTTGAATGACCTATTGCCTGTATTACAACTGTAACAAGTCCCATTTTTCACTGTCATAATCTGCTATTGTTAATGGAATTCTCCCCTTTTTTCATCAGTTTTTCAGTATAATAAACTGACCAGGATTTGAATTTTCGGCAACCCATGGTGAATACACCCTAAACATATAAATAGCTGGTGCCAGTAATTTTTCTACAATTTCAAATAAGTTTCTTCCCATAGCCTTTTGGCATTTATCTCTCCAATCCCCATTATATAGTAATTTTTATTTTTATAGTATCATTTTTCAATATTTTTGTTAAGCAAAAGTATTTTTTTAATTGGAATAATATATTATTTTCTATTTTTAAGTTGTAAATAATTCTATAAAACAGTATAATTAAATATAGGAAATTTTAAAATAAACATATAGATAAAAATAATCCAAATTTTTAGGAGTGGATTCGCTATGGACTTACAGGGGAGCATTGTAAAAGATAAATCAAGTTTCAGAAAAAACAGCTTAGGAAATGTATTCTTTAATGGCTAAATTTTATAATAATATTACTAAAAAGAATTTTACTAAGGATTTTTAGATAAGGATTTTTGTATAATTCTTAAGGATGAAGAGGACAAAAATAAAAGGATTTTCCACTCAAAAAAATATTGAAATTAAATTATGAAGGGAAAAGATATACATGGGGTATTTTCCGGAGATACAGTCATTCATAAGGAAAATTGGGGAAGTTTTTTTCCTTGTTCCAGGTCTTTGCAAAAATTTTTTTACATATGGGAGAACAGTACGATAATTTTTACTGGTTTCTTATTGTAAAGGGGCATAAAACTTACAAAATTTTACCTACCTTTCTTAAAAAATTCTATCCAAATTTCAAGGAAGATACACCACCTGAAATGAAATCCCTGATGGATTTTTGGAAACACAAAATATCCTGGAGAATATAATCCAATTGAAGGGATTATTGAATATAATAAATTGACTGACTCACTTAAGGAAGGAATTGCTGATATTTCAAATAAGGAACTCAGAGATAATCATGTAAAGTTTTTTTCTTAAAAATCCCCACTATGAAAGTGGAAAAGACCTTGTCTGCATTGCTTCATTAAAGAAGGAAAAATTTGCGGGAAAAGGGCTAAAAGACTTTTGTTGTGATTAAAAACAGCTTTTATTTAAATTTATTTTTCAGTTTTTTTTGTTACTCAAACTGTAAAATTTTAAAATAATTATAGCTGTTTTTTTATATTATATTTATCCAATTTTTTTAAAAATATTGTTGCAAATTTAAAAATAAATAATAAGTGTTACAGCATCTGAAATTGTTGTTATTAAAGGAGTTGCCATAACAGCAGGGATCCGTTTTTCAGAATTTTTTTGCTCCAAGTGGAAGTAACGCACCCACTATTTTTTTGAAACTATCACTGTAAATATTAATGTTACTGATACTGTAAGTGCTATCATCATATCTATTTTTTTCAAACCATATCAGTCTAAAAGAAATTGAGGAGCGATAAAACTACTGCCACCATTAACGAAATTGAAAATTCTTTTCTTTAGAACTCTAAAGGCATCCTTTGGAGATATTTCACCTAAGGCAAGTGAACGTATTACAACTGTTGATGATTGTGAACCAACATTTCCTCCAGTGGACATCAGCATTGGTACAAATGCAGTAAGTATAATTGACTGTGCCAGAACCTTTTCATATCCCTGTATTATATTCCCTGATATTGTATCAGAAATCATAAGTACAGCAAGCCATCCTATTCTCTGTTTGGCTACTGTAAATACATTCGTTTTCAGGTAAGGTTCTTCTACAGTTGCAGTTATTCCCGCCATTTTATGGAAATCTTCTGTAGCTTCCTGTTCCACTACGTGCATTACATCATCTGCTGTTATTATTCCCAGAATTCTATTTTCATTGTCAGTAACAGGAAGAACAATCAGGTCATACTTTTTAAATACTGATACTACTTCTTCCTGATCGGAATTAGTAAGTACACTTGCAAAACTGCATTCCATAACATCTTCTATCAGAGTATCATCTTTTTTACCAATTAATTCCTTAAGGGAAATAACCCCTTCAAGCTTTTCCTTCTTCATTTGTAACATAACAGGTATATATATTTTTCCTTGTCTTTTACCTGTCTTTCTTATACAATCTATCAGCTTCGCTACCTTCATCCCCTTTTCCAGATCAACATACTCTGTTGTCATTATGCTTCCTGCCGAGTATTCAGGATATTTCAAAAGCTGATTTATAAGATGTCTATCTTTTGGCTCTGTATTTTTTAATATTTTTTTTACCACATCTGCAGGCATTTCTTCAATTATGTCTACTATATCATCAAAATAAAGTTCGTCAAATATATTTTTTTGTTTCAATATCTGTTGATGCATAAATTATCATTTCCTGATGTTCAGAATCCAGATATGAAAATACAACAGCCGCTTTATCTTTTTTAAGGAGCCTGAATATCATTATTACCACTTCCGGAATCTCAAAATCATTTATTATTTCAGAAATTTCAACTCCGTTCAGTTCATTTAACTGTTTTCTTATTTCAAAATATTTTTTTCTTTTTACCAGAGCTTCAATTATTTCTCTCATTTCTTCCATCAGTTCCCTCCTTTACTTAATCATACCACTTAAAAATATAGTGGCAAATTTAAAATAAATCGAAAGTGTTAGGGCATCCAGTATTGTTGTTATTAATGGCCCCGCCATAATTGCAGGATCCATCTTGAATGTTTTTTTGCAACAATCGGCAGAAAAGCCCCTATTACTTTAGAAATAATAACTACCAGTATAAGCGTTCCCTGAAACAACTAATGCAACATCAAGACTTGTCTTAGTTAATGTTATAAGTCTCAGATAATTAATAGCCGCCAGAAACTACTGCCACTATAAAGGAAGTTAAAAAACTCTTTCCTCAATATTTTAAATATATCTTTTATTTCCACGTCTCCTAATGATAAAGCACGAATTACTGTTGTTGAAGACTGTGCTCCGGCATTTCCCCCTGTATCCATAAGCATTGGAATAAATGAAGCAAGTACTACCACCGACTGAAGTACATCTTCATAACTTTTTATAATTCTTCCGGTAAAGGTTGCAGAAATCATAAGAACTACAAGCCACATTATTCTCTGTCTCGCCATTGTAAACGCACTTGTCTTCAAGTAAGTTTCTTCTACTGGAGATATCCCTGCCATTCTATGAAAAATCTTCTGTATCTTCCTGCTCAATTACATCAATAATATCATCTATTGTTATAATTCCAAGAAGCCTGTTTTCAATATCTACCACCGGCAAAAATAATCAGATCGTATTTTTGATTACATCAGCAACTACTTCCTGGTCATCATTGGCATGGGCACTTACAAAGTTACGGTTCATAATACTTTCAATAGTTACGTCATCATCACTTGTAATCAGTTCTTTAAGTGAAACAACTCCTTCAAGCTTTCTGTCTTCACTTATTACATAACATGTATATATTTTCTTTTTCTTCAACAGTATCCCTTATTTCTTTAATTGCCTGAGATACCTTCATATTTTTTTCTTTAAATCCACATACTCAGTTGTCATTATACTTCCTGCTGAATTTTTCAGGATAATTTAAAAACTGATTTATTAGATATCTGTCTTCGGAATTTGTATTCTTTAATATTTTCTTTACCAGATTTGAAGGCATTTCTTCTATAATGTCTATCATATCATCAAAAATAAAAGATTTCTAAAAAGAACTTCAGTCTCCCGGTCAGTCACGGCATTAATAATAATTTCCTGCTGTTCCGGTTCCAGATATGAAAAATACATCCGCACTCTGATCTTTAGACAATAACCTGAAAATTATTATTAATTCCGATTTATCAAATTGGTTCAGCAAATCTGAAATTTCCACATTGTTAAGATTTCTAAATTCTTCTCTGATTTCAGAAAAACTTTTTTTCATTTATTAGAGCCTGTATCTTTTCTTTCATTACCTTCTCCTTTCCTTCTTATCTTTTTATTTTTAATACGCTTATTTTTCCCAAAAGTTATTATACTATATTTAAAAAGCATTTATCTATCTTTATTTTTATTTGAAATAAATATTAATTCTGTCTATTTTTTTATTTCTTCAGATTTTTTCAAGAACAGAATAAAGCTGATCCAGACGCCATTGTTCCTCATAATCCATCTCCGGATTCTCAAAATAATATTTTTCAATAACCGGTAAAAATACCTCTGCAATTTCTTTACTGTTCATCCATAAATTCATTTGTTCATTAAATTCAGGATTGGAAGAAAAAAAGCATAAGAATAGTAAGTGTAACCTTCAGTATAGGAGTACATCATTTCTTCAAAATGCCACAACGCATTTATATCTTCACTTGCTTTTTTCCACATTTCAATATCAAATAGATGCTCTGTTTTCAGTCCTCCCAGATTAAACATAGTCATATAAACTGAAAAATTTTCTATTCTTGCTGTTTTAGGCTCAGTTTTAAGCACTTCAAACATAAACTCATTCGAAAATCTGTACATAAAATCAAGTTCCTCATCACTCCAGATTTTCTTCTCAAAGTGGCATTTATCAAGAATAAGAGAAGTGTCCAGCCTTATTTCTGCATATTTTACTATAAACTCAAGTATTTTTGGAAGAAAATGTTTTATCTCAAGTCCTGTTTCATCTAGATTTACAGCATCCAGATACTCCCACATTAACTCCCTTGATAATTCTCTGACCGGTGTCTTTATGAGTTTTTCTACATTTTCTTCACTTACACAGCAAGGTGTACACACAGTCAGTTTTCCATTTTAAATCATGAGTAAAAAAATTTTATATACTTCTTCCAGCATTTTTTCATATTTTCACTTATAAATTTATCATCAAGTTCACCATTTATTGCCATTCTAATCTCTTCAGATGGTCTAGTTTTTTTATTTTTGAATTTTTTTCATCAGAATTTTTCTCCTGCTAGAAATATATTTATTATAACATATTTTAGGCATTTATCTTATTATTTTTAAAAATTTCCAATAGAAAAACTATATTTATGAGTGAAATTTCCGTTCATAAATATAGTTTTTTTATATTAAATTCTAATTTTTTTGAGAAATATGTTTTAAAATAATTTATAATTAAACAATAAACTGATAATAACAATAACAAATATTATCAATACATATACATATTATTTTCTTAAAAGATACTATATTTTTCCTATCTTCATTGTTTAATTTAAAAGCTAAAGAAATACTTTTTCATAATTTTTTTCCTTTTCAGTCCAATTATAAAGAAAATTAGACATAATACAAATAGCAACATAGAAATTGTCCCAAAAATAGAAATCATATCCTTTTTGGCCTCTTAGTACAAATATAATTTTAGGCATATTAGCAACTATATTCATCAATATATGCAATAAAAACAGAATATTTTTAGAGAATATTTATATGCAACACAAGCTAATACAATACCTATAAAAAAATGCCGGGAATAACCATATATATATTATAATGAGATATTCCAAAAATAATGAACTAATGATTATAGCTGTTTTAATTCCATATTTTTCAAATATGTCATCAGAACACCACGAAATACAATTTCTTCTAAAAACAGGTGCTATACATATTGCATAAATTATATCTGTATATATAGGTCTCTGTACTATAAATTTCTGCCCTCAATGTTAATTACAAATGAAAATTATGAGATTCAAAAATATTTATATAGAAAATCAATGCAAAATATGTAATGAAATCTGTTATATTCAATTTTTTTATTTACTTTAAAATATTTGTTTTCTTTATTAGTTTTAATGAAGTAATAAAAAAATTGGAGCACAAAATAATAATTTATCTATTCTGAAAAAATACATTGTTTTCAATATACTGTTATCTGTTCTTACTATTTCTTTTTGAATAAATATTTTTAAATATAAGATAAGAAAAAAATATTATACATAAAAATTAAAGAAATATCTTTTTTACATTATTTTTTATTAATGATTTTCTCCATTTTCAAATTTTCTCCTGTCTGATTTTAATTTTTATACTAAATCTATCTATTTTTTTTACATAATTATCTTCATTAATATCATAACTATACTTATTTTCAATAGTTTTTTTGAAAAAATGGAGCATCGAGACAGCAATCTCAGCTCCATTTTATTTCTACTATTTTCAGCTTCTATTATTATCAGTTCCTTGTTACTCTTTATTCAGAACTTCTCTTCCATCTTTTTTTAACTACTACGTCATCTTCAATTCTTACTCCACCCCATCCGTCGAAAAATAAAGTCCAGGTTCTGAAGTAACAACCATATTTTCCTTCAATTCTATCTGAGTAACTGAAGATAAGTATGGTAATTCATGAATTTCAAGACCCTATTCCATGTCCAAGTCCATGTCCAAATTCTTTTTCCATAACCTTTTTTTCAGTCAGGAAGTTTCTTACAACTTTTATCCACCTCATCTGACATTACACCTTCTTTTATAGTGTTAATTCCAAGAATCTGTGCTTCAAGTACAAGGTTATATATTTCTTTATGTTTTTCAGTAATGTTGTTTCCATAGTAAACTGTTCTTGTCATATCTGATACATATCCGTTGTAGTATGCTCCAAAATCCATTGTAATAAATTCTTCCTTCTGGATTTTTTTTATCTGAAGCAACTCCATGAGGCATTGCAGACCTTACACCACTTGCCAGAATAGTTTCAAATGATCTGTCTTCAGCACCTAATTTTCTTTGAATATATTCCATGTATCCAGCGATTTCCTTTTCAGATACACCTTCTTTTTATTATTTTTTTAATGCTTCACTAAATGCAATGTCACTTATTTCAATAGCTTTTTTTATAAATCCAATTTCTTCATCAGATTTTTATCATTCTTACATATGTTATTTTTATCTCCTATTGGAACCAGTTCTGCCTTTAAATTCTTCCTTCAAAGTCTGATACAGTGAAAATGTCACATTATGATCTTCAAATCCGATTTTTTTCAATCCAAGCTTTTTCAGCATGTTCACCTACAAATTTTTAATGAACCTCTTGAAACTTCCACAAATTCAAATCCCATTTTTAGTAACTTGAGCTTCTCCTGACTTCTATATCTGAAATCAGAATAGAAAGAAAGTTTTCCTTTTCTTGTAGCAAGTCCTACTCCTGTAGTCCCTGTAAATCCTGCAAAAATATCTCAGATTATATAAATCTGTAATAAATATTGCATCCAAATTCAATTCATCTAACAATTTTGTTAATTTTTTTCAGTTCTTTTTCCATTTTTCCACCACGTATGATTTCTCATACTCTCCTTTCATCTGTATTTTTTTATATTAATATAATAATTATATCAAATTATTTTATATTAAATATCTCTGCTGGTTTATTTTTAAATTGAGTATATCACTGTTTTTCCATACTGAATTTATATTTCTTCTTTTTATTATACTCCTTATTTTCAATATTTTACAACGTTGAATTTACTTATTTTTCACAGAAGATTAGAATCAGGATATAAGTTTTTATCACTCATATTTTAAAGTATAATCCCTTATAATACTCCATAACAAACTCTGCACACCTTACTCCATCTACTGCTGCAGACATTATCCCACCTGCATATCCTGCTCCTTCACCGCATGGAATAAGTCCTTCAATATTTGAAAAACACTTTTCATTTCTAGGAATTTTTACAGGCGAAGAACTTCTGCTTTCCACTGCAGACAGTACGGCATCATAACTTGCAAATCCCTTTATTTTTCTGTCCATTAGCTGAATCCCTTCCTTCAATGATTCGTTTATATATTCTGGAAAGCATTCATTCAGGTTGGCAAATCTGTATCCTTTTGCATAGCTTGGAGCTACTTTTCCAAGTTTTTCAGATTTTACATTTTTCACAAAATCTCCAAACAGCTGAATCGGAGCCCTATAATCACTTCCACCTAATTCAAAGGCCTTTTTCTCCAGTTTTCTCTGAAACTCGACTCCTGCAAGAACTCCACCTTCTCCAAAGTCTTCCGGATATACATTTACTAAAATGGCAGAATTGGCATTTTCAAGATTTCTCCCTGAATAGCTCATTCCATTTACAACAAGTCTTCCTTCTTCACTTGCCGCAGGAACTACAACTCCTCCCGGACACATACAGAATGTATAGACTCCTCTTCCATTTTTTTGCCTTTGCGTTAAGCTTATATTCAGCGGCAGGAAGTCTATCGGCAAATTTTCCCATACTGTGAACGGTTTATCATGGATTGTCTGTGCTCTATCCTTACACCTACTGAAAAAAGTTTTTTTCTTTCCATTTTTATATTTTTTTATCATTTAGCATATAAAAAGTATCTCTTGAACTATGACCTATTGCAAGTACAATAACATCCGTATCTATTTCATACGTTTCTTTTTCCCTGTCAGAAATCAAAATCAGATACAATTTCCACTATTGCCTTTGAAATTTTATTATTTTCATATTCTATCGAAACAAGTTTATTCTGGAATCTATATTCTCCACCAAGACTTTCAATTTTTTTCTTATATTTTTCATTATTCCGATTAACTTATCAGTTCCCACATGAGGCTTTGACATATAGGCTATTCTTTTTCAGCTCCTGCCAGTATAAGTTCTGAATATATTTTTCTGCATACGGAAAGTTGTTTGTGTTTGTTGTCAGTTTACCGTCAGAAAAAAAGTTCCCGCTCCACCTTCTCCAAACTGGACATTGGAATATTTATTAAATTTTCCGTCCTTTAAAAAATTATATACATCCTTCTGTCTTTCATCCACATTTTTTTCCCTGTTCAAGAATAATAGGCTTTAATCCTGCTTTCAGCAAGTACAAGCGCCGCAAACAGTCCTGAAGGCCCGCTTCCCTACTACTACTGGACGCTTTCTGTTTCCAAGTTCCATTTTTCTCAACAGTGTACTCTGCTTTTTCTATTTCCCTTACATTAGGAATATCTCTATATTTTTCTTCATCATCCAGTTGAATATCCACTGCATAAACGTATATTATGTTGTTTTTATTTCTGGCATCTATTGCCTGCCCTGTTATTTCAAAGCTTTTGAGCTGGTTTTCATTTATACCCAGCATTTTCATCACTGATTTTTCAAATCATTCTCATTATGCTTTATAGGCATTTTTATATTATTTATTCTTAACATATTTCCCTCTTGATTCTTAATTTATTTTGCCGCATTTTTCTCCGGCAATATGCCCTGAAAGCCCATGCCCACTGCAAGTTAAATCCTCCACATTCTCCATAAACATCCAGCACTTCACCGGAAAAAGTACAGTCCTTTTACGATTTTTCGACTCCAGAGTTTCTGTATTTACTTCATCAAGTGAAACTCCACCCGCTGTTACCTGTGCATTTTTAAATCCTGTTGTTTCCAGTATTTTTCACCCTATATTTCTTTAACACTGTACAGAGTTTCCTTATATCACTGTCATTTAGATCTTTTTACAGGTTTTGAAAGTTTTTCAATTCCTGATACTTTTGAAAAGAAACTGACCTAATTTTCTTATTTATCATTCCATTAAAATAATTTTTCCATTGTCAGATGCGATAATATTCTTTTTCTTTCTTTCAGCATTTCGTACAATTCATTATAGTCAAATTTTTTTCCATAAAAATCAATTTCAAATTCAACATTCTTATATAAAGGCATGACAAATGAAATATTAAATACTACATTTCCTGAAATTCCATAATCAGTAAAAAGAAGCTCCCCGTCATATGTACATATTTTTTTATTATCTCCATAGGCTGTAACTGCTACATCTGTTTTTTTATTCCCTGAAGCCCCTTCACCTGATACTTTTTCAGTCTTCAGCTGTACAATTGACGGACTTAGCTTTTGTCACACTATGCCCCAGCTCCTTTGCCAGTTCAAAGCCTGAACCATTTGAACCAAGTTCCGGATACGACTGGCCACCCGCCGCAATAATAACTCTTCCCAGCTTCTATTTTTTTCTGTCTTCTGAATAAATTCTGAATTTAAATCCATCCTTTTCAATCTTTCTTACATAAAATTCCGTTTCAATTTTTATACCAAGCTTTTCAGCCTCAAATCTTAATGCATCCACCACAGAAGATGCCTGTCCGCTTAACGGATAAACTTTTACCTCTGTTTTCTTCATTACATACAATTCCTAATTCGTTAAAAATCCATTGTATCTTGTGGAGTAAATCTATTCAATATATTTTTCCACAGAAGAAATATTTTTTTCCAAAAATAATTTGATATATTAGCATTCACATTTGTTATGTTACATCTTCCATTTCCTGTAATCAGGACTTTTTTTAAGAATTCTGTCCTTTCTTTCCAGTATTATGACTTCTTTTTCCTGATTTTTTTGCAGTAATTGCCGCCATAAGTCCTGATGCTCCTCCGCCTATGACTGCTATTTCAGTTTTTCATATATTCTCCTTTAATTACATTAATTTATTATCTAAATTTTTTTCATTTTATTTTTCGCTATTTTTTTCCACATCAATTATATAATGAAATTTATTTAAAAATCAAATGTAAATCTATTGTTTTAAATGATGCTAGTTTAATTTTCTCAATTTGATTTAAAATTGTTTTTCGATTTGGATTTCCTGATTTTTTTATCATAAAAATAAAAACGAGCCGTGTGCTCGTTTCTTGTATGAAAAGAAGTCTAAATGTAGAGATGGGGCGTCTCTCTTAGACAACATAGTTATACCATATTCCTATTTTTAATGTCAAGGATTTTTTTCAAAAATGTTTTTTTAAATTTTTCCAAAAATTTTTCAAACTATTCCCAAGGTTAGTTTTTCTTTATTTTCTATACATTTTTTTATATTATTCTATAACTTTTATCCACTATAGTTTTACTATTTTTTCACTTTTACTTTTTCTACTTAATTTCAAACAACCATTTTTTTAGAAAGTTCATGTTCTCCAGAAATTATTTTTCAAATTCTGATTTCAGTAATTTATAATATTTTCCAGGTAATGCCTTTGCTGAATAATCAAGCTGTCCCTATCGGTCTTCCATCCAGTGATTCTGCATAAACTATTTTTCATTGCAGTTCCTGTTACAAGTAACTCATCAGCTGTAAATACCATCGATCTATCGATTTTTCCCCTTTGAATGTCATATCCATTGTATTCAAGTATTTCCAGCATTGATCTCACTGTAATTCCTTCAAGGGCTGCAGAACCTGTATCAGGTATAATTATTTTATCCCTGTAAATCAAAATCAGATTGGCAACCGAAGCTTCTACTACATTTCCTGCATCATCAAACATAAGAGCTTCATCATATCCATTTCTCTGTGCATCACTCGTTGCAAGGAATGAGTTAATATAAGATCCTCCTGCTTTTGCCTTTGTAGGAATTGCAGCGTCATTATATTTTCTGTAAGTGGAACTCATAAATTTCATTCCACCGTTATCTGTACTTACATAATCTGCAAGCGGTAACATATAAATTGCCAGTTCAAAAAGTAAGTCCTGCTTTTTAGGCGATATTCTTGGCTCACTGCAGAATATAAAAGGTCTCATATAGAAATCTTCCTTAATTTCATTCTTTTTAACAAGTTCTGTTACAACATTTTTAAATTCATCCCAGCTTATATAAAACTCAAATCCAAGCATTTTAGAAGCATTAATCAATCTGATATAGTGGTCTTCCAGCCTGAATATAGATACCTTTCCATTTCTGTAATATCCCTTACTCCTCCAAAACATGTTGTCCCATACTGAAGACTGTGTGTTGCTATACTTACTGTTGCTTTTTCAAATTCAGTAATTTCATTTTTAAAAATAAGCATATTTCATAAAATTCCATTTGTTTTACCTCCATACTTTCCTATATTTTTTTCGATTTCAACTTTTATATTTTATCACTTTCATGTTTATTAGTAAAATTAAAAATGAAATATATTATTTATTCATTTTATATATTTACCAATTTCTTATTTTTATAATTTCATATATTAAAAATTTATTTTTCTGTTTTTTTATTTCTCCACCGCCAACTAATTCATCATCCAGATAAAAATACAATATGCTGGCCTTCAGAGTTTTTCATGTGTTTTTCTCATTAAATTTAAAATATAGCGAATTATTTTTTTAAAAAATTAACTTTCCCTTTCAATCCTTTTTGATGAAAAATCTCGGTCTTGCGACAATTTCCCTGTCCAGAAAGCTTTTTCCACTTCATAATACAGCTTGTAATTAATCACTTCAATTTCATCTATTAACAGTTCTTCAAAATCTCCCACAACGACTTTCATTAGTTTTTAGTCCGTATTTCCGAAACGAAAAAGGTCTTCCCAAATTAAGTCCCAGCCCACGCCGCTGTCCAATCGTATAAAACTGGTATCCCATGTGCTGACCTATTACATTTCCTTCCCTATCCACAAAATTTCCCTTTTTGACTTCATCACCAAGAACCTTTTTCCAGATAAAGAATATATCCATTTGGAGCAAAACAGATTCCTTGACTGTCAGGCTTGTTATGGGTATGTATTCCATGTTGACGGGCAATTTCCCTGACCTGAGGTTTCTCATACTCTGACAGCGGAAAAATAAATCTTTCCACAATATCCTTATCAAGCCTGTAAAGCATATATGACTGATCTTTCCTATTTTCCTTATCCCACATTAAAAGTCCGTTTATACTTTTTTTCGAGTAATGGCCTGTTGAAATATACTTTTATTCCCATTTTTATCTGCAAATTCCACAAGTCTTTTTTTATTTTCACCTTTTTCATCACAGATTACGCAAGGGGAAGGTGTCTTACCTTCATTATACATTTTTACAAAAATATTCCATTACTTCTTTTTAAATTCATCTGTAACATTTATAACATAATGGGGAATACCCAAATTATAGCATGTATATCTTGCATCATTTATATCATCCAGTGAACAGCATGTTTTACCTGGATTTTCTGACAGTTCATCCGGCAGATGCTTCAATGTAACCCCTATCACTTCATATCCCTGCTGCTGTAGCAATAATGCCGCTACTGAGCTGTCTATCCCACCGCTCATTCCTACTACTACTTTTTTTATTTTCCATTTCTATTCCTTCAATTTCTGTTTTAATTAAAATTTTCTATTTTATTTTTATCATATTTATTGAGAAATTTCATTTTTATAATAATTTAGACAGTAAAAATATTTGACTTTTTTTATTACTATATGGTAATATAATTATACTATATAGTAATATTTTATATGATATACTACCATATAGCAATAAATTTGTAAAGGAGAGAATCTTATGAAATCAAACTCCGGATTTTATATAAGCAGGATAAAACAGATAAATACAAGACTTTTAAATAAACTTCTGGCACAGAAAAAAACATAACGGCATTTAATGGGGAACAGGGACGAATTTTTACATGTACTTTGGGAAAATGACGGAATTAGTAACCAGGAACTGTCAAAAAGGTCTGGACTTGCCATGAGTTCACTTACAACAATGCTTGAAAGAATGGAAGAAAAACTTATTAACACGAAAAAGACTGTCCTAAAGATAAACGAAAATGCTTACTTTTTGACAGAACATGCAAATTCTTTGAAAAAGGAATATGACGAAATTTCTGATAAAAATGACTAAAACTGTCTTTTTGAAGGAATTTCAGAAGATGAAAGATTGGCTTTTGAAAAAAACTTTAGAAAAATGTTTTTACATAATCTTGAAAAAAAGCTGAAAAGGAATTTAGTAAAAAAATAATAAAAAGAATTGAATAAAATGTAAAAGAAATTATTCAGTACCTGATTGGAGGTAAATAAATGATAGAATTTATTAATGTTGGAATGACTTATCCATGTGGAAATGTAGGATTAAAAAAATATAAATTTAACTATAAATGAATCAGAAGTAACAGTTTTTATTGGTCCGTCCGGAAGCGGAAAAGACTACCCTTCTGAAAAATGATAAACCGTCTGGAAGACAACACAACCAGCGAAGTAAAAATTAATGGAAAAATGTGAAGGAATACGATATTCATAAAATGCGTTGGGATATTGGATACGCTTTGCAGCAGGTTGCTCTTTTTCCACATATGAATGTTGAAGAAAAATATTGCAATTGTACCCGAACTGAAAAAAATGGAAAAAGAAAAAAATTAATGCAAGAATTGATGAATTGTTAAATATGGTTGGTCTTGAGCCTAAAAAAATATCGAAAAAGAAATCCTTCAGAATTATCTGGGTGGTGAGGCACAAGAGTTGGGATTGCAAGAGCTCTGGCAGCTGATCCAAAAATCATTCTGATGGATGAGCCTTTCAGTGCATTAGATCCAATTACGCGTGCAAAGTTTACAGGAGGATATGAAAAACTTCAGAAACAGATTAATAAAACAATTGTTTTTGTAACTCATGATATTGAAGAAGCCTTTTTCTTAGGAGATAAAATTTGTATTATTCAGGACGGAGAGTTGATTCAGTCTGGAACAAAACAGGAAATAATCTCAAATCCTCAGAAATGATTTTGTAAAGAAGATTTATAACTGTTAAAAAAATAAAGAAGGTGAAGTTCATGAATAAATTAATTTTTAACCTTTTTAGAAAGAAAAATGAGCTTTTAAGCGGAATTATAGAGCATATTCAGATTTCCTTTATTGCACTAATAATTGCCTTAATTATCGCCATTCCCTTGGGATTTATTTAAGCTATCATAAAAAAAGCTTGCAAATATTGTTATTGCAATTAACGGTGTTATTCAGACTATACCATCACTGGCAATTTTAGCCCTTTTAATTCCTTTAGTCGGAATTGGGAGAAAACCTGCAATAATAGCTTTAATACTTTATGCCCTGCTGCCAATTTTACACAATACTTATACCGGTATTACCGGGGTTGATCCAATGTACATGGTAACTTCAAGAGCTTTAGGGAATGAATAAATTTCAGCAACTTACAAAAGTACAGCTTCCCCTTGCAATGCCTGTAATAATGACAGGAGTCAGAACAGCAGCTGTTTTAATTATTGGGACTGCCACACTGGCTTCCCTTGTTGGAGCCGGAGGGCTTGGAAAATTAATTTTACTTGGTCTAGATAGAAATAACAACTATTTGATTTTATTGGGAGCAATTCCTGCCGCCTTACTTGCAGTTTTATTTGATTTTCTCTTTAAACAGCTGGAAAAAAACTGAGTCTCAAAAAATACTGATTTTCCTAGTTTTAATTATATTTGCTTGTATTTTTTTGGGTCAGTAAACAGTTTCGACACTGTAAAAAGGACAAGCTGATAATTTCAGGAAAACTTGGTTCTGAGCCGGAAATACTGATAAATATGTATAAAATATTAATTGAGGAAAACAGTAATTTAGAAGTTGAACTAAAACCTGGCCTTGGAAAAAAACTTCATTTGTATTCAATGCTTTAAAAAAATGGCGATATTGATATTTATCCTGAATTTTCAGGAACCGCAGTTTTCACCTTCCTGAATGAAACTCCTGTAAAATAACAACGCTGCCGATGTTTTTTACACAGGCTCAAAAAGGCATGGAATCTAAATTTAATATGATTATGTTAAAACCTATGAGCTACAATAATACTTATGCAATTGCTGTAAGTAAAAAAATTTGCTGATGAGAATAATTTAAAAAAACAATTTCTGATTTGGCAAAAGTTAAGAGATAAGATAAAAGCTGGATTTACGAGAGGTTTAACGACAGGGAAGACGGATACCTTGGATTGAAAAAAACTGTATAATTTTTGAAATTCAGATATTAAGGAATTTGAGCCAAAAACTTCGTTATGTTGCTGTTCAAAGTGGAGATATTAATCTTATTGATGCTTACTCTACTGATGCTGAACTTGCTCAGTATAATATGGTAGTATTGAAGGATGACAAGCATCTATTCCACCGTATCAAGGTTCTCCAATGATGAGGGAAGAAACTCTGAAAAAATATCCTGAATTGAAAAAAATATTTTGGAAAAAAACTGAGTGGTAAAAATTTCAGATGAGGAAATGTCATCGATGAATTATCGTGTTTCTGTGAAAAGGTGAAAAAAAGCGGAAGATGTTGCGAGAGAATATTTGAAAAAGCCGGAATTATTAGGACAATAGAAAAAGAGGCTATCTCAAAAAGAAAAATAAAAATAATGTAAAAACATATTTTTGAATTATGAATTATTTAAAATTTTTACAATCTAAAACAGGAAATAAATTTAGGAAAAAGTCATTTGTACGAGCTTTCAGGCAAGTTTTTTTGACTTTTCGTCAATGAATAGACTGTTTTATATGAGTAAGTACAATAAATGAAAAATAGTAGTTTTTCATTTATTATATTTAATTTTTACTATTTTGAGATAACTCCTCTTTTTATAATTTTATCCTAATCCTTTAGTAACTCTAATGCTGCTTTATAAATATGTTCTGCTGTCAGTTCATATTCATTCATTAAAAAAATTCCAATGTCCCAACTTGACCGTATCTTTCTTTTTATTCCGATTCTTCTTAATTTTGCATTTCCAGTTTTCTGCAATTACTTCAGCAACTGCACTTCCTAATCCATTGTGAATACTGTGATTTTCACAAGTTACTATCTTTTCCTGTTTTTTTGTGCATATTTTTTTCAATCAATTCCTTATCTATCAGATTTAAAGTAAACATATCAATTACAGCACACTTTTTTACCTTCTTTTTCTAAAATTTCTGCTGCCTTCAAGGACTTCTGATACCATAATTCCATTAGCAATTAAAAGTAATATCTGAACCATCTTTTAATACATTTCCTTTTCCCTATTTCGAAGGTTGAACCTTTCTCATAAATAGTTACTGCATTTTTTTCTAATTGTTCTAATCCAATAGAAACCATCTTTTTATAGCTAGCTGCTCAAGAATATTTTCAAACATTACAGCATCTGTCATTTCCATCACAACAGTATCAGCAAGACCTCTCATAATTCCCATATCTTCAAAGGACATGTGAGTTCCTCCATTATGAACAGCTGTTACTCCTGCATCAGAAGCAATTATTTTAATGTTGTTTTTTTGATATGCTCCTGACATAAATAGCTGATCAAAAACATCTTCTACTTGCAAATGCTGTAAAAAGTGTGTGCAAACGGATATTTCCCGGCAATAGACATTCCTGCCGCAACACCTACCATATTGGCTTCCATTATACCGCAGTTTATAACTCTTTCAGGATATTTATCCTGCACCTTGTTAGTTGTTATTGCATTCATCAGATCAGCTTCCAGTGCTATGATTTCATTGTGTTTTTCCATTAATTCAGCAAGTTTGGAAGAATAAACTTTTCTCATTTCCATTTCATCTTTTTTTGAGCTCCATTATAAAGATTTAACATTTATTCCACCTCGCTTTCCAAATCTTTTATCGCCTTTTTCAATTTCCTGTTTCAGCTCATCAGTCAATCTTAAATGATGGGAATTTTCCATTTTTCAATATATTCAACACCTTGCCCTTTTTAAGGTATCAAGTACTACAAATAATGGTTTTTCATCATTTTTACGAGGTTCTTTCAAAAGTTCATACATTTTCTGAATGTCATCTCCTTTTACAGTAACCACATCAAAACCAAATGATTTCATTTTTCTTCAAAAGAAAATGGTTTTAATTATTTCTTCTAAAGTTCCATCTAATTGCTGTTTATTGTGGTCTAAAAAAATACAGTTAAATTATTTAAGTTATGATGAGCAATAAACTGGAATGCTTCCCAACACTGTCCTTCATTTATTTCTCCATCACCTATAATACAGAACACTCTATTACTTTTTCTTATCTATTTGCAATGCTTTTGCAATTCCTCCAACAATTGAAATTCCTTGTCCTAGAGATCCTGTTGTGGCATCAACTCCTTTTGTTCTGAGTCTATCCGGATGACTTGGTAAATTTGTTCCATTTTTATTTAATGTATAAATTTCTTCAAGTGGAAAGAATTCCTTTAATGCTAAAGTTGCATATAATGCAGGCCCTGCATGTCCTTTTGACAGGACAAAATAATCTCTGCCTTCCCAATGTGGATTTTTTTAGAATCTATATTCATAATTCCACCATACAGTACTGCCAATGTTTCAACGATTGACAAACTTCCCCCATAATGTCCAAATCCCAGATTAGTAAGAGATTTCAATGTATTTATTCTAATGTTGGCTGCTAATTTTTGATTTCTTTCACTTTTTCATTATAATCACTATTCACTTTTGGCTCCTTCAAATGATAGTTAACTTTTATTCAATTTCAACAATGATTTATTCTGATTTTTTTGAAGGTACAAATCCAAATGCTACTAAAACAGCAGTTATTCCAATAATTATTCCAGAAACTACCATTGGAGATACGTGTTTTGCCATATTTCCTAATACAATCCCAACTGTTACGAAATCTGCATCAGAGAATGTAGTATTTGCAAATCCTAAATTTCCTAATACCGGTAATAGGATTACAGGTAGGAATGTTAATAATAATCCATTTGCAAAAGCTCCAATTGAGGCTCCTCTTCTTCCACCAGTAGCGTTTCCAAATACACCTGCTGTCGCTCCACAGAAGAAGTGAGGTACTACTCCTGGTAAAAATAAGTGTCCATTTTAACATACCAAGCATAAACAATCAACGATTCCTCCTAGAAGCTGCATAAGAATCCTATTAATACAGCATTTGGTGCATAAGGGAATACGATTGGGCAATCTAATGCAGGTTTTGCATTTGGTACAAGTTTTTCAGAGAATCCTACAAAGGCTGGAACTATTTCTGCAAGAACAAGTCTAACTCCTGATAAGATAATATAAACTCCTGCCGCAAATGTTATAGCCTGAATAATTGCAAATACTAAGTAGTTATCTCCCACCACTTAATTCAGTTTCAACATATTCTTTTCCTGCAACTAATGCCAATATTAAGTAAATTATCATCATTGTCAATGAAATTGAAATTGAGCTGTCTCTTAAAAAACTTAAGTTTTTAGGTAATTTCATTTCTTCAGTTGATTTTGAACCTTTTCCAACTAAAGACCCTACAAATCCTGATAAAACATATCCTATTGTACTGAAATGACCAAATCCAACATCATCACTTCCAGTAATTTTTCTAACGTAAGGTTGTGCCAAAGCAGGGAATATTGCCATTACAAGTCCTAATGTCAATGAACCGATGATTATTAATAAAGGTCCTTCAAATCCTCCAACTTTTAATATTATTCCAATCATACATGCCATATATAGAGTATGGTGTCCTGTCAGGAATATATATTTTAACTTTGTAAATCTTGCTATAAAAAAATATTCCAGAACATTCCAAGTGCCATTATCAGTGCTGTTACTGTCCCATATTCTTTTAATGCCAGTGAAACAATTGCTTCATTATTAGGCACTATTCCTTGAACATGGAATCCCTGTTCAAACATACCGCCCATAGGTGCCAACGAACTTACAACAAGTCCTGCTCCTCCACCTAGTACTAAAAAAATCCTAAAATTGTTTTAATTGTACCTTTCACTATATCTGTACCAGGTTTTTTTCTGAACTAATAACCCAATCATAGCTATTAATCCAACTAAAATTGATGGAACTTTTAAAAATGTCCACTATAAGAGTTAATAAACTTTTCATTTTGACCTCCTGAATTTTTATTTAAATTTTATTTTTACTTTTTGAAATATTCTGTTAATTTTTTTCTTCCAGTTCAGGCATACTTATAATGCTGTCTAAAACAATTAATTTATCAGCTGGAACTGTTGCACTTTCTGCAATATCTTTTTCCCATTACGAATACATCTGCCGCTCCAGGAAGTGCTGATGCCAGGTCAGAATGTTCAACTTCAGCTTCCACACCAATTTTTCTTAAGAACCTTCTTAATGTTCATTTCCACCATAAAGCTACTCCCTAATCCTGATCCACAAACTGCCATAATTTTTCATAACTGTCTCCTCCTAATTTTTTTATAATTTATTTTTTTATTTTTAAAAATTAATATTTTTTTATAATTTCAATATTTCATCATAATCTTTTTGAATTTATAAGTTTTTCAATACTTTCATCATCCTGAAAACAATTCCATTAACTGCATAAGAGTTTCCAAATGACTATTTGCATCTTTAGTTGCCAGAACAAATATCAGCTGAACTTTTAGAATCCCCATAATACACAGGTTCATTGAGTTTCAAAAAGGCTGACTCCTGTTCCCAATGTTCCCGTCTTCAGGGTCTTGCATGCGGCATTGCCAAATTTTCTCTTAAAAATAACGTAGAAGCCTATTTTTTTCAATACTTTCTATCATAGCTTTAATATAATTTTCAGTTATTATATTTTTCCAGTAAAAGGCTTTCCTGTAATTCTGATACTTTCTTTCCAGTCTGACACTGAATCCATTATTTGTATATTACCCTCAAGTATTTTTCTAACATACGAGTTCCTTTCTGAAGTATTCTTCCAATTCTTCATAATCTGTTATTTTTTTGATATTTTTTTCAATAAAAATTATATTTTGTAATTAATTCAAACAAGTCATTTAAAAATACCTAAATGTTCTATATTATTAGTAGTTGCAAAAACTTAAGAATATATTTGCTCCTTTTCCATTTGGAAAATAACACTTTTTCTTTTACAACTAATAATGAAATTCCTGCTTTTAGGACGTTTTTCTGAAATAGGTGCATGTGGAATTGCCATTCCTTCCTCAATAACGATATATGCTCCATGTTTTTCAATCAATTTTTATCATTTCCTCTACATAATCATGCTTAATAACGTTATTTTTCTCCAGTATATCTCCAGCTTTTAGTTATTGCTTCCTTCCAGTCTTTAACCTTATCTACAAATTGAACATTGTTTCTATTAAGCATTTCCTTTTAAAAACAACTCCTACTTCTGATAAATCATCAATTATTTTTATTTTTCCAGCTTATTTTTCAGTTCACTTTACAAGTTTATCCTTATCCTTTATAGCTACATTGTTTTCTATTATATCCATTATTTTGCTTCAAAAGAAACCTTTTTGCTATATTTTTCGTATCCCATATTTTGATAAAAGAATAAAGTCTTCCTCTTTAGGCAATGGATTTATTTTTACAACAGGGAATGTCATAATTTTCTTCCAGATCAATAGTTGATAAAATTAAATCTATATTTGCATAATTAGGCATTGAAGTTTTTATCAGGTAGTATGGTAACACGTCTACAATATCCAAGTCATAATTTTCCTTCAAGCTGTGTTCAAGTACCTTTGAGCTTCCATAACCTAATCCACAAATCAATATTACTTTTTTAGTTTTTCCGCAAGTATTTCTCTCAATGGAAGCCTTTATATGAAACCCCATAAGAGCAATCTCATCTTCAGGAAACTTCACTTCAAAGAGCTCTTCTATTTCCTGTACAGCTTTATTTACCACATCTAAAATAGGATCTTTTTCTATAATCAGTTCCTGAAAAAAACTGAATTTGTAATTTGAATATTATTTTTTTATCCTGTACATAGCAGGCTTTATATGATATAAAAGCCCGTTATAAAGTATTTCATCACGTGTTAAGTCTGTTTTCACAATTTTACTTACTCTAGAAATCATCTTTTTATAATCAGTTCCTCATTTATCCAACCTTCAAATGAATTATTTTTTTAAACTGTTTATATTTATTCCCATTATCAAGTCAGTAATTTCAAGTAACATTTCAGATTTTATTTCATTTTTTTATTCAGAAATTTTTTTGTAAAAATCTTTTCAATTTTTGATACTCTTCCGTATGAATTAAAAAAATTTCTTTGCAGTTAAATCCTTTTCATTTCCATGAAATTTTTCAGAATTTAATAGCAGTAAAACATAAGAAAATATTTTATTGTAACTTTCTTCATTTATATTTAAAAACATTACCTTTTCGATTTCTACAATAAATTTTTGCATTTTCTATATTTTTTTGTTTAATATATTTGAAGAAATAACGAAGAACCTGTGTTTTAACTATTTTTTTGAAGTTTTTATTATTAAGAAAATCAAATATCTTCTCTAGAAAGTTCAATTTTTCTTTTATAAGAATTTCTTGAAAGTTGCCCTTAATACGATAGCCTTTATTATTTTTTTATAAACTACTTCAATTCCCTGTATTTTAAATTTTTTTCTGACATCTGCTTTTAAATCTTTTTATCGTTGTTCTTGATATTTCAAGTTCATCACATACTTTTTGTAATATTAAGCCCTTCTGTATCAAAAATAATATTAACTTTAAAAATTGTTATCCGATCTTCTATTAGATAATTTATGAATGTTTTTCCAAAATGTCAAACAGATTTTTGAAATCCTGATTAGTGTCAAGAGAAATACTATTTTTTATCCTTTTCGGTAATTTTGTAATCAAGTAATCGTAAAATGCTGTCAATATTATTAATATAATATCTGGCTGCCCTGATCTGAAACACTATATTTCTCAGATATTAATTTGAAAGTATATTTTTCCCTTTAATAAGATTATTTAATATCTCAGTTTCCTATAATTCAACATATTCTTCACCTTTCTATAATAATGATACCTTAATAAATTGAAATAATCAATTTAAATAACATTTCAAAGATATTTGAAAAATGTTACCCCCTTTTTCTTTTCCTGTTTTTCTTAACTGGAAGGAATCCAGATAATATATTCATCCTTATTTATGTGAAGATTCATAACAAAAGAGGCTGTCTCAAAATTGAAAAATGAGTAAAAACATATTTATTCATTTACTGAGTTTCACTTATACTAAAAACAGTCATTCATAAAGAAAAAGTCAAAATACACCTGAAAAATCAGGTTGTTGACTTTTTCTAAATTCATTTCCAGTTTTGTATTGTGAAATTCTAACTAATTCATAAATATAGTTTTTACAGTATTTTTAATTTTTGATCAGCTCCTAGTTTGATTTATTTTTCAGATCAAATTTAATAATTATTTCTATCCTTTTTACCACAATATTTACCAATTTATTTGGCACAACAATTACTTTTTACTATTTCTTTTCCTTCGATAGCTTTCTTTATCTTTTTCTGAATCAAAAGCCAGTTTTTCATATTCCTCTTTTGGAAGTCCAATTTTTTTGCTGGTATCGTTTCACGTATTTTTCCATTTATCTGAACAACAAGATTCATTTTATGTTCCTTTGTCAGTTCTTCCTCAAATGTAGGCCATTCCTCCTCAAAAGTAAATGTTTTATTTCCTATAATTTCCCACAGTTCATCAGCAATATGAGGAGCAAAAGGTGCGATTAGAAGTATAACCTTGTCCAATACTTCCTTCCATATTTTCTTTGATTCTGTTGAAACATCATTTTTATCAATTACTTCCTGCTTATAAGTAGTCATATCATTCAGCAGTTCCATAACAGCTGCAATCGCAGTATTAAAGTGGAAGTCATCCTCTATGCTCTCAGTAACCTTCTTAACTGTCTGATGTAATTTTTTCTGTATTTCTTCATCTTTTTCACTTCTTTTTGCTCAAATCAATTCCATAATTATCTTCTTTTTCCAGCATTTTTATCAGCAAATTCAAACGAATCGGAAATAATCAGGAATAATCTGTTTATAAATCTGTAAGCTCCTGCCAGCCCGTTTACATTCCATTCAAGTTCTTTTTCAGGCGGTGCGGCAAATAATGTAAAGACTCTTGCAGGATCTGCTCCATATTCTTTTACAATTTCTTCAGGATCTACTCCATTATTTTTTAGACTTACTCATTTTTCAACTTTTTACAGTAAGTTCTTCTCCAGTTGATTTAGAGAATGCTTTTGTGTCCTTTTATCTCAACATCTTTAGGAAAATAGAACTTTCTTTCATTCTGTGAATAATATGAAGGCCCTAGAACCATTCCCTGTGTAAGCAGTCTCTTAAACGGCTCATTTGTTTCAACAAGACCCATATCTCTCAATGCTTTATGGAAGAATCTCGCATAAAGAAGGTGCATTACCGCATGTTCTATTCCACCAATATATTGATCCACAGGAGTCCAGCTGTCTGCATTTGCCTTTTCAAAAGGTTTTTCAGTATTATGTGAATCCAGATATCTCAAATAGTACCATGAAGAATCAACGAAAGTATCCATTGTATCAGTTTCTCTTCTACCTTTTTTTACCGTTTTGGCAAAATCACATTTTTAAATTCCTCAGAAGTTTCAAGCGGATTCCCTTTTCCGTTAAATTCAATATCAGTTGGTAATTTTACAGGTAAGTTTTCCTTTTCTTCCAAGTGAATATTTCCATCTTCATCATAAATTACAGGAATAGGAGTTCCCCAGTATCTCTGTCTGCTTATTAACCAGTCGTGAAGTCTGTAATTTACAGTTTTTCTTTCCTTTTCCTTCTTTTTCAAGTTTTTCAGTTATTTTTTTATTTTTGCTTCTGTATTTTTTTGTCCCATCAAATTCATCTGAATTAACTAGAATTCCATTTAAAGTATATGCCCTTCCATTTCTTCAACAACTATTTTTTTCAGGGATTTCCGTCCTTTATCAACAGGATTTATAACTATTCTTATAGGAAGATTATATTTCTTTGCAAAGAAAAAATCTCTTTCATCGTGTGCAGGAACTGCCATAACTGCCCCTGTTCCATAATCCATTAATACATAGTTTCCTATCCATAAAAGGTACTTTTTTTCATTATTTTACAGGGTTTATAACATAAAGTCCTGTAAACATTCCTTCTTTTTCCTTGTCTTCTGCTGTACGGTTTATTTTTATCCTCGTTTATCATTTTTATCAACAGCTTCTTTTTAATGAAGGATTTTTCTTTTTAAGACAATCTCTTCAACAAGCGGATGTTCAGGTGCAATTACTGCATAAGTTACACCGAAACAGGGTATCTGCCCTTGTTGTAAATACAGGAATTATAACTTCTCCGTTATTTCCTATGTTCAGATTGCTTTCTTTATCCTGGCTGTTACTGTCAAATTTGTAATCAAGTACAAAATTTATTTCGCTTCCTGTAGACTTTCCAATCCAGTTTTTCTGCATTGCAAGAACTTTATCCGGCCAGTGCCCTTCAGTTCTTCATGTCCCTGAAGCAGTTCTTCTGCATAGTCAGTTATTTTCAAATACCATTGTGAAAGTTCTTTCTGTATTACATCTGTTTTACTATGTCTCCAGCATTTTCCATCTTCAACCTGCTCATTTGCTAAAACTGTATTGCAGTCAGGACACCAGTTTACATAAGATCTCTTTTTGTAAACAAGTCCTTTTTTATACATCTCTATAAAGAACAGCTGGTTCCATTTATAGTATTCAGGAGTGTATGTGCTTATTTCCCTGTCCCAGTCATATGAAAGCCCCATTAGTTTAAGCTGTCTTCTCATATTGTCGATATTAGCTTTTTGTCCACTGCCCAGGGTGTGCTCCATTATCAATTGCTGCATTTTCAGCGGGAAGTCCGAAAACTGTCCCATCCGAATGGGTGCAATACATTAAAACCTTTCATTTTCTTATATCTTGCAATGGCATCTCCTATGGCGTAATTTCTTAAATGCCCCACATGCAGCTTTCCAGAAGGATAAGCAAACATTTCAAGAGTATAGTAGTTCTGCTTTCCCTCTACTTTATTTTCACTTTTTAAAAACATTCTTTTCTCTGCCATTTTTTTCCTGCCACTTTCAATCTGTTCCGGTTTATATTCTTTTACCATTTGTATTCCGACTATAAAAGTCTTTTCCTCCTTTTCATTTCATATATACTTTCAGTTTTTAATTTAACATATCTTAATAACTCTATTATTTTTATACAGTATAACATTTCAGGTTAATTTTTCAATGATTGTTATATTATATTTTTTTCCTTTTAACTTTCAAAAATCTAATTTTTAGATAACATTGCTCCTATATTCTTAGCTTTTGCTACACATTTCTTTCAATCGGATAATCCCTTTTATGATTTCCCATAAAAATTATAAAAATAGTAGTAGTAAGTATCATTTTCAAAAATTTATATACTTATTACTGACATTTCTTTTTCTAATAATTTTTACTTTCTTTTTCTTTTGACTTTATTAATCATTTTTATTATGTTCTAGAAAAATAAAACTGGCATATTCACTATCTTTTCAGGAAATTTAAAATTTCTACTTTTCATCTCTATATTTTAAATACAGACATCTCAAGAATAAAATTTAACATCTTTATAGAAGAAATACATTTTTTTAAATATTTCTGTATCGTCATGGTCTTTGAGATTTTAATTCAATATGAAAAAAGATAATAATTTTCAGTATTTTTTTCTCTTTTGTACTAAAAAATTATCGAATCAACTAGATTTACATATTTCACCATTAAAATAAGGAAAAATATTAACTCTATCTTCCATTTCTTCTAACATTATTAATGTCCAAAGTTATTTGAAGTACGTTATAATTATCTGCTTCAAAAATATACTTTTAACTCTTCTAATTTCGTTTCTTTAAATTCTTTTATTTTTATATTATTATATTCAGCATAATAAAAATCTTTATGCAATACATTTCTGCAATAATCAAAAATCTATATTTTCCAAACATTTATTCTCCTCCGTATACAAAACAACAAAGTTTTGATAAAGATTATCCGTTTCCTCAAGAACACTATTAAAATGTTTCTGTATTTCAAATTCTCCACCCTTTTCTTTAATTTTTTTCAATCAGTTTTATTATGTAAAATGAAATACACTTATGTCACTACTTTCTTTAAACCATAATTTCTTCTATTAAGTCCATATTCTTCCATTTCTTCTTTATTAATTTCTATCCTTAACTTTTTCTCAAATAAAAGCATATTATCAATTTCCTCAGTAATAATCGGACTATGTGTACTAATAATAAATTTTATTCCCTTGTTTTTGATAAATAGTTTATAAGTTTTCATTACTTTTTCTCTGATTTTTCAGGATGTAAATTCAATTCAATTTCATCAATGAAAATTATGTCTCCTTTTTGAGCTTGATATTTTAAATACAAAAAGAAACCTGCTAAAGTTTTTACAGTTGAAGAAACTAAACCCATATTTAATTCCACATTATTTTCGGTTTTTATAAATAATCTGATTAGATTTTATTAATATTTCACCTTCAACTATATTTTGAATATCGATATCTTTTTACAAGATTTCTATAAATTTTTGTTTCTTCCTTATTTTCATATTCTTCTAATTTGGTTTAATCGTATAATATACTCATTTACAGGTTCTGAATATCTTGAAATATTTTTTTAACAAACTCATATCTTGAGATAATTCCAAATTTCTTAAAATGTTATTTCTATTTTCCAATAATTGATTATAAAACAAAATTGCACCACTTCTCTCAGCAGGAAAAATAAATTTCTGCATCATCTCTTTTTATACAATTTTTACTAAGTAAAATATTTAATCCAATATGTTTCTTCTCATTTTCTGTGAATTTATCGCCTAATATTCTTATTACTCCATCAAAAATATCATCTAAATAATCTTCACTATTAAAATAACTTTCTTTTTCCTCAAAAAGTAATTTTTATTACCAACTTTTTAGTTATTATAATTTTTCAGAAGTTATTAATGTTTCACTTTCATAATTCTCATTTTTAAAATTTTCTATCTCTTCACTTAAATCTATCTCTATATAGAAATTTTTTTGAAAAATCACTATTTGCATGAAATATTAGTGGTAATTGCTTTTGAATTTCTAAAACTAACTGCTTTTTCATAATTCTGCTTTAATATTTCATAATTCAATATACATTCTTCTTCTTTTATAAACTTTTAAAAATTAAATACTGTTATTGTTACTTGAAATTTACTTTTTAAACACAATACAACAAATTACTCAAATAAGTCTTTCCTGTATTATTCTTCCCAATTATCAGATTGATTCCTTTTAAATCATTAAGATCTATCTCTCACTTTTCAATAGGACCTAAATTTTTAAATTTTATTATCATAATTTGTTTCCTTTCCTAATCTAATACCCAAAATTTGGACTCTCAATTACCCATTTTCCATTCTTCCTATTAGCTTCTAAAAATTTCTTTTCTTCCTACATATTTCCCATTTTTCGTCATTTTAGCCAATTCTTCTTCCATCATTTCCATTTGAATTTCGCCCATTATTTTAAAAATATTTTCTATTGCTTTTTCATCTTTTTCTGAAATTGACTTTGAATATTCTTCCATTGTTTTTTTCCTGTTTTTTTCTTAAAAAGCTGCCTCAAATTTTTTAGAATTTTCCTCAGCTTTTTAGCATTTTATCAATGCTACTTATATTCTTTATTTCGTCTAAATTAACAGGAAATCCCAGTTTAACCTTTACATAGGCCTTATTTTCGGAAATATAATTTATCTTTTCTATTTCAATTTTATAATACTTAAACATTATATCCATCATTTTAGAAATATAGTCTTCTCAAAAAATCTATTCATTAATTCTTTTTAGATCATTTTCCCCATTTTTCCCCTTGAACAGAAGCTCCATTCATCATTTTTATTCATCAATCCAAACATTTCTTCTTTTGAATATATTTTGCTCACTTCTTTTTCAATTTGTAAATTGTAGTCCTGAATTACATTTTGAGAAATTTTAGCAGATGGCTCTATTTCTATCTGATATTTTTTTCCTGCGTAAAAATTGATAAACTTAGCAATATAAACAAACTTAAAATTATTTTTTCATATTAACACCATCTTTCTTTTATAATAAAACTTCTTCTGACATTCTCTATTAAAAACTTCTATTATTTATCCAGATACATACTACTCTATCCTACTTCGCCATTTCAGCCAATATTATTCCACCAGCAACTGATACATTCAAAGAATTTATATGACCTTTGAGGTGTATCTTAACTACTTTGTCACAATGCTCCTTAACTTTCTTTCTCATCCCATTTCCTTCACTTCCAAGAACAAGACAGACTTTATCAGGATAATCTTCCTCATAATAGAAAGTTTTTCTCCGTCAGCTTCCGCTCCATAAACTTTGTATCCATATTTCTTAAACTTGTCAATTGTATCTGAAATATTCGTAACCTTTACAATATCAACATGCTCTATCGCTCCAGTAGATGATTTTACAACTGTTTCAGTAACCTTTACATTATTTCTGTCCTGAATTACAATTCCGTCAGCTCCAAAAACATTCAGCACTTCTTATTATTGCTCCAAAATTTCTTGGATCCTGTATCTGATCTAAAAATTACTACTATCGACTTGTCCTTTGACAATATTTTACCCAAGAAAAATCAGCTAAATCCATAATAATCAAATTCTGAAACCAAGGCAACTACTCCTTGAGAGTTTTCAGTTCTTCTGTCTGTATAAAAATATTTTTATATTTCTTTTACTTGCTAAATTTAAAATTTCTTTTATCGTATCTTTTTTTGTACCTTTATACACTTCAATTTTTCTACTGTCTTATCTGATCTTAATATCTCCAGAACTGGATTTATCCTATAATTTTTTTCCATTTTTCTTTCCAAATTACATCGTATAAATAAATTTACGATATATTTTGCTCCTTTCTCTGATTTTTATCCTTTAACTTTCCATCCGTCGCTTGTTTTTACTACTTTTAACTTACCATTTAAGAAATTATAGTTAACTTTTTTTATTTCTTATGTTATTTTTTTATTACTTCTTTTGCAACAGAATCTAATCTGTCCATCACTTTTTCTGTTCAGCTTTTTGAAGAATTTTTACCTTTTGAAATGTCAGGCATTTCTCCATATTTTTATATATTCTCCACTAACTATTTTCTCTATATTTTTCAAAAAGACCACCTTCTTCAACTAATACTTCCGGTGTTTTTTTATTTCAATTTCCACATCCGCTTCCTTATTTGATAAAAAGTTACTTTTTGTAACTGTCGTTTCCCTATTTTCAATTATTATTCCCATTATATCCCTTATCATTTCCAGAACACGACTTTGAAGGTAGTTTTCTCCTTCTCCTATTTTTTCTTTTCATATCCTCTTTTACTTCTCTTATTGTTGATTGCTTAACTTCATCCATATCTAAAAATTTTTAAAAAGTTCCACTATTTCAGCTGCATTTTTATCCATTTCCTGCTGTGACATTTTTACATTTTTCGCTTTTTGTTGTACTGTATTGTGCTGTAAAATCCCAGTGAAAAAACCAATAAAAAAATAAAATTGCAATTCTTTTTTAAAGCATTCCTGCCTCCTTTCATATTTTTTTATTTTATTATAATCTATTTACTGTTTTCTACTTTATTTCTAAAAAAATTAATCAGTTTATTTTTCATTTTTCCATGTTATTATACAAATAACAAAAATCAGGAGGTTATTATGAAAAATATATTTACTTTACTATTATTTGCTTTATGCTTTTTCAACGTTCGGTGCAAATGCAAAGGAAGGACTTAACAACGAAAATTACATCAAAAAGTAAGTTTCTTCATGACTAAAAAAACAGCTGGAAGATTCAATTAAAGAGAACGCCAGTAGACAGTGTAGATAACAAAGACACTCAAATATACGTTTATACAGATGTAAATGACATGCTAAACAAAGAGAATAAATTTTTCAAGTTTTCATGTTTGCTGATGATATGCTAATTTCTTCTGTATTTATGACTCCTTCTACAGAAGCAGAACATAAAAAGTATTTTTAAATTCTTATATGAATTTTTTCAAAAACTACACCAGAAAGTAAACTGAAAAAGTAGAAAACAAAAAGGTAAATGCAGTTCTTTACTACAACAATGCAATGCTTCTTCTTGTATACTATGATAAAAGTACTAATTCAACTGTTGCTGTAACTCAATTGGCAAATGATGAACTTATAAATATGAGAATTGACGAAATCAAGAATGCAGAGTAACAAAGTCTTTTACTATTCTAAATTTTTTTATGAAAGGACATATTTCTGAAAAATCCAGTAATTTCAGAACAAAAGTCAATAAATGGAAAAATAATAGATATGAAACTATTAAATGAAATAATATAAAAAAATAGGACTACCTAAAAAATTAAAAATGATGTAAAAAAGCTGTATCAAAAAGAAAAACTTAAAAAATCATCTGAAAAACTATATTTTAGTAAATGAAAAAATATAGTTTTTTTATGTATCATATACATTTTTCTATATTAAGACAGTCCATTTTACTTTTTTTAATTTTTAGATAGTCCTTTTATATTATATTTTCTTTAGTTCCTTTATATATAATTTTCCCATTTTTCCACATAATGCTGACCATTTTTCTTTATATGCTCTTTTTCTTCTTCAGTCAGTTTTCTTACAACTTTAGCAGGACTTCCTAAAATAAGAACCCCTTCCTCATAAGGAATTTTATGTGTTACAAGAGATCCTGCTCCTACCATGCAGTTAGGTGCTATTTTTGCTCCATTTAAAATTGTACTTCCCATTCCAACAATAACATTATCTCCTATTTCACAGCTGTGAAGTATGGCGTTATGACCTACCGTCACATTTTTCTCCAACTATACATGGAAGTCCAAAAATCCGTGTGTACAGTGGCATTATCCTGATACGTTGCTGTTCTTTCCTATTGTTATTTTCTCCACATCTCCTCTTATAACTGCACCCAAACCATACATTTACACCATCATGAAGTTCCACATCACCTATTACATCTGCACTTTCTGCAATAAAAACTTCACCTGTAATTTTCAGGCTTTCTATCTCCAAGCTGATAAATCATTTCTATTCCTCCTGTTAATCTTTCTGTAATTTTTCCAGAACAGTTTTCATTAGTTAATATCATTGTATTTATTTATTCTTTTTCTTCATTAATTTAAGATACATTTTCTTAAATTCTTCATCTTCAGAAAGTTTTTCTCCATAAGATCCGGTCTATTTTTCAGTAGTCTTCTCAATGGATTTCAATAATCTGTACTCATCTATTTTTGCATGATTTCCCACTTCTTAATACCTCAGGGACTTCATACCCTTCAATTTCAGATGGACGAGTATACTGAGGAAATCTAAAGTCCATTATAAAAGAATCTGTTTCAAAAGACTCTTTTTATAACTCCTTCTTTTTATTCTTGTTACCGAATCCATAAGTACAAGGGAAGGCAAATCTCACTACTGAGAACATAATCTCCTATTGATATTTCTTCATCGACAAACTTGTCAATAACCCTCTGATCAAGACCTTCATATCTTCCCGAAATCAGTACTATTTCTTTTTTTCAGCCAGTTCTGTTACCTTCTGATGATCAAGTCTTTTTCCCTGTGGAGAAACAAATACTGTATATGGCTTTTTCCCCGTCACTGTATCTTTTCCTTAAAAAAATTCCAGTAGGGCTTCCAGGTTTTAAAAACCATTCCTGCTCCTCCACCAAATGGAATATCATCCATCTGGCTATGCTTATTTCCGCTATAATCTCTTATATTTACAATATTGTAATCTATTATTTCCGCATCAACTGCCCTCTGGATAATTGTCTGTGACAAATATAGCTCAAACAGTTCCGGAAATAAAGTTAAAACAGTAAATTTCATTTATTCTCTCATTCCTTCTATTAATTCTACTTCTATCCTGTTATTTTTTTAAAATCAATCTTTTTTTACAAATTCATCTACTAAAAGGTACCATTATTTCCTTTTTGCTCACAACATCTTCAATTATAAGTATATCATGAGCTGCAGTTTCCATTACATCAGTAATTTCTCCTATTTTTCATTATTGGAAAAAAACTTCAACTCCAAGAAGATCCTTTATGTAAAACTCGTCCTCATTTTTCAGGCAGCAAATCTCTTCTTATTTTCATTTGAAAATCCATTCAGTTCCTTTGCCTGATCAATATTCCCAATTTCTTCAAAAGTCTACAATCAGTTTCTTTGTCATTCAGCCTTTTTAATATTTTTTTATTGTAAGAAGTTTTCCTTTTATCTTCTTTTTTTCAAGCAGAACTCTTTCACCTATAATTAACTCAGTTTCTGCAAAAATTGAATTCATTTTTACACTTCCAAGTAAAGTGATGAGTTCCTATAATTGTTCCCTATATTTATTAAATTTTCCATTCTATTCCTTTTCTATTTTTATTTTTGAAATTTCTGCTTCCTTCAGCTATTTCTTTTAGCTCAGAAAGAGACATTTCATCAAAGTTAGCAGCAACAGCTGATATAATTCCTTCAACTAAAGGTGCATCTGCAATTTTCAACTTCAACTTCCTCTTTAAAGATCTTCTACTGCCTTTGCTGCATTAAATATAGAACTTCCCATATCTACAAATACTAAAAACTCCTTGACCTTCATCTGCTCTTCTTATAGCATCTTTTAATTGTAGTCCACAGTTGCTCCATAGACTTTTCTGATTTATATTTCCTCCATTTTTCAATTTTAAAATCCTCCTGCTGCAGCAGTTTTTGCAAAAATTTGATAACTTCCTCTGCTAATTTATTGCTATGGCTCACTACAACAAGCCCTACTAATCCATTTCCTTTAATTTCCATTATTTCTAAAATTCTCCTTTCTGCTGTTCTAATTTTTGTCCAGTTTTTAAATACAGTTCTTTTATTTACTATTTTCACTAAGTTTTCCTTCTAATTTTCTCCTAAAAGCCTGTCAAGTATTATTGACACAGCACTTCTTACAGATAGGTGGTTATATTTTGTTTTTCCTCTCACCGGTTCCAGAATTTTATACGACATATCCATTATGTCATTTGTCAGTCCCCAACCTGTACCAAACAGTATAAGATAAGGAGTTTCATCCTCTACCATTTCTTTTCCAAGAGCATCATATGACACTGTATTTGGAAATATTTTAGCTGACGTTGTTATTACTTTAGGAGTTTTTCCTTCAATTTCAGCTATTGCAGCCACTGCTGATTCCACTGAATCTGATAAATCTGTATTTTCAAAAGGCTTCCTTCCTATTTTTATTAAATTCTATCCCGTCTCCTTCAGTCCAGTAGTTAATTATTCTGTTTGTAAGTTCCTGCTGTGCATCCACAGGAGTTATTATAAAATATTTTTATATCATATGTTCTGCATGTTCTTGATATATCATGAATATCAAAGTTTGTGACAGATGTTGCCACAACATCACTATTTCTGTTATAAACAGGATAGTGAACAAGTCCAACGTAAATATTATCTCTCATTAGTCTTCAGAATTTTTCCTTTCCTTTAGCTTTTTATTTTCCTTATCCTTAATATATATTTCTTTTCCCTGTTTTTAAGTTCCACACAGGCTATAATTCCATTCTTATATGAGCCTGTATCAATACAGTGCACATCATTTTACATAATGTTTTATCTTTACCGTCCTTGCTAGGAGTATGTCCCAAAAGTATATAGCTTTTCCTGTCCTATTATTTGTCCAGAAATCATTCCTGTCCCATATAAGAAATCTATGTTCCTGTTCATCTTCACCTTTAGTAGTGTCAAATGCCGCATGGACAAATAAGTTTTTCTTGCCTGAAATCATTATCGGAATTCTGTCAAGCCAGTCCACAAACCATTTTTACACTTTTTATCCTTCACGTTCCAGCCATTCTTCAAAAGTTAATGTATCCCTACTTTTCTGAATTATTGTAAAAAGATTTCTGAGTTTTCTCCCGCCATTACGGTACCAGTGCTCATTATCTCCTGATTCCATTGCCTTTTATAAGCATATCCTCATGATTTCCTCTCAAATGCTTTTATATTATACCCTTCTTTTTCTAGGTCATTGTATTTTTATATAATTCATATGTCTGAGATCCCTGTCACATGAGTCTCCCAATATAATAAGCAAATCCTTCTTTGTAAGCTTTTATTTGTATCCAACAGATCCTTTCAAACATTAAATAATGACCATGTATATCACTTGTTAGAAATATTCTTTCATAGTCATTTTCATTTATCTTTTCTATCTTCAAATTTATTCACCTTTTCATTTTATTGCTTAAATTCTACCTTTTTGACTTCCATTGTCAATCAAATTTATGCAGTTTTTCAAAAATTTTCTTTACTATCCCTGGATTTTTATATATAATACTAAACAAGAGGTGATTATATTGAAAGTGTCAATAAAAGGAATATATGAAGAGTCATAATGTATCAAGACAGACTATTTACAACCGTATAGAAAAAGGGACTTCTAAAAACTGTAAAGGAAGGAAATAAAATTTACATTGTAAAAAGAATTTTCAAATAGTCAGAAAGCTTCCAAATCAAAATCTGAAAAATTTGATTTCAGTGAAATAGCAGAATATCTGGAATTAATAAAAAGTTCCAATGAAATGCTGAAAAATTTTGATTACAGTTTTCTTCGTAACCGTCTTTCCTCAATAGAAAAAGGCTCTTATTGACTTTCAGAATGGATATAAATAAATCTAATGAAATTTTATCTCAGAAATTTCAGCAGTTCAGAAAGATATTTCTGAAAGAATTCAAAATATTGAAACTAAAATTGACAATCTTGAAAAATAGACTGGAAAAATATTTTTTTCTTCTGATGATGAATATCATGAAAAATATAAAAAAATCATTTTGATGAAAAACTTCTATCTGTATCTGAAAACAAATCAAAAACTTGAAACTATAGAAAGACAGAGTATCATAATTGGATGAAAAACTTGAAGAAATTTTTAAAAAGAACCGATAATAACAAGAAATCATTGAATATTTTTAAAAGATAGAAAAATAAAGTTTTCAAATTTTTAAAAATTTTTATTCTATCTATTGCATTTATGATATTTTTATAGGGTAAAATATATAATATAAATTCTAAATTAAGGAGGAATATTTATGAATTTTATGATACTAATTGGTATCGTCATTATCGTTGTTGGTTTCTCTGAAACTGGACGTTCTTGCTGTTGTTCTTACTGCCGGGGATTGCTACAGGACTTGCAGCAAAAAATGGATATTTTTAAGTATTCTTGAAATTATTGGTAAAGCTTTTGTGGACAACAGACTTATGTCTATTTTCCTAATCAGCCTTCCAGTTATTGCAGTACTTGAAAGATATGGTTTAAGAGAAGAAGTGCAACATTAATTTCAAGTCTTAAAAAAATGCCACTGCAGGTAAAATTTTAGGGGACTTTACATGATTATCCGTTCTGTTGCCAGTGCCTTGTCAATCAGAATAGGTGGCACATACAGTTTATCAGACCTCTTATTTTTCCCAATGGCTGAAGCTGCTGCAAAATCTCACAAAGCAGAATGAGTTAACTGAAAAAAAGAAACTGAAGATCTGAAAAGTCTAAGTGCCGCTATTGAAAAACTACGGTAACTTCTTTGCTCAGAATATATTTTTATAGGAGCATCTGGACTGCTTTCTAATTCAGGGAACTCTACAGGAAAAGTGGATATAATGTTTCGCTTAAGGATCTTTCGTTATTTTCAATTCCAATGAGAATTGTTGCCATAATACTTACTATTGCTCAGGCATATATCTACGACAAAAATTATGTCAAAATAAAGGAGGTAATAAATAATGGACTTAAAAGCTTTTTTTACAACTTTTATCAGAAATTATTTATATCCTTTGTGGACTTGTCAGCATTAGCGTGGCAATAAGGGGACTAAAAAATGAAAAAGCAAAAATCGGAACATTTTTATTCTGGTTTATTTTAGGAATTATATTTATTCTTGGGAAAAAAACTATCCCTTATGCAGTTACAGGTGGAATGCTTGTAATTTTTAGGGATTAATTACTGTAACAAAAGCAGTTACAGATAGGTACATTTAAGGAAAGTTACACATGAATTTAAAGTAGCTCAAAGTGAAAAAAATTTAAAAAAATAAAAATATTTATTCCTGCTGCATTAATTGGAATTTCAGCTTTCCTTATATTACAATTTAAAAATTGGAAAAGTTACTATTCCGTCAGCAGTTGGTATAGGTGGAGGAGCATTAATAGCACTTCTTGTGGCTTCACTTATTATAAAACCTAAGTTCAGCGAAACATCTGAAGATACTTCAAGATTGTTAATGCAAATTGGAGCAACTGCTCTTTTACCTCAGCTTCTTGCGGCTCTAGGGAGCTGTCTTTACAAAAGCCGGAGTTGGGAAGGTAATCGCTCAAAGCATTTCATCAGTAGTGCCTTCAGGTAATATTGTTGTAGGAATTATTATTTATGCAATTGGTATGGCATTATTTACTATGATTATGGGAAATGCATTTGCGGCATTCTCAGTAATAACTGTTGGTATTGGAGTTCCGTTCATATTAAAACATGGAGGAAATCCTGCCGCTATCGGTGCATTAGGAATGACTGCAGGTTACTGCGGAACACTTATGACACCTATGGCTGCAAACTTTAATATTGTTCCTGCTTCCATCCTTGAAATTAAGGATAAAAACAGAATTATTAAAACCCAGTTACCTATGGGACTTACAATGCTGGTTATACACATTATATTTATGATACTGTTATTTAAAAGCATAACTGTAGCCAAGAAAGGAAAATATTATGAAAAATACTTGTTACAGGTTTTGATCCTTTTGGAGGGGAACCTATAAATCCTGCTATTGAATCAGTAAAAAGACTTCCTGACAATATTGCAGGGGCAGAAATTATCAAACTGGAAATACCCTACAGTTAGAAAGAAATCTCTGGAAAAAAATAGAAGAAGCTATAAATGAACATAATCCTGATGTTATTCTTTCAATTGGTCAGGCAGGAGGAAGATTTGATATTTCAATCGAACGTGTTGGAATCAATCTTGATGACTTCCGTATTCCTGACAATGAAGGGAAATCAGACTATAGATGAACCTATTTTTTCCTGATGGAGAAAATGCTTATTTAGTTAAACTGCCTGTAAAGGCTATGGTTCAAAATGTACAGAAAAACAATATTCCTGCTTCTGTTTCCTACACTGCCGGAACTTTTTGTATGTAACCATGTTTTTATATGGTGTTCTGTATCTTATTGAAAAAAATATAAATGTAAAAAATCAGGATTTATTCACATTCCATTCTTACCTGAACAGGTTGTGGATAAAAAGAAATACACCTTCAATGGAATTAAGCACAATAGTAAAAAGGACTTACTGCCGCTATTGAAGCAATTGTTAAAAAAATGATGAAGATATTAAGGAAGTTGGAGGAACAGTATGTTAGTTTCTAACATATTGACTATAGATTATAAACTGGGGAGAATAAAATGACAAAATTGTTTGTATACGGTTCTTTAAGAAAAGGGATGTTTTAATCACCATTATCTCGAAGGAATCGCCGAATATAAGGGATTATTTTATGTAAAAGGAGATAATTTTACTCTTACAAATCAAAAATATCCTGCCTTAATCCTGTCTGATCGGAATACAGAAGGTAAAACCTGAAGATTTTACAATAGAGAGCTATATGAACTTTCTGACAAGTCTTTAGATTTAGACAAAGTATTTAAAGGATATGGATGAAATGGAAGGGATATTATGGAGAAAAATATTGAAAAATCATTATGACAGACTTCTTCTTGATATATATGACAGTGATTATAAAGAAAAGTTGACAAAGCTTATGTCTATGTATATAATCTTAATAATCCTGAACTTAAAGATACTTTAGGGTGAAAAATTAAAAGATAATGATTTTCTTAATTTTTATACTCCTCAAAAAAATAAATAATTTAACTTGATTATAAACTAAAAGCCCCAAATATACTAAACCATAAGGCAGTATAATAGGCTTTTTCCTAATATTAATAATATATTACACCTCATATTTAAGTATTTTCAATAGTGTCCCCATTTTTATCTCTACCTATTTCATCCAATTATTTTGTGATTTTGCTCTATTGATTTCATTCAGTAGATTTTTATTTTTCAGTAGCATCTTCTAAATCTTTACTTGATTTAAGAAGTTCCAGTATTAATTTTATAAAAACTTAAATTGTAAATCAGTCATACCTTCCATATTTTTCTCCTTTCTCGACCTTATTTTTATCTTTCTTTTCCTTACAAGAATAGTATACTATACATTTATATAAATAATAATGTCTTTTTATGAAATAAAAGCTCATTCACTTTAAGGCTTTTTCTTATTATACAAACTATTACTTTTATCACTAAATATCCAACTTAACTCTTCTTATATCAGCACCTACACCATTAAGTTTTTCTTCAAGCTTATCATATCCACGATCTATAAAATATTATTATTCTCCCTTACCAGTAGTTATTTTTATTGACTTCATTTTTACATAAATTTTTATTATCTATATTTGTCTCCCAAATGTCCCCATGTATTTAATATCCCTATACTTCATTTTTACCTTTTTATTATACTCATTTTATTGAAAAATAAGAAATTTCAGGATATAATTTATTGAGGTGATTATAATGTTGTTAGAACAGGAGAGCAAATTGAGAATGACTTGTTTCATATTTTTGGAACAGTTGAACTAGATTATGAGAAGTAGAAAAAGAATAAAAATAAAATGCTGAAATAATAGAGTATTATTGCAGGAAATGACTTTTCTTATATAAAAGAATGGCTTAAATTAATCAAATTTGTAACTAAAGATATAGACTACATAGAATGCGTGACAGGACATGATCATGCAAATACAAAGAAGACATTTTTCTATATGGAGCAAAGAAAATGTATAGTTGAGCTATAAAGAAGAAGTAGAAAGCATGTGAAATTCATGAAGCAATCGACTACGAAATAATGGAAGAAGAGGACTTTGAACTTGTTTGGCACTTTTCAGAAATACTCATGCTGTTTGAATTCCAGAACAGCACTATATAAACAAAAAGAGCAACTGAAACTTTTGGTAATATAAAAACACCCTATTTTTGGGTGTTTCTTATATTTAAAGAGTATACGAATATCTATTCCAAATGTACTCTAAAATTTACTTACATCACTCGTTATTTTTATTCTAATATATTTGCTATATTTTCTTCAATTTCTGTGCATTCCTCTCAAATTTATTTTCAGATTGTATTATAAGTTTATATTCTGAATTTATTTCTAAAATTGTATAACTTCCATCTACAATGGTAAATATATAGAAGTAGACAGTTCATTTTTCCTTTGTTTATTTGAGAACATATCTGGACTTTTAACTGTTATACTTACACTTAGATTCTTTATCTTTTTCTCTTTTCGTTTTCATTTTCTGCTTTTTGGTTTCATGTTTGTTTTCATTTCCAAAGAAGTCGTTAATATTTTTAACTATTGATAGTTTTTCATTACAATTTGTTCCTTTCCAAAACACATTAAATTCTATGTTTTCATTAGAATCGCTATTAGAAAACCTTATAACTTCTTTCACTTCAACACTTCTATTTTCAGATACATCAAATTTGAAGTCTATTGGTGAAGGGTATTCTTTATAATATTTTTCAATTTCTTTCAATATATTTGAAGAAATTTTTGACTGTAAGTTTTTCTGTAAATAAGCTTTCTTCTTTTCTAGCTCTTCAAATTCATTTTCTTGAAGATAATAGCAATATACATGAAATTTATTAGAATATATATTTTTCCAGTAAATCATATAACAAATCATCAAAATTCATCATCAACGCTATAATTTTTATTATCATTTATAACAAGTTCGTGAATTTTTAGTGAAGAATTAAATCTGTTCAAAAGCTTCTAATTCAGGATATTTTTCTTTAGCATAGAAATTATTTCCTTTATAATATTTTTATTCTATCATTCATTTTAATACACCCACTTTCTCAATTCACTTCTATTTTTCTATATTTAAAATTTTTATTATTTTATCATATTTTTTCCTCAAATCTAGTAAGATTAGATTTTAATTGGCTAACATCTCCATCTTCAACGCTTTTCTCGTTATAGTCAGCTTTGTTTCTAATTCCACATAATTTCTTAGCCTTCGCAATAATTTTTCAGTTCTCCTCTGAGTTAAAATTTTATCTACTCGCTCTTTTTCTTTTTCATCATCTGATTTAAAGCTCGTTCCAATTTTATATTAAAATCTATTGTCTGTTGATGTAGACCATCATCAAAAATTTTCAGAGTTTTGATTATTATTCAGTTTGAAACCCAACAAATTTGATAAATGCATAATTCTGATATATATAGAATAACTAATATCTTCCGACTGCTGAATTTTAAATGTGGTTTTTCAAGTTTGTATAAAATTTCTCCAGATTTTTCAATTCTTCAGATTTTTTCTAAAAGCAATTCTAGTATCCTTATATGGTTTCACTTTTTCTCCTAATTTTATATATTATATAATATGTATTTATATATTTCTTTTGATTATAAATATATTTTTCTTTTGAATTGAAAATTACATATTTCTAATTATTTTATAGAGATAAGTATACCTAACTAATTAAAAATCAAGCGCAAATCTTTTTGAAAAATAGAATAGAAAAATAGTCAACTAAGATAGCTGACTATTGGATGATAATCACGAAAAGATTGCATATTATTAACAAGGCTGTTGTTTGTACCACATCATTCTTTGTTTTTCAATAGAAAGACAGCATACCAACTGTCAATATATATTAAAAATATTTATTTACTGGTGAGGGATCAATGGTGCCGTCAACTTTTCTATCTAGAATTTCCCATACTGCACCATTCCCTAAATTAAAAATCATTTTCATAAGAGTTCCTCCTTTTTCATATACATTGATATGCAGAGTATCTACTACATTTATGATTATTTTCAATAGAGATTCCCAGATAGGTTGATGATAGATTATATCATTTCTTTCTTAGTTAGTCAATAAAAAGAAAGGGTAACTAACTAGCTACCCTAATTCAATAAATCTTTTATATTATTATAACATCCTGTTTTCAAAATGTTCAAAATATGTTTCTACACTTCTTTTCTGCTGTCACATACAGTGATTTATCATGTTTACCATGCTCTTTTAAATCTTCAAGCAGAGCAATTATAAGATTTTTAGTTTCTGTGAGCTTCTTCATCAAGAATTGTCATGAACACTTTTTAATACAGCCTTGTCAATTATATCTCTCAGATCCAGTATATATTTTCATGCTTTTCTCCTCAATCTTAAGGTCTATTTCTCTTAAAATGATTATCCAGTTGAGACTGATAAATATTATCAATAATGTACTGAATTATTCTTTTTCTGTAAGCTCCATCTTAGTCCCTGAGATGGTAAAAGTTTAGCACCATTTCAAGACCTTTACCTCTCCTATAGTGTTCATGTTCATGCCTGCATGAATTTCTTCATTCTGTCTGTGTTTCAAGTGCTCTTTTACATAAAAGGCACTACAGAACGATAAGTATTATTATTGTTAAGCACATAAAAACTATTGAAATCCCATGATTTTCTATAGTACAGCATAAGCCACTTTCAACTGCATTGCTATTCCTACTTTCTTCCTAGATAGTAGATAAACCCAGCACGTGCTAACAATTCCCCTATCACTTTTGAAATTATCACGATAGTTAATGTCAGCATAAACATTTGACCTTGAATAATCACGCTTGTAGTCAATAATATTAAAATTAGTTTATTATCAGTAGCAGAGAGCTTTTTCGGTCTCCACTACTTTTTCAATTGCTTTATCTACCACCTTGTCAGTTGTTTTTCAATTATTTTTCCGCTTTTCTGCTCCAGTTTTTCTACTATTCTTCCAGTACTGGAGCTTTTGCTAAACCCTTCTGTTTATCCTCATTGAGCTTCTTTCTATTTCTCTTGCGATAGCGTTTTCATCAATTAATTTGTCAACAGTCGGTCTCAGTCTTGGCGGAAAAAGCTTTCAGAACTAAATTTGTACTGTCAATACAGCCTGCACCAGCCTTTCCTCATTGGGCTTGACCCCTTCAGCAGTTCTCGAATGCAATCCCGTTTTGGTATAAACAGTGCTATGTATCTTGCCATTTTCTTTTTAAGCAAATATGTGTATCCTTTTACAAGATATGTTGAAATTCCCTTTACTACAAATCCAGCCAATGCTACTGCCACTAGATTTATTATATTTTCCTCAAATTGATTTATACTGTTGTTATCACGTTCATTTTACATCCACCCTTCAAAATATACTTTTATAGATATCGTTTCACATATTCCCGTTTTTCTCTTTTTCCGAGCTTCAAAATCGCTATCGTTATCTGATGAAAAACGGTTCCAATAATCGTTATAAGGACATTTGTCCTATAAAGCAAATAACTTCCCTTGTTTCCATATCTTCGAATTTTAATAGATTCAGTTTCTAATTTCATTTGTAACTCTTGGTTTTGCTCCTCTGTTATGGATTCCAAAAGTTTCGGAAATATTTTTACTTAATATCTCTGCCAATTTTTTTAGATTTTTCACTTGAATACCAGTAAAGTGCTTCTGTTCCTGAAGCAATTCCGTTAAACAATTACAGTGCAACGATAAAAATCAAGTCTGATTTTATAACCATTGACTATCCCAATATTTTTCAACCTTGTTATATCCCCTGTTATATTTTACGACTTCATACTCATTTTTAATGTTTCCATAAAGCATATCAGCAAGTTCAGTATTGTAAGCAAGTTCAGTCTCTTTTTGTATGAGGGGTTAATTGCTCCACAATCATTCCGCCATGCTAATTATTACACAAATTTTTCATCTTACACCATCTCCTTCAAATATTTTTCTTTTCTATCAACACGATTCAACCACCCAGTCAAAACTTTCTGTGTTGGATTATATTCAACTACAGAATGATAAAATTTTCTGTATACTGTAGTAATCTCTCAAAATTCTTCTGATTTTCCTTGTTCTTCCACTTCATTTAATGCCTTTATGGTTTTATTACCAAAAATACCGTCTACAACCAAATCATACCCAAAATAGCTATTTAATGTTACTTGTGCCTTTTTAGTTGCCCATCTTTCCCTGAATTAAAAACTCCAATCACATATTGAAAGTGCGACCTTATCGTACTTCATTTAAAATGATGTTTCAGATAATATCCTTTTTCAAGTATGCAAAATTCTTTTGTCAAATTCTTCATAGAACCATAATATCCGTTTCTTCTTGCTTCATCTTTAGTGACTCCCCATGTTGTTTCCTCCACCCCTTTATCATTCTTGTCGTTAGTGCAACCACCTTCGATAGCCAACATAAAGCTAAAAATTTTATCAAATCGATCCATTTATACCGCTTCCTTTTCAACTTTTTTATGTCCTTCGTTAATTTCGTTATTTCTGCTTTTTATTAAATCCATTTCTGCTTTTATCTCTGTTATTCTTTTCTTCAGTTTCATTATGTCAAATCCAAGAGCCTCACCGTTTTTCCTTTCCTTTCCTTCCAGTTCCTTTTTATACTTAACAAACTCTTGTTGTTTCTGATGTCTCACTTCTTTTAAATATTTCCAGCTTTTCTGCCTTGTCCTCAAATCCAAGTATTAGAGTCTTTGTCCCACTTACTGTACTCATTTGTGCATAGGTACTGTCTTTATTTCCTCGCTATCTAAGTACTGTCCATCTGAAAGAGTTATAAGACCTGCCTTTATTTTTCAGAAATTTTCATTTCTCTAATAATTCCGTTATCAATTATTGCATTATTAATTTCGACATAGGAAATATAAGTTTCTCCTTCGACATATTCACTGCAATATTTTAACTTATCAGCTTCAAACTCTTCCTGTGATGGTACTAAATATATTCCTATTAGCTTTCCATTTTTGTCGTATAAATACACTCTAAATTCTTCCATTGTTTTTCTCCTCTCTTTTTAAAATCCAATTTTCTTTCTCATTTCAAGTAATTTGACTTTTCTTTCTACAGCAGTAGTCTTTTTGATGTAATGTTTCTAGTTACATCTACTCCTGAATGATTAGCAAATTCTTGCCAAATCAATCCCTCCGACTTCTGCCAGTAAATTAATACTTGTCTTTCCTAAGTGAATGAGGGATAAAGATTATCTATTCCCACAAGCTTTCCAATTTTTCTTACTCGATCACGTATAGTTGATTTTGCTCATTTGCTTATACTCCATTGTATTTAGTAACAAATAAGTATTCTATGTTGCTTTTCCTATATTTCCAACCACTCCTTTATCAAATTTAACGTATTTTTCAAATATCACAAATTCCACAATGTTCTTTTTCTACAATTCCATTTTATTATCCCATTTTCTAAATCTAAATTACTCATTTTTAATTGGAATGTAATGCCGATATTCGACATCCAGTATCAATAATAAGATTGAATATTATCTGATCCTGTAAATCATATTTTTCAGATAATTTCATTTTCACTTGTATTTCCACTATCTCTTTTACTACTAAATAGTAGCTTTCTCTCCTATTTTCCACATCTGTAACTTTTTAACCTGTCCAGTTTGTCACGGAACGGATGCACTTCAATCAAATCTCTTTTAACGCTCCATATATAAAAGCTACTTATTGCTGTTATTTTTGTTGTTGATAGTCCTTGCATTGTTACTAAAGCTTCCTCCCTACAGTGTCTTATGGTATTTTTCGAGTATGCTTATAGTACTTCTCAAAGTATCTTTATTTAACAAATACTTATTTTTCATATTTTTAAGATACCCAATAAACTGACTTTCATGCTGTTTGTATAAGTCCTGTAAGTTGTGTTTTTCACTGCTTCATTTCTTGCTATACAGCTATTTAAGTATTCCTTGTAAATCTTCCAGTTGCTTGTTATTTTCCCATTTTACATCACTCCTATACTTTTTATTACAGTATAACGTATTTAAACAAATTGGAAAATTTATGCAGTTACACTACTCTGTAACAACTTTAGATTATATGTTTATAGAGAATGGAACATTAGCTATTCTAGAAGTTGGAATTAGAAATCTTAAAAATAAAATTGGAATCCCATCAAACTCTACTATAGTATCTGTTAGTGTTGCTCAAAGCTCCGGATACTGTGAGTATTGCACTCACAACTATGAATCTGATACAGCTCACGTTGGGCATATCATTCCTAAAAATAACCAAAGGGTAGCTACAATAAATGTCGTACTATTTAAATTTAGTACTAATTAATATCCAATTGTTAACCAACGGACACCAGTTCTCGCGAATTCGTTAGAAGGATTCCGTCCATACGCTCTAAATTGCTTACCGCTGATAGGCGTTGTCCCTATTCTATGTGCTCCACCACCTGTATCTGATACAACAATCTGATAACTGTTAGAGTCCCGAGTAGCTTGTGGTGGTGTGAGCAACATTATCACCGTTAGGGATTGTCTCCACACCCCATTGTATTATTAGTCCAAAAGGTACTCTCATCCAGTTGTTGCCATGTTTGAATAAATTTTCCACTTTATCCGAAAGTCCAACATTCGTAATATCCACAAATTTAGTAATATCGAAACTTGTACTTGTGTGACTCTGTGTGCACTTGTATATTTTCCCATCAGTCAAATCATTTATATACCATTTCCCAGCTTCTTTATTTTCAACTTTACTTACATATCCACCTAATGTTTGTCCTATTGCTTGTTTCCAAGTTTCCGCATCTATTGCATTTCCTGCTTCTGTCCCGAATTTTACAATTCCTGCTTTTTCTATTGTGGCGTTTGAAGTCCGATTATCCAAATGCTCCAATAGTTCATATAATTTCATAGGAAATTTCTTGAAACTTTTCTTAGATCAGCAACTGTGTCTAATTGGAACAACTCGAATAATTCATTTTGAGTAGCCGCAGGTATAAAAAGTATTTTCATTTATTTTTATTAAATCTAGTGTTGTTTGTTTCATTTTTCTCCCTTCATTTTAATATACAATTTTTATGTCGTACCAAATTGGTATAACTTCATAAATCAATTCCAGCCAGTAATCTGAAATACTCTTTTTATCTACAGTGCTAGAATGAAAAATCTACAATATACTGAAAAATTATTTTTATCATTCGTTATTGTTACGTTGCCGTTATAGATAAAAATATAGTTTCATTGTGTCTTTGAAATTCTGTAAAGTGGTTGCACGCCTGTAAAATACGTTTGGAAATAATTCTGTTTATTTTTAAAAATTGTCGATAAATTTTTACTTGATATTAATTTATAATGTTCTTCAAACTCTTCTAAGACTTCATTTCTTGCCGTTATAAATCTTCTGTTTTTACTAATGTTCAATTATAAATTCCAGTGATTTTAATTCAAGATCCGCAAAATGAAATACATCTTGCTATAAGATTTGAATTTCTGAATATTCCCGGAAGGGAATTTATCATACTATTGTAGTAATCATTTTTAGCAAGATTGTATATAACAACAGCATAATCATTGTCATATGAAAAATTAACGGGAACTTTCAGTAATTTTTGTGTAAAGTTTATACAATCATCCAATCCAATGAAAATGAAAAATCACTCACTTTATAATTTAATAATTCTGATACTGTCATTTCAGATAATTTATTCGTATGTTTCACCAAAAGTTGCTACTTTAGGATTGCTTTTTGATTAAAGCAAAATCATTATTTCTACCATCATTTACGAAATCTTTTTACATAAAAATTTGATAATTCGCTTATATTAAAAATTATCTTTTATATATTCAACTGACTTCTGGTGTACATTTTTACCATTAATTTCTAAATCCTATCACATAAAAAGTTTTTTGCTATTTCATACTGCATTAAAGCGTAAATTGTACCTCATCTCTTGCGTCAAAAGTAGCAAAATTTATTAAATTTCCACCAGTCAATGAATCATATATTCCAATTCCTATAATACGCCCCAATCTTCCCTTGCTTCAGGAAATTTCACAGAAGCCACGTTGCTTGTTTTCGTTTGATGAAGTTGAAGCAAAAATTTATAGCTCTTCTAGCATATGAAGCTGATACAAGTTCTGTTGCATTCTCTTTTCCATTTGCTCCCGTTGTTATAGCTGTCAAAAGTCCCGCATAATATGTTTGCCTTCAAATAAATTGTTTAATATTTTTGCTTTTTGCAACCATTGTAAATCCGCTCATTTTATCCTCCTAATCCAGAAGTTTTTTTAATGTTATATTCAAGACACTTGCTAAATCCTCGTCATCCAATACAACATCCTCTTTTTGTATTATTGATGTCTATATTTGATATTTTCTTAAATGCTTTTTATTTCCAGCAATTTTATCAATTATTTCTGCATAATAAATTCTATTTTCCTCAAATAATTTATCCAAAAATACTTGATTTAAAGTGTTTTTTGTAAGTTCAATTGCACTTTTCTTCGTTATATTCCTTATTTAGCACAGCTTCAAACGTAAGATTTATACTTTTTCCTTAATTGTCTTTATAGTAAATTTCAGCATCCGTTATAATTTCATTATCCAGATACGCTTTTATCGCATTCAGCTCTTCGTCTTTTTAGTTTTTATATCTGATTTGCCGATTCCAATAATCTTAGCTGTGCCCTTGCCATTCCATCTCGGAATTATTCTTAATTTTTGATATTTTTCAAAATTGGTTAATATCATTTCTCTTATCATATTTGCATTATAATTCACGCTCGGACTAGATAATATCTTTTCTTCTACGTTCTCGCAGAGTCTACGTCACTTTCCTCATCTGCTCCGTTTAAAATATTACTAAGATTTTTCCACCCTTTCAAGTCCTGCATAATTTTTCAGAAAAGTTGCATTTATCTCCAATTCCGCAATTACCAATTTCTCCAGTAATATTTTGCAACTACATCAACATCACTCATAACCAACTGTTCCAGTTGATTTATATGCAACTATTTTTGTTTCAATGACAGTATAGCGTACAATTATTACTAGCAACTGTCATTTCCGTTTTTCAATTAACGTTCCACTTGTCCCGTAAATCCTAACTGTTCAGTTCTGCGACAGTTGCTCTAAAAATATAATCTTCGCTACAAATACTATCAAGATATATACCTTCAGCAGTTGAAACGTCATAACTTTTGACATTTCCTCATATAGTTTCTGTTGTTACAATCGGTTCCGTTGAAAACGCCCTTACAATATCCGCTGAAAAACTTCAACAACATCACTATACTTGCTCATAAAACTTCCGTTAAAAATATTATTGACAAGTTCATTTTATATCTTCCTCGTAAACATCTATATCTTCCTTGTAACCATAAATACCCCCTTTCACTATAAAAGATTGTCAAATTCAAAAGTTTCGCTGATATTTAGAGTTCCTTCTTCATCTTTTAGAATTACATCAAACTCAGTGTCAGTCTCATCCTCTTTAAAAATCTGAATAATAATTATTAATAGATTTTATATACTCATGTTCTTTAAAAGGTGGTTATTATTTCACGTTTTTATTTCACTCTGTGCATAATCCTGATAAAGCGGATTTATTCCACGATACTTATTTATTCCAACACCAAAGGAAAAACATCCTTATAGTAAAACTCTCCAAGCATTTTTAGTAACAATTAAGCACTTTATAATCCACTGCTTTACAATTTTCTTTCTTTGTTGTTAAAAAGAACAGAGTACCTTTTCATAAAACAAAATCACCTTTTTAAAATCCCATTTCAAATCAAAATAAATGTCAGAATTATCATACTCAATATTTTTATTGCTAGAATATGTATCAAGTGCTGTAATTGCTGAATTAGGTAGCATTTCTACTCACCTGCCTTATAATAATAAGCCTTGTCTACCAAAATCAAAACTTTTTCTGATTCTATAAAATTCGTTTAATATGACTTCATCGCCAACCTTTTAATTCGTCAGTCCATTTATTCGTTCCACTGGCTTTATATGTTCCTTTCGCCTTTATTTTTGTTATGAATATTTCCGCCAGAATCTTGATTTTTCACTATCAGTTACATCTACTTTCAATATTCACTTTAACTTCAAATTCTCTAGTATATCCAGCCACTTTCTCCCAAGCTACAACAATTCTATCTGCTTTTAATATTATTCTTTCATCAATTTGAACTTCCAAGTTTGGAGTGCTTTTACAATTTTTCCTAAGAAGAATTACTTCAGTCAGGATTATCAAAGTTCTCCCTTAAAATTTTAGCTAAATTATCAAATGCCTTGCTAGGGCTCAGAATATTTTTGCCTCATCAGGTTGTAATACTTTGTCTTTCATGCTTATTCCTCACTTTCTAACTCTTTTTACCAGTTCCAAAGTTAAACTCATAAAAATAAATATTTACCCGTAAAAGCTGTACTTTGGCTAAAATTATGATTAACGCTTTTTAACTTCAAATATTCCAGCAATTCCTGCTGACTGTTTTAGGAATACTTACTAAATCGGCACGTAAAATAGGTATTCCTGGAACGGTTAAAGTAAAGTCTTCTCAAGTTTATTTTCTCTTTTAAGACATTTACTTACTTTTATGGTCTCTCTTTTGCTTTTTACTTTTTAGATGTTTTAGAATTTTCAGTCTTTTTACCTGTTATTGTGCCATCTTTTTACTTTCTGTTACGTTTTGAATTTCTAGTTTTTCCAGCCATTGATTTTTGCCTTTCTTAGCTGTATTTTTGTTGCGTTTTTGAATTTTTGTTTTTACCTTTATTATTTTTATCTTCTTTTCTTACCTTTTTCCATCCCTTTTTATTATTCTTATCCTTGCTTCTGCCCTTTTTAGCTGATTTATCTTGATTATTTTTCTCCTGTTTAACAACATGCTGCAATAATCCATATTTTTAATATTTTCGTTGTCTTTCGCTGTATCAACTTTATTCATTTTTCATCATCACCATCAACTACAATTATACTATTTTCATATTTTTCAAAACTTGATGTATAGCTTGCGTCTTTGATAAAATTGAAAATATTCACATACCCATTTCCAACATATATTTGATATTCTTTTAGGCTGTATCTGCCCTTCCAAATATTTATCACTATTTCTTTTTAACAAAATAGAAAAGCATTATCTTTAAGTAAAATGCCAGTTTTTCGCCTTTATCCTCTTTTATTGTTTCTATAATTTTTAATTATATCTGCAATGGTTTCTTTATAGTAATACTCGTCTATTTTTACATCGCGACTTTCTACAGTTCCAACAGGCATGTCAAATTCTTCAAGCATTTTCTTCACGTATTCTCCTGCGGAAGCTTATCAAACTGAAATATTTCGGAAATATGGGATATATAAAAACTAGGATCATATGCCGTAAACTTGGGACCTTTATTGATTAACACTGAGTTTTAGGAATAATTCCTTGGAATATTAAAAGTATCAGTATCATCATAGAGTTCTATAAAATAAGCTCCCTTATCCAAATCAATTGTATGGTATGGCATATTTTCCCTGTAATTTGTATAGCCAGTTCAAATTCCATTTGTGCCGTGATATTATCAATACTGCTTGAAAGCTGGATATTATCCTTTACAATACTTGTCAGATCATATCTTTTCCATCTGGATCAGTTATAATTATTTTCATATCTTTACCCACTCACTTTATAGAATAATTTTTCTTCAGTTTTTATCAGCTTCTGTGATATCACTGAACTCCAGATATTCTTCAAATTCTATTTCAAAATTTATGTTCCTATGGCATCAAAATTGCATTCAAATTTAATAACAGTTGCTAGAAAATTCAAGTCCACAGGATTTAAAAATCGATGTAAAGTGTCCCTTTTCCTAATTTACCAACTAAAATCACTCTTATTGGTTTATCTGACATTTCCAATGATTTAAATAATAAAAAGTAGTAAAAGGATCGAGCAGATGGTGTGTTGCAAATTATATTTCTGTTCTGGTACAATAGAAGAAAAACTAAGGGACTGTAATGTTTATTCCTATTTTTAAGTTTTAATATGCCATTCACTGTGTCTATACTTTCCACCCACCAATGCTTTTGAATTTAAGTTCGCTTGGCGGTACAGAAATAAATAAAAACTCTTTCAATTCTGTCATTTTGTCATTTATTTGCGAAAAATAGGACTTTGTCCACCTGTACTGTTTATCTTATCTGATAACATTTTTCTAGCTTTTCAATAAAATTATTATCACCTAGTTTTTATTTAGAAATCAACAGTGTTAAAAGGGAATTGCTTCCTAAAAAGTTCAAGTCCTTATAGTTAACACTTTCGTCAAATTTTATGTACCTTTATAATCTAATAACCCCATAACCTATCCTTTCTGTAAACTTTCTCGCAATTCTATTTTGCTATATCATCACCACTTAGTGCGGCAGGAACATTCACATTAATTTTTATTGCATGTATAGCAGACACTACTTCACTAAGTTTACCAACAATAGCACTTTTTAGTGGCAGACATCTCAGCTTTCAATGCACTCATTTCGGCTTTTTAACTCACCAAGTAGACTGTTTCTAGTTACATCTTGCGGATTCGACTTTTAATATCGCTACTTACTTGTTGAACTGCCTGATGCACATTGCTAAATACGGCAGGATCTATTTTCATCTGTGTATTTGAAAGACTTGTCGGATCTATAGGGACTTTTTGTATTGGGATCTAGCTTTACTTCTCCAAAATGACATTCCAGCGTATATCTGGTAACATCTGCTGAAAATCCTGTGTGACTGCTCTGCTGTAAATTTTCTTTTGTATTTATTTCTACTTCCTTTTTGCACCTTTTTGCGACTTCAGGTTTAGTTCTTCCATTCCTTTTTCACTTCATTTATTGCTAGCGTAGCCTGTTCCGACATCATCTTTCCCAAATAACTTTTTAAAGAATCCACCAACCTTTGAAATAATTTTTCCAAAAATAGAATGACTCTGTGATTGCTCTCACTGCAAATCCAAGTACACCTCAATTATTTGTGCCAATCACTACCAAAGAGGCATTATAAATTGAAGTGCTCCGCCTCACAACACTAGCTATTGCACTGAAAGCTCCGGATATTGTACTTGCAAAATTTTGCCCTGTGAACCAGCAAGTCCAGCAGAACTCATAAAGCTCCCTAACAGATTAATAATAATTCCAAAAATAGCATTAAATATAGCCCTGTAACTATGTTGCCACTCCTATTCACTGAAAAATTACTGTCAGTACCTCCCAATTCCTTGAGACTATCGCACTAAATTGACTTCCGTTCGACTGTATGGTTTGATCCACCAATACTACTAGCCCATCCTTCCATAAGTGGCAGACTGTCCAATACTTGAAAAAGGCTGTTCCTATTGCAGGGAAAAAGCTCCTTCAATTCCTTGAAGCACTTTAGAAGCCATAGAGTGTTATTGTCTTTCCTGCCTCTATCATTCCCTCTAGCTATTAGACTTCATTCTCTCCATTGAAGGTCCATATTCACTTGATTCATTGTATTAAAAGCCTTGTCTTAGCACCTTTTGAATTTTCATATCCTGCATATAGTAAACGCTTCTGTATTTTCACCTGTTAAAAGATAATGCAAATGATCCACTCTTCCACACTTCCAAAATTCATTGATATTTTTACCTGTTTTAGTAGCATGTTTTTCCAGTGTACTGCATAGCAGTCTGTAGATTTCCACCTTTTGCTATGAATTCCTGAAAAGACTGTCCAGTTGCTTTCTTAGAATTCTTTGGAAGCTACTGTTGACCACTTTGAAAATTCACTGAATCTTAGCTTTCATCTGAGTCCATAACTACACTCGTTGGTGTCCCTTTTGCAGTCAAAGTTCCAATTCTTTGCTGAAACATCACTGAAATTTACGCCTAATGCACTGGCAATAGGCGATACCTGTACAATACTTCCCGCAATTTTCACCAAAACTTGTTTTACCATTCTTAACAGCTGTAAAAATTAAATCACTTGCCTGTCACTGCATTTACTAGCATCTGTGCCATGCCATTAACAATAGAACTAAGCCCATCTACCGCCGTGGTAATATCAGTTACTCCTGCTGTTGCTCCTTTTGAGCTACTTCCACGAATCCTCTAACCTTATCCTGTTCTACTCCTGCTGATAATGCCTGATACATAGCTTCAGATATTTCATTTGCACTTTTACCATATTTTTCCGAAATGTCAGTACATCTTTACTCAATTTATCTTTAGTTTGCTGTGAGGGCATTGGGCAACATGGTATAAACCATATTCATTCCTTTTTGGAATTCTCCTGAAGCTTTCAATGCTTTGGCTCAAATCCAGCCGTTGCGACAGATAAGTGCACCAACAGCAACGACAGTAGCACCAACTGGTGCGTTGCTAGTCCAGCAAGACCTTTGACCGCTCCACCAATTTGCACCAAGTCCACCGCCATTGGCACTGCGCTGTGATATGGTATTATAAAAGATTTTTAATTTTTGAACTTAGTATACCGATTTTTACCAATACCTTTTTCTAAAAGAGCATTCTTTCCCATTTCTCCTATAATGGACTAAGCAATCCACTAAATTTTTCCCAATTTTTACCCTATACTGGTTACAATTTTACTTCCAAAAATTTTCTGAAATAATTCTAACTATGCTTCCAGAAGCTTCTAACCTAGTTAAAGATCCTGTTGCTTCGTCTGTACTCTTACCTAATTTTTCTACTTTACCTTCTGCCTTTTGGAACTTTCAGACAATTTATTAGTACTTTCAGAAGCACTTTTTGCTTTCATCTAATTTCTTTATATTGTCTCCTGCTTCCTCGCGATTTCTGAAACTTCATTTAAACTGTTTTCTAAAGTTTCATTGCCACTTGTTCCTTGTTGTGCTCCTGTGCCAATTTTCCAAAACTTTCAGCCAGTGAATTAAAATGTGAAATGGCACTTTCTATTCCATCTACATTTACCTGTATAGCTATAACATTATCCGCCATATGCCATCGCTCCTAATTTTTACATATTCATTAAGCATTTCACGCTTCTGTTCCTGTACCATTTCATAAGCTACTATATAGTAGTTCCACAAATCTTCACTTTCTATATCTGAAAAATCTTTTTGGAGTCCATCCTTTTTGCATATAATAAATTATTGCATTGAGTTCGGTATCTCTCTTATTTTTGATTTATAATTCAACAACATTAGGATTTTTATTATCAGTGAAAAGCTCTACCTGTTTACTCACAACTAAATTAAATATTTCAATAATTTCCTCACTATCAAAAAATCCTTAAATACTGCTATTCGACTTTGAGCATTAAGTTCCACCATCAATTCTCCAGCAAGATCATTAAAATTAGGTTCTATAAAAGTATCAAATGAGATATTCATATATAATGGAGTTTGATTTTAAAATTTTATCAGTAAATATTTTTCAGTTCCTTTTTGGCTGATACTGAATCCATTATTCCTACTTTCGAAAGAAAATTTACAAATTCCTGAAAATCAGGAAGTTTTAATCTAAATTTCGTATCTTTATAGCTTTTTAAAGTAAATTCCAGTATTGATTTATTCTCTCTATACTGGCTTGCCTCTTCACGTTTTCAGTAGTTCTTTTTAAATCCATAGCTTATGTCTCCTTTCTATCTAAAATTAATTCTGTTGCCTGTAGATTAGTTGGAATGTATCCTATTTTCAGTTCTTCTGTTACCTCTTCTCCATTTCCTCAAACTTAATGCCTTCCTTATTCCAACAACCTGATATTCTTGTTGCTTCTGCTCCAGATACATCAGGATCATTCAGCTGAAAGTGAGCTCAAAATAAACTTCATTTCCTTTTGCCAGCTTTGCAAACTTTTTAAACCAGTTTGAATTCAATTTATGTCGTTTATAGTTCCCTCTCCACTTGCTCCTACAATCTTTTCAGCTTTTTGTCACCCGTGAGCAAATTTCCTTACGTTCAATTTTTGTTTCTATCTCTCACTTCAGATACTTCGGCAAACACTTCTCCATCTATCATAAAGAGTCCATGTGACCTGAGCTAACCTGATTAGCTCTAAATATATCCATCTATTATCTCTCTCCTAGCTTTTTGAATTATTGCTTTTCCCATAGAAGTCTTCACTACAATCCAACGGCATTAAATCATCACATCTTGCAAATACAACATCAACTGTGTTAATTCTACATAATTCCGATTCATTTATTTTATCCACTTCATCTCTTGATATTCACGTTCTGTCATTAAATATAATTTATCTTTTGCTCTACATCAATGTCAAAAAGCATTTTTGAATATTCGGGATCAAGTATTCCCTGATTCATAAGACTTCTTGTGTAGCTGTTTATAGCATTTATAAATGCCATTTTGGTAGTAAGTATTTAATCTAGCCCCTTTATAATCATTCCAGAGATTTTCAGGTCTTCAGTTATGATAAAATAAACTTCTTACAACTTTAACTACTGAATCTACGTTGTTGAGTAGAATTTGGAGTTATGAATGAAGTAACGCCACGATTAATTACATAATAGCTAGTTCCACTGTCATCAGTTGCACACTCACTGAAAATTTTACCTTTCTTAGTTATTTTTCCTGGTTTCTGCCGGAACATCACATTTATCTAAAAATCCCATTTCATATTTGGATACTTCTTGAAATAGGACATCCTGCTTCAATACTTGCTATTGCCAATGCAAATTCCTTATCACTGTATTCATGCCCATTTACAACCGCACCTGTTATACCATTATTCACAGTTGCATGATGGTCTGGCACTCTGTCGGTTGCCACAAATGTAAAATGAGCCTGATTGAAATCTAATGCCAATTTACCAAGTTCAGTATTATGTCTACTTTTTGCACTAACTTATCAGATTGTCTGTTTCGCTTTCCAGTTGCTTTAGGTATGACAATACTGTCAACATCATTTTCAAATCACTTAATATGTCCGTTATTTTTACAGTATCTCTTACATCTTCTTTTTACTCTACGGACTATGACTTTATATGGATTACCTACAAAAGCTAAATCCTTTAAAAGATTATAATTGTCATCCTCCCAGTCTGTTCTTGAGACATCCCTCTGCTTACGTATACATGTTTTTCAGTATCCTTAGTACTATCAAACAACACTACACCGACAATTCCTTGTTCACTTCTTGCTATTGCAGTACCTGCTTTTTCCTCTATTTCCAAAAACAAATTTTGGACTTCCATTCATTTTAATCCTCTCCTTTATCAAAAAAGACTGAAATAATCCAGTCTCATGTTTTTATTTTCCATTATTCAGATATATATATAATGGGTTTATATTCTTCTTTTTCCCAATTACATATTCTATTGGAAAAGATGTATCGAACACTCCTGTTATCAAACATACCCTCAATGTATCTTTACTTCCTTTGCTCTTAGCTCCCAAACTGCATGTCCATTTTGGATGCGAATAATATTTTTCTTATTTTTCGTCTAAATTCTGTATCTGAATATCCAATGCCTGTAAAATGAAAGTTCCTAAATTGTCTTGAACTTTTTGGCTTTATGATATAAAAATTAAAGAGTAGTATTATAATGCTTGGCATTACTGATTGTAATATTGGATATTTCACATATCACAGAATTTATTACAAAGTCCTCAGCCCTCTAAATCATCTGTTATATAAAATTCATAGTCAGGATAATCTTTTTAAGTTCTTCCTTAAATTTTTGAAATATTACATCAAACATCTTACCAACTCCTAAAAATCTATAAATTCTACCGTATCTATTGTCATTTAAAAAATTTTTGAACCCCCATCGTCTTCTGAACCACCTTTCAAAACTTTCCAGTAATTTATAGAAGTGTCCTTTTATCCTCTGATATTTTTCTTTTTCAATACTTTCATATATTTTTCCAGAGCAACATAAAAGTTCCTGTAGTATTCTCTTTGTATCAGGAACTAAAAAATTTATATTTTTCTTCACCTATAAATACTGTTATAAAAGTTTTACAGTCTGGTATAAGCTGACTGTCTATATAATCAATAAACTCCTGTGCGGTCCTTTTGGAATATCTACAAACTTCAATTGCTATCACCTTTGGAATATAAGGAACTTTTCCAAATAACTTTTCATCTAACTTAATTTCAGGAGAAACTCCATTTTTCAGAAGTTTCTCCCTTTTCAACATCTTTTTACCACCTACTATTTTTGGGTTAGGAACAATTACTATGCTATCTGTATTCTGTATTTCACTATCTGACAATGAAATCCTTAAGAGCTACTGGAGCAAATGCTGTTTTACAGAACATTTTGGCACGTGCTGTTTCCTTATTTGCCTGTGTCTGATCCAGGATTTCTTTTCCTACAAATACAAAAGGTTTTCCTGAAGTATCTACAGCTTCAAGTGCTGCAAATACAGGTACTAAAAGCATTATCATTTGACAGATAAATCATGTTGTCTGTTGCTATATTAGTTACCTTCAAAATCCTGTGCCGTTCTCAATTTAGAAATTCTTTGCCTAATAAATCTAGATATACCTGTTTTTCATCTGCAGGACAGTCAATTGAATTTGAATAAGCCTTTGAGCTATCTCAATAAACTCATTGTTCTTAATCAGTTTATCAAATAATATTTCTACCTAATTCTATTCTGTCAGGCATTACTCCATTCTTTTCTCATAATCATCAATTATATCAAGAAAAATGCTAACAGATTATCAATCTTTTTGGCATCCTTTTTGGTTGCAGGTTCAAACTTAAAATCAATTTCTGTCTGAGTATTAGCCTGTGTATATTTTTCCTTGAAGAAAAAGCATTTGCGACCATCCCTTAGTCTTCAATATTGCATTTTTAATTTTAACAACAGCCTGTCTTCCTGATATTTTGAGGATCTATCATCTGCCCATTAACGAGATGTTGCTGTCCCACCATTCATTAGAGGTTTCAGTTCATAGAAGCTGCAACTATATCTGGAGTTATTGCCATACTGTCCATACCATTTTACTTTGATGAAGAATTTCACTTCTCTCTTTCAATAATACTTGCTTCTACTAAATAATCATTCAAATCTTTCAATAATATTGTTTCATTGTCACTCATATATTCAGGATTTGCATTTTCAAATCTTGTCAGATAATGAGTCTGTACTTTTTAGTTGTACTACGGCAAATAATGCCATCAATTTTAATTGAATATCACTTAACATTTATCATCTCCCTATTTTTATATTATCAAATCTGACATTAATGCCATATTTATCTAAATTATCTAATCTTTGCATAATCTGTTTCTGCTACTCCTATAACAAGAGATCCATCAATGTCACTGGCTCTTACAACCTGCATTTTTGGTATCCCCACTTGTTGCATCCACATCTTTATCCGAACCCGCATAAAATGTTTTCAGTAATTTCCCACCAGGGATGCTATGATTCATATTTTTATATTTTTCCTGTAGTTGTATCATATATTAATGCCTGTCCGTATTTTATAACTTCACCCTGTGCCAAATGTAACTGTTTTTCTTGGTATAATTCATTTCAACACAATATCTTCTCTTCTCCGAAAAATTTAACTCTGTTTTTCATATTCCCAGCTCCTTATTTTAAATTATTTCTGGCTTTATGTCCTGCTATTTCATCAGCTATCATTTTGTTGCTGTCTTGAAACATTATCATCATCACTGCTAAATTCTAAAGGTTTATTCCCACCATAACTTGGTAAATTCTCAAACAGTTTTAGATAAAATATCACTTGATTTCACTGTCTGATTATTTCCGTTTTCAGAAAATTCAATAACACCATTATTATTTTGCAAAAGATTGCTTTATAAACTCCTCAATTCCTAATTTCTTTAATGCTGGTGTTATTTTATTAGAATTTTTAACATAAATTCTTTAATTTCACTCTCTCTTGCAAATTCTTTTTTCTTCTTCCCTAATTTCATCTTCTGTTTTGTTTCTTCTACTTTAGGAACCTCAATCTTTTCCAAGTCTTCTTTTTTGAAAGCGTTTTCATTATTTCATTCATTTGCTTTTATTTTATTTTTCACTGCCAGATTCCAATAATTTTTGAGTAATTCTTCAAAATTCATTTCCCATTCCTCCATTATTATTTTTTATTATCACTAAACTCTATTATATCTTTCTGATTGATCCAGTCCATTTCAAAGCCTTGTGAAAATTCACCGTTTGCAAAACTTCCGCTATTGCTCACGGCTGGTTCCAACTCCACAGGTAATGCTCCTACCCTTGTTATTTCTCCGTTCTCAATTTCTACAGACAGTCTATCCACTTTACGGTCTTTAAACTCTCCTCTGTTGAATATCTCAACATCATTGGCAATTATTTCATCATCTTTTACAGAAATATTTTTGAACTTTCCAATAACAGGTATTTCATTTCTGAGCATTCCCAATTTTGTAAATTCACTTGTATGAACTGGAATTACATCTAATTCTTTTTATTATTTATAAGATTAGATAACTGTTCATTTGCTCCATTTACCTTTTGTTCCGTAATCTCCGGCTTTAAATAATACAAATGGCATTTTTACCCCTCCTCTCTTTTTAAAAATTTCTATATAATAAAAAATCCAGTTATTACCTGGATTTTAAAATTTATATACATAGTTATAAAAAATAGTTTTCTTATTAACAAAATATTCATTGATAATTTTTATCAGATCCTCTTTATTTTTATCCTCACCCACCACTAAATTGACGTTTTAGGAATAGTAACAGATTTAGCAAAATATTTCTCTTCTCCTATTTTTCCAATGTAGAGCTTTGAAATTTTTGGCTTTGATAACTCCACCTTCATCATGAATCTTTTGCATAAACTAAATTTACTAAATACTGTTACTGTATTACCTTTTATCTCAGCTGTTCCTAAAGATCCTTTAAGCATTCCTGTATCACTTAAAATTTTTCCTTCTCATAACTTCTTTTTCCCATTTGTTTCCCTGGTAATCTGTTTTCAGTGTCAAATCTTTTTACGCATTTCATTTTTCCATATAGAACGCTTCTTCATCAAGCATTTCGTTTTTATTAATGCTTCTCAACTTTTCATAAAGCTTGTACTTATACTATCAATGTTTGTCTTTATATTAATCTTCATGGTATTTCCTTTCATCACAGCCAAATTAATAACTATGATTATTCATTGCTATTCATATGTATGTCCTTCCTCTTCTTCCTCTATCTCACGAAATTCACGTAATTCTTTTAAGAATTTCATTGCGTATTTCTTCAGGTGTCATTTTAGCAAAGACCTTTCATTTCTCTCCTCTTGAGTTTCTTCAGCTTCAAAACCTCTTTCTTCAGTCTTTTTCAAAAGCTTCTTCTAAATCTTCTATAAATTTTTCTTTTGCCATTCTTCCCACGACCTTTCTATAAAGTTACCTACTTTTTCCGAGATTTCTCGTGGTTTTGGATTATTAGTATACTCACTCCATGCTTCAGCTATAAATTCTTCAACTTTCACTGTTGCGTATTCTGAAAGATTTTTGATATGGAGCTTTATTATTCTCAAAAATATTCTTTCCACATCTTTGGATTTAGAAATACCCAGCAACTTATCTATCTGATGTCCAAATTCATGATCAAAAACAGATTTCATTGTATCACATCCAACAGGCTTCCATCCACTTTCTACTTGCTGTTTCCTGTCAGCAATAATTTTATCATAGTCATTATAGTAATTTGAGTTAAGGATATCCCAGCATATTTATTTATTATATTTATAACACCATCTAACTCTTCATTGTTGTTAATCCCTTACGCTGTAAAGATTCTGCCCGTCCGATTGTTTTTTTATTTTTAAGTCACTTATAGCATCGTTAATTATATCTGTCACATATTTTTGTCAGCTTATTATTCTTAGCATAATTTTTCAATTCAACTTCAAGTAATTCATTTTCTCTTCTGCATACTTCCAACAAATTTAATCTGTTCCATAGCTTCAGGATATTTGCTCTTCATGTCTGTAAGTCCACGATTCCATTCATTAGCTACAACGTACATCAATACCGGTGTAATCTGCTTTAACTCCTAGTATTTTTTCAGAATAGTTATTTGCTTCTTTTACTGTTGTTATTGTATCAATTATACTACTGTTTTCACCTTTTTTCAATGGTTCCGTCAAGTACAAAATCAGGAGATGTCATATTTATCAGCAAGTACCTCTACTTTTTGTTTATAATTTTTCCAGCATTTCAATATACTCATCGTTTCCAATATTTCCTGCAAAAACTTCCTACGTCTTGACTAATATCTCCACTGCCTACAACTTCATCAGGATTTACCTCATCTGCTGTCAATGATATTGTATAGCATCTGCAATTGAATCCGTTTGGTGGAAAAATATTTATCAGCTTCAGGCGTTCCTATCTTAAATATTTTTCCGTTCAGTTCCTTGTATGTTCCTGTTCTCTTCCGTCAAGCGTTCCACAATATTGATAATAAGGATAACGAGTCCTTATATTTATCCATTTTCATATATATTCCGGCATTATAAGCATGATTCATGTTAGTTCTGAATACCGTCTTCAGATACCCTTCATAAATTCAATCCACTTTGAGACAGAATATTATCCACATTTTTCCACTCTTTTAAATGTTCCTCCATTCTCAGTGTATTTTGACATCTGTTTAAATATCTTCTCTGTAACATTGACATCTGTAACTTTCTTAATCCAGAAATTTTTCTGCCTTGCATAGTCAATTTCATTTTCAATATCATCATACAGGGCAGGATGTCTTTTCAGAAAAAAATATCAAGTCATGACATTTCTTGTTGTAGTTCTGGTATTTGCAAATTCTATGATTTCATTATCAACCATAACCGCATTATCAAATCCCTGCATTGTTGACATCAGCATCATATCTTCAAGCGTATTTTTCATAATCAAATTCCAGATTAAAGAAATCAGAGACATCATCTGCACTTTTCTATTTTCTCACGTACGGCTTTTTAATACATTTTTCTGCCATTTCTTAAAAGTTATTATCAATAAATTTGTCAAAATGTTCCTGATTTTTCAATCAATTTACGTTTTTGATTTATTTTACTGATATTCAGTTTTTAGTCTTGGCAAACTCTAAATTTCCACCTTCTTTTTCAACTTCTACCAGATCCTTTTCTTCTACTCCAAGTATTTCAGCTATCTTTTCTTTAGTAAAGCATAACCATCTCTGCTATTTTCACTATGTAGTTTACTTTTTCCATGGTTGTCTTTGTCCTTTTATCTTCCAGTTCAAGAGTTTCTGTTTCATTTATTTTCCTCCACAAATTTGAAGTAAAAGTTCCTGAATCATATCCGTAGATCTGTGCATCTATTTCTATTAGTTTCTGAATCAGTCTCTAATCTTTTTACTTTAGATTCTATCTTATAATTCTGTTGCTCCTATGGACTTCTCCCAAAGCTCTGTTCCACTATTTCATCCACTCAACAACAAGCGTACTTCCAAGTAAATATCTTTGTACTGATTTTGCTTTTTCATTTTAATAGCTCCTGATAAATTTCAGGTTTCAAAATCATCCAGCTTTATGAATTTTTACAAAATCATCTAATGACTTTTCTCCTGCACTTGGAACAGCAAGCACGTCCTTACCTTTCCTTCTTTTTAAATCCTTTTGCCTGTGCTTCCACATCTTTTCTTCTTGCCTCAACAACTTCAGGCAGATCTGTTTCAAGTGGAGTTCATAAGCAAATACCAGTAATTATATCCCCATACTTTTCAATAATGGCATTCAATTTCTGTTCTAATTTTTTTCCTTGGCTGAAAATACAGGAACAAGCGGTAATAAATCTGTACTTCCCTCTAAATTATCCAGCCTTTCCTCATTGACACAGACTAAAAACGGTTGGGTTCATTTGCAACTGTGATTTCACTGTCACGAGTTTTAATAACCCAACCGTTATCTTTATCATATTTTATATATCTGTTTTGGAAGTAATACCAAATCTTTAATCACTGTATTTCCTGTACTATCTTTTATCATACAATATTTCAAATATTGACTTCTTATATATTTCAGCTCTTAAAAATATTTTTCCAGTAACTTTGATTATTAAGATTGTTCAGTCTCTGCTGTATATTTTCTGCAACTTCTGTATACTCCGGAGCGTCCGTTTCAATTTTTCCATTCTTTAGATGTGACTGCCTGCGTCATGCAGTACGCAACGCTTGAGCAATATCCATATCCTTTAACATCTGTTCCAGCAACTTATCATCTATGTTTTGTTTCCCCACTTGAAGTCGAACCTAATGATGTTATTTCTTTCACTAACGCACTTACTACATTTTCCTGATACTACATTTCCTCCTTCCTATACGCTTATAAATTTTCTTATATATCTTTTGAATTTTGTATTAAATCATTTACAACTATTCCTGCATAACTGCAAACATCTACAGCATCATCGTATGCAGCATTTGGAAATTTTTAATAGCTGATTTTCTAGTTCAATAACTTTTTCAAGATTTTTGTTTAAAAAATACTTTTTCCATTTTCAAACATAACTGAAATATTTAACGCTCTTGTCATTTTTATCAGTGTCGGCTTTTCAATTCTTTTAATGGCATCCCCTCACGCTTTGCCTGTTGCATTATTCCGATACCGCTACTTTTACTTTCTATTGCCTGAAATTGTAATTTATATTTGTTCCTATACTGCTTAATTACGTTCCACTGGTCGAGTACTTCCAACCTTTCAAGCATTAAGTCAATTAAATATAAATTCCACTCTCTGTCGCAAATCCATGTTGCTATTGCCGTGAAGTCATTTGATTTTTATGTATACTCATTGCTGTATCTATTGTCTGAAAATAAAAAGCAGTCTTTTTATATTAATAACTTTATTATCAGCTATAATAAAAATCCTTTTTCACATCAAAAATATTTAAAAGTATTGACGCTTAAATAATCCACCATCCTCAACTTGTAGCTTTTGCATGATACAATGCTGAAAATTCACGACTTCCTATTGCCTTTTTATATTTTTCCAGTTCATCAATTCCATATCGTTCTTCCCACAATGGCTCGCCTATTTTTCTTCCAAAAATATCATTTTCTTCTGCAATAGCTGGCAAAACGATACTTTCAAAAGTTTCTCAGTCCCATTTTTCCATTTCCTTGATTATTCTTCCAACAAGATCATCTTCATGCCACCTGGTCTGAATAATTATAATCCCACCTCCAGGTGCTAATCTTGTACGGATTGTTGACTGATACCATGCCCCAGACTTTGTCACGTTGCAATCTACTATTTGCATCTTCTCTATTTTTGAACGGATCGTCTATGATTGCAATGTGTGCCCCTTTTCCTGTTGCACTTCCTCCAACTCCTGTACTGACAACGGCTCCTCTGTGTTCTGAAATGCCCCAGTTGTCTCCAGCACTCTATCCCTATCTATGATATTGTTAAAAATCCCTGTTCCATTCTTACTATAGTTTCTCTATAGGTATCCTGGCAATTTTTCCCAAAATCTCTTGCTAAATCCATCAGAATAACTCGCAATTATAATTTCATAATCCGGATTATTTCCTATTATCCATGCAGGGAAATTTTTAGTCATAGTTTCAGACTTAGAATGTCTTGGCGGCATACTGATAAATAACCGTGGACTTTTCCCATTCTTGACATCTTCAACAAATTTCTGTGCCTTATCTGTTAAAAATTGGATGTCTTGAATTCTTATATCTCCGTTTCCATCAAAAATAAGGAAATCTAATAAGTTTCTCCGTGATAATTCCTTAAGTGCCTCAAATCTTATCACTTCCATTTTATCCATTCTTGCCACCAGCTAATGCTCTTAACTCCTCGGTAGTAAGTCCTGAAAGTGGATTGGTATTAACTTGTCCAGACAGTTGCATTTTTCAATATATTCACCATCCATTTTATTTAAAATATCCAGTGCCTTTAATCTATCCTGTAACTTTTCATATTTTATTTTTAATAACTTCTGTTAAAAATTCTCTTCTTTCAATAGCTGTCATTATTCTGCTTGTTTTTGCTTTTTCCTGTAATTTCTTAATGTAATTAGATATCTCTTTTTCTTTTTCAGCTGTTCATGTACCCTTTTATTCGCATAGTTTTTCACTATACCCAGCCTTTATTGCGGATTCAGTAGCATTTCCACTAACTCATAATATTCACAAAAAGCTTTCTGTCTTGCATTTGATTTCAATGCTACTTCACCTCGTTTCTTGTAAATAAAAAGACAGCTCTTATACTGCCTTTTGTAGTCAGGTGTATAGTTTGCAAAACTCACCTCGACAAAGTTATCTCAAATCCTAAAATCTCACTCTATCATATTATAACATATTAAAAATTATGTACAATATCAAAAAGTATCATTTTTCATCTGTTTTATGCTCCTTCTCTTTCCTTATCCATATTTGCTTTTTATCCTAGACTTTCAAAGCAGATTTATGTATAAATAATCTTCCTTTCTGTGTCCATTTTGTATTTGGAACTTCACTTTTTGTCCGTTCCATCTTTCCTCTTTAATGTTATTGTCTCACTTTTTGTATACCCTTTGTTCATATGTTCTATATACAATATCCACTGTCCTCCAACTTTTCTTTATTCTTTGTTCGTTTAACATTTTATTTAATTCATATGCAATAATCCATAATCAGGCTGCAATTTGTGTTTATTTGCCATCCGTATCTTCACTTGATAATATTGTATCAACATATTCTTTAATAGATCATATTCTGCTATTATTTGTTTTTGTACCTGAGTTTTTTCTAATAGTAACTCATTCTCTTTTTAACTTTACCAAACTCAATAAATACTTCTCCCAGTTTTGCAGGATTACTTATTATTTCTTCCCATAAGTTGTTAGTTATATACATTCCAGTTTTTCTTATCATTGGCAAAACATCACCTGTACCCATTCTGTTATTTCTTCTGCTTCGGTTTATCATCACAAAATACATTTATACAAATTGCTTTCATTTATAAAATTCATTTGTTGTTTTTCACCACTTGTGAGGTGTCCACCAGAAATGACTGCCCTTTGGATTTAATCTTGATTTTTGACTTGCCTAGGATTTTTAATCCTAAAATTTCACATACATCATTCAAATTAAAGTAAAGGTATTTCATTTATTACCTGTACCCTCACTTCCTAAATTTTTCACTTTTAAATATTTGTAATTTTCATTCATTCTTTTTATCCTCCTATTATACTATGCTCCCAACTCTTCTAAGGCTTCTTTTTACATCAGAATTGTATACAAGTTCCGTCATTTTTGTACCTGCTTTTAAAAATATTCTGCTTTCAATTTTTCAATATAGCTGTCCAGAACTTTTTCAAATTCTATTAAGTTCTTCCCTATCTTTTTCAGTTCATCTTCCACTTTTTAAAATTCTTTTTGAAAATGCTTTTCTTCCTCTTTTTAACCCTCATTGTAATCATTGATACCTTTGTAATTTCAAAGCCTAGTTCTTCCTTAAATGTCATGTTTTTCCTCCTGAAAATATTGATTTTTGGAGTTTATACAGTATAATAAAGGTGATTAATCAGTTAGTATAACTGTATCTCTCTATATTTTTCTGATAAAGGACATAGGGGTATTCTTCTCAATAATCAGTTTTTGATTTTTCTTCATCAAAGATAAATACTATTTCTCTATCTTCTTCGAAATACCCATTTTTCTAAGCCATGGTATTGGTATAGTTACTTTTTGCTCCTCTACACTTCCTGATTTATGAAAAGAAACTCTTCCATTTCTTCTTTCCATTTTTCTCCTTTATCAGTAACTGATATGATTATAATATATAAGTTACTGATTATCAACTATACTTTTTAAAATTTTTATTATCTCCATAAACTCCTCAATATTTTCAGGTCTTTAAAATCCAATTTCAAAAATATATTACATCATCCGAAAAATAACCAGTTGTAATTGCCTAATCATATAGTTTTTATATCTCTTTTTGCAGTTATAACACTTATATCCAACTTTTCTGCTATGTATTTCAAATGTCAGTTCTTCAAAATACTTCATTTTGTATTATGTCATAATATTTGTGCCTTTAATCGTTTCCAATGCTCTCTCAACCATATTTACTACATTCTCTATTCTTAAAAATTTCTTCCTGCAATTTTTCTATCCTGTTTTCTACTTTTTCTAGATTCAGAAAGATAGTTTTGTACTTGATTGAACATTTACTCCTATTTCTCTTTTCTGAATCGTAATTCCTTTCCTAAATCCTCTATAAGCATATTTTTAGAATCAATGGCTCCTTTCAGTAGCGATAATTCTGATAATAACTTCTCAGTCTTCTGAAATGGAGTTAACTGTTTCTCAGCTTTTATTTCTTTGTCATTCCTTATCTTTTCCAATATCTTGTCCGCTATTCTGTCTATATCTTTTTCGTTCATTTTCTTCCTTTCCATTTTATTCAATCAAAAGACCAGTTTTATTTGGTCTTTTTCTATAATTCTAATGTTTCTATAATCATTTACATATATCTATTATTTCCATCAATAATATAAAAAATATCTTTATAATTACAATAATAAACTTCTTTGTTTTTGTTCAAGTTTTATCTTCTTACCTTTTATTTCTAATTCAATTGTTCTTCCTATATTTTTTTCCATTATTATATAGTATTTCGCACTTTAGCTTCCAAAATCTAATATATCTTCATCTACATTCCTATTATATTTTTTCTGTAGTCTAGTTTTTATTATTTTGAAAATTTGATTTATTCTATCGGAAAATGGTATAAATTGTAAAATCCTTTCTTTATTTTTTTCGATATTTCTAACAATATTTCTTCAAATTTTTCAAAAGTACCAAAGCTTTTCTTTATTTCTTTTTCTATATTTTTCCAATTACTTTCAATATTTCTCTTATTTCTTCTTCAGATAGGAACACATGATACAGTTATTGCATTTTTCAAAGTCTGACCAAAAATCAATATCATATGAAAACTTATAAATATATCATTAGAATTTAAAAAGTTGTTATATATCTTTTTAAAAGAACCTTCTAACTCACCGATATATGGAACATTGCTAGACATAATGGAGTTAATGTTTCATTTCATCTGACTTAGCCATTTTCTTCTTTTGTTATATAATATAAAAATCTAACAGCTGTGCTTTGAACATCTTTCAAGAAATTTTTTATATTTTTATTTTGTATATATATAGCATTATCTAAAACGACTACATAAGAGCTTTTCTATCCATTCAAAAAGTAATATTCATAAGTATAATCTTTATTTTTCAAACTTAAATTTAAAATACTCTCTCATAAAAACTCCTCCTAACATAATAATATATATTATACCCTAAGACCAAAAATATTCAACTGCCATTGTCCTGTTATTTTTAATATCCTACACTTATTACTTTTTAAAAATAAAAATATATAGTCCATAAGCTATAAAAATGCTGAACTTCCACTCACAATTACTCCAAACAAAATCTTTATCTTTTGCCATTTCTATTGTTGTTTTCAGTTAGCTGACCATAAAAAGAAAATAACTATTGTTATCGGCAAAAGTAATACTAATAATAACATTATATTCATTTCTTCTCCTTTCTAATTATTCCATCATAATATCCTTCCTTTAAGCGTTTTCTAAATAGCTTAAAAGTGATTTGAATAATGTCTAGTAACTCATACTACAAGTTGTTCATTTAACCATACACCACCTACAATATATTTTTCCTCAAATTTCTCTTTTCCCTATCGCATGTTTTATCATGTGATGTTCACAACTTATAATGTTATGAGATGGTTTTTTAGTCCATCATCATTTTCATAAGTCCCAGTACTGCTTGCAACTGTTTTTCCAATGCTCCAAATCAACTGTATTATATTCATCATGTACTTTTTCCACATATACAGCATGTCCTTTTTCTCAAAGCTATGCATAACATATCTTTGAGTGATATTGTCTATTTCCAGTATGCTTATATCTAGTGTCATGTTTTTCCTAAAATATACAGATTAACTCCCATTTCAAGTGCTTGTTCTACTGACAAAAGCTATAAAATTCATTAGCTGTCTGCATATCGCATTTAGCAGTTGAAAAAGTCCAGTCTGTCAGTTGCTATTGCAAACTGTTCTTTCATTAATTCTTTTTATTTCAGGAGTATATCCCAGTTGTTCTCCAATTCTTTTTAAAGAACATGAATTAATCCATTTTGTGCTTATGATAACTTCTTGACTGGGATAACTTTAGTGGCAGAGTTATTAAAATACTCTTCAAGCTCTATTTTTTTAGCCTGGCAGTTACTCTTTCAACTGGTAAGTAATAACAATTTGACTATCTATGATTTCAGCATTTGCCATTTTTCATTGCTCTCCTAACTTTTCTGAATCTTAAGTTTTTCAAAAATTCTTGTATTCATTCTGCAAAAATCATGCTCATCTTTGCTTAAAAACTTCTCCCTGTTTTTCAGCTTGTCTTTTATGATTCCAATTTTTCTCAATTTGATCTTCTATCATAATTCCTCCTAAATAAAAATTCACAGTCTTTAATAACTGTAGAATAATAATCATATTAGCCGAAGAAATTTTTCCTTCGGGCTTTTTCTCATTTCTCCACCATTTTTCCCTCTTTATAAATCAGGAATTCAATGCTTTCTATATCTATTCTTTCCATTCCAATTTCATTTTTCAATAACTTCATCTAAAATGTCTTTTTCCTGTTTCTGTGTCAGTAGCTTTTAAATCCATCTTTTTTTAGCAATCATTTTGAAAAATTTCTGTCAGCTTTTTGTTGTTTCAAAAATCTAATTCTTTTTAAATTCTTCAGAATGTTTTTATTTTTCTATTGACATCTTAATTTAACCCCTGTAGTTCTGCTTTTTCAATCCAGTTCTGAACATATGCCAATAGCTTCCAGTTAAATCTTTTCTTTTTATATCCCTGTGACACTACTCCAAATCAGTCTTTCACATCCCTATGTATTGCTGGAAACATCAGTCTTTTTCCAGCATTAATTACATCAGTCTCTGATATACTCTGATATTTATAGCTTTCTGTAACTTTCTTTGTTCCGACTGGTCTATTCTGAGTTTCATTATCAACCTTGTTTTTCCACAATTTCTATCCTATGCACCATTTTTTTCTGTTCTTCTAATGTTGCTATTAAAACATCCTGTACCGACATTGGCTTTGAGTAGCTTCCTGTCTTTCTTATTGTTCTCAAAATTTCTTTTTACCTGTTTTTAAAAAGGCTTTGCATTAGGTTTTGTACTCAACATTAGAACTTCGTACAATCCATCTTCTGTAAGCATTGTTACATCACGGTTTTGACCTGAACGGAAAATTTTTCCGACCAGCTTTTCACTCTCATCTACATTTTGCCAACATTTTTATTTATACTGCTTTTATCATATTCTAACCAATCTGCTACATCTTGAGCCACAAATAATGGATTTTTCAAAATCTCCATAAATTTTAACTTCTTTTCCTAACACTTCTCTTTCTTCAATTACTTTTAACTCATTCATTCTTTTATCCTCCTATTATACTATTTTTAAGTAGTAGCCTTTGCTATTTCATTCTTGAGAGTTTCTGACTGCACTATACTGTCTATTCTTTTTCCTGCCTTATAATATTCTTCTTTGACTACATCCAAGAAATCATCAAAGGCACTTTCTAAATCGAATAACAATTCCTTTTTCTAGTGCTTCATCCCATATTTTTTTGAAATACTCCACTGAATTTCTTATGTGCTTTTCTGTAATTCCTCATTGTGAATGTCCAGTAATTCCTTTGCTACTTCAAATCCTAATTTTTCTTCAAATGTCATGCTTTTTCCTCCTGAAAATATTGATTTTTGGAGTTTATACAGTATAATAAGGTGGTTAGACAGTGTTATACTGTATGCTCCTTTTTATCGATAAGATTAAGGGGCTTTTTATTTCTTTTTAATTATGATTGAATTGTTTTCTTCATCTAAAACAATTTCAACAGCTCGATTTTTCAGGTGTAATTCCAATTTTTCTACCCATGGTAGAGTAATTCTATTAAATTCCACCATTCCCAGCTTTGTAAAAAGAAATATTAACATCTCTTTTTCCATTTCTGCTCCTTATCTTACGTGTCTAACTTATCTATATATTATTAGACACGTAATGTCAACTATATTTTTAAAATTTTTATTGCTCTATAAACTCCTCAATACTTTCAGGTATCAGAGATTAATTCACAGTTATTAAATTGCCATTGTCCATTTGAAATTTTACAAAATCTCTATTCTCACTCCCGGATTTTTCTTTGTCAACTTCATACCCTAGGAATACAGGAATAACATTATTAACATCGTCATCATCTATCCAGTTATAATCTTGCATTAAATCCAACGGAAGTTGTGCCACATTAATATAATCAAATTTTTCTTTTTACTGTCCCTGATAAAGTAAAATCCAATTTTATAAGGTTTTTCTTTCCTTTAATCATTTCCTTAAATTTGCTTGAATTTTCACACCATTCATCGCTGTGATTTTTATATAATTTCTTACAGTTTTTGAATTTGAGCATTTTCCCTGTCCATTGCTTGCTATTCTTTGAACTTGGGACATTGCCACTTATGAATATCATTCTATGCCTCACTTCCTGATTTTATTTTTATTTTATATTACCTGTCTTTTTCAATATTTCCTATATTCTTCGTTAATTGCTGTAAAAGCTTTTTATCTTCTTTTTCCAGCTTTTTCATTTCTTTTTCTATTTCATCTCTACGCTGTTTTATAGCCTTGTTTTTCCAGCTTTATTGTTTCTATTTTTAACTCCTCATTTATCCTCCTATCAGCATTTTTCATTATTTGCAATTAGATTATTTCCTCTCCCATGTTTTGATTTCCTATAAATTTTATATTCTTTGTATTGTTGCTGTTATCTGTAATCCCAAGGTAATAAGGATTTCTTGTATGGCATTTCCCAGTATGCTTTATAGATTTTTGGAAATTCAAATGTCAGGGAACTTTATCAAAATCATCTACTAACATTTTGCATACTTCATTGCCATCCTCCTAAGCTATCAACAACAGCATGTATTCCTTTGTCATCAAATTCTATGGATCCATCAGTTATATTTTTGATATTGCCCTTTTTAACTTTTCTTTTTGCTAAATTTATACGGACATTTATATCAGTCTCTGTTGTTCCTAACGCATATTGACTTATTTCAGCTGGCTGAGGAAAATTTTTCAGACTCTATTCTTAGCCATTCTCTGAAATGAAATATTTAATTGTCTGAGATATTAAATCAGATAAGGCTACAAAAATATATTTGTTTTCTCTTTTTGTCATACCATCTGTCAGGGAAAAAATCCAGGAATGGCTTAAATCCTTTGTTAAAATCCTGCAATGTCATTATTTATACCTCCCAAATCTTCAGCCAAACTCTCTTCTGTGACTATCAAAAATCATTGCTATTTTTATTATCATTGCTATTTTCTCTTTTTCTATCCAGCTAGAGCTCTGCTGTTTTCCAGTTATATAAATCCATATATTCCTAAAAGCTTCTCTCAAGTCTGCTTCAGTTTTAAAATGTTTCAGCAATAATTTAATGGAATTCCTATTGTTTTTGCAGTGTCTCTTATCTTTTTCCTGTATTTTAGAAAATTCAAATAAAAAGCTTCTTGTATTCTCAGCTCTTATCCTGTGAATTTATAAAGTCATCAATATCACTTTTTGATGTTTCTTTATTTAATTCAGTATTTACTATAATTCTTTCTTTATTAGTATTCTTTCTTTTTATATACATCAGGATTTTTCCCGATTTGGGTTTTCAATTTGGGTTTTTCCCCCGATTTGGATTTTTCCTTTTTAGAAAAATCAACAATGTCATTTTCTTCTACATCTTCAAAAACAAAATAATCTACTGTTCCACATCAGAATGACGTGTCCTGCTTATATAACCAGCTTCTATCAATTCGCTTTATCCTGAATATACTGAATCGAAATCCATCTTTTTGAATTTTTGGTTGTTTTCCTTTGGATTATATTTCAGTTTTTCAGGCTTGGATAACATATATAACATTATTCCTTTAGCTTTTTAAAGAAATTCTGCGTGTCATTGATTAATTTGTTGTGTATTGACGTAAAATTTTCTTTTTGTTTATTGTTTTTCATCTCTTCACCTCTTGTGTTACAGGATAATTAGTGCTATAATTGTCCTATAATATATTTTCTTCGCACTCTTTGAGTGCTTTTTATTCTTTTTCACATCTGTCACTTAAATTTTTCAAGTAGAATCTTTCTTCTGCACCATAAAATCGAATAACCTCTTGTACTTACATAAATCTGATGTCTACTTAAAAACTCTGTTTCCTTGTTATACAACAAAACATATCCTTTTTGTTTTTGCCATGTGTTTACTGACTCTTTCTATTTTCTTTCTTGTTTCCTTTTTCTTCAATAATCACAAATTCTTTATACTGTCTGCAACTTTCTAAAAATTCATTAAAGTCATACATCTTTTTCCTTTCTATGTCTCGTATATTTAATCTTGAAAAACTACAAAATATTGATTTATATTGTTTATTAGCAATATGGTACAATGTTGCTAGTAAGAATTAAAAATCAAATTTATATATTTTCAAGTTTTGCTTGCCGGTATCCTCTTAAAATATATATTCTGGAAAGGAGAAATCATGGCTAATACAAAACAAACTTCTAAGTCTAGTGCAAGAAAAAGCTTCAAAGCATTTTAGAGATGGCAGATGCAGTAGTAAATCTAAAAGTGTAGCTGGTTCTGCATTGTCTCAGACTAAGATAACTCTTGAGCCTTTTTCTGACTCTTTTTCCTCTTACAAGATATAAATCTTTAGTAGGAAAGGAGGATACTATTTTGAAATTTTACTTTTTGATTTGAAACACTTATCTCAAGGTAATATTGTAGAAGTCAGACTAACAGGAACAGAATGTGTTGTTATGCTTGTCAATTCATAATCCTCAAAATTATAAAATGGAAGGCATGTAAAATATTGAGTGGACGTACCTAAACAGTCTCCAGTCAAAATTCTATTCCATCATGACCATTGGTACATAATAGTAGCAAATAGCAGTAAAAGCTAGTGTTTTCTATAATGAAAATCTCATGTAATTTACGGGATTAGTATTCCCCGTTTGTATATCCTCTCTCTAATCTATCCATAACTTCTAATTTTCATTGACCATGATATAACCTATGTTATTTCCTCGCGGATCTACAAAGACACAAATTCGTTTTAATGCTTTTGTCATTTTCTACTTTATCTTCTGATTTCAGACATCATTTTCTCCATCTCCACCTCCTTCCTTTTCTTTTGGTTTCGTTTTGTATATTTTTCTACTTAATTTGCATTAAGAGTAACTGCCCTATCACAGTTTTTAGATTTGTTTTTCAGTATTTAAAAAGCTCTTATTAATCCAACCTTTGTATTATAAAAACCACCTCTGGTATCCGGCACTTTCCCACCATATCTTTTATATTTTACATCTTTTTCCAATCATTAGTTTTCTCCCGTCTTTAAAATCCATTTTCACCACCTCAATTATTATAATTTATTTGTAGAAAAAGTCAACAAAAAGTTAACAAAAAGCCTTTTCGCTTCCTTTTTGTGATTATTCTTTGTTTTAGAGTTATTTAATTCTTCGTCTGTTATTGTCAAAAGCAGTAGTTTTAGAATAAATGCTTGCCAATATTCTCACCTTCCTCTAAAGATTTTTGCTTCATTGCTATTTTTAGGAGATTGTAAATCATCAAACCATTTAATAATTTATTTACTGCCTCTGTTTAGATAAATATGCATTTTCTCCAAAGTTTTACAGTTTCTTCACATTGTTTTTATCAATTCGTTATCTCAGTTTTATTACATGAGTTTAGTAAATCTTGCAAATTCCAAATAATACTGTTTTAATTTCATCAGCATATTCATATGCTGAATAAACATCATTTTTCTGCATTGCATCAGTCATATTGTTCCACAATCTTAAATGTCCTGTTTCGTATTTTGGAATTCATCTCTTAATCTTTTTCTTTTCAATCTTTACATTGCTTTCAATATCTTGTCTGTGATTTGATCTACGGTCACTTCCACTTTTGGTTTAGTTTTCGTTTTATATGTCACTGCTTTATTCTCGTTTTTAACTGATGTATTTGAATTTTTCTCCGATTGCTCCGATTAATCCTGAATTAAAAATATTGCATACACTCCGTAAGCTATGTTCTTCGAAACTAAAGTTTGCTTTTGATAAATAGCAATTGGAACCGTAATTGTCCAGAATAATAACAGCCATCCCCACCACTTTTGATACCAACGTATTGTTCCATAATTCCCTCCCTTTCTATTTTATAATTTTATCCATTATATCATATTTCAAAGAAAAATAAAAGTATATTATTTCAATTATGAAACAACTCTTTAATTTTGATTCTCATTTTTGTGTGTGATTTGATATTTTATAGCCCAATTGCTCGTATGTATAAAAGTTTTATTACTAACTCGTTACAAAAACTAATAGACCTTCTGTAGAGATGTCGTTTGTTAAATTAAAAATTTATTCTCACCATTTTCTATAATAATCTATATCTTTTAAAATTATATCTTTTAGCTGTTTATCAAAAACTTTTATTACTAATATCTTAGTTGCCGAAATTTTTCTTTTAGAATTTTCATTTTGTGTTTCATTAATTCATCTCTTTCTGTATTTTCATTATTTTCTGCTTTTAATAAAATTATCAATTCGTTTTCAAATCATCCATAAACGGTAAAATTACTTTGATTACTCTTTCTCTATACCAGTAAGTTTTCTTTTCCAACTTTTGTATGTTGGATATTTTTCCAAAACAGTATAAATAAAACTAAACAGTCCGATTATATTAATACTTTTTAATATCTGTTTCTATAAAACTATTCACTAAGAATCACTTCTTTTCCCAAACAATATTTCATCTATACTACGCGAATCTAGAGATTCTTTTTATTCCGTATTCAACATCTTCTTCTATTAACTCTTTCGTTTCTTCGTCTTCGTGCTCAAAACATATTTTTCTAATTTTCTTTTAGTAACATATCACCAAATAAAGCTACATTGGACTTATACCTGTAATTTTGAGCTTATAAAAAGTCACTTTTTATCAGACTTGTCTAATTCTTCAATTTTAAAATTTTCTAAGATTCCAGACCTTGTTCCTTCCTGACAAGTAAGTCGAGTGGAATCAAAAATTCCTCTAATTTTATATCTCCTTGTTTTTATTTAAATTCACAAAATCATTAATTTTTCTATAATCTAAATACAAACTTTATGAAATTGAAAGTTCTGCAAATTTATTTTCATATTAATCACGTTTCTCCTATTAGGTTTTCGCTTGGATTACATGATTCATTAAAAATATATTTCTATCTTTATATCTCTTAAAATCTGATTTAGCAAACTTTATTTGAGTTTTTCCAGAAATAATAGTCATTTTACTGTTTTCTTCATCATCTGACAACTGTGACTCATTATCTATAACCGCTAATTCCTGCATCAATAATTTGTTTTGATATTTTCATCCTTTGAAAACACATACCAAATAGTTTGATTTTTGTTCTTTTTCATCTAAAATCATTAGCAAGATATAATCAAAAAGTAAATAATGCACATCCTATTTCTTCCACTGAAATATCTATTAATATTTCTTTCTCTTCGTATCTACACTTAAAAATATTTTTATAAAATCAAATGCTTCATCTGGATTTTCGATAAAAGAAAAATTTTAGGGACTTTAAAATGAATCTTTTAATCTTTTATTTTATTACTTTTAAAATATCTTATTTCCTTTCTAGAAAATAATTTTTCTTCATTTAAAAGTTCCATTAATCGCAAAACTAGCTTCAATTTTCTAATCCATCACTTTTCCTTCAAAATTAATACTTTTGTAATTATCTTAGTATTTGTTGTCTTATATTTTAACTTTTATTTTATTCCCCAAATCTGCTTTTCAACTCCACCAATCTCATCAATGCTTTTTGTTTCCTAAAACATAAACTTTCTATTTCTCCTCTTTATGCCCTGCACTTTCCTTGCACTCAACCTTGTCAAGTTCATGATTTGGAATTATATAATCTGCATAAGCTGCAGGTTATAAGATTTTTAATATTAAATTTCCTGTTCCCTCTTCATCTCTCTTCAAATATTTGAGACCTTCTTGATATATTAAGGCTTCTTGTCATTTAAAATTCTTATATCTATACCATCCTGAACATCTATAACTATTATATCTCCGTCGTGATAATGAGGTTCCTACTATCCCTCTACTCGACAAGCAAAATCTCTCACATTCTTATTTATATTAGAATGCTTATATATTCTATTTCTTCAATGTTTTCATCCATTTTCCAATTAATCCATTTCCTGCACTTGCCATTCGTATATCGGTATTTGAATAAAAGCTTGTAAATATCTCATTAGATACGTTGCTTTCTTGTAAAAAGTTTTATTTTTACTTAAAAAGCTTTTTCATCTAAACCGGCTAATTCTAACATTTTTAAAATAATCTAAATTATAAATTTTTGAAAAAGCTGTCAATAAATTAATATCTATTGTATCTTGCTCGCCTTGTTCTAGTTTTTGTATATGTAGTAAAAAGTATATTTTACACCTTTTCCTTGTAGTAAAGTTTCTACTTGTCGTAATGAATAACCTTTTTCAATTCTTCTGTCTTTTAATATTTTAAATAATTCTTTTTAAGTCTTTCATAAAATTCACTCTCTAGTATTTATAATATGTTACCACATTTTTGTATAATTTTTATACTTTTTGAGTGTTGACTTTTTAAACTCATATTGTATAATAAAGTCAACAAAACAGGTTTTATAATATTTTTACCTATTTTGTAGAGTCAACAAAGGAGTTGAATAAAATGAGCAAGATAATAAGAGAATGGGCAGAAGAAAAATTGCTTTTGATTTATCCGTCAGCAAGGCATAACCAAAATGGAATATTATGGTTGAGATTTGAAAAACTTAAAAAGAAATTCCTAATATTACAGAAGAAGAAAAATAAGGGCTTGAGTATTCTGGAACATATGATGAATACGAATTAAGCCCGTCAGAATATGGAAATGAGAAGTTAGAAAAATCATACCTGACATGATTCACACTGTATCAAAAGATAAAGTGTGTAATTGTTGGAAGAGCTTAGGAGAAATAAAATACCCTAAGGGTATGAGGTCTGATGGTTAAAATAAATTGTAACTGACTAAAATAAAAATCAGTACAACTACTATTTTTAAGCATAGCAGTACTTTCTCCTCTCAAATGATATCTTGACTTTGTGAAAGCCAAAGCTTATTATAACAAAAGACTGGAAAAATCCAGCCAGTTTTGTCACAAATTTTTATATCATTTACAAGTTCCTTTTGGGGTTCTACCTTTGAGGTAGCTTAATTATACAAAATATTAATAAAAATGTCAAATAATTTATGAAAGAAGGTGAAAATATGAATAATAAATTTTTGGTTTATATTTTTAATAAATTATTCTGTAATTATAACTATTTCACTAATAAGATTAATAATTGAAAAAGTCAATTTATATATATTGAAAATAAAAACAAAAAACAAAAATTGAATTTTTCAAAACTTATTAGAACAACATAAGTTAAATACTATGATTCAGATTTTATTTAATATATTTAACAGTTATATACGCCACAATAATGGATGAAATAGTAGCTATTATAGTCGTTAAAAAGTATTTCTATGATAAGTTTTTGATACCATATACTACGTTCTATTTTTAAATTTTCATTATGATCTTGTATATACTTGAATCTAAACTTGTTATTTCTATGTATCTTTTTCTTCATTAATTTTTATCAGTTTTTCTTCCAAAAGTAAATCTAACCTTGCTTGTGTTCCATAACTTCTTTCAGGAAATTTTTGGATATATCATATCTTAGGATGATTCCATTTGGTTAATTCACTAAGAATAAGTAAATCATATTTTCCTAGCATATCACCTCCTTATTAGTAGTAGCAAATGCTACCAACCGCACTTGGTAGTATTTCCAAGCTACTAATGAGATGATATCCGATTAGGTCTGAAATTTGGCAGTTGAATATTTCACAAAATTTATCTAAATGCTCTCTATTAATTCTTGTTATAGTATCGTGATAATACTTATTCATTACACTGGAAGTTATACCCGTTTTTCTCCATTAATTCTTTTTGAGACATACAGTGTTCAGCCATTAATAAATGTAATTTAGTTTTATCATTTTAATACCTCCAATAAATTATTTTTATAACTTATTAACTGTACCGCTCAAATTCCTTTTATATTTTGTTTGGCGACTAATATATCTTATTTCAGGGCGGTACTGTTAAGGTTAATCTGGAATGTATTCAGGTAAAATCTTGAGTATTACATTCAAGTACTTTAAAGAGAACATCTATAGTTTTTAAATCTATCCTAATAAATTTGTCATTTACTATTTTAGATAACGTAGTCCTGCTTATACCTGTTAAATCTGAAACTTTTTGAATGTTTCATTCTTTTTCAGCCATTTGAACTGGAATATTGTTTTTAATCATTTTGTAACCTCCATTTGCAGATTAACTTTTTAGCTATACCGCTTATGCCTCTATATATTTTGTTTGGCGACTAATATATTTCATTTTTAGGCGGTATTGTTAAGAGGTTAATCAGGTATATATTCAAGTAAATCATCAATTTTTACATTCTAAAGCCTTACACAAAGTTGAGATAGTATCAAATCTATTCTATTTACTTTTTCATTGTAAATATTAGATATAGTACTTCTGCTAAGTTTTGCTGATTCGGACAATGCTTGAATATTTATTCTTTTAGCACCCATAATTTTTGAAAGATGTATTTTTATCATTTTTAAAAACCTCCTAATACTTTTATTTTGTTAGTATTATACTCTATTTCTGAGTTATATTTCAAATAAAATATATTAGATTTTTATATATTTTTATGTTGACATTTTAGATTTTTATATGATATATATTATATTATAAGTGATACAATATGTATTGTTTAAAAGCCAAACAAAATATAAAAATATAGGAGAAGATATGAAATTAGAAATTTTTAAAACACAACAGTAACGGATTAGTGGTAAGTTCAAGAGTTATCGCAAGAGGAATGAAAAAGGAACATAAACATGTACTCGAAAGCCTTGACAATATATTATTAAAGGCCGAAATTTCGGCAGACCTCAAAAAGCTAATAATACCAAGCACTTACATATATCCACAAAACAAACAAAAAATATCGTGAATATCTGCTCACAAAGGACGGATTTTATCCTGTATATAGTTCAATATACGAGGGCATATTGATTTCAAAATGGCATACATCAATGAATTTAACAGAATGGAAAAAGAACTACAGGATAAACAAAAACACATTCTGTCTTTTGAAGAAGATAAAGAGGGTAAAAGCACATGAAAGAAATATATAAGTCAAAAAGAAAGAATGAAATTGCACTGAACGAATACAAATATAATTTAATCATTGGAAAAGCTATGATAGAGAATGCTCTGTTGGACATCAAAAAATAGTGGATTTAAGACAAATAAAATGAGGCGTATATTTTGACGGCAAAGGATATAACACTGTAAAAAGCTTTTTAGAATTTGAATAATTAATATTTTATCAAATCCATAACTTCGGTTGTGGCTTTGAGTAAAATCTTAATTTAGGAGGTATGCAAATAAAGAAAAATAAGAGAAGTAGGTGAATAAAATGAGTTGGAGATGTAAAAAGTGTGGAAGTGAGGATAACATAACAGTTATTGAAACAATAAGATTATCACAACTGCAAACTGGATAAATACGAGGAAGTAATAAATTATATTGATGAAACTACAGACAGAGTTATTGGTGTGAGAACTGCAACAATGAATCTGGAGAGTTGGAAGAACTGGCAGAATGGGAGGAAGAATGAAGAAAAGAAAGGCATTATCAGGAATAGGAATGGCAACATTATTTGCAACTAGGGTGGTGCTGGTAACTTATTTACAGCAACTGTTATTAATAATATCTGCTACTTGCCTGTATCTTGGCAAGGCATTTGATAAAAAACATGGGAGTAGGTGTGGGAAAGATGTCGGAAAAATTTACAGAATAACTTTTTGGAAACGTTACACGACTTAAGTCTCTCGATAGCTTATCTCAGAAATAGCACTTTTGTTGCCTTATGAGACAAAAAGTTTATTGCGACTAGGTGTAAAATTAGTGAATCTGAGTGCTTACAGACACTTGAGACAGCTAAAAAGGAAAAAAATGGAGTTCTAAAAGAAATAGGAGGAATAATGCAATACAGGGAAATAGAATATCATTCTAAAGAAGAGTGGCATAGCATAAGGCAAAAAGCATATTGGTGGATCAGACTGTTCAATAATAATGGGACATAATCCTTATAACGAGGATATACAGGAATTATGGCGAATCAAAAACAGGAGAGAAAAAGCAAAAAGATATAAGTAATGTTCCAGCAGTAAAAAATGGAATAATACAAGAACCATATTTAAGAGGAATTTTTGAGGCACAGTATCCTGAGTTTTAAAGTAGATACACTTGAAAAACACTTATATCCTTAAAAATATCCTTTTATGTCTGCAAATTTAGATGGTGTGCTAGAGGATAAGACGAGTAAGGAAAAGGAATACTGGAAATAAAGACAGCACGATGTATGAACTGGAAGCAATTTGAGAGTGATTGGAAAAATGAAGTACCATTACATTATCATTTACAAGTTCAGCACTACTTAGCTGTAACTGGGTGGAAAGTTTGCAGTACTATTTGCAAATATAAAATTAGAGTGGACTGATGAAAGTATTCTGAAAAAGGTTTAACATTGAACGAGACGAGGATGATATAAAAGAAATTATAAAAAGAAATATGGTTTAATTCATTTTGTGATTAATGACATTGAGCCACCATCAAAAACAAAATTAATGATATAGGAGGAAAAAAATGAGAACACAGGAATTACAGGTAATTGAATTTGGAGTAACAGAACTTGTGCCAGCTAAAAGTCATAAGCAACATTAATGACTTGAAAAATTTATGGAAATTGTTAAACAGAAATACGAAGGATGGATTGTCACTGAAGATGATATTGATATAGCAAAAATCAGAAAGAACTAAATTAAATAAACTTGAGAAGAAAATAAGTGATGAGGAGATACAGAAAAAAAGCAAATGCTGATATTGAATCACTTATCGAGAATCTTAAAACTTATGAAAAAGAAGTAAAAGGAATATCAAACTTTATTGGTGAGCAGCTTAAAGAATATGATGAAAAATCAGAGAAGAGAAAAAGTTGAAGTACAGAAAAATAAACAACATCTTTTACTAGAAATCCTGGATTAAAAATTTTCTTGAATGGAACGACAAATGGCTGGATAAATCATTTTACTTTCAAAAATTGAGAACGAAGTGCAAAAACAATATGAAGAACTCGAGAAAAAGCAAGACTTTTATAAATTCTCAAATTGAAAAAGCGAATGCAGAAATTCAATTCATGATAACTTTTGAGAGTATGAAATTCTTAATGTCTGAAGATTATAGTGTCATTACTGAAAAATTGAAAAGTAAAAAGAACGAAAATTAAACAAACCGAAGAAAATTTAAAACAAAAGGGCAGAAGAAGAAAAACATAAAGCATTAGAAGAAGCTGAAATACAAAAACAAAAAGAGATTGAAGAAATCAAAAGACAACAAACTGCTGGACAGAATATAGAAATGACAAAAGAAAATACAAAAATGAAAAACATTTTGATACAACAATAAGATTTGAAAATACTCCCTTTCGTTTTTGAAAGAACTGAAAGCATTATCAGATAAATATGAAATAAAATATCAATTATTAGAAAATATAGAATTATAGGAGGAAATAAAATGGGAAGATTAGCACAAGAAAAAAACAAAATAATGATGATAGATTGATGGTGTTCAGAGTAGAAATGATGAAGTTAAATTAAGCAATAATCTCGTAAAAAGATATTTGGTAAGTGGACAGGGAAATGTAACAGATCAGGAAATTATGTATTTTATGAAACTGTGTAAGGCAGAAAATTTAAACCCTTTTTGTCAGAGGACGCCTATTTAATCAAATATACTGATAATGACCCTGCAACAGTGGTTGTTGCAAAGGACGCTATTGAAAAAAGAGCAATACAACATCCGCAATATAATGGTAAAAAGTTGGAATATATGTGGAAAATAAAGAAACTGGAGAATTAATAAAACGTGAAGGCTCTATATTTAGAAAAGATAAAAGAAAGAATTGGTTGGAGCTTGGTGTACTGTTTATCGAAAAAGATTGGGATAACCCTGTTACTGCTGAAGTAAATTTTTGATGAATATATAGGAACTAAAAAGGACGGAACACCAAACAAAAACTGGAAAAAAATCGACCAGTTACAATGATAACAAAAGTAGCAAAAGCACAAGCATTAAGAGAAGCATTTATTGAAGAATTAAGTGGAATGTACGAAGCTGAAGAATCAGGTGTGAATACTAGCGAATTAGATGAAACACCTATTCAAGTGAATGAAACTGAACATTATAGCAAAACTAAAATAGAAGATGCCGGAGGTAGTAAACGAAGATGATGAAGATTTAGAAAAATCATTATTCAAAAACAGCGAAGGAAATCCATTTGAGGATTAATAATCAAGAGGATTAGTTGAAACTAAGGAAGATTAAAAATGGAAAAAGCAAAAATTTTTATACTTATGAAGATATAAAGAAAATACTTAATATTAAACAAAATAGAGCATATCAGATTATTAGAAATTTAAAACAAGGAATTGGAAGAAAAGGGTATTTAATACAACAAGGTAGAGTCAATGCTAAATATTTTTATGAACGATACAATACAGGATCGTGATTATAATGGGAGCGTACAAAGACAAAGAAAAATACTTGGTTTTGTGAGTTCAGATATACATCTTATGATGGAAAAAGAAAGAGAAAGAGGATTTAAAAACAAAAAGGAAGCTCAGAATTGGGAAATAAATTTTTATTAATCATATAAGTGGAAAATCAGAATTATTATTTTTAGATTTACATAGTAACTATATAGAAGATATGAAAACACAGATGTAAATTTTCTACTTTTTAAAAATTAAAAATAGCATTTTTAAAAATAACCTTGCTTTCCTTTTTCTAATTAATTACTCTATCATTCATTAGAAAAATGGCAAAATGAACAAATATCATATCAGCCTACTTATTTAAGAACCATAAATAAAGAATTAACCTCTATCTTTAATTTTGCTGCTAAAATTTTTACGATTTGAAAAATAATCTTGTTTAATAGCTGGAAATATTGGGAATAAAAACCTGAAAGAGAATTTAAAATATGGACGCCTGAGAAATTTGGAAAAATTTATATCCTTAATTGATAATCTGACAATAAAAAGCTTGCATTTATAACATTATTTTTACAGGAATGAGAGTTGGTGAACTGTAGCTTTATATTTTTGAAGATATAGATTTGGAAAACAGGACAATTAAAATAACTAAAACTAAATATGATAACGTTATTGGAAAAACTAAAACAAAAGGATCTAATCAGAATAATAAAGATTTCAGAAAATCTACGTATAATTTTAAATGACTATACTGATAAAATTTATAAACCTGGGAAAAAAACAGTTATTATTTGACATTTCACGGACATTTACTCTATCTATATGCGAACTTACTCAATAAAGCAGGAGTAAAAAGAATAAGAATACATGATTTAAGGCATAGCCATGCTTCATATTTAATCGGTAAAAATGTAAATATAGTTGCTGTATCTAAAGACTTGGACATATCAGTATACAAACTACACTTGATACCTACACTCATTTTATTTTAAAGAAAGTAATGATAAATGACTGGAAGTACTGAAAATATAAAAATATGAAATTTGTCTCAAATTGTCCCCTATAAACAAAAAGACCTTTTCTATAGGTCTTTTTTATTTTTCAAAAATACTATCAAACCCTTTTAAATATCCAACTTAACTCTTCTTATATCAGCACCTACACCATTAAGTTTTTCTTCAAAGCTTATCATATCCACGGTCTATGTGGTACACTCTGTTAAGAGTTGTTTCTCCATCAGTCCGCAAGTCCTGCCATACTAGTGCTGCTCCTGCCCTCAAGTCTGAAGACATAACTTCTGCACCTGTTAACGGTAATCCACCATTTATCATGGCAACTCCATGTCTTATTATTATATCTGCTCCCATTCTGTTAAATTCAGGTACATGCATAAATCTGTTTTCAAATACTGTTTCTTCCATTGAACTTGCACCATTTACAAGTGTCTGAAGAAGCATCATCTGAGGCTGCATATCTGTTGGGAAGCCTGGATGAGGCATTGTTCTTATTTTTTTGAAGGTTTCAATTCTTTAAGGTTTCCTATTACTGATAGAATATTTCCTTCCTGTTCAAATTTTACTCCCATTGATTCCAGCTCTGATTTGAATACTCCTAAATCATCTAAATTAGCATTTTCTATTTTTCAATCCCTTCAGTAATCAATGAAGCTATTACATAAGTTCCCGCTTCGATTCTGTCAGGCATTATTGAATATTCTACTCCATGTAATTCTTCAACACCTTCTATTTCAATATTAGGTGTTCCAAGTCCTGTTATTTTTGCACCCATTTTATTCAGAAAATTTCCTAAATCTACAATTTCAGGTTCTCTTGCTGCATTTGAAATAACAGTTTTTCCCAGGGAATTTTAACTGCTGCCATCATTAAGTTCTGTGAGCTCCTACACTTGGGAATCCTAAAGGTATTTCAGCACCTTTAAGTTTATCAGACTTTGCATGGATATATCCATGAACTCTTGTTATTTCAGCTCCTAAACGCTTCAAATCCCTTTATATGCAAATCTACCGGTCTTGAACCTATTGCACATCCTCCAGGAAGTGAAACAACTGATTCTTCAAGATTTGCAATCATAGGACCCATTACAAGAAAAAAAGCCCTCATCTGTTTAACTATTTCATAACTTGCTTCATTTCTTTTTAAATCCATTATTTACTATTTTATACGTAGAGTCATCCAGTTTCTGAGTTTCCATTCCCAAATCTTCAAGAAGTTTCATTAATATTCTTATATCTCTAAGATTTGGGCACATTTTTTTAATGTATATTCCCCTTTTGAAACTAATGTTGCTATTATTATTGGAAGAGCTGCATTTTTAGCTCCACTTACTCTTTATTACTCCATTCAAAGGTGTTTTTCCTTTAATTTTAAATCCATCAACCACGTTTTTTTCCTCCTAATTTTTGACATATAGGGACATTTTTGTTCCGAAGAGACTGTCCATAAATTCTATTTTTCCATAATAATTTATATATTCAGGTATTTCCTTCTCTATTATATCTGAATGGAATTTACATATTTTATTTCCCATTGCCTTTATAATATATATCAGGTAAATTTTTCCTTATTTTTCAAGTTTTGATTCTACAATCGGATTTTCTAGAGGGTGGCTCAATGCATCATCTGAAGCTCACTACCAGACACACTTCACCTGTATTTAATAGATTATCCATCATTTTACATGATACATGTTTACTTTTTGCCATATCAAGATATTTTTTTATGCACTTTAAAAATCTGCTTCCCTAGATACTATCATTTTTGCTTCTTTATCTTCAAGTGCTTTTTCTATCTCATTATATGTTCCTTTTTCTTCTATTTCATCAAAGGTAAGTGCTGCAAGTACTCTTTTCTTTTATATTCCCCTAAAAACTGTTTCTTTCAAGTGTAGTTGCCAATGCCCTATCTTTTATTTTTCTATGTTTTTCATTACATCTACATTTTGTTTTATTATCTTTGTTATCCATTTTTATCTCCATTCACAAAAGAGATTTTATCATAAATTTGAATATTTTTTTAAATAGGTAATTTTTAAAAATTATCCATGTTAATACAAAAATCACTTTTATTAATGTATATAGTCCCTATAAACTGGTATATTTTCTTAAGTTCAACTTTTTCCTTCATCTATTGTTATTAAATAGTTAATATCCCCAATCCAAGAAAATATACAAAAATATTTTTAAAACTAAAAAGCCATCATGAAAAATGCATTATTTCAAGCACCATAAATATATATATTTTAAAAAGTAGTCCTTTTACTCGTAAAAATATATTAGTTATATTAAAATCTAAAATACATATATAGGAAAAATCAATACTATCGCTCCTATATATGAATTAATGATATCTGCTTTTAATGCAAAAACAGCAAAATATCCCTATAATTGTACTTATAAGTAAAAACGAGCCTATCTTTTCCTTCATTTTGCATTTTTCAGTTTTTAAAGTACATTTTTCCTCCTGATTTCTTTTTCTATAATTATTAACTTTAATTTATTTGGAATGATTTTTATTATATGTTTATTCATCTCCCAATTTTTATATTATTATAAATATTTTTTTCAGTTTTGATTTCTCCACATGTGTATATATTTCTGTAGTACTTATATTAGAGTGTCCAGTATTTCCTACTATCCTTATGTCTGCCCCGTTACTTAAAAGTACAGTTGCCAATGAATGTCTGAATATATGCGGATAAATATTTTTTCAATTCCTGCATTTTTGCAATAACCTTTCAATCTTTTTCCAAAAATTTTTCGCCTTGTTCCCGGAAATAAATTAAAAGTTTCAGTTGCTCCTTTAACTCAGTCCTATAATCATTTATATACTCCTTTATTTCCTTTTCAGACTGTCATAAATCAGTATAACTCGATATTTTGACCCTTTTCAAGAACTTTTATAAATTCATAATCCTGATTTTTCCCATCACTAATTTTTAAATTTAAAATCTCAGAAATTCTTGCTCCTGTTGCTATTAAAAATTTAATAATAAGCCTATCCTCATCCCTCCAGGTGTATGTTTACAGTTATCTATTATTTTCTTTACTTCTTCAAGTGAAAGAACTTCCGGTAGACGTTTTTTCCCTCTTTATGGATTTTATCATCCCTGTAGGATCTTCCTTAACTAATTTTATTAAGATAACAGAATTTATAAAAATTTCTAATTGTTGCAACTTTTCTCAATACAATTTTTCTTTCAATTTGTCATTTATTTCTTTGATATAATCGTAAATATCTTCTTCTGTAACTTCTATCAGGTTTTTATTTACATATTCGGAAAATATTCTCAGTCTCTTTCATATCCTGCAATGGTATTGCTGGAATTTCCCTTTTCAAAAAGCAAGATAAGAGAGATTCCTTAATATACAGGTTATTTTCCCTATCAATTCCTGTTTCTTTTCTTCTTTACATTTTTAAGTTTATTTTTCTCTTCATCCCTATTCATTTATTTTTCCATAACTCCTATTTTATAGTTTCATTATTTCTTTTGCATGCTTTTATGGATGTTTCCGTTATATTATCTCCTGAAATTATTCTTGCTATTTCCTTATTCTTTCATCTGTGTTCAGTTCTCTTACCTTTGTTTCAGTTACATTATTTTCAATTTCCTTTTTTATGAAAAACTGCTGATTTGATTTTCCTGCAATTTGAGGAGAATGTGTAACACAGATAACCTGAACTGTTCCAGAAAGTTCCTTCAGCTTTTCTGCAACCTTTTCTTACTGTTTCCCCGGAAATTCCAGTATCTATTTCATCAAATATAAGTACAGAAATATTATCAACAGATGAAAATACTGTTTTCAAGGCAAGCATAATTCTTGAAATTTCCCCACCGGAAGCAATTTTTGCAAGTGGTTTATAATTTTCACCAAGATTGGTAACCATCATAAATTCCACATCATCCATACCTTTTGAAGAAATTACAGTTTTTTCTGAGAAGGCAACTTTAAATTTAGAATTTGCCATATTCAAATCCTTCAACTGAACATTGATTGTCTTTTCAAGATTTTCTGCAACTTTTTTCTTATTTCACGTAACTTTCTGACTATTTTCAAAAATAAAGTTTTTGCTTTTTCTTCCTTTTTCTTTTTCAAAATCTTCCAGCTCATTATTTTTCAAACTTTTATGAGGGAAAGCTTTTTTTCATTTTCTTCCCTGAATGCAAGTATTTCCTCTATCGTCGAACCATACTTCAGCTTCAGCTTGTTTATTTCATCTATTCTGCTTATTACCTTTTCAAGCCTGACATCATCACTTTCCACATTTTCAACCATATCTTCAAGAGAATATCCTATGTCATCCACTTCATAAATGATATTCTCAATTTTTCCTTCAGTTCTGAATATGTTTCAGATATATCAGAAAGCTGTTCGAGATTTTTCTTTATTTTTCCCAAGTGAATTTATAACTGAATATTCCCTTCTTTTAGTCTCTGAATCGAATTTTCAAGTTTTTCACTAATTTTTCCTGCATTGAAAAAGATTTTTATATTCTTCCTCAAGTTCATTATCTTCATTCTCCTTAAGGCCTAAATTCGCTATTTCATTAGACTGGAACTCCAGAATATCCTTCTTTTTCCATTATTCTGAATTTTTTCAGTTTTCTATTTCTTCTATTTTTCTTGTTTATCGTTTTCAGGGATGAAACATTATTTTCTTATTTCCTTTGCAAGTTCCTGTCCATTTTTATCAAGAATCTATCCAGTGATCCTAAATGATAGTTTTTATTTAAAAGATACTGATGCTCATGCTGCCCTACAAGATCCAGGACATTTCTCATAAGCTCCTTTAACTTTGATACTGTCATTCTCATTCCATTAACTGTTATTTTTGATTTTGAATTTCTATAAAAATATCTTGAAATAATCAGTTCATCATCTTCTATTTCAAAATCCAAGTTTATTAGAGCTTTTTCCTTCTGAACTTCACTTAAAGTCAAAAACTCCTTCTGCAAAAAGGGCTTTCCTCTCCTGTTCTTATCATTTCAAGATTAGACCTTTTCCCCTATTAGAGGAAATTCCCATCCAGTATAATGGACTTTCCCTGCTCCTGTTTCTCCTGTCAGTGAAATCAGTCCTTCATTAAATTCTAAATCCAAATTTTTTTATTATTGCCAAATTGTTTAATCTTAATTCTCTCAGCATTTTATTTTTCCTCTCACCTTTTCTGTTTATTTCCCCTTATTTTTATTTTTACATGATGATTCTCCCCATCTGAGTTTTTCCTTAATATACCGTAATAATCACTTTTCCGCTTCTTATTATCTTTTACTTTTCTATTTGACATTACTGCTGAAATTTTCATCCTCCTGTTTTATCCGAAATTTATTCTCCCGTCAATATTCAAGTGGGTGTCATTATCCCTTGAAAAAACTTTAAAACTCAACACTTCATTCCCATCTATTATAATAGGTCTCGCTGTCAAGGCTCTGAGGGTGATAACGGAGTTATACTTAAAAGCCCTCAAATTAGGATGAACTATCGAACCTCCCTGCTGAAAGTGAATATGCAGTAGAGCCGGTAGGAGTAGCTACAATTATTCCATCAGCCCTGTACTTTATTTACAAATGTCCCATCTGCATAAACTTCCACACTAATCATTTGGGAAGCTATCCCTCCCTTGCTTATAACAAGATCATTTAAGGCATAGTACTCTTTTTCTCATTGTATTTTACCTTAAGGAATGTTCTTTCATCTACAATACATTCATTTCTTCTGTACTTTTCCAGCATCTCAACAACATCTTTAGAGAAATATCTGCTAAATATCCTAATGTTCCCCATATTTACAGCCATTACAGGAATATCCTTTCTTCAAAAGTTTCTTTTGCTGCAACAAGTAATGTCCATCTCCTCCAAAAATGAAATAATTAAATCCGCCTTTTCAGTATCTTCTGTTTCTTCTATTTTATTTAATTTCATGTAATCATAAAAATGAATAAGTTTATCTTCTTCTAAATATTCTTTTTATAATTTTTCACTCTATTTATTTTGATTTACTATTTCTTCTGGCTACTATTTTTAAAACTTCCATTTTATTTTCCATATTCGCCTCTTTAATTCAATTTATTTATTACAATTGTAACATTTTTAAATATTTTTTCTACTAAATATTTTTTTAATATTAAAAAGAAGAGTGCTGAAAAACACTCTTGCTATAAAAATCAATCACTTTTATTTCTTTCCATAATTTTTTAACAGTTTTTATTTAAAGGTCTCGGCATAAGCCGGATTCTGTATTTGCCAATCATTTTATCTAAACAGGCAGTTACCTGCCGGTTTTAGCGAATTACCCATTAAGTGAAGACGGGCAGCCTCTTAACCACTTTCTACTTATTCTTGCTTCGGGAGGGGTTTACCCGGCTGACTTAATTTCTTAAATCACCGGTAGTCTCTTACACTACCATTTCACCCTTACCTGAATTTCAGGCGGTATATTTTTCTGTGGCACTTTCCTTAGAATTTCTTCCAACAGCCATTAACTGTCTCCCTTGCCCTGTGAAGTCCGGACTTTCCTCCTGAAATATTCAGGCGATTGACTCCGAAACCTTTTATTTCTTTTATTATAACATATTTTTAATTTTCCTGTACATCTCGATGTTGTACCGCAGTAATATCAACTCAGCTCCTGCTCCTGCCGCTGCTACTGCTACACATGAATTTACAGTTAAAAACTATAATTCCCAAATAAAATTAAACATTTTTTTCTTTGTCATAATCTTACCTCTTTTTGTAGTTTTTATGCTATATTATATCTTTAGAAATCAATTAGTTATCTCTTTTATTTTACATTGTCTATAATCAGATTCTATTATTTTCCAGCCTTATAAATCTATCCCTAGCTTAAAGACAGGTTCTCCAAAATGTTTTATTATTTTACCTCTGAAAAATTGTGAAACTTGAAGTTCCATTAATTCAGCAAACAGATATTCACTTTCATAATGTCCTATATCTATAGTATTCCACCTTCTTCCAACGTATCAAGAGATTCATGATATCTCAAGTCTCCCGTTAAAAAAACATCTATCTTTTTCTTTTTACACTATGCATAAAAGAACTTCCACCACCTGTAACAAGTCCTATTTTACAGATTTTTCTTTTTCTCCGACATATCTTACAAAATTCAAGTCCAAGCTTTTTCTTTTATTATTCCCTAATCAAATCTGATAATTCCATTTCATGATTAAGGGATTTTTATTCTGACACTTCCACCTTTTTATATTCTCATTTCTATGTTTTATGAAAATTATATCCTTCATATTCAAATTCATTATATATTTCCAATTTTCCATTTAAATCAAGCTTGTAAAAATATATAATCATTTAAACCGTTTATTCCAAAAATCTACATTTGTATGCCCTGAATATACTGCTATTTTATTTTCAATAATCTTTCAGCATTTTTTTCTGCCATGTACAGTTTCACTTGTAATTCTTTTTAATCCGCTAAATATGAAAGGATGATGTGAAATTATTAAATCTACATTTTCTTTTACTGCCCTGTCTACAACTTCTTCAGTAATATCAGACATAGAAGTACTGTATTCACTTTTAGATTTTCATTTCCTACAAGAAGTCCTACGTTATCCCAGTCTTCTGCCAGTTTTGGATTATAAATTGTATGTAATTCTCCTGCTATATCTTTTTACCTGCATTTTTCCTGTAAGATAAATATTTCTGATATGTTTATCTATAAACCCTCCTTCCTTTTTATTATTTTCATTTATTCACTGTATAATCTGTTTCTTCACTGTTCTTTCATAAATTCATTTTTCAAAAGGTCAATTGACAGTTTATTCAGTGCCTTTTTCCTTTAGTATATTCACATTATGCTTTGCTATGTTAAGTGACTTCGCAATTTCATTTTCTGAATAAATTTTATCATCAAGACCATAAGACATGACTAAAAATTCTTTCATCAATATAGCTCAGTTTTTTAGGAATATTTTTCCAGTATGTACATCTGTGTTATTTTATTTGCTTTTTCAAAGTATCTGACCGCTTTCCAGCATTTCATCCAGTTCGACATCATCAAAATAATTTTTCCAGCTTTTCAATATATTCCTTTAGTTACATTCATACGTTTACTTATTTCATCCACTGTATGACCTAATTCCTTGTCTACCTTAACTTTTAAGATATAAAATATAGGAAAGCTCTGAAGCCTTTATATCCTTTTAAAAGATCCTTCTGAAATTCAAGTATAGTATTTACTGCAAAAGTTTTTTAATGAAAAAAATTCCATTTCTTCAGTCATCAATAATATTTTCATAATAATTTAAAGCTGTTATTACTCCCAAAGTTGCTTCCTGCACCATATCTAAGAATGAAAAACCATATTTAGAATAAAAGCAGACTTTCTCTCACTGCAATTTTCAAATATTTCTCTACCATTTCAGTCCTGTTTTCATCTAGTAATTATAGTTTTTCATTGATTTCTGCTCATTTCTTCATTTTTCCCTTTACATTTTCAAGATAGGCTTTGTTGTTTCACTTTTTCTTCAACATAGTAATTTTTCATCTTCCAGAACAATAAAATCTTTACCATCAACAGATGTTCTGACTTCCGGAATATTATCCCTGATAGACAAACTTTAAGAAATTCGAAAAACTCTATCATCAGAAAGATTATTATTCTCAATTATCTTTTCAAAACTGAAACTTCCTCTTACGTCTTCCACTATTCTTTCAATCATTTTTTTCCCTTGTTTTTTATCTATTTATTATTAAAGGAGCCAATTTTACTTAGCTCCTGTAGTCTTCAATTTTTTTCTTCTACTTGGATGTCTTAATTTTCTCAATGCTTTAACTTCTATCTGTCTGATACGTTCCCTTGTTACATTGAAAAATTTTTCCAACTTCTTCAAGTGTTTTTGCGAACCGTCATCAAGACCATATATCTATACCTCAGAACCATCTCTTCTCTTTCATTAAGAGTCTTCAACACTTCATCAAGCTGTTCCTTTCAGTAGCACTCTTGTTGTAGCATCATAAGGATTTGGCAAACTTGTCATCTTCAACAAAATCTCCAAGTTCACTGTCTTCTTCACTTCCAACAGGTGTTTCCAGTGAAATCGGATCCTGGTTCATTTCCAGAATATTTTTCACTTTTATCCACAGGTATTTCAAGTTTTTTTGCCAACTCTTCAGCAGTAGGTTCCTTTTCCCTGTTTCCTGAAGTATGATTCTGCTTTCTTTCTTTATCTTTGTTATAGTTTTCAATCATGTGTACCGGTATTCTTATAGTTCTTCCCTGATCGGCTATTGCACGTGTTATAGCCTGTCTTATCCACCATGTAGCATACGTAGAAAATTTAAATCCTTTTTCATATTCAAATTTTTCCACAGCTTTCATTAATCCCATATTACCTTCCTGAATTAAATCCAGCATTTTCAACCCTCTATTTGTATGTTTCTTGGCTATACTTTCACTACCAGCCTTAAATTTGACTCTATCAGTTTCTGTTTTGCTTCCTCGTCACCTTTTAAGAACCCTCTGTGCATACTCTATTTCTTCATCGTAACTAAGCAGAGGTATCTGACCTATTTCCCTCAAATACATTTTAATAGGTTCATCTACATCCATGCTTTCTGCCATTTTTAACAAATCTGTCTGAAGAAGTTTATCTACTTCTGATTCATCTATTTCACTTTCAACAAACTCATCATCAATATCCATTTCAGAGACATCAATTTCTCCATTTTCCATTTCTTCAAGCAGTTCTGCACTTTCTATTAAATCCTGCTTATCTTTTAATGTATCTACTATCTGAACTCCGACATCTATCAATTTTTTATTAATTTTTCTGTTTTTTTCAACAGAAAAATCATCTGATAGAACTGAATTAATTTCTTCGTAGCTGACAATTTTATCTTCTTTAGCTTTTTATAAAATTAGCAAGATTACTTCTTAGGTTTTCATTTTTCTCAGACATAATCTGATCTCCTTATCAACTTAAATTCTTTATACATTTTTCTATTTCCTCAATGTTATGAATTATTTTTCAATTCAGATTCCAACCGTCTCAAAACTACATACATCTCATTTTTTCTGTCAATAACTTCACGCATATGATCAATTTCTCTTAAAAACCATCCTACAAAAATATCTTTATAATGTCTTCCTTCATTTTCGATATCTGCTTCTGCTCTTAACTTCATAGTCGTTATTAATTCCTCTCTTCTTCCTCCAGTGCCAGGGCTATCCAGTTTGTCCATTTCGAAAGTTAACTGTCTTCAGTTTTTCCATTATATCCTCTGTAAATAACATTTTCGAACACCTTGTCATCAAACTTTTCACAATGCTCTTGTTTTTCTGAAGAAAGGTTATTTTTATATTTTAACAGGAACTTCAGAGTTTCTATTTCAAGGGAATTATAAAATTCATCTTTTTGCTTTTACTTACAACTTTTTCTTCTTTTCTTAAATTCTTTCTATACTTTCCTTTAATATTGGAAAAAGTTGCCAAACTCTCCTACAAGAACTTCCTTATCTATCCCCAGTTCCACAGAAAGTTTACTTATATACAGATTTTTTTCTGTATTGTTTGTTACATTGGCAAAAACTTCTGAACTTTTCAATCATTTTCCTTTTTCCGGTTATTTCATTCAAATTCAGTTCTTTAGAATATTCATCAAAGAGATAATCAAAAAATTCCTTTTTGAAGTTTTCAATATTTCTAAAAAAATTTTTTTCTACCATATTTTCTTAAATATTCATCGGGATCCTTTTACTTCTCCTTCAATTGACAGACATCGTATATTGAAAATCATCTTTTTCAGTATATCTGCAGCTTTTTAATACTGCCTCCTTACCGGCACTGTCATTATCATGAGGCTATTATTATGTTATTCGTATACTTTTTTTCAGAAGTTTTGCCTGTCCTTCAGTAAAAGCCGTTCCCAGACTGGCCACCGCATTTGGGAAAAGTTATTTTTATGGGCAGAAAGCACATCCAAATATCCTTCCATCAGTATAGCTAGTCCTTTTTCTTTATATTTTTCCCCTCTGTTGTATAAACCGAAATAGTTCATTTTCCTTTTTAAAGATTTTTAGAATCAGGCGAATTCAAATATTTTGGAGAATTATCATTGTTTATAATAATTCTTCCTCCAAATCCGACAGGCTTCATTGTTTCATTATATATTGGAAACATGATTCTGTTTCTAAAATAATCAAAAACTATTTCCCCTGTCATTTTTTTCTAACAAGTCCTAATTCCAGCATATCCTCTTCTGAATATTCCCTTTTTCCTTGAGTGCATTTAGTAAACTGTCCCATGTGTCAAAGTGAAAATCCTATTCCGTACTTTTTATTTCCTCCAGAGAAAAACCTCGATTCTCCATATATTTTCAATGCCTGCTCCGATTTCAGAATATTTTCACTGAAAATTCTTTGGGCCTCCCTCATTATTTCGTAGTATTTTTCATTCTGGAGTGAATTTTTCTTACTTTATATTCAATTTTTTTATGGGTACGTTATATTTTTGCAGATAATTCTTCCACAGCCTCATAAAAAGTGATATTATTTATCTTCATGTAAAAGGATATAGCATTTCCGCCTATTCCTGTACTAAAAGTCCTTAAATATATTTTTTTGTGGGACTTACAACAAAAGATGGCGTTCTTTCTTCTTTAAATGGTGAAAATCCTTTATAATTAGCACCTGTCTTCTTTAATGTCACATATTCCCCTATGACCTGTACTATATCCAGATTTTCAAGAAACTTTTCTATTTCTTCATCTTTATACATAAATCACCTCAATTTTTCATCCCACTATAAGTATATTTTTATATTTCTAAATAGTCAATATCATTAAGTAAAATTTATTTATTCTTTAATTTCAATTTCATCATTTCATAATGTCTTCAAATACATTATCCATGATCTTAAATTTTTCATTACCCTTCATAAACTCTTTTTGCTACTTTTCCTGCAACTATTGCCAACTCATATTTATTAGGTATTTTTGATAATAAATCATCAATAGTTATTTTTCTTTTTTTCATTTTTTTCCTCCATTCAGGGAATAATTCAAAGTTTATCCTTCTATTATATCTATTAATTCCTGTATTGAATCATCCAAATTTTCATTTATAATCGTATAATTATATTTATCTTTCATACTTCAGCTCAGCTTCAGCATTCTTCAGTCTTGTCTGTATTACTTCTTCTGAATCTGTTTTTCTGTCACGCAGTCTTTTTCAAGGATGTCCATATCTTTTGTTCTGAAGAATACTAAAACAGCATCCTTCTTTTTCCTTGGCTATAAGTGCCCCTGAACATCAATTTCCAGTATTACATTAAGACCTTTATCAAGATTTTCCTCTACTGTTTTTAGCGTACCGTAATAATTTCCATGAACTTCTGCATATTCATAAAATTCATCATTGGCAATTTTATTCTTAAATTCCTCTTTAGACAGAAAAATAATCTTTTCCCGTCAATTTCCCGTCTCTTGGATTTTCTTGTAGTTGCAGAAATTGAAAGAGGAATATTAAGTTTATCTTTTACAATTTTAGTTACTGTTGATTTACCTGAACCGCTCAGTCCTGATACTATAATTAGTTTTCCTCTCATATCAACCTCTTTTTAGAGAATGAAAGGCTGGAAAAAATTTACATTCTCAATTATTTCAGCCTTCATCTCCTATCTTAATATTCTATTCTTTAACTACTATAATTTCTTCTGCTATTTCTTCTTCAGGAACTTCATCTTCCAGCACTTCATTTTTCAATGTTACTTTTATGTGCTTGTAATCCTTTAAATCCTGTTCCACTTGGTATTTTCTTACCTATAATTACATTTTCCTTTAATCCTTCAAGCTTATCTATTTTTCCTTCAACAGCAGCATTTGCAAGAACTTTTGTTGTTTCCTGGAATGATGATGCTGAAATAAAAGCTTTCTGTATTTACTGCGGCTTTAGTTATACCTTGTATTACAGGCTCATATGTTGCAGGAGTTTTTACCTTTTTCAACTAATTTAGCATTTTTCTCTTTCCACTATTTTCTTATCGATTAATTCATCTTCAAGGAATAATGTATCTCCCGCTTCTCTTATTTTAACCTTCTGGAACATCTGTTTAACGATTATTTCAATATGTTTATCATTTATTGGAACGCCTTGTTCCCTATATACTTGCTGTACTGATTCCAGTATAAACTGCTGGGCAGCTACAAGTCCTTTTATTTTCAGTATATCATGTGGTGATACAGGTCCATCAGTAATTTTAGCACCTTTTTCAATAAGCATTTCATTTGTTACTACAAGGTGTTCTCCTACTGGAACTGTATATTCCTTGATAGTTTTTCCTGATTCAGGATCTTCAATTGTTATAAGTCTCATACCTTTTTCTTTTCTTATCTGAGAATACAACACGTCCTGATACTTCTGTCAGAGTTGCCTTTCCTTTTGGATTACGTGCTTCAAATAATTCCTGTACTCTTGGAAGACCTCCTGTAATATCCTTATTTCCTTCCCCTGTTTTCAGTATTTTTGTTATAATCTGACCCTTTTTAACTGTATCCCCTTCTTTTACCATTAGATATGATCCATATGGTACACTGTATTCAGCAACTTTTTATTTTTGCTGTAAATTATAATTCTAGGGTTTACGTCACTGCTTTTCCACAGGTTTTTATAGCTATTCTTTCTGTAACTCCATATTTAACATCAATATTTTCTCTTACATAGATATCTCTAAATTCTACTTTTTCCTGCTTCAGAAGTAATTATAGGTATCTGATAAGGATCAAATTCAACTAAAAGCTGACCTCTTTTTACACTTTCCCCATCCTTTACCTTAAGAACTGAGCCTGAAGGCACTTCATATCTATGTTTTCCTATAATTATTCTTCCTGTCTGGGAAACTACTACTTCTATTCCCTTTTGTCATTTTCAAGAGTTTTAATATCTTTAAGTTTTACTTTTCCTGCTACTTCAGCCTTATAATTAGATTGAACTTCTGCAGCTGTCGCAACTCCTCCTGTATGGAATGTACGCATTGTAAGCTGTGTACCAGGTTCTCCGATTGACTGTGCTAGCAACAACTCCTACTGCTTCTCCCTTAAGTATTTCTTTTATGGTTGGACAGATCCACTCCATAACATTTTTACATACTCCCTTTTCAAGCTTACATGTTAACGGAGTTCTTATTTTTTTACTTCCCTGATTTCAAGTTCTTCAATTTTCTTTACTAAATCTTCCATTATCATTGTATTTCTAGTAGCAATTACTTCTCCATTATGTACAAGATCTTCAGCAAGGTTTCTTCCGTATATTCTTTCTCCAAGCTTTTTCTATTACTTTTCCCTGCATCAACAAGATCAGAAACTACTATTCCACCATCGCAGCCGCAATCATCGTGATTAACTATAACTTCGTGGGAAATATCAACTAGTCTACGAGTAAGATATCCTGAATCCGCCGTTCTTAATGCCGTATCCGCAAGACCTTTTTCTCGCTCCATGTGATGACATGAAGAATTCCAGTATATTAAGTCCTTCCCTGAAGTTCGCCTTTATAGGTACCTCTATAATACGTCCCTGCGTATCTGACATCAGTCCACGCATTCCTCCAAGCTGTCTCATCTGTTTAATAGATCCTCTGGCTCCTGAATTCGCCATCATGTAAACCGGGTTAAATTCATCAAGGTTATCCATCATTTCAGTCTGTAATTTACTCTACTGCTTCTGACCATATGGCAACTGTTCTTCTATATCTTTCAATATCTATTATTTCTCCTGCTTTATACTGCTGTTCAATTTCAGCAACATCAGCTTCGGCTTTTTCAAGTATAGCCTTCTTAGTTTCAGGAATTTCCAGATCTTCTATTCCTACTGTAATTCCGGCCATTGTTCCGTAATGGAATCCAAAATCCTTTATTTTATCTATTAATTCTGAAGTTTTTGCAAATCCAAATCTCTTGTAAAGGTCAGCAATAAGTTTTCCAAGTTCCCCTTTACCAAAAGTTTTTGAATAATCTCTTACTTCTTTAGGAAGCATTGTATTAAACATTAATCTTCCCGGTGTTGTTTCTACTAATTCTCCATCAATTCTAACTTTTACAAGTGAGTGTGTATCAACCTGTTTAGACTGATGTGCAGTGATTAACTGATTTTTTTATTCGAGAAGATTTTTTTCCTTCACCTTTTTCTCCTCTTTTTTTCCTTAGTCATATAGTAACATCCCATAACCATATCCTGTGAAGGTACTGCAATTGGTTTCCCACTTGAAGGGGCAAGAATGTTATTTGTTGCCAGCATTAAAAGTTTAGCTTCCATCTGTGCTTCATTTGAAAGTACAAGATGGACTGCCATCTGGTCACCATCAAAATCGGCATTGAAGGCAGAACATACTAACGGATGCAGTCTTATTGCTTTACCTTCTATCAGAATTGGCTCAAATGCCTGTATTGAAAGTCTATGTAATGTTGGGGCACGGTTTAACAGTACCGGATGATTTTTTATAATTTCTTCAATTAGTTCCCATACATTTTCATCTTCTTCTTCTACCATTTTCTTTGCAATTTTAATATTTGAAGCTAACTCCCTCTTTACAAGTTCTCTCATAAGGAAAGGTTTATATAGTTCAAGTGCCATTTTTCTTAGGGAAGTCCGCACTGGTTCATTTTTAAGCTAGGTCCAACTACGATAACCGATCTTCCTGAATAGTCTACCCTTTTTTTCCCAATAGGTTCTGTCTAAATCTTCCCTGTTTCCCTTTAAGCATATCAGACAGTGACTTAAGTTCCCTGTTATTCTGAGTTACTACCGGTTTTTCCTCTTCTACCGTTATCAATTAATGCATCTACCGCTTCCTGAAGCATTCTTTTTCATTTTTTTATTACTATTTCAGGAGCTTTTATTGACATAAGTTTCTGTAATCTTATATTTCTGTTAATAACTCTTCTATATAAATCATTTAAATCTGAAGTTGCAAATCTTCCTCCATCCAGCTGAACCATAGGTCTCAAATCTGCCGGAATAACAGGTAATACTGTCAGAATCATCCATTCAGGTCTGTTTCCTGCCAGTATCAAATCTCTTACTATTTTTTTAATCTCTTTAATAATTTTCTTTCTTTTCTGTGAAGAACTTACTGTATCCATTTCATTTTCAAGTTCTTTTTTTCAAGAACATTCAAATCAATTTCTTCCAATAGTTTCAGAATTCCTTCTGCTCCCATTTTAGCAGTAAATCCATTTTTATGCTGACTTTCATGTAACTTGTATTCTCTATCTGTTAAAAATTTGTCCTTTTTTTCAAGTTCCGTTTCCCTGGATCAGTTACTATATATCTTGAAAAAAATATAGTACAGATTCAAGTTCTTTAGTACTTATTCCTAATAATAAACTCATTTTTATTAGGTGTACCTTTTGAATACCATATATGTGCAATTGGAGTTGCAAGTTTAATATGACCCATTCTTTCTCTTCTTACTTTGGAAGTTGTTACTTCAACTCCACATTTTTCACAGGTCATTCCCTTTGTATCTCATTCTTTTATATTTTCCACATGAACATTCGTAATCCTTTGATGGTCCGAATATTTTTTCGCAGAATAATCCATCCATTTCAGGTTTTAATGTTCTGTAGTTTATTGTTTCGGCCTTTGTAATTTCACCATAAGACCATTCTAGTATCTTCTCAGGTGAAGCTAATTTAATTTGAATACTGTCAAAATCTCTTATACTCATTAAGAAAGAGCCTCCTTAATATATATTTCAGCTTTTTAAAAGCTGACAAACTCAATATTTCCATATTTCATAACTTTATATTTTATTGTTTATTTATTATCTTTTACTATTTCATTCCAGATTCTATTTCCATAATTTTCAGTGAAATGACTGCAGATTATTTCTTCCTTGTCTTTGTCTTTTCATATCAGCCTTTTTCCAGAACAAATTTTCCTATACTGTTCCTTTTTCAAGCTCAAAGTGAACTGCTGAAAGAAGATAATTTCCTTTTTCCAACCTTTCCTTAATTACTGCAGGGAGTGTTATCTTCATACTTTTTGCTATTACCCTGTATTTGTGATCTATTATTGAATCAGGAATAAATACAGGACCTCCATGATAGTAAAAATATTCCTCGGATAATTTTTCCTTAAATTTCAGTGAAATCATTGCCTTAGATTCTGCTCCGTCATCACTGAAATAATTTCCATCTGTCAGAAATGGCAGTGAACCTTCTGCTGTCCCTTCAAAAAGTTCAAGTTCCCTTTCACCACTGACATCATAATCTTTTTCCTTTAAAAATTTATTCTTCTGCAGGCATAATAAGCTCGCACTATATTCCTATGTAAAAACCGCCATCTTCAATAAATTTTCTTATTTTTCTATTTCCGAGTCCATTCAGCTTTTTACAATAGGGTAAAGTCTGCACCTCCAGGCATTACAAATATATTTTTTCCTTGTAATACTCCGTCTAAAAATATCTTCAGACTTTATATATCTATAAGGAAGCTTCAATCTTTTTCCTGCAATTTTCTTCAATTGAAGCTATCCCTGCCTTATCTGTTCCTTCATCAGAATAAATAAATACACATTTATTCATTTTACCTCTGTATTATAAATCTACATTTTTATCAAGTTCTATAGGATTTTCATCCTTGTCATAAAGTGTAACATCTAATCCTAAAGACTGGAATTCCTTAATCAATACTCTGAATGATTCAGGTGCATCTGCTTCAGGCATTGGCTGGCCTTTTACTATTGCTTCATATGTTTTTGTTCTTCCGCCTATATCATCTGATTTTACTGTAAGCATTTCCTGTAGTATATTTGATGCTCCGTATGCTTCAAGAGCCCATACTTCCATTTCTCCCAATCTTTGTCCACCGAACTGTGCTTTACCTCCAAGAGGCTGCTGCGTAACAAGTGAATATGGTCCGATTGCTCTGGCGTGCATTTTATCCTCAACCAGATGGTGAAGTTTAAGCATGTACATTCTTCCCACAGTTACAGGATTATCAAACGGTTCCCCTGTTCTTCCGTCTATAAGCTTAACTTTTCCTGTTCTGCTATATCCGGCATCTTCAAGGAAATCTTTTACATCTTCTTCGCTGGCTCCATCAAATACAGGTGTTGCAATATATTTATCCATATCTCCAATTGCAAGTCCCAGATGGACTTCCAATACCTGTCCGATATTCATACGTGATGGAACCCCTAGTGGATTAAGACATATATCAATCGGAGTACCATTTTCCAAATGTGGCATATCTTCAATAGGAAGTACTCTCGAAATAACTCCTTTATTTCCGTGTCTTCCTGACATTTTATCTCCAACCATTATCTTTCTTTTTTCTGCAATATATATTCTTACAAGCTGATTTACTCCTGCTTTCAGGTCATCTCCATTTTCCTTTGATAACACAAGTACATCAACTACTGTTCCTTTTACCCCGTGAGGTAATCTTAATGAAGTATCCCTTACATCTTTAGCCTTTTCTCCGAAAATTGCCCTCAACAATTTTTCTTCTGCAGGTGGTTCACTTTCTCCTTTAGGTGTTACTTTTCCTACAAGTATATCATCCGGAGTAACATGTGCCCCTATTCTTATAATTCCATTTTCATCAAGATTTTTAAGCGCTTCTTCAGAAACATTAGGTATTTCCCTAGTTATTTCTTCATCTCCAAGTTTTGTTGTTCTTGATTCAATATCAAACTCTTCAATGTGTAATGATGTAAATACATCATCTTTTCTAAGTCTTTCTGATATTAAAATTCCATCCTCAAAATTGTATCCTTCCCAAGGCATGAATGCCAGCAGGATATTTTTCCCAAGAGCCAGATCTCCACCGGCTGTTGATGGTCCGTCAGCTATAATATCACCTTTTTTTAACTTTTTCATCTAAATCTACTATTGGTTTCTGATGCAGACACATTGACTGGTTTGACTTTTTCAAAGTTAAGCAGTCTATGATTATATTCTACACCATTTTTTTATCTGTTACAGTTATTCTGTTTGCATCAACATAAGTTACTTTTTCCTGTTGCTTTTTGAAGTTATTACTGCTCCTGAATCAATCGCAACTTTTTCTTTCAAGTCCAGTTCCTACATAAGGAGCTTGTGTCTTTCAATAACGGTACTGCCTGACGCTGCATGTTTGATCCCATAAGTGCACGGTTGGCATCATCATGTTCAAGGAAGGGTATTAATCCTGCTGAAACAGATACAAGCTGTTTTGGAGATACATCCAGTAAATCAACTTTTGATTTATCTATATTTCACTATTTCCTCCCCGTAACGGCATACTACTTCATCTGTAAGGAAGTTTCCTTCTTCATCTATTAATGTGTCTGCCTGGGCGATGAACTTTCCTTCTTCTTCGTCTGCACCAAGATATTCTATATCCTCAAAAATCTGCTTTTACCTTCTTTTATTTTTAACAAATGGAGTTTCTATAAATCCATATTTGTTAACTTTTCCATAAGTAGATAATGATCCTATCAATCCTATATTCGGTCCTTCCGGAGTTTCTATAGGACATATTCTTCCATAATGTGAGTTATGTACGTCACGCACTTCAAATCCTGCTCTTTCTCTTGAAAGTCCTCCAGGTCCCAGTGCAGATATTCTTCTCTTATGTGTCAATTCAGCAAGTGGATTGGACTGATCCATAAACTGTGACAGCTGGCCACTTCCAAAGAATTCAAGTATCAATGCATTTTAATGGCTTAGTGTTAAGCAAGCTTTGTGGTGTTAAAGTTGTTATATCCTGAACTGTCATTTTTTCCCTTACCATTTTTGACATTTTCAGCATTCCGCCTTTAACCTGAATAGAAAAGTAATTCTCCAACTCCTCTTACCCTTCTGTTTGACAGATTATCTATATCATCTGTAAATCCTTCACCATTAACAAGTTTTTAACATAATCGATAGTCTGTAACACATCTTCCTTTGTTAACACGATTATATCTTCAGGTACATCCTGTTTTAACCTTTTATTAATTTTTGTATCTTCCAACATCTGCCAGGTCATATCTCTGAGGATTGAAGAACATTTGTTTTACAAGTGATCTTGCACTTTCCACAGTTACTAAATCTCCTGGTCTTAATTTCTTGAATACTTCAATAACAGCTTCATCATTTGTCTTTGTATTATCATGTATTAATGAATTTGCTATTATTCTGTCTTCAGGTTTTACTTCCCCAGATTTTTACAGTAGGAATAGTATTTTCCCCTAATTTTTTTCTATTACTATATTGTCAATTAATTCCTGAGATTCTGCTACAAATTCTCCTGTTTCTTCATCCAGTATATCTTCATGAATGAAGCTTCCTTCAAGTTTAGTTCTTAATACTTCATCAAGTTCATCACCCTTTAGTATTTTCATAAAGTGATGCCCAGTTCAACTTCCTTCACTTCAAAAATTCATTCATAATTTCTTCATTAGTCATGAAAAAGTCAACTGCTTTTAAAAATACTGTTGACAAAACTTTCTTTCTTCTATCAATTTTTACATTTAAAAATATCATTTTTGTCAGTTTCAAATTCGAGCCATGTCCCTTTATAAGGAATTATTTTTCCAATAAACACATCTTTACCAGTTTGAATATTCAATTCTTTATTAAATGTAATACCCGGTGATCTGTGCAATTGTGAAACAACAACCCTCTCAGCACCGTTTATAACGAATGTTGCTTTATCCGTCATCAATGGAATATCACCAAAATGAACTAATGTTTCCTGTATTTCCTGAGTTTTTTTATTAGTCAGTTTCAATCTTACTTTTTAATTGTCCTGAATACGTTTTCCTCTCTTTTTACATTCCAGTTCATCATTTAAAGGGACATCATTGTCATGTATTTCATACCATAAATACTCAAGTTTTAATAACCCATTACTGGATTCAATCGGAAAAATTTCGTTGAAAATCGCTTCAAATCCTTTATTTTCTCTTTTTTGAGGTGCTACTTTAGCTTGTAGAAAATCTTCATAAGAATTTATCTGAAATTCAAGAAAATGTGGCATTGTTCCTCTGTCTACTATTTTTCCGAAACTGTATCTTTCAATAAGTTTGCTCATTTTAAAAATTCCTCCTATATTAAAGAACATATCTTTAATCATATATAAATTTTCAGTGCAATTTGTTTATGTTACAATTTCTTAATTACATTCCATAATTTCAATTTGCACTTTTATATTTTTACAAGCTCAATTAAGTGTATATAAAAATTAATACAATAAAGAATGTTCAAAAATCAAAAACACAATAAAATCAAGCTTTTCCAGCCTTTTTTCTTCTTTTCATAAACTTTATAGTGGAAAAGACACTCTCCAATCTAAGAGTGTCTCTCACTATCAATGCTGTATATTATTATTTTTAATTCTACAGTTGCTCCTGCACCTTCTAATTGTGCTTTTAAAAGCTTCAGCTTCATCTTTTAGAAACACCTTCTTTTACAGCTTTTTCCTCCTGCTTCAACTAATTCTTTAGCTTCTTTCAGTCCTAATCCAGTGATTCCTCTTACTTCTTTGATAACTGCTAATTTTGCAGCTCCTGCAGAAAACAAGAATTACATCAAATTCAGTTTTTCTTCAGCTGCCTGCTCACCTGCTGCTGCTCCACCTGCAACTGCTACTGGTTGTGCAGATACTCCAAAAGTTTCTTCAATTGCTTCTACTACTTCTTTTTAATTCTAATACGCTCATAGCTTTTAAATCTTCTATAAATTGTTCTTTATTAAATGCCATTATTTTTCCTCCTATTTTTTTCTTTTTATTTTTTTATTTTCTATTATTCTGCTGATATACCTTCAGCTTGTTTATCAGCTAAGTTTGATAATCCTACTGCTAACATTCTTACTGGTGACAGTAATCCGTATGCTATTTGTCCTAATAGTTCGTCTCTTGAAGGTAATTTAGCTAATGCTTCTACAGTAGCTGCATCAACTCTATCTCCATCAAGCATTCCACCTTTGATAACTAATTTATCTTTTGTTTTCTTTCCAAAAATCAAAAATTAATTTTGAAGGGCAACACCATCTTCATATCCTACTGCGAAAGATGTAGTACCTTCTAATAAATCATCAAAGTTTGTTTCAACACTCAACTGATTTTTAGAGCTATCTTCATTAATCTGTTTTTAGCTACAAAATATTCAACTCCTGCTTCTCTTGCAGTCTTTCTTAATTCTGTATCTTCGTTAACGCTGATTCCTTTTGTAATCAACAAAACACCATTGCTTTAGCTTCTTTTCAATTTGGCAGTTAAATTTTTCTACTGTTTCCTATTTTTGATTGTGCTGGCAATTTGTTCACCTCCTCATATTAAAAACCTCTGAAACAAAAACAATAAGCCCAGAGGGTATGTATTAACGAATTCTTTATATTATATAGATTATTCATTTACTATTACCTCGGTAGGGTTTTATGGAATTTCCACCTACTGTCTTTGGTTATCATTTTGAAATGTATTATTCATTTCGAAAATTATTATACACTATTTTTTTATTAAAATCAAGAATTATTTTTCCAACAAAAGCTGCCACTAATATCGGATCAACTTTAATTCCAGGTCCCATTGTTAATGAGATAGCTACTGATCTTAAATATTGACCTTTTGAAGCTGCCGGTTTTAATTTAATAATTTGTTCCATAGCAACTTTAAAGTTTTCAGTTACTGCTTCTTTAGTAAAGTTAACTTTACCTAATGGTAAGTGTAAAGATCCTAACTTGTCAACTTTAAATGCAACTTTACCTTTTTGAATTCTTCTACAGTTTGTTCAACATTTGTAGTTACTGTTCCTGATTTAGGGTTAGGCATTAATCCTTTTTGTTCCTAAGATTTTTCCTAATTTTTCCCTAATTTAGGCATCATGTCTGGAGTAGCTATAACTAAATCAAAATCCATCCATCCACCTTGTATTTTTGTTATGTATTCATCATCACCAGCATAATCTGATCCTGCATCTAATGCTTTTCTGGATATTTTCTCCTGATGTTATTGTTAATATTTTTACATTTTTCCCTGTACCATTTGGTAATACTACAGTTCCTCTTACTTGCTGATCAGCATGTCTTGGGTCTACTCCAAGTCTTATTGCTAATTCTACAGTTTCCACAAATTTAGCACTTTTTAGTTTCAAATACTAATTCCAAAGCTTCCTCTGGAGTGTAAACTTTTTGTTTTATCTACTTTCTGAGAAATTTCATTATATCTTTTTCCTCTTTTTGCCATTTTATTATTTCCTCCTCTGTGGTCATTGGTTTTTATAACCTTCCACTTAATCTGATAATTATTCTGCGATTTCCGTTTTTCTACTTGAAATTTAGACTTCTAATTCATTAACTTTTATTATTAATCTGTTATTTTGATTCCCATGCTTCTTGCAGTTCCTGCTATTGTATTCATAGCTGCTTCTACACTCCGGCATTCAAATCAGGTAATTTTGTTTCAGCTATTTCTTTTAATTGAGCTTTTGTTATTGTTCCTGCAGTTTCTTTTATAGAATTTCCTGCTCCTTTTGAACTTTAGCTGCTTTTTTTCAATAAATCTGATGCAGGTGGTGTTTTCAGAACGAAAGTAAAACTTCTATCTGCATATACTGATATTTCTACCGGTATAACGAATCCTGCTTTATCTTGAGTTTGTGCGTTGAACGCTTTACAGAATTCAGGTATGTTTACTCCGTGCTGTCCTAATGCTGGTCCCTACTGGTGGAGCCGGATTAGCTTTCCCTGCTTCTAATTGTAATTTAATCTTTCGATTACTTCTTTAGCCATTTTTCCTCCTCTGTGGTAACTGAATTTTTAAATCTCCCACTTTTTCTTAAATTAAAAATTTCGCTAACGTTATTCTTCTAATACTTAATCTTTGTTTTTAATTTCTAATATTCACTTTTTCCACTTCATTATATTCAAAGCTCAACTGAGTCAATCTTCCAAAAACTTCAAGCATGACAGTTACTCTACCATGTTCATAATCAATATCAGATATTTCACCTGTCTGGTCATAGAAAGAATCTTTCTTAACCACAACACGTTCTCCTATCTTAAAGTCAATATTGAATCTGTTTTTCGTTTTCGTTTGCTTCCACTCCTATTTTAGCCAGTAAATCTAGGCTTCTTCATCTGACAGTGGTATCGGATCACTTCCACACCTACAAACCCTGTCACTCCGTTGGTATTTCTAATTACGTACCACGCATCACTATCTACACGGTATCCTAATCCCAACTCATTTTCTTCTCTGACAGATAGCATCTCAATCATTACATAACTAGGAAACAGTTTTCTTGGAACCTTTACCATTTTTCCTCTTTTTTCTTCAAGGACTTCTTCTTCAGGAACAAGAATTCTGAAAACTCTATCTGTAAGATTTAACGATTCTATTCTTTTTTTCAAGATCTGTCGCAACTTTTTCGTATCCGGAATATGTATGGATTATATACCATCGTATACAATTCCATCCTCCGTTACTTCTTCTACATTAAAAATCTTCCGTCACTTTACGCTCCTCCTAAAAAGCTTTTTAAAGTATTAGTTAATTTCAATAATATAAAGTTAAATCCTGTATCAAAGATAACAGTATAAATTGCTATAAATAAAGTTATTAACAATACTATTACAGTAACATGAAAAAAACTTCTGCTTTTCCTGCCCAGTATATCTTTCTATATTCTTCACGTAAATTTCCGAAAGCTTTTTCCTAAATTAAATTTACTCATAAAACATCTCCATAAAAATAAAATGGCAGGCCAGACAGGAATCGAACCCGTAACCCTCGGTTTTGGAGACCGATGCTCTACCAATTGAGCTACTGACCTATTTATATAATGTACTATTTAACTTCTCTGTAAAGAGAATGTCTTTTAAGCACCGGATTATATTTTCTCATTTCTAATCTTTCAGGATGAGTTTTTTTGTTTTTAGTTGTAACATAATGTCTCAACTTAGTTTCAGTGCATTCTAAAATCACTTGTACTCTCATATCTTCTATCCCTCCCAATAAATATTGGTATTACCAGAATAAACTAGCTCAATTATAATACCATACTTTTTTAATAAAGTCAACCTTCTTTTGAAAATATTTCTAATTTTTAAATTCTTATATGAAAAGTTGACTGTCTTTTCCAGTATTTTCACAGTTTAAACTGTTTTCTGATTTATATAATCATCTATTATTTTCTATACTTTTTAATATAATTTTTCTGTCAGGCTTGTATTATTTTCATGTGTCAGTTTTATATTTTTTTATTATTTTTCAAGTAACTTTTTGAAGTATTTCATTAAAAGTTCCCTTCTGATCTATTTTTCAATATATATTAATACATCAAAATTACTGTTTCTTATAAAATCTTCTATTACAGGATGTTCACTTTCATTACTTTTTATATAATATGCCTGCAGTGAAGTAAACTCTGTGTCAATAACAACAAGTCTGTCAGCATTTTTACACTTTCTGATATTTTCTGATTTTGACCATATGCTATCTGGCTATAATCTTCATACTGCAGGTTATCTTCATTATTCTGAAGCACTTCTTTCTATGTATTCCTTTTCTGTATTCCCTTACATATGTAGTATTATAATGGTTTGCCAACTTATGAGTCAAATTAGTTTTTCCCTGAATGTTCTGACCCTATAATTCCCACCTTCAATATAAAAACTCTCTTACATATTTTTGGTATAAAGTGCCAGTTTTTATAAGGATCCTTACGAATTTCTGTCGCACTTATGTTAAAGTTATTTCTTGATGTGTCTATTGTAATTATTTCAAGCTCACCACTAAACACATCTGCTCTGTATCCCTTATCAATAAAATTACTTTTGTAGTTTTCCACATCCTGTGGTTCATTTGTAAAAATCACATCTATCTTTTTATTTCATTTTGTGGCAAGAACTTCCTTTACCCTGTCAGCCCATCCTGCCCAGCCATTAGGATAAGCCGGTATTCCATCTTCTGCAAGATGGATCACCTTTATATTTTCCTGATATTTAAAAAGTCTGTGTAACAAATCTGATTCTGTCTTTTGTAGTTGGCATTTTTTTCATTTTTGATTCATTAAACAGCTTCATATCCCTTTCATCATCAGTACATACGAAAACATATAGTGTCTCCACATATCCGCTTGCCCTTTGTATAAAAATCCACATGACCCTATATGTAATGGGTAAAAATTTACCAAGATTATTCCATTTTTTTCCTGTTTTATTCATCATCAGACTGCTCCTCTATATCTATTATTTCATTTTTCTGTTTTCTATCTGTTCAGACATATTTACATTTGATATTGCAATAAATCTTTTGCTTATTTTTATTTGACGTTGTCGTGATATCCTTAACATCCCTTTGTTATTTTTGTCTATATCCTTCTCAAGTAGCTTTCCATCTCTTTTCGTATCTTCCAAATTCTTCATGAAGTTTTGCAAGTTCTTCCTGAATTACATCAGCATACTTTTTCCTTTCAATGTTTGTAAGTACCATCTGTATTGTCGTCAGCACTGAAACCAACGTTGTCGGGGAAGCTATTCTTACATTTCTTTTGTAGGCATAGTCAATAACATCTGTATAGTAGGCATTAATTTCTGCAAAAATTGCTTCAGCAGGTAGAAAACATTATTGCCTGGTCACTTGTTTCATTTCTGATTATGTATTTTGTTGAAATATCATCAATGTGTTTTTCAGATTGTTCCCAAATTCCTTTCTTGCATTCACCCTCTTTCTTCATTTGTCAATTCCGAATCATACATCTCTACGATAATTTCTCCAGCGGAAATTTCTGAATCAATTGCAATATTTCCAATTGGTTTCAGGGTGTAAAAAGAATTGCATCCACAAGGGTATTATTTGAGAGTTTGTACTGTTTTTGCATATACCCTGTCATTTTTCCCCAAAATTGATGCCAATATTTGATAAAGCTGTACTTCTCCAAATATTCCCCCTAGTTTTCTTATCTGTAAGAATATCCTGAAGTGAAACAACATTACTTGAAAGGACTCTATCTTTTTCTGTGCTTCATCAATTTTTTTCCCAATCTTTCAAGAACACTTCCAAAAGTTTTTGTTGTTTCTTCAAATCCCTTTGCAAGATCTTTCTTCAACTTTGGCATTCATAAGGTCAAGTCTTCCTTCTATTTTTTTCTGTTCAATGCTTCAAAATCTTTCATTTACACTCTTTTTAAATTCATCCTTGAATCTGTTTATGTTTGATGTCAGCCCCTGATTATTTTCATTCATTACAACTCCAATTTTTCTGAATAAAATCATTGAACTTCATTAACAGTTTTTCGTTATTTCCTGACAATGCATTATTAACTTCGCCTATCCCCTGCAATAAATTATTTTTCATACTCAGTATAGTTGTTTTTCAATTTCATCCAAGCCTTCTTGCATTTTCACTTTACACTTTTTCTGTACTCGATATAAATTCCTTTATCAGCATCTGTTCTATTTCATCTTTCAGATAGAGTATTTCCAATTGCTGCTGTTTTCTTATCTTAAAAAGCTGGTACAGTGTAAGTACTGTTATTATAAGCATTACAGCTATCATTACTACAATTAATATTTCCATTTTTCTCCCTGCCCTATATATTTTTAATAAAGTGTCATTTTCAAGTAAAAGATTTTTCTTATTTTTTTCCAGAAGTCTCCTTGTCTTCATTTATAAGATTATCAAAATATCTTCATATCTGTCTTCATTTTTCCCTTCAAACCTGTCTATAAAGTTTTTACAGTAAATACTTCGGATCATAGGCAACCTGATATCCACTTTCTCCATTTTTATCCGCCATAATTTCATTAATAAATCCTATTTTTCAAGTTCTGAAAGAATATCCTTCTACAAACAGGCTTTCCATGTCGAGTCTTTTTGACAGTTCTATATGTGTGTAAAGGATTTTCATTTTTCCTTAAACCTTCTTATTATCAGTACAAGAATTAGTATCCTCAGCTTCTTTTCTAAGTTTTATAGGCATTTCCACTCTTTCATTGTATAAAAATTCATCAGATGTCTGAATTGAAAAGGCTATCTGTGCCCCCTAGCAATATAGTCACCCATATGTACTGCACCCACACAAGGAAAAATTGGAATAAACGCTAAACTTCCATATATCTGCATTATATTTTTGTTATAAATGACTGCAGGAATACAAATACTTCCTTTAAGATGAAACATATAGCAGCCGTTATTATTCCTGAAATAAATGCAGGTTTTAATTTTACATTCGTATTTGGAATAAGATAAAAAAGTAATGTAAATAGCAGAATGTAAAATGACGGTCCCTACCACTTTTTATAAATAATCCTATTACAAGTGTTTTCCTAAGAAAAAGTTCCCCGCCTTTTTCTATTACATATGAATTTGTAGCTATAATCACTATAAAAGAATATAGGCCCTATAAATATAATGGCAATATAGTCTATTATCCTTCTTGTAAAAGGATCTGCTTTTGTTTACATTCCATATTTTGTTAAAATGAATCTTCCAGAACCATCAGAACTTTTATAGCAGAATTAATCAGAATAACCACACCGACTCCTGTCAGTCATACTTCCTTCAGTGGAAACTAGAAGTTTTGTTTGCAACATCCAGAACAGTTCTTACCATTCCACTTCATTCTGGGGGAACTATTTCAAAAACTTTTCTGATAAAGAGCCTGTCAAATCCAAATCCTTTTTGATATACCTAATATCAAAGCTATAACTGGAAAAAATGGCAAGCATTGAAAAATAAGTCAGGGGAAGTTGACAGCATCTGAGTTTCTCCGTCACTGTAATTGCGATATATTAGATTTATCATCTGTGCCGCTTCTTGAATCTTTTCTTCAAATTTTCCTTATTTATTTTTGATAATATGTCTGAAATACTGAATTTTATTTTCATACTTTGTAGTCATTCCTTTCAGCAATTACTGATTAAATACATACTCCAGATTATCAGTATATTTTTATATTTCTATATTCGTTATCCCATATTGAAAAATTCTTTTTCTTCAAATATTTCTGTCATATAGCTCATCGTAATTTTCAATTTTTAGCCTCTTCTGCCAGAACATCTTCAAGCTTAGGATTTGTAACCGGATGTTTCGGTGCAAATATTACACATGAATCTTCAAACGGTTCTATTGATTTTTCATACGTTCCTATTTCCTTTGCAATGTCTATTATTTCAGTTTTGTCCATTCCTATAAGAGGTCTGAATACCGAAAGTCTTTCCATTGAAGCATTTGTACAAGTAAGACCTCCCATTGTCTGGGACGCAACCTGCCCTAAGCTTTCACCTGTTATAAGTGCCTGATAATTCATCGTTTCGCTTAATCTTTCAGCAAGCCTCATCATTGCCCTTCTTGTAAGTATTGTAGCCAGTTCCTTTTTAGTTTTTGTATTTATCGCTTCCTGAATTTTTAAGTATATTCATTGAATAAAGTCTTGTTTTCCCTGTGTAAATTGACAATATATCTGTCAGTTCCTTTATTTTTTCAAGAGCCTGCTTACTTGTAAATGGAAAACTGTGGAATGTTACAAAATTTATACGCATTCCTCTTTTCGCCATCATAAACGAAGCAACCGGACTGTCAATTCCTCCTGAAAGCAGTACCAGACCTTTTCCTGTCGAACCGATTGGTAATCCTCCATATGTTTTAATTCTTTCAGTATACACATAGACATCTTTTCTTATATCAACATTTATCTGAACATCAGGATCCTTCATCTGAACCTTTCCAAATGGACTGTTTATAAGGACATGGGCTCCCAGCTCCCTTGCATAATCCATAGATTTTTTCTCAAATCCTTTGTTACTTCTATTTACTCCTATTTTAAAAAGTCCTCGCTCCCTGTTCATAGGCATAATTTGCAAATTCCAGTACCTTTGACTTGATTTCTTCATCTTCCCTGTTTACTCTTGCTGAAGGGTTTAATCCTACAACTCCAAATATTTTTTTCAATTTTTCAACAACTTCATCCATGTCATTATTATCCACTATTACATACAGCTTTGACAAATCATCAACAAGTTCATGGTTGAATCCATTTAAAGATTTATGTATTCTGTTTCTTAGCATTCTTTCAAACTGACCTCTATTTTTTTCCCTTTCAAGGACAGTTCACCGTATGATAGTCCTACCGAATTCAGCAGGGATTTATCTGTATAATTCATACTTATATTCCTTTCTATATCTAATCTATATTTTTCATTAATATTTTTATCTCATTTTTCTTATCTGTTTCCACACTTTTTTCAGAACCTCTACAGTTTTATCTATTTCCTCCGAAGTGTTTCCTGAATAAAAAACTGAATCTTATCGCTCCGTCAAGCTCATCCTGTTTTAATCCCATTACTGTAAGAATTCTGCTGTTCCCTTTTCTTAGACGAACATGCCGATCCTGTTGAAACATAAATTCCGTTCATTCCTAAAAATGTGTAAGTACTTCCCTTTAGTTCCTTTAAATGACACATTAAGAACTTTAGGGACTTGATTTTTCAATATCAAATATAAATTAATTTTTACATTTTCTATATTTTTCCTCTATTTTTTGCAAATTCTAATTTTAAGTTTCTGCAGATACTCCATATCCTTCCTATAATTTTTATCCAGTATTTCCACAGCCTTTGTAAATCCCAGTATCAGTTCTGTCGGCATAGTTCTCTTTTACAATACATTTTTCAGAATTTGAGCCATGAATAACATTTGTAATTTTTACATTTTCAGCAACATACACTGCTCCAATTCCCTTTGGTGCACATATTTTATGTCCGCTCACAGTGATTGCATCCACAGGGAATTTTATCAAATTTTATGTCTGTGCATCCAAGTCCCTGCACAAAAATCAGTGTGAAAATAAATTTCCTTACTTTTTCCCTTTATAATTTTAGCAATTTCCTTTAAATTCTGGATAGAGCCTACTTCACTGTTTACAGCTCCTATTGAAACAAGAGAAGTGTCTTCCCTCAAAAGGCTTTCAAGCTGTTCCAGGTCTAATGAAACCCTCATTGTCTACATCAAGAAAATCAACTTCAAACCCCTTTGTTTCATAATACTTAAATGTATCATAAACAGACGGATGTTCTATTTTTGTAGTAATCAGATGTTTCTTTGTTCTTGAATTTGCTTCAACAATTCCCTGAATAACAAGATTGTTTCCGTCTGAACCTCCCGCTGTAAAAGTACACTCTTGCAGGATTTACCCTAAAAATTTTCCTACTGTTTTTCTCGCATTTTTATTTTTAAAAATATTTCATGGGAAAAATCATGGATTGCATCAGGATTTCCATAACTTTCCCTCATTGCATCAGTCATTACTTTTATGACTTCTTCACTTGGTTTTTGTACTTGCCGCATTATCTAGATATATCATTTTTATCCCTCTTTGTTTTAATTTTATATTTTTAGACTCAATTTTTCACTTTTTGAGTCTATAAATTTTTAGACTTAATTTTTCATTTTTGAGCCTATAAAATTTTTTTAGACTCAATTTTTCATGAGCCCTATAAATTTTTAGACTTAATTTTTCATTTTTAAGCTCATAAATTTTTAGCTAATTTTTCATTTTTGAATATATTAAGATACTCTTCCATTACATAAATTCTATTTCTACTATTTCCTGTTGTTTCTGTTATTATATTTTGTTTTATCATAGATGCTATTGTTCTATTTATGGTTGCTTTACTTACTTTTAAGTTTTTCTATTAATTCTGATGTTTCCTGAATCGGATTCTCATAAAAACTATCCAGTATTTTGTCTTACATTATCATTCTTACCTAATATACTATCTACATTTTTATTCATTTTTCAACAAAAATTACAGCTTTTTTCAAATTTTTCTTCTTGCTGTTTTTGCAGTTTCAATAGTTGCCTGCAGAAAAGAAATTTATCCATCCTGTCATGTCATTATAAAGTCTTACTCTATTCAATGCTTCATAATATTCTGTCCTATACCTCTCAAAAATAATCTGATATATAAAAACAAGGTTTACTTAACATTTTTGAACTAAGTAGATACAACGGTATTATTATTCGTCCAACTCTCCCATTTCCATCTAAAAAAAGGATGAGATGCTTTCAAATTGATAATGTATCATTGCAATTCTTATTAATTTAGGAATAAAAATATTATCATTGTGAATAAACTTTTCCATATCCGAAATTAAATCCTGAATATGTATATGTGCAGGAGGAACATATACTGCATTTGACGGCATTGAACCACCTATCCAGTTTTGGCTTATCCTATATTCTCCTGGAGTTTTTCTTTCCTCTGACTCCCTTCATCAGTTCTTTATGAATTTCCTTTATAAGTCTTGAACTTAAAGGAAAATCTTCTTTTATTATCCTGTCAACACTATACTGCAAAGCATCTATATAATTCTGTACTTCTCTTACATCATTTCTTTTTTTCGGGAGATACTTCCATTATTAGCATCAATTCTTCTTCAATTGATGTCTGAGTTCCTTCTATCCTGTTAGATTTATTTTGCTTCCATTTTTATATGCATTTTTATATAAAGATCTATATTTGGAATAAGCTCTGAATAGCTTTTTTAAAGTTACCAATTTCTATATTTGCTTCCTCCAGTAATACATTCAGTCTGGGATTGTTCCATTCCCACTGGTAATTAATCTTTAGAAGGTAGGAAGGACTTATAATCCTTATGATTTTCATATATTCCAGATTTATAAACCTCTATTTCATTCTCATTAATCCTTTTTATACATTTTTCCCCTTTCAAACTTTTCTTTATTTCCTATTTCTTATTTTTCTCTAAAAACATTCTATAACTGTTATTCTTTTCTTCTGTTATATCCCTATTATTCTTGAGTAGTTTCTTTTTATTTTTCATATGTGACAGTTCATCATCGCCATTTTTCCCTTATATATTTTTCAATCATTTTCAAAATTTTAAAATTCTCTAAAAAAATACAGGAAGAAGTAAAATAATAAAAATCAGCAGGTAAGATTTTGAAAAATATGAAAAGCACAACACTTATTATATCATAACCTTTTTCAAGTTTTTATCAAAAAGCAGATTGAGTATGTAACTTCTCAACAGATATGTCTGCACCAATGCTATTGGAAACATTAGAAGCTTTTACTGCCTGCAATATTGAAAAACTGATTTTTATTGCTTTCTTTTTCTTTCATTAAACATCAGCCTGTCTATTATTTTTTGACTGTCTTCATTTGGAAATTTGTAGTATTCATATTCTATCAGAATAAATACAACGAGTATTATAAAACAATAAGTTATTTATTATTTCCTTTATTTTCAGGTTAATCCCTATTACTCCAAAGTCGCTTATCTTTCTTATTTTCATCCCTCAGTTCAAAGTTATTGTTCAGTATAAGGGTCTCTCCATTATCAAGTTTAATTATCTTACGTAAACTTCCCTTCGATTCTTTTTATTCTTCAGCCTTATTTTCACTGTATCCCAGTTAAAAGTAAATTATCTTACCTTTCAGCCATTGAGACTCTTTTCTTTTCATTTGTAAAATACAATGTCACTTTATTATTATCATCAATCACTGTATTTTCAATATTTATGTTTTCCTTTTTAGAATCTTCATTAGTAATAATCTTAAGGTTTTCATCTATTCTCCATTTTATCCTGCTGTCCTTGTTTTACTATTTCAATGCTGCTATTTTTCAGTTCATCTATTGAATTTATTTCAGCTTCCTTTATCAGAACGGACTTCTTATTTAAATCTTCAAGCTCCTGCCTGTAGGAATTTAGGAAATATCCTGTTCAAGACTTATCATAATTATAAGGAATATCCTTTTTATATTGTAATTATAATAATAGGCACTGAAAAATTTTTCTTTTTATAACTACAGTGATTAATATTGAAAAGCAACGAAAGCAGAATGATTATAACTGCCGAAACGTATATAAAAATAATTGTATCCCTTCAGATTCAGTGAAATATTCAGAAAAAGATATGCATAACAGAATTATCAGTAAAAAATCTGATAATATAGCGGTTTACATTTACAATTCCTACTTTTCCGTCCTTTATATTCTGAATTTTTTCCAGCTTTTCTATAAATCTTATCTTTTCATTATTTTTCACCTTTAGTTTGCTACTAAGAATTTTTCGATTTTCTGTCCAGTTCTTTTAATAATTCGGTTGAGTTTTCAACTTCCTTTTTTTCTTACCTTTGTATAATATTTTTAAACAGTTCGATAATTTCTATCTTTCCTTGAAATAATTCTTTCATAATTATATCCTCTTTACATTAGAAGAAAAACTCAGCTATTAAACTGAGTTTTTCTTTATGATATTGATTTTACCTCAGCTATAATTTTTTTATATTATAGCACGATTTTCAAATAATAATATTATTTTTAATCTGTTGTTCTCTAGGCAGCTTTTTTTGATAAAAATATTTAAAAATAGCTTTTCTTTTTCAATCTTTTTCATTAATCTATAAAATATACTTTTTCCTGAGGAAGTACAGATTCTGAAAAAGTTCCATTTTGAATGCTGTTTCTCATCTCAATAACTTTATCTGTTATATCCGTTATATTTACAATCCATTCATTTATATTTTTTCACTGTTTCTCCCTTTATACCTAACTGTATCGCTCTTCTTCCTATTGGATTGCCGTAAATATCCCTGTCAGGATCCCATTGACATCTTACTTCGAATTTTCCAGTTTACTTTTTCCATTCCTCCTTAGATAAATCAGAAACTTCTCTAAAAAGATGAAAGTACAGCATTTCTCACTATTTCATCAAATCCTTCTCTTTTCAGGTCTATTGCCAGTATTCTTCCTGTCCTTGCTTACTAGCCCAGCCACTTCGGTACATCATCCAGAGAAACGACGGTTTTTATCCAAGTCATTCTGTTTTAAACTGAACTTGTTTCCAAACTTTCCTAACTTTAAAGCCTCACCTGCTATTTCATTGTTATATGCCTGATAAACTCTTATTGTTTTATCATCAAATACAGCATAAATATTTCTTTCCTCTTCTTTTTCATAATTAATCTTTTCATTCGACATCCTTATTTGTAAAAATCACATCTCTTTAACTGCTCCATTGCATGTTCTCTTATAGTCTCTTCTTCACTCTGTAACAACAATTCCAATTTTTCTTTCGCCTTAGGAGTGTTTATGTCTCCCAAAGCAAAACAGCATTTTCTGACTAGTGCAAAATTATCATCCCAACGGTATTTTTCAAAAATTCGAAGTTGCTAGTTCATATATGCAATCTATTGTTTGGGGTAGGTGAAATCTTTGAAAATATGACGCTATAGTCTCATGTTCTTCATGAAATTCTTCTTTTGCTAATTTAATATAATCTTCAATAAATTCAGATCTACCATATAATCTAAAAACTAATTGAAAGCATCAAATTCTCTATTTCAGTTGAATTTTTCTTTGGCATGCTATTTTTATTCCCTCTTTTATTATATTTATTTTTCTTCATCTGTAACATCAGAAAAATTTGAAATTAATTCCTCATTTCTCAGTTGAAAATTTACAATATAAGTTTTCTTGCTTAATTCAAATAATTTTTCTTAATTCTTTTTCATATTTTTGATGATATTTTCATTATTTATTCTCCTGTCTTTTTCAGTATTATATTTCCTTTAATCTTCCCTAATCTTATGTGCTTTTTCTATTCTAATCAATTATTCCATATATCTTAACTGTCTTGCCTCTTTCCTTCTTCCAATAACAATTTTTCTGCTAATTCATCTATAATTAAATTAACTTCTTCGTAATCTAAATGATATAATGAATCTATAAAATTACTGATAATAATAGTTATATTTTTCTTTTCTAATTTTTCCATATTGTTAGAAAATATTTCTAGCAAATCTTCAAATTTTCTTATCTTTTTAGCATCTATTTCTAATATTTCTTTCCTCTATTTTTCTCAAAATGGCATCCTTTTTCTTCTAATGTTGTAATTTTTAAGTTCATTATTTTACAAACATGGATTTTTTAACTTTTCTGTTACTATATAACATGTTGTCTCTGCAATTCTGTTATTCCACATTCTCAAAAAAATAAACTGATAATAGTTACGTATATATATATCCTCTCTCCAGATTATCCATTTTAAAATTTGGATATTTATACACTATTGCAATCCCATTGTAATTATTATCCGTAAATATTTTTCTATAATTTCAAATTCTAGGGCTGCATCTTTTACTGTGTGTGAGCTAATTTCAAATTTTTACTATATTCATAAAAATCTATTTGAGGCATTATCTGATAATAGAAGTCATCCCAGTTGTTCATTTTTCTTCCATCTAACTCTATTAACCATTTCCTTCCAGATCTTTTATATGTCTTTCTTTTCTTTTTACTTATTACAGTTAAGCTGTTTGCCATTATTTTTCCTTTCTTTTTAATCAACTATTTCCTAATAGATATATCTTTATTTTCTTTCTTATTTTTCAATAATATATCTTCTATAAGTTTAATAAGCATTAGACAACATTCATGATAATGTATTCTGGACAAAATCGTAGGAATTAGTAAAAATTAGTACATAATCATTTTCTTCTTCAAAATCTAAATTTTCATCTATTTTGATTAATAAAATCTTCTGCCCATTCCACTCCTTCCATATCCATTTCAAAAATAATTTTTCCCTTTTTCTGCCTCAATTATTTTTCTTTTTCTAATATATTTCAAATATTATTTTATTATTCAGACTATCAGTTAGGTCATCTATTACAAAATAAAGTCTTGTATCCAATGAATTTTTCCACCAATGTAAAAAGAGATACTAAATGTTGGTATATAAATCCTCTGTCTATCTCATACATATCTAATCTTGGATTATCGTAAACTATTATGACATCTGTTTTACTTCCTTTGAATTTCTTTTTCTCTTATCATTTCCAACTCTGTTGCGGCATCCCTAAAGGAATACCAGTCATAACCGTATAAATTTTTATAATCATACACAATGTCTATTTCATTCATAATTGCCACTGCAAAAATCATCTTCATTTTCTATTTTATTTCCATCTAACTCTATTAACCATTTTCCTTCAAGATCTTTATATAGCTCTTCTTTTTTCTTTCCTACTTATTATAGTTAAGCTGTTTCCCATTTTTATATCTCCTTTATTTCCTATCTAAAAAACACATTAAATTTTCATTTATTATATTTTATTTTTACAATATACTATTTTGAAAAATCAATATTAATTTGAACATCCTTTTTATTTGATATTTTCTTGCTTTCCTAATTTCATCTATAATATTCTTATATTTAAAAATCTCTTTTTGAAGAATCCCAAATTATATCATCATTTTCATCCTTTATTAAATCTGGATAATTATATATTGAAATATCAAAAATTATTCTATTATCTACAATATATAATTCATTTTATTTCAATTCTATTAAGTTTTTCTAATTTATAACAAAAACAGTCATATAAAACTTCATACTTTCCATCAAAAATTTTATTTTCTTTTTAGAAACTCTGTCAAATGTTCTATTTCTGAACTGATATTATCTTCTGATAGCTCAATTTTGCCTACCTTCTAACCATAAATCATCTTCTCAACCAAATAAATTTTTAAATTATTATGACTATAATGACTTAAAAATCTATTAACTCGTCATCAAATGTTAAATCAATTGTATTTTCAAAACCCTATCATCTCTCTCATTCTCCTTATTTAATATTTAATTTTTAGTAGGAATAGCTGGTACTACATGTGCACTTTCCTTTAAATCATTATGTATTAGTAAACCTTGAAGTTTTTGAAATTTCACCATTTTATTTTTGAAACAGTTCCTATTCAGGTTTAATAGCTAGTTTAACTCAGGATTCTTTGACACTTCCTGTATTACTCCACTCTAGCCAATATTACTTAATATGGAACTTTTTAAAATCAGGATGACATTCTTATCATCCTGATGCTTTAAAATAATAATAACTCTAAAAATTTAAATTCCAGCTGTTTTTCCATTCCTTCCATTCTTTCGGAGTTACTGTTGCCAAATCAAAATCTTTCATAAAATCATACGGATCTTCGTAACTTTTCTAGCGGTGTGTATGTCTATCAATTCTTTTGGTGCCACTTCATGGTCTATTTCTAAAGTCTATTCCATGATATAATGCTATTTTTCGCGTATATTATGACATATACATGCAAGTAAAATTCATAGTTTGGATTGTTATCATTTTGAAAATTTTCTTGCTACCTTTCTGTTCCATCATTCCCGTCTATCGCTTTTTCATTCCATCAATATCTTTTATCTGCCAGAGCACCTAAAAAAATTCATAGTGCAGTTCCCCATATTTATAATAACTGTCTTTCAATGGCTTTTTCCAAATATGCAGTACATCTTTTTGACTTCTTCAAAATCTCCTCTTATTGCATGAAGAATTACACGTATTAAGAAAAATGTTCCATAATCATTTTTAAATATCCATATTTGTTTTTCACTATCGTAATCATCAGGCATTATCATATCTATATTATTTTTGAAAAATGTTATAAAATCTGGATTATTAGACATAAACATTTCAAACATTTGAGTTGGGTGAGAAACAAGCATACTTGACCTACTGGTTGATAGTATTCTCAATTTTCCCACCTATATGACAATTTAATCTGTGTTTTTATATTAATAAATTTTTAGATGATATGCCATTATGAGATCTAGAAAGATTTCTCATAGCTCCAAATTGATTCCCTTTTTGTTGATTATATAGTATAATGTATCTTGTGTTTCTTCTTTCATCTAAATATTCATGACTAACTTTTTATATACCCTTTTTCGTATTTTTCTCCTGCTAATATGTTCTTCATAGTTTTTCCTCTCTTCATTATTTTTATATTAGTAATTCTTGTTGGAATAAAAATTAACTCTCCTGTTTTTTATTTCTAAATACATGGTCAAATCCATTATTTGATATTTTTAATGCACTTATATTTCTATTGAGTGTAAAAAGTAGTTGAATTTATCTCATCAGGTAAATCCAGAATGATGATTCTGAAAGATATATTTTTTCTGTTTTTACCAGTCCCGATATTGTCCTCATGACCAAAATTTATGGCATTTACTGTATTTCCTTATCTTGCTAATATTTTTATAAAAACAGACAGCCTGATAATTTTTCCAGACTGTCTTATATTCCAATTAAATTAATCCCAGTAATGGTTTAAATGTGTTGTTCATTTCTACAAATTCTTCATAGGTAATATCTGCCTTGTCATTAAAGATAATATATATACCCTTTTCAAGTAGCATCACTCCCTTTGCTCGCCCTTAAGTCTTTCCAGAAGCTCTTCCTGGTACTTTTTATCAGCTTTATTATAACTCTCATCGAAGTACATCACTGGGGATAATGTAAATAATACATCTTCCAGCATTCCTATGTTACAATTTTTCTCCTTCAGTTTTTAAAAAATTCAGGATTTATACTTTCTCCATAAGTTCTTGTTTCCGGAGTTCTTCCTTCCTCATAAGCACCATTATAAGCTACATATAAATCAGCAACATAAGGATCAAAAATATTTATCACTTTTGGAAGGTCTTCATATTATTTTCTTATAGTCTATCAGCTTATATGTTATCTTAAATTCATAACGTAACTCATCCCAAGTTACATATTTAAGTCCTCTCCATCTATATATACACCTTCTATTGAAACTCCTTTTAGTTTTAATATTTTTTTAGTATCATAAAAAACATCCAGTTCTGCTCCAAAGTCAGGTGTTTCTGGAATTTTACTATCTTTCAATCCTAAAGGAGCTTCCAGGCTCGACAGTCCTTCCATAACTTTATGCCTTTCTTCCATCGTTTCATTTGCATCTACTTTTCTGTATATTCTGATAGTTCTTTTCTTTATTTTTCATAAATTTAAATATCCTTTCAATTTCATTTTTCTGGTCTAACTCTAATTTCATCTATTATATTTTTGATATCCTGGATTTCTATCCAGCTAGTCAGTAAATTTGGTTTTTGCCTCTTCCTTTGAAATTCATATATTATTTTAATTTCTGGATTTTTGAAGTTTTTGCTTTTATTTATTCTTTTTAAATGTATTTTTGTAGCTTCCCATCCCCCAACTTCGACTAGTTATCCTATTTTTCTATATTATTCTAATTTTTAAATTTTTAACTGTTACACTCAATCCTGTATTTAAATATATATCATCATCTTTTTCTTAAAAGCTTTCCAATCATTTCCATTTTCTAAATATACATCTATTATTTCACATTTTGAACTATCTATCTCTTCTATTTTTCCTTCGTTTTTACTAAATAGTTCAATAAATTTCTTTTTCTATACTTTCATTTAATCTTTCCTCTGATACATAATAAATATTCCTTGCTAATAATTTCTTATATTCTTCTATACTTGTACAGTAATCTTTAAAATTACTTGTCAACATCCATTCAATACTACTTCTTCTACTGTTATTTCTTTTTATTTCTGGATTTGTTACTGTTATTCTTTTTATTTGATCTATATTAAATTCAACAGGAATATAAGTATAGTCATATTTAAAAGCTGAACTGCAATCTGGTATTGTATAAATCTTATCTCCTTTTTCGTAAATAAACTCTGTTTTCTTTACTTAATCCGTAATTTAACTCAAGAGCAAAATCTTCATTTTTCGCAAGAAATTATATATATAATCTTCTCCATAATAAATCACAGTTTTTCCTTTTAATATTTTCATATAATGTTCATAAAAATCCTTCTGACCATGTTATTATATCTATATCCATGTTAATTCCTTTATTAATTTATTTTACCATATTCTGGAAGTAATTTTTCTTTTTACTCTAACATTCAAATTATTATCTTCTATTACTAAAAACTTTTTAATCTCTTTTAAAAAGTCGAATTTTTTTCTCTGTATCTTTTTAATCTTCTTAATCTTATGCCTTTTTCTATTCTAATCAATTATTCCATATATCTTGACTGTTTTTCCTTTATTTCCTATCTAAACACATGCACATTAAATTTTCATTTATTATATTTTATTTTACAATGTACTATTTTTAAAAAGTCAATACAAAAATGTACCTCCAAACCTTTTAATTTACATTATCAAGTTCTTTGGTACATATTTTTATATTTACAGGAGATACCGACTCGTTACGCTTAACCCGCTCAACATCTTTTTATTCATTTTACAGCCAGCTAGTTCTGTACATTCTATATTCTATTTCAGGGAATATGTTGTCTCTTGACTCTATCTCAGCAACCCATGATTCATCAAGGGTACCATTTTTAAAGTCTTCGTACAGCTTAAACAATCTATGAACATGGTCACTTACCTTTTTGTGAGCATATCCAACCATTGTTCCTGTATACATTATAAATTCCCAGCATGAAGTCTGTGCCATCATAAGTTCCCTAGCCATTTGATTCAATGCTCTATATTCCAGTTCATTGTATGGTTCTCTTCCATTTGCAACTTCTATCATCTTCTGGGCAGCTTTATGCAGATGTCTGTAAACATAGTCATTTGACCCGTCTACCCATACATCATAATATCCATTTGCTCCCCAGCTTGACATACTTACATCCACTATCTGGTTAGTTGGATATCTTTCAAGATACTGAGAAGGAGTTATCATAGAGAAATTAGACTCTGCTGTTGCTCTAAATACCCATTCAAGGAAAAATAGGCCCTTCATACCACCAGTGACCATAAAGTTCCGCATCATAAGGAGATACTACAATCGGCTTTCTATATTTCATTTTTGAAGCCAGAAATTCTATCTGCTTTGATCTGTTATAAACAAAGTTATAAGCATGTTCCTTTGCTCTTCCATATGCGGCATCAGGATCATAAACAGCTTTGAAAGTTCCTTTTTTATCAGTTATTGCGTGATATTTATTCCCATGTTTCTTCTTACTCCGTCACTGTGGAGATATGGTTTTACATATTCATAATCCAGTTCATATCCTGCATCCTTATGGAATTCCCTGTAAACTCCGTCACCTGGATAACCTATTTCTGAACTCCATACCTGCTCAGAAGACTCAAGATCCCTTGCAAATGCCGCTACTCCATTTTTAGTATACACTGGAGAATAAATTCCATATACAGGTCTTGGATCACTGTGCATTATTCCATGGGCATCCACAAGGAAATATCTTATCCCATGTTTTTCAAGGAACTTATCCTGGCCAGGATAATAAGCACATTCTGCGAGCCATATCCCTTTAGGTTCTCTATTGAAGTTTTTAATGTAATCTTTTTTAGCCATATAAACCTGAGCATTTACAGCTTCCGGATAATCCTTCATTAACGGAAGGAAGCCATGCGTTGCCGTAACAGGTATTATTTCAAGGTTCCCCTGATCCTGAAACTTTCTAAATGCTCCAACTAAATCTCTTGCATATTTATCTTCATATACAGATTTTTGCTCTTTTATGGAACCATAAGTTATGATTAGCTACTTTAATCATATCTGGGTATTCTTTCAATCTTTCTACTTCTAATTCACAGAATTCTATTAATTTATTTAAATGTTTAATATATCTGCTTCTCAGCAGATCATCATTTTAACATATTAACTAATGTTCCTGACATTGTTATTGTTAAATTCCATGGGATGTTGTCTCTCGTAAGATTTTCAAACATTTCAAGAAGGGGTATATATGTTTCAGTAATCGCTTCCATACAGCCAGTCTTCTTCCAAAAAAATTCCTCATACTCAGGGTGTCTTACATACGGCAGATGCGCATGCAGTACAAAAACTCAAATATCCATTCATAACTTCTTCCTCCATCTTTAAATATATTCTTCCACACTTCAAATTATACACTATATTTATACCACATTTTTTTCAATTTTTAAAACTTATTTATTAAAAATTATTTTTTTCATTTTTGTATTTTCTTATACATATTTCAAAGGTGAAAAGTCCTTTAAACCTCTTTTATTTTAGCTACTTTATCCTAATTTCCCCTTTTACTTGTAAATTACTGTCTAAAAAAATTTTAAGTCTGTTACTTATAAATCTTATTTCAGCTTTTTATTTTTTTCCTTCTTCCCCGTCAATGCTCACACCTACTTCATCATCTATTTTTCAATTACACAGCTTTTTCGCAGTGACAGTTCTCACATAATCGTTATTTTCAAGATTACTGTTAATAAGGTCTAAAAGAACTGCAGGTAAATCAAAAGGATTTTCTATATTCTTCACAATCAGTATATTCATAAGACCGTCATTCATATCAGCATTATCAATAACACTGTCAAATCCTCCTACACTCTTTCCATTTAAAAATCATGTATAATATTGCCTTCTCGTTTATTTTTCACCGCTGTCAAGAGTTATATTCAAATCAAATTTTCTGATATTTGTCAGTTCAGCCAGTCCCGCAATATGATATGCAGTTTTTCCTATTACTTTTTTTCAGGTTTTTATCAGTATTGTAGGAAACCTTTGTGAAAAAGTCCTCCTGCATAGGGAAGATAAAAATACAGTTTTTGTTATTTATAAGTCCAAAATCCAATGGTTTTTGCCTTTTCCATTTACAATATTGTCAATCCACTTTTTAACATCATCTCCCAGATTCAACGACTTTGCCAAATCATTTGAAGTCCCTGTTGGAAATATTGCAACATCAGGAAATTCGATTTCTTCATTATACAGCTGGCTTAAACTTTTTACTTAATGTACCATCTCCACCTGATAAAATTAATATATCATATTTCTCATTTTTAAGGATGTTTGCCAGCTCATTGTATTCCCCTGCTTATACTGTAAAGGGTAAGAGTAATTCCATTCTTTAAAAGACTGCTTGTTATCAGGTCGAAATTATTCAATATTAAGTCTGAATTACCTGATTTCGGGTTATACACAAGAAGAGCTTTTTTTAATTTTCTTTTTTCTTTCATGTTCACTTCTATGAGGCTGTCTCAAAAATTAAAGAATAATAATATTTTTCATATTTTATAAATTTTGATATAGCCTCATAATCTCCTTTCATTCTGCTATTTTTTTGTATCTAATTTTTCATTAAATGATTTTTGGATCATATCCAAAAATTCAGGAAATATCTCACATCTTCTCCCCGGACTTTTGGCAACTCCCACATATCCAGGGCCTAAAGGTGTTCTTACTCCTAATCCCAATCCATAACTTTCCTTTTTCTTTTCCAAAACTGTAGCTTTTATCAGAAACAGTTTGCAAATGATGCATTGCTCCCACAAATATAATTTTTGAAAATTTATACTGCATATTTATTTTACCGACAAATATGCTGTTCCCTCTTATTTTATCTGCAGGAATTCCATCAAATGCCAATGAATAATATCCTTCCTGAAATCCTCCCATTTTTGGTCTGTATGTTTCAGGAACTTTTTCACCGTCACTTGTAATGTACGCCACTCCAGGTGTAAGTGTAACATTTTTTCCTAGTGGAATATTTACTTCGGCTTTAGCATACAGGGCATTAAAGTCTGCATTTTTAGAATTTGCTACTGTATATTCTGCCTTCAGATATGTCCCTTTCGTAGGAAAAGCTATGGAATCCCTGCTATCCTGGGTAAGTGATGCTTCAAGATAAGGGAATCTTATTTTTGCACTTTCCTTTTCATCCATATGCCCCTTAACATGAGACATTTCATATCCTCCACCTAAAAGCAAGAGTGTATTTTTGCTAATTTCCATGCCTAGTCCTACTCCGGCTTTAAATCTTCTGTTATTAAATTCATACTTATTTCCTGCATAATACTGGTTTTTATAATATCCTTCCTGAAATCAAAATTTCCTATAAACAGGACTCTATTATCTTTTCCAATGGACATTATGCCTGATCCGTTTACTCCGTATTCATTTGCAATTATTCCATTAAGCCTGTATCTTGTATCTGCGTTATTTATAGTCTTATTTCCTGTATACCCACAGTTACAGTTGCCATATCCTCATTATTTACATTTCCGGAAAGTGTCAAATATTCTCCTGCCTTTTCCTGGACATTTTATTACTAAAGTGTCGTTATTTTTCACTTCATAGTAGACAGTGGAAAAATCTCCATTTCCATACAGTTCATTGACAATTTTTCCATGTCACTTTTTCATCATTCCTAAATTTTTGGAAGATATTTATTAAAATATTTTTCATACTTCTTATTTCCTCTGATTTCAACATGTTTTTATATCATATTCATCTTTCCATGTTTTTTTCTGAATTCACGTCTTTTTCTTCCAGTTCTGCAAATTTTTCAGGATTACTTAACTTTCTTATGCTTTCTATATTATCCCTAGCCACCTTTTTCTCCGGCAGCTATTATTTCCTTCACCTTCCCAAAATCATATGATTCTATTTTTCAAGGTTTGGTGTCATGTATAAATCAAGCATTCTTATCTGTCTTTCAACTTCCTGCCTACCTGCTATTGTCATTGAGTCAGATATTACTCCGGCTATATTAAGTTTTTCAGGATCCCTTTTTGGAAAACCCTTCTCCTACATTTTATTCCTATTGTATAGTCTGCACCCAGCACCTTCACATCCTGAACAGGAAGATTCCGTACAACTCCTCCGTCCACATAAAGTCTTTCTCCATCCTGAACCGGATTAAAAACTGACGGTATGGAAAGGCTTGATCTTACAGCAGTCGCAATTGAACCCCTGTCTATCATGACTCCTTCTCCTGTATTCAGATCTGTTGCCACAAGTGCAAATTTTTTAGGAAATTTTTTAAAATCATTTACTTCCAGAACACCGAAAAATAGATTATTCAGCTGTTCACTGGCACTTTTCCCTCCAACTGCTCCTGAAGGAATTTTCGGTATGAATTTTTCCATAGGAAGTACCATAGTATTCCTGTCTTCTATCAGATTTCTTGATATTCCCTTGTCCTTTCTTTCTATACTGTCATTGAAAAGACTTATCCAGTCCATTTCTGATGCAATTTTTTCTATTTCATCAGGCGTATATCCTATGCTGTAAAGCCCTCCAATAATACTTCCCATACTTGTTCCCGTTACATATTCCACAGGAACCTTCTCTTCCTCCAGCACCTTCAGTACTCCTATATGTGCCAGTCCTCTCGCTGTCCCTCCACTGAGGACAAGGCCTACGCTTATCTTCCTGTGCAAATACACTGTTTCCAATTAAAAACAAATAAAAAAATATCACATATATTATTTTTCTTATTTTTCCCATATTTTACCTGCCTTTTATAAAATATTGCATATTTCTTCTAATTTTGTAACAACTATATTTTGGCTTTATTTTATCGTTTGGAGCATCATTTTTCAGATTTACCCAGCATGTATCTATTCCAAAATTAATTCCTCCCTGAATATCTGCCGACAGGGAATCCCCCACCATTATAGCCTCTTTTTATCCTCAGTTCCAAGTTCCTTCAGGGCATATTCAAAAATTCCTGCATTTTGGTTTACTTTATCCCTACTTCTTCTGAAATTATTATTTTATCTATATATTTTCCTATTGGAGATTTTCCAATCCTTGAATACTGTACTTCCTTCATTCCATTAGTAACTATTCCGAGCTTGTATTTTTCCATACAGGTATTTACACACCTCTTCAGCTCCATCAAGAAGAAATGCTCCTTCTCCGAGACGTTTCAGATATTGTTTGCTAAACTCCTCAGGGACTGTAACTTAAATTTGCTTTTTCAAATAACATTCTAAATCTCTCAACCTTCAGTTCTGTACTTGTAATTTCCCTTTTTCCAGCTTTTTCCCATAGCAAATCATTTATAACCTTATATTCCTTCTTTATTTCTTCAAATTCACTTTCACTTCGTTACTGAAAAAAATCAAAAATCTTCAAATGTTGCCTTTATTGCATATTTTTCAGCTTTTGGATAGTCAAGTAGTGTATTATCAATATCAAGTAATATTGTTTTTATACATTTTTCACCTTTCCTCTTCTCATAATTCACAACAAGTGACTTATTAGTCATTTTAGTATATAATATTATTTTTCTTCCTTTTGTCAATATATAATTGTAATAAAGGAGCCGTTCCAAAAAGTATCGATTTAAAAATCCTTTTACCTTTAAAACAGCCCTTCCTAATAAAAAGTGAACCTTATTCTTTATTTATCATTTTTCTTCCAGAAATTTTATAGCACTTGTAATATCCGCTTCCTTACCTTCTTCCTTCACATACTCAATATATTTTACAACATTATTTTTCATCAACAATCATCAATGCCTTGTTAGCAGACCATATTCCTTTATTAAGAATCCGTTCTGAAGTCCAAACTGATGATATCTGTAATCTGATACAGGAACAAGACTGTTTATATTATTACTTTTTACAAAATCTTTCCTGAGCAAAGGAGTGTCCACAGTTACAGAATAGAACTTTACATCTGTATGCTTTGCAGCTGCATCATTCAGCATCTGAGTTCAGTATGGAACACACCTTCGTATCAAGTGAAGGTGCTGTATATATTACTTTATAGCTTTATCTGCAAGTATATCCTTTTCTTCAAGTTTTTGAATTTACTGTCATTGGAACTGATTTTAAAAGTATCTCCGGCTTTAGTTTCCTTACCGACAATTGTCACAGGTTTTCCACCCATTGTTATCTGTAAATCATTTTCAGGTTTTAAAGTATTTAAATAATCATCCAGCTGTTTATTTCCAGTTTTCACCTTACTGTTTTCTAAATTTCCTTTAACTTCCTGCTTACTATTTCCACAATGAAGTACTGTCAGTGACATTAAAATCAAAAACAATATTTTCCCCAATTTTCTTTTTCATTTTCATACTTTTTCCCTTTCATACGTTACTGAATTAAGCACTATTTACTTTTTTTACTTCTTCCAGATGATTTATCTGACTTTTTGATTTATCTTTTGATCCTTAGATTTTGAAGAAGCCTTTTTTATCATCTGATTTTTAGATCTTCTTGAAGATTTTTCCTTTTCACCTGATTTTTCTTTTTAGAATCTTTTTCCGATCTTCTTCCTCTTTTTTTACCTTCTGAAGATCCACCTCCTGATACTCCTCCAGTTGCCTTTTTCAACTAATGGTTTTGAATCCTTTTTTTAGAGTTCAGTGCTCTCATTATGAATTCAGCTTCCTGTAAAGGTACAGTTATAAATGAATATTTATCCATTATCTTAATATCCTTAACTTTTTCTTCCAGGAGTTTTTTTGCCTTTTTATTTAACAGGTCAAAGCAGTCTTCGAGATTGTATCCGTCCTTGCTTCCAAAGAGCAATGAAAAGTCTTGTCTTGTCTTCAATTTTTACCTTGACATCCTGTATTTCTCCATAACTTTCAGGTAGGAATTCATCCTCATAGAAGTGTCTTAAAAATCGAAGAAACAACCTGTCTTGCATCTCTTTCTTCAAGCAGTTTGTCTGCAAAAACTTTCATAGCTTGTGTAGTCTTCTTCTTTTATTATTTCATCAATATAGGCAATTAAAAGCTTCCTTTCTTGCTTTCTATTATTTCACTTACGTTTGGTATTGATTCCCTTTTAATGTCAGTCTTTGTAACTCTCTTTATCTGAGCCAGAGTTCTTGCTTCCCTAGGCGTTACAAATGTTATTGCTATCCCTTTATGCCCCGCTCTTCCAGTTCTTCCTATTCTATGAACGTAAGATTCTGCTTCCTGAGGTATAGCATAGTTTATAACATGTGTAAGGTTACTTACATCTATTCCTCTTGCTGCAACGTCTGTCGCTACAAGTATTGTAAGTACTTTTTTTCTTGAAAAGGTCAAGAGCTTTCTGTCTTAATCCCCTGAGTTATATCCCCATGAATACATTCAGCATCGTAGTTTCTTGCCTTAAGTCTGTTTGTAACATCATCTACTTCAGATTTTTGTACGGCAGAAAACAATTCCATAAAAATCCTGAGTATAGTCTAAAACTCTGCAAAGTGCTTCAAACTTGTCTTCCTGTTTAACTTCATAATAAATCTGTTCTGTCAGATCTGTTGTAAGTTCCTGTTTTTTTAACCTTTAAAAGCTTGTAGTCATCCATAAACTTTTTAGCGATGTCCATTATTGCTTTAGGCATTGTAGCTGAGAAAAATAACATTTTCTTCTCGTCATTTGTTTCTTCAAGTATAAGTTCAATATCTTCCAGGAATCCCATGTTAAGCATTTCATCAGCTTCATCAAGGACAAAATAGTCAAGATTATTTACCTTTAATACTTTCTTTCTCATCAGATCCATTACTCTTCCAGGAGTTCCAACTACAATGTCCACTCCTGATTTAAGTTTCTTTATCTGATTTTCTATGGAAGCTCCTCCATATACAGCCAGAACCCTGATGTCCTTTTTACCCTTTAAAGAGTAGATTTCATCTGCAACCTGGTTTGCCAGTTCCCTTGTAGGTGCCAGTATCAGAGCTTTTACCGTTTTGTCAGCTTCAACTGTTTCCAGTATTGGTATTCCAAAAGCGGCAGTTTTTCCTGTTCCTGTCTGTGCCTGTCCTATAAGGTGTGTTCTTTCTTTTTAATAATTCGGGTATAACTAATTTCTGTATATCACTTGGTTCTTCAAATCCTCTAACGCATCAAGTACTTCAATACTTAATCCGAAAATCTTCAAATTTTTTTGCATTTCTTTTTACCTTCCTTTACATCTTGCATTTTGCGTATCTGATATTCTGTGTAAATATCTTTATTATATATTATAATTTTTGATATATCATAACTATTAATAAATTTAATACATCCTATTATATCATATTTTTTTAAAAATTCTGCTCATTTATTTTTGAATATTGTATTTTTCCCATACCTATATCTTAATCGAATTTTCCACTATTAATTAAGCATATATTTCTGTAATTTTCTACTCGACAGGGATAAAATAATAGTTCCTATTATTAATATAGTCGATAATGCATTTATTACAGGGGAAACTCCAAATTTAATCATTGAATATATCTGAACTGGCAATGTATTTGAATTTGTTCCTGTAACAAAAACTTGTAATTACAAAAGTCATCCAGTGACAAAGTCATCGCCATCAGGAACGCAGATATTATTCCCGGCATCATAGAAGGCAGTATAACCTTAATCAAAGTCTGAAATTCATTTGCTCCCAGATCTCTTGCAGCCTCAACTATTGAATAGTCAAATTCATCCAGTCTCGCCATTATTATAAACAATGTAAACGGAATATTAAATGTAGTGTGAGCTATAAATATAGTCTTCATACCAAGTTCCACACCATGATATGCTCCTATCTGCATGTTAAAGAATATAAGCAGTGCCACCCCTATTATAAGGTCAGGCAGTATAAGCGGTATATAATTCAGGAACTTTACATAATTTTTCAATCTGGAATTGTACCATTTTATTCCTATTGCTCCAAATGTTGCTATAAATACTGAAAATACTGACGATGTTAAACCTATAAGAATACTTCTTCCGAAAGCCTGCCACAAATCAGGGGAGCTTGTAAACAGTTCTATATACCATTTCAGTGAAAAACCCTGTCCATAAAAAAGTTTTTGAATTATTAAATGACAGTGTCACAAGCATAACTATAGGTAAATAGAAAAATATCATTACAAGTACGAAAAACAACAGTGAAATTCTTCTTTTTATCATTCATTATTATTCCTCCTCCTTTTCCATTTTCATTGACAGCCATACTCCAAAAGTTGTTATTACTATGAAAACTGTTGAAATTGCTGAAGCTGTAGGCCAGTCCCTAAGCTGAAACATTCTGTTTGCAATAATATTTCCAAGCATTACTCCATCTGTCCCTCCTACAAGGTCAGGAACAGCATATGAACCTATTGCCGGAACAAGAGTAAATATCGTTGCAGTAACCATTCCTGATTTTATTCCAGGAAGGAAAACCCTAACTAGAGCCTGAAACTTGTTTGCTCCTAAGTCACTTGCTGCATCAAGCAGTGAAAAATCAAATTTTTCAATTGCCGAATACAGAGGTAATATCGCATAAGGTAAAAATACATATACACTTATTATTATTACTGCATTTCTGTTATATAAAAGTGCCAGCGGCTCTTTTCATTCCAAATATTTTCATAAGAAAATGGTTTATAATTCCTTTATTTCCCAGTATTGCTATGAAGGAAAAAATTCTCACAAGAAAAATTAGTCCAGAAAGGGATTACTATAAGCAGTAACCACAAATTCTTATACTTTGATCTTGAAATATAATAGGCAACAGGTAATGCCAGAAATAAAGTTATAGCAGTTATCCAGAATGATATATTTATTGTTTTAACGGCTATTTTTAAAAATATCGCTTGAAGTAAACAGCAGTTTGTAGGCAGCTAACGTCTGTTTTATTGGCATTGCAATTCCACCGTAGGCACCTTTTTTTCAGAAAACTGAAGATTATTATTATAAGTGTCGGTATACCGAAAAAAACAGTGTCATCCATAAACTGATCGGCAGATAATATATCCATTTTAAAGATCCATTTTCATTTATTTTTATCTTTGCCAATATCAGTTCACCTCCACTAAGTAAGCATCTTCATAATGCCAGTAAAAATAAACTTTTTCTTTCCATTCGAAAAGCTCTTCCTCAGTCAGGAAGTTTCTATGCTGATCATAAACTTTTTATCAGTTTATTCATTCCATCAACTTTTATAAACAGTTTACTCTGGAATCCAGTATAAATAACTTCATCTACAGTTCCTTTTATTACTTTATAGTTGTCGTTATCTGTATATCTTGGCTCAGTGTCTACCTTTATTTTTTCCGGTCTAAGTGTAAGCTTTACGTTATCCCCCACTTTTACAGGTTTATCAAGTTCTATTTTAAATCTTCCAATTTCATCATTTTCGGCATATCCATATTTATCATGCACTTCAATAACTTTTCCTTCAATAAAATTTGTTTCTCCTATAAAGTCTGCCACAAATCCATTTGCAGGCATTTCATATATTTCGTTTGGAGTTCCTATCTGAAGAACTTCCCCTTTACTCATAACTGCTATTCTGTCAGAAACACTTAGTGCCTCCTCCTGATCATGAGTTACAAATACGAATGTTATTCCAACTTCATCATGTATAGTATCCAGTTCAATTAATAATTTCTGTCTTAATTTCGCATCAAGGGCTGAAAGTGGTTCGTCCAGCAGTAATACATCCGGTTTGCTGATTAGTGCCCTAGCTATAGAAACTCTCTGTTTCTGTCCTCCCGATAAGCTGGAAGGCATTTTATCCTTATGTTCCTGTAATCCCACCAGTTCAAGATATTTCAATACTTCCTTTTCTATCTCTTCCTTTGCAGTTTTCTTTATTTTTCAAAGGAAATGCCACATTTTCAAATACTGTCATATTTGGAAACAGTGCATAGTTCTGGAAAACAGTATTTACGTTCCTTTCATTAGGCTTCAGATGATCTATAACTTCTCCATTTATGGAAATAGACCCTTTATCCGGCCTTATAAACCCGGCAATCATTCTCAGCAATGTTGTCTTACCGCAACCTGACGGTCCCAGCAATGAAAAACTCTCCTTTTTTTATTTCAATGTTGATATTTTTTTAAAATTTCGTCTTTTCCGAAGGTTTTCCCTACATTTTTTTGATTTCAAGATTTTTTTCAATGTCTTCTCCTTTCAACTCCCAACTATATTAATTTTTAACTTAAAAATAAGTTTGTAAAAATACAAACTTATTTGATTATATCACATTATTTTGAAATTTTATAAAAAAATATGAAAAAAATATTTTTTTATATTTTTCACTATTTTAATATATTAATATTCCAATTATTGCAGCTCCTATTGTCAGCCATATGGCATTTACCTTCCATTTCAGAAACAGCAGCAATGAGGCTCCAAATATTATAAAACTTTTATAATCTATAAAAGTTATCCTTATCCATAAGCAATATCGTTGCTGAAAGAATAAGCCCTACAACAACTACCCTCAAAGCCCGCAAATGCATTGCTTATGTATTTGTTATCCTTAAATTTCAGGAAAAACATGCTGAAAAGGGTCATTACTATGACAGACGGCAGTATTAATCCCACCGTTGCCACTGTTGCCCCTACAACATTTCCAGTTACAAGGTATCCAACATAAGTGGAAGAATTTATTGCTATAGGTCCCGGCGTTACCTGTGAGACTGCCACTATGTCTGTAAACTGGGTTACACTTATCCATTTATGTGATTCTACAACTTCCTTCTGTATAAGGGGAAGTATTGCATATCCTCCTCCGAAGCTGAAAAGCCCTATTTTAAAGAATACCACAAATAAAGCCCATAATTCTACCATTATTTAGCCCCCTTTCTGTTCATCATCCAGATGTTTCCTGCTATTGCTCCCACTATTATGACCATTATAGGCGGAAACTTAAACTGAGAAACAAGAACTGCTATTGCCAGAACAATAATCAATGTAAATTTATTTATCTTTGCCTGTTTTCCTATTGTGTAGACACTTCCTCCAATAAGTGCAACAACCATCGGTCTTATTGCCTTGAAAGGCTTTAATGACATAAGGATTGTTCTGAAAATTCTGAAACAGTGCCGCCAACAGCCATATAATCAGAAATGCCGGTAATGCCGCCCCAAGTACTGTTGCTATCATTCCTAAATATTTCTTAATTTTAAAAGCCTACAAACACTGCCATATTTATTGCCAACGCCCTGGGAGAAGATTGAGCCAAAGCCAGAAGATTTATAAACTCCTCCTTTTCTATCCATTTCTTTTTTTCAACAATTTCATTCTGAATAAGCGGAACCATTGCATACCCTCCTCCAAGGGTAAAGCTGCCTATCTTAAAGAATATCCAGAACAGTTCAAAAATATATTTTCATTTTACTCTCTTTCATTTTTTTAATATCTTCCTAAATTAGGATCTGAACCTGTATATCCTGCCGGTCCCATATTTGTTATTCTATCCATATCTTCTTCAGAAAGTTCAAAATTAAATACTTCAAAATTACTTTTTATTCTTTCAGGTGTTACTGATTTTGGCAATGCCACTACTTCCTGCTGAATAATCCATCTGAGACAAATCTGAGCTATTGTTTTATTGTATTTTTGTGCTATTCCTTCCAGAAATTCATTTTCAAGAATCACACCACGGCCCTAAAGGACTCCATGCTTCCACTACTATTCCATGTTTTTTTACAAAAATTCAACAGTTTCCTTCTGATTGTGACCAGGATGAAACTCTATCTGATCCACCATTGGTTTTATTTCACAGTCAGACATTAGTTCCTCCAGATGATGTACAAGAAAATTACTCACTCCTATGGCTTTTATCTTCCCTTCCTTATAAAGTTTTTCCATGGCTTTCCATGTTTCCTTTATCCTGCTTTGCCACTCATCCGCATAATCTTTCGTAACAGGCCAGTGAATCAGATATAAATCCAAATAGTCAATATTCAACCTTTTCAGTGAATTATCAAAGGCACGGAGGGTATTTTCATACCCCTGCTCTGTATTCCACACCTTTGTTGTTACAAATATATCTTTTTCTGTTAAGTCCTGTCAGTTTCAGTCCTTCCCTTATTCCATTTCCTACATTTTCTTCATTTTTGTAAAAGGATGCTGTATCTATGTGCCTATATCCGGTTTTTATAGCTTCCCTGACTGAATTTACAGCTATTTCATCATCTTCAATCTTATATGTTCCAAATCCTAAAACAGGAATTTTTACCCCATTTGAAAGTATAAGTTTTTTTATCCGGATTTTTCATAGGTTGCCCTCCATTTCAATATTATTTTTTTCCAACTTCATAACCTTAAGAAAATATCTATTATTTTCTAGTTTTTATTAAAAAAATTCTTTTGCCAGTTCTTTCAGATAGAATACATCATATATTCCACAAAGTTCCCTTACTGAGTGCATGGCAAGCATAGGCACTCCCAGATCTACCGCATCTATATCCAGATGAGTTGAAGAAATAGGCCCTATTGTGCTTCCTCCTCTTTCATTTGACTGATTTACAAACGGCTGTATTTTTTTATATCAGTCCCTTCTATAATCTGTTTAACTACTGCTATTGAAAATCCATCTGAAGTATAACTCTGGTTGGCACTTATTTTTTTATTGATATTCCTTCATTTATTCTTCCTCTGCTTGTAGGGTCTGTCTTGTTCATGTGTGCCGGATGTGCCGCGTGTGCACCGTCTGCCGACAGAAGGAATGAGCAGTTCAGCATTTGCAGGAATTCCCCTCTTCCATATCCAAACTCGCATACTATTCTTTCCAATGTATTTAATAAATAGTTTGAATCTGCTCCCTGTTTTGTTGCACTTCCAATTTCCTCATTATCAAATCCCACAAATACATTTATCTGGTCGTGTACATTTTCAGCTTCCACAAGTCCTAAAAAGTCCCTGCATAGACAGAAGCAAGGTTATCTATTTTAGGTGCTGATATAAATTCTCATTTGCCCCTGCAAGACATCCTTTTCGATTGAATACACATACAGATCGAAATCAAGTATATCTTCCTTTTTTTAACTTCATTTTTTCAGCTATCAGTTTCAGTAAATAACCTTCCTTTTCAAGCTTATCATTTATAAGACCAAGCACAGGTAATGTATCTGTCTGTTTATCTATCTTCACTCCATTATTTACTTCCCTGTTCTGATGAATGGCAAGGTTAGGAATAACCATTAAAGGTTCTTCTATTTTTACCCTTATAGTTTTAGGCAGGAATATATTATCGCTTTTCACCACAACTCTTCCAGCTATTGAAAGTGGTCTATCAAACCATGTACTTAAAATAGGCCCTCCATATACTTCTGTATTTAATCTCAATATATTTTCCGTTATCATTTCAGGGTTTGGCTTTATTCTGAATCCAGGCGAATCAGTGTGTGAACCGAATATTTTAAATCCCTTTTTAAATTTATATCTGTTCCAAGCGTAAATGCCACCACTGTGGAATTTGATTTTTTTCACGTAGTATTTTCCACCTTTTTAAGTTCCATTTTTCCTGAGGTATAAGCCTTTCAAACCCATTTTCCTCTAAAATTTCCGAACAGTTTTTAGCTACATGATATGTGCTTGGACATTCATCAATAAATTCAATAACCTCCTTGCAAAACTTTTTACTTCCATATCTTCAAATTTTTTTCCTGCATTAATTTCATTTCATCCTGAATTTCTATCATTAATATTATGTGTTTTCCCAAATAAAATTCTGTACTTTTATATTGATGAAATCATAATTTCTGAGAAACCCATTCCTCCTCTCATAGTCTTTTCATATTGAATTTCGTTTATTTCTACCAGTTTCTATTAATATATACAGTCTTACATCCATACTTTTTATTTATCAAGACCGTAAATTTCAGAGAACTTACCTTCCGGGTAGTCTATGTAATATTGTGAGTCAAAGTCTTTTCCTGTCATGTCTTTTTATTATTTTCCTTAGGTGTTTTCATTTTTCCATATTTATGGATATTTTCCTTCAGTATTTCATTTATCCGGCTGAAATCACCTTTTTCATTTCTTCTTTTATATCCACTTTTTATTTATAGCATCGTATATCTGAGCTGCATAGGGCAGTTCCCAGTGCATATGAAGGGAAAGTAACCAAACAGTCCTTCCGCCCAGTGTACATCCTGCAATATTCCTTCTGAATAAGTTGCCGGTCTTATTCCAAGATATTCTTCATATTTATCTGCCCATTTTACAGCAAGTGCATCTACATCTATTTCTTCATCGAGGTTGCTGAAAATTTCCTTTTCAAGTTCATATCTTATCAATATATGTATAGGGTAAGTCAGTTCATCAGACTCTGTTCTTATAAACTGTCTTTCAACTTTATTTGCCAGTTTGTAAAGTTCTTCCTTACCGATACCATTTTCTGAAAGATTAAACAGTTCATCCATTTTTGGATAAATAAATCCAATAAACTCCCTACTTCTTCCAAACATATTTTCAAAAATTCTTGACTGGGATTCGTGTATTCCCATCGAAACTCCTCCACCAAGTACAGTATCAGTAATTTCATCACCTATATGCTGTTCATAAAGGGCATGTCCTCCTTCATGAATTGTTGAATATATTGAACTTAGAAGATTATCTTCATAATAGTGTGTAGTAATTCTTACATCATTATTACTGAATTCTGTTGTGAAAGGATGTTCACTCTCCTTAAGCACTCCCTTATCAAAACTGAATTTTATAATATCCAGTACATATTTTGAAAAATTCCTCCTGTTTTTGAATATCAAAAATTCATCTTTTTAAATTTTTCAAACAATTCCAGTTCTTCTGAACTTCTTTCCTTTTCAGTAACTTTTTCTTTATAAAAAGGTGATAACTCATTTTTATTTTATCAAAAATTGATTTCAGTTCTTCCACTGCCACTTCAGGCTCATAATCATCAAGCAATGTATTATAAGGATTTCCTGTATATCCTCTATATTTTATAAATTTTTGTTAAACTCTATCATCTGTTTCAGATAATCCTTGAATATGCTGTAATCATTTGTTTTCTTTTGCTTCTTCCCATTTTCTTACAGACAGTACTCTCAGTTCAGAATATTTCTGGAATTCATCTTTAGGAATTTTTCCATTTTTCAAATGATTCCTTTTTCACTTCTTCTATAATTTTTCTATCTATCTCTGACAGTTCTTCGGTATTTATTCCATATATCAGCTTCTTAAATTCATCATTTATAATCATTGAATAGCTTTCCCCTATCAAATAACCCAATGTCTTTGATATTTTTTTCAGCTGCAAGGAAAAGGTGCTTCTGGTTTCAAGATCCCAACTCAGTAATGTTATCGCACGTTCTAACGATCCCCTGTTTTCAAGAATTTCCTTATTTTTCATATCTTCATTTGTCTTATTTTGCATAAACTTCACTTCCCTTTTCAATTATTTTTCATAGTTAATATTATAATTATACTCCTTTTTGTTTTTTTGCCATTAATTTTTATTTTTATTATCTTTTCTTACTATTTTTATAAATTTTAAAGTTATTTAGCCTATGTTATCTTTTTATGTTAATAATATTAATACTTTTAAACGGGAACTTTTTCTTATTTTTTTAATGTTTTTCAAAAACCTCTTGAAAAATTTACTCCGTCTATTATATACTTAACTATATCACTAGGAGGTATTCAAATGGATTATCAAACGATAATTGTAGGAATTGCGGGAGGAACAGGTTCGGGAAAGACAAGCGTTACAAAGGCTATAATAGAAGACCTTAAAAAATCGAACATTCATTCCATTCTGCTGGAACAGGATTTTTATTACAGAAGAAATGATCATTTAACTTATGAAGAAAGAACTTTATTAAATTATGACCATCCAGATTCAATAGATTTTTGATTTACTGGAAGAACACATACTTTCCCTGAAGGCAGGGCATTCCATTGAAAAAGCCCATATATGACTTCCAGATTCATAACAGAATCGATGAGACAGAGCATATTGAACCGGCTAATTTAATAATAGTTGAAGGAATTTTAATTCTTGCTATACCAAAAATAAGAGATCTTTTTGATGCAAAAAAATCTTTATTGACACTGATGATGATGAAAGACTCTTACGTAGAATGGAACGTGACATGAAGGAGCGTGCAGAAGCTTTTGAAAGTGTAAAGAATCAGTATATTAACACTGTAAAACCTATGCATCTGGAATTTGTGGAACCTTCTAAAAGATATGCCGATGTAATCATTCCAAGAGGAAGGGATAACAAAGTCGGGATAAAAAAATGGTTGCAAAGCAGATTGAGATATCTGTTTAATACCCTTACAAAACAGAAATAAATTTAATGAAAGCAGGTAATAAATATGAAAGTAGCAGTAATAGGTGGCGGAGCAGCAGGAATGATGTTCTCCACTCAATATAAAAAGCAAACCCTAATGACGAGGTGTTTGTATTTGAAAAAAATCTCAATATGTGGCATGGGCAGGTTGTCCTACTCCATACTATATAGCAGATGAACTGTCATTTAATGATGTTGTTCTAGGAACTCCTGAAGATTTTATAAAAGAGGAGTTAACGTTAAAATACTGCATAAAGTTACAAATATTGACTTTTAAAAATAAAACTTTAAACTGTGGAAGGTAACGAGATAAGTGGAGCATTTGAATACGACAGACTTATCATTGCGGTAGGTGCAAAGTCTTTTTGTTCCAAATATTAAAGGATATTCTGAAAATCTTGAAAATGTATTTACCCTTTCACATGCAGAACATGCAGTGAAAAATAAAAGAATACATTAATGAAAATAAGGATAAAATTAAAAAAAGCTGTCGTTGTAGGAGCAGGATTTATTGGACTTGAAACTGCCAGAAGCATTTAACAGAAAAGATATGGAAGTTACAATTGTTGAAAAAAATCTGACAAAATATTCCCTACTGTTTCTGAAAGTTTAAAATCTGGAATTTATGAAAGTATTGAAAAACATGGAATTGCATTAAAACTTAATTCCGGAGTAAATGAAATTGTTTCTGAAAATAATATTGCAAAAGTCTGTACAGCTTGATAACGGAGAAAGTATTGATTTTGATATTGCACTATTCAGTATTGGAATTACTCCTAATATAGATTTTATTTCTTCTGAATTAAAAGACAGAAAATGGAAAAATAGTTGTTAATGACAAATTTGAAACAAATCTTCCTGATGTTTATGCTGTGGGAGACTGTATTTTCAACAAATTCTATCATACAGACAGAAATCTTTATGCACCTTTTGGAGATGTGGCAAACAAGCATGGAATGCTGCTTGCAAAATATCTTTCAGGACAGAATATAAGCTGGAAGGGACTACTCAGATCCTTTGCAACTTCTTTCTATGATATTAAACTGGCACAGACAGGCCTTTTCACTTGAAGAAGACAATCATTAGGATATAATGCTGAAAAAGATTGAAATGAGGGCAATGTATAAAAAACTCAGGATTTAAGGATTCTTTCCTATAAAAAAACTGAAATTATTTATGATAAGGATAAAAAGTTCTTCTTGGAGGAGCAATGGTCGGTAAAGAAGAGTTGCCCAGTTTATAGACCAGATAGCAATTGTCATTACTCTTGAAACACCAATTGAAAAAAATTCATTGAAATAGACTTTGCTTACTCTCCGACAAATGCAAGCGTTTGGAATCCTCTGCTTGTAACTTATAGAAAAAGTAATCAAATAATAACTGAAACAAACATTTTTCAATAAAAAAATACGTACCTGTAAACTTTTTAATTTCATTATCCAGTTTTACTGTACGTATTTTTATTTTTTTCCTGTTCTATTTCAAATTAAAGATTTAATACATAATCTGAATATTTTTGCACTTTCACTTATTTTTCATCTCCTGTTTCAGGAACAGCATCATAAAAATAAAAGCCTGGAAGTTCAATACTTCCTATATATTTTATTGTTGCTTTAAAAGGAATCAGCACTTCATCCATTAAAAAACCCACACTTCCATTTTTTTGTATGACTTTCTTCAGGTGCACCTACAGTAACCGCCATTCCTATTCTTTTTACCCTTCATCTTATAATCAGCCGTTTCATCATCACCGTAAGCCCATCCAAATGAAAGAACATCATCAAGCCATTTTTCAATATTGGAGGACTGCTATACCAGTACAACGGAAACTGCAAAAATAATATTTTCAACACTTTCCAGAAGATTATGCTCCCTGTCAATATCGAAAAAATACAGTCAGGATATTCCTTATGAAGATCATGTATAATGATTTTATCATTGTGTTTTTGAGCTCTTCTATCCATTTTTATTCACTACCGACTTTTCCATATCTGGATGCGCCAACACAACCATAGTCCTTTTCATTTTCATCATCTCCTGCCACATTTTATTTTACTGTTCTTCTATAAATCAGGAAGTATGAAATACCTCCGAAAAGAAGTGCAAAAATTGCATACTGCTGCCAGAATTCTTTACAGTACCCTCTTTTAGTATCTACAAAAAATCTTGTCCATGCACATGCAAAAACTTGTTATAAATGTATTTCCAATAACAGAACCTATGTGTATAGGAACTCCTATGAATGAAAGCATAAAAGGAAACAGTGTCACTGCAAAAGTTGCTCCTACAAGAACAACAGCCATTGATTTCCAGTTGAAAAACGGTTTTTCTTCTTCTCTTCCTGTGCCTTTTTCTTTTCTTCCTTTTCCAGCAATTTCTTTTCCTTATTCTTATTCTGGTGATTTATTTTTTTCTTACCATACTATTCCTCCTCAAAAATTTTCCAGTATTTCAAGTACTTCTGACTTTGTCTGTGCTTGTGACAGTTTTTTTCCAGAACTTCTTCCGAGTAAGAAAGCTCCGAAATCATTGCAAGGAGATCCAGATGTTCCTCTTTTGTCCCTTTTTGGTGCCGCTATCATAAATATGTATTTTGAAGGCTGTCCATCCATGCTTTTCGAAGTTTACCCTTCTTTTTGAAATTCCCAATGCCAATGCAATTTTTATGAACACTTGGAGATTTTTGCATGAGGGAACCGCTATCCATCCTGCATCCCCTGTTGCAGTAAGTTTTTCCCTTTCCTTCAGCCCTTCAATAAATTCATCCAGCTCATCAGCATCTATTACATTGCCAGCTACAAAAAGAGGTGCCATTTCTTCAAAAACTTCTTCCTTTTTCCCTAGACTTCAAATCAATTATTATTCTGTCTTCAGACATATATTCCAATAATCTTTTCATCTTTTTCATCTCCTATTTCTATAATTTTCTAAAATTTATTCCATCTCTCAATTATATCTTTCATAACTTCATTTTCACTTTGTTCAGACAAATTATAAATGATATATTCCTTTTCCTTTCTGAACCATGTCATCTGCCTTTTGGCGTATCTCCTGCTTTCCCTTTTTATTTCCTCAATTGTTTCATCTAAAGAATTTTTCCCCGTCAAAATATTTAAAAAAATTCCTTATATCCTATTGAGCTATTTTTATAACGTAAATTTTCATATTTGTCATATATTTTTCTTGCTTCAGCTTCCAGTCCTTGGGAAATCATGATATCCACTCTTCTGTTTATCCTGTCATAAATTTCTTCCCTGTTTCTTGTGAGGAATACCTTCATAAAACTGTAGTTGTTATTCTTCACATTCTCATTTTTCAGCTCACTGAATTTTCCGCCTGTAAGAATACATACTTCGATTGCCCTCACAAGCCTTAATTTATTGCATATATCTATTTCCCCGTATGCCTTCTCATCAAGTTTTTCAAGCATTTTTCTAAGTTCTTCCAATGTTTTTCCTTCAAGTTCATTTCTCACCTTTTCATCCTTTGAAGGAAGATTTGAAAAAGCCATCAGTTATTGCCTTTATATAAAGACCTGTACCTCCAACGAGAAGAATATTTTTCCTGATTTTTTTCCTTATCTTTAAGAATACTGTTTACCTGTATTTCAAAAATCTCCAACAGAATAGTCTTCTCCAGGGATCTACAATATCAAGCTGGTAATGCTTTATTCCTGCATTTCCTCATTTGTTATTTTTGCAGTTCCTATATCCATGTATCTATAAATTTGTGAAGAATCTGCTGAAATAATCTCACTGTCAAGTGATTTTGCCAGATTTATCGACATATCCGTTTTACCTACACCCGTAGGTCCGCTTATTACAAGGCCTTTTAAATTAGATAACATACTCAAATTCATACCCTGCTATTATTATTAAGTCTCCTTCTTCAACTCCGGCATTTTTCCAGTTCCACTTCCATTCCCAGATTTCTCATCATCTGTAAGAAGTTTATAATACCATCATCTCCAGTAAAGACATATTTTTTTAAGGACATCGTCAACTATTCTTCCATCCACTTCAAATACATGATCTTCCAGTTTCTTTATCATCCAAGGTTCTTTTTACTGTTTTCTCTTAGCAGTTCTTCAACTGAATATTCTTCTTCCAGTTCTTCACGAGGAATTTCCTGGATAAGCTCCCATGCCTTCTTTAGAACAGGTTTTATTCCTTCATTTGCAATTACTGAAATAGGATATACATATGCTATTCCTGTTCCTTTATAAACTTTTCAAATTTATCATATTTTTCTTCATCATAAAGCATATCTATCTTGTTTTGCAACCACTATCTGTATTTTTATTTGACAGTTTTTCGCTGTAATTTCTGAGCTCCTTGTTAATCTTAAGAAAATCTTCTTCAGGCTCTCTTCCGTCTATTCCTGATATGTCAACAATGTGAATTATCAGTTTACATCTTTCTATATGCTTTTAAAAATCTGTCTCCAAGACCTACTCCTTCATGTGCTCCTTCTATCAGTCCCGGAACATCTGCTATTACAAAGCTTTCTTCATCTCCCATTCTGACTACACCCAGTTTAGGTTTAAGAGTTGTAAAGTGATAGCTTGCAACCTTTGAATTTGCCGCTGACACTTTATTAATAAAACTGGATTTTTCCAACACTTGGGTAACCTACTAAGAGCCACATCCGCAAGCAGTTTCAGCTCCAGTTTTATTTTCAGTTCTGCACCTTCCCTACCGCTTTCAGCAATTCTCGGTGCTTTTCTTACAGAAGACTTAAAGTGTATATTTCCTCTTCCTCCGTCTCCACCTTTTAAAAATACAACTCTTTCATTTGGATTATCCAAATCAAGTAAAAGTTTTTGTCTCAAAATCTCTTATCATGGTACCTACAGGAACCCTTATTATCAAATCTTCTCCTGATTTCCCTTTACAACGTGCAGCACTTCCCTTTTCTCCATTTCCTGCCTGAAACTTTTGCTGCTTTTTAAAAATCTACAAGTGTATTTATATTAGGATCTGCAATAAAAACTACATCTCCACCTTTTTCCACCGTCACCACCATCAGGTCCGCCAAACTGGACAAATTTTTTTCCCTTCTGAAGGTTGCTGCTCCATCACCGCCGTTTCCTGAAATGACAGTAATTACGCTTTCATCTATAAACATTTCTTCTCCTTACAATAAATCATTTTTAATATTATTTTTATCACGTTTGACTGAATAATAAAAAGACATTTTTAAATACCTTCATTCTATGACTTTTTAGCACCTTTATTTTACAACTTTTTAATATCTTTATTTTTTTATTACTTTTCATTTTTCTAAATTCCCATGGAGCAATATACCCTTTTTGAAAAAGACCAAGTTTATTTTTCTGGGCATTTTCCTGAGCTGTTTAAGTTTTTGTATTTTTTTCTTATCATATTTTTCATACCACCATGCATTTCCGGTAGCAACCATTTTTTTCATTTATATTTTCATTATTATAATAAACTGTTCCCAGCAGCCTTCCATACCTGTCATTTTTATTTCCTTCAATTCTAACTGTTTTTTTCCACGTATAAAAGCTTCATTAGGAATTCCTTGCTTGCATATCCGTAGTCCTGTTTCAGTTCAGGTGCATCAATTCCGTATAATCTGACTTTTATAAGATTTCCCGTTTCTTTTATTATTTTCAATCTTTTCACTGCAACTGTATCTCCGTCACTTACATAAAGAACTTTATACATATTGGCAGAAAATATGTTCATACCGGACATCATTATCATCAGAAAAAAATTATTTTTCAATATTGAAATATTTAGTATTTTTTTGCTTGTTTTTCAATGTTTCACCTCTTTTTTTCTAGTTTTTATATAGCTTTTCTATTACAAGAAAAATCCCTTTTTGAAAGTTTTTTTCATAAATATTCCAATCACTATACCTATAATTAAAATAAATCCTGTTCCTACATATACCTGATCATTTATAATCAAAGTTCCATCTGAATGTTTTAAATAGTAACCTCAAAATGCACATATCATTGACGTAATAATTGGAAATGCCACTCCAAACCAGCTTGTCTTTTTGCCAGTATGCTGTACAGTACCTGACTCAGAATGATTGTCAGCAATCCTACCAGTGAAAAATACCATAAAATAATTTGTAAGCCCTCCTATGACAGAACCTGCAAGTGCTCCTAAAATCCCTAGAAATATATTTTCCTTAGTATTCAGCATTTCTTCCCTACGCTCATCAAGTTTACGTTTTTCTTTATTAAAAACAGTTTTTCGCATATATGTACCCTTTCATCAACTATTTTAGCTATTTCAATATTTTCAGCATCTTCAAGTCCACAATATCCGCATCCGCTCTTATAATTTCTTTTAAAGAAAGTTATTATCTTTTCTATTATTTCCTTCAGTTCCTTAAAGTGATTAAATCCCGATCTTTTTGGGAAACTTCAACTATAATATAATTCTTCTCATATTTCACATCCCATATTGAGCTATTTTTTTATCTTCCAGTTCCTTCAGAAATTTCTCAAATTCTTTCTTATCAACAATTCCGCTCACATTAAATGTCAGATAATATTTTTTTCACAACGTTGTCATCTATTATATTGACATAATATCCATCTATTTTTCCCTTCAACTGTTTTAACTTCCGGTCTTTTCAAGTTATATTTTTCAGCTAATTTTTCAAGCGCCATATTTCTTCCTCCATTTTATATTTTTTTAAACTTCTTTCTTTTACAGTATTTTTTTCAAATGTTACTCTTTTTGCATTCAAATCAGGTTCCCTATCCAAATAAATAACTCCGCAAAATTCAAAACCATTCTTTTTCAAAAATCCCTTCATTGGCTCATTATCTTCATGAGTATCTATTTTTATGCTGTATATTCCCTTTTCCCATGCATATTTTTTTCCAGTTCCTTTAAAATTTCTCCTGAAACTCCTTTATTTTTCCACTATCTGACACTGCGATTCTATGAATGACAGCATATTCCCCATCTGATAGCCATTGGCCTTCCTTCATATTTTCATATACTTCTTCCTTCTCAAATGTAAGAACTGACGTTCCCAATATTTGCCCATTTTCTTCCATTACATAGCTTATCCCTTTATCTACATCTTCCATAATGCTATTTTCATTTGGATAGCCATTCTGCCACTGATCCAACCCCATATTTTTCATTCTTTCCTTTGCAGACTCTATTATTTTCCAGTATTCCTGCAATATCTTTCTTTTCTGTTTTCTAAATATTATCTTCAGCTCCTTTCTTTATTTTTCAAGCTTTTAGAATTATATTTTTATCACTTTTACAAAATTTTTCAAATATAAATCCAATTAAAATACAAAAACTATATTTCTTCATTTATTAGAATTCTACTCATTGTAAAATTCTAAAACAATTCAAAAATATAGTTTTCACATTAATTTTTATAATTTTCTTTTTAAGATATTCTCTTTTAAATTTTATTTATTAGCTTTTACAAGTTCATTTACTTTTTGTTCCATAAGGTCTGCAGCAGACTTCAGGTGTAAGTTTTCCCTGTCCTAACTGATTTATAATATTGAATATTTCTGTACTCATTTTAGTATAGTATCTTGGAACTCCGTTAGGGAAAGGAGATGCAACTATTTTTAGACTGTTCCACTATAGATCCTGAGTTTTTATAATTCCTTCCTTAACCATTTTGTTCTATAACACTTGTTCTTGTAGGAGTATTGTTTTATAGCTTTTATTTAATTTCAACTGAGTTTCAGGTCTTGAGAACCACTCTACAAATTTCTTAGCCGCTTCTTTTATTTTCTGAGTGAGCAGAAACTCCCACAGTTTCAGTGAAATGTAATAGTCTGTTTAGCCGGACCATCTATTCCTGGAACAGGAATTGTTGTTATTTGTCCTACAACTTTAGAAGATTTTGGATCGTTTGAACTTGTTATGAATGAAGTTGGCCCTATTAAGAATGCCCCTTGAGCATTATTTATTCCTCTGAATGTATCAATTCGGGTGTAGAAACACTTGCAGGATTAATGTATCCCTTGTCAACAAATTGCTTTAATAAGTTTCAATGCGTCAAGTGCACTTTCCTTATTTAAAGTGTCATCATCATTGAAAAATTTTATTATTTCTTGTATATGCTAAAAGTTAAGAATGAAGTTGTTGTTTTTTTCTTCAGCATTTAAAGGGAATAGCATAGGATATTCTATAGCTTTTGCTTTCTTTAAGTTTATCAAAAACTGCTTCCATTTCAGTCCATGTTTTTTTGGAAATTCTGTAACTCCTGCTTTTGATAACATTTCTTTATTTATATATGCTAATCTTAGCCCATTTGCATAAGGTACTGCATATATTCCATTATTAACTTTTAAAGTATGAAATAGATGGAATATCCTTTTTGTGTTGCTTCATCTACTTCAAGAGGTTCCAGCCATCCGGCATTTTGGAATTCTCCAACCCATGACCAGTCTACTTCAACTACGTCTGCCGCCGCTTTTTCCCTGCCGCGACTATTGAAATTTTACTTTTTGTATCATCCCATGCAGTAGGTAATACTTTAACTGTAATTCCTGTTTCTGCTTTAAATTCTGCAAGCATTTTCTTCTGTAGGTGCACCCCAGTCAGGAATCATCAGTGTTATTTCCTTCCTTCCGTTGTTTCCTTTTAACTTCTTCAGTTTTTTCGACTGACATCCAACAAATAGGCAGGCAATTAAAAATTATTACTGCTACTAATCTTTGTTTCAACATACGTTCTTTTCCTCCTTAAATTTTTTTGTTTTATATATATAAAATATCCTTTTGTCATTGGGAATCTCATTCCCTTTTTCCATTCTTCCTTCAGTTTTCTTTTGCAGACTTGTGTTTTTCATCCCAATCTTCAGCATTCTCACTTTTTAGTTACAAAAACTCTTTTCTATAATTTGAGGGATATTTTTCATTTAAATTTGAGGATAAAAAGTATATTTTTTTCCTGAAACTTGATAATATTACTTTCTTCAGAAAGAATATTTTTAAATTTGGACTTAACAGCCACGAGTAACAGATAAAAACCACTGTTGAAAATTTATACCCTCTTGATTTATAGAAATTAACAGCCATATCATAGGGATTTTTCACACTCTTCAGGGGTAAGTTTTTCTCCTTCCCTTATGTGAACATTTACAAAAGAAAATCTTTTGTTTCTTCAAATACGTTACTCAAGTCATCTATATTTTTCCAATACTTCAAACTGTAATCTTCCAAGTTTTATTACCTTCATTTCAAGAATACTGTCTACCCATTTAAAATGTTCTTTGTAGAGACCTTTTACGTTATTTTTCCTTTTCATATTTTTCTGACCATATATAAAGATCTTTTACATTATCTGTAAAAAGTTCATCTGGCAGCTTTTTCATTTTATATAAATCTTTTTGTGTATGTTTTACTTTTTATTTAATAAAAATCTATATCCTGCCTCTTCATCAGTCTTTTTCCCTTCACAAATTATTTCACATTCTCCGCAGGGGTTATAGAACTAGAAAGAGATAGTCTTAATGCAACAGATTTTTACAGGATTTAGCTGAAAAATATTCATTTACTTCTATACTTTTCACATTTTCCATTTTATCCAGTATTTCCTTCTGTATACTAAGAGGATATCTCGGACTTCCCTGGATAACCTTCAGAGTTACACTGTAACCATATTTTGAGTATATTTCATTTTTCTATACCTTCTTTTATCTCATCCAGTGTGACAACTCCTATTTTATCCATTATCATGGCCCGCATACCTTCTCCATTGTCTACATATTTCTGAATTACTCTCTCCAGTTTGTTTCCTATTGTATATAGTATGTCAGCATACATTTCTCCATTTTCTTCAAATACTTTATACTCATACTCCATTTCTATATACTCTTCAAACTTTTCAAGTTCTTCTTTAATTTTTTTCTCACAACGATAGGAGGCGGACTCTTTTTATAAATCCTAAAAATTTTTATAACTGTGGAACTATTTTCCTTTCACATTTTTCTATTACTTCACTTCTTTTTTTATCATAATTACCTCTATTCTTATTTTCACACATTCAGAATCATTTTCTTTTAAAAGTTCTAGTTGTATTTTATTGCAGTCCTTAAATTTTCATCAGGCGTGTCATTTAGGCAGTTGCACCCAAAAGCACACAAATAATTATTATATGGCAGCATTTTCGTGCAAAGTTCCTTCGTATATTTTTCAATTTCTTCAACCGTACCTTTACCAATCAGATCAATAGGATCCAAATTTCCTATAAGAACTTTATCTGACGGAATTCTTTTTGCAACTATTTTCATAATCCATTATCTGATCAAGACTTACTGCATCCAAATGACAGCTTAACATTAAATCCAGAAATAATGAAGTATCTCCACATATGTGCATTCCTTTCCAGCAGTCTATTGAATCAAATATTTTATTTACCCTCAGGTACAACATAACGCTTAAAAATTTTTTTAGGACTAAGAGTTACCGTTCCCGGTTCCGCTATTGAAATATACATTGCTCCCGGCTTTACGGACAGCTTTAACATAAGCTAGTACAGTTTCTGTGGCAAAAATCAAGAATTTTTTTCTACAAATTCTGGATTTCTTATTACCTCTCCCAGCAGATGAGTAGCACCTGCCATTTGAACTGCTAACGTAAAAGGTCCCTGTATGGAAACATAAAGGGGTTTGTCGATGGATTTTTGCAATCAATTCCAGACTTTTTAAATTTACAGGCATTCTCCCATCCTTATAGGGATCTGGTACTTTTGCCTTTTCAACATCTTCAATTGCCCTGAACGGATGGCTCATTACACTAGGAAAAATCATAATCAGGCTTTTAAAAAGATCAAGTCCTAGTGTTTCACAAAAAATCGCACCGTCACAGAACGAGTATATGAAAATCTGAGTCAAACTCTTCATTCATACGCTTTGCCAAAGCTCAGCTGCATTTCAGGGATTTGTATACACATCATAACTTTTACTCCAAAAAAATTTTTAATCCATTTGTTGCCATATCAGGTAGAAAGAAAAAATCTATTTTCACTATTTATATACTCTAATAACGTCATTTTTCTAAAGTCCATTTAATCTCCCTCCCAAAAGCTTTTTCACAAGTAAAACTGCTTCAACTGCATTTTGCCGAATATCCGTCTGCCCCTATTTCTTTCGCATATTTTTGCACTGACACTTCCACCACCAATGATTACTTTAGGGTCTATGTTCAAAAGTTTTTACTGTTGACAAGAGCCACTACATCCTTCATTTTTCCCTGGTAGTAGTCATCATTGTAGAAAGACAGATTATATCAGGGATTTCATCTTCTGCTTTTTAATTATATCTCCTGCTTTTTACATTGATTCCCATATCAGTAACTTTTAAATCCGGCAGACTTCAAACATTATTTTTTTACTATATTTTTCCTATTTCATGTAAATCTCCTTCAACAACTCCTATAATAACTTTTTGGCCCTTTTGCATCCTGTTTTGCTGGAAACTTGTTTCTCAGATAATTTACTCAACATTTAATGTATCTGCACACACTATTACTTCTGATACAAAATATTCCTTATTTTCAAATAATTTTGTAACATCAAGCATACCTTTACTTAAACCGTCATTATAGATTTCTTCCGGAAGTACTTTTGCATCTAAAAGCCTTGTCTATTAATGGTATGATATTGTCCTCATCCATATCTACTATTGCTTTAGCAATTTCTTCTAAATATATGTTCATAAAATTGTTTTTCTCCTTAATTGTCTATTATTCCTTCACTGAACCAGCTGTCAGTCCTGAAACTAAATTTTTTTCTGAATATTATACTTGCCAATAGCGGAGGTATTATTACAATAATTCCTGACATTGCTATAACACTGTAATTAATCGCATCCCTTGTCATAAATTCTGACATAATAAGAGTTAATACTTTATTATTATGTGAGGGATAACAGCAGCATAGGAATAATATACTGTTTCCATGACATTAAAATATTACAAGTGAAGAAGTGAGAACTATCGGCTTTTGCTAATGGCAAACCCTATCTGAAAGAACAGCTGCCTCTCATTAGCTCCCTCTATCGCCGCCGCTTCCCATAAATCTTCAGGAAGTTCCCTGAAATAATTCATAATTATCCATATATTCAGCGGAATAAATGCTGATATAAATATTACTGATGTCCATAACATACTATCAAGCATTGAATGTTCCATAAAAAGGAATAAATCGGAATAATAGTAGTAAATACAGGTATTACTATTGTCATCAGAATAAAACTGATAATTAAATTTTTAAATTTAATCTTATAACGTGCAAGGGCATATCCTGTAACAACAGACAGTGGCATCCCTATAAGCACTGTAATCACTGCCAAATACATACTATTAGAAAGTCCGTTTATAAGTACATCACTTTCCTTACTTCCTAAAAGTCAGAAAAATTTTTATAATTCATAAAAGTAACTACCCTCAGGAAAAATCTTTAAATTATTTTTCAGCAGATCCCTTCCGGAGTTATACTTATAAGAAAACACCAGAAAATAGGCTCTACACTAAAAATAATTATAAAAATACTGTAATATAATAAATCAGTTTATGCTTTCCTGTTTCCTTCATAATTAATCCTTTCCTACTTTTCATAAGCCATATTTCTTACATAAAAATATCCAAAATATCCCTGATAAAATCATTACAACATAGGATATTGCACTTCCATATCCAAAAATCCAGAAAAATTAAATGTTGTTGAATAATTATAGACAAGTAAAGTCTGGATTTCAAACTGATAACCTGATATTGCTATAACCTCATCAAAAATGCTAAGTGCCGTCGTTGTTAAATTTATAAGGACAACCCCTATTGACGGTAATAACATAGGTAATGTCACATAATAAAATTCCTGAAATTTATTCCTCCAAAAACCTTTCACTGCATCATAGTAGCTTTCAGGGATATTCTGAAGATTTGCTAATATTACAAGCGAAGAAAAAGGAATAATCCTCCATGAAACAACTATTGAAATAACAAGTAAAAATAAATACCTGTTATCTGTCCACGAAATTGGACTTTTTATTAAATGCAGATTCATTAAAATCTTGTTCATAAATCCATACCCGGGAAAAAATATAAATTTCACATAATTCCATTTACGATAGGCGGCATAGCCCATGGAATTATTACCAGAGCTGTCAGCACAGGATTAATTTTAGACTTTACATTTAAAAACAAGACCTGTAATTATACTAAATACCAGTCCTATAATCATAACCATTACTAAAAATCAGTACACTGTTATATAAAGCATTGTAAAAATGAGGATCTTTGAATATTTTTTTACATAATTCTCAAACCATATAAATTTTTCATTTTGAGGTTCTGTTAAATTGTAGTACTTCAAGCTATAACGAAAAGTTAAAACTACCGGTAAAATTACTGAAATTAACAGTAATAGTAAACATGGCAATAATAACAGTGTTCCTTTTGTATCTCTCCTCATAAAAGTACTATCCTCCTATATTTTTGATAAGCTATTAATGAGCCTGTTGTGTAAACAGACCCATTAACAACTGCTTTTTATTATATTTAACTGTTAGCTTTTGCCAATTCATTTTACTTTTTTGTTCCATCTGGTCAGCAGCCTGTTCAGGAGTAAGTTTTCCCTGTGCCATCTGGTTGATGATGTTAAATATTTCTGTACTCATTTTAGTATAATATTTTGGTACACCATTAGGGAAAGGACTTCCTACTATTTTAGCCTGTTCTATAAGTGATCCTGGTCCTCCTGGAATTGTTCCTTCATCAGTCATTTTCTGAATTACACTTGTTCTAGTAGGAGTAAGGTTTATTGCTTTGCTTAACTTAAATTGAACCTCAGGTCTTGAAACCCATTCAATAAACTTCTTAGCAGCTTCCTTTATTTTTCTGAATAAGCTGAAATTCCCATTGCTTCAGTAAATGCAACTGTTTTAGTCGCAGCTCCTTCTTTACCTGGAATAGGTAAAGTAGAAATTTGACCTACAACTTTTGATTCTTTAGGATCATTTGCACTTGTAATATAGAAAGTCGGTCCAATAAGGAATGCTCCATTTCCGTTTATTATCCCTTTATATACAGTTCCACCATCTGCAGAAATAGTTTCAGGGTTTATATATCCCTTATCCAGATATTTTTTTATCATCTGTAACGCTTCCAGTGCATTTGCTTTATTTAAAGTATTATCTTTATTAAATACTTCTCCACTTCTTGTATAAACTAAAGTTATAAATGAAGTAGTCGCATTTTCTTCAGCACCTAGAGGGTATAACATAGGATTTTTAATAACATCTTTAGCCTGCAGCTGATCCATTACATTTTCAAGTTCGCTCCATTTTGAAGGAAGAGTTTCAACTCCAGCTTTTTTTAAGCATTTCTTTGTTTATATATGCAACTCTTAAATCATTAAAATGTGGCATTGCATAATATTTACCATCAACTTTAAAAATAATCAAGAGATAAGATGTCCTTTTGTGTATCTTCATTTTATTTCAAGAGGTTCCAGCCAACCTGCACTTTGAAATTCTCCAATCCATGACCAGTCAACTTCTATAATATCTGCAGCAGCTTTTTTTCCTGCAGCGGCAATTGAAACTTTACTTTTTATATCATCCCATGATGTAGGTAAAGTTTTTACAGTTATTCCTGTTTCTTCCTTAAATTCCTTTAACATATCTTCAGGTGGAAGACCATAATCAGGAAGCATTACTGTAATTTCCACTTCTTTTTCTGTTTTTTTCAGTTTCTTTTTCTTCTTTTTAGGGTTGACATCCTATTATAAAAGTCAATAATAGTAATGGAAATCCATAAAAAAATCTTAAAGTTTTTTTCATTGTTTTATATCCTTTCTATTAAAACTTAAGTTATATAATTTTATTGCTTTACAAAAATTTTTACTTATTAGCTTTTTGCCAGTTCATTTACTTTTTGTTCCATAAGGTCTGCTGCGGCCTCAGGAGTAAGTTTACCTTGTCCCATCTGGTTAATGATGTTAAATATTTCTGTACTCATTTTTGTGTAGTATTTAGGTACTCCATTAGGGAAAGGGAGACAACTATTTTAGATTGTTCTATTATTGAACACTGGATCTTTAATAGTTCCATTTTTTTAACCATTTCTTCAATTACACTTGTTCTTGTAGGCATGTTATTTATAGCTTTGTTAAGTTTCAACTGAGTTTCAGGTCTTGAGAACCATTCAATGAATTTTTAGCAGCTTCTTTATTTTTTTAGAGTAAGCTGAAATTCCCACTGCTTTCCAGTAAATGTAATTGTTTCTTTTGCAGGACCGTCTTTTGCCATTGCAGGAATAGTTGTTATTTTTCCTACAACTTTTAGAAACTTTTTGGATCGTTTGTACTTGTAATGTGAGAAGTTGGTCCCTATTAAAAAGCTCCCTGGGCGTTATTTATACCTCTGAAAACATCAATTCCAGTGTAGAGTACTTGCAGGATTTATGTATCCCTTATCCAAATATTTTCTCAATAACTGTAATATATCTAAAGCGCTTTCCTTATTTAAAAGTATCATCATCATTGAAGATTTTTCCATTTCTAGTATATGCGATAGTAAGGAATGATGTAGTTGCTATTTCTTCCGCATTAAGAGGGAATAACATTGGGTATTCAATTACTTTATTCTGTTTAAGTTTTTCAAATGCTGCTTCCCATTTCATCCCATTTTTTTAGGATATTCTCCTTCTTTTTATTCCAGCTTTTTCAAACATTTCTTTATTTAAATATGAAAGTCTTATTCCATTGGCATAAAGGTACTGCATAAATATTGTCTTTTACTTTAAAGTAAGATAATGAAGGGATATCCTTCTTTGTAGCTTCGTCTATTTCAAGAGGATCAAGCCATCCTGCACTGTAAAATTCTCCAACCCATGACCAGTCAACTTCCACTACGTCTGCCGCAGCTTTTTCCCTGCCGCCGCAATAGAAATTTTACTTTTTATATCATCCCATGCTGTAGGTAGTACTGTAACAGAAATTCCTGTTTCATCTTTAAATTCTTTTAACATTTCTTCAGGTAGGTGTACCCCAGTCGGGTATCATTACTGTTATTTCCTTTCCCCTTTTTCTTCTTTTTACCTCTTTAACTTCTTCTTTTTTACTCTGACATGCCGTCAATAAAAAAACTAATCCCAAGCTTAAAAGCATAAGAGCTATTTTTGAAACTTTGGAACCACTGTGAAAATTAAACATTACTGCACTCTCCTTATAAGTTTTTATTCAGAATAAACCTCATATGGAAATACAAATAGTTATTTAAAAAATAGGTTTAACAGTTATATTTTATTTAAAAATTTATCTTTATATGATAAATGAATTTTAGATAAGAAAGTGTATGTTTCCCTTTAATAATTTGAATTTAAAATGTCAGCTCCGCAAAAGAGTCAATTTAAAAATCTTATCAAAAATTCTGCATAAAGAACAACCTGCTCTTTTAGAACTTGAGAATCAAGTACAAGCAAAAAGTATTGATATTTTTAAATAGAATATTTTTATTTTTTTGTGCTACCCGTTATTTTAGTATAAATATTCATATTTTCCCTTCTTTCATTTGCTATTCTGTATAATAATTATACCATAAAAAACTTATAATTCAAGCTTCTATAATATAAATAAAACAAATGCTGTATTCAAAAACAAATATCAAAAAAATAGAAAACTGCTAAAATATAAAAGGATTTTCTTTGTTTTCAAATTATTCTCTATTCATAATATCAATTGACATTTATCAGCTTATATTATAATATGGGGATAAATACTTATTTAAAAATCTATTTTAGGAGGCAAGCATGAAGTTTTACAGCAGTGTACATAATTTTTACAGAAATTGTGAAATGAAAAATTTGAAAAATTTAATAACAATCATTTTTCAAATTTAGAAGTAATAAAAATGAAGAATTCGGTTTTTGTCACAGTGGACTTTCCTCAGGAATCATGTCTTAACATAAGTAATTCTCTGGACTTTACCATGGTGGGGATTAAGCAGAAGATACCGTCTTGAAGTAACTTCTGATCTTGAAACTGTTTATCCAAGTCTTGTAGATTATTCAAAAGATGATTATGGAAATGAAATTGCTGATATAATTCTTTCCCAGAAAAAGTAAAGTTTATCCAGAAGGAGAAACTCTGTTTTTATCCAAGGAATTATTCCTCAGGATTTCTCAGGAGAAAAAGTTTCAATAAATGTGAAATTATTTGAAAATAATGGTTACGAAAAGGAAAAAACTTATAGAAGAAAAAACTTTAAATGTAGACGTAATTGATTATGTACTGCCTGAAAACAGTTTTTTTCCTTGATTTGTGGCAGCATCCTTGTTCATGGGCAAGAACATATGATTTAGAATATTTTTCAGATGAACATTTTTATGTAATAGAAAACTATCTGAAAGAAATGAAAAACTTGGTCAAAAGGTTATAAACCTTGTAGTTTCAGATTTTCCATGGGCTGGCCAGAAATGTTTCGATGTAAAGGAAAAATGCTTCCCGTTTATACTGAATATAATATTATAAAGGTTTCAAGAAAAAAATGGTAATCTTATTCTTGATTTTTTTCTCATCTTGACAGATATGTTGAACTTTGTTACAAACTGGGAATTGACGAGGAAATTAATTTATTTGGCCTTATAGGAAACTGGCATGGATATGATTTTGGATCACCTCTTGAAGATTATCCGGATCCAATAAGAATAAGCGTTTATGATGAAGATACAAAAATTAACGATTATATCAGAAATAAATCTGAACTTGCAGAATACATCAGGCTTTTATTCCAGCATTTAAATAATAAAGGATATCTTTCTATAACAAAAATAATAGGAGATGAACCAAGTTCAGTGGAAGTATTCAAAAATTCTCAGATTTCTTAAATTCCTGCTCAACTGAAAAAGTTGCAATATAAATACGCTATTCATTCTCCTGGATTTTTGAAGAATACAGCGATGACTTAGAAAGTTTTTCAATAAATACATTACTTTTTAGGAGATTATTACCAGAAGGAAAATCCTGCTTATAAAAATTGAGGAAAATTCTAATAAATTAACATGGTATTCATGCTGTTTCCCAAAAAAACATTCAATGTATTTTATAGAAAGTCCTCTTATAGAATCAAGACTTACAGGGCTATATACATATTTATTTAAAATGAAGGAATGTTACGTTGGGCATATGGCATTTATGTGGAAAAATGTTTTCTCTGAAGTATCGTATAAAAAGAAAAAATGGACTGCCGGAGATATGCTGTTTGCATATCCTGGAAAAAAATATGAAACCTCTCCACAGTTTAAGAGAAAAAAATATGCTTTATGGAATACAGGATTTCAATATTTTCAGACATTTGGAAACTAAATTTGAAAATTTAAATGATGAGTTAAGAAATAAATTCGAGATGAAAAATTTAATTAAAAGAACAGATGGAGATATTGACCTGGAAACTATCCTGATATGGAGAAATATAAAAAGTCAGAAATGAAATTATAAAAAGAATATATAAAAGAAAAAGTAGTTTTATATTTATTCTACAATAAAAATATAGCAAATTCAATTTCCATATTTTTGTATAGTATTATTATATACATATACTTTACATTTGATGTCAAATGTAGTATATTATATCTGAAAGGAGATGATTTTATGGCACAAATTAATTTGCGAATTGATGATACTATCAAGAAAAATGCAGAACAGGCATGTTCTGATATGGGACTTTCATTATCAACAGCCATAACTATCTATTTAAAAATAGGTTCTGAAAGACGTATTCCATTTGAAATAACTGCAGATCCTTTTTTTATAGTGTTCAAAAATATGGAACGTCTAAATCAGTCAATCAAAAATGTAAAAGAGGGGAAAAACTACGCTTAAAGAACACGAGTTAATTGAGGAGGAATAGTGAAAAAGTATGGTCTGATGAAGCATGGGAGGAATATCTCTATTGGCAGACTCAAGATAGAAAAAATTATAAAAATAAACAATTTAATTAAAGATATCGACCGAAATGGATATCATTGTATAGGAAAAATCTGAACCATTATCTGGAAATCTTACTGGATATTGGAGTGTCAGAATTGATAAAAGCAAATCGCATTGTTTTCAAAAATTTCTGATGATACATTGGAAATATGGCAATGTGGCTCACATTATAGAGATAAGTAAAATTTAAAAACTGCACTTTCAATCTTATTAAAATTTTTAAGTGCAGTTTATTTATTTTTATGAGACAGTTATTATAATTATATAGATTTATAATCTTTTTCATTTCATTTGCAACAAATTCAACCAATGGACCAATAATTACCTGAACATCTGTTTTAGAAGGTTTTATTATTCCTGCTGCAACTTTTTATTTTTGTCATCAATTATAGTTGAATCCTTTTTACTTCCAGTCTTAATCTTGTAGCACAGTTATCTATAGAAACTACGTTATCTTTTTCCACCTAATGCTTCATATATAACTGCAGCCACTTCTGCATGAGTTACTGTTTGAGCTTCTATTTTTAATTCTTCTTCGTTATCATCATCTTCTCTTCCAGGTGTTTTAATTTAAACATTTTTATTAATACTTTAAATAGAAGATAATAAACTACTCCAAATCCAAGTCCTAAAACTAATAGCATAAATGGATTATTAGCCATTGGCATTCCTGAAGTAATTGTAAAGTCAATAAGTCCTGCACTAAATCCAAATCCTGCTGTCCAGTGGAATGTAGATGCTATAAACAAGCTTACTCCTGTTAAGAATGCATGAACTCCATATAATAAAGGTGCCACAAACATGAATGCAAATTCAAGAGGTTCTGTTACTCCTGTTACAAATGAAGTTACAGCTCCAGCCAACATTAATGATGCAATTTGTTCTTTTTTAGAAGGTTTAGCTTCCTGATACATTGCATATGCAGCTGCTGGTAATCCAAACATCATAATAGGGAAGAATCCTGCCTGATACATTCCTGTTACTCCTTTTACACCTGTTCCTCCAAGGAAATTTCCGATATCATTTATTCCTGCTATATCAAACCAGAAAACTGCATTTAATGCATGGTGTAATCCCAGAGGAATTAATAATCTGTTAAAGAATCCAAATATTCCTGCTCCTAAAGGGCCTAATTTTAAGAAAGATTCTCCAAATGCAACTAATGCTCCAAACACTATAGGCCATACAAAGAAGAATACAGGTGACAATATAAGCATTGTAGCTGCTGTCAATATTGGAACTAATCTCTTACCACTGAAGAATGCAAAAAGCCATCGGTAACTGTGTCTTATGGAATCTATTAAATATTTCAGATGCAATTATTCCTGATACTATTCCAATAAATGCGTTGTTTATTTTCGCAAAAGCTAACGGAACAGTTGTTACATCCACCTTTGTCAATAGTGCAACTGATTCTTTTGATAATAATGTAGTTATTACTAAGAAACCTACTAATCCTGCCAATGCCGCAGAACCGTCCTTCTCTTTAGACATTCCAACTGATATTCCTACTGCAAACAATATAGGTATATTATCCAATATAGAGCTCCTGATTTTATTAGGAATGCCGCTGCAGGGCTGTTTGCTCCCCATCCAACCGGATCAAGTCTATAACCAATTCCTAAAAGTATTGCCGCTGCTGGCATTACTGCAATCGGCAACATAAGTGATTTACCAATTTTTTGTAAATACTTCATTAACATTTTTAACCAACTCTCTTTCTACTTTTTCGTCCATATCCTTTTTCATGTGGGAATACAAACTTTATTTTCAATAATATTATATATTGATTTTTAACCAAGTCAACTTTCATAAACATCTTTTTCAATAGACTTTTTAACTAATTATAAAAAGTGTGTGCCAAACATTTCATTTCACAAACATAGAATTGAAAAACTTTTTCAACTTTTTTTAAAAAAATTAAAAAGTTCTAACCTTAATCTATCTTGAAAATTTATTTTTAATCACACTTTCTATTTTTGTTTTTATTTTTTTACATTTTTCCAGTCTATTTCTTTTTCCTAATTCCTTTAAGATATCATTTTGCTTTTTTTCAAAGTGGCCACATCCAAAAACCTCTGCTTGCAGAAAGCGGACTTGGATGTGCTGATTCCAGAATATAATGTTTTTCTGTATTTATAAGTCTTTTCTTACTTCTCGCATTATTTCCCCAAAGTATAAATATCAACGGTTCTTCCCTTTCATTAAGATATTCTATGACGTTATCCGTAAATATTTCCAGCCAATTTTCGAATGTGAATTTGCATTTTTCTGCAACAACTGTCAATGCTGTATTTAAAAGAAGCCTCCCTGTTTTGCCCATGGAACAAGGTATCCATTTTTGCTCATGTTATACCCATATTCACTGCTTATCTCCTTATAAATATTTTTGCAATGAAGGTGGAAGTTTTACTCCTTCCTTTACAGAAAAAGCAAGTCCATGTGCCTGATTTGGTCCATGATAGGGATCCTGTCCCAGTAGAACTATTTTACAGTCCTTATAGCTTGTCAGTTTAAATGCTGAAAATATCTCTTCCGGTTTAGGATATATAGTTTTTGTCTTATATTCCTTTACCAGAAATTTTTCTCATATCCTGATAATATTCCTTTTTCAAATTCTCCTTTTAAAAATCTCATCCCAGTCATTTCCTATATTTACCATAACTTCTGTCCTCTTCTCCTAAGTCTATTTCTCTATTTTCTTCAGCTCCACTGTCCACTGGTATCCTGATTCCACCTGATGTGCCCTTGAAAATGAACCTTGATTTAGTGCACACCGATTTTTATCAAGTGAATTTACATAAAAGCAAAGTTCTTCCAATATGAACTTCAGCAAATGATTTTACAAACTTTACCGTACTGTTTGTAAACATTTCTCATGTTGTGTTTTATTACAAGTTCCAAAGTATCTCCATAATTTATTCCAACTTCTTCAAAATAACTTCTGTCTATATTTGTCCATAAATTTCCAAATCTTATATCAAGTATATCTATTGTTCCTGAAATTATTCCATCATCAGAAATTTTAACTTCTGTTGTTTGCAGAAATTCCATTTTTTCAACTTCAATTTTTTCTCCAACTTCTTCATATGAAATTACTCCACTTGCAAGTCTTGCTCCTGTAAATGCATATATGTCCCTTCCATGAAAAAGTGTAGGACTCTCCTGAATATGGCAATCTATTCCTAGTTTCATCAATTTTCCTTATTTCTTCTATCCCTATATTTGAATGTATATGTGTCAATGTTCCATTATCAGGTGTTACCACATATTTTCCGTCTTTTGTTTTTGCAACAATACTTTTCCTGTCACTTCCCACTCCAGGATCCACAACAGATACGAAAACAGTTCCTTCAGGCCAATACTGTAAAGTCTGTACCAGTCTATAAGATGCATCCCATATATTATATGTTTCTATTTCATGTGTCAGATTATATATTTTTCAAATCCGGATTCACTCCAAGTGAAACTCCATACATTGCAGCCACAGCTCCATCCTGTAATCCAAAATCTGTCTGTAGAACAAGCATTCCACTTACTTTATTATTTCCCATTTTGATTTCCTCTAATTTTTATAATAAAAACTGTTATTTTCACAAATATGTTGTAAAAATCTTCCGTTATTCACCTTTATAAGTATAAGTGCAACAACAACAAATACCGCTGTTATAAAAATCGCCACTATGTCAGATGTTTTCATTTTTCGTGCCTGATACCATGTACGCTTATTCTTTTTTTCCAAATCCTCTTAAAACCATTGCATTACTTATAACATCTATTTTATCGAGACTTGAAAATATTAGCGGTAGCAACGTGTAGGATATTTTTTTATTCTCGTTGTCAGTTTTACATTTTTGAAATATCTATTCCCTTCGCCTGCTGTGCCTTACTAATTGTAATAAAAATCTTCCTGAACTGTCGGTATATATCTCAGTGCAATTGATACTGCATAAGAAAAATTTATATGGCACCCCTATCCTGTTCAGGGATGATGCAAAACTCACTCGGATGAGTTGTTAGTACAAATAGCAGACCAACAGGAATAACAGAAAAAAATATTTTATAAATATATTAAATTCATAAAACAGCTGCTCCTGAGTTACTATATAATTTTCCAAAAATTTTTAAAAAATATCATGCTGTGTTCCATATATTTTGTCCCTTCAGAGGAGAAAAATAAAAATATCATTAGCAGATTAAGTATCAGAAAAATAGAAATCAGATAAAAAATACAATTTTTTTATTTCCTTAAAATTTTATTTTTGAAACTTTAAACAGTATAAAACCCTAAAACTGTTAAAAATATTAACAATCTTGTATCATAAGTAAGCATAATTGCTGTTGTCCATAATAGGAAACATATCAGTTTTGCTGCTCCATTCAGTCTATGTATTATTGAATCTTTTTCTATATATTCCAGTAAAAACGTACTTGCCATCTAATCACCCGCCTTCTGATGATGTTTCTCAAAGTTAACAAAAGTTCTTATAAGTTCTTCTGAATTTATTCCAGCTTTTTCAGCCATATAGTGAAGTGAAGTTTCCTTAAGATTTGCTTCTTTGAGTATTTTTGTCAGCCAGAATTTCTGCAGGATTTCCTTCTTTTTATAACCTGACCATCATTGAAAACATAAGCTTTGTCAGTATATTCCAACATCAGATGCATATCATGCGTAATAAAGAGTATCGTAATTCCATATTCGTTCAGCTGTTTCAAAAATTCCATTATTTCCCTGTAATGAAATAAATCCTGTCCTGCAGTCGGTTCATCCACTATTATGATTTCCGGCTGTAATATTAGCACAGAAGCTATTGTTACCCTTTTCTTCTGCCCGTAGCTTAATGCTTTTATAGGCCAGTTTCTGAAGGGCTTAAGTTTACATATTTCCAAGATTTCAAGCACTCTTTTGTCTATTTCATCTGGTGAAATTCCTCTAGTTTGAAGCCCAAGTGCCACCTCATCAAAAACTGTCACTTTAGAAATCATGGCATTTGGATTTTTGCTAGTACAAAACCTATTTTTCTGCTCTTTTCGTTATACTTTCACTACTTATATCACTATTCTTATAATAGATTTTTCCTTCATTCTGTTTCTCAAATCCTGTAATAACCTTTGAAAGTGTTGATTTTCCTGCTCCATTAGACCCTACAATACTTATCATTTCTCCCTTTTTATATCTATGCTTACATTTTTCAATATTTTTCTTTTTTTCATTATATGAAAAGGAAATATTTTCAAGCTTAAGTATTGTTTCTGAATCCTTTTTCTGCTCTTCCACCTGATTGTGTTCTATCCATTTCAGTATATTTTCCTTCACTTCAGGAAAGCTAATTTTTTTCAATATTAGAAATATCCTTATATTTCCCAAGGTCAACATTAGCTGTATTTTCAGTGCTGAAATATACAATGGCTCCCTTATATTCATTTCTGTAAGAATATTTCCCTTCAGGATATTGTCAGGTGTATCATCTGCTACTATCCTTCCTTTATCCACAACAATAATTCTGTCAACTTTTCTGTGCAGCACATCTTCCAGCCTATGCTCTATAATTACTGTTGTAATTCCTCCTTTTCCATGAAGTTCATCTATCAGTTCAATGGCATATTTTCCACTTAATGGATCAAGATTTGCCAAAGGCTCATCATAAAGGAATATCTTCGTATCATCAACCATTATTCCGGCAAGGGAAACCTTCTGTTTCTGTCCACCTGATAAATCATGTGGTTTTAAATCCAGCAATTTTTCAATTTTACAAATTCGCTATTTCCTTAACTTTATTTTTCATAATTTCAGTTTCAACTTCATCATTTTCCAGTACAAAGGCTATGTCTTCCGCAACACTCAGTCCTACAAACTGGGCATCTGAATCCTGAAGAACTGTTCCTACGTACTTGGAATGTTCAAATATTTCATTCAGCTGTTTACCGTAAATTTCAAGTTTTTCCTGTTATATTTCCCCTGTAAAAATATGGTGCCAGTCCGTTTATACAGTGTCCCATTGTACTTTTTCCTGAGCCTGAAGGCCCTATTATTACAACTTTTTCTCCCTCGTATATTTTTAGATTTATGTCATATAAAGTAGGTTCTAACTGACTTTCATACTGGAATGTGAAAATTTTCAAAGCTTATAGCAACTTTTCTGTCATCTTCGTTTCCTCTAATCTCTTCCAAGAATTTTTCCTCCTGTTATTTAAAAATACCCGCCTAATCTGTCAGCATTACTACTAACTAGAAAAATGCGGGTTATTTAAAACTATTCTTTTCTTCAGGACTTCCTTTACTTACAATTGTTTTTGAGAAAGCAAATATAAGAATTGTTCCTAAAACTGCAACAACAAAAGCGTTACTCAATGCCGCAGCAAATCCCTGTATAAATACTTTTCCCTGAGGCTCTTTGTATATTATAATATCCAGAGCAGGTGCTATAGCTACCCATGTCAGTAAACTTATAATTATATCTCCTATTATAAATTTTTACAGCTTTTGCCTTGTCAAAAATTTTTCAGGCTTAATCATCTTTCCTAAAAAGTCCCATACATAATCCGAAAAAATGCAGTAGCTAGAACCCAGCTGAACCATACATTTCCATAAAACAGCATATCGTTAAGTGTATGCCCTATAAACCCTATCCCCAGTCCAACTACCGGACCATAAACAAATGCCATTAATGCTAAAAAGGCATAAGTTACCTGTAATGTAGTATTTGGAATTGGAGTTGGAATTGCCGCAAATCTTGACAATACAATATAAACTGCTGCTCCTATACCCATAGCTACTACTTTTTTTAATTGAATTTGCTTTCCATTTATATCACCTCTTATAAATTTTTATTACTTTTTATTATATACTAATATTGATTTTTCTCAATCTTTAAAAAAATTATATTTATTTTTCTTTTTCCATTTTAAGATGTTCTGTTTTAACTCCTGCATTTTCAAAAAATTCTTCTTGAAGCCTTTGTTGAATCCAAAGATTTATGCTTGTCAGAAAAATATATTACTTTTTTATTCCTGACTGTACAATTGCTTTTTGCACATTCATTGCATGGAAAAATGAGTTACATAGATAGTACAGTTCTTCAATGATTTTATACTGTTAAGAATGGCATTCAGCTCAGCGTGTACAACATATGGATACTTTTGTTTCCAGAAATTCACCTTCTTTATCCCATGGCATATTGTCGTCAGAACTTCCCATTGGAAAAGCCATTATATCCGATTCCTATGATTTTTCTTATCCCTCATCTATGATACATGCCCTCTACTTGTGTAGAAGGATCCTTGCTTCTCATTCCAGATAAAAATGCTATACCCATAAAATATTCATCCCATGATAAATAATCTGCTCTTTTTGACATTTATTATACTCGCTTTCATATTCTATTTAACCGTACTTTTTACCTTCATATCAGCAAACATTGTTTCAATAATATCTGATTTACTTAATTCTATTCCACGTTTTTACAATTTTTCCATTTTTCTTGTTATCGTATATCCCTGTTTTAGTATATCGTCTACTGAATATTTTGAAAGCTTTTGCTGCTTTCAGCTGAAGCTCTTTCCTAAGTTCCTTCAATTTTTCCTTTATTTCAGTATTCAGCTCTTTTTCAAGGCTTTTCAAGATGTTGTCTTTTTCTCATTTATAATCAATCTCAAAGTCAACTTTATCAAACCTTCTGTATTCAAACTGTTCCTTGATTTTTCCACAATTCCTTTTTAGTTCCCTGTTATTCTCTGTTCCTTGTCCATCAGCTGAAATCTCATTGAAGTTCCTACAAAATTTGTAATATAGTAGCTATTTTTCTCTGTTCCAGTTCTTTTCATAAATGCAACTTTATTTAAAAGCAGCTTATTCACAGTATTTTTCTCAGCATAAGGGCATTTACAAGTTCTTCCTTCACAGGAATCAAATATTTCTGCAGCCTGAGTAGGAGTTGCTGCCCTTCTATCTGCAACAAGGTCAGAAAGAAGATTGTCGATTTCATGTCCAACTGCTGAAATAACAGGGATTTCTGATTTAAAATTAGCACTATTACAGGCTCTTCATTGAAGGACCACAAATCTTCAATACTTCCTCCACCACGGCCAACAATAAGTACATCTGTATCAAGCTGACCTTCATTTTTCATTCTGTTGAAAAACTCTATTCCTGAAGCCTCACTTCAGCTGCAGAACCTTCACCCTGAACCTTTGCAGGATAAAGATAAATATTTACATTTCTGAATCTCTTATGTGTTGTATTTATTATATCTCTTATTGCCGCACCTGTTTCTGCCGTTACTACACCTACATTTACAGGCAGTTGAGGTAATGGTTTTTTATTTGAATCATCAAAGTAGCCCTTTTCAAGATACATTTTTTTTAACATTTCAAGCTTCTCAAACAGAGATCCCACTATTAGTTTTTCAAGTGTCTCTGCAATTATCTGAAATGAACCGTTTGCTTCATATACTGTGCACTTCCCATTATTTTTACATGGTCGCCTTCCTTCAAATCAGTTGGAATATTTTTATAAATATATTTGAATATAGCACACTTTACACTTGATTTATCATCCTTAAGCGTGAAGTAAAGATGGCCTGAACGGTAATATGTTATATTTGACAGTTCCCCTGAATGTCACATATTCCTGAAAGTTGGAGTTCCTTCCAGATACTGTTTTACTGCCCTGTTTACTTCACTAACTGAAAATATAGTCTGTTCCATTCTTTTCCCCTTCTGTTTTAATTTCTATTTTTCTGAATTATTAACCTATTTATTTTTCTATTTTCATTTTTTAATTTCGTATATATCTTTTAATTTATTTATCAGGATGTCAATACTGTTTACCGAATAAAAGTCCTATTGAAAAATTATATGCATTACTCCACAATATAAATAGACTCATTTTTAAGGAATCCAATATTATCACATATGGATCTATCTTTTTCCGTATAATATTTATATATAAAATAGATCAGTATCGCTGACATTATAAATCCCAATGTATATTTATTCGTTCTTTTAACTCCTTTTTCTGTCCATTTACCTAAAAATATGAAACTACAATACTATTAGTAAACAGAAAAGGAAAATTATACTGACAAAAATATCTTCTGTCGTTTCTGACATTTTCTAAAATGGTAAAATTTTTGAAATTTTATCTCCTAAAGTTACTATAATTAATACTAGAATTATATACATCGAAAGGATATATAAACTGCTGAAATATAAAATAGATAACAGTAAACACGGTTATCAGCAGCCCATGATTTAAAATCATATCCTCTTTTTATATCTTCTTTTTCATTTCCATATTTTTCACCTGTCAGATTTTTCTTATTTTTATAACAGTTTTTCCCTGTATTCATCTTCCTATGAATCCAATAAGTGCAAATGTCCTGTTTACAAGAATAGGTCTTTTAATAGCATTCCATCAGAAGCAAGCACTTTCAATTTTCCTTTTCAGTCATATCCTTCAGTTTTTCCTTCAAATTCAGTTCTTTATAGACTCTCCCTTGTATTAAACATTTTCTGAATAGGAGTCCGCTATAAATATCTTCAACTTCCTTACAGTAAGATTTCTTCCCACAATATGCTTTTTCATAACCAATTTTATTTTCATCAAGCCATTTCAATGCTTTTCTTACAAGTTCCACATGCCGGATAATAATATATTCTCATTTTCTTTTTCTCCTTGATTTTTCTTTTTCTTTCAAATTTCTAAAAATTTCCAAAGCTTATAGTATCCCATAAATACATAATATTCTTATTTTTGCTAATTTCCTTTTTTCTACCGTTTACAATTCCAGTAGTATCAGTTCATTCATTTTATCACGAAGTTTTATCGCTTCTTCAAAATTAAGTTCTTCAGCCAATTCCTTAATCTGTTTATCAAGATGTTTATTTCCTTCTCAATTTCCGCCTGACTCTTATAATTTTTCTTAATTTTTGTCTACACTGTCTTCTTTTACAATTTCATAATCTACAATTGATTCGGCAATTTCCTCTCAATTGATTTAGGATTAATATTAGTGTCAATATTATACTGTTCCTGAATCTTTCTACGACGCTCCACTTCATCTATGGCTTCCTTCCATGGAGCCTGTCACAGTATCTGCATACAGGATAACCTGTCCGTTCACGTTTCTTGCCGCTCTTCCCATCGTCTGAATTAGCGAACGTCTTGAACGCAGGTATCCTTCCTTGTCTGCTTCAAGTATTGCCACAAGTGAAACTTCAGGAATATCCAGTCCTTCCCTCAAAAAGGTTTTATTCCCACAGCACATCAAATTCACCTTTTTCTAAGTCCTCTTATTATCTCAGTTCTTTCAAGCGTATCAATATCCGAGTGCATATACTTTACCTTTATACCGTATTCCAGATAGTAGTCTGTCAGCTCTTCAGCCATTTTCTTCGTAAGTGTTGTAACAAGAACTCTTTCTTTCTTTGCAGTTCTTGTCTTTATTTCATCCATCAAGTCATCAATCTGATTTTTTGTAGGCCTTATTTCAATTCCGGGTTCAACAATTCCTGTAGGCCTTACAAGCTGCTCAATTATTTCTTCCTTTGACTGTTCCAGCTCGTAGTCACTTGGAGTTGCAGATATATACACTACCTGAGGAACTTTTGCAAAAAACTCTTCAAATTTAAGAGGTCTGTTGTCAAAAGCACTTGGCAATCTGAACCCATTATTTACAAGTGATTCTTTCCTTGCCCTGTCCCCCTTATACATTCCATTTATCTGGGGAACTGATATATGTGACTCATCAAGAAAAACCACCATATCATCAGGAAAATAATCCAAAAGTGTATCAGGTGCCTCTCCTTCCTTCTTTCCTGTAAGATATCTTGAATAATTTTCTACTCCTTTACAATAGCCTATTTCAGCTATCATTTCAAGGTCATATTCTGTTCTCTGTTTGATTCTCTGTGCTTCCAGAAGCTTATTCTGTCTCTCAAAAAAATCTATCCTGTCATGAAGTTCTGCCTTTATGCTCTCAAACATTTTTTCTGAATCTTCAGTTGAAAGATAGTGGGTTGCAGGCATTATTGTAAGTCTTTGAATATCCCTTATTTTCTGTCCTGTAAGGGTATTAATCTCTGCAAATGCTCTCAAGGTCATCTCCAAAAAATTCAAATCTATATCCTGTATCCTGATAACTTGGATGTAAATCAAGCACATCCCCCTTTACCCTGAATTTTCCCCTCTCGAAGGCAATATCATTTCTCTCATATCTAAGGGAAATAAGTCTTCTGATTAGTTCATTTCTATCAAATCCTGTTGCTACATCAATTGGTATTGAACGTTTTTTATATGCTTCAGGCGATCCCAATCCATATATTGCCGAAACAGAAGCCACTATTATTACATCCCGTCGATTTAATAGGGCTGCCGTTGCCGCGTGTCTTAATTTATCTATTTCATCATTTATTGAAGAGTCTTTTTTTCTATATGTATCCGTTTGCATTATATATGCTTCCGGCTGGTAGTAATCATAATAGGAAACAAAGTATTCCACTGCATTTTCAGGAAAAAACTGCTTATATTCATTATATAGCTGGGCTGCCAGTGTCTTATTTAGGAGCCATTATCAATGCCGGCCTGTTTATCCTTTCAATTACATTTGCCACTGTAAATGTCTTCCCTGATCCTGTAACTCCCGGAGAATCTGGTCTGTAATACCATTTTCAATATTTTCAACTATTTTATCTATTGCCTGTGGCTGGTCACCTGTAGGCTGAAATTTTGAATGTATTTTAAAAATCCATTTTTAGTTTCCTTCCTTCAATTTACCCTTTATTTCTTATAATTATATAAAATTTACCTAATAAAATCAATAAAGAAATCTAGTTTATTGCAATTTAAAATTCAGTTAAAAATGGATAGTGTTATGCATTTTGATTATATAAAAACAGGGAATAAATTTTTCCAACTCCTGTTTTGCATTTTTATAATATTCTAGAATTTATTCAGCTTTCAGAAAACTTTTTCCATTTTCAGGCATTTCAACTTTATTTCACTCTCATTGCTTTTATTAAGTTCTTTAAGATATTCTTCCAACTCTTTTTGAAGTCCATTTTTCCTTTAATTTTTATCCAGTTCCATTTCTCCATTAGAAACATCGTATTTTCTAGTTCTTTTAGCAGTCTCAAATTTTTCCTTCAATAGTTCCATATATAAATCCATCATTTTTGAAATATCTTCTACGTTATCTATTTTATCTTTTGGCAATTTACGTCCGTATCTTTTTCAAAAATCTTCTTTTTCAATTTCTTTTTCATCTTTTCCATCAATATCTACTTCATCAATATCTATAATTTTTTTGTTTCATATTTCACATTTACTTTTTGAATTTGACAAATATTCTATTTTTATTTTAATTTCTGTAGTTTCAGCTACTAAAAGCAAAAATTTTTCGAATAATTTTCCACCATTATTTTTTTGTAATCTTTTTACATCTTCCTTTTCCTTTTTAGTCATGTTTTTTTGTATCCATTTCATTTTCAAAACCAAATTCTATAACATTGGCAAAATGAAGAAAAACTCCTTTGAAAGTTTCTTTTTACAACATTTTTAATCCTGCTTCTATTTCTCTATTTTCCTGACTTATCTGCTGTTCAGATAATGTAACTCTTTTACTACTTCATATCCTTCTCCAAATAATTGCAGTGAAAAACAGTAATAAAATAATTAATCCTAGTTTTTCAAAAATCACTCCCTTAGTATTGTTTTTATGATAATTTCATACATTTTACTATTTTTCTTCATCTACTGTTATTTATTTTTATGATATATTTTTAAAGTATAGAACTATGACAACAAATCATACCGGAAAAATTTAACCCATAATATAAAAAATATATTATATATAATTTCAAAATATGGAAAAAAATTTTATTAATAAAAAAACAGCTTCTGCTGTCCTAAAAATTACTTTTCTCTCCCTTTTCAGTTATTTTTATAATATTCCGATATTCATTATCTCCTATAAATTCTATACTTTTTAGATGTATACCCTTTATTTCTTAAATTTTCTATACATTCAGCCAGATATTCCTTATTATGCTCTTTGTAAATCGGGCTGCCTATAATTTCCTCTTTAAGATTATCGTATTTTACTGCTGTCCTCCCCCTATAATTTTTATCTTTCCATTCTGTAGAAACATTATATCCTTTTTCCATCTCCTTCATAACTAATACATGGTAAATAAAAAGATGATATGGGGAATATGAAAAACACATAGTCCACCGTTTTATGTTTCTTTTTCCATCCATTGCCCCTCAGAGCACAACATTCCCTATGTTGGCCAAGCAGCTGATTTTTGGCAATAAGTGGATAAGTTTTTCATGCCATAGTCTCATATTGTTCTCCTGTTAATAAGGTTGATTTTTCTAAATATTCATTAGGGTATTTCTTTAGTAAAAGTGTTAATGTATTCAATTACAGCATTTTTGATTATTTTTCCTTCCATATATTCATTTAATATATTAAATAATGCCTCTTTTTCAATTGTACTTGCTTTTTGAAATATCCCCATATATGAAGAATGGCATTCCTAAAAATCTTTTTTTACTCTCCTTCATATCTCTTGTTTCCTGTATTTTTCATTTAACCATACACATCCAATTCTTTTTCCTTCAGGTACTCCCTTATCTCCAGATATATTTTTGCGATTTGCTTAGCACATAATATTTATTTTTTTGCCCACAACTTTTTCACATTCTCTTCTTATATCTTTGTGTCTCATATTTACACCTCATTCTAAATATTTTCAAACTAAAACAAATCCCATATATGTACCACTATTAATAAGAATCTCTAAACATTTCAAATGAAATTTTTGCTCTATTTACGTTACACCCTGGTACTATTACCCCCTGTATTCTGTTTTACTTAATGACTATAGTACCATTTCTATTTTTATCAAACTTCATTTTCTGTTTTTCAAATTTTTATCTCTTATACTTTATACTTTTTCTCTTATCTTATTCTTGTATATTTCAGCCTGAGTTCCATAAACTACCTGTACACCATTTCCTGAACGCAGTACTCCTTTTTGCCTGAAGCTCTTTCCATCTTGCATCATCAGAAACTTTAGAAGAATCTTTTTACAGTAACTCTCAATCTTGTAATACATGCATCAATATTATCTATATTGTCAACTCCACCTAGTGCAGTTACGATATCATCAATAAGTTCCTGCCCTTGTCCTTCTTCTCCCTTATTCTTAGATTCATTGTAATCTTTTCTTGTGTAAAGTTTATTTTCAGAATCTCCTCTACCTGGAGTAGGAATATTGAATTTTAATATTAATGTTTTAAATACAAAGTAATAAATTACCGCATATACAGGTCCTAATATAAGTATCCAGTAATATGAAGTTTTTGCCGGTCCTTGTAAAAGACCAAAGAATGTAAAGTCAATTATACCTCTCGAGAAAGTAATTCCCACTGCTACATTCAGCACATACATAAGCATATATGCCAGTCCTTCAAGTATTGCGTGAATTACATATAATGCTGGTGCTACAAAAAGGAATGTAAATTCAATTGGTTCAGTTATTCCTGTCAGGAATGAAGTTAATGCTGCAGATATAAGTATTCCTTTTACTGCCGCCTTGTTCTTGTCATCAGCAGTTCTGTACATTGCAAGTGCTGCCGCTGGAAGTCCAAACATCATAGGAAGGAATCCCCCTGTCATTGTTTTTGTTGCTGCCGCACTGAAATGTTTTATAGACGGATCCGCAAGCTGTGCAAAGAATATATTCTGTCCACCGGCTACCATTTGTCCTGCCACTTCCTGATATCCTCCAAGTTGAGTATACCAGAACAGTGGATATATTGCGTGATGTAATCCAAATACATTTAACAATCTCATTGTAAATCCATAGAAGAAAGTTCCTACTGCTCCTGTTGCTGCAAATATTTCTCCAGCCTTTTACAATTCCCATAAAAATTGTTGGCCAGATGAATGGAAATATTGCTGCCAATGGAATAAACAGAATAATTGTCATTACAGGTACAAATCTGTTCCCACTAAAGAATGCCAAATAATCAGGAAGAACTTTATCAGAAAATTTATTTGTAATTGCTGATGCAACTATACCACATACAATTCCTCCAAAAACTCCTGTCTGCAATGTAAATATTCCAAGTTCTTTTGCATAAAGTGCCGCAGTCCCTCTTGCCGCAGCTTCTCCAAGTCCTTTAGCAACAAGTGCATCATAAGTTACAGAATCAGGTGTTATTCCTTTAAATCCTAAAATCGTTCCTATTATAGTATGAAAAAGTAAAAATCCTAAAACTGCTGATAATGCCGCTGTTTCTTTATTTTTATTTGCAAGTCCTATTGCAACTCCTACTGCAAACAGTAAAGGTAAATTTGCAAAAAAACGAATAATCCTGTATTTGAAAAACAGCTGCATCAGATAGTTTAAAAGGTGTTCCTGGTTCTAGAAAAAGTAAGATTATAAGTTTTTATTAAAACTGGATTAGTAAAACGATCCCCAACTCCTAAAAGTATTCCCGCCATTGGCAATACTGCTATTGGCAGCATAAATGCCCCTACCAATTTTCTGTAATACTGCAAAAGATATTATTTTTTTCATTTCTAAATGTCATATTGGAGCTATCTAAAAGTCAGTAGCTCCAATATTCTCCTTTCTTTTCTAAGCTTTTACTTTTTAATTTTTCTATTCTATAATGCAAGAGAATTTTTCTGTTCTTTTTTTCTATTACCCTGTTTCCTTGTTCTACATAAGAATCTAAAAGCTTGTTTAGGATTTTTTTGCTCCTGTAAACACTGCTTGCAATTCAGGGAATAACAAGTTTCTCAATTCAGCGTATCCTGGTGTATTGTTTGAGAAATTGAATATATATTTTGCATTTTTCCTGGTAAGCTTTTTAAGAATGGTAATTCTCCAGCAACTTCCTTAGCGACTGAATCTCTTACCGGAATAACATTTTTAGAAGCTTTTACAAGTTCTTTATTAGAGCTGAAGAATTTAACAAATTTCTTTGCTTGCTTCCATTTTAGCTTTATTTCCTGTATTAAATACCATTCCACCAACTATATAAGTAACTGATAAAGGTCCTTTTTCTCCAGGAATATTTGCAAGTCTTACATCAAATTTTCCAACTTTTCCTGCTTCCATATCTGCTTTTATATTCATCATAAGGTTATTATTTGCAAAACTGATTGCAACCTTCTGATTTTGGAATAATCCAAGAACATCATTTGAAGAAAGGCTTTCAGGACCACTGTTTGTATACCCTGCTTTTCTCCAGTCATCAAGTTTTGTAAGAGCTTTTACTCCCGCTTCATCATTTACAACAAGTTTTCCATCTTCACCGAAATAAGGCGAACCATACATTCTTAAATATGCTACGTTCCATGTATCAGCTTGGTTATTTTTAGCATACAGTCCCATAGGAGCAACATCTTGAGGTAATTTTTCCCTTAATGTTTTTAATATTTCTTCATATTCTTCCAAAGTCCATGTAGCTATTTCATGTTCTCCTTTTAATGTATTTATCAAGTCCTGCTTTTTCTGAACATGTCAGCATTGTACATTAATGTTCCAGGGTTGTTTCAAATGGATAGAAGTATGTTTTTCCACCTATCTGAACATTATCCCATATTGCTTGTGGAATATCTTTTTAGTTTCTTCATCAATTATATCATCAATAGGTGCAAGTACTCCCATGTGTGCATACTGTGTCATAGCAAAAATTGATTCAAAAGAATGCATCAGGCAATGTTTTTTTGTCTGTATTGCAACACTTAACTTGTCTGAACGCTGATCTCCAGGTATTACCTGAACATTAACTGTAATATTAGGATTTTTCCTTCTTAAATTCTTCTGCGCTTTCTTAAGGAAACTGTCATAGTCAGCTCCTTCTTCTTTAGCATCATAAACACCCTTTCCATTGAGGAGTAAGCCATATATCGATAGTTACAGGTCCGTCAGCAGTTTCACCACCGGCATCCTTTCTTTTACCACCACAGCTTACAACTAATAATAAAGACATTATTACCAATAATAAACTTGAAAAATTTTCTTTAACATTTTTTACCTCCTAATTTTATTTATTATTTTTTATTACCATAAATTAAATATTAATATGCATTTATTCCTTAACTGCTCCTGAAGATATTCCTCTTGTGAAATATTGCTGGAACAGAATAAATATTATTATCATAGGAAGTGGAAGAACTGTCGCTCCTGCAACCTTCAATCCAAAGTTAGGATTTAAATCCTGCATAAGTCCTGCCACTCCAACTGTCAGTGTGCTTATTTGTTTGTTTACTGACATTAGCAACTGCCACAGATAATCATTCACACAGTTACAAAGTTTAAAATAAACAGCGCACCTATTCCTGGTTTTGCTATTGGAAGCATTATTTTATAGAATACTTGCCATTCTGTTGCTCCTCTATTTTAGCTGATTCCCTTATTGAATCAGGAATCTGTTCAAAAATCCTTTAAGCAGGAATACCCCAAAACATGCTTCAGATTCAGCACTATGAATGCCTAGTAGTATTCATCCAATTAAATGTAGTAACTATTTTTAAACAAAGGAATTATAAATGTTTCCTTCGGTATCATAAGAGACCCTATAAACATATAATATATGAAAATTACTTCCTTTAAATTTAAGTTTTGCAAAAAGCATAAGTATGCCAGTGATGAAATAATAACTGTCAGCACCGTTGTTACAAATGATACAAAAAAACTGTTAAAAAGCCATCTCATTGCAGGCTGATTATGAAACAGTTCCTTATAATTTCCTAGATAGATATACTTAGGAAACCAGTCTGGAGGCATCTTGTAAATATCTGCAGATGTTTTCACAGAATTAAGTATCAGCCATACTAATGGCATCAAAGGCGACTATCGCCAGTACAAAAACTATAACATTGGCAATTACATCATATGCTCCCATTCTTTTTATCCTAGATTTTAAATTTATCATTTTTCGCCTCCTTATTTTTTATCTCCAAACGCTTTAAACTGAGGTATTGAAAGTAATACAGCAAATATAAACATTAGCACTCCTACAGGCTGCACTCAACTCCTCTATTATTGTATACAAACGCATTCTGATACAGATAGTACATCATCGTAACTGAAGCATTATTAGGGTCCACCACCTGTTAATAACTGAATTACTACGAATATTTTTCAATACTGCGATTATATTTATAACTGTTAAATAAAAGCGTTGTAGGTTTTACCAGAGGAATTAATATTTTTGTTATTCTCTGCCATCTTGAAGCTCCATCTATTTCCATGACTTCAAAATAATCAGAAGGAATTCCTATCATTGCTGCAATGTACAGGATTATTGATTGTCCGACATTTCCTACAAAAGTTACAAAAATAATCGTATACATTACTATTTTTGCATTTCCTAGTAAACTTACATTTTTATTCCTATTTCATTGAATAAATATGTTATAAGACCATTGGCAGGATTAAGTAAAAAGTTCCATACCATACTCATTACAACCATTGAAACCATTACCGGTAAATAGTAACTTCCTCTTATAAATGAAATATATCTTGGATTTTATCATATACAGTTGTTGCAACAAACAGTCCAAAAATAATTGTTAGAAAAACAATTCCTATTACAAATAGAATTGTATTTAACATTGATTTCATAAAAACAGGATCCTGAAACAGTTCCTTATAGTTGTCCAGACCTACAAAAATTTCTTCTGCATAAGTCGATCTGAATAAACTCATTTTAAATCCTTCAAATATTGGATATAGTATAAATACTATGAACAAAAAGTAACTGTGGCAGAATAAATAGATATCCAGTTATAGGATTTTCAATACCTTTTGATTTTTCAAAATCACACTTCCTGTTTTTCGCCATTAATTCGACCTCCTTTATTTCTTTTATAATCTAAATTTATTATCAAATCATTTCCATTAATAACCACTTTTACTCTATACTGCTTCCTGTAGCCCAGTTGAATATTTTTATCCTGCACCTTTACATTCATTGCCTCATGAGAATATTCAGGCATTACAGAAGCTTTTTCTCACATTCAAGATTATTATACACTGCAAACTGAGTTTCAGGCGGACATACATCATCCATAAGACTCGCAATAAACACTAATTTTCCTTTTTATCCTATGTGCAAAATTCTTTACATCAATGTATGAAAGTGTATTAAAAATTCTTCCTCCGTCTCATGAAACGGGTCTATAAATTTAAAAATATCTGTAAAGTTCCACATAAGCCTCTGTAATTGTATGCATTTCCACAACTTTTTATAATCGCTCAGAAAAGGATAAATTATAAAGCTGTCCTTTATATTTTGATTTAGTCTTTGCACACACTAGGGAAAGTGCTCCTCCCTGGGATTCTCCGTAAACTTTTATATTTTCTTTATCAGTAAATTTAAAATTTTCAATAATTTTTAGATAATAGATATGTGTCCAGATAAACATCCTTGTAAAAAGTTTATCTCTTCCTTCTTTACACCTTTTTACAATATGTCCTCTAACTGTTATTCCATCAAAAATGCCATTATCCTGCGATTTTCCCAGCCTGACCTCTCACATCCATCATTGCCAGTCCCATTCCCGAAGCAACAAATTCTATATTTCTGCTCCAGTCTGAACTCTGACCCTGATATCCATGAAATTTCAATACAAACGGAATCTTTTTATCCTTCACTTCTTTAGGAATTATCAGTTTTGAATAAATTTTGGCTCCTCCTGTTCCGTTAAAAATACAAATCATAACATTCTGCAAAAGGTATACCAAAAATCCTTTTTAATCATTTCATACTTCAATTCCTTTTTCAAAAACTCATCAGCCTTTCTGATTTCTTCATTCCAGAATTCATCAAAGTCATTAGGAAAAGGGCTTATTCCTCTATAATTCAAATATTTTTCCATGATTATATATATCCCTTCAATTTTTTTATATTTTCTCCATTAAAATTTTACTGAGTTTTCACATTATAAGTTTACCTCATTTTTCATTTTTGTAAATAGCCTAATATTTCATTTTAAAAATGAAATTTTTCCCTACTTTCCTATAATTGAAAGTTATTCTATTTTTATACAATTTAAATTAAAGCTGTTATTTTTTTAACACACTCCATTTTATATCCTTCTTCTTCCAATTTCTCCTCAATATATTTCCTCAAAGATTGGAATATGACTAAGTTCAGGAGTTTTTACTGGCAAAAAAATAAATGTGACATTTTCTTTTTCCAGTTCCTCTTTATTTTTGAAGAAACTGACTAAAAATAAGGGTTTTTCTTCAACTCATCAGAATATTTTTCAGAAAATGTTTCAAAACTGATTTTCCCTTTATGATAATCTTCCCTAAGTTCTTTTGTTGGGGTAATTTCTTTAGCCCAATAACTGATTCCGGCATTTTCTTTTTTTATTCCCCTTGCCCAGAGTCTGTCAACAAATACTCTGAATCCATCGTCACCTTCAGCTTTTTCATAAATTCTTTTCCAAATTAATCTATTCATGTGTCTCATTCCTTTTCACAAAAATAATACACTATCATTCCCGAACCTGTTAAAGCCAGTCCTGTCAAAGCCAATACAGTCTGTGTGATCAAGGCACTTACTAAAACAACTATTCCTCCTATTATAGCCACTACCGGTACAAAAGGATACAATGGCACTCTATAAGGTCTTTCAATGTCAGGACAGTCTTTACGGAATTTAATTACTCCTACAAATGCAAGTACATTGAAAATCCACCAGCTGAACATTGCCATATCAGCCAATGTATTAAATGTTCCTAAAAATGTCATAGTTCCCCCTATTACAAACATTAAGGCAAAACTTGCAAAGGATGTTTTAAACTTTGGATGAAGTTTAGTAAATTTTTTTACTGTATGGCAGTTCATTATGAAGTGCCATTATATATAGTATTCTTGTTGAAATAAGCACACTTCCGTTCAATGTTCCAAAAACAGAAATCAATATTCCTACCGTTATAAGTTTAGCTCCTATTCCCTTTCCAAGAAGTATGGAAGCCACATCTACGGCGGAGTAGAAGTTTTTACCAGAATTCCTGCAGGTAAAACATATAAATACGCAAGATTAATAATAAAATATACAATGCAGACTCCTATTATTCCAACTGTAATTGCTTTTGGAAGATCTTTTCCCGGATTTTTCATTTCTCCTGCAATTGTTCCTGCATGCTGCCATCCATCATAAGCAAACATACATGACAGAATAGTGCTACCAAATATTGTTAGATTTCCTCCGGCACTTCCGCCAACTGGAAGAACTGGAGTTAAGTTTGATACAGAACCTCCCTTAAAAAAAGAAAAGCAATAACAATAACAATTATTGGCATTAATTTTGCCACCGTCAATATATTTGTAATTATTCTCCAGCTTTTGCCCCCATAAAATTCATTGCAAACAGAAATACTATAAATGAAACTGCAATAATATTCTGATACGAGGAATTAATATTAAACAATCTGCTTAACTGGAGTGAAATAACATTTGCCTGTAGCCGACATATATGCAGGCCAGAATACAAAAAGCATATGTCCATCCTGCCAGATATCCTATTTTTCTCCAAATATTCTTTTTAGCCACGTAACCATTCCACCTGTTTCTGGAATAGCTCCAGACAGTTCAGCTACCGTAAGTCCTCCACATAAATTAATTATACCTGCTGAAACCCATGCCAGCAGTGCAAATCCAGGGTAGCCTTAGTTATTTCAAGCACTCCCTGAGTTTTAAAAAATATTCCCGATCCTATTATCATGTTAACTACAAGAAATGTAGCAGTCAGTGAGTCCCAGTACTCTTTTTAAAAGATATGTTCCTTTTTGTCTTTTTCATTTATTTTCACCATTAAAAACCTAATCATTTATAACAATTATTATCTTTTAAACCTTTTCTTTTCCAAATTTACAACATAGTAATGTTTTTCCCCATAAAAATATCATTTTATATTGCTAGAAGATTTTATCATATTTTTACCTCAAAAATAATAGATATTTATCTTTAGATACATTATTTTTAGCAGCACTCCAATTTGAAGTGCTTCAGATATATTCTATCTTACTATTTCTTTTTAGTTTCTTGGAATTTATCCCATAATCCTGCTTTAGTTAAGATACTTTTTACAGTTTCTGTTGGTTGAGCTCCATTTGAAAGGAAATCTTAAAATTTCTTCTTCCTTCAATACAACTTGTTTCCCATCTTCTGCTAAAGGATTGTATGTTCCAAGGTAAGCTATTGCTTTCCCATCTCTTCTTGATAAAGCTTCCATTGCAGCTATTCTATAGAAAGGAACTCTTTTTCTTCCTAATCTTGTTAATCTTAATTTTACCATTTTAAATTTACCTCAAGTTTTTATTTATTAGATTTTTAGCTTGTAAATTGACTTACTATGACATTATACATAATCTCTAAAAATTGTCAAGTATTTTTCTTTACAACTTTTTATTAGGTAAGTGCAATAGTAAATGTCACTTTTTATGAAATATTATGAAATGTACTGTTTCAGTTCAATATCATACATTTCTTTTGAGCTTTTTCCATTAAAAAGTTTTCTCGGATAATTGTTCATCCATTCCTCTATACTCTTCAGTTCTTCTTCCGTTATATCTGTTATATCTGTCCCTTTTGGTATAAACCTTCTTATCAGCTTATTATTATTTTCGTTACTCCCTCGTTCCCACGAACTGAAGCTGTGTGCATAAAATATCCTACTCCCAGTCCTTCTATCTCATCAACCTTCATAAATTCACTACCATTGTCACTCGTAAGTGTCTTTGTGAACCTGGATATTCCTCTATTAATTCCTTTATTCTTCCTTCTGTATGTAATGCTGTCCTGTTTTCTAGCTTCCTTATCAGCTGAAGCCTTGTCTTTCGTTCTGTCAGTACAAGAAGACATGCCAATGTCCCCTTCTTACCTAATACTGTATCCACTTCCCAGTGCCCATGCTCTAAACGTTCTCCTATCCTTTCATCTCTTTCCTCTATACTTCTCCCTCCCTGCTTCCTTATACGTTTCCTTAACTCAACCTTCTTATTTCTCCTCTTCCTGTAGGGCATGTCATCCTCGCTATATTCCAGAAACAGTCCGCTATGTATATAGTTATACAGTGTCTTCAGTCCTATGTTTACTTCCAGTCCTTCCCTTTTTGCCTGCTCCAGTGCGGCATGCGGGGAATTCTTCCCCCGTTTCATCGAATCTTCAAGATATTTTACCAGTTTGAGGTTCTTCCCTATCTTAAGTTCTCCTTCTTTCCCTTCTATGCCTTGTCATACTTTTGACTGGGCAAATTCAGCCAGAATATCTTCCCTTGCCGATAAATCTGTATTCAAAGCTCCACCATGCCCACTTGCTAATTTCTCTGTGGAGGATTCTCACATATTCCCAGTTCCTATGCTATTTTCACTTTTGACATTCCTATTTTAAGAAATGCTTCTATTTTTCCTCTCTCTATTAATTTTAAGTGTTGCCCTTTTCTTCTTTTTGTTGTATACTGTTCTTGAACCATATCTGTTTTCTCCTTTGATTGTTTGTGGTGAATTAATCATACCATAGAAAACTTTTATGGTTTTTATTTTTCCATATAGTGACACTTTATTTTACAACTTTTATTACAACTTTTATTACATCTTTTTATCTAAAAGAATTCAATCTTTTTCTATTAAAAATATCTATTTAATGCTATAATTTGTAACATGTAAGAGGAAGGAAAAAATAACTATGATTGATAATATATTAAATGAGACTGTTCAATTTACTGTACAGGTAAAAAGAAGGGAAAATATAGATGACCTTAAGTTAATCTATAATTTGCTTGGGAAACCATGCGAATCTGTGAAAGTTATCCACATTGCCGGGACAAATGGAAAGGGATCCACCGCCACATTCCTTGAAAAATATTCTTCTGGAAGCTGGATATAATGTGGGAAAAGTTTACATCCCCACATATTCTCAAATATAATGAAAGAATACTTTATAACAGGGAAATGATTGATAATGAAGAAATTGTAAACAACTATTATTTTTATAAAACAGGTAATAGAAGACTTCAAAAGGAAAAAATATAGATTTTAAGGATATGTATTTTAACTTTTTGAAATAACAACATTTATAGCCTTAATGTTTTTGTATTCTGATTTCCTTGTTATAGAAACAGGACTTGGAGGAAGACTTGATGCTACAAATATTCTTAATTCCGATATTGCACTTATTACAAATATCAGTTTTGACCATACAGCAATCCTAGGAAACTCCCTAAAGGAAATTTCCTATGAAAAGCCGGTATTATTAAAAAAATAGGGGAATTATGTATTTATGCAGACAGTTTACCTGAATTGGAAGAAGAAATTAATAAAAGACAGAAAAATTCCATCAATGTCATAAAAAATACAGTGATATGGAAGTGGAACTGGATAAAACTAATTATAAAAACTGTAATAGAAATTTCAGGATAAAAAAATTTACTCTGCCTTTATTTGGAAAAATTTCAGGCAAATAATTTTTATTAGCTTATGAAAACTTCAAAAATTTTATAATATTGATGATGAAACTATCCAGAAGGGTATCAGTAAAGTTTTCTGGCCTGCAAGGTTTGAATTTTTCTACTGAACCCCCTGTTATACTTGATGCTGCACTATAATGATGATTCCATAAGGAGCTTGCTGAAAATCTGTCTGAAGTTTATAAAAATGAAGTTGTAATTATAACTTCGTTTCTGGCAACAAAGGATTTTGAACAGGTATTTACTAAGCTTGAAAAAAATTACTGACAAGATTTTTATTACCTCTTTGAAGGACACAGTATATGGTCTAACTTCGTCAGAAATCAGGGAAAGAATGCTTTCCTTAAATATTCCAGTTAACGATATTATTTTTGAAGATGACATTATGACTGCATATGAAAACGCCTTGAGTATTGTAAAGGATGAAAAAATTCCGGATATAAAGCGATTGTCATCTGTGGTTCCTTTTTATGAAAATAGCAAAAATTTAATAAAATAATTGCCGGAAAAATAGATCTAATTTCCTGAAAAATAAAAAGTAGAATAATACTGCATATCTTCTTAATATCAGTCATTCTACTTTTTCATTATAATCATTAATTTCTAGTATATTCATCTTCTCCAATATAAAAACCTTTCAAATAGTTTTAGGGACATATTTTCTTCATTGATTTTGGCACTTTTTCACACCATGTAAGTTTTTAATTTTGGATAATCTTCATCATTGTAGTTAAGCTTTTCTTTATAGGAATCAAATTCTTCCAGATAAATTTCAAACAGTTCTTCAAATATTCCCATATCATTTTTTTATACCGAAGGCATCTACAGCAACAAAGAAAAATCCTCATTTTCATACAAATCTGATATAAAAATCCTCGTCAGGTTCTTCAACATATTTTTATAAGATTGTCAGGATTTTTCATAACATCATTATATATTTTTCACCTTGCGAAATCAACCATAATCTAAAAAAATCAAAGCTTTCTTCACGTGTATCTCCATTTAGCAGGTATGAGGCACACAGAGTTTCTGATTATAACTTTCCAGCATTATTTCATCTACTATTATTCCAAAGCTGAAAAATTTCTTCATATGACTTATTTGATAATTTTTTTCTACAAGATAGTTCATTCTGCCATTATTATCCTTTTTCCTTTTTATGAGCTTCTGCAATATACTTCCAGAAATTTTCCCGTGTCATTGCTAACTCCATAACTCTTATTCCTCCTTCCACATCATAAAAATATTTTAAATTATAATTTTAATCGTGTTTTATTTTTTACCTGCACACAGGTTTTTGTGATGTAAAAAGCTATGAAAAATCAGCGCCCATGTTTTTGATTCACTGTTATAAAAACACTCCACCATCAGAATAGGGAGCGTCACTACTTCTGTATCTTCCTGTACTAGCCTGATTCATATGTATATCATGAATTCCCTTTTTTATTATCATATAGACGGTCAAATACAAAAATTTCATTTATGTCGTTGTTAAGAGCTTCGAGCACATGCCTTTCCAATATTCCTGTCAGAAAGACTTCTTCCCTATCTATTCCCTTCATGAGTTTCATTTTTCATGAGGAAAATAATTCCATTCTTAAATAATCCAAATTTAAATTTTTCTGCCTGCTGTTACTCCTGGCTTCTGTAACAGCATTTCTTTTAAAATTTTTGTTATTATATGTGTAATTGTTGTCGTAATAAACTTGTAAAATTTGAAGAATAAAATTCATCACTATTTTTCAAGAACGCTTCCTATATTTATTGATATGTCATATTCCTTTATATTATTTTCATCCTCTTTTACAGCCATAATGATATGATAATGAGCCTTTTCTGTCAAAATCATACCATTTACCTGTAACTTTTTCCCCTAAAAGTACATATTTTTCCATTCTTCCTCCAAAAATTCCAGCTTTAAAATTTTTAATTTAAAAATCTGAAATTTATATTGAAACTTTCAAGCTAATCCCTCTTCAACATTATTATACCACATAATTTCAAAGGTTGCAATAGATTACATCATATTTGGATTATTTTTTTAACCTTCTTTTTATTTTATATCCCATATCATTAGAAACTGCTGATCCCTTCTCCATTTTTTCTTACTTTAACCCATAATTTAAGGTTTACCTTCAAATCAATAAGTGCTTCTATTTCTCTTCTTGCTTCAGTACCGATTTTTTTCAGCAGAGCCCCGTCTTTTCCTATTATTATTCCCTTTTGGCTGTCCCTTTCCACATAAATATTTACATCATATTTTCTTATTTCAGGTTTTTGTTTCAACATTTACAATTTCTACTGCGACACTGTGAGGAACCTCATCTTTTGTATGATGCAGTATTTTTTTCCCTACAGTTTCAACTACAATTTTTATTTACCGGTAAATCTGTATAATAGTCTTCAGGATAAAACCATACATCATTTGACAAATATTTCTCAGCCACTTCAAAAATTTTATGTATTCCAATTGCAAATTCTGCCGTCCAGTGTTATTATATTGTCAAAATCCCCTAACTTTTCTTTTTATTTCCTCTTTTTAGCTTCTATTTCCTCATCACTCATTTTATCAATCTTGTTTATTATAAGAACTACAGGTGTTGTAACTTCTTTTATATGTTCGTTTACGAAAATATCTCCTGTTGAAATTTCCTGTGTCCCATCAAGCAGGAACATTATAAGATCCACATCATTTAACGTTTCAAGGGCAATTTCAGTCATATGCTCTCCTAGAAGATGTTTTTGGCTTATGAATTCCCGGAGTATCTACAAATATAAACTGATTATCCTGTATATTTACAATTCCCCTTATCTGATCCCTTGTAGTTCCTGCCTTGTCAGAAACTATCGTCCACCTTTTCCTTTACAAGTTTATTCATTAATGTAGATTTCCCGACATTTGGTCTCCTACAATTGCTATAAATCCTGATTTCATTTATAAAATTTCCTCCTATTTCTATATTTTTGGTTTTCTATTATTTTACAATGATGTTTTTCGTTGCATATTTATAAAAAAATATTATGCTAACTTATTATATATATTATACATACTTTTTATAATTTTGTAAAACAGTAACTTATTCAAATGTGTTTATAATAATATAAAAACATAGTATATTTTTAACTTATATTCATATATAAACCCTACATTATCATTAAATTTTATTTGTTTTTCTTTTAATATATAGTATAATAATGCATTATATTTATTTAGAAAGGACGAGATTTAATGTTCGAATTAAAAATGGACATGATTCAAACAATTGGTTTTGTCTGTTATTTTTACTTATAATCGGTATGAAACTAGAAGTAAAGTTAAATTCTTTGAAAAAAATATTGTATTCCGTCACCTGTTATTGGCGGATTTCTTTTTCAATAATAGCCTTTATACTTAGACAATCCAATATTATAACTATAAAGTTTGATACTACATTGCAGACATTTTTTATGGTAATATTTTTTACCAGTGTTGGATTCAATGCAAGTTTAAAAGTTCTGAAAAAGGGAGGAAAAAAAGTATTTATTTTTCTTCTTCTTGCCATAGGTTTATGTTTTTGCACAAAAACCTGGTTTGCTGTTCTTCTTTCAGGATTCGTTGGAATTAATCCACTTCTTGCATTAATGACAGGATCTACTCCAATGACCGGAGGACACGGAACTTCAGCGGCAATTGCACCAAGTATTGAAGCTCTTGGAATAAAGGGAGCCGAAGCAGTTGCAATAGCATCTGCAACTTTTGGACTTATTGCAGGTTCTATGCTCGGAGGACCTATTGCAAAATAATCTTATTATTAAACATAAACTAATGGAAAAACAAACTTCAAAGCATGAAAGCAATAATTATGATGATGATATTGATGAAAATGTTTTGAATAAGCCTGAACTCTGTTCTTGATGCAGAAAAAAATTTTCAATGGCATTTTTCTTTATTTTAATAGCAATGGGAATAGGATCATATTTATCCATTATTATAACAAAGCTTTTTACCTGCAATGAATTTCCCGATTTATATCGGTCCAATGATTATTGCGGCTATTATGAGAAATATTTCAGATAATTCAAAATTATTTACTGCACCTATAAGGGAAATCAGTGTAATGGAAGAAGTTTCACTTAACCTGTTCCTTGCAATGGCACTTATGTCACTGAAAATTATGGGAATTAATAAATCTTGCTGTTCCAATGCTGATACTTCTGATAGCTCAGATAATTCTTATTTATCTGTATCTGAATTTTATTACATTCAGGGCAATGGGAAGTGACTATGATGCAGCAGTAATAGTATCAGGACATTGCGGATTTGGATTAGGAGCTACACCTAACGGAATTTCAAATATGAAATCTGTGTGTGAAAAATATAAATATTCCAGACTTGCATTTTTCGTTGTTCCTGTTGTCGGAGCATTATTTATAGATTTTGCAAACGTAAGTTTAATTACATTATTTATAAGTTTTCTTTTAAATAAAAGAGACTATCACAAAATTAAAAATGAAAACCATATTTATGAATTATTTGTAATTTCACAATTCAAAACAGGAAATGAATTTAGAAAAAGTCATCTGCCCGAGCCTTTAGGGTGAGTTTTTTTGACTTTTTCTTTATGAATGACTGTTTTTGTATAAGTGAAATTTTAGTAAATGAATAAATATGGTTTTTATGTTATTTTTCTATTTTTGTGATAGTCTCTTTTTATATAATTTTCTATTTATTTTGAGCAATTTCAGTTACTGTTTCTACCTTGCCTGTATTTTTCTGTATCAGCAAGATCTGAAGGCAGAGAACTGTAAGGCCCATTTAACAGGTTATTTATTATATTTTTAGGATTTTCTTTTTAATGATTTATAGCTGAAGAATACACTCCCCTTAACTTCAGGATAATTTCTGTTATAATTTATCTGATTTACAAGTTCATTAGGATTTGACCATGAACCTACCCTGTATGCAGCCCTGTCCTATGTATAAATCAGTTCTTGTACTTTTAGCATGTTTACTCCACCATTTTACAAGTGTATTATATTCTGCAACTTTAAATCCTTGATTCCAGTATATTTGTGGTACTACATAATCAATCCATCCCTTATCCATCCAGTGTAAAATATCTGCATAAAGGTCATCATAATTTTGAACTCCTGCCTGTGTTTCCGAACCTCTTCCTGGATCAGTCGAGGCATTTCTCCATACTCCAAAAGGACTTATCCCAAATGCAATGCTGCTATTCTGTTTTTTTATTTCCCTATGGAGTTTTTCAACAAGTTTATTTATATTGTTTCTTCTCCAGTCACCTTTGTCAGCAAACTTAGCTCCATATTTTCGGAACTGTGCATCGTCCGGGTATTCCTGTCCTTTTACTTTATAAGGATAGAAATAGTCATCCATGTGAACTCCGTCAATATCGTAATTTCTTACTACTTCAACAATACTGTCAATAACATAATCATTTACTTCAGGTATTCCCGGATTCAGATACAGCTGTCCTCCATATACGACTGTCCATTCAGGCCTTTTTTTCTTCCTATATTATCTTTAGAAAGACTTTCTGTGCTGGTAGACTTCCCTTTCATTGTAAGTCTGTACGGATTAAACCATGCATGAAATTCTATACCTCTTTTATGTGCTTCATCAATCATAAATTTCAACGGATCATATCCAGGATTTACTCCCTGAGTTCCTGTAAGATATTCAGACCATGGCGAATATTTTTGAAGGATAGAAGGCGTCTCCTGTAGGTTTTATCTGAACAAATACTGCATTCATATTCCATCTTTTAACATCTTCAAGCACTGAAATATACTCTCTTTTCTGCTGCTCAACGCTCAATCCTTTTTTTGAAGGCCAGTCAATATTTATGACACTAGCCACCCATACTCCACGTAATTCCTTTTTGAATTTTTAGTCTTATTTGAATCATCCTTTTTAAGTCCTCCGATGATTTTTGTTATTTCATTATAATTACTTTTCATATGTACAGTTTCTGCATTTAAGGTTCCCATTGTAAATGTTGCCATTAAAAATAATAATGCCTTATTTAAAATTTTTCCTACTTATTTTCACTAATCTTCTCCTTCTCAATTTTTCTTAATTTCAAAAATCCAATAAAAATAGGCAGGTGATCTGACAAAGTATTTCTCAGTACCTTATAATCCCTTTTATTTTTATATCCTCAGAACATAAAAATAAAAATCCAGCTCTTTTTAGGTGCCCAGCTTGGAAATGTCGGTTCTCTTCTATTATTAACATTCTGTAATTTTTCCCGCTTTTAAAAACAGTTCTATTTCTTCTTTTTCCCACAGCAGATTAAAATCTCCTGCAACAATAAACGGCTTTTTATAATTTTCTATCATATTATTCAATTCCACGATTTGCCTTAGCCTTGTCTTTCCACCCAAAGCTAGATGAACTAAAAAAATCGTAACTTCTTCTGTTTCCATTTCAATTACAAGTCTTTTTGTCCCTCTTTCCAGGTAGTGAAATCTCTGGGCTATTATTTTTTTATTTGATAATAGTGCATTTCCCTGCTTTCTCATAACTGGGAATTTCATGTATTTCGAGTTTTCTCCATATTTATATTGTGACACATAATGTTTTTCCAGTCAACTCCCCAAGCAGTTTTGCCTGATTTGTCTCCTTTGTCCTGAATGACCCTAAATCTACTTCTACAAGTCCTACAATATCTGCCTTCTGTTCCTTTATAAACTCTCCTATACGGTGAATATGATCTAAAGACTGACCTAAATACCCCCTCAGATATTTCATCGGCTGATTTAAATATTTCCTGTACCATATCGTATATTATATAAAAGAAATCTCATTTTTATTACTTCCTAACTAATCCTACTCCATCTCCAAATAGGGCAGCAGGGACAAAATCAAATTCATTGTTTAATTTCTGTATAAACTCTTTTAATCTTATAACTATTGTCCTAAACCTTTTTGGAACTTCAGTTTCTCTTCCACTACTAACCCTCTGAACATTATATTGTCAATAAATATAATACCATTTCCATTTAGAAAGCTGCCAGCACATTGTAAAAATTTAATGTATTGACCCTTTGCCGCATCAATAAAAATAAAATCAAATTTATTATTTTTGATCTAATTTAGGTATTTCTTCCAATGCATCGCCTAAAATCAAACGATTTTTTTCAAAAATACCCAGCTTTTTAAAATTTTCAATAGCCTTTTCATGTCTTTTTCATCAATTTCAATTGTTGTGAGCTGACCACATTTCATTTGCAATCTGTGCCAGGAATAACACCTGAATATCCTGTTGCTGTACCCACCTCCAAAAATATTTTTTAGCTCCAATTCCTTTTGCATTAAATATCATAAAAGTTTAAAACTTCTCTTGTTATAATTGGAACATCATCATTTAAACTTTCCATTTCTATACTTTTTCAGCACTTCATCATCTATCTGGAAACAATTTCTGTGTATATTCTGATGATTTAATAAAGTTTTTCAATCATATATTTTTTACCATATTCCCTTTTCTATTTTAATCTTTTTATTTTCTTTTGTTTATAGTTAATTTTTCATAATGTCTATTATTCACTATACCTTTCTAATGTTTCTCACACGAACTATATCATTTCCCTATTTTAAACATTGGGAGCATCACTGCGAAAATTATGATTCCAATTATAATTCCAATAAAAATTATAGATACAGGCTCCATAACTTTTAAAAAGTAACTGGGTTTTTCCCTGTACCTTTTCAGAATAAATATCTGTCAAATTTTTCCAAAAGATACTGTCATTTTTCCTGTTTTTCACCTATTTTCAGAAATCCTTTATATTCCTCATTAAAAACTGAGTTTTTCAAAGATTTCCCTATACCTGTCTCCTTTTTCCAGCCTAAAAATTATTTTCCGTACTTCTTCGTTTAGGAGTGCATTTCCTGAATTTGCACACATTTTTAATGATTCAGGAAAAAGAAATCCCTGCATCTGTAAAGGGAACACATATTCTGAGTAAAGTTTAAAATAGCTATATTTTTGTATATTTCTCCAAATATGAATATTTTCATGGCAATTTTTCGAAAATATTTCTGATTATTTTTAAGAAATAAGATGATAAAAACTCTAAAAGTTAGAAAAATCAATATTACAAAACCATATTTATCTGCAATTTCACTTATTCGATTATAGCTTTTTGTCAGTTTCGGCAATTCCTGATCCAAAATCAGAATATATGACAGTAAACTTCGGAACAACTACTCTAAGCAAAACAGTTACTATCACAAATGCTGTAATAATAACTGTCACAGGGATATATCGAGAGATTTCTGACGTCTCTTTTAGCTTTTTCCCTAAACTTATACTTCTCAAACAAATTTTTAAATACTATTTCCAAATTTCCTGTTTCTTCTCCTATTTTTACCAGTTCCAGAAATTCTTTACTTTGTGTAAAGGCTCCCAAAAGCTTTTCCTAGAAATTTCCACCTTCTATTTTTCCTACAGTTTTTATTATCCTATTTTTATTTCTTTTTCCTGTAACCTTCAGAAATGATCCTCAAAGCTTCAGTTAATTCTATTTTTCCCTTTAAAAGATAGTACATTCCTTTTGTAAAGGAGCACAGTTCCTTTTCAGTAATTTTATCACTCTAAATTTTTCAAGCTACAGTCAATTTAATCCCCCTTTTGATTTTTAAAACTGTTTTATCTGTGTTATTTTCTTCTGTTTGCTCGAACTTTTTCAAAGTTTTCGTTTTCAGAGTTTATCTGCTTTATTTTCCCTGTTTTTCCGATGCTTTTCTTTTATATTGTCTGCTTTCATTATTTTCAACATTTTTCATTATGTTTTCCTTCATTTTCAGAGTTCTTTTCCTGGCTTTCCCTTTCACTTCTCTTTACATCATTAATGTAGCTTGCACCCACATTTAAAAATTCTTTTTGAAAAAGTTCTTTATAGGTAAGGCTTCCTTATAAATAAATGTCTTTTCAAATGAATCAACTCTGTCAGTTCAAGTAATGAAAACAGTCTTAAAACAAATCCCTATTGCAAAAAGCAAATCTTATTGTGTGAAAATTGTTCTCCAAAAACATAAATAACTCCATTATTTACGAACTTTCCTACAAAGTCCTCAAATATTCCTGCCAGTATTGCTGAAATTCCACAGACTATTGCATATGCACCTACTATAAGCATCGGCAGGTTCTTCAGAAACTTCCATCATTAAATTTCAGTAAACTTAATGTTATGCTGTAAATCCTACCGCAGTCAATTACTGCCGCTGCAAAAAGCATTGACATTTTGTTATCCTGTGTCATAGAAAAATATATAGGACATAATATGTTGTAAAGAATATTCCCCATTCTTAACATAGTTTTATTCCCATATTTATCAGACAATTTACTATATTATGTAAAGTACACTTGACAGTATTGCAGTAATAACTCCCCATCTGGGAAAGAAACATTGTATTTACACAAGTATCTTTATTCTGTAATATTCTGTCAGAGGTTTTAAAAATTCCCATGTAAATAGCCATATGGATGCAAATTTTCAGATAAAGGACAGAAATTTTTATTTTTAAATGCAGCTTTTTATGCTGATATTCTTTACTTCCTCCCTAAATCCGGAATATAGTGAAGATACATAAATACTGCAGATCCTGTGCTGAAACTGCCATTACTGATGTAGCGGCAATATGGAGCTTTTTTATCAGGTAGAGATAAAAACATATCCATAGAACAGTGTATATACCACTGTTGACAACGATGAAAATAAATTACGTTTCCCAAAATATTTTCCTCTTTCCTTTTTATTTATAATTTCTACCATTGTAGCTGTCCATACGTTATTTACAAAAGGTGATGACAACCCATAAATAAACATTATCATAAAAATATACAAACTGATTTCTCATATCAAACAGCACTGCAAAAGGCAGTAAAGCATATAACTAACCTTGATATTGTAACTGACAGAACAAGTGTTCTTCTTCTTCCACCTAAAATTGTATTTACTCTTTTAGTAAATATCTGCAATAAATATCCGGCTGTTGGCAAAGATGATACTACTGATATTAAAAAAGAACTCATATTAAAAGTATATTGCCAGACTTAACAGCACAAAACTTTTGCATCTCCCACTGAAAAACCATTAAAGAACATAACTTCCAGTATCGCATATTTTCTAGTATATTGAATGTTCTACATTCACTTTTTATTCCCTGCCCTTCCGGAATTATTTAAATTTATTTGATATCCAAAGCCAATTTTCCTAAAGCTATTGATCCTACAAAACCTGCTTCATCTCCAAGTCCAGGATACACAACATACTCATCAATTTCTTCAAGTATTTTCTTTTTCTGTACATATCCGTTTAAAAATTCCTGTAAATATTTTCTTATACGTGGAAACAGATGTTGCTGTTTCATTACTCCTCCACCCATTATTATTCTCTGAGGAGATAAAATCAGTACATACTTCATAAGAGCCTGTGCCAGATAATAAGCCTCATATCCCATACTTTTTCATTATCAGCCAGTTCCTGTCCCTTTTTCCCCCATCTTTTTTCAATTGCAGGCCCTGCAGCCATTCCTTCAAGACAGTCTTTATGAAATGGACAGTTTCCTTCATAAGTATCTTCAGGATGTCTTTTCATAAAAATATGACCCATTTCCGGATGTGTAAGCCCCTGAAGCATAGTTCCATTTACAACGGCTCCTGCTCCAATTCCTGTTCCAACTGTTATATACATAACATTTTTCAATCCTTTTCCAGCTCCCCACCATGATTCAGCCAGTGCTGCACCATTTACATCTGTATCAAATTCCATTGGGACATCATAGTGCTTTTTCAGTTCCCCGATTATATTATAGTCACTCCAGTATGCCTTTGGAGTTTTTGTTATATAACCGTATGTTTCTGAACCTTTTACAGGATCAATGGGACCAAAACTTCCAACCCCATAACATCAAACTTTTTATCCTTTAAAATACTCTATAACCTTAGACATTGTTTTCTTCAGGAGTAGTTGTTGGAATATTTATTCTGTCTATTATTTTTCCCATCTTCAGTTCCAAGACCACATATAAATTTTTGTTCACCTGCTTCTACTGCTGCAATTATCGCCATAATTCCACTTCCTTCTTTTCTTAATTCTATTTAAAAACTATAATTCTGTCACCTTATATTTTTTATCCCACAAACTAGCACTATAACATGTTATATTTTTCATAATTATTTTCTATAACGTTATGGTAGAATTCCAGTATTTCCTCTTTTGTAGCTGTTGCTGTTCAATTTTAGCAACCACAATACCTGAAAGCCATATTTGCAATAGCTCCCGCTTCAAACAGATCTGCTCCTGCACATACTGATAACAGGAATGTTGATATAAAAGGTATCTCCTGCTCCTGTCACATCATAAACTTCTCTTGCTACAGTCAGTATTCTCTTATGTTCATTCTGAAAAAGCGAAACCCCTTCCTCACTTCTTGTCAGCACTACATTATCAAGTTCGAGTTCTTCCTTAAGCTCTGACATTTTTTTGTGCAATTTCTTCTTCATTCTGGAATTTTTCATATCCAAAATAGTCAAGTTTCTTTCCTGTTAGGAGTCATTGAAGTTGCTCCTTGTAATTTTTAAAATTATTAGGCTTAGGATCCACAACAACTTTTTCTGTTATATTTTTAGCTATTTTTATTATGCTCTGAGAAACAAATTCTGTCAGCACTCCTTTATTATAATCTGAAAAAGTACTGCATCTGTATTTTCAATGTCCTTTCTCAACATTTTCAATTATTTTTGTGATTGTATATTTTCAGTAATATCAGTATCCTTTTCCCAGTCCAGCCTCAATAACTGCTGACCTTGTGAAAAGGACTCTGCTTTTTATTATTGTAGGTCTTGTTCCATCTATGACAATACCTGATGGATCTATCTGCTTAACCTCAAGTTCCTTTACAAATTTTTTCACCATTGCTGTCCTGCCCTACAACTCCATAGACAGAAACTTGTGCTGACAGGCTTTTCAAGTTATTTTGCCACATTCGAAGCTCCTCCGAGAACAAACCTTTTCCTTCTCAATGTTTACCACCGGAACCGGTGCCTCAGGAGATATTCGGTTACTTTCCTATTAAATATTCATCCAGCATCATATCACCAACAACGGCAATTTTAACCTTACTGAAACATTCCAGTATTTCCTTCAGTCTTTCAAATGAAATCATACTCTATCCTCTTTCTGAACTTAATCTAAAATTATTTTTTCTTTGCATTTATAAAAATTGTGTTTCCTATATTATACTATATATTTCAGATTATATCATTAATTTTACATTAATAATTTTTGAGGAAATTTATTATGCTTTTCTGTATTTTATTTTTCTGTCTTCTGGATTATAGCTTCTATTTCAATGTAAATATCCCTTACTTCATGGTTTTTCCTTTTTGTATTTAAAGAGGGACCAATTATAGGTATTGCTGACAGAAAAGGAACTTTTCTCAATGTTTCCTTGTTTACATTCTGCTTTTAGACCACCTATAAAAGTTGACCCTCCGTCATCTAGGCTAATAATAGTTTTTAGTCTGATTTTTCTGTTTTGCTCCTGATGTGGCGCTATAATTAGATGTAAGCTTAAAATTACTTATTTCCGTATCTATTTTCAGCAGAATTTTCTTTTCATTTTTTATAATTTCAGGCGGTATCCTGAAAAACTATTCAAACTTCTGAAAATATAGGCTCTATATAATCTTCATTATTTTTGTTATTTTTCTTCTCTCCTACGATTACCTCTTCTGTAACCTTGAGTTCCCCTTCTTCATTTTCCATTATCATAAGAGTTGGCATCAGCTTCTATTTTTATATCTCCGTTTTTCTCTTAAAAGGTTAAAATCAACTCCAGAAACTTTCCTCCCGCTTGAAAAATTGATCCAATGGATACCTCTCCCATTTAGAAACTTTGCTATAAGACTAGTTTTTGCCGGAGTCTGGTTATCAGTGCTGGCACTCCAGTCAACTCAAAGCCTTTCAAAAGGTTTGAGCTCGTATCAATTATTCTTCCTTTTTATTATTACCTGTTCTTTTGGTCTGTCCAGATCTTTTATTATCCTTCTGACTTCTTCCATTTTCTTTTCATCTCCGTGAAGAATAACTTTATTGTCAATTCCACCACTTTTAAATCCACTCAATCCATCCAGTTTTTCAGATATTTCCTTTACATCCCTGTATTCAAGTTCCACTTCCCCTATTTTTCTCGTTAACTGTTTTTCTGTAGGTGTAGTTTTCTTTATTGTTATTTTTCTTCACTTTTTCTGTTTTTGTATTATTTTCTTTGGCTTTATTTTTTTACACTTTTCCTTTTCCAGTTCTTCTTTTTCTGCCTTTTTCTTCCTGTAAATAAATATTCTATTTACATTCTGTACATCTTTTTATTCACATAATCTGTTATTTTTCTGAAAAAATATTATTTCCTATAAGAAAAAGCATAAAAAATTATAACTACATTTTTGAACCTTCATTTTATCCCATTGTTTCTAAACAACATTTTTCTATCCTTCCCAAATTAATTTTTACAGCTATTTTTACCCTTTTCAATAAATCCCAGAGAAATTTTTAAATCCTTCACCTGTAAGGTCAATATACATTCTGGAAGTGTCTATAAACTTTCTGCTTTTATTAAGAAAAATACAGAAACTTTCCAAAAGTATTCAATGACCCATACAATGTAAAATGAATATACTTTCAGTTTATAGCCATTTCTCTCCACAATGTCTCTGCTTTTGATATTTCATTCATTTTTAGCCCACTTTCCCTTGTAAAAACATAAATCATCTTTTTAAATTCTGACTCATTTTTCATGGAAAGCAGTCCCTAACTTTCCCTGTTATTATTTGAATCTGCTCATAATCAGATTGTATTTCCTTCTACGTTCTTCCCTTTCTGAAATAACATTTTCTATTTTCGGCTTCCAGTTCCTTTTTATTTTTCCTTCAGCAGTTTTTCGTTATTTTTCATTCCTGTATTTCTGATATTTGGTATTTAATCCCAATATTCCCAGCACAAAGCAACAGAACCAGTATAATTCCTTTATTTTAATCTTTTTCCATTCCAACCTTCCCACACTATTCTTTCTCACTTACAGTATATTCAAAAACTGTTGTTTTCATCATTGTCCTTTATATATCCAAGTTCTGCTGTTTTCATATTTTTCCCTTACACTGTTTTCAAACTTTTCAAAATTATCAAAATTTTCTATTTCTCCTGTATCAGCCATTTTTATTCTCATACTTCACTTTAGTATAATCTATTCCGTTAATACTGTTATCTACCAGAAATTTTATAAATGAATAATACTCCTTCCTTTTTATTCCATTATCAATTTCATTTAATTTCAACAACTCTTCTGAATAATCCGGAAGTTTTTCATTCTTCTCCTTTAAATATTCAGATTCCGGGCTTTTTCACCTGTTTCTTCAGATTATTATCAACCTGTTTCCCTAAAGGAATCATTCCATTTAAAAATACATAGATTCCTATCAGAACAACAACAACCAGTACATCTTTTTAATTTTATATTTTTAAATCTCCAAAGCTCAAGCTGGTTATTTTTACTCAGAAAAATTTATATTATTTTCCAGTTCTTCATTCTGAAAAATATTCCTTATATCCTCTTCTTCACAAAGAAAGTTTTCATATCCCCAAAAATCAAAAATTTTCCCTGTCTTCCATATCTTCAGTTTTAAATCGAGCTTTTCAAGTTCTTCTATTTTTCATTTTTACCAACATTCTTACACTGTTTTATTTCCCCAACCTGTAATATTTTCAATATCTTCTTCCTTCGAAAAACCATAAATTATATCAAAATCTGTTTTTATGTCCATAAGCTTAAAACCAGCTTTGTCTGCAACTGTTTTTTTATATCATTTATCTGTTTTCTTTCCATATACAGATTTATATACCTGTTTTTCCATATGATTTAAATAATATTTTTACATATATATTTCATATTTTTATTTATAAAAATTATTTTTATCCTGTAAATCTTCTTCAAATAAAAATAAGGATAGTGCAGGATAACTGAAACAGCAATTTCTTCATCTGTTTCACTTTCTTCCCTAAATTTTCAAGAATAGAAGATAATTCCTGATTTTTCAAAAACAGAATCTCTTCATTCATGTAAATATAGACTTTATCCTTACTTCTCATATAAATTTTTATTTTTCTCAAACATTTTTCACCTCAATTTTTCCCTCTTATATTTCAGTTTAAAAACAAACCCGCCATTCTTTTTCCTGAATTTCCACAGTCACAGGAATCTATCCTTTTTAAATTCCAGTTCTTCCCTATAATTGACTTCTTTCCTAAAACCTTCTTAAAATATACTATTTTCAGATTATTATAAACTGTATTTTTCTTCAAGTGGCGGAAAAATATTCATTTCCTGTAAAATCCTTTATTTCCTTTATTTTAAAGAGTTCCCAATACTTTCTTCATGATTACCTGAAAATAGAAGTCTTTTTCAGTTCATTCTGACCAGATATTGCTGATTATGAACTTCTTATTGAAATAATCACTTTTTCCCTTTATAACTTCCTGATTTCCGTTAATGCTTAATCCCTGTTTTTCCAATCTTTCAGCAGTTTTATCTCTCCATACTTGCCATATAACTGCTTGATATTTTTCCTGCTCCTGTCACTTTTTCTCCCTCAGAACAGTTATTTTCCCACGCTCATGCACAAAATAGATAAATCCTGTTGAAAAAAGTCAGAATGACAGATAAAATTATAAGAACATAAAACAAGACTTGCTCTTTTTATTCTTCATCAGATCCCTCCTCTACATTAAATTAATTACCTTAACTTCTTCACTACTCCCGTTTTTCATTACAATCATAAATAATCTGTCCGCTTTTTAAAATTCCAGATTTTTCATATTCTCCTGAAAGCTGTCCTGCTTCTAGATTTAACAGATTTATTCCTTCTGATATGTATAATTTCTTATTTGTGTATTCCAGCTTATAAAATAAATTATCCTTTTCTAAATAAAACATAATTTTACTTTTATGAAATTATCCATGCTTCCTTTCCATATTCAAAAACTTCCCTGTCCCTGTTTGATATATCTTCAGAAATCTTATCTGTAAGAAAGTGGATATTTTCTTCCAATTTCTGAGGTTTTTGACTTTCTTTTCTATCATTACAGTTCTTTTTAAAAATACTGAAATTACAAATACAACTACTGAAAACAGGAGCATACATATCAGTATTTCAAAAGCAGATATCCTCCTGTTTTTCCCGCCTTATCCCTTTCATAATCCCCCTCTTTACTTTATTTCTAGGAAAATACTAATCCTTTTCCCAGTCTATAATTATTTCCAGTATATATTCCTTTTCCCTTTTTCATTCAGATAATAGTTTTTCTGTTGCTTTTATTTCAGATTACGACTTTTTCCATTGACACTCTCCTTCAGTATCTGATACTTTCCTTCTATTGCAAATTTACTGTAAAAAGTCATTTTTATTCTGTATCGCATGTTTTCCAATACGACTGTACAGAAATGCATAATCTTTTTGTTTTCAATATTTCTGACATATTTTCTGTTTCCATATTAAAAATATTTTTCCTGTCATATTTACTGTCCGTTCTGAAAGTCTTTAAAATCAGATTTGAAACAGGTGTCAGGACAATAACAGCAAAAAATATGGATAAAAGACTTTCAACCAGCGTTTCCCTTTATTTTTCATGATTAAATCCATCCCCTTTATAATATTTGAATATCCATTATCCTTGTAATAACCTCATAATAAGAAGGGGCAAAAGGAATATACTCAGCTCCTTTATATTTTAGATAAGTATAAATAGAATCATCATAATTCCAGCAAGAAAATATACCGCATGATAATATTTTACTATTTCTGCAAGATTTTTATATCCCAGATTTCCTCCAATTCCCATCATGTAGCTTTATATCTCCGAATCCTATCAGTTCCTTCTTAAAATAATCTTCCAGTATATACAGAATTAACGGCATCGGATAGACACACGTTCCTAAAAATATCCTTCCAGATTTCCTTTTTGCCATACTCTTTTAATAATCCTATAATTATAAGTGATTAGCAAAAACCACTGTCAGGTATTATTTTCTTTTTATATCATCATACATATATAAAAAGTAATATATTCAATAATTTCAAATATATGAACTGCATTTAAAACCAGACATTATTTTTCTAATTTCCTCATTTGGAAATGCCTTGCTGTTAGGATCTGTCTTTTGCATATACTTCCCCATTGCTATATAAAATTTTTCCATGAATACTTTCCAATCTTGGAAATTTCCGCTATTATCTGCCCTATTCCAAGTTTCTTTAAATCTCCTGTTCATTGAATATGTCCTGTAAGCTATTTGTATACTCCCTGCATCGATGCCCGGATGATGTTGATGAATTCCCTAATCCTGCTACTATTCTACCCCACTGTTTGCCTTATTCAGACTTTCCCACCTGTGTATTTGCTATCGCTGATATTATTGTAATTATAGCCAATATACAAGAACAGTCTTCAACCAGAGTAAAGCCCTTCTGAAAGTTTTTTCTTTCTTTACTCGCTTAATAATCCACCTTTTATTAATTTTATATAATTATTTATAATATATTTTTTATTTAATGTCAAATTATTTTAATATATATCTTTAATTTTTAAATAGTTTGTATATTTTTGATTTCACAATACTTTAACTGCATTACTATAAATCAGACTTATATTTTTAATTGATTTATTTTTCTTAAAATAAATAAAAAAAGGAGTTTACCATGAAAGAAATATGAATCAATTTAGATATTTAGATTTTATAGGTGCAATTAGTGTCATAATTTTTCATACAGCCAAAATAAAATTATAATAAAATACCTATTTTATTTCAAAATGGCTCTATCTGGGTGTATTTCTTCTTATTATCGTTTATGTTGATATTCATTCGAAGTACAAAAGAAAAATCACATTCTAGTAAGGTTTTTAAATTTTATCCTACGTATATTTTTCTTTACTTCTTCTTTTGTATACACTCTATAAAGTACAAAGAAAAATTGGTGTACAGTATTTTATGATACAAAACCAATATGGGGTAAGGCTACCGATCAAAATTATAACTACCTGCATGGTACCTTTCCTGTTTTAGCTTTCCTGAGACATTTTTTCATTTTTTAAAACTTTAAAAAATTTCCTAAATATTCTATAATTCAGCTATACTTTACAGCTTATACTTACTTACATACTAAACCTTTAATAAATATAGTATAATCCATACCATCATTTAATTAATTATTTTCCTTTGATGCACATTGCATCATTTCCGCTAGAATGGTTTTATCTTATAAACTGAAAAATACTGTGTAAAAAATATTTTTCGATTATTTATTTTGCATTTTAATGCTGTTCATTCAATATAACAAAGTAATTCTATATTCTTCAACAGTTATATCAGTATTTTCATTCCCAATTACATTCCTGTTTTTAGATGAAGGATTTTTCAGTATTTATGAGTAATAAAATTTTCGTATATCTAGGAAGTTGTTACTCAATGTACATTCTTCATGTGCCTATTTATCATATATACAGAAAATGTTTTTATAAAATTGAAATGTCTGTCATTTTTATATTTTCAATAATATTTGTTATTTCTATTTTTCAAAATTATTCATTGAAAATATGTATTATAGATATTTATCTAAAAGATACTTAAAGAAAATTCATAATTTTACTATATTTGAAATAAAAAGCCCAACATTCACAGCTTAAAAATCAAGCTTTGGTCTTAAAATATGCCTAAAATAAAATTTTGGTCAGGTAGGAAGTATATATGAATTAAATCATGATGATAAAACAGGACGATAAAAATACCATCCTGCACAATATATTATATTTTGAGTTTACTCAAAATTATGGACACTTTCAAAATTTTTCTTTAAAGTTTTCAAACATTTCTTGAACTTCGACATCATTATAAATATCTTCATAAGCAGTAACACATCTAAGTTCTTTATCTTTATGAGTATTTTCACCATTTCTCTCTCTTTCTTTATATTTTCTGAAATTAGTGTTTCTGCTTCTTTTGTTATAAAACTCACCGATATACCACTTTATCAGAACTTTTTCTATCTCCATAAAATATTCCACAGCCCTCCAACTCACAAATTTCCATTAAACTCCATACACTCTACAGTGAAATATCTCAGTAATTTGTACTCAATTTGTCTAGGTGACTGTATAAATTTTATTATAACTCGGTCAGCCAATGCAGCCAATTTTTAGATTTATTCCACCTGAGGATTAGATAAAACTCTTTTAATCTATTTTTCCTAGTAAACATGATAGAAATCTCTTTAATATATTTATATCCGAATATCCTATATATATATGACCAATTTGCCGCTCCGATGTTGCGTTGGTTTTCTCTATTATACTGATTAAAAGATTTCTTAATCCGTCTCTTCTCAAATATACTATTTAAATCCATATATTTATTTTATATGATCTCATCTATATGATTGACATAATTTAAAATCTCATGCTCTGCCAAAAGCCTATCGTATCGTAGTCATCTCATTCCGATATGCTGCAAAGTGATACAGTAAAGAATAGCCTGCTGTCTCTTCATGAGTATAATAACCACCCTTTCTATATCTTCTATTCATCATTTCATATTCATATACAATGCTGTCTCATCTTCATCATTCCACCAAATATTTATACCTAATCCTGATATTCTCAATTTCTTATTTTTTCATTATTCAATATATATCTGACATTATATATGAAAATTACACTGTTTCATTAATTACACTAACAAATCATATTTATTCATTTTAATTTTCAAAATAATTATCTTTACTTTTCTTAATTCCCATTTTATATTCTCCATTAATAAGTTTATTCTGTACATCAAAATGATAATTTTAATTTCATCCTCCAGTTTTTTAACTGCACCCAAATCTTGAATAATAAGATTGAGTTGCACTACATAATCAATATTCGATCTTATTTCATTTTACAACATCTTCTGTTAAATCCTTGAAAATCAATTTTTGCTATATCAGTATTTGAGGTTTAAATCTTTAGATACATCTAATTTAACTCCATTATTTATTTTGATGCAAAAAAATCAATGATATTTCTAACTTATATGAAAAATAATTCATAATTTATCTATTTTTCTATATTTTCTTAAAAGTTGTATTTCTCTTATCGTAAAAGAAAATTATTTTTCATCATCACTCTATATATTTCAAATGAAACATTTTATATGCGCAATAACATGGGAATTAGCTATTACAATAGAACTCTAGTATTTCTCTTTTTTCAAAAATTATATGTTTCTTCTTCATTGTCTTAAATCATATCTAAATACACCATTTAATCTCAATTTTCTCTTTATTTTAAATATTTTCATATTTCTTTTAAATTTGCAATCTGCATTTTATTTTTCCCTTTTATTTCAATATTATATACTTGGCATTTCTTTAATTCATCTTTACCCATCCATCTTCCAACTCTTATTGTATTTACAACTAGTCTGTTTATTGTTTGATTATCTCAGACTTTTAATGTAACAGCCGGTTTCTCCAATTTTCTTCATCCATTACGCATCTGGCAAACTTGTTCAAAGCAAGCCCTGTTGCTTATACTCATTCTGTAATGAAGTGGCTTCAAATCTCCAATGTTTCCGCTTTTCCACCTTCCTGCAAGCCCCTTATTATCATTGTTCCGTGTTGTTATACTTCAATCCACATTTGAAACTTCCATTACGATGATCGTCAGATGAAAATAAACAACTATCTTAATATTGAAAACATAAAAATTAATGGTCTGGTTTTGTTTTTTATAACTTTTAAACATCTTCTTTGTTCTTATAATGATATTTCTATCTAAACCAACACTATCATCTATTAAAAATATTCATCTCACTAGTAATCATATTCAGGCTTATATAATGTATTCCACCTGAAATAACCCACCTAATAATATTTACTTTTACCATTTTATTTACATCATCTTCCATTCTGTATTCTCTTTTTTAAATTAAAATCAAATCTATCCAGTAAAATTCTTTAGGTACATAAAAATTATTTATTAGCAACTTTAAAATGACTAATAGAAAAAATATTTTTATTATTTTTAAGAATATATCAAAAAGCTTTCTTTTCTATAGAAAATCTTATTTCTAGGGTTTTATTATTTTTTAACATAATAGGACATCCTTTATAAATAATCATATATTATTTTTTTGTATGCTATTTTATTTCATTTTCTATCTCTAATAATGAATTTAAAGTTTATTTATCTCGATTTCTTTTTTCGCTCTAAACTCAAAAGAATCCAACAATCCACTTCTTTGAAATTTTTTGAACCAGAAGCTGGTACATTACCCACATCATCAAAGTATCTTTATATTGATTAATACAGTTATATTTGTTTATATTTTACGCTCTTTTTCCAAGAGGGAAAAATAAAAAACAAGGAAATATCCCCGTCATTGTTTTCTTTTCCACCTAAACCTCATTTATCTTTTTCATTTAGTCCAAAAGTAGGTCGGTAAGAAATCCTCCCAGATATGCCCCTCGTTGCGTATAAAAAGAAGTGAGCCCTTGCAGCTGCTGCATCCGAGAATCCGGCCAGTACTGCTTTGTCTCTTGTACTCAGATTATGGCCTGGGCGAGCTCCTCAGCCTCGCCTCCTGCACATGCCGTAGTGGCAGCGCATCACAGAAGCAGCCACTGTGGGAGCAGAGGTCTCGCTCACTCCAAGTACTGACTCACTGGAACACCTCTTATTATCTTTCATTTTTCTATTTTTGGTTTTACTAAATGCCGATACCGCACTAACGTCCAGTCCTCCTGATGCCATCATAAGAATCAGGTAAAATATAATTCAGCCCTCTAGTAGGTCTTCGAGCATCATTTAAAATGGCTGTTGTATTGAGATAGTGCTCACTGTACAAACCAACCAGCGATAAAGGAGCTAGAGAAATAGACAGTACAAGTCCTCCTAAAATTTCCTTCTGTTCAAATAAGACATTTAGCTCTTCACATATCTGTTTCTGCGACACAGTCCTCGATAACATATGTGATAGTAACCATAAATCTGACAATGATGTCGTCGAGGTTACAAAACCACGGCTCTCAGACATTCAGGGCATTATTTCAGTAGCCCTCTTTCGGCTAAGAAAGCTACATGTTCCTGCAGCAAAGCAGCTCAATGAACGCCTGTCTCAGACATGAGCTGCTGTGCGAAAGTGTATTGCGGCAATCGGCCCAACTGTTCATTCCAAGAAAAGCGATAGCTGAATTGACCTGACGAAACAGCAGTCCTCTGCTACTCCTGAAATCTGATTTCCTGTAAATTCCTTTGTGGCATTCATACATACGAAAACTGAAGATATGCGTATGCGAAATCCAGCCTATTGTCTTTAAAAACCTGATACCACCATGTGCCCATGAAGAACCTCCTCAGGCAGAACTTTGTCCGCTATATTTGTAGAACTGTATACTGCCGCAACAAAGTGACGGGAGGCAGAGGAAGAACAGCACTCAGAATTTTTCTCAGACGAGAAATGGACTTATTTTCTTAAGCCCTCTGCAGTTCCTTCTCTTCTCCTCATAATCCTCCTTTCACTGTTTCAATCTTTGGAAATCACGCAGAGCTTATTGTCGGGCATATTTCCTGCGATTCCTGTTCCCTCTGCTTTCCCTTTCCTCTTCTGTTGCTTCATTCACTGTTCTTGTTATTTTAGAGCTCTTCTCTAGTAGACGGCTCTGTCACGGGTCCTCAAAAGTAATCTTAATGACTGAAATGTTCCCTTCTTCAGCAGACAGAGCCTTCTATTTCCACTTAAAATTGCTATTTTCAACTCGTTAAGCTCAGTTTATGAGGGCTGAAGTTCTGTTCCTATAGTGACGGAATGTTAACTATATTTCTCGTCACTGAAAAGCTCCACTCATCCATCGCCTTTGCTATATCAATACATCCATTTTTGATCCTCTTTAGTATGTGAGCAGTGTCAGCAGGCTATTTCTTCAGGATCCTTATGAGCACGTCGACCGCAAATGAGACATTGTAAATATCTCATGTTTTTCACACTTAGCTGGAAAATACAGGGTACAGTGGTGAACCATGTTCATGTCGCATAAACTGCCAGTCAAAGTGTTATAGCATCTCTCACAATAATAAGAACCAACTGTTCCATATTTTTATAAATTGTTTTGCTTCAAAAGAATTATCATATTTCCTCTATGTTTAAACTAGTTAAATCTTTTAAAATTTATACTTAATTACTTAAAATTATTACTAATTATATTATATAAAACTAAGAACGATGGATTCATTTTACAACCTATCATTTTATATTATTTCATTTAATCTATTTATGAATTTAATGACTATTAAATAAATCAAGTCATTTAATAAAAAATTATATATTATAATAAACATCATCAGTGGTATTTTAATCATTTTCAATCATAATCTTATTATTACTCCTAAACATATCTATAAAATTAATTTTCATATCATTTAAGATTGAAAAATTGATAAGTTAACAACCCGATTACTTTATAAAATATAATATAAAATATAATCACCTTTAAAAATTGTTTTTATTCTATTTTTATTCTTAAATTTATTTATCAGAATCAAATTATTTCCTTAAATAAACCTTTATCTGAAATATATCTCAAAACAAAAATGAACATATTCGATTTTAGTAAATCAAATATATAACAAAATTATTCTTTGAGAATACATTATTTAAATTAAATTTCAAAATATTGAATACGTCACATTTATAAGAACTGTTACATTGTTTAATAGAAGTAGCACCCAGAAAACCACTTCATAATTTTCTTTATATTTTTCTTTCTTTTATTATAATTTTTAACAGTAGGAATAAACTCTTCAATTATTTTTTAGCTGAGACGAAATTATTTTCATTTTGTCAACTACCTTTATTGTTATTCTATTTTTATTAATTTTATTAAATCTTGCATTTTTCTTCATTCCCAGCCCCTGCCATAAGATCCTGTCCTTTATTTGTTTTAGGAACGGTATTACTTCCTAATAGAAGAATCCTTCCAGCACTACATAGCCATCTGTTCATACCAATGCAAGTCCTCCATGAGGTGGAACTCCATATTTCAGCACTTCAAGAAAGAATCCAAATTTTTCCAGCTGTTCCTCTTTACCAAGCCCCAGTTTTTCAAATACCTTTTCCTGTAATTTTTCATCGTGGATTCTTATACTTCCTCCACCGATTTCATAACCATTTAATACCATATCATAAGAATCTGTCTTTATCCAGTTCATCTGTATCCAGATATTTTTCTATCTTCAGCCTTTATGGAAGTAAATGGATGGTGCTGTGCTTTATATCTGTTTTCTTCTTCGCTCCATTCAAACATTGGAAAATCCACTACCCATAAAAATTTAAATGCATCTTTATCTATCAGACCAAGATCTTCTCCAGTTTCAATCTCAATGCTCCCAGCCCGTCATGTACAATTTTATAGCTGTCTGCCAGAATCAGTGCAATTTCATTATATATACCAAGCTTTTTCAATAATCTCTTTCATTTTATCTTCACTGAAAAATTTAGCTATTGGCAGTTTATTTCTCCCTTTTCATCTATTTTTATATAAGCCAGACCTTTTGCCTTAGTATGTTTTCACATAATCTTCCAGATCCTTTTATATGCTTTTCTTGAAAAATTTTTCTCCTTCAGGTGCCACTATAGCTTTTTCACTTTCCCACCATCTTTACTGCATTTTTCAAATACTGAAAAATCCCTGCATTTGCTGTTTCTTCAGACAAATCAATAGCTTTCCTATCAAATCTCAGATCAGGTTTGTCAGAACCGTAGTTATTCATTGCATCATCATAGGACATTCTTTTCAAATTTTTCTGTTATCTCATGACCTGTCACATCCTTGAATACTCTTTTTGCCAGCTCTTCCATTGCATTTATTACATCTTCCTGCTCCACAAAAGACATTTCCACATCAAGCTGAGTAAATTCAGGCTGTCTGTCTGCCCTCAAATCCTCATCTCTGAAACATTTTGCTATGCGTAGTATTTATCAATTCCTGCAACCATCAGAATCTGTTTAAACAGCTGCGGTGACTGAGGCAATGCATAAAAATCCCCTTTGTTTGTTCTGCTTGGAACTACAAAGTCTCTTGCTCCTTCAGGTGTAGCCTTTGCCAGTATTGGAGTGTCTACATCAAGAAATCCGTTTTCATTCATAAATTTTCTTATTGAGAAAAGCATGTCGTTTCTCTTTATTATGTTATTCAGCATTTTCGGTCTTCTTATATCAAGGTATCTGTAAGTAAGTCTTATATTCTCATTCAGATTCCCTGTTTCATCTATTTCAAAAGGAAGCTGCTTTGCCTGACTCAGAATTTCTATTTCTTTAGGCTGTACTTCGATATCTCCTGTAGGAATATTAGGGTTCTTGCTCTTCTTTCCACACAGTCCCTTTTACTTTTATTACCCATTCATTTCTTTATATGCTTTTCTCAAGCATTTCTTTTCCTGAAAACTTCTTCATTTACAAATATCTGTGTAACTCCATATCTATCTCTCAAATCAATAAATACAAAATGTCCTTTATCCCTTATCTTTGAAATCCATCCTGACAGTGACTACTTCTTCTCCATACATTTTTCAATTCTTAATTCATTTAGTTTATAATTTCTATACATTTTTCACCTCTATCTTAATTTTTGAGTCTGTTTTCCTATTTTATTGAATTCTTTCATTCAAAATATTATTTTTACTGTAATTCTAACTTTTAACTATCTCTATCACCTCATCAAGGGAATACTTTTCCTGCTCCCCTGTACTGAAATTTTTCAATGTGACAACATTTTTCCTTCTGCTCATCTTCCCTAAAAATCAGCACATATTCACATTGATTTTTATTTGCTTTTTCATCTGGGCTCCAGAAGCTTTTCGGATTATAGTCAAAACTTGCCTTTAATGTCATTTTTCTTAATTCTTTCCAGAGTTTTTATAAAAGTATTCCTTCGTATCATCAAAATATACAATATACACTCCATTTTCCTTATTTTCAATAAGATTTTTCATCCATAAGCATTGCTATTCTTTCCATTCCTGCCGCAAATCCTATTGCAGGTATTTTCACATTATCAAGGATTTCAAGAAGTCTATCATATCTTCCACCTGCAAGGACTGTCGCCTGTGCTCCAAGTTTGTCGATTTTATTTCAAATACAGTATCTGAATAGTAATCGAGTCCTCTTACAAGTTTAGGGATTTTCAACATATTTTATATTCAGCAGTTCAAGATATTTTGTATCCTCAAAAATATTTTTACTTTCTTCATCCAGATAATCATACTAATTTCGGTGCATCCTTAAACTGTTCCTGATCTCCTATCCTTCGAATCTAATGCTCTCAGAGGATTTTTTCGTATCTTTTCTTTGAATCTTCACTCAGTTTATCAAAGCCTTTCAGCCATGAAAGCCTTCAAATCTTCAATATATTTTTCTGGATTCTATATTTCCAAGACTGTTTATTTCAACTGTCAATCCTGTTATTCCCAGTTTTTTTCCAAAAATTCACATCCCATTCTTATTATTTCTGCATCAAGATAAGGACTTCTTATTCCAAATATTTCTGCTCCAACTTGATGAAATTCCTGTATCTTCCCTTCTGAGGTGCTTCGTATCTATACATAGGCTCGTTATAGAAACCATTTTACAATTGGATCTGATTTATGCAGACCAGCCTCAAGATAGGCTCTTACAACTCCCTGCTGTCCCCTCTGGACGCATTGACACGCTTCCTGTTCCCCTTTATCCTTAAACTCATACATTTCCTTTGATACCACATCTGTTTCATCTCCGACACTTCTTCTGAAAAGCTCAGTTTCCTCAAGAATTGGAGTTATTATTCTCTCAAATCCATATTTTGAAAACACTTTTTTCGCTGTATCAACTATAAAATCATATTTTCTCACATCATCAGAATGTCTATCCTTCATTCCCTTTAAAACACTTATCATATTATATCCCTTTCTCCAGAATAATTTCCATCATTCTGCCGTTTATTTCTTCAATACTTCTCAGTTTATCATTTTCACACAGTCTACAATATTCCATTTATACTTTTATAGCAAGTTCCTTTTGCTATATTGTAGGCATTTCTTAAATATTCAGCATCCTGCTCATGTATATCTTTTTACTTTATCGCCTGTTATTTTTATTTTTCCTGTTTTGTATAAGTTTCTGACTGACATCAAAAAGGTATGATCCAGAAAAAATACTAAATCCGGCTCCGGAATCTCTATTTTATTCCATTCCAGATCCACAAGCCAGTCCAAAGTACTTTTTCCTTTCTTCCCTATCTTTAATTTTAGATGCCTGATGAATCATATTGAAATAGTGTATCTGTCACTCAGTACAATACCTCACTATTATAGAATTCTTCCCATTCTGTCTTAAACGAAGCAAACCTGTTCTACTGAAAACAGAACTGGTTGCATAGGCATTTACACTGTCAGCCTTTTTCACCAAACTCTCCTGCAAGATACATTTTTACTGGTTCAGAAGCTTTACTTTCATAATTTGGAAAGATATCTTCTTTACTTTTTCCCTGCCTTTTATTTCACACAATTTTTCATATAAAAGTCCTGTCTGTGTCTGTTTTCCGCTACCATCAGTACCCTCAATAATTATAAGTTTTTCCCATTTTTTTATCCTACCTGTTTTCCTGTATTTTTGTTACTTTTCTTCGACATAGAAAGTGATTTACCAATGCAGCTAATAACCAGGGTCTTGTAATTGAATTAAGAAATATCTGTTCGACTATTCTGTCATTTAAGTCAGAAATTATGAGATTTCTATATTTATTTATAAAAATCCTGTTTTCTGAACAACTGTAAATCTTATCTTCTATTTTTATATAATCTTTTGCCAAAAGTATTTCACATAAAGTAGTATATTTTTCAGAATTCTTCTGACATAATCAAAAACTGCCCTATAAGTGGAATCATTGAGACAATTCCAGTTATAAGTTCAAAGTATTTCCTGCTTTTTCTTTTTATTACAAAATTTTTCTTCATATCCTTTTTCAATCTCATCTATTTTCTGGGGTAAAATCATATCCAGATAATCTTTTACAATCATTCCTTTATATCTACCGGTATGTATAAACTCAGGCTGAACCATTCATCATTCTTTCCTCTGTAGCAGAGCTTGTGGATATTCCCTTCTGATGTACCTGATGTATAATGATACTCAAAAGTTTTATACAAAAATTTTCTTTTTCCCTGCTTGTCATAAAACCGTCTTCATAAAGATAAACAGTCGGTTTTTCTATAAAAACTACTAAATTAAAAATAAAAATTATAGTGCATAATATAAAAAATCAGCAAAAGCAACTTCAGGAATAGGCGTCTGTTCAGAATTTTTATCAGAAAGGCTCAAAAATACACAATGATTCCACCTATTCCAATTATACCTGCCCAGATGGCTAAAAATTAAATCATATGATAATTTTCTTGTAATTATAACTGCTTTTCAGTTTTTCTGTATTTATGCTTTTTTCTTATAATTTTTCTACTTTTTGTCAAGATTTCCCATGTATTAAATTCTCCCTGAAACTTTATCAACTTATATTTTTACCAAACTTTTCAATTTTTCTATAAAAATACCAAAACTGAATTTAAAGCATGTTATTAATATTGCTATTGTTTTTTTATTTAGAATATAATAACATTAATATAAAAATAAGAAAATTTAGAAATTTAGGAGGTCTTTATTTTGAAATTAGATAAAGAAAAATTTTGCACTTGCACCTAATTCATC